>Ga0189275_100066_pt1 | contig 203539 bp, 187 predicted proteins | sample N19A6minimetaG_FD_130329 | JGI IMG/M metagenome (GOLD analysis project Ga0189275, IMG submission 130329) | Marine microbial communities from the Costa Rica Dome - N19 A6 mini metaG | ecosystem: Environmental > Aquatic > Marine > Oceanic > Photic zone | place: Costa Rica: the Eastern Pacific...
ACATCACAAACCAATTCCACCCATACCAACAACACAGCATACATCCGCGGGGTGGAGCAGCCCGGTAGCTCGTCAGGCTCATAACCTGAAGGTCACAGGTTCAAATCCTGTCCCCGCAACCAAACATCAAAGCCTCGCTCCCCGCGGGGCTTTTTGTTTGTCCAATAACCGATCGCCTACGGATGCTGACGCATCCTTGCCTCTCGGGTAGCTCGTCGTTCCTCCGGGCTGCGAGAGCGCCTGTGCGCTCTCGGTCCCTGCGTCACCATAACCTGAAGGTCACAGGGGCAAATCCTGTCCCCGCAACCAACACAAAACCCGCCACATACGGCGGGTTTTTTGTTGGTTATGAGATCGCTATTTGAACCTGTGATCCCTTGGGTCGTGCCTGTCAATCAACGCGTCGATGGTGGGGAATGGAATTTGCTCGGTGTCTATGACTTGAGCCCGAGTTCAGGCGCGAAAGTCGAAGTCACGAACGACGCGAATGGATCCGTGAGTGCGGATGCGGTCCGTGCCATTCTCCACACCACGGATGAAGTAGAGTTTGAGATAGACAATACGGATGCATCCTTCACCAGCGGTTGGTTCGTAGGCACTGCATATGGTGAGGCGGGCCAAGGAATCTACCGTGAGGAAAACTGGTACTTTGCTCCAGCCGGGGCAGGTGCAACGACGCTCTCCTGGCCGGTGGATGTGCCTGCTGCAGGTAAGTATCAGCTCTTTGCTCGGTGGACCGATGGAACGGACCGTAGCTCTGCTGCGCCTTACACCGTCCATCACGACGGCGGCACAACGCTCGTAGAATTGGACCAGCGGACACAGGGCAATGTTTGGATGCCCCTTGGTCTCTTCGATCTGACACCGTCCAGCGGACAAAAGGTGGTCCTTAGTGACCTGGCAGACGGCAAGGTCGTGGCGGATGCGATCAAGGTCGTCCCGCTCGAAATGGATACCCATGTTGTTAGTGCTGATGCGGTGAAATTCGTGGCGAACGATGCGGAAGACGTGCTCTACGTCCATGCCGACCATCTGGGCGCGCCGCAGAAGATGACGGATGCGTCACGCACCGTGGTCTGGGACGCGGCCTTCACCCCGTTCGGTGAGGAGCACTCGATCCTGGGTACGGAAACCAACGACAACCGGTTCCCGGGGCAGTATTTCGATGGGGAAACCGGCTTCCACTACAACTATCAACGCGACTATGACCCAACGACCGGCCGGTATCTTCAGTCCGATCCGATCGGACTTGCCGGTGGGCTGAATACGTACGGGTACGTGTTAGCGAACCCAATCCGATATACAGATCCAGAAGGGTTAAATCCTCTGGCTGGTGCGATCGGCGGCGGAGCTGTCGCTGGGCCGGTTGGAGCCGTTGTTGGCTTAGGTATAGGACTAGGCATAGGGCATTTTGCATGGGACTATTTCTTTGGCGACGAAGGTGCTGCAGGTGGAGAGGTTTGTACAGGCCCAAGGAAGCCAGCAATAGCCGATGCTGAACCAGGGGATTTATGCGAACAACTGGCCCTGGCGGAAGCTAAGGCCGGCGCCGGCGAGGTTATAATGAACAATCTAGCGGATGAGCCAAGGTTGGTTGCACACTATGGAAAGGGCCCCTGGGTGAAGAAGCAGCATACCCACAACTGTTTCGACGGACGTAAGTTGGTGATCCACTACTTCCACAATCCGCGCACAGGACAAAACGTTGAACTGAAATTCGTATAGGTACGAGAAATGATAAACCGAGAGAGTGAACTAGGTGAAGTTAAGGAGAAACTAAGAAATTTCTACTTCAAAATTACCGACCCTACCGAGTTTGAGAAATGGGTGTACCAACATGAGTCTTTGGAGGGCATTTTAGGTCATGAGTTGTATTTGAAACTCGTTAGTGTCGACTTCAGCCGATGTAAGTTTCCCAAGGCTGCAGCGGATGTTATCTGTGTGGCTTATGAGCAAAGGTTAAATGGTGATTTGTTTCGCGACAGAGTGCGAGATGTCTTGGTTGGTATGTTGGAAGGCACTGTTTCGCTGAGGGACGGTTGCCAGGAGCTCTGGAAGTATCAACTCGAAGGCCAAAGATTCATTCCAATTGTGTTTGCTGGTTATGCGACAGAACTCGAAAATGCAGAGCATGAGAGTTTTTACAGGGATCGAGTTCTCGTCGATGCTAGAGATCTATTAGAGAAGCTCTCAACGTAGTTGGTGATCTATCCCGTTGACAGTCTGCTGCTTGATGTCAGGAAGACCGTCGCGTGAGGTCAATTGTTTATCGTGCAATGGAGTCTAATTGAAGGGCTAACTCGTTCTAGATAGCGCCTCATATTAGTTGACGGAGTGAAGTGCACCAATAGCCACATGGCCTAGTGGGCAAAAAGGTCACAAAATTGGTTGTGTGTCCCCGCAACCAACACAAAACCCGCCACATACGGCGGGTTTTTTGTTGGTTATGAGATCGCTATTTGAACCTGTGATCCCTTGGGTCTGAAGGGGGACCGGCAGTCCGGGGGACTGCCGAAAGCCCCCTGAAGGGGGCAAATCCTGTCCCCGCAACCAATAAATCAGGCCCCCAATGCGGGGCCTTTTTTATCGGTAACAGGGACATGGATGCGGATCTTTCATCCATGATGATCATCCGCTGTCAGGCGGGACATGCCGTGTTGTGCAAAGCTGCAAGATATTCTCGCAGCTTTCCACATTGAATGCCTGAATCTCACCATGCGATAGAATCCACTGCTTGGCTCGTTCGCGGGTCCGTCACGGCTCATAAGGGCCAAAGGCTGAAAAAAGGGGAGTCGCACATGTTCCTTCGGAAAGACACGAGAAGGATATTCTTCGACTTGCTCGGATCCGACGATGCCGAGCGGACGGTTTGTCTGTCGCATTCCCTTACGGCGGATAGCTCGATGTGGGCCGAACAGGTTCCGGACCTGTTGGCCGCGGGGTTGAGAGTGCTCCGGGTGGACATGCGCGGCCATGGTTCCAGCGACACCGTGTATGGCGACTATACGATGGAAGAACTCGCCGATGATGTCGCATATGTCATCACCGCGCTGGAGATCGGACCGGTGGATTTTCTCGGTCTGTCGATCGGCGGAATGCTCGGTCAGTCGCTGGCAATCCGGTATCCCGAATTGCTTCGTACGGCGATATTTGCCGATACGCTGCCGGCTGCCGTGCCGGCGGCCGAGCCCGTCTGGATCGAACGGAAACAGGTGGCGCAGGAGGCGCAATCCTTGGCGCCATTGGCTGATGGAACAATGGCCCGCTGGCTGACCGACGCATTCCGGCAGAGGCGGCCTGAAAGATGGAGTCAGATTTACGAAAGTATTCTGGCCACGGATGTTTCAGGATTTCTCGGCTGCGTTCATGCCGTCCGAACATTCGATTTCACCGACCGGTTGGGGGAGTTGAAGACGCCAACTTTGATACTGTGCGGCGCGGACGATCCAGGAACCCCGGCACATGAAAATCGGCGTTTGTCCGAAATGATTCCCGGCTCGAACTATGTTGAGATTGCCGATTGCCGGCATTTCCCGAACGTCGAGCGCCCGGAACAGTTCAATCAAGTCATGATCGACTGGCTGACCGGGGCCTGAGGGGAGGGGATCGCGTGGAAAAAACAGGGGCGAGACTATCCGGAAAGTGTATCCTCGTCACCGGTGCGGGGCAGGGGATCGGTCATGCCAGTGCCTTGGCAATGGCCGGTGAGGGCGCCATGGTTATAGCGACCGACCGTGATCCTTCCTTGGTTGAAAGGTTGCGGGAACTGCAGGGCGTGACCGGTGTGGTGATGGATGTCACGGACGGTCGTCGCGTTCTGGAAGTCGCGAATGAATTCCCGCAGGTAGATGGTATTTTCAACTGTGCGGGATATGTATCGGAAGGAACGATACTCGATTGTTCCGAGGAAGAGTGGAGCAAGACACAGGATATCAATGGCACCGGTATTTACCGCGTCATAAAGGCGTTTCTTCCGGGCATGTTGGCGCGCCGATCCGGGAGCATCGTGAACATGTCGTCCATGGCATCGACCGTGAAGGGCGTTCCCAACAGATTCGCATATTCCGCGAGTAAAGCGGCAATTCTCGGACTGACCAAATCCGTCGCCATCGACTTCATTCGCGACGGAATACGATGCAATGCCGTATGCCCCGGCATCGTGGATTCGCCATCTTTGCGTGAGCGATTGTCCCGGATGGGTGAACCCGACAAGGCATTGGAATCGTTCACCGCGCGGCAGCCGATGGGGCAATTGGGCATGCCTGAAGATATCGCGCCAATGATTGTATATCTTCTGTCGAACGAATCCAAATTCGTCACCGGGTGTATGTATTCGATTGACGGGGGAATCAGTCTCTAGCGTAGCAACGAAAACAAGGAGGAAGAAGGAAATGAAACTCTCAAAGGGAGAAGTCGAGGAATACAACGCCAGGGGCTACCTCACGAAGGAGGGTCTGTTTACCGCAGAAGAGATCGCGGTATTGAAACACGGTTTGGACGAAATATTGGATAAGCATCTCGACCGTCCCGAGGTCGCCATGGAGAAGAACGGGAAGGCGCCCCGACTGATCTATGGTGCGGATAAATTTTCCGATGAGTTCTACAAACTGTCACGGCATCCGCGTTGGATTGAGGTGGCCAGGCAATTGGTCGGGGATGAGGTTTACATTCACCAACTTCGCCTCAACCCGAAGCGGGGATTCGATGGCGAAGGGTTCTGGTGGCATCAGGATTATGCGACTTGGCATTATGAAGACGGGATGCCGACGCCAAATGCGTTGATGATCGCCGTGTTCCTCGATGATATTTTGGAAACCGCTGGGCCGATGCTGGTAATTCCCGGGTCTCACCGTCTTGGTGAAATCGAGAATACGGAGGCCGACCCCGACAAGACCGGTTATACCGTCATGGAGGTCCAAGGCGACACCGTGAAACGCCTTGCGGACGAAAACGGGATCGAAGCCTTGACCGGGAAGGCCGGCACAGCCGTCTTTATCAACTGCAACCTGCTCCACGCGTCGGCCGGCAATGTCACCCCCTGGCCGCGCACGCTGCTGTTCATCAATGCAAATTCGGTGAAAAACGCACCGACCAAGCAGAAACGGGCTGAGTACCATAACAACCGCGACCGCAGCCCGCTGGTACCGCTGGAAGACGACTGCCTGCTGATGGCGAACGCGCCCGCGTAGCGAAGGACGGAGACATGCCTGCGCGCCGATGTCGGTCAGGCGCGCAGGCGTTCCTTCTTCAGCGCTCGACCGTTCAAGGAGCGAAGCTGTGTTGGCTGTCCAATTCAGCGAATGTCATCAAGGTGTTCGGTCGCCTCACGCAGTCGTTTCGACAAGAGGTCGCCGACAAATTTCATGAAGGTACGGACCCTTGCCGTATGGCGCAGGTCGGGGTGGGTGACGATCCAGAGCGGCAGGCTGAGATCCGGGATCGTATTGGATATCCTGATCAGCTCACGATTGTTTTTTTCCATGAATGTCGGCAGGAAACCTACCCCTATGCCTGTCCGAAGCATCGCCGCCTTTGCATTGAAAAAATCCACGCGTGCCACGACGTTTGCATCGGCCAGGTGCGATTGGGTCCATTTGTCATAGACCCGTGTCGCGGGGTCCAATTCAAACGCAACCCACGGCGCTGTCTGGATCAAGGTCTCCACAGGGGTGACCTCTTGCGGCAATCCCGGTTCCCCCCGCAACGCGTAGACCGCATACTGCGTCATGCCGAGTTGTCGCCCGAACAAGTGCTCCGAGACTTGTCCCGACAACCGGACGGCAACATCGGCCTCACGTCTGTTGGATGTGGGCGCCAAGTCGATGCGGCGGCTCGACAGATCGCTGAGAACCGCGTTCTCGACGACTTCCACTTCGATGCCCGGATATGCTCTTACGAATTCCGCCAGTGGCTCCGCCAATAGATGATCCATGACCGCGAACGCCGTTACGACGCGTATCGGACCGTCCAGCGTCAGGTCGGCGCCAAGAATCTGGCGCTCGATCTCTTCCGCCTTCGCCTCCATGGCTTGCGCCTTTTCAAGAAGAGTCAAACCGGCATCGGTCGGTTCATAACCTGAACGCTGTCTATCGAACAGTCTGGTGCCGAGTTGTCTCTCAAGTGCATCGAGGCGTCGTAAAACCGTTGTGTGATTGACGCCCATCATGTCGGCGGCACCCATGAGCGTGCCGGCGCGGCTAAGCGCAAGCACGTATCGAAGATGATCCCAATCGATATGCGACATTATTTGGGCCTTGCCTTCCGTGATCGACCGGAACGATGGCCCGGCCAATACGTCTATCAAACTTTCCACCGAATGAGTTAACGTCAGGCAGGGCAGGTGCTTAAGCGTATCATGACCGCTGTAAGCGTAATTTACTGCGCTGTTGCGTGCCGCGACAAGGGGCGGGCAGTATCCGTAAATATCAACCGAATTTGACCAGCATCAACGACATCGCCGCCGACGTGTCGGAAAATCACGGAAGTTCAGACCGAAGGGGAATCCAAGAATGACGCACACACCTCATGATATCGCGGAAGAATTTCCGGAGCATGCGGACCGCATTCACGCTCTTAAGGCGGAGAATGCTCATTTTGCCAAGCTTTGCGACAATCACCACCGGATCAATCGGGAAATTCACCGCGGCGAGGAAAATGTCGAACCGATGGATGACCTGCATCTCGAAGAGCTCAAGAAACAACGTCTGGCTCTTCTCGATGAAATCATGACATTTCTAAAGTGAAGCAGCGGATTTGACGAACGGCCGATCCGGTCGGGGCGAAGTGTTGCCGCGGCTTAAGATCGGCCGGTCGGCCACCCTCGTCGATCAGGAATGCTGGCGCAAGCTGCGCAATCTTTCGATCGCGACGGCAATGATGATGAAGCTGCCGACGAAGGTGCCCTGCCAGAAGGTGCTGATACCCAGAAGGATCAGGCTGTTCCGGATCACTTCGATCAGCGCCGCGCCGACCACCGCGCCGAGCGCCGTGCCGCTTCCCCCGGCAAGGGTCGCGCCGCCGATCACGGCGGCGGCGATGACGGTCAGTTCCATGCTTTGGCCGAGATTTGTCGTAACCCCGCCGAGCCAGCCCACTTCCAACACGCCGGTAACGCCCGCCGTGAAGGCGGAGAACATATAGACGGAAACCTTCAGACGGGCGACGCGAATCCCGGTCATGCCGGCGGCCGTCTCATTGCCGCCGACGGCGAAGACATGCTGCCCCCACCGGGTCCAGCGATAGGAAAGGCCCGTCAGAATGGCGAGGATCACCAGGAAATAGACCGGGTTGGCGATGCCGATCACACTGCCGCCGCCCAGCCCCAGCAACAGATCGTGGTCGGGACCGAATTCGTAAATCATCTTGTTGCCGGACAATACCATTGCCAGGCTTCGCGCGACGGCCAGGGTTCCCAAGGTAACGACGAAGGGGGGCATTCGGGCATAGGCGATGAGTACGCCATTCACCAGACCGACGCAGAGCGCCGCGCCGATCGCGAGCGGAACCGCGACATAGATCGGAAAGCCTGCCGCCATGGTCGTGCCGACCACGATCGCCGACAGAACGACCGACGACCCGACCGAGAGGTCGATCCCGCCGGCGGCGATCACCGTCGTCATGCCCAGCGCGATGATGCCGACGAAGGCGAAATTGCGGGTGACGTTGAAGAGATTGCGTTCGGTCGCGAATGTGTCCGTCACCAGAGAGAGCAGGACACAGGCGATGATTGCCGCCAGGAATATCCAGAATGTCTGCCGGCTCGTTACCCGCGCCAGCCAACCGTGGTGCTGGCTTTGTCCGATTACGTCCTCAATGGATGGCGTCGCCATTAATCACTTCCCCCACGGCCTTTCGGGTCCGACCTGCTCGGTGTTTTGCGGTCCGTGCTCACGCGGCCTCGATCGCCCCGGTAATCAGCCCGGTCACTTCCTCCGGTGAGGATGCCGTTGCCGGCTTGTTCGCAACCAGGTGCCCCCTCCGCATTACGACGATGCGGTCCGCGACACTGAATACGTCCGGCATCCGATGGCTTATCAAAATGACGGCTATGCCGTGATCGCGAAGGCGTTCGATCAGATCGAGGACTTCGGCGACCTGCCGAACGCTGATTGCCGCGGTCGGCTCGTCCATCAGCACGATCTTGGAATCGGCCAGGCGGGTTCGCGCGATTGCAACGGCCTGCCTTTGCCCGCCGGACATGTCATGGACCAGGTCGCGCGGGCGGGTCTCGGATTTCAGTTCCGCGAACAGCTCCGCGGCCCGCTTCATCATGGCGCGATGGTCGACGACCGGGATGCCGGCAACCCGGCGTATCAGCTCCCGGCCCAGAAACACATTCGCCGCCGCCGTCAGATTATCGCAGAGCGCCAGGTCCTGATAGACAACCTCAACCCCGGCACCGCGGGCGGCGAGGGGAGAGTCGAAGGACATACCGGCCTCGTCGATCAGGATCTGTCCCGTGCTTGGACGGAAATTCCCGGCGATGATTTTCACCAGGGTCGATTTTCCGGCGCCGTTGTCGCCCATCAGTCCGACAACCTCACCGGGTTCGACCGAAAAGGAGACTTCCGACAGCGCCTGGATCGCGCCGAAGTGCTTCGATATTCCGCGAAGTTCTAGAATGGGCATAGCCCGCATCGTCCTCCCGATTTGCCCGGTTTTCCCAAGCTTATCATCGTCTTGATGCGGATGTTTCGATATTTAATTTATAAAAGCAAGTAAAATGTAGTGAGGTGCGCCGCAGTTTGCGAAAAAGGCGCATAAAGAATCGAAAACTTGCTTTTTTGATGGATGTGGGTGTAACAATTAGTTCGTAAAAGTAAAAAAATAAAGAGACCCGCACTGAACCATCCGGTGACGAACCGCGAAGGCAGTCGGCAAGCAGGCCGAGAAAGGCCGATAACCTGGGAGGAATGCTATGAGGAAGTCATTTGTGGTGGGGGCGCTGGCCTGTGCATTGGCGCTGGTGTCCGCGTCGGCTCAATCTGCCGACAAGAAGATTCTCGCAATCGTGGTAAAGGGGTTGGACAATCCGTTCTTCGAGCAGATCAATCTCGGCTGTCAGAAATGGCAGAAGGAGAATCCGGATTCGGAATATACCTGTCTGTATACCGGCCCTGCATCCAGCGCGGATGAAGCCGGCGAGGTGCAGATTGTCGATGACCTGCTCACCCGTGGGGTCTCGGCGATAGCGATTTCACCATCCAATGCGCCGGCCATGGGGAATCTCATCAAACAGCGTGCTCCTTCGATTCCGGTCATGACGATCGATGCGGATTTCGTGACCGCGGATCGGGGCCTTCGCAAGACATATCTGGGCACGGACAATTACCTGATGGGCGTGAAAATGGCGGAGCACGCCGCCAAGATGAAACCCGATGGCGGGACGGTTTGCCTGCAACTGGGTAATGTCGCAGCGGATAACATCAATGCCAGGGCCGCCGGTTTCCGGGATACCATCGCCGGCAAGAAAGATACCGATCGGTTGACCGGCCAAAGCGGTTGGACGGAAATCGACGGGTGCCCGGTCTTCACCAATGACCAGGTGGACCTGGCCAATCAACAAATGGCCGATACGTTTCTGGCCAATCCCGATCTGGACGCTTTCATCCTGATCGGCGGTTGGGCGCAATTCGCGCCGCAGGCCTATGCCCAAGTGACAGATCAGGTCATGGACAAGCTGAAAAGTAAGGAGCTGATCATCATCGCGGGCGACACGCTGCCGCCGCAGATGAAAGCGCTGAAGGAAGGGCGCAGCCATGTTCAGGTCGGTCAGCGTCCGTTTGAAATGGGCTACCGCGCACCGTCGGTCATGATCGATCTGATCAATGGCAAGGATGTTGCCGATCCGTTGTATACGGGGCTTGACGAATGCAAGCCGGATACAGCGGATAGCTGCCTCGCGAAATAGGCACGCAATCCTGTCTCCAAGCATGAGGGCCGGGGCCGCATCCGCATGGATGTGCGCTTCCGGGCCTCGGCCTTGCCGGTTGACGGACGTGCACGGATGACATTGTGGAGACTGAAAAGATGAAGAACGCGCCGTGGCCAAGAAGCGGGCCGCCGGAGAAAGAGAGCAATCGCGCCCATCTTTTGCGGCAATTGCGCCGGCACGGGTCGATGGCGAGAGTCGAATTGGGCAAGCGGACCGGGTTGAGTGCCGCCGCCGTTTCCAACATCACGGCGGACTTGATCGCCACCGGGATGTTCGAGGAGTCGACGGAGGAAGCCGCGGCTGAAAACGTGCGCGGCCGTCCCCGGGTGAATCTAAGGCTTAACGGCGCTTATGCGCGCGTTGCCGCCGCGTCCCTGCGCATGGACGTTGTCGAGGCCGTCGTTGCCGATTTCGCCGGCAATATCTTCGTGCGAGAGGAATTTCCCTGTTCCACCCGGTCGCTCTCGGGCGGGCAAGTCGCGGAACAATGCGCCCTGGCGATCGACACTGTTCTTTCACGCGTAGCCGGGCCGGTGCCCAGCGCCATCGGGCTGGCCGTTCAGGGGATCATCAATCCGACCGAAGGGCAGCAGGTCTGGAGCCCGATCCTGTCGATACGCGACACCGATATCGTAACCCCGCTGGCCGAACATTTCGGGGTTCCGATTGTGATGGAAAACGACGGCACGGCGACGGCGCTTGCCGCCGCGCAGCGCAACCCCGCATTGAAGCAGGGGCTTACCGGCGTCTTGATGGCCGGTCACGGTGTCGGCATGGGGTTGTTGATCGAGGGCGGTCCTTTCCCCGGTCCGCGGGGCGCTTCCTCTGAAATCGGCCATGTTCGCAGGCAGCCGTCGGGCGCGCAATGCCGCTGCGGGCAGCGCGGCTGCATTGAAGCTTATCTGGCCGACTACGCCCTCTATAGAGACGCCAGGACGCTCACCAATCTCTCGATAACGAACCACCAGCAACCGAGCGAGGAACAGATGCAGGATCTCGTTCATCGCGGCGAGGAAGGCGAAGGCCCGGTGGTCCGTATTTTCGAGGAAGCCGGGGCGGCCCTTGCGGATGCGGTCCGTGTCGTATCCTCGGTCCTAGGACCGAACAGGATCGCGGTCACCGGGTCTTCCCTGCGGGCCTTTCACTTGATGAAACACGCGTTCGAGGCCGGTTTGCGGGAATCGATCACACCGGCGATCGACCCGGAAACGGATATTCTGATCATTCCCGGCGGGGTGGAAATGATTACCGAAGGGATGGTCCATCTGGCTTTGGAACAGGTGGACGCCATGGTCGCTGTCGACCCGGCCGCTACGGCGGTGGCCTGATGGCGGCAATCGGATCTTGTTTTGATTTGGAAGGAGGGATGACGTGGCTGATGCGATAGCGAGCTACCCGAGCTTGAAAGACCGTGTCGTACTGGTGACGGGCGGCGGTTCCGGCATTGGGGAGGAGATCGTTCGACAATTCGCACGGCAAGGCGCGCGCGTCGCCTTCCTCGATGTGAAGGTCGCCGAGTCCGAGGCTTTGGCGGACGCCCTTTCGGGGGAGGGGCATTCGGTCGCCTTCTATGAATGCGATCTGAAGGACATCACCGCGCTGCGTGAGTCCGTCGACAGAATCAGGTCGGACATCGGGCCGGTTACCGTGCTTGTGAACAATGCCGCCAACGATGAGCGGCACGCAATGCAGGACGTGACGCCTGAATACTGGGACGATCGGATGGCCGTGAACTTGCGTCACCAGTTTTTCGCCGCGCAGGCGGTGGCGCCGGACATGGCTGCGGCGGGCGGCGGCGCCATCGTGAATTTGGGGTCCGTGTCCTGGATGTTGGGGCAAGGCGGAATGCCCGCCTATACCACGGCGAAATCCGCTGTCATGGGGCTTACCCGGTCTCTTGCGACGGACCTTGGGCCCGACAATATTCGCGTCGTCTGCGTCGTGCCCGGATGGGTCATGACGCAACGGCAGATCGACAATTGGCTGACGCCCGAAGCCGAGGCGGACATGTTGAAAGGCCAATGTCTGAAGCGGAAGATCTATCCCATCGACATCGCCCGGCCGGTTCTTTTCTTCGCGTCCGACGAAGCGGGGGCCTGTACGGCCCAATCCTGTGTCGTCGACGGCGGTTGGCTTTAGGGACGACGCGCCGCGTCGACACGGCTGACGCCAAAACGGTAAGGGCGATACGGTCGGGATACCGGGCTTGCCCTTCCGCGACCCGCCATGGATAACCACGCCATGGTCTTGAACACGGAAAATTCGCCCGTCGCGGTGATCGGCGGCGGTCCGGCCGGTCTGATCGCGGCGGAAATCTTGAGCCGCGCCGGCGTGCCGGTCACCGTCTATGACCGCATGCCGACTTTCGGCCGCAAGCTGCAGATGGCCGGCCGGGGCGGATTGAACCTGACGCATTCGGAACCTTTGGAGAAATTCCTGGCGCGTTATGGCGATGCCCGTTCGTTCCTGGCGCCGTCGATCGAGGCATTTCCGTCGGCGGCGCTGAGGGATTGGGCCGCCGGTTTGGGGGAAGAAACCTTTGTCGGATCCAGCGGGCGCGTCTTCCCGAAGGCGATGAAGGCCGCCCCTTTGCTGCGGGCTTGGCTTGCCAGATTGCGCGAGCAGGGGACGGAATTTCGCTTTCGCATGGAATGGCTGGGGTGGGACGGGGCCGGCGGCCTCCTGTTCCGGCACGCCGATGGGGGCGTGGAGGCGGTCCACCCCAAGGCGGTCATCCTTGCCTTGGGCGGGGCAAGTTGGCCGCGCCTGGGGTCGAATGGTACCTGGGCCGGCATTTTGGCAGAGAAAGGCGTCGCCATCGCGCCTCTGTTGCCCGCCAATAGCGGTTTCCAGGTTCACTGGAGTGAGGTGTTTAAACAGAGGTTCCAGGGCCAACCCTTGAAGACCGTGGCCCTGACATGCGCCGGCCAGACCGCCGCCGATCACCGCACCGTCCGGGGGGAGGCCATGATAACCGCGCACGGTATCGAAGGCGGCGCCATTTATGCCCTGTCTTCTGACCTGCGTGACCGGATCGCCGGTAAGGGCGAAGCCATACTGTACATTAATTTTTGCCCGGATCGGTCAATTGAAGACCTTCGGAAACGGCTTGCTCGGCCGCGGGGAAAACAGTCGCAGACCGACTTCCTGCGCCGGGCCCTGGGCCTGTCGCCCATCGCCATCAATCTGATGCGCGAGGCGGTAGGAGCGTCCCTGCCGACCGATCCCGCCGTACTGGCGCAGCTCGTTCAGGCCGTACCGGTGACGCTGACGGCGGCGTTTCCGATAGAGCGTGCAATTTCAACTGCGGGCGGTATCCACCTTGCGGAGCTGAACGACGATTACATGCTGAAACGTCTGCCGGGTGTTTTCGCGGCCGGTGAAATGCTGGACTGGGAGGCACCGACCGGCGGCTATCTGCTGCAGGGCGCCTTTGCGTCCGGCGTGGCGGCGGCCCGCGGCGTGCTGGCCTGGCTGGAACAAAGCGCTGGCGGATGACACTTCCCGTCTCGGCACTATGTCTATGCAGGTAGAGAGCGAAACTGGCGCTAATTGCATAGGAGGGTGGAATGGCCTTTCCCATCCATCGCCGGGATTTTTTGATCGGCGGCTTGGCCGCTTCCGCGCTTGGAATACCGTTCGCCAAGGCGGCGGCCCCAAAATTGTCAAAGCCTATTCCCGCGACCGGCGAGTTGTTGCCGGCGGTTGGGATGGGGACCTGGATCACGTTCAATGTCGGTCCGGTGCCGGCTTTGCGCGCCCAAAGGACGGATGTGTTGCGCCGGTTTTTCAGCCATGGCGGCGGCATGATCGATTCTTCGCCGATGTACGGAACGGCGGAAGAGGTCCTCGGCGACTGTTTCGGACGGTTGGGCGGCACAAAGGGTTTGTTCAGCGCCAGCAAGGTCTGGACCCGAAGCGCGGATGACGGTCCGATCCAACTTGCGGACTCCTTTCGCCTATGGGGGATCGACAGGTTCGATCTGATGCAGGTCCACAATCTGGTGAATTGGGAATCCCATCTGCCGATGCTGGCCGAGCGCAAGAAGGCGGGACGGATCCGGTATCTTGGATTGACCACATCGCACGGGTCGCGCCATGCGGAGATGGCGCAGGTCATGAAATCGGAAGACGTGGATTTCGTCCAATTGACCTACAACATCGTGGACCGGGAGGCGGAGGACCGGTTGCTGCCCATGGCGGCGGATTTGGGCAAGGCGGTGATCGCCAATCGGCCGTTCCGGCGGGGCAGCCTGCCGGACGCGCTGCAGGGCAAGCCGCTGCCGGAATGGTCGTCGGAATTGGGGATCGCGACCTGGCCGGCATATCTTCTGAAGTTCATTATCTCCCACCCGGCAATCACCTGCGCCATTCCGGCGACATCGCAAACCGCCCATATGGATGAGAATATGCGCGCGATGGAAGGTCCGATGCCGGACGCCGCGACGCGCCGCCGCATGATCGAATATGTGGAGGCTCTGTGAACCGCCTCATCCCGTATTCGGGCGAAGTTTATGCCTATCTCATGACGGCATACGTTGAGGGATTTGCAGCGATCGAAATCGCCGTATGTCTCGCCTTGGCCGTTTTTCTGATCGTTCCCCTGATCAAGGGCATGGGGGCCAACCGTCTTGTTTGCCGGGGTGCCGCGATGTGCCTCGCACTGCTTTGGGCGTGGATCGGTATCGGTTTCTACTGGCAGACCTATCAGCCGCTGAATTGGGCCGGAACGTATTTCGGCTGGGCCGCGTTGGCGGAAGCGATGTTGATTGGCGCATGGGGCATGAAGACCGGCGCCTTCCGTCCCGATATCGGAAAGCCTTTGCCGGTGCGTTGGGTCGGGTTGCTGGGCGTGGTGCTGGCGGTATCGGCCGGGCCGTTCATGCGGGCCATTTCCGGTGACGCTGTTGTTGCCGTTCAAGCTGTCGGCGTGACCCCGCTAGCGACGATTACGGCGACCCTCGCACTCTTCCTTCTCAATCGGACACGCATTCCAATCTGGCTGTTCCCTTTGCCGGTGATGCTGCTGGTCTGGGAAACCATCCGGGCGCTGGTCTTGGACGTAACGCAGGACATTGTGCTGGTGGCCGGCGCCACGGCGGTGCTGACCTGCTTGCTTTATCGCCTCGGCAAGCCCGGAAACGCTAGGCCGTAAAAGATCGGTAGACTTTCCTCACGGCTTTAATGCCGGCGTCTATCCTGTTGACCGGAATGCAGGAAAAACCCAAGCGCAGGCTGTTGTTCTTGTCTCCGTTCAAGAAGAATGTCCGGCCCTTATCGGCAAGAATACCGTGCCGTTTCAACTCATCGCAGAAGGCCGATGCATCGAAACCCTCGCCGCCGGTGAGCCAGATGCTGGTTCCGCCGGTCGCTTTCGGCCGCTGGAGTTCAGGCAGATATCGATCGATCGCGGACTGCATGACCTGCCACCGGCGCGTATAGCGGCGTTTCAGGCGCTTGATATGTGCGTCGTGATGACCAAGCGCCAGGAACAAGGCGGCGGTGTCCTGAATCATGCCCGGGGGCTGGCGAACCAGAAGGCGGCGAATGTCGCGTGCTTGTCGAATAACCTCTCGCCGGGCGACGATAAAACCCAACCGCAGACTGGGCGTGATCGACTTGGAAAGGCTGCCGACATGGATGACCGATCCGTTCCGGTCCAGAGAGTGTAGAGGGGGCACGACACCCTTCGCGCCGGCCAGTTCCATTTCGTAGTCGTCTTCTATCACATGGAAACCGTCCCGGGCGGCCCGGTCGAGCAATGCGTATCGGCGTTCCAGGGGCAGGGTGACCATGGTCGGGAAGTGATGGTTCGGGGTGCTGAAGACAAGCTTGCAGTCTTTCGGGACGGCGTCCGGTATCAGCCCGTCTTCATCGACGGGCACTGCGGTCAGTTCGTTGCCGGTTATGTGAAAGGCGTTGCGGGCTTCGTGAAATCCCGGGTCTTCGATGGCGATTTTTCGGCGGTCCTTCGCGAATAGCAGGCCCAGTATGCTGAGGGCGTTTTGTGCGCCCATCGTGATCAGAATTTCATCGTCATCGGCCAGGATGCCGCGATTGGCCAGCAAGCGCTGCCGCAATTGCTTTACAAGATGCGGACTATCCACCTCGGTAACGTCCGCCATCCATTCCGGCATGGTCCGACGGCTGAGTGCCAAACGCGAACATTCGCGCCAGGCTTCAAGCGGAAACAGGTGCGGGTCGACCTGATTGAAAATGAACGGATAGGGATAGTCGTTCCAATCGACCGGGTGTTGCAGGCTTCTATCCGCCGCCAGGGTGTTCGGGGTAAAGGCCGGCGGCGACGGTCGTGGCGGGTGTATCGGGGTTTCACGATCCCTTGGATCCGGGGGAGGGACCGAAGCGCCGATGGCGACGACAAAACCGGATCTGTCCCGCGATTCAAGGACGCCGAGATCGACGAGCCGGCAATAAGCCGAAAACACCGTATTGCGCGACACCTGCAATTGTTCCGCAAGACCGCGGCAGGAAGGAAGCTTTTGGCCCTCGCCGAAGGTTCCCATCGCGATTGCGTTGCCAACCGCCGAACAGATTTGATCCCGTTTGCTGAGGGGCGATCTGTCGTCGAGCTGAATGATGTGCGCCATCCTTGCCATCCTTGCCATCCTTGCCGTCTCGTCGTTCCGCGGATGCTATAGCGATTGGGGAAATCTGTCCCTTTTATTTCGGGAATCTGTCCCTCGCTCTCGGTCCGCCGATAGTTCTATAAATCACCGAAAGAACATTTCAGGCAGGAGGGAAGAGATGGATGCCAGCGCACCGAGTGCGTCGAACGTGGATTGGACGACGGATGCGATCATCGAACGCCGGTCCCGGTATTACGCTGCCAGCCAACGGGCTTTCGTTCCCTATGAAAAGCCCTTGATCCTGAAGGAAGGCAAGGGCCAGTACGTTTGGGATGAGTTGGGCAACAAGCTGATCGATCTGCTCGGCATGAACCTGTGCATCAGCGTCGGGCACGCCCATCCGAAGGTCGTCGCCGCGGTTCAGCGGCAGGTGGAAACGCTGACCCATTGCACGACCATGTTCCACCACCCCGTACCGGCGCATTTCGCGGAGGAACTCGCCGCGACGATGCCCAAGGGGCATGACTGGGTGGTCCATTTCACGAATTCCGGGACGGAGGCCATCGACCTTGCTTTGATGATGGCCCGTACCGCCACCGGGAATCCGGACATTGTGGCGTTGCGCAACTCCTATCACGGCGCGACCTTCGGGGCGCAAAGCGTGACCGGGATCGCGAATTTCCGCCATCCGGTCGGTCTGCTGAATCACATCTCGTTTGCCGCCGAGCCGAACCAGTATCGAGGCGCTTTCGGCGCCGGCGTCGATCCCTATCTTCAGGACTTGCGGGACACGATTGCCTGTACGACGGGCGGTTCGCTGGCCGCGGGTTTGATCGAACCGGTGCAAGGCTATGGCGGGATCATTCCCATGCCCCCGGGATACCTGTCACAGGCTTTCGAGATCATCCGGGAAGCCGGCGGCCTTTGCATTGTCGACGAAGTCCAATCCGGTTTCTGCAAGACCGGTGAGAACATGTGGGGGTTCGAATCCGATGGGGTCGTGCCGGATATCGTCGTCATGGCGAAAGGGATCGGCAACGGCATTCCGCTTGGCGCCGTTGTCGCGCGCAAGGAAGTGGCGGAGCCGATGGCGGGAAAATTCCTGTTCCACACCTATGGCGCAAACCCGGTTGCCTGCGCGGCGGGACGTGCAGTGTTGGAAGTGATCGAGGAAGAAAACCTGCTGACGAATGTCCGCACCGTCGGGGCGGCCCTGAAGCAGCGGTTGCTGGACCTGAAGGACAAATACCCGCTGATCGGCGATGTGCGCGGCATGGGGTTCATGCTGGCCATCGAACTCGTCAAGGACCGAGCAACGAAGGAACCGGCGACGGAAGCCACCGCCCGGATTTTCGAGAAAACGCGGGAGAACGGGTTGGTGGTATCGAAATCGGGAAACTACAAAAACGTTCTGCGGATGGTGCCGCCGCTCTGCCTTTCCATGGACGATGTCGACGACGTGGCCGAAAGAATGGACAAATCGCTTTCGCAAGGCGGCGCATAGGGGGCAAAGCTCTTCCGGTCCAGGAAGGAGAAATCGACACAAATGCCGACCTTTTCTTCCCCCCGCAGCCTGGGATTTGACGTATCACCGTCATGCGGTTCAGCGGGGTTGCGGGAATGAAAGCGTCTCTGAAACGGGGATGCATGGAAGGGAAAGCAAGGTCAGGCCGGCATGGAAGATCTGGCAACAGCGGTATTCGGTCCGGGCGTCCGGCTGTTTCCGGCATATCTGCTGACGACAGTCGTGATCGCTTTCGCGATTTTTTGGGTGACCAAACCGGATAAGCCGTTTCTTGAATGGCTGCTTCCGCCTGAGGTCTGGCGGCATCCATCGACCATGCTGGATGTGAAGCTGTTTGCCGTGACCCGGGTGTTGACTTTTTTCGGTGTCTTCAATCAGTTCGCCGTCACGAACGCCTTGTCTATTCTTGTCGTGACCGCCTTGCACGGGCAGGCGGCGTCCGGATATCCGGCAAATCCTTTGCTTGCCGGTTTGTTCGTTCTTCTGGTCAATGATTTCGGCGTCTATTGGGTTCACCGCCTGCATCACGACTCCACCGGTCTTTGGCCGTTTCACGCGGTTCACCACAGCGCCGAGGTGATGACGCCGATCACCACCTATCGAAAACACCCGATCTATGACCTGATTTCGTCGCTTGTGCGCGGCGCGTTCTATGGCCTGTTGCAAGGCGTCGTCCTTGCCGTCTTTTTCGGCCCCTTGGCGGTAACGACGATCATCGGCATCAACCTGTTCTACTTCCTGTTCAATCTGCTTGGATCGAATTTGCGGCACAGCCATATCTGGTTGAGCTATGGACGGGTGCTGGAGCATGTTTTGATTTCCCCGGCCCAGCACCAGATTCATCACAGCCGCGCGCCACGGCACCACAATAAGAACTATGGGGAAGTTCTGGCGGTTTGGGACTGGATATTCGGCACCTTGTATGTGCCGAAACGAGCGGAAGCCTTGAAATTCGGCCTGGCCGACGCAAGGGGGGAACCGCTGCCGCAGCCGCATAACAGCTTGACGGAAGCATTGGTCGAACCGCTGGGGCAGTTCGTCGAACCCCTGCGCGGTCACTTTCTATTGTTGAAGAAGAAGTAGAACCGTGACGCAGGGATTCTCCTTTTACCTCAACCTGCTCAGGTTCGCCGCGGCGTTGGTGGTGCTGCTGTCTCACTTCGCCTATGAACGGTTCACACGCGGCGACTACCTGATCATCCGCGAATGGAATCTGGGCAGCGACGCCGTTGTCGTCTTTTTCGTGATCTCCGGCCTGGTCATCGCCTTCGCGGCGCGTGAAAAGGACAGGGTAGGGCGGGCTTATGTCTTTGCTCGTCTGACGCGGCTGATTTCCGTGGTGCTGCCGGCGATCCTCTTGACCCTGGCCCTGGACCATTGGGGCGCGCGCCTGGACCCGGCCGGTTATGACGGCTGGTGGTGGAATCCTGCACCGGTCTGGGAAGTGTTGGTGCGCACATTGAGTTTTTCGACCGAATGGACCGGCAGCGGATTTCGGCCGGGTACGAATGGGCCGTTCTGGTCGCTCAGTTACGAGGCCGCCTATTACCTTCTTTTTGGTATCGTCGTGTTCCTGTCCGGTGTCAGGCGGGCGCTGTTGCTGGCCCTGGTGCTGATGCTGGTGGGGTTGAAACCGATGCTGCTGATGCCGTCCTGGCTTCTGGGTGTCTGGCTGTATCATCGGGGCACAACCGCATTCTCACGACCCGTATCGGCGGCCGGCGCCTTCGCCGCGTCCTTGGGCCTCTACATTGCCGCGCTTGCGATGGACTTGCCGGCCATCCTGCTTGCGATTTCGAATGCCGCGATGGGGCCGGGGCTGATAGCCGCCTTCCGGTTTTCCAACGAGTTCGTCTGGAACGGGTTGCTCGGCCTGTTCGTCGCGCTGAACTTGGCGGCGGCGATGAAACTGTTCGACGCCACGGTTCCCGGTCCTCGGTGGGAAAAGGCGGTGGCTTGGTTGGCGGGGGCCAGCTTCTCGCTCTATCTGGTCCACTATCCGGCGCTGCAATTCTGGAACGCTGTCATTCCGCAACTGGATGGGGGGCTTCTGCGCGACAGTGTCTTGATTGCGGTCACGCTGGTGACGTGTTTCGCCTTCGCATCCGTTTTCGAGCATAGACTGGGTGCGTTCCGGAAGGGACTATTGCGACTGTGGCAATCAGTCCAGGTGGCCTCATCGGCGGCCTTGGCAAAATAGACAATAGACCACGTCAGCCGTTTCAGTTGCATTTTACGTCCGGTACGAAGATGTCTGCTTGACCCAATCGGGCACTATGAAACGGTCTTGGTTTTCCGGGTCTTTTTCCCAGCTTTCTTCGGTTTCTCCTGCGGTCCGGTTTTCATCAACATGTCGCCGAGGAGTCTGAATTCGGATTCCCGCGTCGAAGACTTGCGCCATACCAAACCGATCTGGCGCGTGCCGACACTTTCCTTCAAGGGAACGAGGGAGATGTCCAACCCTTTGGTCACGTCGGCATCGACCGCCATTTGCGGCAACAAGGTAATCCCCATGCCAAGCGACACCATTTGAACCAGGGTCTGCATGGAGGAGGCTTCGAAATTCTTGCGTTTGAACCGGCCCGCCAAGCTGCAGGCTTCAAGCGCGTGACGGCGCAGGCAATGGCCTTCTTCCAGCAGCAGCAAGGGTTGGTTTTCGAAGGCGCTGGTATCGACAGCGGCCTCGCCGGCCAAGGGATGCCCGGTCGGGCAGGCCAGCACGAAACCTTCCTCGAACAACACTTCCGTCTCCACGCCTTCCATTTCGTAGGGCAGGGCGAGCAGCAGCAGGTCGAGCCTGCCGTCCAACAGACGTTCCACCAGACGATCCGTGAAATCCTCCCGCAGGTAGAGTTCCAGGCCCGGGAAGTTCCGGTGAATCTGCGGCAGCACGGCGGGCAGGATATAGGGGCCGATGGTTGGAATGACACCCAGACGCAATGGGCCGGACATCGGCGCCGAAGCGCTGCGGGCAAGTTCCATCATCTCTTCCGCGCCGCGCAACAGGTCGCGGGCCATTGATGTCAGCCGCTCGCCCAAGGGGGTGATGATGACAGATCGGTTGGTCCGTTCCGCGACCTTGGCCTGCAGGACGTCCTCCAACTCACGGATACCGGCACTCAATGTGGACTGGGTGACGAAGCAGGCTTCGGCGGCGAGTCCGAAATGGAGATGCTCGGCCAGGGCGGACAGGTACTGAAGCTGTTTCATCGTCGGCAGGTTCTGCATTTTCAAACCTCTGAAATACGGGCGACATTAGCAATCGATTTTCTCGATCATATTGGCAAATTTATATCGCTTTATTGCGTTGCAGCAAGGGGGCATATAGCGCCCATCGACGTTGGCAAAAACGTCGGGGTCCCGCGAGACCCTATGAACCTTTAAGATTGAGAGATGTAATCCATGAGCATGATTAACAAACCGGTTCCCCAGTTCACGGCGCAGGCCTTCCACAACGGCGAATTCAAGACGATCACGACCGAAGACGTCAAAGGCAAGTGGTCGATCTTCGTGTTCTATCCGGCCGACTTCACCTTCGTCTGCCCGACGGAATTGGAAGACATGGCGAAGTATTACGAAGAACTGCAGGGCCTGGGTGTCGAAGTCTACTCCGTCTCGACCGACACGCATTTCACCCACAAGGCCTGGCACGATACCAGCGATGCCATCGGCAAGATCAACTACCCGATGCTCGGTGACCCGACCGGTGTTATCTCCCGCGGCTTCGATGTGATGATCGAAGAAGAAGGCCTTGCCCTGCGCGGCACCTTCCTTGCCGATCCGGAAGGCATCATCAAGGTCTGTGAAATCCACGACCTGGGTATCGGCCGTTCCGCCAAGGACATGGTCCGTAAGGTCAAGGCGGCGCAGTACGTTGCCGAGCATGACGGCGAGGTTTGCCCGGCGGCTTGGGAACAGGGCCAAGAAACCCTGACGCCCAGTCTGGACCTGGTCGGCAAGATCTAAGCCCGACCTTGGAAACCCGGCCCTATCCTCCCCCGGGGCCGGGTTTCTTCTCCCCGCCGGCAACCGACCCGAATTGGATTCATGACAGGCACGCCGCATCCGCGGAAACGCGCCTGGGAAACAAGAGACAAGAGCTATGTTGAGTACGGATATTCTGAACGCCTTGAAGGGTTACACCGCGTCGATGAGCAAAGACGTTGCGCTGGTGCTGCAGACGGGCGACCACGAAAAACGCGATGAATTGAAGAAATATCTGGAGGATATTGCCTCCGTCAGCGACCGGATCAGCGTCGTCGAACGCGACGAGTCCGAAAAACTGAGAAGCCCGGTCAGCTTCCTGCTGGAGGTCGATGGAACGGATAGCGGCATTCGCTTTTCCGGCATCCCCGGCGGGCACGAGTTCAATTCCCTTGTCCTGGCATTGCTGCATGCCTCCGGCACACCGATCAAGCTGGACGACAGTTTGAAGGCGATCATCGCCGGTATCGACGACGATCTGAATTTCGAAGTCTTCGTCAGCTTGAGCTGTCATAACTGCCCGGAAGTGGTCCAGACACTGAACCAGTTCGCCGTGCTCAATCCGCGGATCTCCAGCGAGATGATCGATGGCGGTTTGTATCCGGACCTGATCGAACAGCGGAACATCCAGGGCGTGCCGACCGTGTTCCTGAATGGCGAGGTCTTCGCGAACGGCAAGGTCGATGCCTCCGTCCTGGTCAACAAACTTATGGAGACCAAGCCCAAATCCGCGCCGACATCCGTGCCGGCCGAAAAAATGCCGTTGCAGGATGTTGTCGTGATCGGCGGCGGCCCCGCGGGCGTTGCCTCGGCGATCTATGCCGCGCGTAAGGGGTTGAAGGTCACCATCGTTGCGGACCGTGTCGGCGGTCAGGTCAAGGATACGCTCGGCATTGAAAACTTCATCTCGGTCCCGAAGACGACCGGTCCGGAATTGTCCAACGCCCTGATGGCGCATCTGCGTGAATACGACATCACCTTGAAGGAACATTTCTCGGTCGAGAATGTGGTGAACGGCGCCGACAAATCCGTCACGCTGACATCCGGCGAAGTGATCGACACCAAGACGCTGATCATCGCGACCGGTGCGAATTGGCGCGAACTCGGCTGCCCCGGTGAAAAGGAAAACATCGGCAACGGTGTCGCCTATTGCCCGCATTGCGACGGTCCCTTCTTCAAGGGCAAGGATGTGGCGGTGATCGGCGGCGGTAATTCCGGTGTCGAAGCGGCGCTGGACCTGGCCGGTATCGTCAAATCCGTGACGGTGTATGAATTCCTGCCGGAGCTTAAGGCCGATAAGATTCTGGTCGACCAGGCCGAGGCACGGGACAACATCACCATCGTCAAGAACGCGGCCACGCAGCAGATCATCGCCGAAGGCGGCAAGGTTACCGCCATCGAATACAAGGACCGGGCCACCAATGCGGTGCACAAGCAGGACCTGGCCGGCGTCTTCGTCCAGATCGGTCTGGTGCCGAACAGCGGTTTCGTCAAAGACGTGGTCGAGCAGACCAAGTTCGGCGAGATTGTGGTGAACGAGCGCTGCGAAACGAATGTCCCCGGCATCTTCGCCTGCGGCGACGTGACGACCGTGCCCTATAAGCAGATCGTCATCGCCATGGGCGAGGGGTCGAAAGCGGCCTTGTCCGCCTTCGATTACCTGCTGAAGGGCTATGAACAACAAGAAGCCTTCGCCGCCTAGGGGATCGCCAACGGACCCGCCGTCTTGAGGGCGGTCCCTGGGTGAGCTGAGGACGGCTCATGGAAAGACTGAGGGTGCCGGATCGTTTCCGGCGCCCTCTTCCTTGTTCGCGGGGGGCAACAATGCAGGGCGGCAGTTGCCATTTGTGTTGCATTGCAAGGCGAGTACAATCGCCCGCAGTTTTTAGTAAGGGATAGCGATCCATGGATACCCGCAGCCGCGATCTGATCACGACCACCCATTGGGGCACCTACACCGTTTCCGTCGAAGACGGCCGCGTCACCGGCTTGACGGACTTTGCCGAAGACGGGGACCCGTCACCCATCGGCCATGGCATCGTCGATGTGCTGGACGGACCCACCCGGATCAAATCCCCGATGGTGCGCAAAAGCTGGCTGGAAGGCGGGCCGGGGACCGCAGGGGACAAGCGCGGCGAAGACGCCTTCGTGGCGGTCAGCTGGGCGGAAGCGAACCGGCTTGTCGCGGCGGAAGTGAAGCGGGTGCGGGATGCGCATGGCAACACCTCGATCTATGCCGGCTCATACGGTTGGGCCAGCGCCGGACGTTTCCATCACGCCCAAGGACAGCTGAAACGCTTCCTGAACTGTATGGGCGGTTTCACGCGGTCCGTGAATACCTACAGTTATGCTGCGGCCGAGGTGATCGTGCCGCATGTGCTGGGCACCTGGTTCGACATGCTGGCCGACACGACGGGCTGGGACTCGATCGAGGAAGCCTGCGAACTCTTCGTGGCCTTCGGTGGCGTACCGTTGAAGAACGGGCAGATCTCCCAGGGCGGTACCGGAAACCACGTCCAAAAACAGGGTGTGCTCGCCGCGCATAAGGCCGGCGTCCGGTTCGTGAACATTTCCCCGATCAGGTCGGATGTGCTGGATACGGTCGGAGCCGATTGGCTGTCGCCGCGTCCGTCGACGGATGCGGCGCTGATGATCGCCCTGTCATACGTCCTGCTGACGGAAGATCTGTATGATCCGGCATTCCTGGCGAAATACACGGTCGGATTCGATCGCTATGCCGCCTATCTGACCGGGGATGCGGACGGTGTGCCGAAGACGCCGGAATGGGCGGCCGAAATCTGTGAATTACCGGCCGACGATATCCGTGGTCTTGCGCGCCGGATGGCCGCGCACCGCACGATGATCTCGATTTCCTGGTCATTGACGCGGCAGGACCATGGGGAACAGCCCTATTGGGCGGCGATCAATCTGGCTTCGATGCTGGGGCAGATCGGTTTACCCGGAACCGGGATAGGCTTTGGCTATTCCGCCACGAATAAATCGGGGCAAAGCCTGCGCAAGATGCATTTCGGGTCCTTCCCGCAAGGCAAGAACCCGGTGCGCAACTTCATCCCCGTCGCGCGCATTTCCGATATGCTGGAAAACCCGGGCGGTACTTTTCAATACAACGGCAAAACGCATGAATACCCGGACGTGAAGCTGGTCTGGTGGGCCGGGGGCAATCCCTTCCACCATCATCAGGATTTGAACCGTCTTCGGAAAGCCTGGGCGAAACCGGATACGGTCATCGTGAACGAGTGGTGCTGGAACAGTCTGGCCCGTCACGCCGATATCGTCCTGCCCTGCAGCACCACGCTGGAACGGTCGGATCTGGGCCTCAATCCACGGGACGCCTATCAGGTCGTGATGGACCAGGCGATCGAGCCGGTCGGCGAGGCGAAAAGCGATCACGATATCTTCCGCGGCATCGCGGCCGAATTGGGGATGGAGGAAAAGTTCACCGAGGGCCGCAGTCCCGAGGAATGGCAGAAGTGGATGTATGAAATCTCACGCCAATCCGCGTCACGGTCCGCCTTCGAACTGCCCGACTGGGACACGATGCAGCTGAAGGGTTGGATCAAGGTGCCGCCGCCGGAAAAGCCGGCCGTGATGCTTGAGGCATTCCGCGAGGACCCTGAAGCCAACCCGCTGAAGACGCCGAGCGGCAGGATTGAAATGTATTCGGAAACGGTTGCCGGATTCGGCTATGCGGATTGTCCCGGGCATCCCGTGTGGATGGAGCCCGGTGAATGGTTGGGGAACGCGTCATCCTATCCGCTGCACATGATTTCCAATCAGCCGAAGACCAAGCTGCACAGCCAGTTGGATCACGGGTCGGTCAGCCGTTCGGCGCAGCTCGACGGGCGGGAACCACTGACGATGAACCCTGCCGATGCGGCCGCGCGCCATCTTTCGGAGGGGCAGACCGTGCGTATCTTCAACGAACGCGGCGCCTGTTACGCCGGGTTGCGGATCAGCGACGAAGTCCGGCCGGGCGTCATTCAAATCGCGACCGGGGCTTGGTATGACCCGGACGGGGTGACGTGTCGCCACGGCAACCCGAATGTCCTGACTTTGGACAAGGGAACCTCCAGCCTGGCCCAGGGGCCGACCGCCCATAGCTGCTTGGTCAATGTCGAAACGGCGCCGGAAAACATTCCGGAAAGCCGGGCCTATATACCGCCCATTATCGAGTAGGGGCCGTCGCCTGCGCGAGTAGAACCGCGGCGGCTTCCTTGGCGTCCGCCGCGGCCTTTTCCGGGTTCATCATGGCGGCGACAACGATCGCACCTTCCTGCAACAGCAGAATTTGCGCGCCCAGTTTCTGTGGGTCGCGTGCGCCCGCCTGTTTGGCGAGGTCCACCAGATAGCGTTCAAGGATGCGCTTGTGTTCCGCGCAGATGGCGTGGATCGAACTGTCGCGTTCCTGAAATTCCGACGATGCCTTGATAAACATGCATCCCATGAAGGTCGGTTCCGTGAACCATTCCTCCAGGGCGTCGAACGACGCCAGGATCCGCTCGCCTGGGTCGCTGGCGATCTCCTCAATGCGGCGGATGATCCAGTTCCGGAACTGTTCGTCGCGCAACCGCAGGGTCGCCAGGATCAGATCGTCTTTCGTTCTGAAATGCTTGTAGATGGCCGTCTTGGAGACGCCCGTATCCTTGGCGATTTTGTCCATGCCGACCGCGTGAAACCCATCCGCATAAAAGACGTGCAGGGCCCGTTGGATCAGCTGGTCTCTTTTAGATTCAGACATTTTTCAACTCATTACATTTACCGACCAGTTTCGCCGGATTGTCCCGAGGATATAGGGAAAGTCGCCGGTATTGCAACTTATCACCAACTTTTCACGGATTCGTTACTCGGATGAAAGGTGTTTAACATTGACCGAACGGTAAATGTCTACCATATCAGGGTCACCGATCAGTTAATGTTAGATCAACGAGACGGTGAGGCGGAGAGCTGGGGAGTTCCAGCCAATCCGGTTTGAGAGGAGAGGGGTATGAACTTGGTATCGAAAGGCGCGCTGGCGGCGGCGACACTGGCGCTGGAATTCGCGGCGGGAAACGCCTTGGAGCACGCTTGGGACGCGAACTGGTTCGGCGCCAATGCGGACGAGGTCCGTATCGTGGAAGCATCTGCCGGGCCCGATCCGATGTTCGCCCTGCATGCCGCCATGAACAGGCCCGACCCGACGGCACCGCATACCGGGGGCGGGGTCTGCAAACCCTCCGAACGCTCGGTCATGGTTATGGAGTTGGATGAACTCTCCGCGGAACCGAAAGCCAGGCCCCGGCATGTTTGCATCAGGGCGCTTTCGGGAGAACCGGAGGTTTCCCTCCGAATTACGGATTTTCCGACCCTTGCGGCGGAACAATGAATACCGGGCTGCGGCGACAACGGCCGATTGGCAGTTGCCGCACCGGTAGAACGGCCAGCCTTCGCGGGGTCGGAATGACGGCTGGCCGGCCAAGAAAACCCGCGAAACAGAACACGCCTATGGACTTAAACCCCTGTTACCGAAACCTTGAAAGGAACGAAAAATGTTGAATATCAATTTGCCCGCCGACGTGAACAGTGCCCCGGAAGCGGCCCAACCCCTTCTGCAGGCCGTGGAAAAGAAGATCGGTTTCGCGCCGAACCTCTACAAGCTGATCGCCAACAGCCCGGCGGCGTTGGAAGGGACGCTTTCCTTGACCGAAGCACTCGGCAAGGGCGCCTTGGATGCCAAGACGCGTGAAGGCATTGCCTTGGCGGTGGCCAATGTGAATGGCTGCAACTACTGCAACGCCGCTCACACCGCCATCGCCGGCATGCTGAAGCTGGACGCGAACGAAATTGCCGCCAACCGCAAGGGCCGTTCGTCGGACCCGAAAGCGGAAGCCGCGGTGGCTTTCGCCCGCAAAGTGGCGATTTCCCGTGCCGACGTGACCGCCACTGACGTTCAGGCCGTGCGCGATGCCGGTTTCTCCGATGCGGAACTGGTTGAGATCGTCGCCCATGTCGCGCTGAACACGCTGACCAACTACGTCAACGAAGTCTTCGGCACGCCGATCGACTTCCCGGAAGTCGAACCGGCCGGCCGCGCGGCGTAACAGTCGCCGCCGTTCCACGGCTTGGTAAGGAAAGGCCCGCCACGATGCTCCCCGTGGCGGGCCTTTTCCGTTCATCCTTCTGCCGGCGGTGTGCCTATTCCGCGGCTTCGGCCCGGTTCACTTGCTCGGGATAGTAGGGCAGGTGGTCCTTGCGCGGGGTATAGGCGCCGCTCTGTTCCACGCTGCGCATGTGGTCGACGATTTCATCTAGTCGCGCAAACCAGACGTCCTTCGTCGCCATGGTGTTCTCCAGCCATTTCTCGATTACCCGCCAACGGGCGAGCCTGCCGGTCAGGAAGGGATGGACGATCATCATGAAGAAGCCGCCGGCTTCGTATTGCGCCTCGAATTCCTCGAAGAAACCCTGATAGCCGGCAGATGGCGCTTGGACATGATTCACATAACCAATTTCCTCGTAATGGGCGAAAGGCGGCCAGTCATCGCATCCCCAATGGACGGGAACTTCCGCGATGCTGTTTCCGTCCTTCTCCAGAAGATAGGGAATATCGTCGCCCATAAGCGAGGAATCATAGTCGAAACCGTGTTCGATCAGCAGATCCACGACCTGCGGCGTGATGTTATAGACCGGCGCGCGATAGCCCCTCGGCTTTCCGCCGCAGACACGTTCATGAATCGACAGCGCCTTTTCGAAGGCAGCCCGCTGGCGGTCGCCCATGGTCACGATCGGGTCTTCGTGGATCAGGCCGTGATGGCCGATTTCATGCCCGCCCTCCAGAATCTTCTCCATCACCGGCGCGTATTGTTCGATGCACCAGGCCGGAACGAAGAAGCTCTGTTTGATGCCCAGCCGCTTATAGGTTGCCAGGATGCGGGGCACCGCGATATCCGGCCCGTATTTTCCCATGCTGATCGGATAGAGGCGGTTATGCGAGTCGCCGGGCCGGGCCACGTGGATCAGGCTGTCGGCATCGATATCGAAAGTGATCGCACAGGCGCATTTCGCGCCGTTGGGCCAAGGTATCGGGTTCTGAATCATCGGTCGGTCCTTTCTGATCGTCGGCGGTCAGGTCGCCGCATCCGTTAATTCCGGGTTCGGCAGCTTGCCGCGTTCGTCCCATCGATAGGCATAGGAATAGGAATGCATGTTCTCGATCCAATAACCGAAATGGGTCGGCGGGTATTTCGGCGGATTGTTCTCGTCCCGGCAGGTTGGCAGGCATTCGACCACCGTGCCGTAATCGGCCGCGAAAAACAGCGCCAGTGAGAAGCGCTTGTTCCCCGACGTATTGATCACCCGGTGCGGCGTGGAAACGAACAAATCATTGGTCCAGCGCATCATCATGTCGGCGATATTCACGATGAAGGTGCCTGGAATGGGCGGCGCTTCGATCCATTGCCCGGCCCGGTTCTGCACCTGAAGGCCGGCCTCGGATTGATAGAGCACCGTGAAGCTTTCGTAATCCGTATGGGCGCCGATGCCGACCGCGCTATCCTTCGGGTCGGTGTCGGGATAATACATCACCCGCAACTGGGCGCAGGGCTTCCTGACCTTGTCGTCGAAATAGTCTTCCGGCATGCCGACGGCCAGGGCGAACAGGCGGTACATAGACCGTCCCAGGGTCATCATCTCTTCGAAATAGGCATAGATATCGGTTTGGAACTCCGGCATTTCCGCCGGCCAGACATTGGGTGCGAAAAGCGCGTTACCGGCAAGGTAGTCCGGGTCGTCGGTTGGGACTTCCAGGCCGACCTCATAGCCTTCCTGAAGGTCCGAAGTCGTGGGGTCGGCGCTCAACCCCCCGACGGGGACATAGCCGCGATGGCGTTTCGACTTGGCGACGTCGTATTGCTTCTTCACCTCCGTCGGCAGGGCATAGAACCGGTCCGCCGCGTCCTGTGCTTTTGCGATCACGTCGTCCGGCACGCCATGGTTCTTGATATAGAAGAAGCCGACATTGACGGCGGCGTCCCGCAGCGCGGCCGCCGCCTTGCGCTTGCCTTCCGCGTCGCCGCTGATCGCGGCGCCGATATCGACGATGGGTATGCTGTCGAAATCGATCCGCTCAGCCGCATAGCCGATCCCTTTGCGGACATCCGTCGGCCGGATCGCCGCACTCTCGTCGTATTTCGGCAATTCCATCTCAACCCTCCGTTTGAATGACAAGCAATGGATCGCCCGGTCGAACGATCTGTCCGGGCTTGCACAGAATTTCAGTGATGCTTCCGGTCTGCGGCGAGTCGACGCCGATTTCGGTCTTCATCGCTTCCAGAACCGCGACCTTGTCGCCGGCGGCGACCCGGTCGCCGATTTGAACATCGACTTTCCAGACCGACCCGTTCATCGGCGCTTCGATCAGGGCGGCCCCATCGGCCAAGTCGACGCCGACCGGCTCGGGCGCGATATCTGTTTCGTCCACGACAGCGGCGATGCCCTGCGCCTCCCACCGGGCGCGTTCTTCATCGAACGCGTTCCGGCGCATTTCCCGGAAATCGTCGATCGCCTGCGCATTGTCGGCTCGGAAGCGGTGATAGTCGCCCAGGTCGAAAACCCCGTCTTCGATTTTCAGGGACGCTTCGCCGTGCAGGAAGCCATCGCGCATGTCGGCCAGTTCCTGATGATCGACCGGATAGAATTTGATGCGGTCGAAGAAACGCAGAAGCCAAGGTTTGCCTTCCGTGAAATTCCCGGTCTGCCGGTGCGTGTTCCAGACCTGCACGGTCCGCCCGACGAATTGATAGCCGCCAGGGCCTTCCATGCCGTAGACGCACATGTACGCGCCGCCGATACCGACCGCGTTCTGCGGCGTCCAGGTCCGGGCCGGGTTGTATTTGGTTGTCACCAGCCGGTGCCGGGGATCGACGGGTGTGGCGACGGGCGCGCCCAGATAGACGTCACCCAGGCCCAGCACCATATAGTCGGCCTCAAAGACGATCTTCTTTACATCCTCCACGCTCTCCAGCCCGTTGATGCGGCGAATGAACTCGATATTCCAAGGGCACCAGGGGGCATCCGGCCGAACAAGGTCCTGATAGCGTTTCGTCGCGATCCGCGTGCTCTCGTCATCCCAGGACAAGGGCATGTGGACGACACGGCTGGGCAGGCGCACATCGTCCAGCGACGGCAACTCCGCTTGGAAGGCGCGCAGCTTCGCCAACATGTCGGCCGGCTTTATCCGGCGATTGTCGAAATGCACTTGCAGGGACCGAATACCCGGCGTCAGGTCGATGACGGTGTCCATGCCTTCCGCCTGGATCCGTTCCATCAGCAGATGGGCCTTCACGCGCAGGTCGAGGTCGAGTTCCTGTTCCCCGAATTCGACCAGCATGAAATCCTCGCCGGTCCGGCGGTAACATGTATCGACGCCATCCGTCGTATCGCGGGCAAGGACGGCGTCCTCCCGGATGCCGGATACCTGCAGCATCGTCGGGGTGGGGGGCGGCGACTGCGTGACGTCGAGGCCCTCACTCATGGCTTTCAGGAACCCTTCCTGATTTCTCTCCAGCGCCTCGGCTTCCGCCAGGGTCATTCGGTGAAAACGGACCCGGTCGCCGGGACGCAATTGCCCGACCTTCCACAATTCCGCCTTTGCAACGACGGCGGGGCAGGTGAATCCGCCCAGGCTGGGACCGTCCGGCCCGAGAATGATCGGCATGTCGCCGGTAAAGTCGATTGCCCCGACCGCATAGGCATTGTCGTGAATGTTGGAAGGATGCAGCCCTGCTTCACCGCCGTCGGGCCGTGCCCATTTCGGTTTCGGACCAATCAGCCGTACACCGGTGCGCGCACTGTTGAAATGAACTTCATAGGCAGTTGAAAACAGTGTTTCGATATCTTCGTCGGTGAAGAAATCGGGCGCGCCATGTGGTCCATACAGAACGCCGATCTCCCACTCCTCGGGAAGGTGTGGCCAATGACAGCCGGGCAGTTTTCGCCCAAACCCTGGCGGCGGTATTTTCCCGTTCAAGCGCAGAACGTCGCCGCTTTTGAGGTTGCCGGTTGCATGTCCGCCGAACCCGCCAAGGTCGAAAGTCGCGCGGCTGCCGAGATAGACCGGCGCATCGAACCCACCGGCGACCGCCAGGTAGGATCGGATCCCGCCGTTGACGACCTTGCCGAAGGCAAGCGTCTGGCCTTGTCGGACGGGGGTCGTCTCAAAGCGCGGAACGGGCGCGCCATCCAGTGTGGCCTGCATGTCCGCGCCGGTCAGTGCGATGACCGTGTTCGTGTTGAAGCGCAGGACAGGCCCGGCCATGGTCATTTCCAACGCTGCGGCGCGGCTGTGATTACTCAGCAGTGCATTGGCAATCCGGAAATTCAGCGCATCCATCGGGCCGGAAGGCGGAACCCCGACATGCCAGTAACCTGCCCGCCCGGGCCAGTCCTGAAGCGCGGAATGGGTGCCGGGCGATAGAACGTCAACCGTGCTCGGTACGAAGTCGAAACGATCCAACGCTTTGGTATAGACATCGCACGACCGGAACATGTCGCTGCCGACGATTGCCGACAGATAGGCAAGGTTGGTTTCGATCCCATAGATGCCGCTGCCGTCGATGGCGCTGAGCAGGGCATCCGCCGCGGCATCCCGCGTTTCCGCATGCACGATCACCTTGGCCAGCATCGGGTCGTAATACATCGAAACCTCGGAACCGGTTTCGATCCAGGTATCGACGCGGATGTCGTCGGGGAAAGCCACATGGGTGAGGGGGCCGGCGGAAGGCTGGAACCCTTTTCCCGGGTCTTCCGCATAGACGCGGACTTCCATGGCGGCGCCGCTGGTCGGCAGGATGTCGGGAAAGGCCGACAAATCCAATTCGCCAGCCGCCTGTTTCACCATCCAGGCAACCAGATCCTGCCCCGTCACCATTTCGGTCACCGGATGTTCGACCTGCAGGCGCGTGTTCACTTCCAGAAAATAAAATGCATCCGCCTTGCCGTCATAAATGAATTCGACCGTCCCGGCTGAGCGGTAATTGACCGAACGGCCGAGCGAGAGTGCGGCATCGATCAATGCTGTCCTGGTGGCCGGCGGCAATCCAGGCGCGGGGGTTTCCTCGACGACCTTCTGGTTCCGGCGCTGCAGCGAGCAGTCGCGTTCGCCGAGCGATACCACGCGCCCCTTACCGTCGCCGAAGATCTGCACTTCCACATGGCGGGCATGGGCGATGTATTTTTCGATGAAGATGCCGGGGTCGGAAAAGTTCGATTGGGCCAGCCGCCGGACCGTGTCGAACAGGCCGGGCAGGTCTTCGGCGGTCTCGCACAATTGCAGCCCGATGCCGCCGCCGCCCGCCGTGCTTTTCAACATGACCGGATAGCCGATGCGCGCGGCTTCCGCCTTGGCCTCGTCCAATGACGCCACCAACCCGCTGCCCGGCAACAGCGGCACGCCGCTTTTCTCCGCCGCTTCCCGGGCGCTGTGTTTCAGGCCGAAGATCCGCATTTGATCGGGTGTCGGACCGATGAAGCCGATACCCTCGGCTTCCAGTCTTTCGGCGAAACCCGGGTTTTCCGACAGGAATCCGTATCCTGGGTGAACCGCGTCGGCGCCCGTGGATTTGCAGGCGGCGAGGATGGCGTCCTGGTTCAGATAACTTTCCGATACCGGCGCGGGGCCGATGGGGACCGCTTCGTCGGCAAGCCGGACATGGGCCGCATGCCGGTCCGCGTCGGAATAGACGGCAACCGAGGCAAGGCCCATTTCCCGCAGGGTTCGAATGATACGAACCGCAATTTCCCCACGATTGGCGATAAGGACTTTGCTGACCATCCCGATGATCAATCCCAGATCAGGATTTCAACCGGCGTCGGGTTGAAACCGTTGCAGGGATTGTTCACTTGCGGACAGTTGGAGATCAGGCAGATGACATCCATCTCGGCCTTCAGTTCAACGTAGTTGCCGGGCTCGGACAATCCGTCGACGATGGCGAGGTTGCCGTCCGGTTCGATCGGCACGTTCATGAAGAAGTTTATGTTGGGAACGATGTCGCGCTTGTCCATGCCGTATTTACCGGCTTCCAGAACGAAGTTTTCGCGGCAGGCATGCATGAAGCGCGTGTGATGACCGAAACGAACGGTGTTGGACTCGACCGAACAGGCCCCCGCCGACGTGTCGTGGTATCCAACCGTATCGGCGGTCACCGTCAGCATCAGCCGGCCTTCGTTGGACAGAATTTGGGACCCCGTCGTGATATAGGCGGCCCCTTGGGCGGCGACCGTGTCATGGGCGGAATAGCGTTCGTCCGTGTCTTCGGCGTTGTAGAACAGGGTGTCGACGGCCTGTTGGCCGAAACTGTCGACGATGCGGATGGTCTGTCCCTTTTTCACAATGGTGGAAAAGGGCGAATTGGCGGCGACGGGAAAGCTCTTGCTCGCGTCTTCCGGCTTCAAGCTGCTCAATGTGGTCATGTCTTCTCTCGTCCTGCTTTTGCCCTTGGGCGGCGGTCTTGCGGCACTGGTCCGCGCCCGCCGCGCCGCGGCATATCAATCGGTCAGTCGAACAACGGGTCCGTATTCTCATAGGCGCGGACGGCCTCAGCCGTGCCGTTCCGGCAAAGGTCGTCCGGCGCGACGGGGCCGGCGTCCCAGACGGCGACGGCGACGGGCCGCGGTTCGTACAGGCCGCCGGGCGCCATGGGGTGCGGGCAGTTCGACAGACACACGGTGAGGTCCATTTCCGCCCGAAGATCGATGAACGCGCCGGGTTCCAGGGCGTCTTCCCGCCACTGAAGTTTGCCTTCCTCGCCGGTGACGACGGGCGCGAAGGCGCAGAAGGATTGATGGACGTCCCGCTTGCTCAAGCCCAATTTGGCGGCGGCGATCCGGAAGTTGTCGCGGCTGTTGCGAATGGCGGTCGGGCTGTTGCGCAAGGCGCCGGGGCCGTAATTCTTCTCGTTCGTGATCGCCGTGGAATGCCCGGCGACGCAGTCATGGTATCCACAGGTATCTTCGGTGACCGCCATCATCGCGCGGCCCATATCGGACAGAAGCACGCGGCCCTTGCCGATCCGCGCGGTCCATTGGACCTTAATCGTGTCGGCGGAATTGAAGCGCTCCGACGGGTCGTGCCGGTTCCAGATTTGCAGGGCGATGCCCGGCGTCGCCTCGGTGTTGACGATGCGCAGAGTCTGGCCGCGTTTGATATCGGTGGTCCAATACCAGCCGCCGGGGACGACGTCCTGCTTCAAAATCTTGTCGTCGGGGATTGCGGTGGGCGCGGCGGGGGCGGCGGCCAATTTGGCTTCGAACTCGCCTTCCTTCTGCCCGGTTTCCTTCAATGCGGCATAACGGGCTTTCAGCTCGTCGATGCTCTCTGTCTCGGCCGTCATCAGCGCCTCCATCGTCACCGCCGGGCAACCCTTTTCGCGGGTGCCGGCAATTGAAGCTCAGTGCTGAACGGAGCGGTCCGAATATCCGGGAGACACAAGGTCTCGGAGGTTGGGCGCACCGCAGCACCACCATGACCTCCCGGGCTTTTATCCCGCCGTGGACCCGGTCTGATATTGGACCAGGCGTCGGCTCTCGGTCCAGGCATCGCTTATGAAACGATCGGAACCCTAGCCGCAATCTTTGAAGCAAAACTATATCAGCCGCGGCGAAAAAGGGAAGTGTTGCAGTGCAAAAAAATGATGTGCCCTAGAGTGGGGAAACCGTCTCGCCTTCGCGCCACGGGATCGTGGAATGCGCGATGCGCCAGCTGCCGTCCGCTTCGACATGGCCGTAGGATATTTCGCAATCGAGCAAGGCCGATAAAGCCGCTTCGTTGCCGATCGCGGCCTGTACATCACCTTCGAAACTGTTCGCTTCAGGCGGCGACGGGCGCCGGTCTTCCGCCAGCATGAAGACATCGCCCAGGCGCAGAACCGTCGCGCCGTTCCATCCGTCATGCCAGATCCATTCCCGCATGACGTCGGCATCGAATGCGGATTGCACCCATTCCTCCAAATAGTCGCGATGGATGCCGCGTTCGATCATCAAGCCGGGCTTCGTTTCCTCCATCCAACCTTCATCCGGTGGGCCGGGAAGGGGACGGAAATCGATCTTTCGGCGCCAGGCACAAGCCGCATCCGTCCATTCCAGAATTCCTGCGAAACCTTCCTGTCGGGCAAGGCAGGAAAGGCCCGCCATGTCCAAGTCGGCGAAACAGTTGGCGCCGGCAAGGGCGGCGCGGTCGCCCGGAAGGCGGATATCGGCGAAGAGTTGCCCGGTCTGCAACCACCAGACTATGGTATCCGCGTCGCGGCTGCCGTCCTCTTCGATCAGCAGCCGCCGACGCCACAATCCTCTGTACCGGTCCGGTACAGGTCCTTGTCGCCAATCGATAGTCGTTCCTGGAGTGTCAGACATGTTCACGGTTCCCGCTTTCGCCGACCGCCGTTACAGCTTTCCGCCCGAGAAGACTGCGCTTCTGCTGATCGACATGCAACGGGACTTCATCGAAAACACCGAAGCGAATGGCGACAGCAGCGCTGTCCAGGCCATCGTGCCGACCTTGCGCGACCTTTTGCAGGCGGCGCGCGCGGCGGGGCTGACCATTGCCCATACCCGCGAAGGACATGTTCCGGACCTGTCCGACCTGAATGCCGCGAAGCGGGAACGCAGCCGCGACGCGGGCGCCGAGATCGGCGCGGAAGGGGCGTTGGGGCGCTATCTGATCCGCGGGGAACACGGGCATGATTTCATTGACGATTTGCGCCCTGAACCCGGTGAGTGGATCATCGATAAACCCGGATTCGGCGCCTTCTACGCGACCGATCTGGATCTGCGCCTTCGGGCCAAGGGGATCACGCATCTGATCATCGGCGGCGTCACCACCCAATGCTGTGTTCAATCCACATTGCGGGAAGCGGTCGACAGGGGGTACCGATGCCTGACCCTGGCCGACGGCTGCGCAACATTCGACATGGCGCTGCACGACGCGACCATGGCGATCATTCAGAGTGAGGGGCATTTGTTCGGTTGGATCGCGACCTGTGGGGACGTGGCAGGGGCATTGAGGGGCGGCTGATACTTCTGCGGCCCGCATCCTAGCCTTGGACTTCGCCGCGATCCGCATTGATGGCCTGGCCCGTGATGCTGGCGGCCAGATCGCTGGCCAGAAAAACATATAAGCCGCTGACATCCGCCGGTTTCATCAATCCCGGCAGATCTTGGGCGGAGACGATTTCATGCAGCAGGTCGTCGGCGTCGCGGCCGGTTGCGTCGGACAGTCTTTGCAACGACAGCATGGCCGGTTCGGTTTCCACCCAACCGGGGCAGACGGCGTTGACGCGAATGCCCCGCCGGCCCAGTTCGCGGGCCCAGACCCGGGTCAGTCCGATGACGGCGTGTTTCGATGCGGCATAGGCCGAATACCAGGCGGGGCCGGTCTTTCCCCAGATCGACGCGGTGTTGATGATCGCCCCGCCATGGGGGATAAGCGGCAGCACCGCGCGCGTCAGCAGGAAGGTGCCCGTGACATTGATATCCATGATCCGCCGGAAGGTTTCCTCGACCATTGGCGCGGGATCGAACATATCGGTCAGGGCGGTTATGCGTTCCAGTCCGGCATTGTTCACCAGGATATCGACCGTACCGAGGGAGGCGACAAGCGCGGCTACAGCCTCGCCGTCCGTGATGTCGCAGACATGCCCGGTCACCTGACTGCCCAGCGCATCGGCCGCCTCGAGCGCGGCGGTTGTTTCGGACAGGATATGCAGGCGCGCGCCCGCTTCCAGAAAACGTTCCGCGACGCCGAAACCGATCCCGCGGCTGCCGCCCGTGATCAACGCGGTTTTTCCATTAAGGGAGATCACTTGGCATGCCTTCCTGATAAATCGGCGCTGTGCATCGCAACATATTTCCACAAACAATTCACGCACAGGCTATAATGTTTAAGCAGTAGAGGTTGGACAAGTGTTCTGTTGCGCTGCAAAATACACGCACAGTTCCTATCCATCGGGCTTCCATTGGGGAATGACATGACCAAAGCGCGCACCAACTTTTCCGAAATCCCTTTGGTGGATGTTTCCGGCCTAAGGTCTTCCGACCCGGATTTACGCATGGCCGCGGTGAAGGAACTGGACCGTGCCGCGCGCGATGTCGGCTTTGTTTATATCGCGGGCCACGGCATCCCCAAAGAGACGGTCGAGGGTTTGAAACAGGCCGCCAAGGCCCTTTTCGCGCTGCCGATGGAAACCAAGATGGATTACTATATCGGCAAATCCACGAACCATCGCGGCTATGTTCCCCAAGGTGAGGAATTCTATGGCCAGGGCGGCGGCGACCTGAAGGAAGCTTTCGATACGGCGATGGACCTGCCGGCGGACGACCCGGACTATCTGGCCGGGAACCGGATGCTGGGCCCGAATGTCTGGCCCGATGAGGTGGCCGATCATAAGGCGGCGGTCGATCGCTATTACACCGCCGCGATCGATCTGGGTAAGGATCTGCTGCGCGGCTTTGCGCTCGGCCTTGGCCTGCCGGAAGAAATCTTCGTCAAACATGTCACCAAACCGACCAGCCAGTTGCGGCTGATCCATTATTGGGAAACCGACAAGGTCGCGACGGCGGAAGAACAGGCGAAGCTGAAACGCATGGGGATTGGCGCCCATACGGATTACGAACTGTTCACCATTCTGTTGCCGACGGCGCCGGGCCTGCAGGTTCTGCGCAACGACGGCGAATGGATCGATGCGCCGCCGGTTGAGGGCACCTTTGTCATCAATATCGGCGACATGCTGGAAAACTGGTCGAACGGAACCTATGTCGCCAACTCACACCGCGTCGACCGGGTGAACGAGGAACGCTATTCCTTCCCGCTATTCTTCGCCACGGATTATGAAACCGTGGTCGCACCCTTGCCGGAGTTGATCGAAGAGGGGACGGAAAGCAAATACGGCCCGATCTCGGCCGGCGATCACCTTGTCGCGCAAACCATCCAGACCTTCAAATATCTTGAAAATGTGGACCTGCCCGACGGGTCCCTGGAAACGAATCAATTCGGCCGGTTCCATCTGGAAAAGAAGGCGAGCTAGCGCGCTAGTACATCGCCGCGCCGCCGTTGACGTCGACGATGGTGCCGGTCATGAAGCGCGAGTCCGGACCGCATAGGAAGGCGGCGGCCAAGGCGACCTCTTCGGCGCTTGCGACGCGGCCCAGCGGAATGCCTTCGCCGTCCTTTACCCAACTGTCGTAGTTCTTTTCCGCCCGCAGCATATCCGTGTCCGTTGGGCCGGGGGCCAATGTATTGACGAGAATGCCCGGGGCTAGTTCGCGCGCAAGGGCGCGGGTCAGGGCGATGACGCCGCCCTTGCTGGCGCAGTAGGCGCTGTATTCCGGGCGGCCCAGATGGCCCAGTTCGGACGCCACGTTCACGATGCGCGGCTTGTCCGCATCCGGCATGTCCGTGCGGAAATAGGGCAGGGCGGATTTCGCCATAAGAAACACACCGCGCAGATTGACGGCGATGACGCGGTCGAAGTCCTCCAACGTCGTTTCCGCCACCGGCTTCTCAAGCATGATCCCTGCATTACTGACAATGCCATCCAACCGGCCGTGTGTTGCGTTGAGCGATTCAAAGGCGGCTTTGACCGACGCTTCATCCGTCACGTCGCAGGTGATGGACTCACTTCCTGCGGGGGCGGCGGATGGATCGACGTCGAAAGCGACGGCGTTCGCCCCGCGCGCCTTTAACGTGGCACAGATCGCGGCGCCGATCCCGCGTGCGCCGCCGGTCACCGCGAATACTTTGCCGGAAAGCGGCAATTCGTCAGCTGATTGGTTCGGCATGGGGTCAGGCCACTTCCTTCGCTGAAACCGAAGCGGCTTCGGTTGTCGTCGGATGCGGGGCACCCTCGACGATGGCGTGGTCCATTCGGCCTGCCCATTTGAGGAAGATGTCCTCCATACTCTGGTTTTCCTCGCTATCGCTCGGGTCCAAGGGCGCTTTTCGGGCCGGGTCGAGCCTCAAGTCGTGCACGATGGTGGAACCATAGGCTTCCGGCGCTTGTGGGTCGCGCCGCAGCTTGTCGACCATCAGAACCCGTGTGCCCAGCGTGAAGGCTTCCTGGATGTCATGCGTCACCATGACGATGGTCATTTTGTTCGCGTTCCATAGGTCCAGGATCAGCTTGTGCATGGACTTCTTGGTGCTTTGGTCGAGCGCGCCGAAAGGCTCATCCAACAGCAGGACTTTCGGTTCCATGATCAGGGCCTGGGCGATGGCGAGACGCTGCTGCATTCCGCCCGAAAGCTGCACCGGGTATTTGTCCGCCGCATCCGAGAGGCCAACCTGTTCGAGAAGTTCCATCGCCCGGTCGCGCAGCTTGGCCTTGCGGCCGCCGAACAGCCGCCCGAAGAACCGCGACTCCCGGAAACTCGGACCGGCCAGGACATTGTCCAAAACCGTCTTGTGCGGGAATACCGAATAGCGCTGGAAGACCACCCCGCGGTCGGCCTGCGGTTCGATATCGATCGGTTCCCCATCGATCAGGATCTCTCCACGGCTCGGCGTTTCCTGCGATAGAAGCATGCGCAGAAGCGTGCTCTTGCCGGCGCCGGAGGATCCGAGGATGAGGCAGAATTCATGATCGGGAAGCGTGACGTTGACGCGTTCCAGGATCGGATTGCCGTTGTATTCCTTGAAGACGTTCTTGATGGCGATTTCGGTCATGCCGCGTCTGTCCCTTTCCGGCTTATCGGATGTGGTGCCAGAGGCACATGGCGCGCGACCCGAGCATCAGGAAATAGTCCATCAGAAAGGCCAGCAGCGTTATCCAGGCGACATAGGGCAGGATGACGTCCATCGCGAGGTAACGGCGCACCAGAAAGATCCGGTATCCCAGACCGCCTTCCGAGGCGATGGCCTCCGCCGCGATCAGGAACAGCCATGTCGCGCCCAGCATCAGGCGGAGGGAGTCGAACAGCCGCGGCAGTACCTGTGGAAAGACGACGTGGATGAGGATCTGCCAACTGGACGCGCTCAATGTCTGCGCCTTGACGATTTGCTCCTTCGGGATCGCAAGCGTGGCCATGGCCATGTCGCGGATCAGGAAGGGGGCGACGCCGAAGATGATCAGGACGATCTTCGACAGCTCGCCCAATCCGAAAATGATGAAAAGAATGGGCAGGACCGCAAGCGGCGGGATCAGCGAAAAGGCCGCCATGAAGGGGCCGAACAGCCGGTTCAGATAAGGCAGCAGCCCGATCGGCAATCCGATCGCGATGGCCAGGACGGTTGAGATCGACAAGCCGATGAAAATCCGTTGCAGGCTGATCAGCGTGTCGGTCCAGAAAACGTACTCGCCGGTCCGTCTGTTTTCGGTAAAGGCCAGATGGTTGATGGCGTCGAAGAAAGCCCGCAGGCCCGGCATCAATTTGTCGTCAGGATTGGCGCTCAACCGGGCATCCGACCCGACCAGATAGATTCCCATCAGGAAGACGAACGGTAAAATCGCAAGAATGAGACCGCTATGTCGATCCGGCACGTAGTTGATGGCGCGACGCATGACCCTGACCCTTGAAGCCTGAAAATTGAAGGCGGCGAAATCGATATGGGAAGTATTGCCGCCGGGAACCGGCGCGGCCGTTTATGGACCGCGCCGGATATGCCCGTCGGAAAGGTTTACAGTTCGCCCTTCGCGGCCATTTCGGTGAAGGAGGAGTTGATGCGCAGTTGGATATTGTCCTTGTCGCCCAGGACGGTTCCGTCCGGGAACTCGATGCCGATGAAGTCGGCCGAGGTGGCTGCTTCGCCAAACAAACCCACGTCATAGGAGAACGTACGCACGAAGTCCCAGGTCTTCTGGTGACGCTTGGAATTCATCAGGTCGAGTGCTTCGGCCGGATCGTAGTACATCTTCGTGCTGTCAAGCTGCGCCTTGTATTCCGGCACGGTGCCGCCCGACGCATCGGCGAGATCCGCGATCATCGCTTCGCCCACGAAACCGCCCTTGCTCATGATCTCCATGGTTTCGTACCAGGCGCCGACGAAGGCCTTGGCCACTTCCGGATGTTCTTCGACCGTCTTCGTGTGCATCAGCATCACGTCGACGATTTCTTCCGGCGTCGAGGCGCTGTCGAAGATCCGCTTCGAGCCTTCGACCTTGGTCTCCATCTGCAGCAGCATCGGGTTCCAGGCCACCGCATGTACCAGTTCGTCGGACCCCAGATAGGCCGGCGCGATATCCGCATCGGTGATATTGACGGTCTTCACGTCGCGCAGGGACATGCCGTTCAATTCAAGCGCCCGCGACAGCAGGTAGTGCGAGACGGTCAGTTCGAAGAGGTGAATGGTCTCGCCCTTGAGCGACTTGATGTCGGAAACCTTCTTGGAAAGGATGCCGTCATTGCCGTTCGAGAAGTCGCCGGCCAGCATGATCGTGGTGTCCACGCCGCTGGCGGCAGGGATCGTCAATCCGTCCATGGAGGCGACGGCCATGCCGTCCAACTCACCGGCGGTGAACTGGTTGATGCCGCCGACATAGTCGTTGACCTGAATGACTTCGATGTCGACGCCGTATTTCTTGGCCCATTTTTCCAGGATGCCGTTTTGCGCCATCCAGCCATAGGGCATGAAACCGACATAGATGTTGTACCCGAACTTGTAGGTCTTCGCTTCCGCGGCGCCGACGGCCCCGGTCAGCAAGGCGGCGGCGATGGCCACGGCCGAAGCCATCTTCCCCACTGAGAAATTTTTGAGCGAGAACTTCTTGGTCACCATGGAATACTCTCCTTCTCCACAAATCGCGGGTTAAGCCCCGCGTGAAATTTGGCTGTGGGCCGTTTCGCTTCCCTGTTCGTTCGGCGCTTGTTGTTGGTGCGCCATTTTTTCAGAACCTGTCGTCATCCGTGCCTGCCCGGTCCGAACCTATTCGGCAGCCGCGGGGCCGCAGGTGTCGGGGACCTCCGGCCACCCTTCGGCCAGGGCCTTTTCAATCCAATCTTCCAGGTCTTCCACGATTGCCCGGACCATCATCGCGCCATCCTCGGCGGTGGACTCGGATGGACGCCCGACGACACCGTTCGGCGTGGTCGCCGGCATGGCATAGGAAAAGACCTTGCCGGGCGTCACGTCGCCGACGTCTTCGGCTTTTTCGATCCGGACCATTTCGGGGCGCAAGTGCATCAGAACCGATGTCTCGCCGCGATTGGCGTGGATATCGTCCCCGTCGCGCAGATACAGGTCGCGCGCCCGGGTGGAAATCTCCCACAACCCCATTGTTGCGTATTGGCATTCAGGATGTTCGTAGCGCAATTGCAGGATCGCGCTGCGCAGGGGCGGGTCGTTGGTGGCGTGCCCGGACAGCAGCAGGACCTTTCGTATCCCGTTCTTCTGCAGCCATCGGCAGCATTCCAGAACGACCTGCGTCAGCGTCATCGGATGCAGCGACAGCGTGCCGGGCCATTTATCCGTATGCCCCAGCGAACAGCCATAGGGGATGCCGGGGAGAACCAAGGCGCCGCTTTTTTCGGAAGCCAGGACGGCGATCGTCTCAGCGGATATCGTGTCGCAGCCGCTGGCCAGATGGGGGCCGTGCTGTTCCGTTGCACCGACCGGCAGGATGGCGAGATCGATCCCCGACGCGATGGCGGCGCCGATCTCGGTGCTGGTCATCAAATCCCAACGCGGCATTCGCTCTCCTACACTGTCACGGGACCCGATGTTTCAGGCAGGGCCCCGGGCCTGATCTGCCCTTGCGGACGAATAGGAAAGAGCAATGGCTATGCCAGCTCGGTTCCGATTGATTCTGTTTGGTTTTTTTGGCGGGCAGGGGGCGGTTTGCCTAAACTTTGAACTGATTCATTTTTTGAAATGCCCATAAAATAGTCATGATTAAAAATTAGACATTTACTCTGGTAAGTCGGATCAAGGTGCCGGCCTATTGAAATCAAAGGCTTGGTATCATCGTGGTCATACGCCCCTGAAATGGCCTTCTTTTTGCTGAATACCCCACAATCCGATGAACATTTTTTGGGGGACACCAAATGAGTGAAGCGACCGTGAACGACCCGGCCTTGATCGCGGAAACCAAGCGGAAATTGGAGGAGATGGGCGTCAAATATTGCTTCGCCGCCTATGTCGACGTGAACGGCGTTCCGAAGGCCAAGACCGTTCCGGTCGACAAATTCGAGAAGATGGCCAAAGGGTCAGAACTGTTTACCGTCGGTGCTATGGACGGCATGGGGCTGATCGGCCCGGAACAGGATGAATGCGCCGCCGTGCCCGACCTGTCGACCATGACCGTCCTGCCCTGGGACAGACGCTTCGCCTGGTTTGCCGCCGATCTATATTACCATGGCGAACCCTATGCGAATTGTTCGCGAACGATCTTGAAGAAGGCGGTCGCGGAAGCGGCAAAGCAGGGCTATGTCTTCAATCTGGGGGTCGAGACGGAATTCTACGTCTATCGCAAAACGGAGGAAGGCATCGAGCCGGTGCAGGAACGTGCCTTCAAGGGACCGTGCCCGGCCTATGACGTGAACCAGACGATCCAGGCTGCGTCCTTCCTGGACCCGTTGGTGACGTCGATGAACGAGCTTGGCTGGGGTGTCTATTCCTTCGATGCGGAAGGCGGTAGGGGACAGTTCGAAACCGACTTCGACTATGCCGATGTCCTCACGATGGCCGACCGTGTGACCTTCTTCCGCCTGATGGCGAAGTCGATTGCGCAGCAGAACGGTATGGTCGCCTCTTTCATGCCGAAGCCGTTTTCGACCGATTTCCGGTCCGGCGCGCATTTCAATATGTCGCTGGCCGATGCGAAGACAGGCCAAAACCTGTTCGACCGCGACGCGGTGGGAACGGGGGCACTGGCCGAAAAGCACGGTATCGCTTTTCCCGATCTCGGCTACCACTTCGTCTCCGGGTTGCTGGACCATGCGCAGGCGCTTTCGGCGATCACCTGTCCGACTCATAACTCGTACAAGGGGTTGCTGGCTCAGGGCGCCATGCCGGATATGAGCTGGGCGCCGGTCCTGCGCTGCTATGGGGACAACAACCGGTCCGCCATGCTGCGCCTGCCGATGAGCCGCCCTTGCATCGAAAACCGCGCGCCGGACATGGCCGCGAATTTCTATCTGTCCGCCGCACTGTCCTTGAGCGCGGGACTGGAAGGCATCGCCAATCAGGCCGATCCGGGCAGGCCTTTCAATCAGAACCTTTACCAAAGTCTGGGTAAGGCGTCTGCCAAGGGCGTGCACAAGGTGAAGGGCGGCACCATTCGCCGACTGCCGCGAACCTTGCTCGAAGCCTTGGAAGGCTTCGAGACCGATCCGCTGGTCGTCTCGACCTTCGGCGAGGAATTCCGCGATATCTATTTGGATTTCAAGATGAAGGAATGGGAGCGCAGCTTCTACACAGTTTATGCCGAAGAACGGGAGGACATGCTGGAATTCCTATAAGCAACGTTGCCCGCGGTGCAACGAAACGTTAGCCGTCGCCCTATGGATACGGTTCGGGAAAGCGGATTTGTATAAGGGGGCTGACAGCCCACGGGCAAACCGGCATTCCACGGACGGTCCTGCTTTTCTCCATACCTCACGACCGGGACCGTCCGGGAATGACCATCGATCGATAACTCTGCCCGACATCCCCGGGGCGGCGTGCCGTTTGGGCCAAACAGCCGGCCGTCACGGGGATTGGGCGGGGCCTTCCGAAAGGTTGCTCCGCACGATGTTCAGAAAAGCATTGGCGCTGGGGGAAAGAACCTGGCCGGCGCGCCAGATCAGACCGATCCGGCGTTCCGTCCCGAAATCCATGATCGGCCGCTGAATGAGTCCCCAATTGCCGAGCACCGGCAGGGTCAGGTGCGGCAGGGCGGTGATGCCCAACCCCTCACTGACCAAAGCACCTGCCGTTGCCAGGTGGGACACTTCGTATTGCGGTTCCAACGGATGGCCGATGCGCTGACACGCCCAGTCGACCAATTCCCGCACGCTGGTCCCCGACGCCATGGCAATGAACGGCATCTCCACCACTTCTTGCCAGGAATACGGACGATCTTCCGCCAATGCGCTATCGGGCGTGCCGATCGCGATGAAACGGTCCTCCAGCAAACGCAGGAAGGACAGCCGGCTGCGCGGACTGACCGTGGCGGCGGTGAAGCCGATATCCGCCTCACCATTTTCAACGGCATGAAGGACGCTGTCCGAAAGCGCGTCGAGAACCCGGACATCGACATTGGGATGCGCTGTCTTGAAGTGGGTCAGAAGACGCGGCAGCAAACCGGCCGTCACCGACGGCAAACCCGCAATGACCAGCCGCCCATGGCGCGCGGACAGATAGGCCTGGAAATCGGACATCTCCAAACCGGCGACGTTCAGCATCCTTTCGGCCAATGTGGCGAAAGCCGCCCCTTGATCGGTGGGAAAGACGTTGCGGGTATCCCGGTTGAACAGGCGCGCGCCGACCGTCTCTTCCAAGGCGACGATCTGGCGCGACAAGGCGGATGGCGACAGCCCGATCTCTTCCGCCGCCCGGCGAAACGACTGGTGCCGGTAAACGGACATGAAGGCACGGCAGTCTCGTAGATCCGGATAATTGTGATTCATGCAACAATAATAGAAAAAAACGAAATTCTAGCAACAAAGTTTCGGAGATAGCCTATTGGATGAACCTGGATTACAGGTCGTAAATAGGGAGGAAATCATGAATTCCATTACTCGGGCGCTTTTGGGCGCCACCGTGGCATTTTCCGTTGCCGGTAGCGCAGCCGCCGCCGACAAGAACCTGCTCGTCGGGTCGACGTCTGCCTCTTCCAGTCATTACGGCTACTTCGTGGCGGTGGGGCAGTTGATCACCGAGAAAGCCGAGGGCCTGAACGCGACGGTCGTCGAGACCGGGGCGACCCTGGACAACATGCGGCGCATGGAGCGTGGGCAGATTGATCTGGGTCTGGTGACGACCAATGTGGTTCAGCATGCCGTCTCCGGAACCAAGAAATTCGATGGTAAACCGCAGAAACTGTCCTTGCTTTGGGTTTATACCGGCGCGCCGCAAAATGTCGTGACTCGCGCCGATGCGTCGGTCGAGAACCTGGAAGGGCTTAACGGTGTCCGCTTCAATCCCGGCATCAAAGGGTCGGCGACCGAAGCGACGACGGAAGCGGTCTTCGAAACCTTGGGCCTTTCCGCCGACTATGTGCGCGGGTCCACCACCGATATCGTCAGCGCCATCAAGGACAACCGGGTCGCCGGGTATGTGAAATCCGGCGCGGGCTTGAAGCTCGATTCATCGACGATGGATATCGCCACGCAAACCCCGATCCGTATCCTGGGGTTGAGCGACGCGCAGGCGGATACGCTGATTGCCAAGATGCCGGATATTTCCGTGGTGGACATTCCCGCCGGCGCGGCCGAGGGCGTTCCGGCCTACAAGACCTGGAGTTTCGGTGTCGGGGTCGCCGCGGGGCCCGATCTGTCGGAAGACGATGCCTACAAGATCGTGAAAGCGATCATGGAAGACAAATCCGCGCAAGGGAATGCCATGGCCAGCGTGAAGGGTGTGAACCTTGCCGAACTGACGCTGCAATACGGTACGGTGCCGCTGCATCCCGGTGCGGCCCGCTGGTTCGAAGAAAACGGCTATGATCTGCCGGCCAAATTGAAACCGGCCAATTGATCCAAGCGGGGCGGCCAAGTCCATGTTTCTTAGAGTCCAGCAGGCCTTGGCCGTCCTCGTCGGGTGTTTCGTTTTTTACACCGCCGCGACCGGTCCATTTGAAGGATTGATCCAGCGCGCCGTCTTCCTCGCTTTGACGACGGCGCTCGGCTTTGCGCTCTATCCCTTGGGGGCGGGCCGGAAATGGCGCCCCCTGGGGGCGATCGTCGATCTATTATTGACCGCCGCGACGGTGGCGGCCTGCGCCTATGTCGTCGTGAACTACGATAAAATCATGACGACCCTGCCATGGGCGGAAACGCTGGATATCTGGCTTACGGCCGGGTTGGTGATCGCCGTTCTGGAACTTGGGCGGCGCACCGTCGGCCCGATCTTTCCCATACTGGTTTCGATCGGAATAGCCTACGCGCTGTTCGGCAACCTCCTCCCCGGCGCGCTTCAGCACCGCGGATTCGATATCGCCTTCGTGACGGAAACGATCTTCCTGGGGGATCTGGGCGTTTGGGGAATGCTGACGGGCGTCGCCGCAACGGTGATCGCCGCTTTCGTCCTGTTCGGAGCGTTGCTGCTTCATACGGGCGGGGGCCAGGCTTTCATGGACCTTGCCATGCGGCTCGGCGGCAGGCAGCCGGGCGGCGCGGCGAAGATAGCGACCATCGCCAGCGGTATGTTCGGCATGATCTCCGGCTCCGCCGTCGCGAATGTGGCGACGACCGGGAATTTCACGATCCCGATGATGAAGCGGCTTGGATATCCGGCGCCTTTTGCCGCGGCTGTCGAGGCGGTGGCGTCCACCGGGGGACAGATCGCGCCGCCGATCATGGGGGCCGCCGCCTTCGTGATGGCGGAGATACTGGGCGTCTCCTACCTCACGATCATCCTGGCGGCCATCATTCCGGCGGTCCTTTTCTATGTGTCGGTCTTCGTGACCGTCCACATGATCGCCCTGCGCCGTTCCTTGGCGGTGGTGCCCGAAGACGAGATGCCGGCCTGGAGCGTCATCGTAAAGCCGCGCCGCGTTCTGCCGGTGCTCTGCGCGCTTGGCGGTTTGGGGATCGGGATTTGGCTGGGCCGGTCGATCTCTACCGCGGCCTTCTATGGGATATGCGGTCTTCTGGCGGCTTTCGTTGTCGTCCATGCCGGGCAAACGCCGCTGCGCGACATGGCGTCGAAGGTTATCGATGGGTTGGCCGATGCGGGGCGCGGCATGGTCATCATCGGCGTGCTTCTGGCCGGGGCGCAGATTCTTGTTTCCATGATTAACATGACCGGTATCGGCGTCACGCTCTCGTCGCTGATCGTCACGCTTGCGGGCGATTCCGTGGTCTTGGTTTCATTGATCGTCGGTCTGGTTTGCCTGGTCATGGGAATGGGGCTTCCGACGACCGCCGCCTATGTCCTGGTCGCCGCGGTTCTGGCGCCTGCGATGATCGCGGTCGGGGTGGACCCGCTTGCCGCTCATTTGTTTGTCTTTTATTTCGCGACCATATCCGTGATCACACCGCCGGTTTGTGTCGCGGTCTTCGTTGGCGCGGGCATCGCGAAGACGGATTGGTTGCCAGCCGCGATCGAAGCGGTACGGTTGGGCGCGGTAACCTATATCGTGCCGTTCACGCTGCTTCTGTATCCGGGAATGACCATGCGGGGCGGTACGCTTTCAATTCTGGAAGCCGTTATCTCGGGACTGGTCCTTGTCGTCTCCGTGCCCGGTTTGTTGTCGGGAACACGATTGAGTGGCGTGAGGCTCGTGGATATCGGCTTGTATGGTGCGGCGATCGCCATGGCCATCTGGCCAAATCCGGCGGGTCCTTTCGTCGCGGGTGCGATACTTGTCGGGGGCGTTTTAGTCGGACGGCGCAAGCGCGTAGAGGTGAAATGAAAACAATAAGAATCGGATCAGGCGCCGGCTTCGCGGGCGACCGAATAGAACCGGCCGTTGAATTGGTGGAGAAGGGCACGCTCGATTACCTCTCCTTCGAGTGTCTGGCCGAGCGCACGATCGCACTCGCCCAGCAGGATAAAATGCGCGATCCATCAGCGGGTTACGACGGTATGTTGGAGCGCCGGCTGAAGGCTGTCCTTCCGGCGGCGCAGGCCAATGGCACGAAGATCATCACCAATATGGGCGCGGCCAACCCGAAGGCGGCCGCTGAAGCCGCCCGACGCGTCGCGCGCGGGATGGGGATCACGGGGCTGCGTATCGCGGCCGTCACCGGCGACGATATTCTCGACCTGATTTTGGCGGGCGACTACACGCTGGACGAAAGCGGACGCCCGGTATCGGACCTGGGCAACAAGATCGTTTCCGCCAACGCCTATACCGGCCTGGACGGCATCGTCGACGCGTTGGGCCAGGGGGCGGATATCGTCATCACCGGCCGGGCCGCCGACCCGGTTCTTTTCCTGGCGCCCTTGGTTCATGAATTCGGCTGGGCGCGTGACGATTGGTCCGCATTGGGACGGGGCACGCTGATAGGGCATTTGCTGGAATGCGCGGCCCAGGTAACGGGCGGATATTTCGCCGATCCCGGCCTGAAGGACGTTCCGGACATGCTGCATATCGGCTATCCGCTGGCTGAGGTTCAAGCCGATGGTAGCGCGGTTGTGACCAAGGTCGAGGGCAGCGGCGGCCTTGTCTCGACCGCCACCTGCACGGAACAACTGCTTTACGAGGTCCATGATCCCTCGGCCTATTTCCAGCCGGACGTCGTTGCGGATTTTTCAGGTGTCACATTCCATCAGGAAGGGCCGAACCGGGTTGCGGTCGATGGCGCTGACGGGCGCGCGCGGACCGGCTTGCTGAAGGTCTCGGTCGGCTATGTGGACGGCTGGATCGGGGAGGGCCAGATTTCCTATGCCGGGCCGGGCGCGGAGGAACGCGGGCGGCTCGCCCTGCACCTGGTCGAGCAACGCTTGGCGGAACTGGGTCCGGCGGTTCTGGAAAGCCGCGGGGAACTGATCGGCGTCAATTCCGTGCTTCCCGGCGCTGTATCGCAGGCGCCGCCGCGCGAGGTGCGGATGCGGTTTGCCGCGCGCTGTGAGACCAAAGACGACGCTATCCGGATCGGGGAGGAGGTGGAGAGCCTTTACCTCAACGGTCCTTACGGTGGCGGCGGGGTCACCAAACAGGCGCGCGAGGTCGTGGGGATCGCCTCGACCTTCGTTCCCGAAGAGCTTGTGTCCCAAACCGTGACGATTTTGGAGAGCTGAGATGCGGCTGCGCGACATCGCCCATTCCCGCACCGGGGATAAAGGGGATACCTGCAATATCTCCGTCATCGCCTATCGCCCGGAAGATTGGCCGCTGATCCAACGTGAAGTGACGGCGGAACGGGTCGCGGCCCATTTCGGTCCCGCCATGGGGGGGAATGTGGTGCGTTATGAACTGCCCCAACTTCACGCCTTGAACTTCGTGTTGCGGGGCGCGCTCGCCGGCGGCGTCACCCGGTCGCTTGCCCTGGATGCCCATGGCAAGGCCTTGGGGTCGACTGTCCTGGATATGGAAATTTCCGACGGAACGGACGGCGGCTAAACGCCTCACTGCCGCCCTGAAACAGCGCTTGCGACAAGCCATTTTGCGTTGCAGCATCAAAGCGCGAACAGGGTCCGTTCCGGGCCGTGAAAACTCTATCCCTGATGATGCAGGGTGGTCGGATGTCAAAGCGCATAGAGGCGGAGAAGCGAACGGATTGGCATGCCGGGCCGGCACAGGCGGCGCTGGATTTCTTGCATGTCGACATGGAAGGGCTGTCCGATGAAGAGGCCGCCCGCAGGCTAGCCGAAAACGGCCCGAACCGGCTGCCGGAGGCGGCCAAACGCAGCCTGCTGACGCGCCTGCTGCTGCAATTCCGCAATGTGCTGATTTATGTGCTTCTTGGGTCCGCCGTGATCACGGCCTTCCTGGGCCATGGCGCCGATACGCTGGTTATTCTGGCGGTCGTAATCGCGAATGCGGTGATCGGCGTGGTGCAGGAGGGGCGGGCGGAAAAAGCCATGGACGCCATCCGCCGGATGCTCGCGCTTCAGGCTTCGGTCGTCCGCGCCGGTCTTCGCCGGACAGTGCCCGGCGAAGAGCTGGTCCTGGGCGATATCGTCCTATTGGAGGCCGGCGCCAGGGTGCCCGCGGACCTGCGCCTGTTGGATGTCGCCGGACTGAAAATTCAGGAATCCATTCTGACCGGCGAATCCGTGCCCGTCGACAAACAGATAGAGCCCGTAGCGAATGACGCCGCTTTGGGTGACCGCGCCGGCATGGCGTTCAGCGGCACCATGGTGACAAGCGGCTTCGGCAAGGGGGTCGTCGTCGCCACCGGGGCGGATACTGAAATCGGCCGGATCAGCGGCATGCTGTCCCGGGTCGAAACCGTGACAACCCCGTTGATCCGGCAGATGAACGTCTTCGCCCAATGGCTTTCGTTCATGATCCTGCTCGTTGCCGCGCTGTTGCTCGGATATGGCTATTTCGTACAGCATTTCGATTTCGCGGATTTGTTCATGGCGGTGGTCGGCTTGTCCGTTGCGGCCATTCCGGAAGGCCTGCCCGCAGTGCTGACGATTACGCTGGCCGTCGGTGTTCAGGCCATGGCGCGGCGGAACGCGATTATCCGCCGCTTGCCGGCGATTGAAACGCTTGGCGCTGTATCGGTCATCTGCACTGACAAGACCGGGACCCTGACCCGGAACGAGATGATGGTGGCTTCGGTCGCCACGCGGGATCATTTGTTTCTGCTGGAAGGCGACGGATATGCCCCAAAGGGAACCATCCGGTTGAAGGGCGACGCGGTCGCCGGCCCCGACCATCTTGTCCTGGAGGAAATCGGCCGCATGGCGGCGCATTGCAACGATGCCTCCCTGCATGACCGGGAAGGCGACTGGGCGGTCGAGGGCGATCCGATGGAGGGCGCCTTGCTGGCGCTCAGCGGCAAGGTCGGTCTGGATATGGGGGAAGAGGGCACGACCTGGCCGCGCACCGATACCATTCCGTTCGATGCGAAGCACCGCTTCATGGCGACGCTTCATCACCATGATGAGGGCGGCGCGCTTATCGCCGTCAAGGGCGCGCCGGAACGGATACTCGCCATGTGCCGTTCCGAACGAACCGCCGATGGCGGAACCGAACCGTTGAATGCGGACTATTGGCACGCGAAGGCCGAAGAGATCGCTGCGCTTGGCGAACGTGTCCTGGCCCTGGCGGTTCGAACGGTGGATCCGTCGCATAAAGCGCTGGCATTCGCCGATGTGGACGGGCCTCTTGTTCTGCTGGGCCTGGTCGGGTTCATCGACCCGCCCCGGCCCGAATCCATGGAATCGGTTGCGGAATGCCGCAGTGCCGGTATCCGCGTGAAAATGATCACCGGTGACCACAAGGGCACCGCCATGGCGATCGGCCGGCAGATCGGTTTGCAGAACCCTGATCATGCCCTGACCGGCGCGGATCTGGACCGGATGGATGACGCGGCGCTGGCCGCCGCCGTTCTGGACACGGATGTGTTCGCGCGGACCAGCCCGGAGGACAAGCTGCGCCTTGTGATGGCGCTGCAATCCCATGGCATGACAGTCGCCATGACCGGCGACGGTGTGAACGACGCGCCGGCGCTGAAGCGGGCGGATGCGGGTATCGCCATGGGCCGCAAAGGCAGCGAGGCGGCGAAGGAGGCGGCGGACCTCGTTCTCGCCGACGACAATTTCGCCTCGATCGTGGCGGCGGTGCGCGAAGGGCGCACCGTCTATGACAATATCAAAAAGGTGATCAGTTGGACGCTCCCGACCAGCACGGGTGAGGCGATGACGATCATCATAGCCTTGTTGTTCGGCATGACCTTGCCGGTGACACCGATCCAGATTTTATGGGTGAACCTGATCACCGCGACGACGCTGGGCATGGCGCTCGCCTTCGAACCGACGGAAAGCAACACGATGCGCCGACGCCCGCGCCCGCGGAATCAACCCCTGCTGAGCAGCGGCTTGGCCTGGCATATCGTGCTGGTGTCCATCCTGTTCATCGCCGGTGTTTTCGGGATCTACGACTATGCGATCAAAGCCGGCCATTCCCTGGAACTTGCGCGGACCCTGGCGCTCAACACGTTGGTGGTGATGGAGGTGTTCCACCTGTTTTTCATCCGCAACATGTACGGCACCCGGCTTGGGTGGAAGACGCTGCGCGCGACCGGCATCGTCTGGCTGACCGTCGGCATCGTCTTGGTGGCGCAAGCCCTGATCACCTATTTGCCGCCGCTTCAGGCTGTCTTCGGTACCGAATCTGCAGGCCCCCGGGAGGTTGGAATGGTCTTTGCCATCGGCATGGCCCTGTTCGCGATCATCGAAGCCGAAAAGCGGCTGCGGCGCCGTATCCGTCATCGGAATGGGCGGTAAGAAAAAGAAGGCGGACGATCCTTGTCGACCGCCCGCAAAGTTACTGGGTACGAATAATCGTGGCCTGGGTTATTGCTTGCCCAGGATCGGATAGAATTTGGTGAACACCATGTCGTATGTCGCGTTCGCTTCGTGACAGCCGGAACAATTCTCCACCGGCTGTGCCGAGGCCTTGTCGGCATAGGGCGGTTCGTGGTGTCCGAAGTTGAAGAAGCCCCATCCCTTGCCTTCAGGGAACCGCTTCGAATCCTTCACCATCATGTCGATGCCCGCGAAGGTCTTGGCGAAATAGCCCCGGCCCGACGCCTCGTCGCGCGAACCGTCCTCATAGTCGCCTTCGTGCAGCAGAACCAGTTCCTTCACGATGGTCGTGCCTTCGGAAAACTCGCCGGTTTTTTTATAGACCTCATAGGCCGCCGGTTCGATGTAGACATGGTGGAATTCCGGGAAACCCGCGGCGCCGTCGTTCAAGCCATGCGGCGTCAAGGGTGCGCCGATGAAAACCCATTCGCGGAAGCCCTCGGGGATGCTGGTTTCGCCGGTGCCGTTGAAGGTGGCCCCTGCGGAATGGGCCATTTGCGCCGATGCCGGTGGCGCGGAGAAAGCGGCAACGGCGGCCAGCCCCGCAAGGCCCAGGACCATGGCGGTCGCGCTGTGCAGTAACCTAATTAGTGTCGTTTCGAACATGATTGAAAGTCTCCTATTTTGTCTGAACGGGTGCGGAACGACGAATGCGTGCCTGGACCCGTCCGGAGTTGGCCGCGCCGGATCGTTTTTCGGTATCCCAGGGGGGTCCGGCTAATGGAACGGCCTTGGGATAATCGAGGGAATGACCTCGACGCGGCGTCGTTGTCCGAAACTCGTTCTTTTCGCCGCGCGATTTAAGTTTCTTCCCGTAAGTAACATCGCCGGGAACGCCGGATTGCCGGGGAAAACCGGGCGAAACCCCCTATCCGAAACGTGAACAAGCGTCAGTTCCAAAGGTTCCGCCGATAGCGTTAGTTACGGTCCTATTACGGGAAGGAAAACGGCGTGCATCACCGATATTCGGGCAAGGGCGAAGATGCCTTCACACCCGTGGCCGCGGGGCAGTGCGGCCGGGGGCGTGTCGGTGTCGGCGGTCAAGCCGGGGCGGTGAATGCAAGGGGCGATGACCTGGACGATGCCGCCGTCCGCGCCGCGCTGGACGCCGTTACCGACAGTCCGGGATTTGCCAGGTCGCCGCGTTTGCGCAGATTTCTGCGCTACATTGTTGAAGAGACCTTGGCCGGCCGGGGCGGCAGCCTGAAGGAATATACGATTGCCGTCGATGTTTTCGAACGCGACGAATCCTACGACCCGCAAACAAGCTCCCTCGTCCGGGTGGAGGCGAGCCGGCTGCGCGCCAAGCTCGACAAGTACAATGCGAGTATCGAAACGGGGGGCGTGGCGATCTCCCTCCCGACAGGCACCTATATGCCGGTCTTCACGGTAACGGAGGCACAGGGGGAAACCGTCGAGGACAAGACCGGGCCGTCCGGACCGGTGAAACCACGGAAAGGTCTGCTGATCGCCATTGCGGCCGCGGTCGCCCTGGTCGCCATCGTCATCGCAGGTCATTGGGGCATGATCGCCGAAAGGGTGGGATTGGGAACGGCCGCGCCGGTATCGGATGACGCGGGACATGCCCATGTCCGGGACATTCCCACCATCGCCGTGCTGCCGCTGCGCAACATCTCCGACGCGGCGGAGGACGACTTCCTTGGCGATGCACTGACCGACGCCCTGATCACCAGCCTGGCGCGGGGGGCATCCCTGCGCGTGATCGCCTATTCCTCCTCACGGCGGTTCGGGGCTGGGGCAGGGGCCATGGACCGCATCGCCGGGGATTTGGGGGTCAGTCATGTGGTCGAGGGTACGGTATTGCGCGAAGGCGGGGTGGTGCGCATTACCGCGAAGCTGATCGACGTGGAAACGGGCCGATACCTTTGGGCGGAAAGCTATGATCGCCCGATTGTCGAACTGCTCTCCCTTCAGGCGGATCTGGCGCGACGGATCGTGTCCTCCCTTTCCGCCGTCGTGTCGGGGGAAGGGGCCGTTCCCGTCGCAGGGGCCACCGATACGGCCGACCCGGCGGCCCAGGAAGCCTATCTGATGGGCCGGTATTTCCGGAACATGGCCACGGAGAGCGGCTTCCGGAAAGGGATCGCCTATTTCAAGGATGCGATCGCCAAGGACCCGGACTTTGCCGAGGCCTATTCCGGGATGGCGGCATGCTACTGCGTCTTGGGCGGGCACGGGCTTGAGCTGGTCGATCCCCGCGAAGGCATGCCCCTGGCGAAACAGGCGATTGACGAGGCCTTGCGCCTGAACGACGGATTGGCCGAGGCCCATGCCTTCGCCGGCATCATCCAACTGAAATTCGACTGGGATTGGGATGGTGCGGAACGGTCCTTCCGCCGGTCCATAGAGATCAACCCCAGCTATGCGCAGGCGCATCTGTTCTACAGCTATTTTCTGGAAGCGATGGGCGACGAGGCCGGCGCCGTCCGGGAAGCGGAAGCCGCACGACGCCTCGACCCGCTATCCCTGCCGTTGAACATCAATCTGGTCTGGCAGTATCTGCGTGCCGACAAGGCCGAAGCGGCGCTGGAAAGACTGGAGTGGACGCAGGATCTGGACCCGGATTTTTGGGGCGTCCATTGGGGATACGGCCAATATTACCGCAGCATGGGGGCGTCGGAGAGCGCCATTGCGGCCTTCGAACGCGCGGTCGACGCCGGCGGCGGACACGCTTTGCCGATGGCGGATCTCGGTTACGCCTATGCCAAGGCAGGGCGGGTTGCCGATGCCCGGCGGATGCTTCGCCATCTCAATGAAATGGCGAAGACATCCTATGTTTCGCCCTACAACATGGCTGTCATCCATATCGGATTGGGCGATCGGGATGCAGCCTTTGACGCGCTTGACGCAGCATACGCCGCCCGGTCGCGCTCACTTGCCTGGTTGAATGTGGCTCATGAGTTCGACGCGGTCCGTAACGACCCCCGTTTCCGCGATCTGACGCAACGGATCGGGTTGCCGCTTTGACGCCCGTTCCCTTGCATGGGGGCGTTCGGAACGATAGCGTCGCCGCCTTCGCGGCATTACGGAGCGGAAAGCCTGCGTTATGGAAGAAATGCTGGCGTATGGCGGTCTGTTCCTGTCGGCTTTTGGGGCCGCCACGATCCTGCCGATTCAATCGGAAATCGTCTTTGTCGGCATGCAACTGGCCGAGTATCCCGCTTGGATGCTGGTTCTTGTCGCGGGGGTGGGGAACACGCTCGGCGCGGTGGTGAACTGGTTCCTGGGCCGCTGGATAGAGCGCTTCCGAGACCGCAAATGGTTTCCGGCCGGCGGTAAGGCGCTGGACCGCGCCCAGCGTTGGTATCACCGCTACGGCAAGTGGTCTCTGCTGATGAGTTGGGCGCCCTTCATCGGGGACCCGCTGACCATCGTGGCCGGCGTGATGCGGGAAAGACTGCTGGATTTTACAATCCTCGTCACAATCGCGAAATTCGGGCGCTATATCTTCCTCGCCGTGGTGACCGCGGGATTGATCGACCTCTAGTCACGTTCACGGGGCTTTGACTTCACCGACAGCGCTTCGACGGACAACAATGCCGTCCCATGTTCTTTGGAAGCGATCCCGTATGCGCGTTTTGTTGTTCTGTTTATTAATGACGGTTTTCGCCGGTCCGGTCGCTGCGTCGGCGGTCGAGGCGGGGTGCGGGACAGGCGGCAAGTGCCCGGTCCCGGGCGGCTATTATCTGGCCGAGGCGCCGCCCGATTGGGATGGAACATCCGCATTGCCCCTGGTGGTCTATTTCCATGGCTGGAACGCCTCGCCGGAAGGCACCTTTCGCAACCGGTCGATGGTGAACCCGGTCCTGGACCGCGGCGCGCTGTTCGTCGCGCCCTATGCACGGATTGGGTATTGGCGGCAGATCGGCCCAGGACGAGCGGAAGGGGGACGGGCCGAAGAGGGGCGGGACGAAGCCGCCTTCATCCGCGCGGTCATGGCCGATATTCGCAAGCGTTGGCCGATCGATGAGGACCTGACCTTGGCCGCCGGATTTTCCCGCGGGGCCAGCATGGTGTGGAATGTCGCCTGCTATACGGGCGAATTGTTCGCGGCCTATCTGCCCATCGCCGGTGGATTCTGGTCGTCGATGCCGCGGGAATGTCCATCCGGTCCGGTGAACTTGCGGCACATCCACGGCCTGACGGACAAGGTCGTCGCCTATGACAGGATCGGCCGCTACAATTCAATGCCGATCACGGAAGGCATGGCGTTTCTGCGCGACCTCGATCGCTGCGGCGCCGATCCCGACGGATCTGTCTCGCTGCCGAAATACCAATGCGATATCTGGTCCGACTGCGGGTCGGGGCGGGAATTGCAGCTATGCACCCATCCCGGCGGGCACAGCATTCCCGGCGAATGGGTGGCGCAGGGATACGATTGGATGGCGGGGTTGTCGAACTGACACGCTTGGCAAACTGACACAGGGCGCGGCGCTCAGTCGTCGTCCATTTCGTCGAGGTCTTCGTAGGGGAATTCGTCGATATCGTTGAACGGCCAGCGATAGACGATGATTTCCGGCTCGTCGCTTTTCAGCTTGCCTTCCTTGTAGGCCTGCAAGGCGGTTTCCGAGACCTGGCTGGCGAACTCTATCGCGATATCCGCGATGGGGGCGCCGTTGTTCAGAACATATTCTCGGCTATAGGCCGCTTGCTGAATCCGCATCATCCGTTGCGTAACGAATTTCGACAGTTCCGCCGCCATCGTCTGTTTTTCAAGGACGGGCGGAATCAAATCGCAGCCCTTTGCAAGCAGCAGGAACATCCAGTGCTTGTACTCCTCGAAGGCGGCGGTTTCGTCGATGAAACTTCCAAGCTCGATGAAATAGCTGGCCTTTTCCGCAGGCAGCCCCGCCAGCGCCGATTTCAAAACCTGCTGATGATTCATCTAACCATTCCGCCACTGCATCCCTGCGGCCAGGATACTGATTTAAACCGCCGGGCAAAGGCTGAGCGGCGGGTTTCTGACTATTTTCTAATAAAATGAATGTCCTGGAAGCGATGCCGGAAGGCGGTCGCCTCGCTGAGGGTGGATTTGGGATCGTCCAGACCCCGGGCAATCAGGTCGGCGAGCGGTTGCATATCCGCCGCGGTCATGCCCCAGCGGACGATTTCCGGCGTGCCCAGGCGCAGCCCGTTCGTATCGCCGGGGACCGGATCGATGGGCAGGCCGATGCCGCAGGTCAGGATATTCGCCTGGCGCAGTTTCTTCGCCGCCGCCTGTCCGCCGCCGTAGCGCGCCGCTTCGATGGCGAATTGATGGGACATTGTCACTTCATTTCCCGTGCCGAAAACCGGCAGGCCGCGTTTCTGCAGGGCGGCTGCAAGGGCGGCCGCCGTCTCCACCATCGTCTTGGCATAGGCGTCGCCATATTGCTTCCAGTCCAGCATGGTCAGCGCCAGGGCGGCCGATTTCGCGGCATCGAAATTCGCCGTCAGGCCGGGAAAGGCGATGGCGTCGAGGCGTTCGGCCAGGGTGGCCTCATTGGTCACGATCAGCCCGCCGGCCGGGCCGCCCAGGCTTTTATAGGTGCTCATCGTCATCAGATGGGCGCCTTCGTCCAACGGGTTCGGCCAGGTCTTGCCGGCGATCATCCCGCAGAGATGCGCCGCATCGAACAGAAGAAAGGCGCCGACCTCGTCGCAGATGGCGCGGATGTCGGCCACCGGATGGGGGCGCAGATTCAGGCTGCCGCCGATGGTGATCAATTTCGGGCGAACCTCATGCGCCAGTTTCCGCAAGGCATCCAGGTCCACGGTATAGCGCGCCGCATCGACCGGGGCGGGGTGGATGTTCAACCCGTACAGGCCCGCCGCGCCGGCCTCGTGATGGGTGACATGGCCGCCGATGGCCGGGGCGGGGACGATGATGTTGTCGCCCGGCTTGCAGGCCGCCATGAAGCTGTAAAGGTTCGACAAGGCGCCGGAGGCGACGCGAATTTCCGCATATTTTGCATTGAAGACTTCCGCGGCCAGTTCGGCGGCGATGACTTCGATCCGTTCTATCGCCTCCAAACCCATTTCGTATTTGTCGCCCGGATAGCCGAGGGAGGGGCGGGATCCGATTCCCGACGACAGCGCGGCCTCCGCCTTCGGGTTCATGACATTGGTGGCCGGGTTCAGATTGATGCAATCGCGCTCGTGGATCTGCCGGTTCCAGTCGATCAACCGGTCGATTTCCGCTTCCTGGGCGTCGGCGTCTCGCGCGGCGGCTTCCGCCGCCAGGGTCATGACGAAGTCTTCGGTGTCTGCCGGAACCCAATCGCGGCGCGTCAGCATGGTCACGGGGCTTGTCCTGTTCGAAAGTCTTTACCGATGGATTGCGCCGCAGACTACACGGCGCGGTGGGGGTGCCCCAACCGGAATATTCGGTGCCCCGAAAACTTTGATGAAGTCGGGTCAGGTACGCTTATGCGCGGCGAGCAGAATGCTGGTCTCCGTCGCGGAAATGCCGTCGATCAGGCGCACGCGCCGCAACACCTCGTCGAAATCCCCTAGATTCGCGGTTTCCAACTCGGCGACGATGTCCCAGCGGCCGTTCGTGGCGTATAGTGTCCTCACTTCCGGGATGCCGCGCAGGCGGCGTAAAACGGTTTCGGCGGCTTTGCCTTCAACCTCCACCATCATGATGGAGCGCACGCCGCTCGGCGCCTCCGTGCCGGTCGTTATGGTGAAGCCTTGAATGACGCCGGTTTCCACCAAGCGGTCGATCCGGGCCTTCACGGTCGCGCGCGAGACGTTCAGCCGCTGCGCCAGACTGGAAACCGGACTGCGCGCGTCCGAACGCAGAAGTGAAATCAGATCACTATCCAAACTGTCCATACCAATATGCTCATCAGTGGTTATCGAAATGCTCAATTAAGGTGAAAAAATGATCATATCTCCGACTATATGCCGTCACATGCCTGTCGTACAAATGCGCTATCGGTTTTGTCGAAAGGAAATGTCATGACGGCGCCAAAATTGGACATGGCGGAACAAAGCGTCGCGGAAATCGTGCTGCTCGGCCTGCCCATTCAATCCGGCACCCAGTTGCGCGGATGTTCGATGGGGCCGTCCGCTTTGCGGACCGCCGGCTTGGCGGAAGCGCTCGCGGAGCAGGGGCATACGGTTGAGGATGCCGGCGATGTCACTATTGCTCCCCAACCGGACCGGACGCAGGAAGTCGCGGCCTGGGCCAAGGCGGCGGACGCGAAAGCGTATGAGATTTCCCAGGGTGACCGTTTTCCGATTTTCATGGGTGGCGATCACAGCATGGCCTTGGGAACGATCAATGCCATGGCCCGCCGGGCGCGCGATCAGGAACGGGATCTGATCGTCCTGTGGCTCGACGCCCATTCCGACTACAACACGCCGGAAACGACCCCCAGCGGCAATATCCACGGCATGCCGGTGGCGGGCCTTTGCGGCGAGCCCGGGATGGATTTCATCTTCGACGGCATGGACCGTGTCGGTGTGATGCCGGCGGACTTTCACCTGTTCGGTATCCGCTCCGTCGACCGGATGGAACGCCAATTGCTGTCCCGCCGGGGCGTTTCGGTGATGGATATGCGCCTGATCGACGAGAAGGGCGTCTCCTATCTGATCGGCGGGCTGCTGGAAGAGGTCGAACTGCGCGGCGCCATGCTGCATGTCAGCCTGGATGTCGATTTCCTCGACCCATCCATCGCCCCCGCGGTCGGCACCACCGTGCCCGGCGGCGCAACCTATCGCGAAGCTCATTTGATCATGGAGATGTTGAGCGATTCGGAACTGGTCACTTCCATGGACCTGGCGGAACTGAACCCGTTCCTCGACGAACGGGGCAAGACCTCGCTGTTGCTGGTCGATCTGGTGACCAGCCTGTTCGGCAAGAAGATCATCGACCGCGCGCCGCAGGACGTTAACCGGATGCAGGGCCCGGACTGGAACTCCGGTGTCTGACCGACGGGTAAGCGCACCCCCTTTTTTTGCAGGAGATTACAATGTCAGCCTCAGCCATTGATCAATTCGGTACCGCCGACGACCTGATCCGGACCGAACGCCTTCTCGGTGCGCATAACTACAAGCCGATCGACGTCGTGCTCAGCCGGGGTAAGGGCGTGTACCTTTGGGATGTCGACGGCAACCGCTATCTCGATTGCCTGTCGGCCTATTCCGCCGTGAATCAGGGCCATTGCCATCCGAAGATTCTGGAAACCATGATCGAGCAGGCCGGCAAACTGACGCTGACTTCGCGCGCCTTCCGCAACGACCAGCTTGCGCCGTTCTACGAGGAAATCGCCGAACTGACGGGTTCACATAAGGTCCTGCCGATGAATTCCGGGGCCGAGGCCGTGGAAAGCGCCATCAAGGCGGTGCGGAAATGGGGCTATGAGGTGAAGGGCGTGCCAGAGGACCAGGCGGAGATCATCGTCTGTTCCAACAATTTCCACGGCCGGACCCTCGGCGTCGTCGGCTTTTCCACCGACCCCGTGGCGCGCGGCGGTTTCGGTCCCTTCGCGCCGGGATTCAAGGTTGCCGAATTCGGGAATATCGACGCTTTCAAATCGGCGATCTCGGAAAACACGGTGGCCTTCCTGGTCGAACCGATCCAGGGCGAGGCAGGCGTAATCATTCCGCCGGATGGATACATGAAAGAAGTGCGCGAAATCTGCACGGCGCGGAACATCACGTTGATCCTGGACGAAATCCAGACCGGGCTGGGCCGGACCGGCACGTTGCTGGCTGAAGAGCATGAGGGCATCGTCGCCGATGTGACCCTGGTCGGGAAGGCGCTGTCCGGCGGCTTCTATCCGGTGTCCGCGGTGCTGTCGAACAGCGACGTCCTCGGTGTGCTGCAACCGGGGCAGCATGGCTCCACCTTCGGCGGAAACCCTTTGGCCTGCGCCATCGCCCGGACCGCGATGCGGGTGTTGGTGGAGGAAGGGATGATCGAAAATTCCGCCGAACAAGGCGCCTATCTGAAAGACGGGCTGGAGAACATCCGCGCCAATGCGGTGCGCGAGGTGCGCGGCCGCGGGCTGATGATCGCGGTGGAGTTGGACCCGTCCGCCGGCGGGGCCCGTCGTTACTGCGAGGCGCTGAAACAACGAGGCATCCTGTGCAAGGACACGCATGAACATTCCATCCGCATTGCACCGCCGCTGGTGATCGACCGCGATCAGACCGATTGGTGTCTGGAACAGTTCGACTCCGTTCTCACCGCGCTCGACTGAACACAATGTCGTGCCTTGGGCCGTTCCCCGGGCCGGTCCCGAGACCGTTCCTCGGGCCATGCCGGATGGGCTTTCCGCCCGGGATATGTCACGGAGTAATTGCCCTTCACGTCGCGATTTGATAGCGAACCGAACCAGCTTTCTTTGATCAGGGGAAAAGGCGATGCCCAAAGTTACCTACAGACAGCATGACGGTTCCGAAGAGACGGTGGATGTCAGGGCCGGGACCAGTTTGATGCTGGGGGCGTTGACCAGCGGGGTCGAGGGCATCGAAGCGGAATGCGGCGGGTCCTGCATGTGCGCCACCTGCCATGTCTATGTGGATGAGGCCTGGCTCGACAAACTCCCCAAAGTGCAGGTCCTGGAAGACGAAATGCTCGACGACACGGCATCCGAACGGAAGCCGAACAGCCGCTTGAGCTGCCAGATCGAAATGAGCGATGCGCTGGACGGTATTGTCGTCGAATTGCCGGAGACGCAGATCTGATGACGACGTCGGAAACAGCGGGTCTTGTCGTCATCGGCGGTTCCCATGCCGGACATCAGGTCGCGATCGCGGCGCGTGCGGCCGGTTTCGAAGGGCCGGTCACGGTTTTGAGCGATGAGCGGGAATTGCCCTATCAGCGCCCGCCGCTGTCCAAGGCCTATCTGATGGGCAAACAGCCGCGCGAGGCTTTGCTGTTCCGTCCCGCCGCCTTCTACGAAGAACAAGGCATCGATCTGCGCCTCGGCGTCGGCGCCACGGCGATCGACCGCGCGGCGCATACGGTCGCTTGCGACAACGGCACGATCCTGTCTTACAAGAAACTGGTTATCGCGACCGGCACGCGCGTGCGTCCGCTGAACGTGCCGGGATCGGACCTGGGCGGCGTGCATTATATTCGCACCCTGGCGGATATCGACGCGATCATGGCCGAGCTGGACCGGGTTAAGTCGGTCGTCGTGATCGGCGGCGGATTCATCGGCCTGGAAGGGGCGGCCGCCTTGAAGACGATGGGCCGCGATGTCGCCGTCGTCGAACTGGCCGACCGCTTGATGGCGCGCGGCGTGGGGGCGACGGTGAGCGAATATTACGCGACCCACCACCGCGCGCAGGGCGTCGATGTGCGGCTTTCCACCGGTGTCGAGAGCCTGGCCGGCGAAGACGGCCATGTGACGGGCGTTGTCTTGAGCGGCGGGGAAACCCTGCCGGCGGATTTGGTGATCGTCGGGATCGGCGTTCTGCCGAATCAGGAGATCGCGGCCGAGGCCGGTATCGACTGCGCCAACGGCATCATCGTTGATGAACTCACGCAAACCAGCGATCCGGACGTTCTGGCGGTGGGGGATTGCGCCCAGTTCGAAGGGCGCTTCTTTGACGGACCGTTGCGGCTTGAATCCGTTCAAAACGCGACCGACCAGGCGCGCACCGCCGGCGCTGCCGTCGCCGGGGAAAAGAAGCCTTATGATTCCGCGCCCTGGTTCTGGTCCGATCAATTCGACCTGAAACTGCAGATGACCGGGATCACCGCCGGTTACGACACGGAAGTCATCCGCGGCGATGTTGCGGCGGGCGAATTCTCGGTGTTCTACTTCAAGGGCGATAAATGGCTGGGGACCGATACGGTGAACCAGCCGGCCAATCATATCGCAAGCCGCCGGCTTCTCGACGCGGGATACGCCCTGTCGAAAGCGGAAGCGGGCGACGAGGGACTGGCCCTGAAGGAATTGGTCAAGGCGGCACGCAAGGGCGGCTAGGGATATCGATCCTTTTCCGCCGCTCGAAAGAACAAGAACGACGGGAGGCGGAAAGGTGAAAATCACCAAAATCGAAAGCCGGATCTACGGCCACGACATGCCCAAGATGGGCTATAGCCAGGCATGGTTCACCCGGCGGTCCTGCCATTTGGTGCGGGTGGAAACCGACGAAGGCCTGGTCGGCGTCGGCGAATGTTTCGGCGCGGGGAATGTCGCGCTGGGCAACAAGGCGATCGTCGAACAGGTGATCCAGCCCCTGTTGCTGGGGGAAGATCCGATTGCCCGCCAGCACCTTTGGCACAAGGTTTACAACGCCCTGCGCGATCACGGCCAGAAAGGCATGCCGCTTCAGGCCCAATCCGCCGTTGATATCGCTTTGTGGGACATCGCTGGGCAGGCGACCGGCCTGCCGCTGGTGAAATTGCTCGGCGGTCCGTGCCGTGACGCGGTGACCGTCTATGGCTACGGCATGATGCTGCGGGAGGAAGAGGACCTTGAATCCTCCTTCGCCGAAGAGGCCGCCGCCATCGCCGAAATGGGCTTCAAATGCACCAAGATGAAAATCGGCATGGGTCCGAAGAAGGACGTGAAGCTGATTCAGGCCGTCCGGGATGCGATCCCTGAGGAAATGGGCCTCGGCGTCGACGCGAACCACGCCTATGTCTTCAAGGACGCGATGTATGTCGGCGCCGCGATGGACGAGATGGAGATCGATTGGTTCGAAGAGCCGGTCGCGAACGAGGACCATCAGGGATACCGCGATCTGTGTCAGGCGTTGAAGACGCCGGTTTCGGGCGGAGAGGCGGAATTCACCCGTTGGGGGTTTCGCGACCTGATCGAAAATCGCTGCGTCGATATTGTCCAGCCGGAAGTATGCGGTTTGGGCGGGATCACGGAATACCTGAATGTGCTGGCGCTGGCGCATACGCATTTCATCCCCTGCATGAACCATTGCTGGGGGTCGGATGTCTCGGTGGCGATGACCCTGCATCTGCTCTGCGCACAGCAGGACCTGCCGGGCGGGCTTTTCCCGCAAACGCCGATGCTGGAATTCGATTCGACCGTCAGCCATTTCCGAGATGAGATTCTGGAAGAGCCGCTGGACATATTCGGTCAGGTCAAACGCCAGGACGGCAAGGCCAAGCCACCGATGCGGCCGGGCCTTGGCGTCACCGTGAATTGGGACGCGGCGGAACGTTACAGAGTGGCCTGACCGGTCATGGCCGATTGCCTTTGAACCAAAACGCGCGCACCATAATACCGGACGATTGGACCGAATAGGTCTTTGGGGGGGAAGTCCTGGCGCCGGCCGGGCAAAGACGAGTCGGGTTCATGTTTGAGGAAATCAAAGCCTGCACCTTCGCGAGCTGGTCGCCGAAGATCGGCGACCCGACGGTGATGGGCTGGGTGACGGTGGCCGCCTATGCCTTGGCGGCGCTGTTGGCGCTGCGTGCCTTGTTGAAAGCGAAACACATCTATCCTGCCGAGACAGTCTCTCTCCAACGGTTCTTTTGGGTATCGGTCACCCTGCTTTTCCTGTTCCTCTGCGTGAACAAGCAATTAGACCTGCAATCCTTCCTAACGTCGGTCGGGCGCTGTTATTCCAAGGTTAATGGCTGGTATGACGAAAGGCGGGAATTTCAGCGCCATTTCATCTATGGGTTGATCGGCGTTACCTTTACCGCATTCGTGATCCTGGCCATTGCCTTGCGGCGCATTTTGCGGACCAACTGGCTGGCGATATTCGGAATATTCCTCGTCGTGCTGTTCATTCTGGTTCGGGCCGTTGGCTTCCACCATTTCGATGTCGTCATCCAGTCCAAGATCAGCGATGTGAAGGTGAACTGGATCATGGAGCTCGGTGGGATCGCCCTGGTCATTATTGGCGCGCTTTGGCTTCCCAAGGGAAAGAAGAGTACCAGGGAAGCGGTCTATATCGATTGGAGCAAGCAGGAGAACGAGTCGCCGGGAAGCGGGTATTCCCAGTGACGGCGGTTTCGGGCACGGGCCGGGTATGATAAGCGTCAGCTTTGACGGCGCGTGCATATGAAAAAGCTTCTACTGATCATCATTCCAATTTTGTTGCTCTTCGGCACCGCCGGCGGCGCCGCGTATTATTGGTTCGTGCTGAAGGATGCCGGTAATGAGATGGCCGAACCGGAACCGCCGCCGCCACCGCCGGACCCCGAACTGGTTCAGCTCGATTCCCTGACCATCCCCGTGATCCGGCAAGGAGCGGTCAAGAAATACATCCTGTTGAAGATCACCCTTCAGGTGGCGGATCAGGATGGAAAAGAGTTTGCGCTTCAGGTCATGCCGCGTATCAAGGAAGAAACCTACCTTTCGCTTCACGACTATTTTTCGGCTGCGCCCCTCGACCAACCGATCAGCATTGTGGCAATCAAGCGGCGCCTCCAAAAAGTCGTGGCTAAGAATATCGGGTCGGAGAACCTGGTGGATGTCCTGATCGAGGGCATCTACGAAAAACGCGGTAGTTGACCTGTTCCAACTGTTTGAGTGAAACGTCCCATGTCTATTTTGTCCGGTACGCGTTCGGCCTTTTCCGGTTCCGATCCGACCAAGCGCAATGTCATTCTTCTGTCATTGTGCTTGGCGTTCAGCATGTCGGGAACCAGCCTCAACATGGTCATTTCGGCGCTGACGGGCAAAATGCTCGCCGACCCGAACGCCACGGTGACGCTGCCGTTCCTGGGCACATTGCCGGAAGAGAGCTTGGCGACCTTGCCGCTCAGCATGCAATTCATCGGGACCATGATGGCGACCATCCCGGCATCGATGTTCATGCGCCGCGTCGGCCGGCGTGTCGGCTTCACGATCGGTCAGTTTATCGGGGCCGGCGGCGCCGCGCTTGCCTGTTTCGCCATTCTCGAAGGTAGCTTCTGGATGTTCACCGCCTGCGGGTTGATGATCGGCGTCCACAACGCGTTCTGGCAATACTACCGCTTCGCGGCTTCCGAAACCGCCAGCGAAGCCTTTCGCCCGCGGGCGATATCGCTGGTCATGGCCGGCGGTGTCATCGCCGCCGTCGTTGGGCCCACATTGGCGCGGGAAAGTCAGGACCTTCTGGCGCCCGTGATGTTTGCGGGTTCCTATGCGGTCGTTATCGTATTGTGTCTGATCACGGTCGGTATCCTGCAATTCATCCGGATCCCGAACTTGCCGCCGGAACAGCGCCGGGACTCCGGCCGCCCATTGGGCCAAATCGCGAAGCAGCCGATTTTCGTGGTCGCCGTCGTGGCGGCGATGCTGGGCTATGCCGTGATGTCCTTCGTGATGACCGCGACCCCGTTGGCCATGCAGGTATGCGGTTTCGGCGTGGCCGATACGGCTTTCGTCATCCAATGGCACGCGTTGGGCATGTTCGCGCCCAGTTTCTTTACGGGGTCGTTGATTCGCCGATTTGGCGTGCTGAACATCATCAAACTCGGTACTGCCCTGAATATCGGCTGTGTGGCGGTCAACCTGTCGGGCGTGAATATCGAAGAGTTCTGGCTCGGGCTTCTTCTGCTCGGCGTGGGATGGAACTTCATGTTCATCGGCGGCACGACCCTGTTGACCCGGACCTATACCGCGTCCGAGCGCAACAAGGTCCAAGCTCTCAATGATTTCATGGTCTTCGGCTCGGTCAGCGTGGCCAGTTTGTCGGCCGGGATGCTGCAGAATCTGGTCGGTTGGGATGCGGTGAACATGGCGATCATCGGGCCTGTTCTCGTCGTCTTCCTGGCGGCGCTGTGGCTGCGTTTCTATCGCCCGGACGGCGCTCGTTTGGCCTGATTGCCCGCCCGCGCCGCGGGTGCGATTCCTCCACTTGCCTAAGTTTCCGCGTTCCCGTAGCTTTTTTGCGGTTCGCGCCCCGGTTTCGGTCGGGGCGACGGTTACTGTAACCCTGTTGCTGGAGGCAGACGGCGAAGGGAATAACCCCGTGATTGGGGATGTTTAGGCGGCAAGAAGACCGTCACACGGGTATCCCCTTACGGGATCAAACTTCAAGTTTGGGAAGGGTCAGAGCAAAATGATTTACCTTATTATCGGCTGCGGTGTGCTGGCGGTCCTTTACGGGCTGTTCACGTCGCGTGCCATTATCGCCTCGAGCGCCGGCAACGAGCGCATGCAGGAAATCGCGGCGGCCATTCAGGAAGGCGCATCCGCTTACCTGAACCGCCAATATACGACGATCGGCATCGTCGGCGTCATCGTTGCGATCGTCCTGTTTCTGTCGCTTGGCCTGACGACGGCCATCGGCTTCCTGATCGGTGCGGTGATGTCCGGCGCCGCCGGCTATATCGGCATGCTGGTCTCGGTTCGCGCGAATGTGCGCACGACCGAAGCGGCGCGCACCAGCCTGGCCGCGGGCCTCAGCATGTCCTTCCGCTCCGGCGCGGTGACGGGGATGTTGGTCGCGGGCTTGGCCTTGATGTCCATCGCCGTCTATTACGCCATCCTCGACAGCATGGGCGCCACCGGCCGCGATATGATCAACCCCTTGATCGGCTTGGCCTTCGGTGCATCGCTTATTTCGATCTTCGCCCGTCTCGGCGGCGGTATCTTCACCAAGGGTGCGGATGTCGGTGCTGATTTGGTCGGCAAGGTCGAAGCCGGCATTCCTGAAGACGATCCCCGCAACCCGGCGGTTATCGCCGACAATGTCGGCGACAATGTCGGCGACTGCGCGGGCATGGCGGCCGATTTGTTCGAAACCTATGTCGTGACCATCGGCGCCACCATGGTCCTGGCCCTGTTGTATCTCGGCAACGACCCGAACCTGGAACAGATGCTGATCTACCCGATGGCAATCGGCGGCGTTTGCCTGGTTGCGTCCATCATCGCGACGTTCTTCGTCCGTCTGGGAAGCAGCCAGAACATCATGGGGGCCTTGTATAAGGGCTTCTTCGCCTCGGCGGTATTGTCGGCGGTCGCGCTGTATCCGATCACGGAAATGACGATCGGCACGGCCACGGAATTGACCATCGGCGGTACCACCTTCACCGGCATGGATCTGTTCTGGTGCGGTATCACCGGCCTGGTCCTGACCGGCCTTATCGTCTGGGTCACTGAATACTACACCTCGACGGAATATCGTCCGGTCCGTTCGGTCGCCAAGGCGTCCGAAACCGGCCACGGCACGAACGTCATCCAAGGCCTTGCCGTTTCCATGGAAGCCACCGCGATCCCGGCGATCCTGATCTGCGCCGCGATCATCGTGACTTATCTGTTCGCGGGTCTGTTCGGCATCGCCATCGCGGTGACCACGATGCTGGCCCTGGCCGGTATGGTCGTCGCGCTCGACGCTTACGGTCCGGTTACGGATAACGCGGGCGGTATCGCCGAAATGGCCGAACTGGATGACAGCGTCCGCAATACCACGGATGCGCTGGACGCGGTCGGGAACACCACCAAGGCCGTCACCAAGGGCTATGCGATCGGTTCCGCCGGTCTCGGCGCGCTTGTGCTGTTTGCGGCCTATACGTCGGATCTGGATGCTTACTTCAGCGACGTGAAGGTTAACTTCTCGCTCTCCAACCCGTATGTCGTGGTCGGCCTGCTGCTTGGCGGTTTGCTGCCCTACCTGTTCGGCGCGATGAGCATGACCGCTGTCGGCCGCGCCGGCGGTGCCGTCGTGGTCGAGGTTCGCCGTCAGTTCAAGGAACTGCCGGGCATCATGGAAGGCACGACCAAGCCGGAATACGGCCGTTGCGTGGATATGCTGACCAAGACCGCGATCAAGGAAATGGTCATCCCGTCGCTGCTGCCGATCTTCTCGCCGATTGTGATCTACTTCGTGATCAATGCGATTGCCGGCCAGGCGGCTGCCTTCGCGGCGCTCGGCGCTCTGTTGCTCGGCGTGATCGTCACGGGGCTCTTCGTCGCGCTGTCGATGACCGCCGGCGGTGGTGCTTGGGACAATGCCAAGAAGTACATCGAAGACGGCAATCATGGCGGCAAGGGGTCAGAAGCCCACAAAGCCGCGGTTACCGGCGATACTGTCGGCGATCCGTACAAGGATACGGCGGGACCGGCCGTGAACCCGATGATCAAGATCACCAACATCGTGGCGATCCTGCTTCTGGCGGCCCTCGCGCACTAAGAAGCGCGTAAGGCCAACAGCCGATCGGGCCCGGTTCGCCGGGTCCCGGAAAAAACTAACCCCCGGGGCGATGCCTCGGGGGTTTTTCTTTCTGGCGGGCAGGGTAGGCCTGGACAGGCAGGGGGGAAGGGCGGGGCCCTTCGGGCCAGCCGGCCCATGCCTGGCGATATATCTAGTAACCGGTATCCGGATTCCCGCCGAATTTGCCGACATTGCCGAAGATCTGTTCCAGAATGCCCAACTCGCGCCCGGCGGTGGGCGTCGTGCGGCTGCTGCTGGCGATGTCGCGTGCGTCTTCTTCGGTATAGGTCTCGACGTGCTGCAGCACGCCTTCATTGCTGAAATAGAGCGCCAGGACCTTTTGCTCCACGACTTCCTCGGAAAAGAAGGCCCATTTCTCGGTCCGGCGGCTCATATAGTACCAGATGTTATCGTCGAACGTACCGAGTACGGAAGGGCTACCCATGATCGATTCGACCTGGGACTTGCGCTGTTTCCCGACTTCCAGCTGTTCGATCTGGTGAGGTCGCGGCAGGTTTCCGCGCAAGGCCGTTTTGGGCGTGCAGGCGGTGGCCGCAAGCGCGATCACCGCAACGCCGGCCAAAAGACGTGCATGCCTGCCGATCGTGTGGCGGCCGCTGAGGGGGAGAAAGGCGGATCGTTTCGTCATGGACCGGTCAACTGGCACTTCTTCACTTTGCAGGATTACACGGATCGACCCGGTTCATATGGGAACACCGGACAGGGTGTCCAACAGTATTCCACCATGTTTTCCGCGCCGGGACCTTGACCCCGCCGCGATTAGGGACGATTTGGTGGGCAAAGTCGCACCGGCCCCTGTTTGTGTCAATTCAGGAACGCCATGCCCTATTTTTCGTCCCTCTGATCCGTTGAGACCGACATGCCCCTGCTGCGCGCCCTTCGACGCTTCCTGGACCTGGACAGCCATGATTCCCGCGCCGTCGCGCTGTATGCCGCGGTCGTTGAACAGGCGCGCAAACCGGTTTTCTACACCGCCATGAAGGTGCCCGATACCGTGGACGGCCGGTTCGACATGATCGTGTTGCACTTGTTCCTGATTCTGAATCGATTCCCGCGCGAAGACCGGCAGGACCCGGTCCTGAGGGCGATGCTTGAAGAACATTTCGCGGATATGGACAATTCCCTGCGGGAAATCGGTGTCGGCGACCTGAGCGTTCCGAAGAAGATCCATCGCATGATCGATGCGCTCTATGGCCGGTTCGAGACCTATGAGAAAGCCCTGACCGGGCCGACCCCGGAGGCGGAGATGGCCGGCGCCCTGGCGCGGAACGTCTATCGCGGCGCGGTCCTTGAGGATCAGCACCCCGCGGTCCCGCCGGCCGCTGATTTGACGCCCGTGGGAGAGGCACTGACACGGTATGTATTGCAAGCCAGGGCCGCGCTGGCGGCACAGGACCCATCCGCCATTCTGAGCGGCAAGGTGTCCTTCCCCGAGCCGCGGCCCGGAACAGGAAGCGAAAATGACTGAATACGAAAACGAAGAGAGCGCCGCCGCTCCGGTCGAAACGCGGGAATACACCGTCTGGGTCGAACCGGATTCGCTGCCCGGGGAAGGGCGCTACGTGCGCCTTGCGCCCACCGAGGCCGAACGTACGGCGATCGCAAAGCGCCTGGGTCTTCTGGGCTTGCCGTCTTTCGAGGGCAAGGTCCATCTGCGCCCGACCAAGGGCGGCGGGCGCGGGGTCAAGGTCACCGGCGCCTTCTCGGCCAAGGTCATACAGGCTTGCGTCGTGTCGCTTGAGCCCGTTGAGGCCGAGGTCGCCGAAGAGTTCGAGGCGGAATTCGGTCCGGTCGAAGAGGCCGTGAATGTCGAATTGACCCTGGAAGACGAAGACCCCGTGGAACCATTCGAGGACCGGGGAATCGATATCGGCGAATTGGCCGTGCAGCATCTCTCCCTCTCGCTCGATCCCTATCCGCGCGCGGATGGGGTTGCGGTTGAAGATTTGCTGAAGGGCGATGGCGGGAAGAAGGCTGCGGAAGTCGTTACCCTGAATGCGCCGAGCGGCCCTTTCGCAGAGCTTGCAAAACTGAAGCGTAAGGATTAAAGCACCGCAACGGTTAGAGGGTGGATCGCCGTACGGGTGTCCGCGCATGTATTTCTATTGCATGCGGCGGCTTGTCGTCGGTGATCAAATCCTTTATGAAGCCGCTCGTTTCTCATTTGTCGAAAGTTGAAGAAAATGGCTGTACCCAAAAGAAAGGTGAGCCGTTCGCGTCGCGATATGCGCCGGGCTCACGATTCACTGAAAAGCATGGCGCATTCCGAATGCCCGAACTGCGGTGAGCTGAAGCGCCCGCATCATGTTTGCGCATCCTGCGGTCATTACGACAACCGCGAGGTTGTGGAAGCAGCCGGACTCTGATTGCCTGTTTTTATGGCGTCCGGTTGGTACGGTGAGGACGCCGACCAGCTCGCACGGGCCCGGAACGCCTCCTTTTAGGGACGAAAAGGGCCCTTCAAGGCACAAGAACAAGGCACGCGGCGGGACAACGCTTTGGCGGATCGGCTAACAATTTCGCTGGACGGTATGGGGGGCGATCACGCCCCCGATATTGTTGTTACAGGCGCCGCGATTGCGCGCGAGCGTTTGCCGAATGCCTATTTTCTGCTGTTCGGCGACGAAGCGCGGCTTCGTCCCCTGGTGGAGGCACAGCCCCTGCTGGCAGGATGCGTCGAAATCCGTCACACCGATGTCGCCATCTCCAACGGCGATAAACCGTCAGCGGCGCTGCGGAACGGCAAGCAGTCCAGCATGCGGCTCGCCATCGATGCGGTGAAGTCCGGTGAGGCTTCCTGCACCGTATCGGCGGGCAATACCGGGGCCCTGATGGCGATGGCGATGTTCGGCCTGCGCACCTTGCCCGGTATCGACCGGCCCGCCATCTGTTCGGTTCTGCCCACCATGAACGGCGAAAGCTGCATGCTCGATCTGGGCGCCAATGTGGAATGCAGCGCGGAAAACCTGGTTCAGTTCGCTGTAATGGGCGAGGTTTTCGCCAGAACCGTGCTGGGGCTCGCCAAGCCGACGATCGGCCTGATGAATATCGGGGTCGAGGAGTTGAAGGGCAATGAAGAGGTGAAGGCCGCCGCCAACACCATCCGGAACAGCAATCTGCCGATTGAGTTCAAGGGATTCGTCGAAGGCGACGATATTTCCAAGGGCACGGTCGATGTCATCGTGACCGACGGCTTTACCGGCAATGTGGCGCTGAAGACCGTGGAAGGGACATCCAAGCTGATCAGCACCTTCATCCGGGAAACCTTTCAAAGCAGCCTGCTGGCCAAGATCGGTTATCTGTTCGCCAGCCGGTCGATCGACAAACTTCGACTGCGTCTGGATCCGCGGCGGTACAACGGCGCTGTTTTCCTGGGATTGAACGGCATTGTGGTGAAAAGCCACGGCGGCACCGACGGGATCGGTTTCGCGAACGCCATCGGCGTCGCTGCGGATATGGCGGTGCATGGCTTTATCGATACGATGAAAGCCGATTTCGAAGGTTTGCAGGTCCACTCCGAGGCCGCGCGGGAGGCTGCTGCACAATGAGTATAGTTCGGTCCCAGGTCGTCGGCGTCGGCAGTTACCTTCCGGAAAAAGTCCTGACCAACGACGATCTGGCAAAGACCGTCGATACCTCTGATGCCTGGATCGTCAAACGCACGGGGATCAAGCAGCGTCATATCGCGGCCGATGGGGAATTGACGTCCGATTTGGGCCGGGAAGCCGCATTGCGGGCCATGTCGGCGGCGCAGGTGAAGCCGCAGGATGTGGATCTGATCGTCCTGGCCACGACGACGCCCGACAACACTTTCCCGGCGACGGCCGCGCGCATTCAAAGCCAATTGGGTGTGACCAAGGGCCCCGCCTTCGACGTTCAGGCGGTGTGCAGCGGGTTCGTCTTCGGCCTCGCCATGGCGGACAACATGCTGCGGCTGGGGCAGGCGACCACGGCGTTGGTGATCGGCGCGGAAATCTATTCCCGTATTCTGGATTGGAACGACCGCGGGACCTGCGTCCTGTTCGGCGACGGGGCCGGCGCGGCGGTGCTGCGCGCGGTTGACGGCGCCGGCACGAATTCCGATCGTGGCATTCTTTCCACCCATATCTACACCGACGGTACTCGCTACGATCAACTCTATGTCGACGGCGGCCCGGCGACGAACGCGTCCTCCGGCCATGTCCGGATGCAGGGGCAGGAAGTTTTCCGCTTTGCTGTCAATAGCATGGCGTCTTCCGTTCGCACGGGACTCGAAGCAAATGGATTGACGTTGAAGGACATCAACTGGTTGATCCCGCATCAGGCCAACAGCCGGATCATCGCCAAGGTCGGTGAAACGCTGGATGTCCCCGACGACAAGGTTATCGTCACGGTGCAGAACCATGCCAATACATCGGCCGCGACGATACCGCTGGCGATGACCCACGGATTCGAGCGCCAGTTGTTCAAACCGGGCGATCTGCTGGCGTTGACGGCGATGGGTGGGGGCTTCTCCTGGGGTTCGGCGATTCTGCGCTGGTAACGTCCGGTAGTCTTGTCCGCGCGAACAATCGTTTTCCGTTCGGAGCTTCTCGTTGACCTCGGTAAAGCCCGACGTTAACCTCATGAAATAGCCAAAGTTTTGCGCAACGACGCCGAGGCGGTTTTGGGGGGTAATCCCGACCTTCCCGGCTCTTTCACAGTCCTGCAAAGGCGGCGGGGGAGAATATGGTGGAAAAGACGGTTACCCGTGCGGAACTATCCGAGGCGGTATACCAGGAAGTTGGCCTTTCCCGGAATGAATCGGCGGATCTTGTCGAAGCGGTTCTGGGTGAGATGTCGGATGCGCTGACGCGAGGGGAATCGGTGAAGATTTCTTCTTTTGGCAGTTTTTCCGTCCGTCAGAAGGGTGAGCGCATCGGCCGGAACCCGAAAACGGGTGAGGAAGTACCGATCCTGCCCCGGAAGGTCTTGGTTTTCAGGCCGAGTCACGTTCTGAAAAACAGAATCAACGCGAATCTGAAAGACTAACCATCGGTTCAGCCGAATGGGCTTGCGGCCGGATGGAAACATCGCGGCGCACTCGGACATTTATCGACCTGGGACAGTTATTGACCATGGCACAAAATTCCGCAGCCAAGGGCGGTCAAAGTGACGCGAAGGGCGGCAAGTCCGCCGCCGCGTTCCGGACCATCAGCGAAGTCTCCTCCGAGCTCGATATTCCGCAACATGTCCTGCGTTTCTGGGAAACGAAGTTCACCCAGGTGAAACCGATGAAAAGGGCGGGCGGCCGACGGTATTACAGGCCGGAAGACGTGCAGCTTCTGTCCCGGATTCGCGATCTGCTGTATTCCGAAGGCTATACGATCCGCGGTGTGCAGAAACTGCTGCGCGAAAAGGGGCCGAAAGGGTTGCTTGCGGAACCCCAGACCAACCCCGCGCCGGCGGAAGCCGTGGTGGAGGAGGCACCGCCCGTGCCGGAAGATACCGGTCCGCAGGGTTTGCTGTTTCCCTTGCCGCCGGCGGGCATGCCGGCCGCGACCAAAGCGGTTTTGAGGGAAGTGTTGTCCGAATTGAAGGAAATCAGGGCGGCGCTCTAGAGCCCCCTGCTATCGGATCGGCGCAAGCAATTCGGTCAATTCGGCCTCGATATCGGCAAGCCCCGGATGCACCGCCGGCTTCGGGACAGGTGTGTTATTGATCCGTTCAAGCGTTTTTCCGGAAAGCGGGACGACCGCTTCGGCCACGGATTCCATTTCTTCGAATTTACCGTTGCAGTGAAGAAGAAGGTCGCATCCGGCCGCCAGGGCCTTATCCGCGCGGTATGTCATCTCACCTGTCAGGGCATTCATCGATAGATCGTCGGTCATCAACGGACCGGAAAACCCGATCGTGTCCCGGATGATATCCTTGATCCCGGTTGCCGATTGCGTGATCGGGCGATCGGGATCGACCTCGGTGAGGACCAGATGCGCCGTCATTCCCCACGTCTTCTGCCGGCAGGCGGCGAAAGGCCGGAAATCTGTTTTCCTCAATATCTCCAGGCTGGTGTCGATCACCGGCAGGCCGTGATGGCTGTCGACCAGCGCCCGGCCATGCCCGGGCAGATGCTTGATGACGGGCATGACACCGGCCTGCCGGAAGCCGTCGATCGCCGCCTGCCCAAGCTTTCCGACCAATTCAGGGTCGTTGCCGTAGGACCGGTCGCCGATCACCTCGCTTGCCCCCTCGAACCGCAGGTCCAGGCAGGGCGCGCAGTCGACGGTGATGCCAAGCTTCCGCAATTGCGCCCCGATCCCAAGCGCCTGCAGATAGGCGGCCCGCAGCCCTTGCTTCTCGTCGATGCGGGACAGTTCCGCGATCTTGCCCGCCGGCGGGGCTTCCCGGAAATGCGGCCCGCGCAGGCGTTGGACCCGGCCGCCTTCCTGGTCGATCAAGATCGGCAGGTCGTCGCGTCCGCTGATCTCGCGAAGGCTTTCGGTCAAGGCACGAACCTGATCGGCATCCTTGATGTTCCGCGCGAAAAGGATGTAGCCGAAAGGATTCACCGCGCGGAAAAAAGCGCGTTCCTGCGCGGTCGGCATGGTTTCTTGAAGACCGAAGATCGCATTTCTTGGGGGCATGTCCGGTTCTTGCTCCGTGCCGTTTAGGGGTCGGCGTTCGCGGCTGTATCCCAACCGTTCGGTTCGTAAAGGACGATGGTGCTGCCGGGCGCGCCGATCTTGAACTCGACGGGAACGAGGTCTGAAAGCGTGCTCAGCAAGGCTGGTTTGCGTTCAGGGGGCACGACGAAAAGCATGAAACCACCGCCGCCGGCACCCAACAATTTTCCGCCATAGGCGCCGGCGTCAATGCCGGCCTGATAGATCTCGTCGACCCTGTCGGTTGAAACCGTTTCATGGATTTCGCGTTTGTTTCGCCAGGATTCGCCCATCAACCGGCCGAATTCGGCGATATCCCTGTTCGGCGAGATCAGGATGTTGAAGGCTTCATCCGCCATTTGCTGGATGTTCTTCAACTGGGCCTGACGCTTCGGAATATTGTCGATCTGGTTCTTGGCGTATTGATCCGCATAGCGCGCGAAACCGGTGAAGACCAAGACAAGATGGCTTTCCAAGGCGCGGCGTCGCTCAGCCGAAATCACCAGCGGCGTGACCGTCCGCGATCCATCGGGCTTGAATTCGATATAGTTCGTGCCGCCGTAAGCCGCCCAGATCTGGTCCTGGTCGCCGACATTCTCGCCGATCAGGTCCTGTTCGATATGGGTGACTTCGTCGGCAAGGCGGGCCGGCTTATGCATCCGGCCCAGCAGGGCGGAGGCGGCGTTGTACATGCCGCAGGTAAAGGACGAACTGGATCCCAGGCCCGTCCTGGCAGGTAAATCGCCATCGTGATGGATTTCGACGCCCTTGTGGATGTCGAGATACCGAAGGACGGCGCGGACGCTGGGATGTTCAATCTGTTCGATTGCGTCGACCGTCTCGACCTTGGAATAGACGATGCGATGCTTGTGTTCGAAGAAAGGCGGCAGGTGGCGGATCGTGACATGACAGTATTTGTCGATCGCGGTGCCGATGACCGCGCCGCCATGCTCTCGATACCAGGCGGGGTAATCCGTGCCGCCGCCGAAAAACGAGACGCGATAGGGTGTTCGGGCAATAATCATCTGCGGCGATCTCTTCTGAGATGTCCCATCGTTTCGGTGGATCGGGCTTCTGCCCGTCGCGTATCAATGTGTTTCACTATATCCGTGCCTCCGGTTCCGTGGCAAAGGTTTGCTGATAGGATGGCTCTGCCTGCTGGTCACCATCGGCTGAATCCCTGTAGACGAAAACCCATGAGCGAAAATTTCGACAACGATCTGATATCAAGGCTTTATCGGAAGATCCGACTGATCCGCCGAATGGAGGAAGTCGTGGCCGAGATTTATCCCAGCGATAAGATCAAGAGCCCGGTCCATCTCTCCATCGGGCAGGAGGCGATTTCCGTTGCTTTCTGCGATCCGCTGCGGCGCCAGGATGTGGTGTCGATGACCTATCGCGGACATGCGGCTTTTCTCGCCAAAGGCGGGTCGCCGTCGGGCATGATGGCCGAACTTTACGGCAAGCGGGACGGGGTGGCCCACGGCATCGCCGGGTCGATGCATCTGGTCGATATGGATAACGGTATTCTCGGCGCCTCCGCGGTGGTCGGCACCACAATCCCCGTCGCTGTCGGTTATGCGATGGCGATCAAAATGCGGGGCGAAGACCGCGTCGTGGTCTGTTTCCTGGGCGATGGCGCGACGGAGGAGGGTGTCTTCCCCGAGAGCCTGAATTTCGCGGCGCTGCACGGCCTGCCTATCCTGTTTGTCTGCGAGAATAACGGCCTGGCGATTCATTCGCCGCTCTCCAATCGATGGGCTCAACCGGATCTTTGCCGGCGGGTCGCGGGATACGGTGTGGAGACCCATCGCTTCGAGGATATGGACACAATCGTATTGCGCGCCTGGGCGGCGGAACGGATTGAGGCTATCCGCACGGGTGCGTCGGAAGGACCGGTCTTCGCCGAATGCCCGACCTACCGGTGGCTTCAGCATGTCGGCCCGAACGACGACCACGATCAAGACTATCGCGATGCCGGCGAAGCGGCGCGCTGGCGGGACAAGGACGAGGTCGCCCGCCTGGGCAACGCCTTGGCCGCCGATCTGCGGTCAGCCATCGATGGAGAGATCGAGGCTGTCATTGCCGAGGCCGTCGCCTTTGCCGAATCCAGCCCTTTCCCGCAGCCGGGCGAGTTGAATGTTGGCGCCTATGCCTGAAATGACCGCCTATAAGGAGGCCGTGCGCCTGGGCATCGCGAACGCGATGCGGGCGGACGAGGACGTTTTCCTGTTCGGTCTGGATGTCGACGATCATCTCGGCATTCAGGGAACGACCCTGGGGCTCAGGGAAGAATTCGGCGCGAAGCGGTGTTTCGGAACCCCGCTGTCGGAAGATGCGATGACCGGCGTCGCCATAGGGGCGGCGATGGCCGGCATGCGCCCGATCCACACCCATATCCGGATGGACTTTCTGCTGCTTTGCATGAACCAGCTGGTGAACATCGCCGCCAAGGCGCATTACATGTTCGGCGGCCAGATGGCGGTGCCGATGGTGGTGCGCGGCATCATTGGGAAATCTTGGGGGCAGGGGGCGCAGCACAGCCAGGGCCTGCACAGTCTGTTCATGCATATTCCGGGGCTGCGCGTCGTCGCGCCTGCCACGCCGCAGGATGCCATGACCTGCATGATGGCCTCGGTTGCCGATAACAATCCGGTCGTCTTCGTCGAACACCGCCTGCTCTATAACCGCGAGGGTCCGGTGGATGTTTCCGCGGCGCCCTCGACAATCGGCAAGGGGCGGGTCTGCCGGGAAGGCGCGGACGTCACCATTGTCGGCATTTCCAACATGCTGCATGACGCCCTGAAAGCCGCCGCACTGCTGAAGCAGGCGAATGTTTCGGCGGAAGTGATCGATCCGATCTGGCTCTCCCCGCTCGACATCGACCTGATCGTCCGGTCCGCGGAGAAGACCGGCCGGCTGATCGTCGCCGATGCCGCCTGGACCGCCTGCGGCGCATCGGCCGAAATCGTCGCCGCCGTGGCGGAACGGGTGCCCGGCGTCCAGGTGGCGCGGATCGGCTTCGCACCGACGCCGTGCCCGACGACGCCGTCGCTGGAAGCGGCCTTCTATCCCGACGCGGTGTCGATCTGCGATGCGGCAATGTCCCTCGTCGGGCCGGGCGCCGCCACGCCGCCCTTCGCGGCGCTGGCGGAAGCGATGCAGCAGGATCCGGTATTCAAGGGGCCGTTTTGACGAAGGGTTCCGGCGTCGGGTGCGCTGCGCCGCTTCAGGCGCATGAAGCCGCTTGCCCCCGGTTGGACGCATTACCGCGCATGCCTGCCATAAGGATGTGCCGCGATGGAGGGGTGCGCATCACGTCGCAGGAAGTTTTGAGATACTTTTATTTTCCGCAGCCCCATCCGACGGACGATAACTAATGTTCTACGATGATAATCTTGAAGCGCTCAAGCCGTATCTAAGTCCGGAGCATTATGAATTTCTGCGCCGGAAAGAGCCTTGCGGCGCGGAGATCATGCCGGTGAATCCCGATGGCACCCGGCATAACATGTTCATAGAAGGCCAGCCGCATTATCATCCCGATGCCGAGACCGTGATATCGAAACAACTCCGCGACTATTTCCAAAACCCGACCAGGGTGAACCTGGCAGAGCCTATTTACTTGATCCCTTTCGACTCCAAGAAGGCTTTGGGTAAAGCCCGCTCCGGACATTTCCTGAAAAACCAACTACTGAACTTGGCAGGGGCGAACTATACGGGGGAACATGCCCTTTCTACCGAAACCCGAAATGGCTTTGCCGTCATCGTCGGCCTTGGTACAGGGCAGCATGTGGAGTTTTTGATCGACAAGCTCGATTGCCAGAATTTTGTCATTTGCGACTATTACATAGATTTCCTGCAGGCGACTCTCGGGTTTACGAATTGGGTGCGTGTCGCATCCAAATTGCGAGAGAAACGCGCTTCCCTGAAATTTTTGATGTCGGACGATCAGAAAATGCTCGCGATCGCGCTGGGCTCATTTCTGCGTGAGAAAGACATCGGGTTGCTTCCGGGAAGTTATTTCTATCCGCACTACGACTTGGACCCGGAACTGAAGCTCTACAAGAACATCGTCTCGGAGTTTAATGCCATCAAGGGGTACAACGGGTGGGCGGAAGACGAATCCATTCATCTAAGAAATATCTGCGGCAATCTGCATAAGGCCGTGACCTCGGCACAGAGTCACGGCGGGGGGGAGCAGCCGCCGATCTCTTTTATCGCGCCGTCGCAGAGGCATGAAAAATTCCCAAAGCCTGTCATCGTTGCCGGCAGCGGTCCGTCGCTTACGCAATTCATTCCTGCTATTGCGGAAATTCGGGACGAAGTGCTTCTGGTGAGTGCCGGGACGTCGCTGAAACCTCTCGTGGAAGGCGGACTGTATCCGGATCTGCATTTTGAGCTCGAAAACACGCCGATGGTCGTGGATCAACTGCTCACGGTGGAAGATCCCGAAGCGTTGAAGAAGACCACATTGGTCGCATCCGTGTCCGTCGATACCCAGGTCAGTGATATGTTCGGCCGTGTCTGCTTCTTCAATCGCACCGGCGACATGGTTCTTCATGCGCTGAGGTCTCTGTTGACGCCCTTTTCGGAAAGCGGCGGCACGGCAGTAAACAGTGCCCTTAACCTGTGCCTGACATTAAACCCCCCGGCTATTTTTCTTGCCGGGGTTGATTATGCGTATAGCGCGGACGGCGCGCATCACGTTGAGAATGTCGCCTATAATCACAAGGCGTGGACCGAAAAAAATCCTGGCTTCATCGAGCCGCCGGACTCGCGTTCCATTCCCGGGAATGATGGCCGGAATGTTCATACGACTGACAATTGGGCTTTCATGCTCTCGCTGACAAATCGTCTGCTGTTGCAAAACAAGTCTGCGACGGTCGTTTACAATTGTGGAGAGGGGGCGGCGATTGCCGGGGCAGAGCCGGTGCTCGATACGGACCGCTTCCTCGCCCTGGTGGGTGAGCATGGAAGGGGCGACGATGAACTGACGCGTGAGGGCAGCCTCCCAACCTTGGCCGGGTTGAATTATATCGAACTCGGCGAAACCGACTTTGCATCGTTTCTCGATAATGTCACCGCCCTGCTTCAGGAGTCCGAAGGTCTGGTTCTCGACCTTGTGAGGATTTTCCAGACGAAGACTGAAAAATTGTCCGCCACTGTTGCACTAGCGGATATGGACCGCCTCGTCGTTGAAGCATTTGAGGAGTCGTTCGAGCGGATAAATGCCGTGTCGTCCAAGGATCTCGGCGCCGCCTCCGTCGTTTGCGAGGAATGCAGGTACTCTTTTCATATTTTTCGCCAATATTTCGTTACGCAGTCAGCCGACAGCGTGAAGCCGTTTCTGCAAAAGGGCTTTCCTTTTGTCTGTGAAGCACTGCTTAGAACGATGGCGCGATTCCGCGTGGAAGCGGAACGATCGCTCGCGGGGGCCGGCCGAGTGACACTCGGCTCCGGACAACCGACGAACGCGCTGTACGGCTTGTACAAGCATTGGTGGGAAGCGCTTTTCGACTTCGATACGGACGGCGTTCTGCGGAACTTGAGCGCGATGCTGCCGCTTCTGGCAGACCCGCGTTGGACCGTCGAGGAAACGATCGGCTGGTATCTTTGCCAATTTCCGAAAGGTTCGGAGGAACTTGAACCGCTCTTCGACTTCGTCAACAAGACGAAAATCCCAGGATATTGGGACTCTTGTCCGTATTGCGGGGCGACAGAGTTGAAAGTCGATAACGTCATCCGCACGCCGATGCAGGTGATGCCCTCCTTGAAATGCGGGCAATGTTCGAAAACGTTTTTCGCTCGTAAGAACTTCCAGACGAAGATGCTGCCCGCGCATTTGATGTCCATGTCCCATGACAAACACGACCGCCTACAGGGTTACAGGAAAGATCGCGGCGGGCTGGAAGAGTACATAGACCTGTATCTAGAATATTCTTTTAGATGCGGTAATGAGGACTTCGCGCTGTCCGGCGATTTCGAGCACGAGAAAAAGAAACTCAAAGATTTCTGCAGCGCTGAATTTCCAAATGCACAATGGGAAGGGCTCTAGAAAAAGTCTGCCCCAAGGGCGTTGCTGCGAAAGCTAACCTGACGCCGCCCACGCTTCCGGCGCCGCCGAGAAACCGTTCTTTCTAAAGCGTATAATTCTCGACGATTTCCTTGTGCACCTTCTCCAGGTCCCAGGAGATGCGACGCGCATCCGCGATCCGATCGGGCGCGAGATACTCCTGGGTCGCGTATCCCGGTAGAAGGAGGATTTCCTTGTTCCGCTCCAACGCGATGTCGACTGCCTTGTCGAACCATATATGCGCGCTCTTCGCGGAATAGGGACCGCACAGAAAAATCAGGAACTTCGCGGGTATGATCTGCGCGAGCAGGATCGAGGTCAGTTTTTCTTTACCGGCGTCGGAATGAACACGGATCGCCGGATCGTACCACGGGACGCTGTAATTGACCCAGGGGCTGCCGGGGAACTGCTCGATCATCTGGGCGAGGCGGTTCCAATCATCGTGAAAGCGCCAAGCATGCGTGATGAAAACGGGGATCTTTTTTTCGCGCGTTTCTGCCATGTGTCGAGTTTCTTCTTTCCCGAATATTGCGGTTTGCGTTGAGCCGTCTATCGCGATTCAGTGGCGAGGTCTTTCCCGTAAGGCAATGTGTCGGTGAATTGATCATGATTGCCGTCACGGCAGAAGAAATACCCGGATGGCCCGTCCGCAGGTTGCGCAAGAAGAAGAAGCGTCATGGGTAGGACTTTTTCCGGCTTGGCCTTTGATCCCTGATTCATTTCGGTTCGGGCTTCCCAAGGATTGAGGGCGTTGATCTGAATATCTGCGCCCGTAAACTGCATGCGGGCCTCCTCGGCCAGGGACATGGTCAGATTGTTCAAGGCGGCTTTGCTGACATTGTAGGGGCCGACGGAACCCTTTGCCGACCAAGCGGCCCGGGATGTCATGTTCACGATCCGTATCGGGTTACTGTCGTGAAATCGCGCAATGAATTCCCGGCTCAGAAACCATGGTGCGGTCACATTGGTTCTCATGAGGGTTTCCCATTCCTCGACGCTGTAGGAGAAGAGCGGTACCGGTTTGGCGAGATCCCTCCCGCATGGCAATGCGGCGCTGTTAACGAGCAGGGCAGGGTGATCCACTTCACGCTCAACCCGGTCCAGCATGGCCAATTGGCTGTCGAAGTCGCACAGGTCCGTCGGGCAAACCAGGATATCGACAGCGGCGTCCGTGTATTCTCGACACTTCTTGGCGGTGTCCTCCAGTTTTGCACGCCGTCGGCCGACAAGAATGATATTCGCGCCGGCGCCCGCAAGTGCCGATGCAATCGCTTGACCGTAACCCGTACCGGCGCCGGTGACCAAGGCGGACAGGCCGCGAAACCGCTGCCATGCCTTCGGGGACAAACCGAAACGATGGTCGCGCATGCCCTCTAAGGTGAGGTCTTGCTGGGGGAGTGAGGTCCTCAAACCCTGACCTGGGCCCGCCCGTAAACCATTTCCGTTTGGCGCTTTTCCAGAATTTGCTCAATCACCGCATCGTTCGAAACGTCGCGCAAAACACCGGGCCAGGTCATGACGTCCACCTGGGTCAGATCAACGTCTCCATACTGTTTCGGCAGCCCGTAGACAAACCCCTCATAGCCGATGACGAGATAGCTATCGATTTCTTCGAGCAGTTTCGGTTGTTCGAAGAAGTTTCCAAAGGCCGGCCCGAATGCCTCTTGCATATTCCCGTCATTCTCGTCGGCATGCGCATTTGTCGTCTTCCCCTCATTTTGGGGCGCTTGCGCCGCCATGTCTTTGGCAAATCGGATGGCGTCGTCCAAATGGGCAAAGGACCGAATGCCATACCTCTCCAAGTCATTGACCATGTGCGCTTCCATACGATGCACCGACAAAGGCACGGCATAGAAAGCACTCTCGGATCCGATAATCTTGTAATTGTCCGTTCGGGTAATCAGCCGGCCGAACCAATTCGCGACCTTGTATTCGACGACCTTGCAGGAACGCAACGTATCGGGACTGGCTTGTGCGGCAGTGTCTGCCAAAGACACTGCGTAGAAGTAACCGTCATATTCGAAGAAAGCGGCATCTTTCAGGAAGTTGGAGAGCCTCAGCTCCGGCTTCCCCTTTGTGTCTTCACTAATGCGTTTTCGATACATACTGCGCGAATTGGCCCAATCCGAACTTTCGTCGATGATATCCTTGACGGCTTGTTCGGTCAGATCGGTGATTACGCCGGGCTTCAGAACGCCGGTGGTTATAAAGTCCACGTCCTCGATATTTTCCGGCACAGCGTAGAAGGTGTCCGCCAGTTCAAAGATATTGAATCCCTTGTAGTTGGTCCTCAGATCGGGACTGGGAAAGGCGTTTTCCTTTTGCGCGATTTCAGCCTGCGGAATAGCAACGCGGTGGGCATCCTTGTTCTTCACCACGTCCTCGATTACGCGTTGAGCCCAGTCGCCGATCGTGAAGTCGCTTTCGTGCAATCGCAGAAGGATTTTTTCAAACCACCTTTTGCGGACATTGGCGTCGATATAGGGCTCCTCCGAATACCAAAGATGCGCGGGAATTGCCCGGAAGTAGCGCTTATAGAGTTCTTCCTGCGGCAATCTGAATTTGATGTTGTGCTCCTCGGGTTCCAGCCAGTAAACGCTGCCGTTCGAAAGAATCAGCGGATTGATATTCGCGAGCCGGTTTATGTATTTCTTATTCTCAAGGATAAGATCGATACCCTCGTCTATGTCCTCTTCCGTTTCTCCCGGAATGCCGATCACCCAGTTTATTTCCGACGCGATCCCGGCTTCATGGCAATCCCTGAGCACGTTGGAAATCGTTTCCTTCGTGTATCCTTTCTTTTGAAGTCGAAGTGCGTTGGCGGAGAACGCATCGACACCGAAGCGAAGGGCGACGAACCCTGCTTCCTTGAGTTTGTCGAAATAGGCCCGGGTGCATTTCTTGTGAATGCGAAGCTGGCCTGTGAGCAGAACCTTCAATCCGCGACGAATTATTTCGTCGCAAATTGCCAGAAGCATTTCGGGATGCCCGTTCAGGTCGCTTTCGTTGAACATGAACAGGTGGCACCCTCTCGAAGCCAGCCATTCCAGTTCATCGACGAAATTCTTGGGCGAGCGGATGCGCCAGTAGAAACGTTCCGCGCAGAAAGTGCAGCGCGCCCAACGGCACCCCCGGCTTGCGATGATAGGGGTCAGGCGGTAACCGTTGAAGTTCACGTAGATATCGGTGCCGATCCATTCGTATTTCGGGAAATCGAGTTCATCCAGGTTATGCTGCATGGGTGCGGGAATGAACGGTATTTTGGGATCGTCATTCCTGGATATGACGCCCGGCATGTTGGCGACATGCTCATCCCGGATCAAGGATTCCACCAGGGGACCGATGGACAGGTCGGCTTCGCCGACACACATGTAATCCGCCTCCGGGAAGGCCCTCAGACCAATATCCGGGCTATAACAACTGTACCCGCCCAGCAGTATGATCGTTTCCGGTGACCTGGCCCGGACGATGTTGATCAGGCGCCGCGCAAATTTCTCATTGCATCCCTGAATAGACATGGCGAGAATTTTTGGGCGCGCGGCGACAATCTTATCCGCCACATCGTTGATGACGGGCCCGAAGTAATCGATGACCTCCGACATGAACCAGATGTCGTAATGCGCCGCTTGCCACGGGTCTTCCGGCATTTCGAGGCCGGAGGGCAGAACTACCGAGTCACAAAGGTTATGAATTCTGTGAATGTGGTAATTGTGATAGGTGATGATATCCAGATCGAGCGTTTGGAAGTTCGCAGTCGTCTTCTTTAGGGCGTTGTGGACATAGGCAAGCCCGTTCGGCATGAGCGAAAGATTCCTTGCCGGGCAATCCAGCAAGAGAAGGTCCAGACCGGGCTGAATTTCGACCTTCGGCACTTCAAGTGGATAAACGCTCAGGGAAGAATTGCCCCAACAGTAATAGGGGATTTGCTCCGGACAGATCGTGGTGAGACAGGAAAAATCCAGGACAGTGGGCTGTACCCGGAACAGTTTCTTGATGCCCAACTGCATGTCGAAATAGTCCCGCGCATCGATCTCCGCGATAAAAATAGTCGGTAAACCGGTTGGGTGAGCGTCGGCCAGCGCCGCCAGCCCGGACTCATCGATAAATTTGAGGTCAAGCGATGCCAGGGCGGGTGAATCCTGCTGAAGGTCCCGAAAGAAGGTTGTACGGGCGTAAACATAAAGCCGCTCTTGGGAGCGCAAAAAGCCGGCCAATTCTTCACAGAGCCGGGAAAAGGCCTCCGTTTCTCTGTCGATCAGGTTGAACAGGCGGTAGGGAGAGAAAAACACTCTCTTCCCCTCGGCTTCGAACTCACTGATTCCATCACTGAGTTTAAGGATGTTCTTTGCCGTCATTTCCATCTTTGCCACTCATTCAATGGTAATTGAATTGCCGATATTCCTGCTCTCAAAGGGTCGCACATTCTTCCATGTCGATCTGGCACTATAAAAGTGTTCGACCTTCAGCGTAACCCAATCGCGTGTCCGACGAGCCATTCATTTCAGCAAAGCCGGAGCCGGTCGATTCGGGACAACGCGCCCATCCGTTATCTCGTCGAGATCGGCGGTTTTTTAAGGCACTTTTTGCCATGCGGTCCGAACTGAAAACAGTACCGGCTAAAGATAGTTGCGTTGCAAGAATCGAACCTTTTTCTTCGGGCGCCGACTACAATTGTCGAACCGTCGTGAAGGATTACGCTGTGTTCGGCGGCGCGGTCCGGAAAGAGCGACCGGAATTTGGGGCGGCGCGATCATTGCGGTGTAGAAAGTAAGGGCGTCCGACAATAGGATGAAATCATACTGAATTCAGCAAGCATCAAGCATAGTGGCATTCAACGACAATCGATCCCAGAAAAAGCCGTCGCTGCAAAGGTGCTTTGGGCGCCTTCATAGCGCTTTGATGTCGCCCTTCGTGGCGATCCGGTCGGATCGGGGGAAAACAACCAAATGGAACTGAAAACAGAAGTTGGCGGCAAAGCCTGAAGGACCGGGACATGATTGAATACGATGAGAGCGAAATGTCGCCTTTCGATTTGGTGGCATTGGAAGAATTGCTGGAATCCTTCGGGCGGCGGGATCTTGTGTGCCTGGAAATCGGGTCGTGGTTTGGTGCCGGTTCGACACAGCTTATCGCCAAATATGCCAAAACACTTGTTTGTGTTGACCACTGGAAGGGCAACGATACCGACCATCACATCGAAGTCGTTTCTGAAATCAATGTCTTTGAACGGTTCCGCCAAAACGTGCGTCCGTTCGGCGATGTCATCGTGCCCATGATGGGGAATTCGGAAACTGTTTGCAGTCTTCTCGCCGACGGTACGTTCGATTTTGCATTCATCGACGGCGATCATCGATATGCGCCCATGGTGGCCGAGTTAAGGACGACGAAACGGCTGGTCCGGGAAGGCGGTATGCTCTGTGGTCATGATTGTGAAGGAAGGGTTGATGCCGATAATATCGCGTTCATGGAGGCCAACGAGGAGGTCGATCACGTTGACTCCATTTATACGAACTTCCGCCATTGCCATCCCGGCGTGATCCGTGCGGTTCATGAGGAAGTGGGCCGTGCAAATCTGTACGCCGAAGCGCCGTTGGTCGTGGATGGGCGCAAAGGCTGTTCTTCGATCTGGTGGAAAAAAATGCATTCCGAATAGAGCTTTGCTCGGAAAGTAGGTTTGTTTCGCACCGGGAGTTCTTGAACTCAGAAAGGCAACGGCCCTTCATTTGCCGCAATAGCCGTTCAACCGGGATGCCGGAGGAACTGTGCCGCCGCGAACCAACCCAAGCGGCGATGGTCGAGACGGCAAAGGTGGGGATTGGAAATTTGTCTACGCCGGACTAGGACTGCGGCACGTCATACAACCGGGAAATCGCAATCGATGCACTTCAAGATCGTCTACGGTAATCACTACAATTTCGGGCTTTCGGTCTCGCACACCCTGATGATGCTGAAGCACGGGTTGGAGGATTTGGGCCATCGCGCGGATATCGAGAAGGACCTGCAACCCGGCTTCGTGAATATCCTTATCGAGAACTTCACGAACGATTACATCGCGACGCTTGAAGAACAGTGGACGCCGGACACCCGGCTGATCGTCATCGGCACGGAAATCGTCACCGATGGGACATTCAACAACTTCTCCACGGATTCCGGCGATACCGGGCATCCCTGGGACCGGCGGCTGGACAATTATCGCAACAGGCCGGTTTTGAACGAACGGTTCCGGAACTTCCTCAGTCTTGCCCCACGGATGGATGCGGTCTGGCATCTCGCTTTTCAGCAGGTGGAACCGTTCAAGGCCCATCTGCCCGATACGGTCGTCAACTATGTCGCCCATGGCTATACCGATAGATGCGCCACGGTGCGCCAACTGCCGGACAGTGAAAAGGACATCGACGTCTTTTATTCGGGCTCGATGACCCGGTATCGGGCCGCTATCCTGGAAGAATTGGAAAACGCCGGTTTCAAAATGGGCGTGACCCATCAGATGACCGCGCCGTTTCATCGGGACGATCTGGTCGCGCGGTCGAAACTGGCGATCAATATCCGGCAGGACGAATCCTGGCCCTACGAATCCAATTCGCGGCTCTATTATCACATCGTCAATGACTCCGTGGTCCTGACCGAAGCCTGTCCGGACTCCTCCGATTTGCATGACTACGCGCCGGAAATATCCGGTTCCGTCGTCGATTTCGTCGCGGCGCAACTGGCGCTCGGCGATTTTACCGACCGGGCCGTCGCCCAGCGCGAGCGACTGGCCAAGGCGCGGCCGATGGCGGGTGTCCTTGCGCCGTTATTGGCGGAAATCGGGATCGACTAAAGCGGCGGGTCTTGCAACGCGGCCAGGATCGGTTCCGCGATCAAGCGTGTCGCGGTATCCGTATCGGTCAGTAGCAATCCCTGCTGCCGCATCTTGTCCAGGATATCATCGGCGCGGGCTCCAGCTTTGACTTCGAGTTTCCATGCCAGATAGCGGGCCGCCCCGACGGGCACCTTGGATGGTGACAAAAGGGGACGGCTGTCGCGCATGCGCTGAACGAAGCGCAAATAGACCGCGTGTAATTTCCCCTCGGCCAATTGTCTGTCCATTGCCGGTTGGTCCGTCAGCAAGGCCAGGACGCGCGGCAGGTGCCAGGGATAGTCCGCCAATTGCGCGCATTGGGACGCCGAGGCGCGCCCCTGCTTCAGGTCGCAGAGAAGGGTCATCGCCGCAGCCGCATGGTTCGTCGGGTCCAGCGCCGCGGCCGACCCGGCCCGTTCCGCGGCGGCGGCGGTGTCGCCCCCGGCCCAGGCCCGTTCCGCCCCAACCATGCCCAACGCGGCCACCAGAAGGGCGGCCTCCGATCCTGTGCGGTCCGCGATCCGGGCCGCGGTGGCTTCCTCGTATAGACGGCCGAGCGGCAGGCCCAACCGGTTCAGAAAAACGCCGAGCCAGAAATCCGGTACGGCCAATCCATCCAAGGGTTGATCCGCATAGACCTCTCGGTTTTGCCAGATCGCCTCCGCCGCCGCTTCGAACCCGGCGCGGTCGCGGGCTTGCCAGGTTTCAGCCAGGCGAAGAAACGCGCCGCTAAGGTCGCGTTGCAAGGCAGGCATCCGTGCGGGATGGCCGCGCAACGGGGTAAACCCGCCGTCCTCCGACAACCATTCGGCCGGGGGCGCGGCCGCGCGGGCCTTCACGGCCAGTGCCGAATAGCCGGCGGAACGGCTCGTCCAAGGCGCCTCATGCGCCGGCGCCGGAAGACCCCGCACCGTGAACCAGTCGAGTGGCGCGGCGGTGCTGACGGGCCGCCGTAAAGAGTCGCCGCCATGGCGGATAAGTAGCGCTTGGAAGGTCGCGAATTTCAGCCACCGTTCTTCCGCCGCCGGGGACCCGGGGGACAAGGCGGACAGGCGCTGCCGGATCGCGTCCCATCGGGGGCGCAACCGGCCGGCATACTCTTCGTATCGCGCCAGATGGTCCGCAATGTCTTCGGCGATATGGTCCGGGCGATAGGTGAAGACACCCCAATCCTCACCCGGGAAATAGTCGAGCACGCCGGAATCCGCTTCGCATAGCACGAAGGCCCCGCATTCAAGGGCTTGCATGGCCCGCGTGCTGAAACTGCCGGGTGCGCGGACCGAAACCAAGGCGAACCGCGCGGATCGCAGCCCCGCGGCATAGTCGGGCAGGGGCCGTGTACTGTCGAACAGCTCTATCCGGTGTGGCGTGGGAATTTGGCTGACAGAGAAAAAGCGCGCCGGCTTTTCGTGATAGATCGGCGTACCGTAGGACCCGGAAAAGAACAGGTCGGTTGCTCTGTCGCGGCCCGGGACCGGCCCGAATTCCGATAGCGCGGGATGAAAGGCCGATAGGCCGCCGAACAGCGGCGCGCTGGCGGTCGGGACACCGGTGACCTTCCAAACCATTTCCGCCTGGCCGGAGGTGCCGGCGATGGCGCGGTCGTAGCCGCGAACCGGATGCAGCCCGGTCAGAACATGCACGTCCGGGTCGGTCAGATGGATCAGGTAAGGGGTGTCGTTGCCGGGCGCACGGTCGGGCGGCGGCCCAGCGAAGTCGAAGCCGAACAGGAACGTGGCCTCATCCAGGCTTTTCCCAAGCGTGGCTTTGTCGTAATCGTCCAATGCGATATCGCAATCCTGTCCGCCGGATCCGACGGTCGTGACCGAAAACCCATCCACCCGTTTGCAGGACGCCAGCAGCGGGGCGCGGGCGGTCTGAAACAGGCAGGGGATCGGCTGGTCCTTCAGCATATCCAGAAATGCCGCGCATAAGCGGTCGCCGCGACGGGCGCTCAATATCGTCCGCGCTTCGGTCGTATTGCCGCCCAGCCAGTGACCGAAAGCCAGGATCGCGGCGGTTTCTTCCGGAATCGCCGGGTCTGCGGGATCGATGCCGGACAGCAATGGCAGGCCGTCCAAAGGGTTTCCGATCATGATCAGCGCCAGGCCTTTCAGGATCGGGTCGTGGGCTTGGCGCGCGGCGGCTTGGTAATCGGCTCGGTCGAAGGCATCCTGAGCGGAATCGATCATTCCGTCCTGGCCCCCAGAAAGGCGGCGGCGCCGGCAAGCGAGTCCGGTGTGCCGATATCCAGAAGCGGTGCGGAAACGGGATGATCGGCAACGCGGCCCTGGGCGACCCAGTCCGGCAGCATCTGCCGCTCCAGCGAGATTTCGGAGCCGCCCGTCCATCGATCCTCGATTATGGCCCGATCGAACAGATAGACCCCGGCATTGATCCGCCCCGGACCGCCTGAAGATTTTTCCCCGAACCGGGTGACACGGCCGTTCTCGACCTCAATCGTTCCAAACCGCCCGGCATCGGCAGCCGTCGTCGTCAAAATGGTGACGCCGGCTTCCTTGTGAACGTCGGTATGGCGCGCCAGCATCGCGCCGGGGTCGTAGTCGATCAGACTGTCGCCGTTCAGGACGAAAAAGCGCTGCCCGCGCGTGGGGGACATTGCATTCAGGATCGCCCCGCCGGTGCCGAGGGGGCGGTCTTCGATACTGGCCGTCACCCGCAGATCGGCCATATCCGCGCGCATCAGATAGTCGATGACCTGGTCCGCCATCACGCCCAGGCAGAAATGGGCCTGTGTGAAGCCTTGCCGCAGCAGCCTTGTCAGCAAGATATCCAGAAACGGAACCCCATCCACAGGGGCCAGGATTTTCGGCAGTTCGGGCAGGACGTCGGCCAGCCGCGTCGCCTTGCCTCCGGCAAGGATCAGAACGGGCGGCAGCGCGGTCATCGGTTCGCCCGGTGTTGACGCGGCGGGGCGGGGTTAGACATTGGTGAACCGTTTTGCGTTGATCATCCGGTATCCCATGATCAGTTCCGCGATTCCTGTTTCCAAACTATAGGCCGGGGCATAGCCCGTCGCCTCGATCTTTGCGTTGGAGACGAGGTAGTCGCGTTTGTCAGGGTCCTCGCCCACAGGGGCTTCCAGAATCTGCAGGGCGGGGACCTGTTCCTTGATCTTTTCGCAAAGCTCCCGCTTGGTCAGGTTTGCGTCGGACAGGCCGACATTGAAGACATTGTCGCGCAAGGTATCGAATTTTTCCAACCCATGGAGGAAGGCGCGGGCCACGTCGCGGACATGGATGTAGTTGCGCCGGAAATGCGCCTCGAACAGCACGATGGATCGGTCGGTGACGGCGCGGTGAACGAAGTCGTTGACCAGCAGGTCCAGGCGCATCCGCGGCGACATGCCGAAAACGGTCGCCAATCGGAAGGAAATCGCATTGCCGTGGGCCAGAACGGCGGCCTCGGCGTCGACCTTGGTCCGGCCATATAGGGAAATCGGGTTGAGCGGGCTTTCTTCCGTGCAATAGCCGTCCTTCGATCCAATACCATAGCCGGAATTGGTGATCGGCATCAGGATGCGCTGGTCCCGACCCAGTACCGAAAGCATGGTCTCGACCGCGGTGAGGTTGACGGAAACGGCGGCTTCCGGTTCCCGCGCGCAAAGCGGCGCGCCGACCAGGGCCGCCAGCGGAATGACGACGTCATGCTTGGTGTAGAGCGGCTTCATCGTGCCGCTGTCCCGCACATCCGCACGCAACAGATCGAAGCCCGGCTTGGCGCAAAGATGGGCGAGGGTGGGGATGCCATGCGCGAAACTGTCGACCGCCGTGACCGCATTTCCTTCGGCCAGCAGATGCTCGCACAGGATGGAACCCAGATATCCCGCCGCGCCCGTCACCAGGATTTTTTGTCCATCCGCCATATGTTGTTTCGCCTTTGTTGGTTTGGCCTATTGTGCGGCGCGGTCCAGCACGTCGCGCAGACGGTGGATCTGATCGGTCAGGTCCAATGGATGATTGCCTACAAAGAATCCCCGGTCATGGGCAAGGTTCGCGTTCGGCAGGTCGTCATGGCAAGTGTAATCGAAATGCTCGATCACTTCATGCCGGGGATAGCATCCGCCGGTGATGATGCGGAAGCCGATCTCGTTGGCGGTTAGCGCGTCGAAAATGCCCTTGCGGTCCAGATCCATCGCCGGGTTCAGAACCAGTGTGAAGCTGAAGGCCGATGACCGTCCTTCCTTTTCCCGCTGGATGATAAAGCGTTCGTCCTCGCCGAAAAGGGACTTGAACAGCGCCCAATTCCGACGGCGTTGGGCCGTCATTTCAGGCAGTTTGTCCAATTGCACCAACCCGACGGCCCCGCTGAATTCCAGGGGGCGGACATTGTAGCCGGGCAGGATGAAGCGATAGGCCTCGAACAAGTCATCGTCGCCGCGGGTCACCAATTCATTGTCGTCCGGCAGATCCCGGGTCCAGCCATGCGCCCGCAGCGCCCGGCAAAGATGGGCCAGTTCCCGGTCGTTGGTCATGATCATCCCGCCTTCCATGGTCGAGATGTGGTGCGAAAAGAAGAAACTGGCCGTCGAAATGTCGCCGAAAGTGCCGGTCGGCTTGCCGCCGATATCCGCGTCCAGGCTTTCGCAATTGTCTTCCATGAAGATCAGGCCGCGCTCGTCCGCCAGTTTTCGCATCTGTCCCAGTGCGGCCGGATTGCCCAGAATGCTGACCGCCATCAGCATTTTGGTATTGGGTGTTATGGCGTCTTCCAACTTGGCCATGTCGACGTTCAAGGTATCCAGTTCGACATCGACGAAGCGCGTCTTCAATCCGTATTGCTGCAGCGGCGTATAGGTCGTCGTCCAGGAAATTGCGGGCACGATCACTTCATCGCCGGGTTTCAGCGCCGGACCCTGCTTGCGAAAAGAGAGCGCCGCGGTGGAAACAAGGTTCGCGGAAGAGCCTGAATTGGTCATGATCGCGTAATTCATGCCGAAATGGGCGGCGAAAGCGGCTTCGAACGCCTTCACCTTGTCGCCCATGGTAAACATGCCGCTGTCGATCACGGCCTGCATGGCGTCGATTTCCCGCGCATCCCAACTGGTAGCGGCCAGGGCAAATGGTTCGGTCACGGACATTCCCTTCGAAACGATACAGATACACACATAGGTAAACCGGTCATCCGCCCGCGCGCTGGGACGGCTTTTGCGCGACGCCCCCGTTGATCTTGTCAAGCGACGGGTCTTCCCGCATCAGCCGGACGATATCGTGCCAGGTGAAGTCGAGGTCGCCGTCGGGCAGACGGTCAAGCAATTCGGCGATCAGGTCCAGATCCCTTTGCTCGTCGACACATAACCGGTACTGCGCGGCGGGGGTGTCGGTTTCCAACTGCCGCCAGCCGAATCGCTCCGGATGACCGTAGAGGAAAGGGGTTACATGCTCGCGCGCATATGGGTCTTTGGCTTCCTTGAAGGCTTGGGCCAGGGCGCTGAACCGCATGACCTCCACGTCCAGTCCGCGGGGGAAGTGGGACAGGCTGAGATTCATGTAGTCGATTTCCGGCGGGGCGTCTTTCAGGGACCGCACGGCGAAGTCGACAAGGGACGGGTCGATCAGGGGGCAGTCCGCGGTCACCCGCACGACGATGTCCGGATCGTGCCGCATGGCGCATTCGAAGAACCGGGTCAGGACATCTTCGACCGGCCCGCGATGACAGGGAACGCCGAGGCTGGCGGTGAACAGTTCGATGGCGTCGTCTTCCATCAGATGCGTGGTGGCGACGGCGACCGCATCGACCTCCGCGGCCCGCTGCAGGCGGCGCAGATGGTAGAACAGCATCGGCTGACCGTGGATCGGCAGCAATACCTTGCCGGGCAGCCGGCTGGAGCCCATACGGGCTTGGGAAATACAAACTGTTTTCATCTACGCCCCGGTTCGGTCTCTTGTGACGCTTTCTAGACGTTTCTGTCCGGTTTCGGTGCAAACTTCCGGCCAAGCGTTACCGTACAGGCCGGGAATTGCCAATCCGCCGGACAGGCGTCTGGACGCTGAACGGCGAAGCGGACAGAGTGGTTAGTTAGGAAATGCGCCCCTTGGGGCAAACCGGCACGGCTTTCGCAAGCCGTTTGGCGGGACGTTGTATCGATTTGTGAGGACTGAATGGCCGATCTGGACCTGCTGCTGATCAATCCGCCGGGGAAGATGGAAATCTATCAGAACCTGGGCGCGGGCCTGGCGGCTGTCGAACCGCCGGTCTGGGCGGGGTTGTTGGCGGAACATGCGCGGATGAACGGCTTTTCCGTGGCCTTGTTGGATGCCGAGGCGGAAGGCCTGACGCACGAGCAGACCGCCGCAAAGGCGGCGCAGATGGACGCGGCGCTGACCCTGTTCGTGGTCTATGGCCAACAGCCGAGCGCCTCCACGCAATGCATGCCGGGCGCTAGAAAATCCGCGACCGCCTTCCGCGCACTGTCGGACCGGCCCGTCGCGATGATGGGCACCCATTGCGCGGCCCTGCCGGAACGGACGCTGAGGGAAGAGCCGGTGGACTTCGTCTTTACGGGCGAGGGACCCGCGACGCTGGACGCGCTTCTTGCCCATCTGGTGCATGGAAAGGGCGGGCTCGACGCGGTTCCCGGCCTTGTCCGCTGGCGGGACGGCGATGTCGTCGCCGCCGCGCCCTCATCCAATATCGCCGATCTGGATGCGGCTTTGCCGCGCCAGGCGCTCGATATTCTGGATATGACCAAATACCGGGCCCATAACTGGCACGCGTTCAATGACTTGGCGCACCGGGAAAACTACGCCTCGCTGCAAACCAGCCTGGGCTGCAGTTTCAAATGCTCCTTCTGCTGCATCAACGCCCCCTTTGGCGGACCGGGCATGCGGTATTGGTCGGTCGATACGGTGATGGCCCAGATCGATGAAATGGTGACGAAATACGGTGTCCGTCATATCAAGATTCCGGATGAAATGTTCGTCCTCAATCGGCGCCATGTTTCGGACCTTTGCGATGCGTTGATCGAACGCGACTACGGCCTCAATTTCTGGGCCTATGCGCGGATCGACACGCTGCACCCGGACCTGCTCGGCAAGTTGAAGAAAGCCGGTTTCAACTGGCTCTGTCTGGGTATTGAATCGGGCAGCAAACATGTCCGCGACGGCGTCACCAAAGGGCGGTTCGGCAATGTGGATATCGCCGATGCGGTATCCAGAACCCGGGATCACGGCATTGCCGTCCTCGGGAACTACATTTTCGGCCTGCCGGACGACACGATGGACAGTATGCGGGAAACGCTGGACCTGGCGCTCGAACTGAATACGGAATGGGCGAATTTCTATTGCGCCATGGCCTATCCGGGATCGGCGCTCCACCTTCAGGCGAAGGCCGCCGGGCTGCCGCTGCCGGAGGATCCCGGCGGGCCCGGTTGGATCGGGTATTCCCAGCATTCCTACGAGTGTATGCCGCTGCCGACGGAGGCGCTGACGGCGGAACAGGTGCTCGCCTTCCGTGACCAAGCCTTCATCGATTACTTCGACCGGGCCGACTACCAGCGGATGGTGGGCGAAACGTTCGGCGAGGACGCGGCGCAGAATGTCCGCGACATGCTGAAAATGACGCTGCCCCGACGCCACCACACGGAACCGGGTTGGATGACCCGGCTGCAGCCAGAGCCGGCCTAGGTTTTAGATAGGACCTAGACCGCCACCGAATGCCGCGCGGCGCCGGTCGATAGATAGGCGTCGAAGACGGAGGCGACGGTCCGGACGAGTGGTTTTCCCTCTTCGGTCAGGCGCAGAACCGGGCCGTCCACCGTGACGAGGCCGTCGCTTTCCATGGCGGCCAGGGCTTCCAGTTCCGTTTCGAAACAGTCCGGGGTCGCCCCGTGATGCCGGATGGCGTCGTCCAGGTCGACTTGGCCGCGGCACATCAACGCTTCGATGACATCACCGCGCAACGTGTCTTCACCCTGAAAGGCATGCCCTTTGGCGACCGGCAGCGCGCCGGAGGTTACGGCGCGCGCCCAGGCGCCGGTTTCGGCGATATTCTGAACATAGCCCGACGGTGTGCGGCCGATGGAGGTCGCGCCGACACCCAACAAGGTCCGGGCCTTGTCGGTCGTGTAACCCTGGAAATTCCGCCGCAGCGTGCCCTGGCGCGCGGCGATGGCGAGTTCGTCATGGGGCAGCGCGAAATGATCCAGGCCGATGGCCTCGTACCCCGCGGCCAGGATCATCCTGGCGGCCGCCGCGGCTTGATCGATCCGTTCTTGCGCGCCGGGCAGTGCGGCTTCGTCGATCAGGCGCTGTTTCTTGGCCATCCAGGGCACATGGGCATAGCCGAACAGGGCTAGACGGTCAGGCTTCAGGGCCGCGCAGGCGGCGATGGTCGCGCGCAGGGTATCCACTGTCTGGTGCGGCAGGCCGTAGATCAGGTCGAAATTGATGCCCGTGATCCCGGCATCACGCAGGCCTTTGACGGCGGAAACGACCATTTCCTCCGGCTGGATCCGGTTGATCGCTTTCTGGACCTTGGCGTCGAATTCCTGAATGCCGAAGCTCGCCCGGGTGAAGCCCAGCGCGCCGATGCGGCGGGTCATTTCCGGCGTCAACGTCCGGGGGTCGGATTCGATGGCCAGTTCCGCGCCCTCGTTGACCGTGAAATGGGCGCGAACCGCATCCATCACCCGTTCCAGATCATCGGGCTCCAGCGCGGTCGGCGTGCCGCCTCCGAAATGCAGATGGGACAACCCGACCCGGCCGAGCAGATGTTCGGCGACCAGTTCCAGTTCCCGGATCAGCGTTTCCACGTAATCCGCGACGGGTTCGTAGCGCGACGCCAGCTTCATATTACAGCCGCAATACCAGCAAAGCTTCCGGCAGAAGGGGACATGCAGATAGAGGGAGACGGGCTCAGCCGGGTTCAGCGCTTCCAGCCAACCCGCATAGCCGCGCCCGCCGACGCCTGAATCGAAATGCGGCACGGTCGGATAACTCGTGTAACGCGGCACCGCCATTGAGGCGTATTTCTGAAACATCGGGGGCATGCGACTCTCTTCCGAACATAAAGGCACAAACGATCACTCCGTCTTTGGTTCCATGCGCGGACACGGCTGTCGTTGATCAGGATCAAGTGATGGAGGGAGGTGGTTTGGGGCATGGACCATTCCGGGGCCAATGCCCTAGGCTGCGCGCAACCGAAGCCGATTTCGAAAAGGGAGTACGATGAAACACGTCAAGGACATGGTCGCCGAAGCGAATGCCAAGATCCGCTGCGTCACCGGCGCGGAGGCCAAGGAGATGCTGGGCCGGGACGACGTTCAGTTCGTCGACTTGCGGGACATTCGCGAACTTCAGCGCGAAGGCATGGTGCCCGGCGCGTTTCATTGCCCGCGCGGCATGTTGGAATTCTGGGTCGACCCGGAAAGCCCCTATGCGAAACCCGTCTTTCAGGAAGACAAGACCTTCGTCTTCTATTGCGCCAGCGGATGGCGCTCGGCGCTGTCCACCCTGACGATGCAGGAAATGGGGCTGCCGAAGGTGGCGCATATCAGCGACGGGTTTACCGGCTGGGTCAAAGCGGATGGTGAGGTCGCCGCAAAGGAATAGGACGCCGGTCAGGTGAAATAGCGTTCAACCAGATAGACCGTCAGCGGCAGGGTCAGGAAGGACAAGCCGGTTTGGATGGTCACAATCGCGGCCATCAGCGGGGCGTCGCCGCCCATCTGCCGCGCGAGCGTATAGGCGGAGGACGCAGTCGGCGCCGCGCCGAACAGCAGGGCGACGGTCATCTCCAACGTCGTCAGGCCGAGCAGCTTGGACAGAATCACGATCATCACCGGAAAGACGATCATTTTTCCGATCACCGAGAATAGGACGGGCAGGGTGGACGTCTGCATTGCGCGCAGCCGGATATTCGCCCCGACGCACATCAGCACGATGGGCAATGCCGCCGCGCCCAGAATGCCCAATGTTTCGTGCAGGATCGGAATCCGGCCGATCCCGGCCAGGTTCATTGTCAGTCCCAGCAGGACCGAGATCAGCAGCGGGTTCCGCCCCAGGTCGCGCAGGATGGGTTTAAGGAACCCAGTCGTGTCCGCCTTGCGATGCATCGAAACCATTGCGGAAACCATGGTCACATTCGTTATCGGGATCAGGATGGATGTCGCAAGCGCGGCGACCGCCAAGCCTTCGGTCCCATAGACGCGTTCCGCGACAGCAAGCGCTATGAACGTGTTGTGCCGCGCCGAGCCCTGAAGCACGGAACTGGCGACCGGGTTCGGCAGCCCCGCCAGTTTCGCCAGCCCGGTCCCGACCAGTCCCGCCGCCGCAAAGGCCCCGATCAGGACCGAGGCGTAGGACCCGATGAAATGCAGGGAAATCTCGATGGTGCTGGTCTTGTAGAACAACAGGGCCGGCATCAGCACCCAATAGACCAGCTTGTCGTTCAGGTTCCAGAAGTCGACATTCGGAATGCCGCCGCGCCGCAAGGCGTGGCCCAGCACGATCATCAGGAAGATCGGCGCGATGGAGAGGATAAAGTCTGTCACAACCCCTTCTTTTTAAAGTGGTCCGCGCCAAGACCAAGCCTTTTATTCGAACCGCGCCGGCCGCGCCTTAATCGGAATGCTGTCGGTAGTACTCGATGGTCTTCGCCAGGCCGTCGCGCAGCCCGGTCCGGGGCAGGGCCCCCAGCAGTGGTTCCAAGAGGCTGTCCGCCAGGATGGCATGCATCGGGATGGGGTCGCCCTCCCAGGTCACCTCGGTTCCCGGAACAAGGTCCTTGATCGCCGCGGCGATGTCGGCGACATCCGCCACTTCCCCTTTCAGGTTGACCGCATGCGCCCCGTCGAACGGATGCGTGGCCGCGGCGTGAAAGGCGGCGGCGACATCGTCGACGAAGATCATGTCGGCCGCCCCGGAATAGCCCAAATGGAAGCCTTCGCCCCGGGTCGCGGCGCGGCAGGCCAGCGACGGGCCGGCGGTCATGCCGGTTTCCCGGAACGGGCCGTAGATGACGGCGGGCCGGAACCCGACGCTGGGCATCCCGGCGTCGCGCCAATAGGCGCGGGCCGCCCCTTCGCAGGCCAGTTTGAAGGCGGCGTACTGGGTGACCGGATAGGGATCGACACCGTTATCCCCGCCGAACACCGCGCCGCTGCTGGCATAGGCAACGCCCTTCATGCCGTGGGCCTTGGCCGCCTCGAAGACGTTCAACGTGCCGATCAGCAAAACCTGCGCGCCAAGGACCGGGTTCGCCGCGCAATCGGGCGTCAACAGCGCGGCGAGATGGGCGATGAAGTCACACCCTTTCGCGGCGTCCTTTACCGCGTCGCCGTCGCGGATATCGGCCACCCGCCAATCAAGCGCGTCGGCCTTTGCGCCCATGATCTTGCGGGCGATGGTTCGGTCGTCCTTCAAATCCAGGACGCGGACCTCCGCGCCGGTTTCAAGGAACCGGTGGATCACCCAGGCGCCGAGAAACCCGGCGCCGCCCGTGACGAGGACTCTCATTGCCCCATATCCGCGGCGCTGAGTTGATAGGCGAGATTGTAGACGATGACCGCCGGGTCGCCGAGGCCGCAGGCGCTGGCCGCGATCGCTTCCAGATATTGCGGGACCGAGGCTTCCAGTTCGGGCAGGCCGCTGCCCTCGACCAGGATCACGGCGTCGAATTCCTTCTCCTTCATGCCGGGGCGCAATTCCGTCTCCCGCGTCTTGACGCCGGACACCTCCGTCTTGGCCAAGCCCAGATGCGCGCCGCAGGCAGCCGTGATGTCGAGCAAGCCGTCGACCAGTTTTTGTCCGCCGGCCAGGACGTCGGCAGCGCCGGCGCAGTCCTGCAGGTCCAGACGGATGGTCGCCATCGCCCCGCCTTCGCCAACCCCCGCCGACGCCACCCGGTCGCAGGCGACGCGCAGGAAGTTGCGGAAGGTCGGCTGGACCTTGTTGCTCCAGTCGGTCGGGTTGTTGAGGCGCTCCAGATAGGCGGGGGAGCGGAAGACCTCCACCGTATCGCCGCAATAGACGGTGCCGTAACGGTAGCGCGGAATATCATGGTTGATCAGCCGCTTGCCGAGTTTGAACCCCGGAATGGAAAGCCGCTCGGGCATGTGCTCACGGGTATGCCATTCCATATATTCGGTCTGCGCCGAAGGTTCGATGTCGTGCCAGATCGCCAGAAAGGCATTACCGGTTAGGGCCATTTGATATCCTCCATTTTCGCTGCGCGGCTCAATCGCCGAGCAGTTCCTTTGTTGCGGCCAAGGCGCGGCGCGCCACTTCGGACGGACCGATGCGGTCGGCCAGGGCATGGTTCGGCACTTCGACGCTGACGGTCATGTCCTTCGGAAGGAACTCGGCGATGGCGGCCAGGTCGATGCCGCCCTCGCCGGGGATCAGCCGGGCGGTCCGGGCGACCTGGATCAGCCCAGCGTCGGATGTGTCGTAGGGAACCGGCCCGTCGCAGATCTGGACATAATTCATCAGACTTGCTGGAAGCTCTGCGAACTCCGCCAAGGTCGACCCGCAGCGATCGAAATGCAATGTGTCGAACAGCACGGCGGCGGCCGGGTTGTCGGCCTTTTCCACGATGCGCCGGGCCGTCGCCAAATCCTTCACCCCGGTCCAGGGCATGAATTCCAGGTCGGCGGTCAGGCGGTAACCGCTCAGCGTCTCGCATAGGGCCGTGTAGTTTTCTTGCACGCGGGCCAAGTCCGTATCGTCGACCGCGACCAGCACGTGGCGCGCGCCTAGATCGGCGATCCGGTCCAGGAAGGGTGTGAAGTCCGCCAACCGGGTGTCCGTATTCAGACGGATCATTTCCGCGTCCGCCATGGTGACGCCGGTGGCGCGCATGGCTGCCTTCACCTCGGCCAGAAGCCTGTCGTCGTCCAATAGCGGATGGATTTTGTCCATCGGTCCAGCGGGGAGCAGGCGGAAGCTCACCATGTCGTAGCCGTGATCGGCGGCGATGCCGACGGCGGTGACCGGGTCGACGCCATTGCCGGTCAGATAGGCGAGGGAATAGGCCCGGGTCATGGCATCTCTCTCCCCAATTGCCGAAAGAACTGCGACGCATCGGCGGCTTCCGACAACTCCATGGCGGCCTCCGTCAATATCGGCGCCAATTCGGCGACCCGGGTCTTGGTCAGCCGCACCGCGGGTCCCGCGATGGACAAGCAGCCGATCACCGTATCGCTGCCGCCGCGCCGAACGGGCACGGCCATTGCCGCCATGCCTTCCATGTAACTGTCGACGGCAAGCGCATAGCCACGCTTGCGGGTTGTTTCCAATGCCTTCAGAAGATCCTTCAGTGTCGCCGGCGCGCCCCTGCCGGGTTCGAAATTCTCCGGTCTTATGCCCTGCTTGCTGACCAACGCCAGCGCGTCCTCGTCGCTCATGCAGGCAAGCCAGGCTTGTCCGCCGGCGGCACTCGCCAAATGGACGACAACGCCTTGTTCCTTGCCGGGGTCATAGCGCAGGCCGCCGGTCGCGCCTTGGGCGACAGCGACCCATACCAGCCGGTCGCCGTCGATCACGGAAAGCCGGATCAACTCGCCGCTGGCCGTGGCCAAGCGATCCAGGATCGGCTGAGCGATGTCGGTCACGCCGGACCGTCCCAGGAAACTCAAGCCCAGCGCTGCCAGTTTCACGGTCAGGCCGTAGTCGCCCTGGTCGCGAACTTGGCGGACGTATCCCAGACGCCCCAATTCCTGCAATTGCCGATGAACGCCAGAAATCGGGATGCCCAATGCGTCCGCCACTTGGCTGACCTGCTGCCCTTCCGGGTGGGCGGCCAGCAGTTCGAGAATGCGGAGGCCGCGTTCCAGCGCGCTGCTCATCTCGACGCACCCTCGCTGTCCGCCAGATCGGCAATCTGTATGGCGTGCCCGGTCCTGGAAGACTGTTTGATGGCGACGACGACTTCCATGTTTCGGATACCGTCGGTGCAGGTAACCAGCGGTTCCGCCTTGCCCCGTACCACCTGGCCGAAATGCTCCATCTGCGCGATATAGGTATCGGTCTGTGTGAAGGGGACGATGTCGCGTTTCAAGGCGTCGTACCAATTGCCGCCCGGACCATGCGTCCAATGAGACAGGTCCGGCAGGCTCAACCCGCCCTGGCGCCCGGCATATATATGGGTGATCGCGTCATGTTGCGGGAACCGTCCCGGGTTTTCTCCCGAAGACAGTTCCCAGGCCCAGGGGCCGACGGCTGCATCCGACAGTGCAATCGTCGCCAATCCACCTTTCTCGAAGGTGAGGATTGCCGCCGTGGTATCCTCGACCGGCAAACCGCGCACGGCGTTGGAGGTACTGCCTTGGACCGTCGTAATCTCACCGAAGAAATGCCGCAAAAGGTCGATATCGTGGATCGCGTTGATCAGCAGGGGGCCGCCTTGCTCCGGATCGGTCCGCCATGCGACGTCGAAATAATCGTCGGGTTTCAGAACCGCGCAGGTCACCGTCGCCATGACCAGGGGCCCGAGCGCGCCGTCTTCCAAGGCCCTTTTCGCCGCTTTGATCAGCGGGTTGTGGCGGCGGTGATGGCCGACCAGGACGGGAATGCCGGTCTTTTCCACGGTTTCCGCCAATCGGGCGCTTTCCGCCAGGCTGTTGGCGACCGGTTTTTCCAGCAGGATCGGCAATCCTGCTTCCAGCAATTGGCAGCCGATGGGGACATGGGTGTCGTTAGGAGAGGCGACGACGACGGCATCCGCGATCTTCGCGGCAAGCAGGTTGTCGGTGCTCGTGAAATGACGGATTTGAAGCGTGTCGGCCAAATCCCGTGACGCGGGTGAGGGGTCGACAACCGCCGTCAGGATCATGCCGGGCACGGTCTTCAAGGTCTCGATATGGGTTCGGCCGATAACACCGGTCCCGATCACGGCCACCCTGATTTCCGACATATGTCTTCCCCTTCTGCTGCCACAAGGTATACGAACCGGAAAAGAAAATGAAAACAGTTTCTATTATTGAATTCATTTCTCTTTAGGCTACCGTGTCTGCCGCACAGTCATTCGTCGCGTCAACCGGAAGTGTGGTCCCGTTCATGAGTATCGTAGAGTCCCGAACCGCCCTCGAAACAGAGTGGGATGTGATTGTCATCGGCTCGGGCGCGGCGGGGCTGTCCGCCGCCGTCTTCGCCGCACTGGAAGGCGCGCGCGTGATCGTCCTTGAAGCGTCGCACTATGTCGGGGGCACCTCGGCCCTTTCCGCCGGATCCGTCTGGATACCGAATACCTGTCATGCCGCCGAAACCGGCGTGGCAGACAGCGTGGAGGAAGCTGGCGCGTTTCTGGACGCCGCGGTCGGAAACCGTTCGCCCCGGTCGATGCGGGATGCCTTCCTGCGCCTGGGACCGGAAGCAGTGAAACGACTGGAGGATGAGACGGCAATCCGGTTCCGCGCCCGGCCGTTCCATCCCGACTATCTGTATGAACTGCCGGGGTCGAAAGCGGCGGGCCGCGTGATCGAGGCTTTGCCCTTCGATGGCGGAACGTTGGGGAACGCGTTGCGGTCGGTCCGGCCGCCATTGCCCGAATTCACCGTGTTCGGCGGTATGATGGTCGACCGGGACGATATCGCGCATTTGCTGAAGCTGACCAAGTCGGCGACTTCCTTCCTCTATGCGATGAAGTTGGTCGGCCGCTATGCCATTGACCGACTGCGGTTCGGGCGCGGGGCACGGTTGGTGATGGGCAACGCTTTGGTCGGCCGACTGTTGAAATCCGCATTGGACCTGGGCGTTACCGTTGCGGTGGACACGGCGGTCACGGATATCGCCGGCGATGCCGCTGCGCGGACCGTCGTGCTGCGCCGAAATGGGGTTGAGCAAAGCCTGACGGCGTCGGGCGGCGTGATTCTCGCGTCCGGCGGTTTCGCCCGGCATCCCGAACGCCGACAGGCGTTTTTGCCCGATCCGGTGCCGGAATACACGCCGGCCGCGCCGGACGGCGGCGGGACCTTGCACGATATAGCGTTGAAACTCGGCGCGGTTTATGGGGAAGGGGCGGAACAGCCGGTCTTCTGGGCGCCGATGTCGCGCCGGCGGCGAAAAGACGGCAGCATGGCCGTGTTCCCGCATTTCGTACTCGACCGGTCCAAGCCCGGCATTTTCTGCGTCGGTAGGGACGGGCGTCGGTTCGTCAACGAAAGCACCTCATACCACAAATTCGTCATTGCGATGTATGCGGCAAACCGGGACGGATCCACGATACCCGCCTATGAAATCACGGATGCGGCGGGATTGCGGAAATACGGGTTGGGCATGGTCCGGCCAGGCGGGCAGGGGCTGGGGCCGTTTCTGCGCGATGGATATCTGACCCGGGCCGATACGCTTTCGGAACTGGCGCGGAAACTCGACATCGACGCGCCGGGACTTGAGGAAACAGCCGCCGAGATGAACCGCTATGCCGAAACCGGCGTCGATGAAGCGTTCCAACGCGGCAGTACGGTCTATGAATGCGCCAACGGCGATCCGTCGCATAAACCCAATCCGACTCTGGGCCCGATCGGATCGCCGCCGTTTTACGCCATCAAACTATATCCCGGGGATATCGGGGCCGCCGTCGGATTGATGACCGACACGGATGGTCGCCTTCTCGACCGGGACGGGCAGGGGATCGACGGTCTTTATGCCTGCGGCAACGACATGCAGTCGATCATGGGCGGGGTCTATCCCGGGCCGGGCATCAACCTCGGCCCCGCGATCGCCTTTGCGTATGCCGCGGCCAAACATGCCGCCAGCCGGCGGAGCTGAACCGGTCCGACGACGACAATCCATGGCATTGAACCTGTCGGTCCGCCGCCAATGGCCAGGGGAACGACCCTGCGTTCAGTCCATTGACAAAGGCCGATTAAAAAATGAAACTTACGTCAGTTTTAGTTATAACGGATCGGCGCAACCATGCCCCAAACCGTCACATCCCCCTTTCTCTATGCCGACGCCCTGGTTGCGGAGAGCAAGGCGTTGGGCAAGGGGGAGCGTACCCGCGCCCGCATCAAGAAAGCGGCCAGCGAGACCTTGAACGAGATCAGCCCGATGGATCTGCGGGTGACGGATATCTGCCAGCGGGCGGGCATTTCGAACGGAACTTTTTATATCTACTTCGCCGACCGGGTTCGATTGCTGGAGGAATTGCTGACGGGGTTTGTGGCCTTCCTTCAGGAAAGCATGCGGGCGGCGAGCCGGCAGGAACCGGAAGACCCGACCCGCGCGGCGACCGAAGCCTATTACGAACTGTTCCGCCTCAACCGGGGCATGATGCGGTGCCTGATCCACCACATGGACTGCTTTCCCGGTGCGAGATCGCTGTTCCACGGCTTGAACGCCGCTTGGGTCGAAACCGTCGTTTCCTCGGTGCGGATGCGCTTGAAGCGGGATGGAAACGAAGGCGCGGTGCCCCCCGATGAACTGACCCGCCGCGCTTATGCGCTTGGCGGAATGGTCGATCAGTACCTTTCCAGCCTGTTTCTGTCCGAAGACCCGGGCTTGACCGCCGTTTCCCGCGACCGGGAAGCGGTCCTGGATTCATTGACGCTGATTTGGACGCGGGGGATGGCGAAATGACCGTTGTGAAGAATGCGGAATTCACTGCGTCGGCGGATTTGGCGCCCCATATTCGGGACGCGTGGGAGAGACAGTGCGACCATGTCGCCCGGCACTCGTCTTTCTACGGGACTCTCTGGGCGGGGCGGAAACCGCCGAAAGACTTGCGGGACCTGCCCACGCTGCCGCTGTCGGACAAAGCGCAATTGCGCTCTGCGCAGGCGCAGCACCCACCGTTCGGCGATTATCTTGCGGCCCCGCGTGCGGCGGTGAACCGGTTGCACCGGACGTCAGGCACAACCGGACAGGCGATGAACCTTGCCCTTTCCGCGAAGGATACACAGGTGACGCAGGAAGTCGGCGGCCGGTGCCATAAGGCGGCGGGGCTGACGGAAGACGACACGGTCGTCCATTGCCTGAACTATCAGATGTGGATGGGCGGGCTGACCGATCACCTGACGCTGGAGGCAACCGGCGCGCTTGTCGTCCCCTTCGGCGTCGGGGCGACTGAACTGCGTGTCCGGACGATCCAGGAAGTCGGGATCAATGCGATTTCCTGTACGCCATCCTATCCAAAGGTTTTGGAAAAGGTCATTGCGGAAAAATTTCCGGGCCTGGACCCGCGCGACCTTGGCCTCAAGCTGGGTTTGTTCGGCGGTGAGGCGGGTGTGGACGACCCGGCCTTTCGCGCCAGGCTGGAAGAGACCTGGGGCATGCAGGCGCGGAACGCCAATTACGGCGTCTCGGACGTGCTGTCGAATTTCGGGGCGGAATGCCCGCACGATACCAGCCTGCATTTCATGGCGGCGGATATTCTTTATCCCGAGCTGATCGATCCGGAGACGGCCGAACCGCTGCCGCTGGAAGCAGGCCAGGAAGGGGAGTTGGTCCTGACCCATCTGGTACGCGATTGCCAGCCGCTGGTGCGTTTCCGAACCGGGGACATCATTGCCATCCGGGAGACGGATCCCTGCCGCTGCGGGCGCACGGGATTCCGCTTCTCGGTCACCGGGCGGTCGGATGACATGGTCGTCGTGCGCGGGCTGAACATGTTCCCGACCATGGTCGCGGCCGTGATCAACGGCTTCGCGGAACTTTCGGGCGAATACCGTATCCAGCTGGACATGCCGCCGCCCTACGACACCCTGCCGGTCACGGCTGAATTGGCGAAAGGGGCCGAATTGGTGAAAGAGAGTGACGATCCGGGTGATCTGGCGCGCCGGGTCGAAGCGTCGATCAAGGCGCAGCTCGGCGCCAGCGCCAAGGTGACCTTGGTGTCGGCAGGCAGCCTGCCGCGGACCGAAGGCAAAACGAAACGCGTCGTCAGGGGATATCAATGACCGAGTTTACATATGAAACAGTGTTGAGCGCGTTGGACGATCACGGCGTGCGCACCGTCACCCTGAACCGGCCCGGCAGCTTGAACGCCATGAACCGGCAATTGATCGACGATGTCGCCAAGGCGTTCGAGGACGCGAATGCGGACCCCGGGACGAAGGCGATGATCTTCACCGGCGCGGGCAAGGCCTTCTGCGCCGGCGATGATCGCCGCGAACACGTCCATCCGGAAACGGAGGAGGAGGCGCGGGACCTCGTTTTGGCGATCCAGCGCGCGACCCGCGCGATCACGCTTGGCCCGAAGCCGGTCGTCGGCGCGATCAACGGCTGGGCCGTCGGCGGCGGGTTCGAATGGGCGATCAACTGCGACTTTCCGATCTGGGCCGAAAGCGCGAAAGGTTTCTTCCCGGAAGTTTCCCTCAACCTGTTCGTCACCGGGGCCGTCACAAGCCTGCTGCCGGCGCTCGTCGGGTTGAACAAGGCGCGGGAGATGCTGACCTTCGGCGACCGATACGGCGCGCAGGAACTGGGCGAAATCGGTTTGGCGTGGAAAGTTGTGCCGGACGGGGACCTGATGGCGGCGGCGCAGGAAACAGCGCAACGCCTGGCCGCCCTGCCGGTTCTATCGGTCCGCGCCATGAAGCGGGTGCTGAACGCCGCCGCGGTGCCCGACCTCAACCGCGCCCTTGATCTTGAAACCGAGGCGACCGTTGCCGGCTTCATGGATCCCGAAACGACGCGGCTGCTGCAGCAATTCTGATCGCTGTCAGGCCGCGCCGATTTCGCGGGCATCTCCTCAGTCTTCACGAAGGGGGGTGGTCCCACCCTTTCATGCGGCGCGTTTCAGTCGCGGGTGTTCGGATTCGATGAATTCGGAATGCAACGCCTTGATCACCGCTTGCAGGTCGTCGCGGTCGACGATGAACTGAACGTCCACGTTTCGCGGCCCCTGACTGGCGCCAATGGCGCTTAGGCCGGCATCCGCGATGGCGACCAATCCACGCTGAAGGACGGACAACCCGTTCAGATCCCGCCCGATGACCGACGCCATGGACAAGGTCCGGGTGGTGATCTCGGCCGACGGATAGGCCTGCGCGATATCCTTTTCGACCCGGCGCATGGTCTTGAAGGATGCGTCGACGTAATGCGTGATCGTGTTGGCGTTCGAAACCTTCGATACGATCCGCACACGGTGCCGCGTCAGAACATCCAGAATGGCCGCGTCGTAGCCTTTGACCCCGACCATATCCTGCTCGAACACTTCCAGCGTCATGATGTCCAGGCCGGCAATGATTTCCACGGCGGGCGTTTCGGCCGCGTGATCGTCGATCAGCGTGCCGGGGTCGTCCGGTTCGAAAGCGTTGGTTATCCGCAAGGGCACATTGGCCTGGCGCAAGGTCTTGGCGGCCTTCGGATGAATGGCCTCCATCCCCATATTCGACAATTGGTCGGCGACGTCGTAATTCGTGCGTCCCAACTTGTGCACGGCACCTTCGCCGACGAGCTTCGGGTCGCAGGACGACAGGTGGAATTCCTTGTGGATGATCGCCTCGCGCGCGCCGGTCAAAGCGGCGAGCCTGGAGAACGTCACCTCCGAATAGCCGCGGTCGAATTCGCGCATCAGCCCTTTGGCGCATTGCGCGTAGCCCGTGACGATGGGCATTTCCGTCTGGGTGTCGATGCGTTCCATCGCCTGGGAAATGCGTTCGTCGAGCGACACATCGCCTTCGTCCCGCCAACCGGACAAATCGACGAGGCGCGCGTTCACGCCCGCGCGTTGCAGCATCAAGGTGGTCACGAAGGCTGAATGCGCTTCGCCGAGACCGGACAGAAGTTCACGGATTTGCAGCATGTGTTCCGACAGGCGGAAATGCCCGTAGGCGCAAAGCCGTTGCAGATCGATCAGGCAGTTGCGGATGCCGAGCGTCCGCTCCGCCACAAAGGCGTCGGCCTGTTCGATATCGCCCGGGTGGTCGAGCACCGCGGCGTGGCGTTTCTGCATTTCCGCCCCGACCCGCGTCAGAGCGTCATGCCAGCCGTGGTCGCTTTCGGCATTGGCGAAATGGCCGTAAACGCCGGGCTCTCCCGATTTCTTGTGCTCAAGCAGCAGATCGGTGATCCCGCCGAAGGCGGAGACCACGAATACACGGCCATAAAGGTCTTCCCCCTGGCGGGACCCGATAAAGAGGGTGTCCTTGAGTTGATCGACGCGGGACATCGATGTCCCGCCGATCTTCTCGACTGTATGGAATTTATTGGTCATGACGGTTACGCAAGCTCTTCGGCAGCGGCATAGGACCCGTCTTCACGGTGGACTTCCTTGCCGGTCACGGGCGGGTTGAAGCAGCACGCCATGTGCAGCTCTTCCTCGGCCCGCAGGATGTGTTTGTCGTGCAGGTTAAGGGCATACATCACGCCGGGCTTGATCGCGTGGGTCTCGCCCGTGGCGATGTCCGTGATCGATCCCTTTCCCTTCATGCAGTAGACGCTCTCGAAGTGGTTCTTGTAGTGGAACGTATGCTCCGACCCGGCTTCGAGGACGGTGATGTGGAAGGAAAACCCCATCCCGTCATCGGCCAGTAAAAGACGCGTGGACGTCCATCGCGCATCGGCGACATGGCGGTCGGTGTTCTGCAGTTCGTTGAAATCGCGTACAATCATTGTCTTTTTACTCCGCTGCAATTTTCATTTGGCGCATTGCGTCATAGGTCGCCTGCGTCAGGATATCCAAGCCCTCGCGCAAGACCTCTTGCGGGGTGGTCAGCGGGCCGAGGAATTTCACGACCTCGTCATGGGCGCCCGACGTTTCGATCACCAGGCCCAGATCATAGGCGCGTGCACAAATCGTGGCGGCCAGATCGCCGGAGCCGACATCGACGCCCTGCATCATGCCGCGGCCCTTGATCGACGCACCGTCGACGAGTTCGGCGACATCCTTCAGACCCGCGCTCAACACGTCGGACTTGATTGCGATTTCCTTTTGGAACGCGTCATCGGCCCAGAACTTTTCGATCGCGACGCGCGCGGTGACGAAGGCATGGGTGTTGCCGCGGAAGGTGCCGTTATGTTCGGCCGGCTTCCAGATGTCGTGCTCGGGCTTGATGAGCAGCGCGGCGAAAGGCAGGCCGAAACCTGACAGCGATTTCGCCTGGGTGATCATGTCCGGATCGATTCCCGCCTTTTCAAACGAGAAATACGTGCCGGAACGACCGCACCCGGACTGGATGTCGTCGACGATCAACAGCGCCCCGTTCTTGCGGGCGATCTTCTCGATGCCCCGCATCCAGTCGTCGGAGGCCGCGGTCAGCCCGCCTTCACCCTGGATCGGTTCGAAGATGAAGGCTGCGGGCGCGTCGATGCCGGAGGAGGGGGTCGACAGCATCGTGTCGATCACTTCCAAAGTATCGACACTCTCGCCCAGCGATCCTTCAAACGGCATATGCGTGACGTCGGCGAGCGACGTATTGCCCGCGCCATCCCGTTTGGAGGCATTGCCGGTCAGGGCCAGTGCCCCCATGGTCATGCCGTGAAAGCCGTTCGTAAAGGCGATGACATTGCGGCGGCCGGTGACCTTGCGCGCCAGCTTGATCGCCGCTTCGACGGCGTTCGTGCCGGTCGGACCGGTCATCATGATCTTATGGTTCATGCCGCGCGGGGCCAGGATGTGGTCCTCATAGGCTTTCAGGAAAGCGCTTTTCGCGTCGGTATGAAAATCGAGGCCATGGGCGATGCCGTCGCCGGCGATGTGCTCGATCAGCGCGGCCTTCATGTCCGGATCGTTATGTCCGTAGTTCAGCGACGAGCAACCGGCGAGGAAGTCGACATAGCGGTTGCCGTCGGCGTCGAACAATTCCGAGCCGCTTGCCCGCGTGAAGGAGGCGGGCATGCCGCGGCAGTAAGAGCGCGCTTCGCTTTCGCGGCGCGCATAGATAGTCGTTTGCTTCACCATGTCTTTGGGCATGGGGTGTCCTTTCCCTTTATGAGGGTTCGTGATGTTGGAAGGCAGAGAGCGGGTCAGGCGGCCCGTTTCAGCTCCGCGCGCTGCGGCAGGGTGATCGTCACCATATGCTCGGTGTCATGCGCGCCATCGAAATGCGTGTCCTGTTCGAAATAGGGCTCATCCGCGAGGTCGCCGCCGATGTGGCGGGCGAAACTGCGGAACAGCCCCCAGGACGCGTCATTGTCTTCGGTGATGGTCGTCTTGAGCTGCGCGGCTTCCTTGGCCTCGTCGCGGTCGATCAGGTCGAGCAACATGGATTTGCCCAGCCCGAGACCGCGCGCCTTGGGGCTGACAGCGACCTGCCAGACGAATAAGGCGTCCTCGCTCGGTATCATGTGGCCGGAAATCCAGCCGACAATGTCACCATCCATTTCCGCCACCACGCAGGTGTCACGAAAATGGTCGGCCTGGATGAGATTGGCATACATCGAGTTCTCATCCAGCGGTTTGCAGGATCGGATAAGATCCCATATGGCGGCCCCGTCCTCCGCAACTGGTTTGCGTAGACGGGGCGTACTTCGGGGAACGATACTTGCGGTCGGCATTCTCAAGGGCCTCTCTAATAGTTCGATAGACTAACTATATGCTTCGCCCGCAAAGCGCAACATCTGGTGAGAAATTAAGACTTTTTGACCAGAGAGTGTGGGGATTGCGGCAATTTCCTTCCGATTACTCCTTAGTAAGACGAAATTATTCGCCAAAAATACGGTCAGGGAATTAACCAACCGCTAGGGATATTTCGTCGATTGAAGCATCTTCCGTCTTCGTGTCACTATGTCTGTCATGACGGCAAAACCACGCGACCGTACGGATGAAAGTTTGATCGCTCTGCGGCGCATTCTGCGCGCGACGGAGCTGTATGCACGCGACCTGGCCCAGGCGGCGGGCATGACGCCGGCACAGCTTCGGGTATTGCAGGTCGTCGACGAAAAAGGCGGCGCGACCCCGAAGGCCCTGGCCAATCAGATGAGCGTCAGCCAAGCCACCGTCACCGCGCTTGTCGACAAGCTTGTGGCGCGCGGCATGGTCGAGCGTAAGTCGTCCGAGCAGGACCGTCGTCAGATCAATGTGGAGATAACGGCACTGGGCGAACACACGCTCGAACACGCGCCGGATGCACTCCAGCAACGCTATGTGCGCGCTTTCGAGGACTTGGCCGATTGGGAGCAGGCGCAACTCGTATCGTCGCTCGAACGCGTTGCCGATATGCTCGACGCGAAGGGGCTCGACGCGTCGCCGGTCCTCACGACCGGGGAAATCCCCGTGGCCATTGATCCGGAATAGGGCAGGCGCGCTGACGCAATGCTTCAACTAATCGTGAGCGAGAGCGGCGTGTTTCGATGGAAAGCTGGCTGGGGGACTAGGATTCGAACCTAGATTGACGGAGTCAGAGTCCGCTGTCCTACCATTAGACGATCCCCCAGCAGAGGGTGCCCAGGGCCGTAAACTGGCGATATCGCGCGTTATCCTTGGCCGGGCCGCCGGTTTCTAGCCAAGCCCGCGACGGCGGTCAAGCCGCCAGTCTGATTGCCGGTCTGAATGCCGGTCTGATTTTTGCGCCCGTGGCCGTCGAAATGCTGTTGCCGGGCCATCAAATACTAAAACATTAAGCCTATCTTGCTCACCGCTTCCGCGCTGCGGTAATACAAGGTGATGAACACCGAAACATTGGGTCGGACCGGACCCCAGGAGAACAAAACCCCCGCCCCGAAAATCCGCGCCAAGCCACCGTGCTTCGCCGCCATCGACATCGGCACGTCCAGCTGCCGAATGTTGATCGCGCGCGCCAAGGGCGACGGATTTCAGGTGATCGATTCCTTTGCCAAGAATGTCCGGTTGGGCAGCGGCGTTTCCGTTACCGGCATGCTGTCCGACGCGGCGATGGACCGCGCGGTCGCGGCGCTGGGCGTATGCATGGACAAGATCCGCGATCAGAACGTGGTCCGGTTCCGCGCGGTCGCCACCGAGGCCTGCCGTAAGGCGCGCAACATCGACCGGTTTCTGGTCCGCGTGCAGCAGGAACTGGGCCTCGATATAGAAGTGATCGGCACGGATGAGGAAGCGCGCCTGGCGATTGCCGGCTGTCTGCCGCTGCTGAACGGGCAGCAGCCCCATGGTCTTGTCTTCGATATCGGCGGCGGGTCGACCCAGCTTGCCTGGCTTGGCTGCCGGGACGGACAGGCGGAAGTCATCGGAACGCATTCCATTCCGAACGGGGTGGTTTCCCTGACCGACCGCTACGGCAGCCGTTTGGCCGATCCGGCATTGTACGAAACCTGTGTCGAGGAAATGTCCCAGAAGGTCCGCGACTTCTGCCATTCCCACCGGATCGCCGACTATGTCGGGCGCGGCGAGGTGCAGATGATCGGCACGTCCGGCACGGTGACGACCCTGGCCGGGATCGAAATGGGCCTGGAACGCTATATCCGCAGTCAGGTGGACGGTGCGTCGCTGTCTTTCGAGCGGATCGGCACGCTGACCGAATTCCTGCGCCGCTTGGAACTGCCGCAATTGGCGGCGCAGCCCTGTATCGGCGAGGACCGGGCGGAATTGATGCTCGCCGGATGCGCGATTCTGGAGGCGATTTGCACCTGTTGGCCGGTCGGACGGCTTAAAGTCGCCGACAGGGGCTTGCGCGAAGGCATTCTTCTGGACCTTATGCGGCGCCACGAAGGAGATCAAAATGGCGCGCGGCGGCGGTAAAGGTTCGGGTTCCGGAAAATCAGGCGGGAAATCGGGCGGCAAGCCCGGGGGTAAGTCTGGGGGCAAATCCGGCGGCTTGACCGGCAGCCTGGGCGGCGCCCGGCATACGACCGTGCGGGTGAAGACCGCGCGGCGGCGCAAGAATTCCTCCACACGTTGGCTCGAGCGTCAATTGAACGACCCCTATGTGGTCGAAGCCAGGGCGCGCGGGTTCCGCAGCCGGGCCGCGTTCAAGCTTCTGGACATCGACGACAGGTACAAGTTCCTGAAACCGGGTATGGCGGTGGTCGATCTGGGCTGCGCGCCCGGCGGCTGGACGCAGATCGCGGTCGAACGCGTCAAGGCGGGTAAAGATGGCGGCGGCAAGGTCGTCGGCGTCGACTTGTTGGAAGCGGAACAGGTTGCAGGCGCGACCATCTTTCAGGCCGATTTCATGGATGACGACACGCCCGACCGCCTCAAGGCGCTGTTGGACGGTCCGGCCGATGCGGTTCTCAGCGATATGGCCGCGAATACGACCGGCCATCCGCAAACCGACCATATTCGGATCATCGCCTTGGCGGAAACGGCGCTGGATTTCGCCTTCCAAGTCCTGGCGCCCGGCGGCGCTTTCGTCGCGAAGGTCTTTTCCGGCGGGGCCGAGGCAAGCCTGTTGGACCAATTGAAGCGCAACTTCCAGAAGGTGGCGCATTTCAAACCGCCGTCGAGCCGAAAGGAATCCGCGGAGACCTATGTGATCGCGATCGGGTTCAAGGGGAAGGCGCCCGAGGGAAAAGCGTCGGGGCCGCAGTCGAGTGAACAGTCTGCATGGGATGAGCGCGAAAATACCGATGATGAGTCATGATTTGCATAACGGAATAAGAAACACCGCCTAATTTGGCGACGATTTGCAGGGTCGGCTGAAATTAATGCCGAAAAATTTGTGAAATCTGCATAAAGCGAGCCTGCTTGCGCTTGCTTTTGGCGGAATCCTGGCTATTTTCCGGTCGATCAAATCGACGAGGAGAAGAGCCATGGCCGACACGGGACGCGTTTCAACGGATTATGGCTTCGCCAAGGCGCTGACCTTCGACGACGTCCTGCTGCAGCCCGGCTACTCCCAGGTTCTGCCCCATAACACCAAAACCGGGACCAAGCTGACCCGCACGATCGAGCTTGGCATTCCCATCATTTCCTCTGCGATGGATACGGTGACCGAGGGCCGGTTGGCGATCGCCATGGCCCAGCATGGCGGTCTTGGTGTGATCCACAAGAACATGTCCATTGAAGAGCAGGCAGCCCAGGTGCGCCAGGTGAAGCGCTTCGAATCCGGCATGGTCGTGAACCCGATAACAATCAATCCTGACAAGACCTTGGCCGATGCTCTTGATATTATGGATCGGCACGGCATCCACGGTATTCCGGTCGTATCCAAGCGAAGCGGCAAGCTGGCGGGCATCCTGACCAACCGGGATGTGCGTTTCGCCGACGACCCCACCACGCCGGTGCGTGAATTGATGACCAAACGGGGTTTGGTGACGGTCAGCGAAGGCGTGTCGCGGGAAGAGGCGAAACGCCTGCTGCATCATCACCGGATCGAAAAGCTGCTGGTGATCGATGACGAGAAACGCTGCGTCGGCTTGATCACCGTGAAGGATATCGAAAAGTCCAAGGCCTTCCCGAATGCCTGCAAGGACGAAAAGGGACGCCTGCGCGTTGCCGCCGCGACCGGAACCGGCGCGGAAGGGCTGGCGCGGGCCGAAGCGCTGCTCGAAGAAGGCTGCGATGTCATCGTGGTCGATACCGCGCATGGCCACAGCGCCGGTGTGCTGGATCAGGTCAGCGGTGTGAAGCGGCTGTCCAACTATGCCCAGGTCATCGCCGGAAACGTGGCGACGCCGGACGGCGCCAAGGCGCTGATCGATGCGGGCGCGGACGCGGTGAAGATCGGCATCGGCCCGGGGTCGATCTGCACGACGCGGATCGTTGCCGGCGTCGGCGTACCCCAGTTCACCGCGATCATGGAAACTTCCGAAGTTTGCCGCGCCAACGGCGTGCCGGCGATTGCCGATGGCGGCATCAAATTCTCCGGCGACTTGGCCAAGGCGATCGCGGCGGGCGCCGATTGCGCGATGATCGGTTCCCTGCTGGCCGGGACGGATGAAAGCCCCGGCGAGGTCTTCCTGTATCAGGGCCGGTCCTACAAATCCTATCGCGGCATGGGCTCCGCCGGGGCGATGGCGCGCGGCTCGGCCGACCGCTATTTCCAGGAGGAAGTGCGCGAAAGTCATAAATTCGTGCCGGAAGGCGTCGAAGGCCGCGTTCCCTATAAGGGCCCAGTCTCGGAAGTTCTGCATCAGCTGATGGGCGGTTTGCGGGCGGCCATGGGCTATACCGGCAACGGTACGATTACGGAAATGCAGCAAAACTGCGTTTTCCGCGAGATCACGGGCGCGGGCCTGCGTGAAAGCCATGTCCATGACATCACCGTCACCAAGGAATCAGCCAATTACCGGATCGAAAACTGATCGTGGCGTTTAACGGAAATTCCAAGACTCTCCGTTGTGTGGGAGCCGGCATATGAAGGCCGGCGCGCGTTTACAGACGGCCATAGAACTGCTGGACGAGATTACGGCCCAGGCGGGAAAACCCGCCGACGCCGTCATTTCGGACGGGTTCCGTCAGCGCCGGTTCGCGGGGTCGAAGGACCGCGCGGCGATCTCGGAAATCGTCTATGGCGTCTTGCGGTGCAGGGGCCAGATCGATTGGTGGTTGTCGCGCAGCGACTTGCCGGTCGACGGCCGCGGCCGGGCGCTGACCTATGCCGCGCTCATGGCGCCCGTGGCGGAAGGCGGGACGGACATCCTGACCGACTTCGCCGAACAGGCGGAATACGGCGTTACCCCGCCCGACGCGGCTGAGACGGCCTGGCTGGACGGAATCCGGGGACACGGTCTGGGCCACCCGGATCAGCCGGTTTGGGTCGCGGCGAACCTGCCGGAATGGGCCGCCGCGCGTTTCAACGAACAATTCGGAACCGATTGGACGCGGCAAGCCGCGGCCTTGGCCGCGGAAGCCCCGGTCGATGTGCGGATCAATCCGACCAAGGCCGACCGGGAAGCCGTTGCCGTTTCCCTGGCGCAGGAGGGGATAGAAACAGCCCCCTGTGCACTGTCGCCGGTCGGTTTGCGCTTGGCCCGCCGGCGGCCCTTGCGGGGAACGAGGGCGTTCAAGGACGGCTGGCTGGAAGTGCAGGACGAAGGGTCGCAGCTGGTCGCGTTGCTGACCCATGCGCAGCCCGGCATGAAGGTCGTCGATTTTTGCGCCGGCGCGGGCGGCAAAACCCTGGCCTTGGCCGCGGGGATGGACAACAAGGGCCGCATCGTCGCCTGCGATACCTCGGAAACACGCCTCAACCGCGCGGCTGAGCGCCTGAAGCGGGCCGGGTCCTTCATTGTCGAACGCCGGGTTTTGTCGTCGGCCCGCGACAAGTGGGTGAAACGCCGGTCCGGCCGGTTCGACGGCGGTTTCGACCGCGTTCTGGTCGATGCGCCTTGTACGGGATCCGGCACCTGGCGGCGGAACCCGGACCAGAAATGGCGGCTGGGTGAAAGCGACCTTGCCGAACTGACCGGTCTGCAATCTGAAATCCTTTCCTCCGCCGCGCGGCTGGTCGCGCCGGACGGGCGCCTGATCTATGCGACCTGCTCGCTGTTGAAGGCGGAGAATGAAGAACGGATCGAAGCCTTTCTGGCTGAGCGTCCGGATTTTTTCCGGTATCCGATCGAGGATGTCTGGGCCGAAACCGTGGGTGGGACCTGCCCGATGACCGGCGGGGCGCTGCAACTGACCCCGGCGGATCACGATACCGACGGATTTTATTGTGCCGTGCTGGGCCGAAAATTGACGGCCTGAGCACAAACCTGGCGAGAAGGGGAGCCGAACGAGGATGAGCGAGATACTGCACCACATGATCGCAGGCGGCCCGCGGCCGGTCGCCCCATTCTCCCACGCGACGGAAGTCGACGGCTTCGTTTTCCTGACCGGCCAGATGCCGACCTATCCCGACGACCCGGACAAGCCGCTGCCGGACGGGATCGAGGCCCAGACAAAGCGGGTCATGGACAACCTGACCCTGATCCTGAAAGGCCTGGACCTGGACCTGACGAATGTCTTCCAGGTTCGTATCTACCTCACCGAGTTCGAACGCGACTACGAGGTCATGAACCGGACCTATCTGGAATATTTCGAACCCGGCAAACTGCCGGCCCGGACGACCATCGGCGTCACCGGCCTGGCGGTCGGTGCGCTGGTCGAAATAGACATGATCGCGAAACGCCTGTAACGCCCCTTCCACCGCCGCCCACCCTGATCACCAGCCGAACCGCTACCAAGAAAGACCGGACATCATGACAGACATTTCCATTGACGACCGCATCCTGATCATCGATTTCGGCAGCCAGGTGACCCAGTTAATTGCGCGCCGCGTGCGCGAGGGGGGCGTCTATTGCGAAATCCATCCCTTCAACAAGGTCACCGGCGAGAGCATCCGCGAGTTCAACCCGAAAGGCGTCATCCTGTCGGGCGGGCCGGCCAGCGTCACCCATGACGACACGCCCCGCGCGCCGGAAGAATTGTTCGAGACGGATTTGCCGGTGCTGGGCATCTGCTATGGCCAGCAGACCTTGTGTGCGCAATTGGGCGGTGAGGTGTCGCCGGGCAAGCATCACGAATTCGGCCGCGCCCAGCTTGAAGTGATCGACGATTGCATCCTGTTCGACGGCGTTTGGAGCAAGGCCGACACGGATCAGGTCTGGATGAGCCACGGGGATACGGTCACCAAATTGCCGGACGGGTTCCGCGTCGTCGGTAAAAGCGGCAACGCGCCCTTCGCCGCCATCGCGGACGATGCGCGGCGCTATTACGCGGTTCAGTTCCACCCGGAAGTGGTTCACACCCCGCGCGGGGCGGAACTGCTGAAGAACTTCGTGCACCGGGTCTGCGGCTGCGGTGGGGAATGGACCATGGCCCATTTCCGGGCCGAGGAAATCGCGAAGATCCGCAAGCAGGTCGGCGACAAGCGCGTCATCTGCGGCCTGTCCGGCGGGGTCGATTCCTCGGTCGCGGCGGTCCTGATCCATGAAGCGATCGGCGATCAATTGACCTGCATCTATGTGGATCACGGCTTGATGCGCCTGAACGAGTCCGAGCAGGTCGTCACCGTCTTCCGCGATCATTACAACATTCCGCTGATCCACCGGGATGCCAGCGACCTTTTCCTGGGCAAGCTTGCCGGCGTCACGGACCCCGAGAAGAAGCGCAAGATCATCGGTGGACTGTTCATCGATGTGTTCGAAGAGGAAGCGGCCAAGATCGGCGGCGCCGATTTCCTGGCCCAGGGCACGCTCTATCCGGACGTGATCGAAAGCGTTTCCTTCCATGGCGGCCCGTCGGTCACCATCAAGTCGCACCACAATGTGGGCGGCCTTCCGGAACGGATGAACATGCAACTGGTCGAACCGCTGCGGGAATTGTTCAAGGACGAGGTGAGGGACCTGGGCCGCGAATTGGGCCTGCCGGAAATACTGGTCGGCCGCCACCCGTTCCCGGGACCGGGCCTGGCCATCCGCATTCCGGGCGAGGTGACGCGCGAGGCCGCGGATATCCTGCGCCAGGCCGATGCCGTCTATCTCGACGAAATCCGCAAGGCCGGTCTGTATGACGAAATCTGGCAGGCCTTCGCCGTGCTCCTGCCGGTGAAGACCGTCGGCGTGATGGGCGACAGCCGCACCTATGACCATGTCTGCGCCCTGCGCGCGGTGACCTCCACCGACGGCATGACCGCCGACAGCTACCCCTTCGAGCACAGTTTCCTATCGGCCTGCGCGACCCGCATCATCAACGAGGTGAGGGGCGTCAACCGGGTGGTCTACGACTGCACCTCCAAACCGCCGGGTACGATTGAGTGGGAGTGAGGGATACCAACAGTAGCAATAGAGTGGTTTCGGTCGCTATGCTTCAACTGTCCGAGGGCTGCCATGGAAGTTGAGCGATGTAGAAAGCGGAATTTGTTCGCCTCTAACTCTATGACGAGGCGGTAAGCGATGCACATCAAAGACCTCATTCCCGAGGCGGGTTTCGTTCAGAGAAATTACTGCGACGACTGCGGCAAACTGCTCGACCTGGAATTTTCCCGATACGACGAGGAAATTTCCGGTGTTCACATTCAAATCGATGGGCTGCCGGTCCTTAGGTGCACAGCTTGCAGCAAGGACCACCTACCGGATTTATCACGTCTCGCGCTGATCAATTGCCATGAACGTGCGGTCGAAGCCGGGTCGCCCGTGTTCACCTGCGTGCGAATGAAGCGCACAAACGAGTTCAAATTCGCCAAAGTGCCGTTCCTGTATGACCCTGACGATTATTTTTACATCCCCGGCCTCCATCGGCCGTTCGACGTTGGGTTTCTAACGCCCGTATTTTTCAAGCGGGAGGTCCTGCTCAAGTACGACAATTCGCCGTCGTATCGGGTGCAATTCGCCTCTACGACCTATGGGACGATCTACACCGGCGAGGAATACATCTCGTTCGGCATCAACAAGAACGGCCTAGTGGTGATGTGGTTGGGCGACATCGCGAAGATGCCGGAATCCGAGCAGTATTATCTCCGCTCGGAGAACGTCCCCTCCGACCATTCGATCGGCAGCGAGTTTTACGAAGGCCAGATCGAATGCGTTTTCACAGAAGTCTCGCGGGAGGATCGGCTGTTTAAGGCCAGGTCGACCTTCATCGAAGCGAACGTCAAGCGCTTCGCCAAGAAGATCGCGCATTTGGACGATGAGGTAATGAATTTGGCCCTGGCGTTCAATGGGCCCGTTGTCGACACCGAAAAGGAGCGCGGCCACGTCGCCGACACCCTCAACAAGATCTACATTGAGTCTTTCGACAACGCCGCGCTAGGGGAGGTGCTCAAGTCGTTAGGTGGCGACCCTAAGAGCCTCGGCAGCCTCAAGCGCCTTCAAGGCGTGTTGGAGCGTGCGCTACCTAGCGAGGACATCAACAGCCTGTTGAGCCCACTCTACGTGCTCTACGACCTGCGTGTCGTCTATTCGCATCTGACCTCGACCGAGAGGCAGCGTGAGGTATTTCAAACCGTGGTGGATCGGTTGGGCGTCGACGCCAATGCGAGCCTGACCGATCTCTATGATCGCCTGATAGAGGCCTTGATCGCGACGTTCGAACGCTTGGCCGAACTGGTCCATATCGATGACGCCGACTGAGTAAATGGCGGCCTGGAAATCGAATGAAGAGATGCGGCGATTTTTCAGCTCTTTTGACGGTACTTCATTGAAAGGTGTGATTTGGCTTTCGCCGTTCCCGACACCCGCGAAATGGCCGATAGATGGCGATCGTCCACGAGATTTTTTGGCGAAGTTTGCTCCAGAAAATCGAGTGAATTCAAAAGGCTAGGTCATTGAAGGTATCTTTCACAGTATGTTCGTCAAACAATTTCATTTTTATAGTAATATCAGATGCTTAGGGCAAAAAAAAGATTTGAGTGGGTATAAAGCAGTAGGCCCAGCGCCGCGGGGCTTGGCAAGAAGTCGATGGTTTTTGGCCGGACATCGTTATCGCGCCGGCTTTAGGCTTGTCCGAAGAGCGAACGATACCGAAAGATGCCGGCCATGACGCGCGACCGCCTGTATTTCCTTCTGTTGAACCTGGGCCATTTCATGGACCACCTGTTCACGCTGATCTTCGCGACGGTGGCGGCCCTGGTACTGTATCGGGAATGGGGCATCGCCTACGCGGAGCTGCTCGCCTATGCCACGCCCGGCTTTTTCGCCTTCGGTCTTTTCTCGCTGCCCGCCGGTTGGCTGGCCGACAAATGGACGCGGGACGGCATGATGTGCGTTTTCTTCATCGGGATAGGGCTGGCCTCGATTGCGACGGGATTTTCGCAATCGCCGCTGCAGATCGGGACCGGGCTTTTCGTCATCGGCATGTTTGCGGCAATTTATCATCCCGTCGGTTTGGCGATCGTAACCACCCGGTGGCGCAATACGGGCATGCGGATCGCCACCAACGGGGTATGGGGCAATCTCGGTGTCGCCGCGGCGGCATTGATCACCGGATATCTTATCGACAATGCCGGTTGGCGCATGGCGTTCGTCCTGCCGGGCGTCGCTTCCATCGCGGCGGGCGGCGCTTATATGGCGTTGCGGTGGCGGGATATCGGCGCGGAGCGGCAGGCGGCCAAGGCGTCTTCCGTAAAGGCCGCGCCGCCGACGCCGGAATACAAGAAATTGCTGGTTCGGGTATCGGCCATCGTTTTCCTGACCACGGCTGTTTCCTCCATCGTCTTTCAATCGACAACCTTCGCGCTGCCGAAGATATTCGAAGAGCGCTTGCAGGGCCTGGCCGGGACCCTCGCAGAATGGGTCGGTGATCGCGGCCTGGGGACCGACGGGGATGTCGCGACCATGATCGGGTCGCTGGCATTTCTCGTTTTCGCGGTTGCCTCTGTAGCGCAACTGATCGTCGGCTCGATGCTCGACCGGTTCGGCCCGCGCCGCGTGTTCATGACCGTCGCCATCATTCAGATGATATTTTTCACGGCCATGCCGGGACTGACCGACGGTCCGGCATTATTGGTCGCCTTCGGCTTCATGCTGGGGGCATTCGGGCAGATCCCGATAAACGACTACATGATCGGCAAGACCGCATCGGGTCCGTTCCGGGCCAGGATATACGGCGTGCGCTATGTCGTCAGTTTCACGGTCCTGGCGGCGACCCTGCCATTGATCGGGATCGTCTATCACAATTGGGGTTTCGATACGCTGTTTCGTATTCTCGCCGTCGCGGCGGTGGTTATCCTTGGCGCCGTGGCTTTGCTTCCCAAAAGATTGCCCGTGCCCCCGGCGGCGCAGACCGCGCCCGGCGGATGATCCGGCACCGTTGATTTATTTTCGGCGACGTGGTCTGTCACCGTCGGTTTTTGGTGGTGACGGCGAGGGGCCTGTTCCGTGGGTGTAGAGATCGTCCGACGTCTGACGGCGTTGCGAGGGGTTGTTTCCGATTGGCGGGCCAAGGGCCTGTCCGTCGGCGTGGTACCGACAATGGGTGCGCTGCATGAAGGGCATTTGAGCCTTGTTCGCGCGGCGCTGGAGAAGACCGACCGCGTCATCGTCACGCTGTTCGTCAATCCGAAACAGTTCAACAGCGCCGCCGATCTGGCCGCCTATCCGCGGACCGAGAACGCGGATGCCGCCAAGCTGGAACCGCTCGGCGCGCATGTCCTGTATGTGTCGGACGGGGAACAGATGTACCCGCCCGGATTCGCGACCACGGTTTCGGTCGAAGGCGTATCGGAAGGATTGTGCGGCGCGCACCGTCCGGGCCATTTCGACGGCGTGTCGACGGTCGTCACCAAGCTGCTTTTGCAGACCGGCGGCGATTATGCCTATTTCGGGGAAAAGGATTTCCAGCAATTGCATGTGGTGCGGCGGCTGGCCCTGGACCTGGACATCCCGACGAAGATCGTCGGCTGCCCGACGATCCGGGAAGGGGACGGGTTGGCGCTGTCTTCCCGCAACGTGAACCTAAGCGCGGCGGAACGCGCGATCGCGCCGGCCCTGGCCCAGGCGCTGTTCGCGGCGGCGGACCGGATATCGAAGGGCGCCCCCGTGATCGAGGAGATCGAAAAGGCGCGCACCGGCATCGTCACGGCGGGATTTGCCGAAGTCGAGTATCTGGAACTGCGCGGTGAAGACGACCTGCGGCCCATGACCGAACTGGACCGCCCCGGCCGTCTGCTTGCCGCCGCCCTGTTGGGCAAAACCCGGTTGATCGACAATGTGCCGGTGGTCTATCCGGGCGATTGATCCTGGATGGCAGCGCGCGTCAGACCGCGCCGGCCGCCCGCAGCTTGTCGAACGCCGTGCGGTCTATACCCAATTCGCCGAGAACGCTCTCCGTATCGGCGCCCAAGACGGGGGGCGGGGTTTGCGGTGCCACGCTTTCGCCATTGGCCCGGAAACTCATCGAGGGCAGATGCACAGCTCCATCGTGGCCGCTGATCTGCATCTCGCTCAACAATCCGCGCGCGGCGATTTGCGGCTCCGCCAGGGTTTCGTCGAGCGACCGGACCTTGGCGGCCGGAACCTGTGCCTTTTCCAGCATCGTTTCCCATTCCGACGCCGTGCCGCCGAGGAATGTGCGGCTCAAGGAATCCCGCAGGCTGAGGCCGTTTTGCTTTCGCGCCGCCTGGGTTTGCCAGCGCGGATCCTCCAGAATATCGCTTCGGCCAATCGCATCGCAGAGTTTGCGGAATTGGGCATCGTTGTTGGCGGCTAACATCAACACGCCCTGCGCCGTTTCGAATGCACCGGAGGAGGGGCTAGCGCTCCAGGCTTCGTTGCCGTTCTGCGCCGGCTGCCAGCCGGCGGACATATGCTGGGTCATCAGCGACGCCATCAGCATCAAGGCGGTGTCCAGCATGGCGACATCGACCTGAACGGCTTCGCCCGTGCGCTGCACCTCCATCAATCCGGCCATCACCGCCATGGCCGCGTTCATGCCGGTTGCGAAATCGACATAGGGCGCGCCGACCTTAGTCGGGCCGCTGCCGGGTTTCCCCGTTGTCAGCATGATCCCGCACATGCCCTGGATGACATGGTCATAGGCGGGGCGGGGGCTCATCGGCCCGTTCTGGCCGAAGGCTGAGATCGAGCAATAGACGATGTCGGATCTTAGCGCGCGCACATCCCCGAAGCCGAAGCCCAGCCGCTGCGCCACGCCGGGTTTGAAGTTTTCGACGAAGACATCGGCTGAGGCCGTCAGTTTTCGGGCGAGTTCCTTTCCTTCCGGCGTCTTCAAATTGATCGTCACCGATTTCTTACCGGCGTTCTGGGTCATGAAGTTAAGCGCCATGCCCTGACCGGCCAGTTCCGGCGTCAGGCCGGTGCGGCGGGTCCAGTCGCCTTCGCCCGGCTTTTCGATCTTGATGACCTCAGCCCCCATCAGGGCCAGCAGATAGGTCGCGTAGGGACCGGCCAGAACCTGGCTGAGGTCGACGACGCGCATGCCTTTGAGCGGTTGGAACATCTCGCCTTCCAATACAATTTTCTTGGGAATAACCGCGGGCGTTTGCTTGCGCCCGCGGTGAACCGTGGAACGGTCAGTCGGAGATCAGACCGGCCCGCTTCATGATCCCTTTATTCTTGGCGTAGGTGTCCCGCATTTCGGTGTAGGATTCATCGACACCGAGATATTTGATCGGGATGTTCGCCGCGCTGGTGACCTTTTCGAAATCCGCGTCGGTTTCGGCCGCCTTCAAGGCGCCGGCCAACCGGTCCAGGATCGGCCGCGGGGTTCCCTTGGGCAGGATCAGTGTGGTGCGGGAATCCATGCCCAACGGATAGCCTTCCTCCTCGATCGTCGGGACGTCGGGGGCGGAGGTATGCCGGAAAGTGGTCAGCGCGGAGACGGTCTTCAACTCGTCAGGATAGCGGTAGTGAATGCCGCCGGAAAAGGCGAGGGCGACCTGATTGCCCAGCAAGGCGTTGATCATCTCGCTGCCGCTCTTCAAGGGCACGATATTGACGTCCAATCCGTTCTGCTTGGCAATTTCGGTAATATAGAGCCGCGCTTCCGGGCTGAGCGCCCCATAGCTCGAACCGGGGTTTTTCTTCGCCCAGGCGACATATTCAGCGATCGTGTTGAAGGGCTGGTCTTTCTGTGACGCCATGCCGACCTGATAGGCGGTGATCATGCCGGCATATTCGAAATCCTCGGGCTTGTAGTCGACCTGTTCCATGATGAAGGGGGCCGAATTGATCACCGAGTTGGAATGGAACAGCATGGTGTATCCATCGGGCTTGGCCTTGGCGATGTCGCGCGCCGCGACCGCGCCGCCGGCGCCCGGCTTGTTCACCACATTGATGGGAACGCCCAGTTCGCCGGCCATCACCTTGGCCGTTGCGCGGGCGACAAGGTCGGTCTGACCGCCTGCGCCATAGCCGACCAGCATGGTGATCGGGCCGGTCGGGTAGTCGGCGGCCATGCCCGCATGGCCGAACCCGACCGTACCGAGCAGCGCAGCCGCCGCCATTCCCAGCAGCCCTCTTTTCGTTATTTCATACATCTTATTCCTCCCGTTTGGTTTTAACTATTTGTTGGAACATGTTTTTCCGTTGCCCGGCTGGACCTGGTAACCTGTCCGCCCGCAGCCGGGTTTTTGCCGCGCCCGATCCACCAGACGACGGCCACGGTAAGCAGGATGAAGACGACCGCGATCGGATGCTTCGCCAGATTCACCGCATTGTGGTCGAGCAGTTGCAGGCTCTGCCGGAAGCTGAGTTCCAAGTTCGGCCCGATGACGAAGCCGATCAGGAATGTGACGAAAGAGAAGTCGAGCTTGCGGGCGAAAAAGCCGATCACGGTGAAGAACAGCATGACGTAGATCGAGAACACGCTGCTGGTTTCCATATAGGCGCCGACCGTACAAAGCAGCAGGACGCCGGGGATGATCAGCCTGAGCGGCGCCTTGATCACCTGCGCGAAAAGGCGTTGTCCCGTATAGCCGACGATCAACAGGATCACGCTGGCGCAGAGCATCGCCGCATAGACGTCGGCGACCAGGCGGGGCTGCTGCTGGAACATCAGCGGACCGGGCGTCAGCCCGTGCAGAATGAAGGCGGCGATCAGGATGGCGGCGATCACGCTGCCCGGAATGCCCAGCGCGAAGAGGGGGATCAGGCTGGACGGGACAACCGCGTTGTCCGCGCTTTCGGCGGCGGCCACGCCTTCGATCATGCCGGTGCCGTATTTCTCGGGCGTCTTTGATGCTTTTTTCGTCGCCCCATAGGACAGGAAGGACCCCACGCTGGCGCCCAGGCCGGGCAGGATTCCGACCACGCTGCCGATCAGCGTGCCCCGGGCGATGACCGGCAGGCAGCGCCGCCATTCCGATGCCAGGACGACCCGGTCGCTGCGCGATGCGCCGTCGGTGATCCGCGCGCCTTCGCTGTCCAGAACCTTCACATTGCCGGCCTGAACCGCCATTTCCGCGACCGCCAGCATGCCGATCGCCATCGGCACCAGCGCGATGCCGTCTTCCAGTTCCAACAGACCCAGGGTCATGCGGGAGACGAAGGTTTCCGCCTCCAATCCTATTGTCGAGAAGAAGACGCCCATGGCGCCGGCGATCAGCCCCTTGATCAGGGAATTGCCCGACAGCCCGCCGATGAAGGTGAGGGAGAAGAGCAGAATGGCGCAGATTTCCACCGGCCCGATCAGCAGGGCATACCGGGCAAGCGGCGCGGCCAGGGCGATCAGGATCACGGTCGACACGAAATCCCCGATCACGGAAGCGAAAAGCCCCATCTTCAAGGCCTTTTGCGCCTTGCCCTGACGGGCCAGCGGATAGCCGTCCAATGCCGTCGGGGCGGAGGAAGGCTCGCCCGGCGTGTTCAGCAGAATGGCGGATACGGCGCTGCCGGCTGCGCTTCCCTTGGCGATGCCGATCAGCATGCCGAGCGCCGCGACCGGTCCCAGATAGAATGTTAGTGGGATGCAGACCGCGACACCGGTCGCCTTACCCAGCCCCGGCAGTGCGCCCAGGACGTAACCGAGCGTGACGCCGATCGCGACCCATATCAGCGTGGCCGGATTCAAGACATCCTGAAAGCCGATGAGAAGGTCGCTCATACGATGCCCGTCCCCAAGACCTTGTAGAACAGGAACCAGATCGCGGCGAGCAGACCCGCGGGCATGGCAATCAGCACCAGGGGGCGCCGTTCGCCCAGCGCCACCAGGGCGCCGATGACGATGACCGCGCCGGCGGGAAGCGGCGAAACCAGCAGATAGAGCAGGATGGCCGCGCCGAATACCGCGCCGATCTTGGCCAAGGCGAGAAGTTCATTGCGTGAGATCGGTGGACCAGCGTCGGCTGCTTCCGGTTCCTTCGCCCGAATATTGTTGATGACCAGCAGCAGCGACAGGGCGATTACCACGCCCATCATCATGCCCGGCACCAGCCGGGGGGACATCATGCCGTCCGGCCCCGGGTCGATTTGCAAGGGGATGACGACGGCCAGCATGACCAGTCCGAATATGGCAAGGATGACGCCTGAAATGATATTGGCGCGCCGCATTGAATCCTCCCGCTGTTGCGATTCCGTCCGGTTTCGTCCCGCCGGCCGCAATTCTTGCCACCAGACCTAGACCCGAAACACCCAAAAGAAATAGTCGGAAGTTTCTTCAATGTGATAAGAAAATCTTATGACATACCAGACCCATCGTTTGGACGGCCTTCGGCTGCGCCACCTTCGGCTATTGGAGCTGATCGACGAACATCGCTCTCTTCGGGCGGTGGGCGCCGTGTTGAATAGGACCCAGCCCGCGGTCTCGCAGATGGTGAAGGATCTGGAATACGCCTTGGGCGCCACCCTGGTCGACCGGTCGGTCCGGGGCGTCGAACTGACGGCGGCGGGGAAATTGGCCTTGCAGCGCGCGCGATCCGGGCTTGCCTCGCTGCATCAGATGGCGATCGACCTGAACACGGATCAGTCACCGACCTTGCGGGTCGGCACCAATCCGGCGTTGATCTTCCAGATGCTGCCCGCGGCGATGCGTTGGCTGCAGCAGGAAAACCCGCGCCTGCGCTACCGGCTTCAAGCGGGCATCGTGGGGGAAATGCTGGATGCCCTCTGGGACGGCGATCTCGATTGCTATATCGGCCGGATCGATTGGGACCGGGTCCCCCGCGACATGCTGCCGGTCCTGCGCCACGATCCGTTGATCCAGACCGATCTTGTGCTCGCCTGTTCCGCGACACATCCGCTGGCGGACAGGACGGATGTCGCGATGGCGGAGCTTGTGGATTGGCCCTGGGTGCTGCCGCCGGCGGACAGCAACAACCACATCGCGCTGGAAACCGCGTTCCGGAATCATGGTGTCGCCGGCCCCAACCCGATTGTCGAATGCGCGGCGGGCCCAAGTGCGCAGATGATTCTGGCGCGCGAGCTGGGCGCGCTGACCGTCGTGCCCAGGCTCATGCTCGATGCGCCCGTTCTGACCGGCGAATTGAGGGGGCTGGCAATTCCCGACTTGAAGCTGCCGCCGATCCAGATCGGTTTTGTCACCCTGGCCGAGCATGAGGAGATGGCGGCGGTGAAACTGCTGCGCCAAGCCCTGCGGCAAACCGCGGCGCAGTTCGACTACGCCGCGGCTTGAAGGGTGTGGGATCAGCGAAACTGATCCGCGCTGGATATCGCCGAACTGCTCAGCTTCTTGACCTCTACCGGCGCCGCAAGCCAGGTCCGGTATTTTTCGAACATCGCGGCGGTATAGGGCGTTGCATAGTGGTCCTGCAGGGCCGCCTCGTTTTCGAAACACTCGAACAGGTGCAGCGTGTTCGGCTCCTCCTGGGCGACGAAGGCGCTGAAGACGTGACAGCCGGGCTCTTCCAGCGTGGGCGGCACGATACTGTCCAATGCCTCACGCGCCTGATCGAAATATTCCGGTTTCGGACGGATGGTCGCGAACAGGAAAAGTCGCTCGTCTTTCGATGTCATTCGATTACTCCGCGGCATAGATTTGGGAAAGGTGCTGGATCAGGCCCGATTGGATCGGGGCCGTCGCTTCGTTGATGGCGGTGACGCCCATATCGTCGCCGACCTGGCTGCGGATCGGACGTTTCCCGTCCATTTCGATCAATTCGGCAATCCGGTTCGCGACGTTCTGCGCGTCGTTGCCGGCATGGCCCTGGGCGAACAGGTCGTTGAACATGCCCAGCATCTTGGACCGGCCGTCCGCATGGCGGCCGTATTGCGCCAGGATGGCGTCGGCATCGGGGGCCGGGGCGGTGGCGACCAGATCCGTTGCATGGCCGCTCGGTTCCACCAGGACGGATTGGATGCCGAAGGGCTCAAGTTCGTAATTCAGGCTTTCCGCATAGGCTTCCATCGCCCATTTCGACGCGCAGTAGACACCGAAATAGGGGATGCTCAACCGGCCGGCGGCCGAACTCAGATGGATGAGCAAGCCGTTGCGGCGCGCCCGCATGCCGGGCAGGACCGCTTGGCTGAGGGTGGCGAGGCCGAACATGTTGACGTCGAAATACGATTTCATCTGGTCGATGGAAAAGGCTTCGGTCACACCGACCGGCATGATGCCTGCATTGTTGACCAGAACGTGCAGTGGGCCTTCCGCTTCGATTTCCGCGACGCGTTTCGCCGCGTCTTCGGGAATGGAAACGTCCAATTCCACGGGGCGCAGATCGTAGCCATGGTCTGCGGCATAGTCGGTCAGTTCCGCCGCGGCGGCCGCGTTCCGCCCGCCGATATCGCGCATCGCCGCATAGACGCGGTGACCGTGTGCCGCCAGGGTCTTGGCGGTCAGTTTGCCGATGCCCCGGCTGGCGCCGGTGACAAGGATGGTTTTCTGATCGGACATACAGACTTCCTATTCTTTGAATACGGTTTTCATGAAGAGACGAAGGGGACCGTCGTCTCCGTTGGCTTTCATGCGTGTCAGCGCGCCGCTCCATGCATTCAGGAGCCAATCGGCGGCTTCCGGCGCCTCGAGATGGGCAAGGCCCAAAGGGGATAAATCCGCGCCGCGGAGGCATTCGGTAATTTCCGAGGAAAGGTTGCGCCAATCCTGCTTCAATTCCCGTTGGAATTCGGGCTTTTCATCGGCGAGTTCGGTGCTTAGATTGCACATCAAACAGCCCTGGCCATAGCCCCGTTGTTTCATGTCCTTGCGGGCGGTTTCGAAGAATGTCTTCAGACGCTTGAGGGGCGGGTGGCGCGGATCGCTCAGGATGCGCCGGGCGCCTTCTACCTGTTTGTTGGAATAGTGCGCCGCAACGGCCATGGCGAAGGCGTCCTTGCTTTCGAAATAGTGGTAGAACGAGCCTTTCGGGATGTCTGCTTCCTTTAGGATGTCGTTTATCCCGGTTTCCGCGAAACTGGTGCGCCGGATCACGGCTTCCCCGACATCCAGCAATTTCATGCGCGCCGCGTCATAGGCTTTCTGGTTTTTGATCCGTGCCATGTCGGCATCCTCCGTCGTTCCAAGTGAATAAATAGACCGGTCTATTATTAATTAAAAGATTGCCTGACCGCAACGGATGCTCAACTTTCCGCGAGCGGCGGCCAAAAGACCGGGCTGCCCCGCACACACGGTAGAACATTAGGGATGACAGCAATGAAAATCCGCGACTTCGGCGTCGAAATCTGGATGAACCGGTATGAAAACCATTGCGAATTGAACCTGGCGGAGACCTGCGTTCAGTCGCTGACGGTCGCGGAATTGCTGGAAATGGCGGGCAAGACCGAGACCATCCTGGACGAGATCCTACCGATGCAGCTGACCTATGGCGCGATCGAGGGCAGCGACCGTCTGCGCGCGCTGGTCGCCGGGCTCTACGAAAATCAGAAGCCGGAGAATGTGGTCTCCACCCACGGCACCATCGGCGCGAACGCCCTGGTGCATGAAACCCTGGTGGAGCCGGGCGACCGGGTGATCTCCGTCCTGCCGACCTATCAGCAGCACTATTCCATACCCGAGAGCTACGGCGCGGAAGTCCATATCCTGAAGCTGACGGAAGCGACCGGCTTCCTGCCCGACCTGGAAGAATTGAAACGCCTCGCCGTGCCCGGCACCAAGCTGATTGCGATCAACAACCCGAACAACCCGACGGGATCGCTGATGGACCGCGCCTATCTGAAACAAGTGGCGGCGATCGCGCGCGCCTGCGGCGCCTGGGTCCTGTGCGACGAGGTCTATCGCGGCACCGATCAGGAAGGCGAGGGGTCGACCGCTTCCATCGTCGATGTCTATGAAAAGGGGATCAGCACGGCCAGCATGTCCAAGGCCTATGCCTTGGCCGGGTTGCGGTTGGGCTGGATCGTCGGACCGGTTGACCTACTGCACGCGGTCTCCGTCCACCGCGACTACAATACCATCAGCACCGGCATGCTGGACGATCATTTCGCCTGCATCGCGCTGGAAAACCGCGACAAGATCCTGGCGCGCAGCCGGCGGATCAGCCGCACCAATCTCGCCATCCTGTCCGACTGGGTCGAGGGCGAGCCGCTGATCTCCTGGATCAAACCGAAATCCGGCACCACGGCGCTTTTGAAGTATGACCTGCCGATGAAGTCCGAAGACTTCTGCACCCGCCTGTTGGAACAGACCGGCGTCATGCTCACCCCCGGCAGCGCCATGGACATGGAGGGCTATCTCCGCATCGGCTATTGCAACGGAACCGACATCCTGCGCGAGGGCTTGGAGCGCATGAGCGGTTTCTTGAAAGAGCTGAAGGCGGCCGCCTGATCGCTTCTATGCAGACGCCTCACGCATCGCCTCTTCCAGCACATCGAACACCGTGTCCGGGCATTGCGAGACGTTGAAGCGCAGGAAGCTCTTGGCGGACTGGCTGACGCTGAAGACGTTGCCGGGCGCGAAGACGACGTTTCGGGTGAGCGCCCGTCCGGCGATGTCGGATGCGTCCAATCCGTCCGGCAGGGCGCACCACAGGAACATGCCGGCCTGTGGATCGATCCAGGGGCTAATGCCCAAAGCCTTCACCTTGGTGGAAATATCGGCCATGGCTTGGGCTAGGCGGGCGCGCAACCCGTCCAAATGCTTGCGGTAGCCGCCGTCCCGCAATACGGCGAGGACAAGTTCCGCATTCACCTGGCCGCCGCCGAAGGTCGTGGCGATCTTCAAGTCGACCAGGCCGTCGATCCAGTCCGGCCGGGCCGCGATATAACCGCATCGGGTCGAGGCCGAGAGGGTCTTCGAGAAACTGCCGATCTGGACGACACGATCCAGCCCGTCGAAGGCGGCCAGCCGCGGGGCGGGTATATACTCGAAATCGGCAAAGATATCGTCTTCGATGACCGTCAGTGAATGGGCCTCGGCCAGTTTCAGCACGCGGTGCGCGGTGACGGGCGAAAGGGCGGCGCCGGTCGGATTGTGGATCGCCGAATTGGTGATATAGAGGCGCGGCCGATTTTCGGCCAAGACCTTTTCGAACCGGTCCAGGTCCGGGCCGGTCGGGGTATAGGGTACGCCGACTATCTTCACCCGATGGGCGCGGAGCAGGGCCTGGAAATTGAAATAGCAGGGATCGTCCAGCAGCACCGTGTCCCCCGGTTCCAACAGAAATCGGCAGAGCAGGTCGATGGCATGGGTGCCGGAATCGGTCAGCATGATCTGCCCGGCAGGTGCATCGACGCCGTTATCCGCCAACCGTCTGCCGATCAATTGCCTGAGCGGGGCGAGGCCGAGGGGCGAACCGTATTCACACAACGCCGTTCCATTCCCGCGCGAGACGGTGCGCATGGCCTTGCGCAGCGCGTCCTCCGGCAGCCAGGAAGGCGGCAGCCAGCCGCAACCGGGTTTCAGACCGTCACCGCCCGCGTCCAGCGATTGCCGCGAGACCCAGAGCGGATCGATCACCCTGTCCCGCTTTGGACCGGGCGACGACAGGTCGAGCGGCGCGGCCAGGTTGGAAACATAGAAGCCGGATCCGGGGCGCGACTGTATCATCCCCTCCGCGACCAGTCGGTCATAGGCGTCGACAACGGTGGAGGGGGAGACCTTCATCACCCTCGCGAGATGCCGGATCGACGGCAGCCGCGCGCCCACGGTCAGGCTTCGGCTGGCGATGCGTTTTCGGATTGCGCCCATTACCGCCGCCGTGCGCGGCCCGCCGCTGGCATGCTTGCTCATCCGTACTGCTCCTGAAACCATAACAGTTTGGCAATATTGTATCGGACTGTCTCTGGCGGAGGCAGAGATTTCAAGCGATATCCCACCATCGGAAAAACCGGAGAGGTGGGATGGAACGGGTAACGAGCGGTTGGATGAACGGATTGCTGGGCGTCGTGATCTTCAGCGGTTCCCTGCCCGCGACACGCGTCGCGGTGCTACAGTTCGACCCGGTTCTGCTGACCATGGCGCGGGCATCGATTGCCGGCCTTCTTGCGATCCTGCTGTTGTCGGTCTTCAGGCAGAAACGCCCGGTGCGGTCGGATTTGACCTCCTTGGCGATCGTTTCCCTGGGGGTGGTTGTCGGATTTCCACTGCTGACCGCCTTGGCGCTTCAGCATGTGACCTCGGCCCATTCCATCGTCTTCATCGGCCTGTTGCCCTTGGCGACGGCGATCTTTGCGGTGATCCGGGGTGGGGAGCGCCCGAAACCGGCTTTCTGGATATTCTCCGGGCTCGGAAGCCTGGCCGTCGCCGGTTTCGCTTTGGGGCAGGGAGGGTCGGTGTCCCTAATCGGCGACCTGCTGATGTTCGCGGCCATCGTCGTCTGCGGACTGGGTTATGCGGAAGGGGCGCGGCTTTCGCGGACGCTGGGCGGCTGGCAGGTGATTTCCTGGGCGCTCGTCCTATCCCTGCCGGTGATGATCGTGCTCACCATCCTCTATGTCCCATCCGACCTTTCGAAAGTCGACATGCCGGCATGGCTGGGCCTCGCCTATGTCTCGCTCTTCAGCATGTTGATCGGCTTCGTCTTCTGGTATCGCGGCCTGGCCCAGGGCGGCATCGCGGCGGTCGGGCAATTGCAATTGCTGCAGCCTTTCTTCGGCCTCGCCCTGGCGGCCTGGCTGCTCGGCGAACCGGTGACTTGGACGATGCTTGTTGTGACCATTGCCGTGATCTTCTGTGTCGCGGGCGCCCGGCGTTTCGCCCGCTAGAAGGACATCCGTTACCCTGTTTATGACGTGAGGGCCTTTGCGTTTTTCCTGGCGCGCACTCCCTGTGGCCCGACTCGTCAGCTATGTCTCTAGGCCAACAGCAGTGAAGGTTCAGAGACCATGACGCCGATTTCCATTCTCGACCTCGTCCGGGTGACCGAAGCGACCGATGCAGCCGGCGCGTTGTATAACGCGCGGGACGTCGCCCAGCATGCGGAGGGCTGGGGCTATAACCGGATTTGGGTGGCGGAGCATCACAATCTGGCCGGCATCGCCAGTGCGGCCACCTCTGTCGTCATCGGGCATATCGCGGCGGGGACCAAGAAAATCCGCGTCGGGGCGGGGGGCATCATGCTGCCGAACCACGCGCCCTATATCATCGCCGAACAATTCGGCACGCTGGAACGCCTGTTCCCGGGGCGGATCGATCTGGGCCTGGGCCGGGCGCCGGGCACGGATCAGATGACCTTGCGGGCGCTGCGCCGGGACCCGGGATCTTCCGACCATTTCCCGCAGGATGTCTTGGAATTGCAGGCCTTCCTGGCGCCGGCCCAGCCCGACCAGCGCATCATCGCCATTCCGGCGGCGGGTACGGAAGTGCCGCTGTGGATTCTGGGGTCGAGCAATTTCGGCGCGATGCTGGCCGCCGAGCTGGGCCTGCCTTATGCATTTGCTTCCCATTTCGCGCCGGACTATCTGCTGCCGGCGCTGGAACTCTATCGCAGCCGGTTCAAGCCGTCGGAACAGTTGCAGAAGCCGCATGCCATGGTCGGTGTGAACATCATCGCCGCCGATACGGATGCGGAAGCCAAGCGTTTGGCCACGACCCAGCAAATGTCCTTCACCAACATCTTCCGCGGCGCGCGTGGCCTCAGCAAGCCGCCGATCGACGATATCGAGACCTATTGGTCGCCGCAGGAAAAGGTCCAGGCGATGGGCATGCTGGCGCGGTCGATCTATGGCGCACCCGACACGGTGCGGGCCGGCATGGATGCGCTTTTGAAGGAAACCCAGGCGGATGAGTTGATCGTCGTCTCCGACGTTTTCGACCATCAGGCGCGGCTGCATTCCTTCGACCTGATCGCCCAGGCGGCAGGCCTGTCGCGGGAATAGCAGCGACGGCAGCGGGCGGCGCACGGGCCGCCCCGGTGCTGGCGTGCGGCGCGCATGTTTTATGCGTAGCACGCCCCGGCACGGCTGGTAGGGTGCCGGCGGTTGAAGACGGTGGTTGAAGACGGCGGGAAGGACAATTCCCATGACGATCCTGGTTACCGGAAGCGCCGGTCATCTGGGCGAGGGGCTGATGCGTGTCTTGCGGGATGCGGGGCGGCCGGCCCTTGGGCTGGACATCAAACCGTCGCCCTACACCGATATCCTCGGGTCGATTACGGACAGGGATTTGCTGAAACGGGTGTTTGAAGATGTCCGGTCGGTCATCCATACCGCGACCCTTCACAAGCCCCATGTCGCGACCCATGCCGCCCAGGACTTCATCGATACGAATGTGACGGGCACGCTCTGCCTGCTCGAGGCGGCGATGCAGGCGCAAGTCGAGGCGTTCGTCTTCACCAGCACGACCAGTACTTTCGGCCTGGCGCTGTCTCCGGCGCCCGATGAGCCCGCCGCCTGGATCACCGAGGCGGTGACGCCGATCCCTAAGAACATCTATGGCGCGACCAAGCTTGGGGCCGAACATCTGTGCGAAATGTTTTCCCGGCGGCGCGGCCTGCCGCTGATCGTCCTGCGGACGTCACGCTTCTTTCCGGAGGAGGACGACACCGCCGCGATCCGCGACCGGTTCGGCACCGCCAACGCCCAGATGAACGAATTGCTGTACCGGCGAGCCGATCTAGCCGATTTGGTGGATGCGCATTTTCTGGCGCTGGACCATGCCCCGGAACTGGGGTTTCAACGGTTCATCGCCTCTGCCCCGACACCGTTCGCGGAAGACGATCTTGCCGGCTTGCGGCGTAACGCGCCCGACGTGCTCTGGCGGTATTTCCCCGACGCCCGCGCCGTCTATGAGGAAAAGGGGTGGTCGATGTTCGACAGTATCGACCGGGTCTATGTCAGCAGGCCGGCGATGGACGCATTGGGCTGGAAACCGAAATGGGATTTCGCCGCCGCGCTCGAAAAGGTGAAACGGGGCGAGGATTTCCGCAGCCCGCTCGCCCGCGCGGTCGGCATCAAGGGATATCACGACACGGTCTTCGCCGACGGTCCTTTCCCCGTCGAGGACTGAGCAGAGAGAAATGCAACTGCTTGCGCCGCGTGGAAACCACCCTTCGCCCTTTCCCGCGGTTTCGTCAGTTCGACCGGTTTGAGCGGATAGCGGAAGACCAGGATTCATAGGCGTTATAAGTTGGGGAGACCGGCCCTATACCACTAAATCGCCATGAGGACTTATAAATTAGTAGATCTAAATAAGCGATCAATATCTGCAATATAATTCGCTTCTCGCATCGCCTTTGGCTGCATAGGCTACCTTTAAAGATGGTCCGGTGTGTTGCCGAGTCCGTCGATCCAGGGTCGGTAGAGAGAAGCACAGACATTGGCAGAGATTACACGGGGCGTTGTCGTTTTTCGGTTCTTGGACAACCCCGCCGATACGGAAATACCGGACCAAATCGTCTGGGCGCTGGGCGAGTTGGAGCGGCGCATCGTCGAACGCCGGGGGGGCATGGGAGCGACAGAGTTTTCCGCGCCCGAACTGGTCCTTTCCCTTTCGAAATCCGACGCGTTGATCGCAGCGGCCGATGGCAAGGGCGTAAGCCTGCCCGACGCTGAAGACAGTTTCGCGTTGTTCGAAGCGGAAGCGGATGGGCGCCGGCGGATCCATGCCTATGGTGCGGATCTACGTGGCCTCGTTTACGCCGTGACGGAACTGGCGGACCGCGTGCGTTGCGCGGCCAGTCTGGACGAAGCCTTGACCCTTCAGGCGCCCTTGGTCGAAACGCCGGTCGCAAAGGTGCGCAGCATCAGCCGTTGCTTTCAAAGCGTCGTCGAAGATCTGCCGTGGTTCCATGATCGCGAAGGGTGGTGCGAATACCTGACGCATCTGGTTACGCATCGGTTCAGCCGTGTCTCATTGACCATGGGGATGCAGTATAACTACCCCTATGGAAATGAGTTCATTTCGGATGTCTATTTTCATTTCGCCTACCCGTTTCTGGTCCAGGTCCCGGGCCATGACGTCGAAGCGGAAGGCCTGACCGCGGCGGAGCGGGCAAAGAACCTGGATACCCTGCGCTTCATCGCCGCCGAGGCGCGCCGCAGGGGGCTGTCCTTTCATCTGGCGTTGTGGACGCAAAGCTACGATTTCGCGAACAGCCCGAACGCCAACTATCAGATCAAGGGCGTGACCAAGGAAAACCGGGCCGCCTATTGCCGTGACGCCTTGGCCATGATCCTGGCGGAAGTGCCCGACATCACGGGGCTGACCCTGCGCGTCCATGTGGAATGCGGCATTCCGGAAGGAAGCTACGACTTCTGGGAAACCTATTTCGAAGCCGTGACCGGATGCGGCCGGACCATCCAATTGGATCTGCATGCGAAGGGCATCGACGAACGCATGATCGAGATTGCGTTGGGAACCGGCATGCCTGTCTGCATCTCCCCGAAATACACATCGGAGCATATGGGGTTGCCCTACCACCAGGCATCAATCCGGGCATTGGAGCTGGAAACGGGGGAAGGCGGCGACGGCGGCGCGGGCCGCGATATGAAGACCCTGTATTCCGGTCCCGATGCGGCAGAGCACGAGGGCACATGGCGGTTCAGCGAAGGCGCGCGAAAATTCATGCGCTACAGCTACGGCGATCTGTTGAAGGAAGGCCGGCCCTATGACGTCGTCTACCGCATTTGGCCGGGCACGATGCGTGTGCTGCTGTGGGGCGATCCGGTCTTGGCCGGCGGTTATGGGCGGCATTCCACTTTTTGCGGCTCGGCGGGCGTGGAACTGTGCGAGCCGCTGTCCTTCAAAGGGCGCATGGGCAGCGGGCGTCCCGGCGATCGGACCGGCTATAAGGACTCGACCCTGTTGTGCCGCCGGGATTGGCAGAAATTCGACTATACCTACCGGGTCTGGGGACGGGGGCTGTATAACCCGGCTTCGGTCGATGACAGCGCGGCCCGATATCTTTCTGCTCAATTCGGCGGCGCGGCGCGCGATTGCGGTACGGCGATGGCGAATGCGACCCGTATCCTGCCTTTGATCACCCTGTGTCATACGCCGACGGCATCGAACAATTCGTATTGGCCCGAAATATACGAGAACATGTCCGTGGTGCATGAGGCGCCGTATCTGCCGTACGGATATGAACTGTTCAAACCGGCGCGATACGGCACGGTCGGTTCCTGCGACCCACAGCTTTTCATGTCGCCGGCGGAATGCGCGGCGGCCCTGGTGGCCGGCGAGGCGGTCGACCGTATCGCCCCGCTGACCTGGGCGAATTGGCTGGAAACCTTGAGTGCCAAGGCAGTCCTGGCCAACGAACGGGCGCGGGCGGCCGTTGCCGATCGAAGCCCGGAATTCAGGCGATTTTCGGCGGATGTCACCATACATGCGGCCATCGGCCGGTTCTTCGCGGAAAAGACGCGCGCGGCGGTGTTGTGGGAGATTTTCCTGCTGCTCGGCGTGCCGTCGGTTGCTGAAGCGGCGCTTGGCCGGTACCGGCTTGCGCGTGATGCCTGGGCGGTCGCGGCGGAAGAGGGAAGGGCACACTATGTGCCGGATCTCACCTATGGACCGCATACCTGGTTAGGCGGACGTTGGGACGACCGCTTGCCTGCGATCGATCAGGACATCGCCGACATGGCCGGCATCCTGGCGGGGCGTGACGGCACGGCGGTTGACGGCGAAACGACGAATGCCGGTTTGGCCGCCGCCCTTGTTGACCGTGTCCAGGGGTGGTCGTCGCCGCAGCAATTGACCTGTGCTCACAGCCAACCGACCGACATTGCGACGGGCGAGGACATCGCGTTGACCTGCAGTCCCCTCGATGCGGTCCGGCGCGCGGGCCGGCTGTATTTCCGCCATGTCAATCAAGCGGCGCCATGGCAATCCAGCCCGCTGGACTTCAGGGACGGTGCCTATCACGGCGCCATACCCGGGGACTATACCGCGGCGCCATACCCGCTTCAATACTATTTCGAATTCCAGGGCGAGGGCGAAGTCACCCTTTTTCCAGGCCTTTCGGAAAGCGTCGCGGGTCAACCGTATTTCACGGTTCGGATCAACAAGAACACGGCGCTTCAAGCCGGATAGCAACATCAACGAACAGGAGGCTTAAGTGAATAAATTTCTCAATGCCATTTGCGCCGGCGCCGTTGCGGCCCTATGCGCGTCCTCGGCCAATGCGGAAACGCTGCGGCTGCTGACCTGGGGCGGATATGCCCCCGATGAGGTGATCGCCCTTTTCGAGAAGAAATACCCCGATATCGATGTCGAGGTTACATTCTCGAATAATGAGGAAATGGTCGCCAAGCTGCGTGCGACCGGTGGGGCCGGCTTCGATCTTGCCCAACCCAGTGTTTCCCGCATCAAGGCGGCGCAGTCGGAATACGGTATCTACAAGCCGATCGATATTTCCAAGATCGACGCCTCGGTGATCGAAACGGTACTGATGGATTCGGTCAAGAAATACGCCACGATCGACGGGGAACTCTATTCCTTCCCGCATCAATGGGGCACGCAGGGACTGATCGTCGATGTCTCAAAGGCGCCGGACCTCAAGGGATGGACCGACCTTTGCGACCCCAAATACAGCGGGCGTGTATCGATGCGTCTGAAGCGCGGCGTGCTGTTGGGTATGGCCTTCGACATGGGCATGAACCCGTTCGACGCCTATGAAGATCCCGCAGCGTATCAGGCCATTCTGGACAAACTGGAAGCCAAGCTGATCGACTGCAAAAAGAACGTGAAGGCCTATTGGACCGGCGGCGACATGCTGTCGAACCTGATGCTTTCCGGCGAAGTGGTCGCCTCCGACGCCTGGGACTCCACGGCGTTCAAACTCTATAGCCAGAACCCCAATATCCGGTTCGTGCCGACACGGACGGGGGCGCTCGCCTGGATCGACACATTCACCTTGCCGGCAAAAGGCAAGGCGGATGACGCGGCTTATAAATGGATCAACTTCGTCAATCAGCCTGAAATCGTGACCATGATTTCCAAATCCTCCGGCGCGATCAGCGCGGTAAAAGGGGGCAAGGAATTGATGCCGGATGCGGCGCGGGAAGCGGTCAATCTCGCCTTCGACGATGCCGCCATCGCCAACCTGAAAGTCATGCCGAGCGTGCCGGCCGGGCTCGAGGATATGGAAGGCAAGGTCCTGGATCGCATCAAGGCGGCGTCGGACTAAGCACACGTCCATTCGTCCGGTGAGGACGCTATCGGGTCAACCAGGGCCCGATAGCGTTCGCCGGATGGCCGAAAAACCGAGAGTTGAAAGCCCGCGCGTAATCATGTTCGACCTTCAATGCGATCACCTGACCAAGATGTTCGGCGCCTTCTGTGCCGTGAACGACGTGTCCCTGGAAGTGCCCAGCGGTTCCTTTTTCTCGATCCTCGGGCCATCGGGTTGCGGAAAGACGACCCTGATGCGGATGATCGCGGGGTTCGAGACGCCAAGCGGCGGCGATATCCGCATCAAGGGGCAATCGGTTCTGTCGATCGGGCCGAACAAACGAAACGTGAAGATGGTTTTTCAGCATCTCGCGCTTTTTCCGATGATGGATGTGGGCGAGAATATCGCATACGGGTTGCGATGCCGGGGGGATGGCAAAAGCGATATCAAGACACGGGTCGCCGCCGTTCTCGACCGGATCGGCCTGTCCGGATACGAAGGGAAGCGCATCTCCCAGCTGTCCGGCGGACAGAAACAGCGTGTGGCGATAGCCCGCTGCATGGTTCTGGAACCCGACGTGCTGCTGCTCGACGAACCGTTGGGGGCGCTCGACCTCAAGCTGCGCGAACATATGAAGATCGAGTTGAAACAGCTTCAGCACCAGTTCAACACGACCTTCCTCTACATCACACATGACCAATCCGAAGCCTTGGTTATGTCCGACAATGTGGCGGTCATGAATGCCGGGCGCTTCGAACAGATCGGCGCGCCTGAGGATCTGTACCGGGCGCCCTCGTCGGCCTTCGTCGCCGGTTTCGTCGGCGACAGCAATCGCTGGACGGGCACCGTCACCGCCTTGGATCGGGACGGTGTGAAAGTCGAACTGGACGGCGGCGCCGCTTTGGTCGCGCCGCTTGGCGGGGGAACGCCGGGGCAGGGGAATGTGGTTGCGATTGGGGAAAAGGCATCGGTATTCGTCCGGCCGGAAGCGATGACATTGTCGCTTGGTTGCCTGCCGGATGCACCGGACCGGAACAGGTTGCAGGGGACAATCGACAGTTTCCTGTTCAACGGGGCCAACAGCAGGGTTCTGGTCAAGACCTTGCGCGGTGACTTGATCGAGGTCGATCATCGCCTGGACGGGGACCTCTCACGCGAGTCCGTCGGGCAGGATGTGACGCTGGAATGGCCGCATGCCGGCGGTATCTGTTTCAAGGCGGAGGATTGACGCCGTGTTGCGTACGGATACCGGCCGCCTTTCGCTGATCCTGCTGTTCACGCCGTTCGCGTTGTGGATATTGCTGCTGATCGTTCTGCCGCAGATCGGCATCGGCTATCTGTCGCTGCAGGTCAAGCTGGCGCCCCGGGTGTATGAATTCGGTCTGGCGAACTATTTCGAATTCCTGAATGAACCGATCTATTGGAACACTCTTTTACGCACCGCGTGGATTTCCGTTCTGGTGACGGTGCTTGCCTTGCTGGTCGGCTTTCCGGTTGCCTATTACATCGCGAAGATCGCGCGCAAACGGTCGCGGGCCGCGTTGTTTCTTTTATGCCTGATCCCCCTATGGGTTAGCGACCTTGTCCGCGCCTTCGGTTGGATTTTGCTGCTGCGCGAGACCGGTGTGTTTTCCAGCCTGTTGCAGGGTGCGGGTTTGATCGGGGAACCGGTGGAACTGTTGTACAACGACGTCACCGTCGTGATGGGGCTGGTCTACACCGTGGTGCTGTTCATGATCGTGCCCCTGGTGTCGACCATGGACGGTATGGACAATGCCTTGATCGAGGCCGGCTACAATCTCGGCGGCAGCCGTTTCACCGTGCTGCGCCGGATCGTCATTCCCTATGCTATGCCCGGCATCGTCGCCGGCTGCATCATCGTCTTCATGCTCTGTGCCGGCAGTTACCTGACGCCGGTTCTGCTCGGCGGCAAGAACAGCATGTGGTTCACCGAACAGATCTATCAGCAGTTCATCACCCGGTATAACTGGGAGGCGGGCGCGACATTCGGCTGCGTGCTGTTGGCCTTCACGTCGCTGGCCGTTTGGCTCGGCCTGAAACTGACCGGGCAAAATCTGGCATCCACCGTGGCGAAGGATTAGGCCGTGAACGTTGCTGCTCCCAATTCCGGTTTTCTGCGCGGTGTTTATGGCGGCTATATGCTGCTTTTCTTCCTCTATCTGGCCGCGCCGCTGATCGTCGCCGGCGTGTTCGCCTTCAACGATTCCAATTTTCCGGCCTTGCCCTGGAACGGCTTCACGCTGAAGTGGTTCTTCGGTACCGAAAGCCCCAAGATCGGCATGTTCCACGACAGCCGGTTGCTGCGTGGGATCGGCAATTCCCTGTATATCGGGGTGATCGTTTCCGCCATGGCGGTCGCGGTCGGAACCTGCAACGCCTTTCTGTTCGAACGCAAACAGTTCCCGTTCAAGGGCTTCTTCTACATCCTGATGATTGTGCCCTTGGTGATCCCGGGCGTGATTCTGGGTATTTCGATCCTGGTTTTCGCCAGCATGATCGCGAATGGCGCGGATGACGCCATGGGGATAGAGCTGGGCATGCTGCGTCCCGGCGTTCCGCTGGTGATCCTCGGCCAATTCTCGTTCCTTACCACCATCACCTCGCTGGTGATCGCCGCGCGGCTTCGAAAGTTCGACACCACGCTGGAGGATGCCGCCCTGAACCTGGGGGCGACACGGTTCCGGGTCTTGTCCACGATCACGCTGCCCTTCCTGGCGCCGGCGATGTTCTCCGCCTTCGTGGTCGCCTTCCTGGTATCGTTCGAGAACTTCAATACGACCTTGATGCTGGTCGGACCGGATGCACCGCTGACGATCACGATGTACGATCGCATGGTGAAGGTTGGGTCGACGCCTGTGCTGAATGCCGTATCCTTCTTCCTGATGGTCGGGTCCGGGGTGCTGGCGTTGCTCAGCGTTTTGGTGAACCGCCGTAAAACCGAGGAATAGGACTGCACGGGCCCGCCCCGTGCGGGCAGGGCCGGACGATATGCATATCGATCAGATCAGGACGTTTCTGGACGTCGTCTCCACGGGCAATTTTCACAAAACGGCGGAAAACCTGAATGTGAGTCAGTCGTCCGTCAGCGCCCGAATCCGGACGTTGGAGGATGAACTGGGCCGCAAACTGTTCACCCGCAGTCATGCCGGCGCGGTGTTGACGCCCAGCGGCGAACGATTGCTGCGCCACGCCACAAGTTTGAGCCGCCTGTGGCAGCGCGCCCGGCAGGATGTGGCCCTGGCCGAGCAATACCGGGATTCGATCAGCCTGGGCGTGGCGATCAGCTTGTGGGATCAGCTTGAAATCCAGTGGGTCAGTTGGATGCGGGACCGGGCGCCGGATGTCGCCGTTCATGTCGAGGCCGATTTCTCGCCGGGCCTGATGGCGCATCTGCGCGACGGTGTCCTTGATGTCGGGCTGATGTACGAACCGCAGAAAGCGCCGGGCCTGACGATCGAGGAATTCATGAGCGACCGGCTTTTCCTTCTTACATCGCAAGGACAGTGCCGGGTGGATGACCCGGATTGGCGCAAGGGCTACGTCAAGATCGACTGGGGCGAGCCGTTCAAACAGGATCACGACGCCGCTTTCCCGGACCTTACCCCGGAATTGACGGTGGGGCTGGGGATGATCGCCGTTCGCTATATCCTGGAATTCGGCGGCAGCGCCTATCTGCCCGTCAGGATGGTGATGCAGCATATCCGTAGCGGTCTGCTGCATCCGGTCAAGGGAGCGCCGGTCTTCGAACGCATGGGCTGTCTCGTCTACGGTAACAGTCCCGCCAACAAGGATCTTCTGGTGCTGGGGCTGCAAGGCCTGCGCGATGTCACCAAGGCCTTCGAAGCGGAAGCGTCGGAATTGATCGCGTCCTGGGGGTGAACGGCGCCGCGCCGGGGCGCTAGAGCCTGTAGCGCGCCAGACTCTCGCGAAACATGTCCATGAATTCCATCATCACCAGGGAGGGGTCCTTGTGCGTCGGGCGGACGATGGCCAGGCGGTGGGGAATGCGCGGTTCAAAGGGGCGGAACTGGACGCCGCGATTGCGATAGCCTTCCGCGTCCAACTCGCTGATCACCGACACGCCGAGCCCGCGCGAGACGAGTTCGCAGGCGGCGGTGAACTGTCGGATCTCGACCAGGGAATTGATCGCCACGCCCTGTGACTGAACCACATCCTGAAAGGCGCGGTAGAAGGGGCTGTCGCGCCGGGTATGGATGATCTTCTCTTCCACCAGATCGGTTGCGCGGACGGTTTTCTTGTCCGCGAAACGGTGCCCTTCGGGAAAAATGCAGACGGTGCGCAGGTCGATCGTCTCGCTCTGCACCGCCGGGTGGCCTTCGAACCCGTCTGTGATGCCAAGGTCGTACTGCTCGTTCAGCATCCATTCCATGATCCGTTCCGGGCGGTCCGGTTCGATCGTGACGGTGACGCCGGGCCGCTCTTCCAGAAAGGCGGAGAGCACGCCGGGCAGGTGGCTGGTCGCGAAGCCGGGCAGGCAGGCGACCTTCAGATGGCCGGCCTTGCGTTCCGTCAGGTTGCGGCTCAACTCGCTGATATGGTCCAGGCGTTCCAGCACCCGTTGTATGTCGGGCAGAAGGAACCGCGCTTCCTGGGTCGGGGTCAGGACGCCGTCGCGGCGCTGGAACAACTGAAAGCCGATCTGGCTGGAAAGGTCGGACAGCAGCCGGCTGACGGCGGGTTGGGAAATGCCCAACTCGTCCGCGGCGCGGGTCATCGACCCGGTTTCGGCGACCGCCATCAAGGCTTCCAACTGCCGCATCCGCAGCCGCATGACGTGATTACTCCGATAGGGAATTGGATGATCGTTCAAATCTGCATAACTATAATATCGTGTTATGTAAATGGTTACATAAATCGTTGTTCATTATGTAATCGATCTGTAGCATTTTTTAGATAAGCGGAGGCACGCGCCCGTCATTCGGCGGGGTTGGTTTGCCCATTGGGAGGTATATATGAGATTTTCTGCAATCGGCGCTTTGGTCGCCGGGTCCCTGTTGGCCTCGCCGTTCAGTGCGATGGCCCAAACCGAAGTACAGTTTTGGCATGCGTTCACCGGCCGCTTGGGCGAATTGGTGGCGGAGCAGATCGAAACCTTCAATTCCAGCCAGAGCGACTACAAGGTCGTCGGGTCCCATAAGGGTAACTATTCTGAAACGCTGAATGCCGGCATCGCCGCGTTCCGCGCCCAGGAACAGCCGCATATCCTGATGGTGTTCGAAGTCGGCACCGCCACCATGATGGGCGCCAAGGGCGCCATCAAGCCGGTCTACGAAGTGATGGCCGATGCCGGCGCCGAGTTCGATCAGGACGCCTATATCGGCGCCGTGAAGGGCTATTACACGACGACGGACGGGGAAATGCTGTCCCTGCCGTTCAACTCCTCCACGCCGGTATTGTGGGTCAACAAGGACGCCTTGAAAGCGGCCGGCATCGACCCGAATGTGGATCTGTCCACCTGGCAGAAGGTCGGCGACGTGCTCGACAAGCTGAAGGCGTCCGGCCATTCCTGCCCGCTGACCACCGCGTGGCAGAGCTGGATTCACCTGGAAAACCTCAGCGCCTATCACAACGTTCCCTTCGCCACGAAGGATAACGGCTTTGCCGGGCTCGATACCGAACTGGCCTTCAACGGTCCGGTTCAGGTCAAGCACATCCAGACCATGGGCGATTGGGCCAAGGACGGTAAGTTCTTCTATGCCGGCCGCCGGAACGAAGGCGGTGCGAATTTCCGCAGCGGCGAATGCGCGCTGTTCACGGAAAGCTCCGCCGGTTACGCCGGAATCAAGAAGGAAGCGAAGTTCGACTTCGCCGTCCGCCCGCTGCCCTATTGGGAAGGCGTCGAAGGCGCACCGCAGAACACCATCATCGGCGGCGCGTCGCTTTGGGTCATGACCGGTCACTCGGATGCGGAATACAAGGGCGTCGCGGCGTTCCTGAACTTCCTGTCCTCGACCGACATCCAGGCGAAATGGCACCAGGATACGGGCTATCTTCCGATCACGATCGCGGCCGGCGAAAAGACCAAGGCCGACGGGTTCTATAAGGAAAATCCGGGTACCGACATTGCGGTGATCCAAATGACCGCCAAACAACCGACCGCGAATTCCAAGGGTCTTCGCCTCGGTTCCTTCGATCAGATCCGTGGTATCATCGACGAGGAACTGGAAGCGGTCTGGTCCGGTGACAAATCGGCACAGGAAGCCATGGACAGCGCCGTCGAACGCGGCAATGTCCTGCTGCGCCGGTTCGAACAGGCCAACCGGTAGTCTGCCCGACCGGGTATTTGTGTGGAGTGCAGACCCGCCTGGTCGGGTCTGAGTGTGGGCACGGCCGGCGGCGGCGTCATATCGCCGCCGGTCGTTGCATCCAGCGATCGTGAATTGGCCGGTACGCCGCCGGCCATGTCGGATTTGGGGCTTGGATCGGGGTCATGGAAAAACGCGTTACTTTCAAGGGATGGCTGCTGCCGCTCGCCCTTGTGTTTCCCCAGATCCTGATTTCCGGCGTTTTCTTCTTCTATCCGGCCGGGCAGGCGATCTGGCAGTCGCTTTTCATCCCCGATCCGTTCGGCCTTTCTTCTCAATTCGTTGGGTTGGGCAATTTCGAATTCCTGCTCAGCGACAAGTATTACCGTGCTTCCTTCCTGACGACGGCGATCTTCTCGACCCTGGTGACCTTGGTCTCGATGGTGCCGGCGCTTTTCCTGGCCGTGATGGCGGACCGGTTGATCAAGGGGGCGGGAACCTACCGCACGCTGTTGATCTGGCCCTATGCGGTCGCGCCCGCGGTGGCCGGCGTGTTGTGGCTTTTCATGTTCAACACGCGCGTCGGGGTCGTGTCCTGGTATCTCGGCCAATTGGGCTACGATTGGAATCATGTGCTGAACGACGGGGAGGCGATGGGCCTTGTCGTCGTCGCCTCGGCCTGGGGCCGGATCAGCTATAACTTCCTGTTCTTCTTCGCCGCGTTGCAGAGCGTTCCGCGCTCGGTGATCGAAGCGGCGGCGATCGACGGTGCCCGTTTTTGGACGCGATTCTTCACCATCGTTTTGCCCTTGCTGTCGCCGACGACCTTCTTCCTGCTGGTCGTGAATGTCGTCTATGCCTTTTTCGAAACCTTCGGGGTGATTCACACGATCACCTCGGGCGGTCCGCAGCAGGCGACGACAATACTTGTCTATAAGGTCTTCGCCGATGGCTTTGTCGGGCAGGATCTCGGTTCTTCCGCCGCGCAGTCGGTCATTCTGCTGATCGTTGTCGGCGCCTTGACCGTGGTCCAGTTCCGCTATGTCGAAAAGAAGGTGCATTACTGATGGCCGCCCCTCGACGGAATTCGCCGGGCAAGGCGCCCGAAGCCGGGATGGTGGAAAAGCGCGGCAGCGCGCTTTGGATGACCCATGCCCTTTTGATCCTGGGCGTGCTGGTGGTTTTCTTTCCGATCTGGCTCGCTTTCGTGGCCTCGACCGTGACGCAGCCGGAAATCGTCTCTCCCCCGATGCCGCTTCTGCCGGGCGCGCATTTCCTGGAGAATTACAAACGGGCGCTGTTCGCGGGCGTGAACATACCGGTCGCGACGATGCTGCTGAATTCCCTGGTGATGGCCTTGGGAATCGCGCTGGGCAAGATCGCCATATCGCTGCTGTCGGCCTTCGCGATCGTCTATTTCCGGTTTCCCGGGCGCACGACCTTCTTCTGGATGATTTTCATCACCCTGATGCTGCCGGTGGAGGTCAGGATCGTGCCGACCTATGAAGTGGTCGCGGGATTCGGCCTGCTGAATTCCTATGCCGGGTTGATCTTTCCGCTGATCGCCTCGGCGACGGCGACCTTCCTGTTCCGGCAATTCTTCCTGACCATCCCGGACGAATTGGCCGAGGCGGCGCGGGTCGACGGCGCGCGGCCGATGCGGTTCTTCTGGGATATCGTCCTGCCGATGAGCCGCACGAACATCGCGGCACTGTTCGTCATTCTCTTCATTTACGGCTGGAACCAGTATCTATGGCCGCTGCTCATCACCACCGAGCCGGAAATGAACACCATCGTCATGGGCATCAAGCAGATGTTCCCGTCCGGCGACGACACGGCGGATTGGCCGGTCATCATGGCGACGTCGATCCTGGCCATGATCCCGCCGGTCATCGTCGTGGTCTCCATGCAGAAACTTTTCATCCGCGGTTTGGTGGATAGCGAGAAATAATATGGCAACGGTTGAACTGAAGGGCGTCAAGAAACGCTTCGGATCGGTGGATGTCATCCACGGCATTGACATGGAAATCGCCGATGGCGAATTCATCGTCATTGTCGGTCCGTCCGGCTGCGGGAAGTCGACGCTGCTGCGGATGGTGGCCGGCCTGGAAACAATCACCGATGGGGAAATCGCGATCAACGGCCACCGGGTGAACGAGAAGGAACCGATGGACCGGGACATCGCCATGGTGTTCCAGAATTATGCCCTTTATCCCCATATGTCGGTTCGCCAGAACATGGCCTATGGCTTGAAGATCGCCCGCGTCCCGAAGCCGGAGATCGAGCGTAAGGTCGCCGATGCCGCCAAGCTTCTGCAATTGGAACCCTATCTGGACCGCAAGCCGCGGGAATTGTCCGGCGGGCAACGGCAGCGCGTCGCCATGGGCCGCGCGATCGTGCGCGAACCGGCCGTTTTCCTGTTTGATGAGCCGCTCTCTAACCTGGATGCGAAGCTGCGCGTGCAGATGCGGCTGGAAATCCGCGAATTGCAGTCGAAACTGGGCATCACCTCGCTTTATGTGACGCACGATCAGGTGGAAGCCATGACCATGGCGGACCGGATGATCGTTATGAATGGCGGGGTGGCCGAGCAGATCGGCACGCCGCTTGAGGTTTATGAACGGCCGCGCACGCTTTTCGCGGCGCAATTCATAGGCAGTCCGTCCATGAACACGGTCCAGGGGACGGCCGCCGACGGCATGGTGACCTTGCCGGGCGGCGCGGTTCTGCCGTGCCGCAGCCTGTATTCGGGGCCGGTGATCGTTGGCATTCGTCCCGAACATGTTCATCTGGATTCGAACGGACCCTTGGCGTTGGACGTGACCCTGACCGAACCTCTCGGCGCGACGACCTTGCTGCACGGCAAACTCAACGACGGATCGGATCTTTTCACCGCCAGTCTGCAAGGGGTGCATACGACGGAGTCGGGCGCCCATTCGGTGCGGTTCAATGTTCCGGCAGAGGACATCCATCTGTTCGATCCGGCGACGACCCTGCGGTTGGACTAGCGCTGCCGCTTCCCGGTCCGGCGGTCCCACGCCGGTAATGGGCCAAGACCGAATCGGACCCATTTCGCCACCGTCGTTCGCAACGCAGGGACGGTCGACAGGGCTTTGATTTATCGAATTTTTCCGGACATATAAAAAATTCCTCATCCGACAAGGGCGAAACGGCGAAATCACCCTATTGGACAGTCGTTCTAGGCCCGATCACCTGTTTACACACTCTAGTGAACAAGGTTAACCTGCGCTTTGGGGACTGTGGTACCGCATGAAACGAACCGTATAGACCCGGCCGTTTGAATTGCGTTCGACCACATGGCGCGGGCGCGGTGAAAGCTTAAGGGAAGTAACGGTTCATCGACCGGGAAATCCATGACGGACGCGCAAGACAGTACCGGCGCAGAAAGCGCTTCGGGGGACGGTGGGCAGGCGTCGGGCACAACTGCGCCCAGCCGCAAGCCCGGCACGTGGACGTTCAGCTACGAAACCAGCACGGGCCAAACTCAAAGTTTCTCGATCGACGAATCCGCGTTGATGGATAAGGGCCGTTTCGCCGTCGGGCGGAACCCGAAATCCAGCGACTATGTCCTGAGCGATTTTTCGATTTCCCGCGATCATTGCATTTTTTCGGTGAAGCAGCCCGGCACGCTGCTTGTTACCGATGTCGGCTCCAGCAACGGGACTTTCGTCAACGAAGCGCGGATCAATCCGAATGAGGCGCAGGACCTCAATCTCGATGATCAGTTGGAGATCGGCAACTTATTGATTACCCTGGCCTATGAGGCTGGGCCGGAGGTTTCGGCGGCGGCTTCGCCCGGTGGGCAAGCGGCGTCGGCGAAACCTGAACCGCAGGCGGAACCGGCCCCTGCACGTGTTGAGGCCGTTGCGGCGAAGCCGCCGGCGGCCGGGGTGAAGAAGACGACGGATACCGGTGCTGCCGCCGGATCGGCGTCTTCGAAACGGCCGGGTGCTTCCCAAGGGATTCCGAAAGGGAACCCGAAAGAGGCATCCAGGGCGAAACAAGCTGCCGCGCGGCGACGCGGAGAAGGAGATGGTATGAATTGGGTCGGCCGTGTCATGTTTGGCGGCGCAATCATAGTCGGCGTGTTCGCGATTGTATTCGGGCAGGCGGGTGAGCTTGGGACCTCAGGGTATCAACTCATCGGCGGCGCGGTGCTCGCGGCGGTCGCGATCCAGGTCGTTGCGATGACTTGGAGTTCGATGCGCCGGGCTTCCGCGGAAAGCGCCTATTACGATCAGCAGGTCGCGATGCTGCGCAATCAGGTCAAGGCGTCCAGCGCGCATATGCGGGCGGAACGCGACCGCGCGTCATTGACCTGGAACGGGATCCGGAAATACCGGATCGACCGCAAGGTCCCGGAAGGGGGCGGCATCTGCTCCTTCTACCTGAAGCCGCATGACGGCAAGGGCCATCCGCCGTTCGATCCGGGCCAGTATCTGACTTTCCAGTTGAAGATTCCGGGCAAGGACAAGCCGGTCATCCGCTGTTACTCCTTGTCCGACAGTCCGATGCAACGGGACTATTACCGGGTCAGCATCAAGAAGGTTCCGCCGCCGCGGGATCGTCCGGATCTGCCGTCGGGACTGTCCTCCAGCTTCTTCCACGACCAGTTGGAAGAGGGCGACATCCTGGACGTCAAAGCGCCGTCCGGTAAGTTCTTCATGGATCAGACCAAGCATACGCCGGTCGTCCTCATCGGCGGCGGCGTCGGCCTGACGCCGGTGATGAGCATGGTGAACACCATCGCGCTATCCGGTTCCAAGCGGGAGACGCATTTCTTCTACGGCGTGCGCAACAGCAAGGAACACGTGATGAAGGAGCATCTCGAGCAATTGGCCCGGGATCATGAGAATATTCACCTTCACGTCTGTTACAGCGATCCGGAAGAAGGCGACGAGGAAGGCCGCGATTACCAGCACGCGGAACGGGTCAGCGTCGACCTGTTCAAACGCGCCCTGCCGTCGAACAACTACGATTTCTACATCTGCGGTCCGCCCCCGATGATGGAATCGCTGGTCAAGGACCTGGATGCCTGGGGTGTTCCGGAACCGAACGTTCATTTCGAAGCCTTCGGCCCGGCGAGCGTCAAGAAAGCCAAGCCGAAGCCGGCCGAGGACGCGTCGGCCGCACCGGCCGAGGCGATCGAGGTGGAATTCGCCAAGTCGGGCAAGAAGGTCGCCTGGGACCCATCCTTCGATTCGCTGCTGGAATTCGGCGAAGCGCAGGGCATCGCCATGGATTCCGGCTGTCGCGCGGGCAACTGCGGCACCTGCATCACCGCGGTGAAATCGGGCGATGTGAAATATGTCGAGGAACCTGGCTCCGCGCCGGAATCCGGGTCGTGCCTGGTGTGCGTCTCGGTGCCGAAAGGCAACCTGGTTCTGGAGGCCTGATCGGCCGGATTTGTGAGTAAGGCGCCGGTGCGTGGTGTGCCGGTGCCCGTAGCGACGGTTCCAAGTGGACCGGCACAGGGGGAATTATGGACGGACCGTTAGTCATTCAACGTCCTATGCGGTGGGACAACCCGTTCAGCACCGAGATGACGGACGAGGATGTAGACCGGATCATGACGCTGGAGCCGTTCTGCAATATGGACGAATCCGGTTTCCCGCCATCCATGTCCTTGCGCGATATCGTGCGGAACGACATGCGCATCCGCAATTACCGGCACGGCGATATCGTCGTGCGGCGGGGGGATTACGGGAACTCCGCCTTCATGGTGTTGTCGGGGGCCGTGCGGGTTGTCATCAACCCGGATCTCCCGGATGCCTTGCTCGGCCGCCAGACCGAAAAGAAACGCGGCGTCTTCGGGGCATTGAAGCAACTCTGGGCCAATCCGGACATGCCGGAAGTCCGCGATGTCGCGCGCCTGAAGGGCGGCGGCGCGGAAACCGGCCAGCGGGTGAGGGACGGGGAAACCCATACCTTCCTGCAGGACGTTCCCTCGATCATGAAGGACTACCATACGGAACCGCTGCGCGAGGGCACGATCTTTGGGGAAATCGCCGCGCTGGGCCGTACGCCGCGGACCTTGAGCCTGTTCGCCGACGGCGATACCGAACTGCTTGAAATCCGCTGGCAGGGCATCCGCGACATCCGCCGGCGGGACGAAGCCTTCCGGAACCATATCGACAAACTCTACCGCGAACGCAGCCTGATCCATCATCTGCGCGCCTTGCCGCTGTTCCAGCATCTGGACGATGAAACCATCCAGACCGTGGCCGATGCGACGGTGTTCGAGACCTATGGCGAATTCGAATGGCATACGAGTTTCAAGAAACTCGCGGAATTGACCGGCGCCGAACGCCTCCGCCACGAACCGGTAATCGCGGGCGAGGGGGAATATGTCGACGGTCTGTTCCTTATCCGGACGGGCTTCGCGCGGGTCAGCCGGCATGTGAACCATGGCGATCCGACGATCTCCTTCCTCGGACGGGGAGAGGTCTACGGCCTGGAGGAACTGGTTCATAACTGGAAGAACGACGACCAGATCCCGTATCAGAATTCTCTGCGCGGGCTCGGCAATGTCGACGTTTTGCGGGTTCCGACGAAGATCGTCGAGGACATTGTCCTGCCGAACCTGCCGCCGAACCTGCTGCCAGCGCCTCTGGTGCTCGACAAGCCCGAGGCGGATTCGATCCAATCGGTGACCGAGGAAGGATCGGGCCTGGATACCGGCCTGCTGGAATTCCTGGTCGAAAACCGGATCATCAACGGCCGGGCCACGATGCTGATCAATACGGACCGCTGCGTCCGTTGCGATGATTGTGTCCGGGCCTGCGCGGCGACGCATAACAACAATCCGCGTTTCGCCCGTCACGGCCGCCGCTACGGTAATGTGATGATCGCGAATGCCTGCATGCACTGCACCGATCCGGTCTGCATGATCGGGTGTCCGACGGGCGCCATTCACCGCTCCTCCCTGCAGGGGCAGGTCGTCATCAACGACAGCGCCTGCATCGGCTGCGCGACATGCGCGAATTCCTGTCCCTACGACAATATCCGGATGGTCGCGGTGCGCGACGAGAACGGCGATTTCGTCTTGGATGAAGCGAACGCGCCGATCATGAAGTCGACGAAATGCGACCTTTGCGTCGATCAGATGGGCGGGCCGTCCTGTGAACGCGCCTGTCCGCACGATGCCCTGCGCCGCGTGAATATGAGCGACCTGGGCCCAATTGCGGAATGGCTGAACCAATCATGACGTTGACCCGAAAACATATTGGGCGGTTCGGTATCGCCTTTCTTGCCGCCGCGGCGATCTATTTTCTGCATGGCGGGATGCAGGCGGCCCTGTGGGAACCGGCCTTCGTCACCGGCTGGATCCTGCTCGGCGGGATGTTGATCCTGACGCTGTTGAACACGCGCAAGAAACTGCCTTTCCTGCCGCTGGCGAAAGTCCGGAACTGGGTCAAGCTGCACGTCTATCTCGGCTGGTTCGTGGTCGGTACCTTCCTGATCCATATCGATTTCCACATTCCGAACGGCTGGATCGAAACCACCATGGCGGTGTTGTTCGTGATCGTCGCGCTGTCGGGCGTCATCGGGGCCTTCCTGTCGAAATCCCTGCCGCCGCGCCTGACCCGGCGCGGGGAAGAGGTGATTTTCGAACGGATTCCGATCTTCATGACGCAATTGCGGGAAGCGGCCGACGACCTGGCGGTCTATTCGGTGGAACAGACCACCTCGACCTCGATCGCCGATTTCTACGCCGAACGGCTGCGCGACTGGTTCACGCGGCCGCGGGATTATTTCGAACACATCATGGAACTCGGCGGCCGCCGCTTCGCGCTGAAGCAGGAATTCGACAGCATGGAGCGCTACCTGAACGACACCGAAAAGGAAGTTTTGGGTGAGTTGCGCGCCCTGGCCGAGAAGAAAAGCGATTTGGATTATCACTATGCGCTGCAGAAGACGCTGAAAGGATGGCTCTTCATCCATATCCCGGCGACTTACGGGCTTCTGGCCCTGGCCGTGGTGCATGTGATCCTTGTGCATGCCTTTGCCGGCATGAGTTTGTAATGGGGGCTGGAACGTGAATTTGAAACTTCAGCGTTTTGATTATCGAAGCAGCCCTTACGAGCGGCCGAACCAGGAATGGGTCTGCGGCCGGTTGGCGGAAGGCAAACCTTGTCTGGTAGGACCGGGCGGCAACGGCGTCTGCCGGGCGCAATCCGAATGCCGGCCCCTGATGAAGGACGGGCGGTGGCTTTGCACGCGCAGCGACGCGGGCGGCGGCAAATGTTCGCAAGGCCCGAACCCGGACGGCAGCTGCTGCAACCCGATCCCGAAATGCTCGCCGAAGCCGAGTATTCGGCGCCAACGGGGCATGCTGTCCCGCTATGTGGTCGCGGTCGTGGTCGGTCTGTTGCTGGTCCTCGCCGGCGGCGTGACGGGCGAAGCGGTATTCTCGCCGGGCCCGCTATCGGCGGCCCATTCGGAACTGGGCGGCTGTGCCAGCTGTCACACGGTTTCCGGCAAGGGAATGGTCGCCTGGGCGCATTCCATGTTCACCGGCGGCAGCGAAGCCTCCGATATCCAGAACTGCCTCGGTTGCCACGAAAACCGGGGCGGCAATCCGCATAACCAGTCCAGCACCTTCCTGGCCGCGGCGACGGAAGACGCCGCCGCGCGGGGCAATTCGGGTGGCGGTCCCTTGATGACGCAGATTTCCGCGACATTGGGGCTCTCGGTGCCGGAAGCGGATGGCGGCGGTGTCGCCTGTCGGACCTGTCACCAGGAACATGGCGGTCACCAGAACGACATCACCAAGATGTCGAATTCCGAATGTCAGGCCTGCCATACGGGCAAGTTCAATGCGATTGGCGACGGACATCCGGAATTCGGCGATTATCCCTATTTGCGCCGGACGCGGATTGCGTTCGATCACCAGTCCCATATCGGCAAGTATTTCGCCGATCCGAACAATGCCGACAAGGCGCCGGGCACCTGCCGGTCCTGCCATGTGCCGGATACGCAAGGTAAATTGATGCTGTTTGCCGGCTTCGACACGGGCTGTGCGTCCTGTCACGCGCCGTTCATCGCCGACAAGCCGGTGACGATTTTGAGGCTGCCCGGCATGGACGTGGATTCCCTGATCGACATGGAAGCCGATACCGGGGAATACCCGGCCTATGCCGAAGGTGAAGAATTCCAGGCGATCGGCGACGCCCTGATGCGGAGCGACGAGGGATATGCCGCCGCCCGCGCCTATATTGAAGAGGAAGACCTGGATCTTTTCGACCTCGAGGAACTCGACGACGAAGGCAGGAAACATATCGAAAACCTGGTCTGGGCCTATAAGACCCTGATCTACGATATCCTGACCCAGGGCCCGGAAGCGATCCAGGAACGCTTGAGCGCGGCCGCGGATGCCGAACTGGACCGGCAACAGGTCGCCGACCTGATGGCGGGCCTGCATATCGATGCCGTCTCCATCCTGCAGAAACGCTGGTTCCCGAACCTTTTCGAGGAAATGGAAGCGCATCTCGACGGCACGGCCCAGCCGATGCCCGAGGATGAAGCGGAGGAATACGAACTGCCCGACGGCATGCTTGAGGAAGTCGATTGGTCCGAAGGCGGCGGTTGGTATATCGAGTACTACTCGCTCAACTACAAGCTGACCGGTCATGGCGATAAGTTCATGCGCGATTGGCTGCGCTTCGCCGTCGTCAACAACCGGGACGAGGATTTGGGCGCTTCCCTGATGGATGCGATCGGCACGCCGAAATCGCCCGGCGGCTGCGTCGCTTGTCACAGTGTGGACAAGCCGACGGATGGGCCGGGGGAAGTGAACTGGAAATCGCGGCAACCGAACCCGTCCGCCGTGGGTTTCACGGATTTCTTCCACGCCAAGCATTTCGCGCTGATCGGGGACAAGGGATGTTCGACCTGTCACACCTTGAATCCGGAAGCGGACTACGCCGCCGGTTTCTCGGATTTCGACAATTCGACCTTCACCAGCAATTTCTCGCCGCTCAGCCAGAATGTATGCGCCGATTGCCACACCGAAAGCGTGGCGGGGAACGATTGCACCCAGTGTCATAACTATCACGTCGGTGAATTCCCGCCGGCGGCGGTGGATACGAAACTGATCGCGAATCAGTAAATCCTGGCGACGTCGAAAACGGAGCGGGCATCCGGATTACCGGGTGTCCGCTTCTTTTTCGGCCGGTCGGGCGGCCGCGCCGCAGATGACTTTGCCAGCTCACAAGCTTTACACGGAAACGTTTGATTCGGTGAGAAAAAACCCACTTCTTCTAGGGGATATTGCGCCGAAAGTTACAGGTTGTTGCGGTATTCTGTTGCATATTGGTCCTAGCGCCGGCGCAAAGGCAAAGAATGTGGCGAATATTAGCCAAGCTTCCTTGACGAACGAAGAAGTGATACGGTTTTATCGTGGCAAATGAGAGGACTTCTAAAAAAGGTCCGATCAAAATAGCAGGAGTCCTTGGTTTGTGGGGGGCAGCACAGCGCCTCAAGGACGGGAGTTGCTTTACTGGTTGTCCTTCCCCGGACAGCCCTGCCTGTAGTTTTGCGCTATATTGCGCCAGGTGGACTGGAAACTGAGGAGCAAGACGTGACACGTTCTCAACTTTCAGCGCTGAAGATTGCGCCCCTTGGCGCGGCTATCCGCGGTGCGATAGCGCTCGCCGCCTTGGCCTTTCTTGCGGTTTCACCCGCATCGGCCGAAGATAACGCTCTTAAACTGGCAACCGATGTGGAAGATCCGCATTCGGCGGTTTATTCGGAAGAAGCCTATCCGACGGCCAGTCAGTGCCAACCCTGCCATCAGCAGATCTATTCTGAATGGTCTTCTTCGAATCACGCTTATGCGTCGATCTCGCCGATGTTCCACAAGTTCGAACAGACTATCACCGATCTCAGCCAGGGCACGATCGGTTCCTTCTGCGTTCGCTGCCACCAGACGGTCGGTACGCAACGCGGCGAAAAGCGCCATTTGCCGCTTTGGGAACGCAGCCAAGTCGCCCGCGAAGGGATCACCTGTATCACCTGTCACCGCGTCGCGGAATCCTACGGCAAGGTCAACGGTGAGCGGAATATCGCTCCCGGTAACATCTATAAGCCGATGGCGGGTGCTCTGCGCGAAACCAAATTCGATGAGGTCATCGAGAACAAGGATGACCTGCTGATCGCCGTCAGCGACGAAGAACGCGGCAGCAAGATCCATACGAATGTCATCAAATTCGCGGATATCAGCAAATCCGAGTTCTGTGTTTCCTGCCACCAGGTGGCGGTGAACCTCGGCATCAAGCTGGAAGTTGTCTGGGATCAATATCGCGACTCTCCTGCTTTCCAGAAGGGCGATACCTGTCAGGATTGCCATATGGGTAAAGTACCCGGCGTGGCCGCAGGGTACGAGACGGGGCCGTCGGCCGTCGTCAACGGCACTGAAATCAACCCGGGTCGCCGTCACAGCAACCACGCTTTCTACGGGCCTGGTTATCCGATCGCTCATCCGGGCATTTTCCCGCACAATCCCGATGCCGAAGCCTTCGACATCGAAGATTGGCTCGCCTTTGACTATCGCGGAGGCTGGGGGACGGAAGAGTTCGAAGACGAACATTACGACCTGACCGCCGCTTATGAAGAGTTCCATTTCGCCATCGAAAGCCTCGGTGGTGGTCTTGAAACCTTCAACGGCCTGGAAGCCATTGAGCGCAACATCGAACGCGGTCCCGTCGGTTTCGAAACCGTGAAGGGTCTCGAACGCATGCTCGCTCGGTTGGAACCGCTGGACGGTATTCTCGATACCGACGAAGCCGCGGACGCCCTTGACGAAGCGCGGGACGCGCTGGCGACGGTGCGGGATGTGACCGTCGACATGGGCGGCGATGCGGCTTTGGTCGACGCCGTTTCCGCAAGCTTGTCCAATGTTAAGGGCAATCTCGCTGCCGCTAGCGGTTTTGACGATGCCTATGCATCGGTTGTCGAGACCCTCGAAAGCTTCAAGGGTAACCCGCCGACTGAAGAGCAGGTCGCGGATTTGGCTGCCAAGCTCGCCGCGTTGAACGCGACGATCCCGGCGGCGTCCCCCGAATTCCGGGCGGCTCTGCATGCGGCGAAGGACAATCTGAATGTGGACTTCCCGTTTGCTTGGGCCGATATCGGCGATCGTGAAGACGCCTGGGCGATCATCGAGGTCAATCTGGCCGCGTTGGAAGACAAGCGTGAGCTTCGCAAGCAGGTCATGGAAAACGGCAGCCGCATCGACGGTCCGTTCTTCGATGGAGACCGTCAGGCCGGTGAGGACCTGGACTTCGCCTATGTTATTAACAACATCGACGAAGGCCATAACCTGCCGTCCGGTTCGCTCGGCGCGCAGCCTGAAATCTGGCTGAACGTCGCCTTGACGGATCCGGATGGTAACCGGGTTTGGGAATCGGGTTATGTCGACAGCAACGGCGACTTTGCGGATATCCATTCGCTCGACGTGGCGGCCGGCACCGTTCCTTACGACGACCAGATATTCAACTTGCAGACCAAGTTCCTGACGACCAACGTCAAGGGAACGGACCGTGAGATGTATCTGCCGATCAACCTGGATATCGACCAACGTCCGTTCCTGCGTCCAGCCCCGCAGCCGACGACGGTTCTGAACCATGCACCTTTCGTTCGCATGGAAGGCCGTTCGATCCCGCCGCTGGGAAGCAAGACGGCCGATTACTCAGTACCGGGTGAACTGCTGACCAAGCCGGGCAAGTACAAATTGTCCGTCCGGTTGCGCAGTCGCGCCGAGCCGATCTACTTCATGAAGTTTGTCGGGTCGACCGTGGATATGGAGCAGTCCATGAATGAATGGATGCTCGACTTCCATGCCTACACTGTTGAATTCGACGTAAATTAAGGGTCTGGGGCAATCCAATGAAAAGAACTGGAGAGAGTAAGGTGGTCTCAGACGCATCGTTCGGGCGTCACAGCGCCACGATATCGGTTCTGCTGGCGGCAACGGCACTAAGCCTGTCGTTGCTGTCGGCGGACGCCTGGGGCGCTGCAGAGGGGGTCAAGACGGAATCGATTATTCCACCGGAAGCGACGAAGGTGGAACACGATCCGGAGTATTTCGGCGACGATCCTTCATACGAAGACAAGCCGTATGACCCGCAGGCGCAGTATGAGATCTATGGCGCGAAACGGCCGGCGCCTACGCCGCGTCCGCTGCTCGAATTGGGGCGGCCGCAATATACGGAGGGGCCGTTCCAACCCGGTATCAATATCATCGGTGAGCGAAACCTCGTGTTTCCCGCCTTGGCCATCTATGGGGACGTCAAGACCGCCGTCGAATACAACGACAACGGCAATGACGAACGCGGCCAAATCGCGGTCGATGCCAACTTGGATATCGACCTCAAGCTGACGGGGACCGAGCGTATCCATGCCCTTGTCGAGCCCTTCGACCGGGATGGCAACGCAACCCGTTATGAATTCTTCGGCGATGACGAAGATGGCGGCGAGGAACAGATCAACGGCAATATCGAGGCCCTGTTCTTCGAAGGTGATATCGGTCAGATCGCGTCCGGTCTTATGGACAAGGATGCGGGCTTCGACCTGCCGGTCGCTTTCGGCTTGATGCCGATGATTTTCCAGAACGGCGTCTGGGTGGACGAAATCTTTACCGGTGCTGCCTTCACCATTCCGGCGAAGAACAGCCCCGCTTTGACCATTTCCAACATGGATTTCACCTTCTTCGGAGGGTGGGACAATGTGGAAAACCCCGCGATCCTGGATGGTAACGGAAAGCGTGCGAAGCATAATCTCGATGTCTACGGCGTCGCCGGTTTCGTGGAAGCCATGGAAGGCTATTGGGAATTCGGTTATGGCCGCCTGGAAGGGAATGACGGGTTCTCCGATCAGTCCTTCAACAGCCTGACCGTCGCGTTCTCCAAGCGCTATAACAGGTGGCTGTCAAACAGCGCTCGTGTGATTTGGACCTTTGGTCAGGATCGTGACAACGGGGCGGATCAGACGGCGGACGGGTTCGTCCTCCTGCTTGAAAATTCCTTGATCACGCATCTTCCCTCGACGCTCGTTCCCTATGCCAACTTCTTTATCGGTCTCGACCGGCCACAGCCGCTGACGGACAATACCGGCCTTCTGAAGAATACGGGGATCACTTTCGAAAACCCGGGCATCACGAACTTCCCGAAACTGAACGACAGTGCGCAAGACGCGTTCGGCGGGGCGATCGGTGTTCAGTATCTCTTCGACCTGCAACAGCAGATCGTCGTGGAAGCGGCGACCTCGCAGCGGATCGGCGGTTTCAGTGCGAACCGGGCGGTGCCTGATGACGAGTATGCGATCGGTGTGCGTTACCAGCTTCCGATTTCTCCGGCCTGGATTGTCCGGGCGGACGGGATCTATGGTTGGCGGACACAGAATGAAGACATTCGCGGTGCTCGGCTGGAGTTGCGCCGCAAGTTCTAGCTTACACTTAAGGCGGACTGCCGACCCCGGCCGGTAACCGTTTGAAATGGGTAATAAAATTACGGCCCCCGTTAGCCGCGGGGGCCGTATCTTTTTTAGTTCAGTTTTTTGTGAACTGAGGTACATAGGATTGCGTGGTCGTTCCTTGCATCGGATTCCGGCAAACGTTAGTCTGGGTCATAACGGTGTCAGGGGATGCGCGACGGGTCACTTTTCCCCGCGCAACTACGGCAACCGAAAGAACACGGTCACAAACGTGCACTATGGTGTTTGCGTGATGTGATCCAGTCCTGCCGATGGTCGGCGGGGTGAACAGTGGATGCCCAACTGGGCCCAGGCAACAACAGTCGGGGACAAATGATGATCCAAAGAATTTTCCGGGCGGCGTTTGCGGCGGCTCTCCTTACCGCCGTATTCGGAACCGCCGGTGCTACAGCAGCTGACAATGTCGGTCCGGACGCTTGTAAGAAGTGTCACACCGCTGAACATGGTGTCTGGGAAGGCACGCCGCACTTCTCGTCCTTTAAGGAAATTCATCGCGACAAGAAGGCGAAGGATATCGTGAAGGCGGTTGGCGATCGCCGGATGAAGAAGTCCGATACCTGCGTGATGTGCCATTACACCTTGATCGACGGCGATGCTGAAGCGGGTCCGTCCTGTGAAAGCTGCCATGGCGCCGCCAAGGAATGGATCGATATCCATAACGATAAGAATAACCCGAATTCGATTCAGGATGGCATTGCCAAGGGCATGATCCATTCGTCGATGATTTATGACATCGCGTCCAACTGCATGTCCTGCCATGGCTTGGCCAACAAGAATTTGCCGGGCGATACCGCTGCGACGATGCTTGAAAACGGTCATCCGTTGAACCCGGGCTTTGAACTGGTAGAATACAGCCAGGGCGTCGTGCGTCACCGCTTCTATCCTCCGGATGTGAAAAACAACCAGGAAATGTCCGATGCTCAGAAGTCGGTCTACTTCCTCGTGGGGCAAGCTGCCGCGCTGGTCAGTGCGACCGAAGCGATCGGCAAGACCGACAATGCGAAATATGTCGAAGCGCAGAACAAGCGTATCGCTAAGGCCAAGGAAGTGCTGAGCGCTATTCCCGAAGCCGCCGACGTGCTTGCCAATCCGACCGACGAAGCCGGTCGCGCCTTCGGCGAAGCCATCAAGGGCAAGGACTTCACCGCACAGGTGGGGTCGATGTTGCCGACGAAATACAAGTAAGGACGGCGAAACTCCTTACCTTGTAATTTGATCGAGACGGGCGATGCTGGAAACGGCATCGCCCGTTTCCTGTTTTGGCCCGGGGTATTACAGTTAAGGGGCATTACAGTCATGCGGCGAAATGGATTACAGGGGAACGAGGATGGTACAGGTGAAGGTGGCGTTGGCCGGGTTGGGGGCCGTTGGTCTGAAGGTGGCCGAATGGCTGGATAGCGATGATGCGCGGTCTTTGGGGCCGGGCCTTGACCTTGTGGCGGTCACCGCCTCCAGCGAAGCCTCCGCACGGACCAAACTGGCGGGCCTGACGCATCAACCCAGTTATAAGCCAGCCGGTGACCTGGCGGGGGCCGCCGATGTGGTCGTCGAATGTTTGCCGCCCGAACTCTTCCGCACGGTCGCGGAACCGACGGTGAAGGCCGGCAAAATCCTAATGCCCCTCAGCGTGACGCAGTTACTGGTGAATTGGGACATCGTCGATCTCGCAACGGAAACCGGCGCGCGGATCATCGTGCCGACCGGCGCGCTGCTGGGCCTGGACGCGGTCCGTGCCGCGGCGGAGGGGACATTGCGGTCCGTCACCATGCGAACCCGCAAACCGCCGGCCGGCCTCGCCAAGGCGCCTTTCGTGATAGAGCAGGGGATCGACCTGTCCAATCTGTCGGAACCCTTGCGTCTTTATCAAGGCTCCGTCCGCGACGCGGCCCAGAAATTCCCGGCGAATGTGAATGTGGCCGTCGCCCTGTCGCTGGCGGGCGCCGGTCCGGATGAGACGCAATATGAAATCTGGGCCGATCCGGGCGTGACCCGAAACACCCATGTGATTGAGGTCGATGCCGCGGAAGTATCGTTTGAAATGTCCATTGCGGGCGTGCCCACGGAAGAGAACCCGGCCACCGGCAAACTCACCCCGCTCAGCACCATCGCCGCGCTAAAGACCTTGGTGCAGCCGCTGAAGATCGGAAGCTGAACCGGCTTTTCCGGTAATTTGGGTATACCGGCATCGGGTCGCCCGGTTGCCCCGGTGCCATCGGCTGCTGTACTCACATAGGACAACAGTTCACGGGCCCATCTTAGGGAAGCGACAGTCGAAAGGGACGGCGACACACGCCGTAGGGGGATGTTTTGATGCCGATTTCCGGAATGGCCGGGCATGTCTGATCTCGTCGAAACGGTCGACAACACCGCCACGAGGACGCCGGACCTATTCCGCCTGGGCATGTCCCTGGGCTTGGCCAATCTGGCGCATATCGCCATCGGCGTGACCGACGTCGCAATGATCGGGCGGTTGGGGGCACCGGAACTGGCGGCGGCGACGCTCGCCAGTTCGATCTATCTGATGCTCTCCTTCGCGGGGATCGGGTTTGCCATCGGCGTCGGCCCGCTGCTGTCCCGGTATCTGGGTGCGGGCGATACGGCATCGGCCGCGAATGCCTTGGCCGCGTCGGCGTTTTCGCTGGGTTTGGCCATGGTGCCTTGCATCGCCTTCATCGCCGCGATGGAACCGGTTCTGCTGGCGGTGGAGCAGGACGCTCTGCTGTCCGCGCTGGCCGGATCTTACGCTCATTGGCTGGCGCTCGCGCTGCCGTTCACCTTCGTGCATGGCTGGTTGTGGTCCATCGCTTCGGCACACGGGCATGGACGGGCCGTCCTGGCCATGTCGGTTTCCGCTGTGGCGGTGAATTTCGTGGGCAATTATGTGTTCATCTTCGGCGCGGTCGGAATACCTGCTTTCGGACTGCCGGGGGCCGGGATAAGCACCGTCTTGACCGGTTTGCTCACTGCTTTGGCCTTGGGTCTTTGGCTTTGGCGGATATCCATTTTCGACGGCCTGTGGCGCGCCTTCAGGGAACATCTGGCGGTATGGCGGCAGATTAAACCCGTCCTGCGATATGCCGTTCCTTTCGCGGTCCTGGAAGCGGCCACCATGGCGTTCTTCGCGGTCGTCGCCATACTTGTCGGCTATCTGGGGCCGGTTCCCCTGGCGGCGCATTCGATCGTGCTGCAATTGTCCGAGATCGGCATTGCCCTGGCCCTGGGATTCAGCGAGGCGGCGGCGATCAGTGTCGCCTTCAATGATGGGCGGGATCACGGCGCGGCGCGGGGCAGGGCGATCCGCAACGCGGTCGCCATCGGGGGTGGCGGGATGATCCTTTTCGCCGTCGCCATCGGGCTTGGCCGCAATGGACTTGTTCCGCTCTTCATCGGGTCGGATGTGCCGCTGGCCGATGAGACGATCGCGCTCGCGGCCCCGCTGATGCTTTTCGGGTCCTTGCTGCTTATCGTCGATAGCGGCCGTATCGTTCTGACCGGTGTGCTGCAAGGGTTGGACGACCCGCGCGCGCCCGCCGTCACCTCCATCCTGTGCTTTGCCCTGCTGGGCATCCCCGCCGCGGCGCTTCTGGCTTTCCCCGCGGGGCTTGGCGTTCAGGGAATCTGGCTCGGCATGGCGTTCGGCATGGGAATGTCATCGGTCATTCTGACGGTCCGGGTGCGGCGCAAGCTGTCGGTGCAGAGCGGATAGTCCTCACGACGGTTGAAGGCTGTCCAAACCCGCATCGGCCCACAGCCGTTCCAGCTTTTCCGGGTTCCGGATCATGTAAATGGTTCTGATTTTACCGTCGGCGATGTCGATCATCGCGGCTTGCCGCGTCCCGTCATTCTCCAGCGTCAGCAGGGCAGGCAGGTTGTTGAGCCGGGCGCGCCGCGCAAGCATCGGCGGACCGCTCGCCGGCTTACGGGCCAGGCCGGCGAAGAACCGGGTTATCTTGTCCGCGGTGCCGATGACGTTCAGGGCCGCCGCCTTCCGGCCGCCGCCATCGGTATGCAATTGTGCGTCATGGGCGAGAACGCGCTTCAACAGATCCGTGTCGCCGTCGCGGGCCGCGGCGAAGAATGCATCGGCCAGTTTATCCGCGGAATCGGCTTCCGCCTCGAAACGGGGGCGGTTGGTGGCGATATTGCCGCGCGCCCGGCTGGCCAGTTGCCGGCAGGCCGCTTCGCTGCGGTCCAGCAGGTCGGCGATTTCGGGAAAAGGCGTTTCGAAAATGTCGTGCAGGATGAAGGCGGCGCGCTCCAGCGGGGAAAGCCGCTCCAACGCGGTCATCAACGCGAAGGATACGTCCCGGTCCAAGGTCTCCATCGGGGCGGTGACCAGGCTGGGATCGGTCAGTACGGGTTCCGGCAGCCAGGGGCCGACATAGACCTCCCGCCGGCGCTTGGCCTTTTTCAGCCGGTCCAGGCACAGCCGCGTCACGATGGTCGATAGATAGCCGGCCGGGTTCTCCACATCCATGACGGGAACCTTCCGCCAGCGCAGCCAGGCATCCTGGACCGCGTCCTCCGCATCCGCGCGGGTGCCCAGCATGCGATAGGCCAGACCGATCAGGCGGCCGCGCTCGGCGGCGAACGCGGCCTCCCGGTTGGATGTGGCTGGATCAGGCTGCATTCGCCGCTGCCGGATGCTGGCCGCGGAAACCGACCGAAATCCGGTTCCAGACATTGATCGCGCCGATCAGCATCGTCAGGTTCACTTTCTCCGCGTCCGTGAAATGCGGGTCCAGGGCTTCATAGACGTCGTCCGGCGCCCCGGTCTCGGCGACCAGGGTGAGGGATTCGGTCCAGGCCAGGGCGGCGCGCTCGCGCTCGGTATACAGCGAGGACTCCCGCCATGCGGATAGCAGATACAGGCGTTCCTCCGTCTCACCGGCCTTCCGGGCGTCGGTTGTGTGCATGTAGATGCAATAGGCGCATCCGTTGATCTGCGAGGCGCGCGTCTTCACCAATTCGATCAGGCTGTATTCCAGGCCGCTGTCGCGAACGGCCTGTTCCAAACCGACCATGGCTTTCATGACGTTCGGGGAGGCTTTGAAATAGTCCAGGCGTGCTTGCATCCTGCTTCTCCTAACGATGATGTCTGTAAGATGTCGACTGTTTCGAGGGTATGACGATGCGGCGCGCCGCCCTGTGACATGCGCGGACGCATTTTTGTTGTCCCGCACGAAAGACTGCCGCTAACGCGCCTTTTCGCTCAATCGGTTCCGCGATGTCCCCTCGATCCGGGGCAGGTCGTCCTCAATCCGAAGCCAGGACAGGCAGTTTTCCTCATGGGCGTGAAGGCGCGGCGGAAACGCGTCCGCTTGATCCAGGATGCCGACCGGCACATAGACTTGACCCGGAAGGTAGTCAAAACGCCCGGTCAGTGCGGAACCGCATTCAGGGCAAAAGCTTCTCGTTACCCCGGGATTGGCGGTTATCTTCTGGCCGTCGCTTGGGGTAAATGTGACGGTGCCTTCGTCAAACGCGGCGAAAGCGGCAACCGGCGCGACGGTAGACCGGCGACAATCGTTGCAGTGGCAATAGGCTACCGTTTGCGGCGGCTGACTCGATCGGAAAGACGTCGCCCCGCAGTAGCATTTGCCCGTGATGGAAGCCGTCGGCGCGTCTTCGGCGTTGTTCATGTCGCGAAAACTCAGTCTTGTGGGGCGTCGATGAAGTCGAAGGCCTGTTCCAGGCTCGGCAGGATCTGGCTTTCGCCGACGGCCGCGCCCTCTCGCCGCGGGTCCGCGCCGCCCAGCAATTTGCCGTCCTGTTTGACGATCATGTGCAAGCCGCTGGTCATGCCGCGCTGCTTGACGGCGAAGCCCAGATTCTTGAGCTGCGTCATCGTGCCGTCCGCAATGCCGTCTTCGACTTCGACGCCGCTGTTTCGGCTTAGATAGTGTTGCTGGGAGACGGCGGCTTGCGGATCCATGTCCCAATCCACCGTGTTCAGGATCGATTGCAGGACATAGCCGATGATGCGGCTGCCGCCGGGGGAGCCCAGGACCATTTCCAATTCCCGGTCATCGTCGAAGACCAGCGTCGGGGCCATGGAACTGCGCGGGCGCTTGCCGGGTTCGACCCGGTTGGCGATCGGCTTGCCGTCGCGTTCCGCCAGGAAGGAAAAGTCGGTCAGCTGGTTGTTCAGCAGGAAGCCGCGCACCATCAGCCGCGATCCGAAGCCGGATTCGATGCTGCTGGTCATGGAAACCGCGTTGCCGTCCGCATCGATGATCGAGATATGCGTGGTCGAGGGCAGCTCCAGCGAGGTATCTGCGGCGGCCTGCTTGCCGCGTGGATGACCCGGCTGTTTCTTGGTCTTTTCGCCCATCGCCCGGTCCACCAGGCCGGCGCGGGCGCGGATATAGGCGTTTTCCAGCAAGGCGTTGACCGGCACGTCGACGAAATCCGTATCGGCCAGATAGTGGTTCCTGTCCGCGAAGGCGAGGGCGGAGGCTTCCCCGACCAGTGCGATCGTGCCGGGCGCGCCCGGGCGGTATTCGTCCAGCGGGAATTCGTCCAGCAGGGCGAGCGCTTGCAGGACCGTGAAACCGCCGGAGGAGGGCGGACCCATGCCGCAGACCAGCCGGTCGCGGTACCGGCCGCACAGATTGGGCCGGCGCTTGGCCTCGTATCCCGCCAGGTCGGTCGCGGTCATCACGCCGGGATTCCGATGCGCGTTCCGAACCGCGTCGACGATATCCTGGCCGATCGGCCCGTCATAGAAGGCATCCGGTCCGTCCTCGGCGATCAAGCGGAAGGTTTCAGCCAGATCCGGGTTCTTCAGGATCGTTCCGATGGCTTTCGGGGCGCCGGTGAAGGTGTAGAAATAGTCGTTCGTGACCGGATTGCCGCGCAGGCCTTCGGTCCGCACCAGCAGACTGTAAAGCCGTTCGCTGACGGGAAAACCGTTCTCCGCCAATTGGATGGCGGGCTGGAACAGATCGGCCCAGGGCAGTTTTCCGTGCCGCTGATGCGCCATATGCAGCATCTTCAACAGGCCGGGCACGCCGACCGACGCCCCGCCGATTACGGCATCCATGAACCGTTTCGGCTCGCCGCCGGCGGTCAGGAAGGCGTCCGGTTTCATCTTGACCGGGGCGGTTTCGCGGCCGTCATAGCTATCCAGCCGGCGCTTGTATTCGTCCCAATGCAGCATGAAGGCGCCGCCGCCGATGCCCGAGGATTGCGGCTCGACCACATTCAGCACCATCTGCGCGGCAATCGCCGCATCGACCGCGCTGCCGCCTTTTTCCAGGATCTGCGCGCCGGCCTGCGCGGCGGCAGGATGGGCGGCGGCGATCATGTATTTCTCCGCCTCGACCGGCGGGGCGGTGGGCGCCGGGGAGGCCGTTTCAGCGGTCGGCGGTTCCGGCGCGACGGCTTCCTTGGCGGTGCCTTCCAGCGGCGCGGCCGCTTCGGTTTGCGGGGCTTTTTCGGTCGCGGCGATGTCGCGCCCCGGTTCGGGGGAGACCAGGGCGGATATCATGCTCGCGATCAGGATCGATCCACCGCCGAAAAGGCAGGCCCCGATCACCGCGTTCACCGGTCCGGGAAGGAGATTCATGATACTCTTTTCCGCCATATCCGCCTCTATTCCGTATCGCTTTTTCCGGCCCTTCCGGGCCGCGGGAAAGGTATCGTAGTGCTTATCCCGTCATGGAACAACGATGGCCCGGCATCGTATTCGAACGCAAATCATAACGTGCGAATTCGACGTTCATGTGACGGCGGATGACCGAAAAGCGTCTTGAAGGCGCGGCTGAAATGGGCTGCATCCGCGAACCCGTTGCCGAGCGCGATTTCGGTGATCGGCTGTTCCGTCTGCTGCAGCAAAGCGCGGGCCCGGCGCAGGCGCAGATCCCGGTAATAGGCCGCCGGCGTGGTTTCCAGCCAGCGCCGGAACAGGCGTTCCAATTCGCGCACCGAAATGCCGACCCGCCGGGCCAATGCGCCGATCGGCAAGGGGGCCTCCAGATTCTTTTCCATCATCGCGATCGCGGCGGTCAGGTTCGGGCTGCCGGCGCCGTGGGTTTCTGCGAACCGTTGCGGCGCGTCGGCCGGCCGGATGCCGGGCAGAACGAATTCCTCGGCCATGAAAGTCGCCAAAGCCGGGCCGTGTTTGGCGGCGATCAGGGTCATCGCCATATCCATCGCGGCGGCCCCGCCGGCGACCGTGATCCGGTCCCGGTCGAACACGAAAACATCTTTTTTCACCAATATGTTAGGATACATCAGGGCCATGCTGTCCAAGTCTTCCCAATGACAGGTTGCCTGATAGCCGTCCAGAATGCCGGCGCGGGCGAGCGCCAGGCAGCCGGTTTCTATTCCCACGATAATGGCGCCGAACCGCGCTTGGCGCCGGATATAGGCCAGCACGGACCCGGTCATGCCGCGTTCCGCCTCATAGCTCGCATGGACGAACAACATGTCAAGAATGGCCGTATCGGCGATCGAGGCGGTGACGTTGTTGGAAATGCCGTTGCTGGCCTCCACCGGCCCGCCATCGACCGATAGCGTCATCCATTCATACGCCGGGCGTTCCAACTGGGTATTGGCCAGCCGGAAGGGTTCCAGGCTGGAACTCAGTGCCAGTTGGGAAAAACGGGGCAGCAGCAAATGGCCCAGACGGACCGGTTCCTGGCGGACGAGGAAAGCTTGCATGGCAAGTCGACCCATTTCAGTGACTGGCGTTTTTCGACAAGGATAATGCGTTTTTGTTCAATCGTGAGCAAGGCGCGCGATTAGAGTCGCGGGACTGATTTCACCACGAACGATCCAAATCGAATTTGGGCGGGAGGCGTTATGAACTACGACGTTGTCATCACCTGTGCGGTTACCGGTTCCGGCGATACGGTCGGCAAGCATCCGGCCATTCCGGTCACCCCGCAGCAGATCGCCAACAGCGCAATCGAGGCCGCCAAGGCCGGCGCCGCGGTGGTTCACCTGCATGTCCGCGACCCCGAAACCGGCGCGCCGAGCCGCGATCCCGACCTGTTCCGGCAGACCGTCGAACTGGTACGCGACTCCAGCACGGATGTGGTGATCAACCTGACCGCCGGGATGGGCGGGGACCTGACGCTGGGTCCGCCGGACGATCCGATGAATTACGACAAGGCCGCCACCGATATGGCGCCCTGGCAGGAGCGTGTCTCCTATGTCGATCAATTGCGGCCGGAAATCTGCACGCTCGATTGCGGCAGCATGAATTTCGGCTATGGCAACTATGTCATGACCAACACGCCGGTGATGCTGGCCCAGATGGCGGAAGCCATGGAATCCTATGGCGTGAAGCCGGAAATCGAGGTCTTCGACGCCGGCCATGTCGCCATGGCGCGCCACCTGATCGACCAGGGCCTGATCAAAAGCCCGCCCTTGTTCCAGCTTTGCCTTGGCATTCCGTTCGGCGCGCAGGCATCGCCGAACATGATGAAGGCGATGCGCGACGAATTACCGGAAGATGCGATCTGGTCCGGCTTCGGCATCAGCCGCATGCAGATGCCGATGGTGGCCCAGGCGATCCTGCTGGGCGGCAATGTCCGCGTCGGTCTGGAAGACAATATCTACCTGGACAAAGGGGTCTATGCGACCAATGCGCAACTGGTGGAGCGCGCCCGCGTGATCATCGAAGCGATGGGTGCGCGCGTCCTGACGCCGGAACAGGCACGGGCCAAATTCGGTCTTACCAAACAAGTTTAATTTAACACTCCAAGGCGCTGTAAAAGCGCCGTCTTTCAAGGAAACAAACGATGCGTAACATCGAAACGGTGGGGCTGATCGGCGGCGGTGTGATCGGCGCCGGCTGGGCCGCGCGCTGTCTGGCCCATGGGTATTCCGTCATCGCCTTCGACCCCGGTCCCGCCGCGGAAGCGATCCTGCGCGCGAAGGTCGACAATGCCTGGCCTGCGCTGAGCAAACTGGGCCTGGCGCCCGGCGCCGATAAAGGCCGGCTGAGCTTCGCGGGAAGCGTTGCCGAGGTCGCGGCCAAGGCGGATTTCATCCAGGAATCCGCCCCCGAACGGCTGGACCTGAAAACCAAGCTGCATGCGGATATCGACGCCGCGGCCCCGGCGGATGTGATCATCGGGTCGTCGACGTCAGGTTTGCTGCCGAGCGATTTCCAGGCCGATTGCGCCCGTCCGGAACGCGTGCTGGTCGGCCATCCGTTCAACCCGGTCTATCTGTTGCCGCTGGTGGAACTGGTCGGCGGCAAGAAGACCGCGCCGGAAACCATCGAAGCCGCGCGGGCCTTCTATACCAAAATCGGCATGTATCCGCTGCATGTGCGCAACGAAGTCGAAGGCTTCCTGTCCGACCGGCTGCAGGAAGCCCTGTGGCGGGAAAACCTGCACATCGTCAACGAGGGCATCGCGACGACCGAGGAACTGGACGATGCCATCGTCTACGGCCCCGGGCTGCGCTGGGCCTTCATGGGGGTCAACAAGACTTTCGCGCTGGCCGGCGGGGACGAGGGCATGCGCCATATGCTGCGCCAGTTCGGTCCGGCCCTGGAACTGCCCTGGACCAAGCTGAAGGCCCCGGAACTGACCGAAGAGCTGATCGACAAGATGGTCACCGGCACCGAGGACCAACTGGCCGGCACCACGATTTCGGAAATGGAGCGCCTGCGGGACGATTGCCTGATCGCCATCATGCAGGCCCTGGAAACCTTCAATGAGGGCGCCGGGCGCGTGTTGAAGGAAAACCGCGACCGCATGGCGGCGGAATAACCAAACAAGAAAAAGAGGGGCGGGAGTCATGGATTTCAGTCTGAGCGAAGAGCATCGCATGATCGTCGAAACGGCGCGCCGTTTCGTGGAGGAAGAACTGTATCCCTACGAGGCGGAGGTCGAGGAAAGCGATACGCTGCGGCCCGAATTGGCGGCGCAGATCCGCGAAAAGTCCATCGAACTGGGCCTCTATGCGGCGAATATGCCCGAGGAGCTTGGCGGCGGCGGCTTGGATACCGTTTCCATGTGTCTGCTGGACCGGGAATTGGGCCGGGCCAATATGGCGCTGAATTATACGGTCGCGCGGCCGTCGAACATTCTGCAAGCCTGCGAGGGCGACCAGCGGGAGAAGTACCTGTTCCCCTGCATCCGGGGCGAAAAGGTAGACTGCCTGGCGATGACCGAACCCGGCGCGGGGTCGGACGTGCGCTCCATGTCCTGCAAGGCGGAACGGGACGGGGACGATTTCGTCATCAACGGCGTGAAGCATTTCATCAGCCATGCGGATTGGGCGGATTTCGTCATCCTGTTCGCCGCGACGGGGGAAGAAGACACCCCGCGCGGGCCGCGCAAGAAGATCACCTCTTTCCTGGTCGACAAGGGCTGGCCCGGTTTCACGGTGCGCCAGGGGTATAAGAACGTTTCCCATCGCGGCTATCACAACTTCATCCTGGAATTCGACGATTGCCGGGTGCCGTCCTCGCAGGTTCTGGGCGTGGTCGATCAGGGCTTTGACGTCGCGAACGATTGGCTGGGCGCGACCCGGCTGCAGGTCGCGGCCCTGTGTCTGGGGCGCTGCCACCGGGCGCTGGAACAGTCGCTGGACTGGGCGGTTGAGCGCAAACAGTTCGGCCAGCAGATCAGTAAGTTCCAGGGCGTCAGTTTCAAACTGGCCGATATGAAAATGCGCCTGCACGCGGCGGAACTGATGGTGATGGAAGCGGCCTGGAAACACGAACAAGGCGCCATGGAAGATATGGATGCGGCGATGGCGAAATTGGCCGCGACCGAAGCCCTGGCCTTCATCGCCGACGAGGCGATCCAGATCCATGGCGGGATGGGGTTGATGAGCGACCTGCCGCTGGAACGGATTTGGCGCGATGCGCGGGTCGAGCGGATCTGGGAAGGCACCAGCGAAATCCAGCGCCACATCATTTCCCGTTCCCTTCTGCGGCCGCTGGGCGGTTAGGGAGACGTCCATGGATGGGCATTTGGACCCCACGGCATCTGGCGGCGACGCCGAACAGGAGCGCGCGGGCAAGATCGAAGGCCTGCGCCGGTTGCTGCGCCCCCGCTCGCTGGCCGTTATCGGCGGATATGAGGCGGCGACCGTCGTAGAGCAATCGTTGAAGATCGGTTTCGACGGTGAAATCTGGCCGGTCAATCCGCACCGGGCCGATATGTCGGGCATTCCCTGTTTCGCCACGGTCGAGGACCTGCCGGGCGCGCCGGACGCGGCCTTCGTCGCGATCCCGCCGGACGCCACGGTCGATGTCGTGCGGCGGCTGTCCGCGCTGGGGACGGGCGGGGCTGTCTGTTATGCATCCGGCTTCAAGGAAGTCGGCGGCGTCGGGATCAAGCGCCAGAACGACCTGTTGGCGGCGGCGGGCGCGATGCCTTTCGTCGGGCCGAACTGCTACGGCGCGCTGAACTATCTGGACGGCGCGGCGCTGTGGCCGGACCAGCACGGCGGTGTCCGGGTCGAACGGGGTGCCGCCATCGTCGCGCAAAGCGGCAATATCTCCATCAGCCTGACCATGCAGCAGCGCAGCGTGCCGCTGGCCTATGTGATCAGCGTCGGCAACAAGGCCGATCTGGGATTCGATGCCTATATCGACGCCCTGGCGCTGGACGAACGCGTGACCTGCATCGGCCTGATCGCCGAAAGCATCGACGATATCCCCGCATTCGCCCGCGCCGCCGCGCGGGCCAAGCAGGCGGGCAAACCCATCGTCGTGTTGAAAGCCGGCCGGTCGGACAAAGGCGCGCAGGCGACGATGAGCCATACATCCTCGCTCGCCGGGTCCGATGCGCTGTACCAAGCCCTGTTCGACGCCATCGGCATCGCGCGGGTGGATGACCTGTCGACCTTGTTGGAAGCGCTGAAACTGCTTTCCGTCGTGCCCCCACTGACGGGGAACCGGATAGCCTCGATGAGCTGTTCCGGCGGCGAAGCCTCGCTGATGGCCGATTTGGGCGAGGATATGGGCCTGACCTATCCCGACTTCTCGCCGTCGGTGCATGACCGGCTCTACGACGTCCTGGGCGACAAGGTGGCGATTGCCAATCCGTTGGATTATCACACTTATATTTGGGAAAACCGTCCGGCGATGACCGACTGTTTCGGCGCGGCGCTCTCGGCGGATGTGGATATGGGCGTGCTGGTCATCGATTTTCCGCATCCGGCGAAATGCGACACGTCGGGCTGGGAACCGGCGATCGAAGCCTATATCGACGCCGCCCGGATCAGCGGCCGCCCGGCCGCCGTCCTGGCCAGCATTCCGGAGAACATGACGCCGGAAGCCGCGACGCGGTTCCTGGAAGCCGGGGTCGTTCCCTTGCAGGGACTGCGCGAAGGATTGGGCGCCATTGCGGCCGCCGTGCGGGCCGGCAAACAGTCGGACTGGCTTCCGGCCCCCATTGGCCCCCAATCCGACGGCGAGGCCGTGGTGCTGGACGAATGGCGGTCGAAGCAATTGGCCCGGCGCTATGGATTGCGGACCCCGGAAGGGTCGCTCGTCACGTCGGCGACGGAAGCTGTCGCCGCGGCGGAAGCCCTGGGCTTCCCGGTCGTTGCCAAGGCGGTTTCGTCCAGCTTGGCGCATAAGACCGAAGCCGGGGCGGTAAAGCTCAACCTGGCCGACGGCGATGCGGTCGCCGCGGCGGCGGAGCATCTGTTCACGCTGGCTGACCGGGTGATGGTGGAGAAGATGGTGGCCGGGTCGGTCGCCGAACTGCTGATCGGCGTGAACCGCGATCCGCAATTCGGTCTGCATCTGGTTGTCGGCGCGGGTGGCGAACTGGTCGAATTGCTGAACGATGCCGCCATCATCCTGCTGCCCGCGACGGGGGAACGGATCGAGGAGGCCTTGTCTTCCCTGCGCTGCGCGCCGCTGTTGCAAGGGTATCGCGGGCGGTCCATGGGCGATTGGGACGCCGTCGTCTCGGCGGTCGAAAGCGTCGCGGCAATGGTCTCGGAAATGGGCGACCGGATATTGGAAGTGGATATCAATCCGTTGATGGTCTTGCCCCAAGGTGAAAAAGGGGGCGCGGGCGCTGTTGCGGCGGACGCCCTGATAAGATGGGTGGAGGAAAAGAGAGTATGAGCGACTCCGTGAAAGTGGAACGCCGCGGCGCGGTCTTGGAAGTGACCCTGGACCGGCCGAAGGCGAATGCCATCGATGCCCCGACCAGCAGGGAAATGGGCGATGTCTTCGCCGCCTTCCGGGACGATCCGGAATTGCGGGTCGCCATCCTGACGGGCGGCGGGGACAAGTTCTTCTGCCCGGGCTGGGATCTCAAAGCCGCCGCGGCGGGTGAGGGGCCGGACGAATATTACGGCGTCGGCGGTTTCGGCGGTTTGCAGGAACTGCCGGGCCTGAACAAGCCGGTGATCGCGGCGGTCAACGGCATCGCCTTCGGCGGCGGGTTCGAATTGATGATCAGCGCGGACATCATCATCGCCGCCGACCATGCCATGTTCGCGCTACCGGAAATCCGGTCCGGGACCTTGGCGGATGCGGCGACGATCAAACTGCCGCGCCGCATTCCGCATCATGTGGCCATGGAAATGCTGTTCACCGGCCGCCGTTTCGACGCAGCGGAGGCGAAGCAATGGGGCGTGGTGAACGAAGTGGTCCCGGCGGCGGACCTGATGACCGTCGCGCGCGCCAAGGCCGATCTGCTGGCCAGCGGCCCGCCGCTGGTCTATGCGGCGATCAAGGAAGTGGTGCGCGAAACCAGCCACTTGCCGGTGCAGGAAGCCTTCGACCTTGTCACCAAGTCGAAGCTGCCGACGGTGAAGACGCTCTATTCCAGCGAGGACCAGAAGGAAGGCGCACGCGCCTTCGCCGAAAAGCGCGACCCGGTCTGGAAGGGGCGGTAGCCGACGGAATGGGCCTTAGTGGCTGATCACGACCATCCGGTGATTAGCGGGTTCGACCGGGCGGAAATTGTCCGAATACAGGGACGAAAAGGCCTCGATCTGCTGCTTGCTGGCGGTGATCGGGTGTTCCATGACATGCCAGGTGACGATCTCCGAACAGGGCGGGGTGGTCAGCGAGCCGCGATAGCGGAAGGCTGCGTGGTCGCCGGGCATCAGATCCGTGGGGTCGACCTCATGCGTTGATTCATGTGTGTGACCTGCTTCCGGAATGTGGTCGAAAACCGCCTCCAGAACCGGATTGGCGTCGCCTTCTTCGATCATCACGCCGATCACGAATAGGTCGCCATAGTCGGATTTGTGCACGAAATGGACCTCGAGCGGGGCATGTTTGCCGTCGATCGTGTGTTCGGACAGGTGGTGGAAATGGAACTGGAGTAACTCGTAGCGCCGGCTGCCCGCCACCACGGACCCGCCGTGACCGCCCGTGTTCACCTGGATCGTATGGCCGTTATTCACGACCGCCGGTGCGAAACCGTGCCACTCCATTTCCGGCGTCGATCCGCCCGCCGCGACGGCCGCGGCGGAGATGATGTCGATCGGCGATTGGGACGTGCCCGCGCAAGCCTTATTGCCGGGCGCGAGTTCGGCCCAATGTTCGGGACCCTCGTGGCCTGAATACCCCCAATGCGCCTTGCCGCCGGCGGCCTGGGCCCCAATCGGCGCCAACATCGTGCATGCGGTCAAAAGAAATGCGGAAATATTGCGGGGCATGGCTAGGGTTACTCCTCGATCAACCGGCCAAATTGGCGGGTGAACGGGGAATAGCCCGGAAATGCTTTCAAACCGGTTAATGTCGCCGCGTTTACGCCGCCAGGGCGGCGGTCAGGATTTCGCCGCGACGGCCTCGACCTCGATCTTCATTTTCGGATCGGCCAGGCCGGAGACGACCACCAGGGTGGAAGCCGGTGCGATGCCGTCGGTCAGTACCTTGTCGCGACCGGTGCGGTAGGCGGCGACATAGCGGGCGTCGGTGATATAGGCGTTCACCCGGACAAGATCTTCCAACCCCATGCCGGCATCTTCCAGGATCGCCTTCAGGTTCAGCCAAACGTTTTCGGACTGTTCCTCGGCGCTGTCGGGCATGGTGCCGTCGGGCGTCAGGCCGACTTGACCGGAAATGAACAAGGCACGGGCGTCCTTCGGGATTTCCACGGCATGCGAATAACGCGCAAGCGGCGGGGCGATGGTGGCTGGATTGCGGATTGTCAGGGTCATTTCTGCCTCCCAAGTTTACGGAAAGTCGGTTCAGGCGCCATTTCGGCTCAGGTGCCGGCCAGCGGATGCCAGGTTCGCGCGAAGGCTTCCGCATCCGCCCGGTTCCGGAACCATAATGTGGCGGGGCCGGATACGGGAAGCACGATCAGCCAGCCGGCGGTACAGCGCCGGTTGCACCAATCGGCGTATTTGCGCAGTTGCGCCTCGCTGACAGTGGCCGCGCCGGCAGCGCCGTCGGCCGGTTTGGAAAGCGCGCCGGTCGTCGGTGCGCGGACCGGCGTCCATGTCCGGCGGATTTCATCTTCCGGCGGGGGGCGGTTGGTTTCCGATGTCCCGCCGGCATCATCCCCGAACTTGCCGCCGAAGCGTTTCGCACCGGTCCAATCGTCGACTTCTTCCGCGTCGCTTTCGATCTGGGTCCGCATGGCCCGCATCGCCCGCAGGATAACGGCGCCGGCGACCAAGGTGATGACGGCAAGAACGATGATTGTCTTGATCATGAAGCGGTCCGGTCGGGTATCGATACGCGAACCATCCTGGGCGAGACGTCAGGCCCCGGCAAGAAGGCCGTCCAGCGTATCGAATACGGCATCGAACATTTCCACCGTCAACCGGCCGGTATTCGTGTTGTAGCGCGAGCAGTGATAGCTATCGACAAGCACGGCGCCGGTATCGGGCAGGTCGTGAACGCTGCCATGGCCGAATTTGAAGGCGGATTGCTTGAAGCCCAGGCCGCGCAGCGTCGCGTTATGCGACAGCAGGCCCAGGCACAGCATGGCTTTCAGGTTGGGCATGGCGGCGATTTCGCGCGCCAGAAAGGGTAGGCAGTTGGAAACCTCCGACCCGACCGGCTTGTTCTGGGGCGGAACGCAGCGCACCGCATTGGTGATCCGCGCGTTGACCAGCTCCAGCCCGTCGTCGCGGCGCTTGTCGTAGCTGCCCTTCGCATATCCATGACCGGCCAGCGTGGCATAGAGCAGATCGCCGGCGTAGTCCCCGGTGAAGGGCCGGCCGGTCTTGTTGGCGCCCTGCAGGCCGGGGGCAAGGCCGATGACCAGCAGTTCGGCGTTGAGCGGCCCGAAACTGTCCACCGGGCCGTTATGCCAATCGGGATGCGCCGCGCGATTGTCGGCGCGGAAGGCGGCCAGCCTGGGGCAAAGCGCGCAAGACTGGTCCGGAACTGAGAATTCTTCCGTCACGGCGTTTCCCGGTTGGACGACCTTGAGGAGGGCGGCGAGGGCGCGCGTCCGGTTGCAGACGCGCTCCCCTAATCAGACGCGCTCTACGACCGCTTCGTCGTCGTCGTCGAACTCTTCCTCATAGTCGTCTTCGTAATCGTCTTCTAGGTCGTCTTCGGCATCGTCGCGGTATTCGGCGGATTTGAAATTTTCCTTCCGCGGCCGCGGCGCCGGGCGGGCCCCGTCATGGAAATTGCGCGCGACAAGCTTGGACAGTTCCGACAGTTCGATGAAATTGTCGCATTGCCGGCGCAGCTCGTCGGCGACCATCGGCGGCGAGGTCTTGATGGTGCTGACGACGGTCACCCGCAGGCCCTTGCGCTGCACCGCTTCGGCCAGCCGGCGGAAATCGCCGTCACCGGAAAACAGCACGACATGGTCCATATGTTCGGCCATTTCCAGAACATCGATCGCCAGTTCGATATCCATATTGCCCTTCACCTTACGGCGGCCCTGGGCGTCGGTGTATTCCTTGGCCGGTTTGGTGACCAGCGTGTAGCCGTTATAGTCGAGCCAATCGACCAACGGGCGGATCGGCGAATATTCCTGCTCTTCGAAAAGGGCGGTGTAATAGAACGCGCGAACCATCTGACATTCGTTGCGAAACTGATCGAGCAGCTTCTTATAATCGATGTCGAATCCCAAAGTCCGGGCGGCGGAATAAAGATTGGCACCGTCAATGAACAGAGCGACTCGCTCTTCCTTGTAGAATCCCATATTCATAATGTGAGCCCCCAATACTCAAATACTTCGAAAATGACTTGTACCCGAATGACTTAGAACTTTTATCGTGATCAAGTCCGACCAAGCGGAATTTCTTACAGCTTGAATTTAATTCCGACAAGCAAGTATCAAGTGCCGTTGTTCAACTATTGCCAAGAGAAGCGTGAAAAGCGCCGGATGCGGGGCTTTTCAGCGGAAAAGCAGCGGTCTTGAGCAATTCGCGCCGCCCGGGCCGTGTCTTGATGTTGCATTACCCGCGCATCGACCGTATATTTCGCGCCTCAAATTTACCGAAAACTCCTGTCGTTCGGTTGGAAAGTTCAGACCGGGCCCACTATGTTGTTGGGTGTCGGTCTTTACTCGTGCGGCGTGACGGGGCCTCCGGTTGGACCGGGGCCAGGGTCGACACACCGCCGGCGATGGCGACGAAATCAAGATTGAAGGACGTTTTGGCATGGCGCGCGTTACCGTTGAAGATTGCGTAGAAAAGATTCCGAACCGGTTCGACCTGGTCTTGGTCGCGGCGCAGCGCAGCCGCGACATCGCGACCGGCGCGTCGATCACGGTCGACCGGGACAATGACAAGAACCCGGTCGTCTCGCTGCGCGAAATCGCGGACGAAACCGTCCCGCTGGACGATTTGAAGGACCAGTTGATCCGCAACATGCAGCGCCATGTGGATGTCGATGAGCCGGAAGAAGTCGATATGATGGAGCAGATGTCGAACGGCACGCTGGAAGACAAGCCGGTGGAAGAGCCGGAGCCGGAGCCGATGTCGCCCTTCGCGCGCGCGTTGCCCGACATGCCGGCCTTCGAGGATATGGAGCCGGGCTTCTTTGAAGACTAAGCGATCCCTTTCGCAACCCGCTTGCGGGGCTGTTTTTTGTGGTACGGGCCGGTGTTTCGCCGGCCCCTTTCCCCGATAAGGGGGTATAAAGAGACATGTTGCGTCAGTACGAACTGGTGGAGCGTGTAAAGCACTACGATCCGGGCGCGGATGAGGGCCTCCTCAACCGCGCCTATGTTTTTGCGATGAAGGCCCATGGGACGCAGACCCGCGCATCGGGCGATCCCTATTTCTCCCATCCGGTAGAAGTCGCCGGACTGTTGAGCGAAAAACGCCTCGACGCTTCCTCCATCGTCACCGGCCTGCTGCATGACACGGTCGAGGATACCGACGCCACGCTGGAGATCATCCAGGACACGTTCGGCCCGGAAGTGGCGGGGCTGGTGGACGGCGTCACCAAGCTGACCCAATTGGAATTGCAGTCCAGCCGGACCAAGCAGGCGGAGAATTTCCGCAAGCTGGTGCTGGCCATGTCCCAGGACATCCGCGTGTTGGTCGTGAAGCTCGCCGACCGCCTGCACAACATGCGAACGCTGCATTTCATCTCCAAGGAGGAGAAGCGCCGCCGCATCGCGCTGGAGACCATGGAAATCTACGTTCCGCTGACCGAGCGGATCGGTATCCGGGACTGGAAGGACGAGCTGGAAGACCTTGCCTTCGCGGAATTGAATCCGGACGCGCGCAGTTCCATCGTCAACCGCCTGCATTACCTGCATGAGGAAAGCGGCGACACCATCGGCAAGGTGGTCGAGGAACTGCGGACCCTGCTGGAAGCCAACGAGATCGAGGCGACGGTTCTGGGGCGGGAGAAATCTCCGTTCTCAATTTGGCGTAAGATGCAGAGGCAAAACATTGGTTTTGAACAGCTTTCCGATATCGTTGCCTTCCGCGTCATCGTCAAGGATGTGGGCGATTGCTATCGCGCGCTGGGCTGTATCCACGGCCGCTATACGGTCACGCCGGGGCGGTTCAAGGACTATATCTCGCTGCCGAAACCGAACGGGTATCAATCCCTGCATACGGGTGTGATCGGGCCGGAGAACACCCGGATCGAGGTCCAGATCCGGACCCAGGAAATGCACGACGTGGCCGAATTGGGCGTCGCCGCGCATTGGCGCTACAAGTCCGGCGGGTCGGAAGAACCGGCGCGCGAAGGGCGGCAATACCGCTGGATGCGCGACATGCTGGATATTCTGTCCAATGCGTCCGGGCCCGACGACTTCCTGGAAAACACCAAGATGGAGATGTTCGCCGACCAGGTGTTCGTCTTCACGCCGAAGGGCGATCTGCACGCCATGCCGCGCGGGTCGACGCCGGTCGACTTCGCCTATGCGGTCCATACCGATGTGGGCAACCGCACCGTGGGCGCCAAGATCAACGGCCGGATCAAGCCGTTGCGGACCGAATTGCGCAACGGCGACCAGGTGGAGATCATCACGTCCAAGGCGCAGACGCCGTCGCCCGCCTGGGAAGCCTTCATCGTCACCGGCAAGGCGCGCTCGGCGATCCGTCGCTTCGTGCGTTCGAAGCAGCGCGACCAGTATTTCGGCCTCGGCCGCGAGGTGCTGGACAGCACCTTCCGCCAGGGCGACTACGATTTGACCGAAAAGGCCCTGCGCGGCGTGACCGCAAAATTCAAGGTCGATACGGTCGACGACCTCTATGTCGCGGTGGGTGAGGGGCGGATCACCGGGCGCGACGTGCTCTACGCGGTCTATCCCGGCGCCAAGGCGGAACTGGCGCAGGAACAGGAACAGAAGAAGCAGCAGATCGCGCCGGCGCAGAAGGCCAGGGATCCGCACCGTCACAGCGTGCCGGTCAAGGGGCTGATCAAGGGCATGGCGATCCATTACGCGCGCTGCTGCCATCCGCTGCCGGGTGACCGGATCGTCGGTATCGTTACCACCGGGCGCGGGGTCACCATCCACACGATCAATTGCAGCACCTTGGAGGATTTCGCGGATTCGCCGGACCGCTGGCTCGATGTCAGCTGGGATACGAATGCCGAGGAACCGCAGGCCTTCATGGGCCGGGTCCATGCGGTCATCGCCAACGAGCCGGGCAGCCTGGGCACGATTTCAAGCGTCATCGGCCGCAGCGGCGGCAATATCTTCAATCTGAAATTCACCAATCGCGGTGAAGACTTCTACGAGATGTTGCTCGATATCGAAGTCACCGGGGTGCGCCAGCTCAGCAACATCATGGCCGCGTTGCGCGCCACGCCCGTGGTCAATTCCGTCGATCGGGCCTTCAGCTAACATTCCGTCACGCCAAAGGGGAAAACCATGCAGACCATCGACAGCCTGGACGCTCTCGAGGCGCTTTATGACGAACCCGTGCCGGCGTCGCTGACCAAGGTCGCGAAAAAGATGACGCCGCTGTATCGGCAATGGATCGAGGCCTCGCGCTTTTTGGTGATCTCCACCGTCGGGCCGGAAGGGACCGATGCCAGCCCGCGCGGCGAGGATGGGCCGGTGGTGAAGATCGTCGATGACCGGACCGTCTGGCTGCCCGATTGGCGCGGCAACAACCGCATCGACAATCTTCGTAATATCGTTCGGGACGGACGGGCCAGCCTGATGTTCATGGTGCCGGGTTGCGACAATGTGGTGCGCATCAACGGCCAGGCGGCGCTGACCGCCGACGAGAATATCCGCGCGAGTTTCGCCAAGGGCGACAAGCTGCCCAAGACCGTTATCGTGGTCACGATCGGCGAGATGTATTTTCAATGCGCCAAGGCGATCATGCGGTCGCAATTATGGACCCCGGTGACGGAGAAACCCGCGGTGCCCACGGCCGGCCAGTTCGTCAAGGAAATGAAGCAGGACTTCGACGCCGTCGCCTATGACCAAGGCTATCCCGAATACGCCGCCGGCCGGATGTGGTGAAAAACCCATGAATGGCGCGGCCGTCAGGGCGAAAATAGGCCATGCTGCACTTGCACAGCAAAGCGCAACACGCCAATTTCAATGTCTGGCTTTTTCCTTCTAGCACACGGGCTTCCCGTTCATGTTCAAACGCCGCAGCAAGCGACAGGTTCATCACCATTTGCGAGAGGCCGTCTGGCCGACAATCGGGTGGCGGCGCAGCGTGGACTATGTCAAGCACCGGGTCGGGCGCTTGCCGGGGACGCCCTATTCCATCGCCGCCGGCTTCGCCTGGGGGGCGGCGATATCCTGCACGCCGTTCATGGGACTTCACATCATCGCATCGGCGATCGGGGCCTGGGTGACCCGGGCCAGCGTCCTGGCGGCGGCGCTGGGCACACTGGTCGGCAACCCCTGGACCTTTCCCTTCATCTGGGCGTGGATCTATACGCTGGGCGTCTGGATCCTGGGGCGAGAGCCGATCGAGCTGAACTATGAACATTTCAGCCTGACCTATCTGTACGATCATTTCTGGGCGATTTTCGTGCCGATGATGGTCGGCGGCGTGCCGACCGCCCTCGTGGTCTGGGCCGCCTTCTTCTTTCCCCTGCGCGCGATGGTGTCCAAGTATCAGTTGATCCGCCGCGCACGCATTGCGGCCAAGAAGAACCGGGAAATTTCCGAAGGCGGGACGGGGGCCGCGGTATGATCATCGGTTTGGGCACGGATCTGTGCGATATCGGCCGTATCCGCGGCACGCTGGAACAATTCGGCGAGCGGTTCACAAAACGGCTCTATACCGACCAGGAACGGATGCGCGCGGAACGGCGGCCGGCCCGCCGCGCGGACCGCTACGCGCAGATGTTCGCGGCGAAAGAGGCCTGCTCCAAGGCGCTTGGCACCGGTTTTCGCAAGGGCGTGTTCTGGCGCGATATGGAAGTCGTGCCGCTGCCGTCGGGCAAGCCGACCTTGAACATCACCGGCGGTGCGCGCGAACGGCTGTTGAGCTTGACCCCGGCTGGGTTCAAACCAATGGCGAATGTCAGCCTGACCGACGAGTCGGGGCTGGCCCAGGCGGTGGTGATTCTATCCGCCGTGCCGCTGGATTGGCCCGATCCGACGGAACCCTGAGGCCCGCCGGAACCCTAGGTTATCGCGGGGCTTGCCGCTTGTGACCCGCCGCCGCCTTGACTTGCGGCGACGCGGCGGGCCTTATCCCGCGCCGGGACGGAATTTTCGCGATGCGCCGGGAAATGAGGCCAGGAGTTGAGGCCCTTAAATGGGGCCAGGAGTTGAGGCTGGGCGCGGCGCGGTTTGACAGGTTGAAGAGAGGCCGCTTTTCATGGAGTTGTTCAAAACCCTCGTGTTCGCGCTTGCGATCGCGCTTGGCGTGCGGACTTTCGCGTTCGAGCCGTTCAACATTCCGTCCGGATCGATGATCCCGACCTTGTTGATCGGGGACTACCTGTTCGTCTCGAAATATTCCTACGGCTACAGTCAGTATTCCTTTCCCCTGGGCCTGATCCCGTTTTCGGGGCGGATTTTGGGCGACGAACCGGAACGCGGCGATGTTGCGGTCTTCCGCCTGCCGACGGATACCAAGATCGATTATATCAAGCGCGTTATCGGCCTGCCGGGCGACAAGATCCAGGTGATCGGCGGCATCCTTCACATCAACGGTAAAGCCGTCGAGCGCCGCCGGATGGAAGATTATGTCGTCAACAAGGGGCAGGTCGCGGAAAAACGAATCCGCCAATACGAGGAAACCCTGCCGAACGGGGTGAAGCACACGATCATCGAGGAACGCGGCGACAATTGGCATCTGGACAATACCCCGGTCTATACGGTGCCCGAGGGCCATTATTTCATGATGGGCGACAACCGCGACAACTCTCAGGACAGTCGTGTGTTGAGCCAGGTCGGCTTCGTGCCCGCCGAAAACCTGATCGGCCGCGCCGAAAGGCTTTTCTTCTCGACCGACGGCAGCGCGGAGGTCTGGGAAATCTGGAACTGGCCTTTCGCGATCCGGTATGGACGTCTGCTCAATGGGATCTACTAAACCGATCGACGCTACGCTGATTGCCGCGCTTCAGCTCGGCGACACGGATTTGACCGATGCGGACAGGGACCTGCTGCGGCGGGCGTTGACGCATCGCAGCCTGATCGGCGCCGGCACCAGTTATGAACGCCTGGAATTCCTGGGCGACCGCGTACTGGGCCTGATCGTCGCCGAAATGCTGTTGAATGCGTTTCCGAAGGAAGAGGAAGGCCCCATCGCGAAACGGCATGCGGGTCTGGTCCGCAAGGAAACATTGGCCGAGGTTGCCGCCCAGATCGGTCTGCCGGACTATATTCTGATGTCGGCGGGCGAAGAAACGTCGGGCGGACGGCAGAACAGCGCCATCACAAGCGATGTCTGCGAGGCTATTATCGCGGCAATCTATCGCATCGGCGGGTTGGGCGCGGCCCAGCGCTTCGTCGAACCTCTCTGGCGCCCGTTCCTGGAACGGGAACTGGAACCCCCGCGCGATGCGAAGACCAGTTTGCAGGAATGGTTGCAGGGGCGCGGGCAGCCCTTGCCGACATATGAAATCGTGGAACGCAGCGGACCCGACCACGCACCGGTATTCACGATTGCCGCGACGGTGAAGGGCGGGGAAACCAGAAGCGCGACGGGACGATCCAAGCGCGCGGCGGAACAGGCCGCGGCGGCGGCCTTGTTGGCGGAGTTGAAGAAAGCCGAATGACAACCCACACGACCAAATCCGGCGAGTCCGGTGGCGAACATGGCGACAATGGCGATACGACCCGGTGCGGCTTCGTTGCCGTAATCGGTGCGCCGAATGCCGGTAAGTCGACCCTGGTCAATCTGCTGGTCGGCGCGAAAGTCTCTATCGTGACGCATAAGGTCCAAACGACCCGGACCCGCGTCATGGGCATTGCGATGAAGGATCAGGCGCAGATCGTCTTCATCGACACGCCCGGGATTTTCCAGCCGAAACGCCGGTTGGACCGCGCGATGGTCGGGGCCGCCTGGATGGGGGTCGACGAGGCCGACCAGACGGTTCTTCTGATCGACGCCTCCGTCGGGTTGAACGCGGAAAACCAGGCGATCCTGGACGGCCTGATCGAACGCAAGGCCAAGGCCGTGCTGGCCCTGAATAAGATCGATCTGGTGAAACGTGAAAAGCTGCTGGAACTGGCGGCGACGCTGAACGATTCCGGCGTCTTCACCGACACGTTCATGATTTCGGCCCTTAAGGGCTACGGGGCGCAGGATCTGTTGAGCCATTTGGCCGCCAATGTCGCGCCGGGCCCGTGGATGTTTCCTGAGGACCAGCTTTCCGACATGCCGCAGATGCTGTTGGCGGCGGAGGTCACGCGCGAAAAACTGTTCATCAACGTGCATCAGGAACTGCCCTATGCCACCACGGTCGAGACCGAGTTGTGGGAACCGACGAACGACGGCGGGGTGAAGATAGAACAGACGATCTATGTCGCCCGCGACAGTCAAAAGGCGATCATCCTGGGCAAGGGCGGCCAGCGCGTGAAGGCCATCGGTAAATCCGCGCGCGAGGAACTTGTGGAGTTGCTCGGTTGCCCGGTTCATCTCTACCTTTTCGTTAAGGTCCGCGAACGCTGGCAGGACGACCCGGCCCGCTATCGCGTCTGGAACCTGGATTTCAACGCCTGACGGCGACCAATGTTGGCGTGGGTGTCGAGTGGGGTAGGGCGCCGGTTCGCGCCCGTCAGTGTTTGGAGGCGACATGAACATGGAAACGGGCAGCCATGCCCATCATGAGGATCCGCGCAACGAAACGGTCCGGATTTATGTAAACGGGCGCATCGTGCCCCGCGCTGAGGCGGTGGTTTCCGTCTTCGATTCCGGTTTCCTGCTGGGGGACGGCGTTTGGGAAGGCATCCGCCTGCACAACAACAAGCTCGCCTTCCTGGAAGAGCATCTGGATCGTCTGTACGAAGGCGCGAAGGCCATCGACCTCGATATCGGCATGCCGCCGGCGGAATTGGCCAAGAAGATCATGGATACCTGCGCCGCCAACGGCATGCATTCAGGCGTGCATATCCGCCTGGTCGTCAGCCGCGGTTTGAAAAGAACGCCCTATCAAAGCCCGAAGGCCAATGTCGGCGGCGCGACCGTGGTCATCATCCCGGAATGGAAGGAAGCCCATCCGACCGCCAAGGAACGGCCGATGTCGCTGTTCACGGCCCATGTCCGGCGCGGCGCACCGGATGTGCAGGACCCGATGTGGAACAGCTTGAGCAAGCTGAATTGCATCGCCGCCTGCATCCAGGCGGACAAGGCGGGCGCGGATGAAGCGCTGATGCTGGACCCGCACGGCTTTGTCGCGACCTGCAATTCCACCCATTTCTTCATCGTCCGCAAGGGGGAGCTTTGGACCTCGACGGGCAAGTACTGCCTGAAGGGGATCACGCGGGGGAACATTATCGAATTGGCGCATCGGAACGACGTTCCGGTCTATCAGAAGGATTTCAGCCTGACCGAGGTCTATGGCGCGGATGAAGCCTTCGTGACGGGGACCTTCGCGGGCGTCATGCCGGTGGGGTCGGTCGACGGCCGCACGATCGGCGATGGTGGACGGGGGCAGATGACCGCGCGGCTCCAGTCCCTCTATGCCGATTTGATCGAACAGGAATGCCCGGCGGACTAGGCGTGTTGAGGGGGGTGACATGAACGAGACAAGCGACCCGATCCGGATCGCCATGTGGTCCGGTCCGCGCAACATCTCGACCGCGATGATGCGATCCTTCGAGAACCGGGCCGACTGCGCGGTCTCAGACGAGCCCTTCTATGCCGCCTATCTCTATGAGACGGGCCTGGACCATCCGATGCGCGGTGCGGTGATCGCGTCCCAGCCGACCGATTGGCGCAATGTGGTGCGCCAGGTGACAGGCCCCGTACCCGGCGGAAAACCGGTCTGGTACCAAAAGCACATGACCCATCACATGCTGCGGCATTATGGCTTGGACTGGACCGACGGAATGGCGAACTGCTTCCTGATCCGCGATCCCGCTTTCGTCGTCGCCTCCTATGCCGCGAAACGGGAAGAGGTGACCGCGGCGGATCTGGGCTATCACCGGCAAATCGAGTTGTTCGACCGCGTCTGCGACAAGCTGGGCGCTGCGCCGCCGGTTCTGGATTCGGCGGATATCCTGAAAAACCCGGAAGGGATGCTGTCCGCGCTGTGCGCCAGGGTCGGCATTCCCTTCGACGCGGCGATGCTGAACTGGCCCGACGGGCCGCGCGACAGCGACGGGGTCTGGGGGGCGCATTGGTACGCCTCCGTTAACGCATCCACCGGCTTCATGCCCTATACTGAAAAGGAAGCGGTGGTGCCTGAGGGGCTGAAACCGGTCTATGAAGCCTGTTTGGAGCCCTACAATACACTTGTGAAACATCGCTTGGTTGCGTGACGGCGCGGGCGGGATCATAGTCCGGCCATTCAAGACATCGAGAGAGCGCCATGTCTGCGTCCAGCGCCAGATTGTCCCTGATCTTCTCCTGCATCGGGCATTTCTATTTCCACTATTTCGCGGCGATGTACTTCACCATCGTCATCGCGATGGCGGCGGATTGGAACCGTCCCTTCCATGACCTGATCGAGCTTTGGCTGCCGGCCTCCATCCTGATCGGCGCGGCCTCGCTGCCGGCCGGACGCCTGGCGGATATCTGGAGCGCACCGGGCATGATGATCATCATGTTCTTAGGGATGGGGGCGGCGACGGCCGCGTGCGCCTTTGCCGAGCAGGACTTGGTCCTGACCGGTTTCCTGGCCATGATCGGCCTGTTCGGCGCGATTTATCATCCTGTCGGCATTTCCTGGCTGATCCGCAATTCCGATGGCTCTACCGGTAAGAAACTGGCGGTGAACGGTATCTTCGGCGGGCTCGGCGCGGCGGCGGCGGGCGGCATTACCGGGCTGATCCTTGAATTCTTCTCCTGGCGGGAGGCCTTCCTGCTGCCGGGCGTCCTTTGTGCCGCGACCGGCGCCGTCATGCTGTGGTGTGTTGCTTCGGGCCGGATCCGCGAAGGCGACAAGTCGGCGCGCAAGAACAACCCGGCCATGGGCAACGGCAATCTGAAGGCCTTCTGTCTGCTGCTGTTCCCGATGTTCGCCATCGGCCTGCTTTACAGCACGATGCAGGCGGCCATGCCGAAACTGTTCGAGGAAGGTCTCATCGGCCTCGTCGGCGGTAATCTGGCGCTGGTCGGCGCGATGGTCGCGGCGGTCTATGTCGCCGGGGCGGCGATGCAGGTGGTCGGCGGCCATATGGCGGACCACCATTCGAAGAAGACGGTCTATGTCATCTGTTGGCTGGGACAGGTCCCGTTACTGACCATTGTCGCTATGACCGGTGACGTCATGCTGCTGACCGCCGCGACCTTCATGGTGGTTCTGAACAACAGTGCGCTGCCGTCGGAAAACATGCTTCTGTCCCAGTACACGCCGGAACGGCATCAGGGGCTGGCTTTCGGCATCAAGTTCATCCTGGCCTTCGGCGCGGCGCCATTGGGCGTGAAACTGATTTCCTGGGTGCGGGAGGCGACCGGTTCCTTCGAATGGCTCATTCTGGGCCTGGCGGCGATGGCGGCCGTCGCGGTGCTGGTCGTGATGTTCCTGCCGTCCGACCGGCCGGCCAAGTTCGAAGGCGAAACGGTGCCGGCGGAATAGGGGACAATTCGGGCGAAGAGTGCTATTCTTCAGCCATGGCCGAGAAGAGACCACCGAACGCGTTCGAACGACTTTCCATGCGGAGCTATCACCACCAATTGCACATCTATTGGATCGGCGTGCTGGTGCTGGTCTTCGCGCTCGACACCTACCTCTATTTCAAGATATTCGACTGGGACGCCGCCTGCCGGGCCTATGTCTCCGATCAATCCTGGGCGACGTGGTTCGCCATTCACCGCGGCTGCAACGCGGTGGTGCCCTTCGTCGCGAACCTTCTGATCGCCGGGATACTGACCCTGGTGGCGCAGTCCCTGGGCCGTCGGTTCAAGGTTATCGAGTCCTAAGCGAAATGGCCTGCCTGGCAAAGCAAAGTGCTGTTCGTGATGTTGATAGTAGTTTTCGGCTTTGACCAAAGAGACACCGGAGACTCTTGATGAAAGTCTGAAGAAGGCCCACGGCCGCTACGCCAAGAGCGACCGTGAAACGCGCTGGCAAATTTTTGGGGTTGTCGCAGTTATACTCTGCGGAACCGCCTATTTGGGCGTCTATTTCGATTTCCTGAACCTCGACTCGTCCTGTGCTTCCGCCATGGACTGGGCCTCCGCTATCGTAGTCCGAAGAACCTGCACCATTCTGTTTCCGCTCTCGATAGTCATCGTCGCATTGGTCGCATACAAGATCCTTGAGGAAATCGTCTATCGGATCGTAGAGGCGCTTCGCCGTTAGAGCTTCTGCGCGTTGAACCACAGGGTGTCTTCGTCCTCGACACTCCGGAAGAAGCAACTGCGATAGCCGACATGGCAGCAGCCGCCGTCGCCCTGCGGGCGGACCTTCAGCACCACGGCGTCCTGGTCGCAATCGATCAGGATATCCGCGACTTCCTGGGTCTGGCCGCTGGTCTCGCCTTTCAGCCAAAGCGATTTGCGGCTGCGGCTGTAATAGTGGGCCAGGCGGGTTTCCACCGTCTTCTGCAGCGCTTCCGCATTCGCATAGGCCAGCATCAGGATTTCGCCGGTATCCGCATGCTGCGCGACGACGGGGATCAATCCGTTCTCATCAAATTTCGGGGCGAGAAGGTTGCCTTCCTCGATTTCCGCCTTCTGCATGGTTTTCTGGTCGCGCATCTCAGCCTCCCTATACGGTGCGGGATGCTTATAGGTAGACACCGGCGCAGTGAAAAGCCTTGCCGCCCAATCCTTGTTTGAAATGGGCGATCCCCGGCATCGTCTTGGCGTCGATCCCGCCCAGGTCGAGCCCGCGTACGCCTTCGTCTTTCAGGCGTTTGACGCCTTCCCACAGCAGCAGGTTATGAGCGTTGGCGTCGCGGCCTTTCTCGCCCGTCCAGCCGACTTGATAGGTGGCATCGCCGCCGTGCCGAATGAACAGGACGCCGGCCATCGCCAAACCTTCGGACCCGACGCAGTGTAGTGTGAGCATCTTGCTGCGCGGCAGGGCGCCAAGCAGAGCCGCGGATGGACCCTTATAGCGGCGGTTGCGGCGCTGATCTTCGAAGGCCGCCAGCAGCCAGGCGGGATCGCCGCCTTCTTCAACGGTCAGCCCGGCTTTTTCCGCCTGGACAAGCTGGTTCCGCCATTTCTGTTTCAGTCCGGCGCGAAGGGCCTCTTCGGGCGCGGTCAAATTGAGCCAAGCGCTTTCATAGCCCTCCATTATCCTTTGGAGGGACCGGGATGATGCAGCCTCGTCCCAGGCGGGTGAGGGCGCGATCTCCGGCATCACCGTGTTCCAGTGCAACTTGGAGATCGGGAAGGCGCGCTTCACCTTTTTGATGGCAATGGCGTGAATTTCCGGAGGCGTGGGTTGGAAGAAGAGAGGACCGCGCAGGATTCGGGTGAGGGTGAGAAAACCGAAGATACGTTCGTGAAAACCCTGAACGATACCCAGCTCAAGCGCGCCGGCCCGGATAACGGCACGGAACGGTGTCTGGCCTTCGGTCCTTGCCATCGCCTCCCCGAAATCCCAATCCTGAAACAGGTTGGAGCGCGGCACCCGTTCCAGGTGGCGCGTCCAGACGGACTCGGTTATGCCATCGAATTGAAGGGTAAGGTCGCGCCGCCCGGTCATTGTGGGACTGGCCCGGCGCGGGGGTAAGAGGCAGTCATGGCGCAATCCGGCAAATCCCGAAAGGGTCGCAAAAAGACCAAGGCCGCCGCATCGGCCTCCGCCGCCCTAAAGGGCGCGGCGACGACGCCGGAACGCGAGGTCAATGTCGCCGGCATGGCGGAACGCACCCGGGCGCGCCGATCCACGCCCATGGCCTGGCTGAACAAGCCGATGCTGGGAACGCGGATCACATGGCGGGCCGTGCTGCTCTTCCTGCTGGCCTGCGTCATGTTGGACGGTATCCTCTGGGGCGTCTTCGAACTGGGCCTCGGGCGCTGTTACGGCGTGCTTTGTCTGCTTTAGAGGGGCCTGCCTTATAGGGGCCTGCTCTGGTCGGTGCTGAACCCTACAATCCGCGCTTCTTCGCGCTGATCACCCGGCTGTTGATGCCGTTCCAACTCAATTCCCCCGACAACCGCGCATATTCGATTTTCGGGCAGCGGTTCATGATCACCCGCATGCCGGCCTGCTCGGCACGCGCGGCCGCGTCATGATTGATGACGCCCAATTGAAGCCAGAAGACCGGGGCGCCGGTGGCGATTGCTTCGTCGACCAAGGCGCCGGCGGCCTCGCTGTTGCGGAAAACATCGACCATGTCGATCTTTTCCGGGATGTCGGCCAGTTTCGCATAGACCGTCTCACCCAGGATCTTGTTGCCCGCCTGGCCCGGATTGACCGGAATGACCCGGTAGCCCTTCTGCTGTAGGTATTTCATGGCGAAGTAGCTGGGCCGATTCCAATTGGCGCTGGCGCCCACCATGGCAATCACCTTGCAGTCGCGCAGGATGTCCCGGACGAAAGCGTCGGAATAGAAATCCGCTTCATGGTCGCGATCGGTCGGCAGGATCGGCTTGGCCCCGGATTTGAGCTGGTTGAGGATGTCGGCGGCGAGGCTCATCAGGTTAACTGTCCTTCCAGACGGGTTTGCGTTTCTCGATAAAGGCGGCGATTCCTTCGTCGGCGTCATCGAAGCTCATATTGTCCGTCATAACCTCGGCGCAATAGGCATAGGCGTCTGCCAGGGGCATGTCGATCTGGTGTTGGAAGGCTTCCTTGCCGGTCTTCAGCACCAGGCCGGACTTGCCGGCGATTTTCGCCGCCAGGTCGGCGACCGCCGCTTCCAGGCCATCATCCGGCACCGCCTTGTTGATCAACCCGATCTCGACGGCCTTGTCCGCCTGGATCATGTCGCCGGTCAGCAGCATTTCCATCGCCTGCTTGCGGTGCACGGCGCGGCTGAGCGCGACCATCGGCGTCGAGCAGAACAGACCGATATTGACGCCCGGCGTTCCGAAACGCGCGCTATCGGCGGCGACGGCCAAATCGCATGTCGCGACCATCTGGCACCCGGCAGCGGTCGCGATGCCGTGCACTTTCGCGATCACCGGCTGACGCAACTGCGTTACGGTCATCATCATCTTCGAACAGGTCGCGAAGGTCTTGGCGTGGAAGGCGCGGTTCGGGTTGGCCTTCATTTCCTTCAAATCGTGCCCGGCGCAGAAACCTTTGCCCGACCCTTCGATCACCACCACTTTGATCCCGTGGTCCAGGTCGATTTCGCGCAGGCAGTCGGTCAGCGCTTCCATCAACTCCATGGAAAAGGCGTTATAGGCGGCCGGCCGATTGAGTGTCAGGCGGGAGACGCCGTCCCGGTCCTCGCGCAGGACCAATGGCTCGGCCTCGACAGAAGCGGCAACTGCGGTCATCTTTCTCACCCTCACAATCGGCGCGCTTCGGCGCGCTTCCCGTTTGATATCCTGTTTGGGAGAATATCCAATCCATGCCCGCACCCCAAGCCCCGTTCGATCCGAACCAGACTCCGAAATTGACTATTGCCGAACTGGACCAACTGGTCGGCGAATTGGCGCCTTTCGTCGCGCTGTACGGCTTCAAGGTGGATGAGATCGGATTCGGGTGGGCGCGCGTCCGTCTGCCCTATGATCACAACCATGTGCGGCCCGGCGGTACGATTTCCGGCCCGGCCATGATGGCGCTGGCGGATTACGGCATGTATGTCGGCCTGATGGGGGCGATTGGCCCGGTCGCCTTGGCGGTGACCACGAATCTCAACATCAATTTCCTGCACAAACCGGCGGAGAGGGACCTGCTCTGCGACGCGCGGTTGATCAAACTCGGGAAACGCCTGGCGGTGGGCGACATGTCCATCCACCCGGAGGGGGACGAGCGCATGTGCGCCCATGTCACCGCGACCTATTCCATTCCCCCGCGCTGACAAGGGGCAGGGCAGGACGGGCGGTTTGCCGGGTGCCTTTTCCAAATTTGTCCTATTCGGATAGCTGTCGCTCAATTTTCATCAAAAAATAACATTGTTATTCTTCCCGTAATACCGTATAACACTGTTATTCGATACGTTGAGATTTCGCGACTGACCCCGGAGAACACCATTATGCGAAAATACACTACCGTGTTGGGGCTGACAGCGGCGTTGATCGCCGGAGCGGCCTCCGTAGTGACCATCGCACCGTTTACCCCGACGGTGAATGAGAATGCCCAGTTGACCGGCTGTGCGGACACTAAATCGACGCAGGGCGCACTTGGCGTCGCCGATTCCGGCGCATTGGAAGGCGTCGGTCCGGACCAGCGGAACTGCCTGAAAACCAGGACCGGGGAGGGATCGATCGCATCGATCTGACCCAGGGTCCGGCTGTGCCGATACCGGATGACACCGATCGGCGACCCTCTTTACCGTTTCCTCTCTACTCACCTACCTGTTCACTATCTGGTGCTCCGCCGATCGGCGGGGCGCCTTTTCTTTTCTGTCGTCCTAGGTTCATCCGATCCCCCCCGCTTTGGTTCGTTTGACCGCGTTCTTGGCCCACTCGTTCCACACTCGTTGACAAAGCCAGTGGAAAAGAATGGGCGGTATCCTTGTGTTCTGGAATTATCTGGAATAACGTCGTTATTAGGGGCGGGTGGAAACTCAGACATGGAGATTTTCATTCATGCGACGACATTTGATGTCTATTGCGGCGGCGATTGCCATGATCGCCGGCGCCGGTCCAGCAGCGGCGAACGTTCTGTCCTTCACCCCGACCGAAGACGGCGATGTGCAGCTCTTCGGCGGCACCAGCATCGATACCACCGATACGGTCCTGTCCTTCACGCAATCGGGGGGATTGGAGCGCCGAATATTCCTGGAATTCGACCTCTCCGCCATTCCCGACACGGCGGTGATCAACAGCGTCAACCTGACGATGTCCCTGACCGCGCCTATCATCGGGCCATTCCTGCCGGCGGTTTACGACGTCTTCGCCTATAACGGCGACGGCACGATCGACGCCGCGGATTTCAACGCGGTAAAAACACAGGTTGTCGATTCCACGATCGACGATCCCGAAAATGCCGGTCTTACGATTTCGCGGGACTTCAGCAACACCTTGCCGGTGCTGGCGGCCTTGGCGGGGGACCTGCTTACCCTGAGTATCGAGACGGACAGTTTCGCCAGCGGCAACTTCGTCAGCATCGACAGTGGCAATACCGGAAGTTTTCCGGCCCTGACCGTCGACTTCACGGTGTCCACCGTACCGGTTCCGGCGGCGCTGCCGCTGGCCGCCGCGGCATTTGCGGCGCTTGGTTTCGTCGCGCGGCGGCGCAGAAGCTCATAGGGTTCCTGTCGCGGGGTTTTCCAGGATCATCCGGGACGATCCTCCAAACTGTCCTCCCCGGTGATGGGCGTCCGGCCGAAAGGCCGGGCGCCCTTTCCGTTGCGGCGGCACGGCAAGCCGTGAAAACGCGGTCTGAAATGGCGATCCTAAATCGTGATCTGGCCGATTGACCGGAACGGGCGTGGGGGTACCATGACCGCAGCCGGATCGGCAGGCGCCGACGGGCCGGTATTTTTGGATCGCTTAAAATTGCTGGGGATTACTGGGGATGGCTGGGATGCAAAACGTGGATCGGGAACTCTCGCAGCGCTTTCGGGAAGACGGTGTCGTCGTCGTTAGGAACGCCTTTTCGCCGGAATGGATCGACGTTCTGACCCGGGGGCTGGAGCGGAACATCGCGGAACCGGGCAAATACCGCCGCGAATATACGCCTGAAGGGGCTTCGGGCCATTTCTTCGGCGATTACTGCAATTGGTCGCGGATCCCGGAATATGAAGATTTCGCCCGCAATTCCCCGGCCGCCGATATCGCGATGGCGCTGATGGGGTCGAAGAAGGTGAACCTTTTCCACGAACATGTCGTGGTCAAGGAGCCGGGCACGGCGGAACGCACGCCTTGGCACCATGATCAGCCCTATTACTGCGTCAATGGCGACGACAATGTCAGCCTGTGGGTGCCGTTGGATCCGGTGCCGAAGGAACGCGGCGTGGAATTCATCAAGGGATCGCATAAATGGAATCGCTGGTTCACCCCGACGCGGTTCACCGGCGTCGATTATGACCGGGAAGACGAAGGGTTCGAACCGATTCCGGATTTCGAATCCGAGCGGGACAAGCACGAGATTCTGTCCTTCGGCCTTGAGGTCGGCGATTGCGTCGCCTTCCATTTCCGGACCGTTCACGGCGCCCCCGGCAACAGCGCGGCCGACACCCGACGCCGCGCCGTTTCTTTCCGGTGGACGGGCGACGACGCGCGCTTCGTGCTTCGCAAAGGGATCATGTCGCCGCCTTTCGTCGAGTTTCCCGAATGCACGCTGGCGCCGGGCGATGTCATGGACAGTGACCTGTTCCCGGTTGTGCGGGGCTAGGCGGCCGGGCGCCGGGCAAGGCGTTTAGGGCGGTTAGGGCGGTTAGGGCGGTTACGGCGGTCAGGGTTTGACGGCGAGGCAGAAGGCGGACAGACCGCAGAGCCTGTTGACCCGAAACAGCGTATTCCGTTCCACATCGTGAATGCGAATGAGAGCGTTATTGGTGAAACCCGATGCGGGTTTCAGCTGGCTCTTTGCCTCGACATTGCCCGCTGCGCGGCGAAGCCGGTCGGAAAGGCGCAACAGGGCCGCGACCGGGAACAGCAGGCCGAAGAAATATCGCTGTTGGGTGACCTGCAGGCCCGCCGCCGCCGCCACGTCGCTGATCTGCCGGAGCGTGTAGCGGCGTTTGTGTTCCAGGAAGACGTCATGGCCCGACCACAGGAACTGGAAGGCGGGCACGGTGATCAACACACGGCTGCCGCTGCTCATCTTGTCGACATAGTCGCGCAACAGTCCGACATCGTCGTCCACATGCTCCAGCACGTCCATCATCAGAACAAGGCGTTGCGGAACCGAGTCGACACGGTGAACGAAGCGAATTTCCGCACCGTTATGATTTTCCGTCGATTCTCCGGGATAGTTCGGGTCGAGACAGACGCCCCCCGATGAAAGCCCGCAATCGATGAGCTGGCGGGTGAACACCCCGGAACCGGCGCCGATATCGAGCGTCTGACCGACCGGCTGGGAACCGATCATCGACCGTACCGCCAAGCCCTTAGAGACATAGTACCAGTGGGTCTTGATGCCGTGGCCCAGAATGTCTTCTTCTTTGATGTCCATTTCGGCCTTTGCTCTATGCCCTATGCTTTCCCGCCGCCGCGATCCGCGCGCCACTGTCGCAGGCTTCGCGGGAAGATGACAACGGGTGGGCGAGGAGCGTGACGGCGGGGCGGGCAGACCGCCGATGGTCGGTATCAGCTGGGGCGGTCGCCTTCGATCGTGATGCGCCACATATGCCGGCGGTGGCCGTGATAGTCGTTCATGGCGTTGTGCAGGGTGCAGCGGTTGTCCCAGACGGTCAGGGTGCCCGGCCGCCAGGCGATCCGGCATTGGAATTCCGGTCTGATTTGATGCTGGAACAGATAGTTCAGCATCGGCGCGCTTTCCTCTTCGCTCATCCCCTCGAACCGGACGCTGTGGCCGATATGGGCGTAGAGGGAAGGGCGCCCGGTCTCGGGATGGGTCCTCACCAGGGGATGGATTGCCTCGTAGACCGGTTTGGCGTTCTCCGCCGCCCCGATCCGGCCGATCTGTTCAACGCGCGTCGCCGCCGCGGCCGCCTTGTCCGACCGGTTCACCACCTTCACGCCGCGCAGCCAGTCCCTCAGGGCCGGGGAAAGGGCGTCGAACGCCATATACATATTGGCGAATAAGGTGTCGCCGCCGACCGGCGGGACTTCTTTCGCATAGAGCAGGGAGCCCATCGGCGGTGTTTCCAGATAGCTCGTATCCGTGTGCCAGAGCCCGCCGAAATTGATCTTCTCGCCGGCTTCCTTGATCACCTCGGTGATTTCCGGATGGCCGTCCAGGCTTTTCAGGAACGGATAGGCGCCGATACGGCCGAAACGGCGCGCCAGATCGACCATGGATTCCGCCGTCAGGGCTTGATCGCGAAACACCAGAACCTGATGGGTCAGGAAAGCGTCATGGACATCCTGCCATTGCGCGTTGGACAAGGGTTTGGACAGGTCCAAATCGCAAATTTCCGCGCCGATGGCGGGGGTTAGCCGCCGGATTTCCATTTTGCCCATGTTTTCAAACCCTCCCGCATGCGGTAAAATAATACCGCAACTGTAACTTACTGTTTTTGCGCGCCTTTTTTTCGCGAAAACGCTTGACCTTGTTCCGGTGCCGCCGTACAAACCGCGCGCTCTCAACAAAGACGCAAGCACGGGCCGATCCGGCCGCTCCGCCCTTACGGGCAAGGGTGGTCAGCCTAGCAGGTTATCGGGGCCGCTTGGAATGGACTTGAGAACGATATTCGGCCGAACCGGATGCCTGACGATGTCGGGGCCGGGCGGCTTTAACTTTTGACCCAAAGCGGATCGATAAGGCGAGTTAGATATGAAGACCTATTCGATGAAGCCGGCGGAAGTCGACAAGAAGTGGTTCGTTGTCGATGCCGACGGTATGGTGCTGGGACGCATGGCCGCTGAGATCGCGAAGATCCTGCGTGGCAAGCACAAACCCGGTTTTACGCCGCATGTCGATTGCGGCGACAACGTCATTGTCATCAATGCGGAGAAGGTGAAGTTGACCGGCAACAAGCTGGCCGACAAGCGCTTCTACTGGCACACCGGTTTCCCGGGCGGCATCAAGAGCCGTTCCGCCGGTGAAATCCTGTCCGGTAAGAATCCGGAACGGGTTGTCCAGAAGGCGGTGGAACGGATGGTTCCGCGCGGACCGCTCGGCCGTCAGCAGATGAGCAACCTGCGCGTCTACGCCGGTGGGGAACATCCCCATGAGGCGCAGCAGCCCGCGGTGCTCGATCTCGCTTCCCGCAACAGCAAGAATGTCCGGAGCTTCTAGTCATGGCTGATGAAAACCAGACGGTGAATGATCTGTCCCAACTCGGTGAAGCCCTTCAGGGCGCCGGCGGGGCGGACGTGGTTGCCGCGGCGGCTGAGACCAGCGCCCCGGCGGAACCGCAGATCGACGCGCAGGGCCGCGCCTATGCGACCGGCAAGCGGAAGAACGCGATTGCCCGCGTATGGATCAAGCCGGGTTCGGGCCGGATGACGGTCAACGGCAAGGAAGTGTCCGCCTATTTCGGTCGCCCCGTGCTGCAGATGATGGTCCGTCAGCCCTTCGACCGGGCCGAGCGTTCCGATCAGTATGACGTGATGGCGACGGTTACCGGCGGCGGCCTCAGCGGTCAGGCCGGCGCGGTGCGCCACGGCATTTCCAAGGCCCTGGTCTACTTCGAACCGACCCTGCGTCCGGTACTGAAGTCCGGCGGGTTCCTGACCCGTGACAGCCGTGTCGTCGAACGTAAGAAATACGGTCGTGCGAAAGCCCGCCGTAGCTTCCAGTTCTCGAAGCGTTAATCGCTGGCGAACAGGCGACTATTTGGGAAGGCCCTGCCGTTTGGCGGGGCCTTTTCTTTTTGCCGAATTACAGCACCGTTATTGCCGCCTTCTGCGCGCCCGTGGTTTATGGACAGACTAATAAAATCTCATCATCGGTCTGCGGGAAATGTCACGCGGCAGAATCAAAAATTTTTTAATCCAAGTTTTTTACCATACTCGTATCCAATGGCCTGCCGTTCGGCTTCCAAATGGACGATTCTTCCACCAACGTGATGAATTAGGACGTAGACGCCTGGGCCGATTGGGCTGCCTTTCGACCGAGGCGTGTTATATTCTGATTTCATGCCGCGCGCCGAAAAGGCAAATCGGTGTTCTCCAACTCGAAAAACTTCGTAGCCTGTTTCTCCCTTTTTATCGGTGCCACTGGGATAAGGTTTGAAGAATTCAACAAAACCTTCCACGGTTTCATAGTGACCGTCTTCATAGGCCTCTTTCAAAGCCGCGTATTTTCCATAGGTGCTGACAAAAGCGAGTGCGGTCCAAAGCAATGCGAATGAAGGCAGAACCGACGCCTTCAACAATCCCATTCCCTTCTTCATGGCGGAAACTGCGGTTACGAGTCCTGCTGCAAAAACAACGAGTCCAATAGCGGGGAAAAACCAAAATTGGAATCCGTCTTCCAGAAGGTCAAAAACCACAATCAGGTCTGTGGGCTCTTGCATACGCACTCGGTCTTGGTTTTGGAAAGCAAACGATCGCAAGTTGCGGATCGACAATACCGACAAAACAACGGCCCACCAAAGCTTCCAGTTATTGAAGCGCTAAGCGGACTATTCCTATTTAAAAGGCACTGTCCCTTTGGGGCAGTGCTCAGACCGCTGACAAACCCCGTCGGATTTCCGGCGGGGTTTTCCTTTTGAGGGTTTCGGTGTGGAGTTTTCGGCGGTCCATGCCGGCTCCCTATGCGTGAGCCGGTTTGGAGTTTCTGTGG
>Ga0189275_100067_pt1 | contig 200891 bp, 187 predicted proteins | sample N19A6minimetaG_FD_130329 | JGI IMG/M metagenome (GOLD analysis project Ga0189275, IMG submission 130329) | Marine microbial communities from the Costa Rica Dome - N19 A6 mini metaG | ecosystem: Environmental > Aquatic > Marine > Oceanic > Photic zone | place: Costa Rica: the Eastern Pacific...
TCGTCACACCCCGTTCTTCACCAACTACCGCCCGCAGTTCTACTTCCGTACGACGGACGTGACCGGTGTGGTGTCCCTGCCGGAAGGCACGGAAATGGTGATGCCGGGCGACAACGTCTCCGTCGAGGTTGAGCTGATCGTGCCGATCGCCATGGAAGAAGGCCTGCGCTTCGCTATCCGCGAAGGTGGCCGTACCGTCGGCGCTGGCGTCGTCGCATCCATCATCGAATAATCGACAGCCGGGCCTGCCGGTGACTTTCAAGTGAAACGCGGGCAGGCCCGCAGTCTTATTGGGAACAACAACAATGAACGGTCAGAATATCCGGATCCGCCTGAAGGCGTTTGACCACCGTATTCTCGACGCCTCCACCAAGGAGATCGTCAATACGGCCAAGCGGACCGGTGCTCAGGTACGGGGTCCCGTGCCGCTGCCGACGCGGATCGAGAAGTACACGGTGCTTCGCGGGCCGCATATCGATAAGAAAAGCCGCGATCAGTTCGAGATGCGTACGCATAAGCGCCTTCTCGATATCGTTGATCCGACGCCCCAGACGGTGGACGCGCTCATGAAGCTCGACCTCGCCGCTGGTGTCGACGTCGAGATCAAGCTCTAAGCCGGGTCGAAGGGGACACATCCATGCGTTCTGGAGTGATCGCTCAGAAAGTGGGCATGACCCGCATCTATAACGATGCAGGCGAGCATGTTCCGGTCACCGTTCTGCGGCTGGAAAATTGCCAGGTGGTTGCCCACCGCACTGACGAAAAAAATGGTTACACTGCGCTGCAGCTCGGTGCAGGTACCCGTAAAGTAAAGAATACGCCGAAGGCACTGCGTGGCCACTTTGCTGTTGCAAAGGTTGAGCCGAAGCGGACCGTGGCCGAATTCCGCGTTTCCGCGGAAAACCTGATCGACGTTGGCGCGGAACTGACCGCTGACCACTACGTCGAAGGCCAGTTTGTCGACGTGACCGGCACTTCTATCGGTAAGGGTTTTGCCGGTGCCATGAAGCGTCACAACTTCGGTGGTGGCCGTGCATCGCACGGTAACTCGATCTCGCACCGTTCGCACGGTTCTACCGGTCAGTGTCAGGACCCGGGCCGCGTGTTCAAGGGCAAGAAAATGGCCGGTCACATGGGTGATGCCCGCGTGACCACGCAGAACCTGAAGGTTGTGCGCACTGATGTTGAGCGTGGCCTGATCATGGTCGAGGGCTCTGTTCCGGGCGCCAAGGGCGGCTGGATCCTGGTCCGCGACGCGATCAAAAAGGCGCTGCCGGAAAACGTTCCGGTTCCGGGTGCTTTCAAAGCAACCGAAGCGACTGCGGCCGCCGGGAAGGAGAGTGAGTGATGGAACTCCAGGTCAAGACCCTCGAAGGTGGGGCGGCCGGTTCGATCACGGTGTCTGACGAGATCTTCGGTCTCGAGCCGCGCACCGATTTGATCCACCGTGTGGTGCGTTGGCAGCTGGCCAAGCGCCAGGCAGGTACCCACAAGGCACTGGGCCGTTCGGAAGTTTCCGGCACGACGAAGAAATTCGTCCGTCAGAAAGGTTCCGGCGGTGCACGTCACGGCAACAAGAAGGCCCCGCAGTTCCGCGGTGGTGGTAAGGCATTCGGCCCGATCGTTCGCGATCACAGCCATGACCTGCCGAAGAAGGTTCGCGCCCTCGGCCTGAAGCATGCTCTGTCGGCGAAAGCCAAGACAGACAGCATCGTTATTGTCGAAGACGCAAAGGCAGCCGAAGCAAAGACCAAGGCGCTCAAGGCACAGCTGACCAAGCTCGGCCTGACCAGCGCTCTGATCATTGACGGCGCCGAGGTCGATGCAAACTTCGCTCTGGCGTCCCGCAACATTCCGCATCTGGATGTGCTGCCGGTTCAGGGCATCAACGTTTACGACATCCTGCGTGCCAACACCCTGGTGTTGACGAAGGCTGCGGTGTCCGCACTTGAGGAGCGCTTTAAATGAGCAAACTTCCTCACTACGACAAAATCGTCGGCCCGGTAATCACCGAAAAGTCGACGATGGCTTCCGAAGAGAACAAGGTTGTCTTCAAAGTTGCTAACGATGCAACGAAGCCGGAAATCAAGGCCGCAGTCGAAGCGCTGTTCGGTGTGAAGGTCACGGCAGTGAACACCCTGGTCCGCAAGGGCAAGGTCAAGCGCTTCCGCGGTCGCATCGGCCGTCAGTCCGACTACAAGAAGGCCGTCGTTACGCTGCAGGAAGGTCACGCAATCGACGTGACCACCGGGCTCTAAGACGGGGACTTAAGAAAAATGGCACTTAAGACATTCAACCCGACGTCCCCAGGCCGCCGTCAGCTGGTTCAAGTTGATCGCTCTGGTCTGTGGAAAGGCAAGCCGGTCAAGACCCTGACCGAAGGCCTGTCCAAGTCCGGTGGCCGCAACAACGCCGGCCGCCTGACGTCTCCGAACCGCGGTGGCGGTCACAAGCGGTCTTACCGTCTTGTCGACTTCAAGCGCCGTAAATGGGACGTTCCGGCAACGGTCGAGCGCCTTGAATACGATCCGAACCGGACCGCATTCATTGCACTCATCCGTTACGAAGACGGTGAACTGAGCTACATCCTGGCGCCGCAGCGCCTGGCTGCTGGCGATACCGTCATCGCCGGTGAATCCGTCGACGTGAAACCGGGCAATGCCGCGCCGCTGGCTCGCATTCCGGTTGGTACGATCGTGCACAATGTCGAGCTGAAGCCGGGCAAAGGCGCCCAGATCGCTCGTTCGGCAGGTGCGTTCGTTCAGATCGTCGGCCGCGACCAGGGCTACACCACGCTGCGCCTGATGTCTGGCGAGCAGCGCCGTGTGCTCGGAACCTGCATGGCTTCCATTGGCGCCGTGTCCAACCCGGACCACGCCAACGTTAACCTGGGTAAAGCAGGCCGTTCCCGCTGGCTTGGCATTCGTCCGCATACTCGCGGTGTTGCCATGAACCCGATCGACCACCCGCACGGTGGTGGTGAAGGCAGGACCTCCGGCGGTCGTCATCCGGTTACTCCTTGGGGTAAACCGACCAAAGGTAAGCGTACGCGGCGCAATAAGCAGACTGATAAGTTTATCGTCCGCAGCCGTCACGCGAAGAAGTAAAGGGCAAGGATCGTGGCACGTTCGATCTGGAAAGGTCCGTTTGTCGACGGGTATCTGCTGAAGAAAGCGGACAAGGTCCGTGAGTCCGGCCGGAACGAGGTCATCAAGACCTGGAGCCGCCGCTCTACCATCCTGCCGCAGTTCGTCGGTTTGACCTTCGGCGTCTATAACGGTCAAAAGCACGTTCCGGTGCTGGTGTCTGAGGAAATGATCGGTCACAAGTTCGGTGAGTTCTCGCCGAGCCGGACCTATTATGGACACGGCGCCGACAAGAAGGCGAAGAGGAAGTAACGATGGGCAAGCCGAAGCGTGAGCGGACGCTCGCTGACAATGAGGCCCGGGCAATGACCCGTATGCTGCGCGTTTCCCCGCGCAAGCTGAACCTCGTTGCGGCTTCGATCCGTGGCAAAAAAGTCGGTTCCGCGATCGCGGACCTGACATTCTCCCGCAAGCGCATTGCGCAGGACGTCAAGAAAACCTTGATGTCGGCTATTGCCAACGCGGAAAACAACCATGACCTGGACATCGACAACCTGGTGGTTGCTGAAGCACATGTCGGCAAGGCATTTGTGATCAAGCGGTTCCAGGCCCGTGCACGCGGTCGTGTTGGCCGGATCGAGAAGCCGTTCTCGAACCTGACCATCGTCGTGCGCGAAGTTGAGGAGACTGCCTGATGGGACATAAGACAAACCCGATCGGCATGCGCCTCGGGATCAACCGCACCTGGGACAGCCGCTGGTACGCGAACAAGAACGAATACGGCGATCTTCTGCACGAAGATTTCCGCATCCGTGAGCTCCTGCTGAAGGAACTGAAGCAGGCTGCCGTGTCCAAGGTTGTTATCGAACGCCCGCACAAGAAGTGCCGCGTGTCCATTCACTCCGGTCGTCCGGGTGTGGTCATCGGTAAAAAGGGTGCCGATATCGAGCGTCTTCGCAAGAAGATCGCCGACATCACCAATTCCGAAGTGCATCTCAACATCGTTGAAGTGCGCAAGCCGGAAATCGACGCGACCCTGGTCGCCCAGTCGATTGCCCAGCAGCTGGAACGCCGCGTTGCTTTCCGTCGCGCCATGAAGCGGGCCGTTCAGTCCGCCATGCGTCTCGGTGCACAGGGCATCCGTATCAACTGCGGTGGCCGTCTCGGCGGTGCGGAAATTGCGCGTATCGAATGGTACCGCGAAGGCCGCGTCCCGCTTCACACGCTGCGTGCAGACATCGACTACGGTGTTGCAAGCGCTCACACGGCTTACGGCGTGTGCGGTGTGAAGGTCTGGATCTTCAAGGGTGAAATTCTGGAACACGATCCGATGGCGTCTGAGCGCCGTGCGACCGCTGCTTCCGAAGGCAACCAGGGTGATCGCGGCGGACGCCGGGATCGGGGCCGCGAGCGCGCAGCTTAATTCAAGCTGCCTGCCGCTCGTAACTTAAGAAAGACGAGAGAAGAACGATGCTGCAACCGAAGCGCACAAAGTTCCGCAAGCAGCACAAGGGCCGCATCCACGGCTTGTCGAAGGGAGGCACTGACCTCAACTTCGGCGCATTCGGTCTGAAGGCGATTGAGCCGGAGCGTGTTACGGCACGTCAGATCGAAGCGGCCCGCCGTGCTATGACCCGCCACATGAAGCGTGCGGGTCGTGTTTGGATCCGCATCTTCCCGGACGTCCCGGTTTCCTCGAAACCTGCTGAAGTCCGCATGGGTAAAGGTAAGGGTTCTCCGGATTACTGGGCTTGCCGTGTCAAGCCAGGCCGGATCATGTTCGAAATCGACGGTGTGCCGGAAGACATTGCGCGTGAAGCCATGCGTCTTGCTGCAGCCAAACTGCCGATCAAGTGCCGCTTCGTTCAGCGTATCGGCGAGTAGGGCAGGCGAGGAGTTAGAGCCATGAAGGCTACCGATGTACGGGCTAAGACCCTCGACGAGCTCCGCAGTGAGCTTGAAGGCCTGAAGAAAGAGCAGTTCAACCTGCGCTTCCAGCGGGCTACGGGTCAGCTTGAAAACACTGCGCGTGTCCGGCAGATCCGCCGTGATATCGCGCGTATCCAGACGATCATGCGCGAAAAGCGCGTGTCGGCGAACGCGTAAGGAGACGGCCATGCCGAAGCGTATCCTGCAGGGCACCGTTGTCAGCGACGCCAATGACAAGACGGTGACGGTGAATGTGGAGCGCCGCTTCACGCACCCGCTGCTGAAGAAGACTGTGCGCCGGACCAAGAAGTACCGCGCACACGACGAAACCAACCAGTACAAGGTTGGCGACATTGTTCTGATCGAAGAATGCGCGCCGATCTCTAAAAACAAACGTTGGACCGTGGTCGCTCAGTGACCGCGCTCCATTCAGTGAGCATCAGGCGCCCGTGACCCGAGCGCCATCAGAAGAACAAGGCAGCCAGTCATGATTCAGATGCAAACAAACCTCGACGTCGCGGATAATTCCGGCGCTCGTCGTGTCATGTGCATCAAAGTGCTCGGCGGCTCCAAGCGTAAATATGCCCAGGTAGGCGACATCATCGTCGTCTCCGTGAAAGAGGCAATTCCGCGGGGCCGCGTTAAGAAGGGCGACGTGATGAAGGCTGTCGTCGTGCGCACGGCAAAGGATATCCGCCGTCCCGATGGCAGCGTGATCCGGTTCGACCGCAATGCGGCCGTGCTGGTCAACAACAACAAGGAGCCGATCGGCACCCGTATCTTCGGACCGGTACCGCGTGAACTCCGTGCAAAGAACCATATGAAAATCATTTCGCTCGCGCCGGAGGTGCTCTGATGGCTGCGAAAATTAAAAAAGGCGACACGGTGGTTGTGCTGACCGGCCGTGACAAGGGTAAGTCCGGCGAAGTCATCCAGATGCTGCCGGCTGACAACAAGGCCCTGGTCCGCGGCATCAACATGGTTCGCCGCCACCAGAAGCAGACCCAGACGCAGGAAGCAGGCATCGTGGCCAAGGAAGCCCCGATTCACCTTTCCAACGTTGCACTGGCCGATCCGAAGGACGGCAAGGCGACCCGCGTCGGCTTCAAAGTGCAGGACGATGGCACCAAGGTCCGTGTGGCCAAGCGTTCGGGAGACCTGATCGATGGCTGAGACCACTAACGTGCCGCGTCTCAAGACGCATTATGACGAAGTTGTGCGCAAGCAGCTTATGGAGAAGTTCCAGTACAAGAACGTCATGCAGGTTCCGCAGCTGGAAAAGATTGTCCTCAACGTCGGTGTCGGCGAAGCGGTCAGCGATTCCAAGAAGGCGCGTATCGCAGCTGACGACCTGGCACTGATTGCCGGTCAGAAGCCGGTGATCACCAAGGCGAAAAAGTCGATCGCAACCTTCAAGGTTCGCGAAGGCATGCCGCTTGGTGCAAAGGTTACCCTGCGCCGCCAGCAGATGTTCGAATTCCTGGACCGTCTGATCACCATCGCGCTGCCGCGCGTACGTGACTTCCGTGGTCTGAACCCGAAGAGCTTCGACGGTCGCGGCAACTACGCCATGGGCATCAAAGAACACATCGTGTTCCCGGAAATCGAGTACGACAAGGTCGACCAGATCTGGGGCATGGACGTGATCATCTGCACCACGGCGCCGAATGACGACGAAGCACGCGAGCTTCTGCGCGCGTTCAACTTCCCGTTCACGAAGTAACGGGCAAGGAAGGGATCGACGATGGCGAAGAAAAGCGCAATCGAGAAGAACAAGCGCCGCGAGAAGCTTGTAAAGAAATACGCTGAGAAGCGCGCTGCCCTGAAGGCACTGGCTAAAGATGAAAGCCTGTCCCTGGAAGAGCGGTACAACGCACGCCTGAAGCTGGCAAAATTGCCGCGGAACTCCGCGCCGAACCGCGTTCGCAACCGTTGCGAAGTGTCCGGCCGTCCACGCGGTTTTTACCGCAAGCTGAAGATGTCGCGTATTGCGCTTCGTGAACTGGGCTCCCTGGGTAAGATCCCGGGCCTGGTCAAGTCGAGCTGGTAAGGAGAAACTCCGATGGCAATTTCTGATCCGTTGGGGGATATGCTGACCCGCATTCGCAACGCGCAGATGCGTCGCAAGAACAAGGTCAGTTCACCAAATTCCAAATTGCGCGCACATGTACTTGATGTGCTCGCAAAAGAGGGGTACATCCGTGGCTACACCACGGTTGAATACGAGGGCGGTAAGTCCGAGTTGGAAATCGAACTGAAGTATTTCGACGGTGAACCGGTTATCCGCACGATTGAACGTGTGTCCAAGCCGGGCCGCCGCGTGTACTCGTCGGTGAAAAACATCCCGCATGTCTCTAATGGCCTGGGCGTGTCGATCATTTCGACTCCGCGTGGTGTCATGAGCGACCATCAGGCGCGGGACGAAAACGTAGGTGGTGAGGTTCTTTGCCGCGTCTTCTGATGCGGCATCCTCACTTTTAAAACAACGACAAGGTTGGTCATATGTCTCGTATTGGCAAAAAGCCAGTCCCCGTGCCAAGCGGGGTAACGGCATCGATCGACGGTCAGACGGTTACGATCAAGGGCCCGAAAGGCGAAAAGTCTTTCGTGCTCAATGATCTTGTTCTGGCCGAAATGACGGATGATGGGATCAAAATCGATCCGTGCAACAGCTCCAAGCCGGCTCGCTCCATGTGGGGCATGAGCCGTACCATGGTCGCGAACCTGATCACTGGCGTAACCGAGGGCTTCAAGAAAGACCTCGCCATCACCGGTGTCGGTTATCGCGCTCAGGTCCAGGGCAAGAACCTTCAGCTGGCGCTCGGTTTCTCTCATGACGTTGTCTATCCGATCCCGGATGGTATCGATATCGTGTGCCCGAAACCCACGGAAATCAACATCACCGGTACCGACAAACAGCGCGTCGGTCAGGTTGCTGCTGAAATTCGTGAATTCCGCCCGCCGGAGCCCTACAAGGGCAAAGGCGTTCGTTATGCAGGCGAGTTCATCGTCCGCAAAGAAGGCAAGAAGAAGTAACGGACCCAGATCATGGCGAACAGCAAACAAGCTTTCGAGCGCCGCCGCGATCGCGTGCGCCGTTCGATTCAGAAAGCCGCGAACGGTCGTCCGCGCCTTTCTGTCTTCCGCTCGTCGAAGCAGATCTACGCCCAGATCATCGACGATGCGAAGGGACATACGATTGTCTCTGCTTCAACGATCGAAACAGATCTCAAGAGCAGCCTGAAAACGGGCGCCGACGTCGCTGCAGCCGCAGCCGTTGGCAAGCTTGTCGCCGAGCGTGCTGCTGCCGCTGGCGTAAAGCAGGTCGTGTTCGACCGTGGCGGGTACCAGTATCATGGGCGCGTAAAAGCGCTTGCTGATGCAGCCCGTGAAGGTGGACTTGAATTCTGACCAGCGCCCGTTGGCGCTCTTAAGAACGGAAGACGTATAATATGGCGAGACAAGAAAATCGCGATCGCGACGAGCGAGACAGCGAATTCGTCGACAAGCTCGTTCACATCAACCGCGTTGCGAAAGTGGTCAAGGGTGGCCGTCGTTTCGGCTTCGCAGCACTCGTTGTGGTTGGTGACCAGAAGGGCCGCGTCGGCTTCGGTCATGGCAAGGCGCGTGAAGTGCCGGAAGCCATCCGTAAGGCAACTGAAGCAGCAAAGCGCACGATGATCCGTGTACCGCTTCGCGAAGGCCGGACCCTCCACCACGATGTGGAAGGCCGTCACGGCGCTGGCAAGGTTCTGCTTCGTGCAGCTCCGGCCGGTACCGGTATCATCGCTGGCGGCCCGATGCGTGCCGTTTTCGAAACGCTCGGCGTCCAGGACGTTGTGGCCAAGTCTCTGGGGACTTCCAACCCCTATAACATGGTGCGTGCAACTTTTGCTGCGCTGACCAAGGAAGACAGCCCGCGTTCCGTCGCTGCCCGCCGTGGCCTGAAGGTCTCTGTGCTGCAGTCCCGCCGTCGTGACAACAACGATGAGGCGGCTTCGGCTGCCGCTGAGGCTTGACCTTAGCGGCTCCGGTCCCCAGCTGAGAGAGGGTATGTTCCATGGCGAACACCGAAAAGACTGTCACGGTCGAACAGATCGGCAGCCCGCTGCGCCGTCCTAAGGACCAGCGCGCGACGCTCGTCGGTCTCGGCCTGAACAAGATGCACCGCCGTTCCACACTGAAGGATACTCCTGAAGTGCGCGGCATGATCAATAAGGTCCAGCATCTCGTTCGCGTCGTCGAAGACAACGCGTAAGAACGGGGTGAGGAGAAACGAACATGAAGCTCAATGAACTTCGTGACAACGAAGGTGCCGTAAAAGACCGCATGCGTGTGGCTCGCGGCATCGGGTCCGGCAAGGGCAAGACTGGTGGCCGTGGTGTCAAAGGTCAGAAGTCCCGTTCCGGCGTTGCCATCAAAGGCTTTGAAGGCGGTCAGATGCCGCTTCACCGCCGTCTGCCGAAGCGCGGCTTCACGAACATTTTTGCCAAGGACTACAACACTGTGTCCGTTGGCCGTGTTCAGAAGGCGATTGATGCAGGCAAGCTGAATGCGTCCGAGACGGTTACCGTCGAAGCGCTGAAGGCAGCAGGCGTTGTCAAGCGGGTCCGTGACGGTGTGCGCATCGTTGCCAACGGTGAACTCACCGCTGCAGTGACCTTTGAAGTTGCCGGTGCCTCCAAGGGCGCTGTTGCAGCGATCGAAAAAGCAGGCGGCAAGGTTGCCGTTCTGGGAGCTCAGGCTTAACAGCCTGGGCTTCACCCATTTCTTGGGCAAGCATTCCGGAGTAGGGCATGGCATCGGCCGCCGAGCAACTGGCGTCAAATCTCAATTTCTCAGCTTTCGCCAAGGCTGAAGAACTCAAAAAGCGCATCTGGTTCACACTGGGGGCGCTTTTGGTTTATCGACTGGGCACTTACATTCCCTTGCCCGGCATCAATCCGGACGCCTTTGCGCAGGCCTTCAATCAGGCCCAGTCCGGCATCATCGGCATGTTCAACATGTTTGCCGGCGGTGCTGTCGAGCGCATGGCGATCTTCGCTCTCGGCATTATGCCGTATATTTCCGCCTCCATTATCATGCAGCTCATGACGACCGTCGTGCCGACGCTCGAGCAGATGAAGAAGGAAGGCGAGCAGGGCCGCAAGGTCATCAACCAGTACACGCGCTACGGCACTGTTATCCTGGCGGCTTTCCAGGCTTACGGTATCGCAGTCGGTCTGGAGGGAGCGACCAATGTGGTTGCCGATCCGGGCTGGTTCTTCCGCGCGTCAACTGTTCTGACGCTTGTCGGCGGTACCATGTTCCTGATGTGGCTCGGTGAGCAGATCACATCGCGCGGTATCGGTAACGGTATTTCGCTGATCATCTTTGCCGGCATTGTCGCCGGTCTGCCGGTCGCGCTGGTCAACGTGCTTGAACTCGGCCGCCAGGGTTCGATGTCGACGATCCTGATTCTCGGCATCCTGATACTGGCTGTCGTGGTGATCGCACTGATCGTGTTCATGGAGCGGGCTCAGCGCAGACTGCTGATTCAGTATCCGAAGCGCCAGATGGGCAACCGCATGTTCGAGGGCAACACCTCGTTCCTGCCGCTCAAGCTCAACACTGCTGGTGTGATTCCGCCGATCTTCGCGTCCTCCCTTCTGCTGGTTCCCGCCACCATCGGCGGCTTCAGTCAGGGTTCCGGCAATGAGTGGCTGACGTATATCACTGCGGCGCTTGGTCACGGCCAGCCGTTGTTCATGGTGTTCTACGCAGCGATGATCGTGTTCTTCTGTTTCTTCTATACCGCGATCGTTTTCAATCCGAGTGACACTGCGGACAACCTGAAGAAACACGGCGGTTTCATTCCCGGGATCCGTCCCGGCGAGCGTACAGCGCAGTATATCGACTACGTTCTGACGCGCATTACGGTGGTCGGTGCAATTTACATCACCGTCGTTTGTCTATTACCCGAATTCCTTATTTCGGCGACAGGCGTTCCGTTCTATTTCGGTGGCACCTCTTTGTTGATTGTCGTAAGCGTGACGATGGATACCGTGTCACAGATCCAGGGGCATTTGCTTGCGCACCAATATGAGGGTCTGGTGAAAAAAGCGAAATTAAGTGGGAGGCGTCGATGAGGCTTATTCTGGTTGGACCGCCAGGAGCGGGGAAGGGGACACAGGCCGCGCACCTCGTTGCGAAATACGCGATCCCGCAGCTCTCCACCGGAGACATGCTGCGGGCCGCAGTGGCCGCCCAGACCCCGGTAGGCGTTAAAGCCAAGGAAGTCATGGACGCAGGTGGGCTCGTGTCGGATGAGATCGTTGTCGGTATCATCCGCGACCGGATCGCCGAAGAAGATGCCAAGAACGGATTCATTCTTGATGGTTTTCCCCGCACGCTCGCCCAGGCCGAAGCGCTTGACGAGATGCTGGAAGCAAACAGCCTCAAGCTGAACGCCGTAATCGAACTGCGTGTCGACCAGTCGAAGCTGGTCGATCGGATCATCAAGCGTGCCGCTGATGCACAGGCTGCCGGTCAGCCGGTGCGCAAGGACGATGACCCGGAAGTCTTCAAGCAACGTCTTGAAGCCTACAACCGCGACACCGCAGTTGTTGTGCCGTATTACGAGAAGACAGGTCTTCTTTCCGTGATTGACGGCATGCAGTCCATTGATGAAGTGACGGCTTCAATAGATTCCGTTCTTCAAGGACTTGACGAAAAGGTTTAGAGCCGTTAAACGACCCGCTCTAGCTTACAGTTAAGCCGGTTCCATGTACGTGGGGCCGGCATTCTCTGTGCCGGGGTTACCCCGGCATTTTCGTACCCGCAAGGGCCGGACTCCACCGGACGCGGGCATTACAACCTGCGGCAAGACCATGGTCTCGCTGCGTAATCATGGAGACGAACGTGGCACGTATTGCTGGCGTTAACATCCCGACGAACAAGCGCGTTGTCATCGCGCTTCAGTACATTCACGGCATCGGCGCGAAGTTCGCGCAGGAAATCATCGAAAAGAACAACATCGATGCTGCCCGCCGTGTGAACGAGCTTTCCGACGCAGAAGTTCTGTCCATCCGCGAAACCATCGACCGCGATTACCTCGTTGAAGGTGACCTGCGTCGCGAGACCGCGATGAACATCAAGCGTCTGATGGACCTTGGCTGCTACCGCGGCCTGCGTCACCGTCGCGGCCTGCCGGTTCGCGGTCAGCGGACGCACACGAACGCACGTACCCGCAAGGGTCCGGCTAAACCGATCGCTGGTAAGAAGAAGTAATTACCCTGCCTCGATTGGTGGTGGAGCTGCCGGCATTACGGCAGTGACGAGATCAAAACAAGGATAAGAGAATGGCTAAAGACACGACGCGCGTGCGTCGCCGCGAACGCAAGAACATCTCTTCTGGCGTCGCGCATGTGAACTCCACGTTCAACAACACCATGATCACGATCACCGACGCTCAGGGCAACGCGATCTCCTGGTCGTCCGCCGGTGCACTCGGTTTCAAAGGTTCCCGTAAGTCCACTCCGTATGCTGCCCAGGTTGCTGCGGAAGATGCTGCGAAAAAAGCTGCCGAGCACGGCATGCGCACCCTGGAAGTGGAAGTGCGCGGTCCGGGTTCCGGTCGTGAATCTGCTCTGCGTGCCCTGCAGGCCGCCGGTTTCCTGATCACGTCCATCCGTGACGTGACGCCGATTCCGCACAACGGCTGCCGTCCGCGCAAGCGTCGCCGCGTCTAAGGCTTCCCAGCTTTAGGTACTTGTTTCTCCAAATGGCAAAGAATGGCCTGGCGTTGATCCGCCGGGCGGGATAGCCGAAGGGACGAAAACGTGACCATTCAAAAAAACTGGCAAGAACTGATCAAGCCGACCAAACTCGAGATCAAGCCGGGTGAAGACCCGCGCTTCTTGGCAACCGTTGTTGCCGAGCCGCTCGAGCGTGGCTACGGTCTGACCCTTGGCAACGCGCTGCGCCGTATCCTGCTGTCTTCTCTGCAGGGTGCCGCCGTGACTGCCGTTCAGATCGATGGCGTTCTGCATGAGTTCTCGTCGATCCCGGGTGTCCGGGAAGATGTCACCGACATCGTGCTGAATATCAAGGAAATCGCCATCCGCATGGAAGGCGAGGGTCCCAAGCGCATGGTCGTGCGCAAACAGGGTCCGGGTGTTGTCACCGCCGGTGATATTCAGACTGTAGGCGACGTCGAGGTTCTCAATCCGGAACTGGTGCTCTGCACGCTGGATGAAGGCGCTGAAATCCGCATGGAATTCACCGTCAACACCGGCAAGGGCTACCATTCTTCCGATCGGAACCGTCCGGAAGATGCGCCGATTGGCCTGATCCCGGTCGACAGCCTCTACTCTCCGGTCAAGAAGGTCTCCTACAAGGTGGAAAACACCCGTGAAGGCCAGGTTCTTGACTATGACAAGCTGACCCTGACTGTCGAAACCGATGGTTCCGTCAAGCCGGAAGACGCCGTGGCATTCGCTGCACGCATTCTGCAGGATCAGCTCTCCATCTTCGTCAACTTCGAAGAGCCGCAGCGTGAAGTCGCCGAGGACAGCGTCCCGGAACTGGCTTTCAACCCTGCGCTTCTGAAGAAGGTCGACGAGCTGGAACTGTCTGTACGGTCTGCAAACTGCCTGAAGAACGACAATATCGTGTATATTGGCGATCTCATTCAGAAGACCGAAGCGGAAATGCTGCGGACCCCGAATTTCGGCCGCAAGTCGCTGAACGAAATCAAGGAAGTTCTCGCCCAGATGGGTCTCCATCTCGGCATGGAAGTTGCCAACTGGCCGCCTGAGAACATCGATGATCTCGCCAAGCGCTACGAAGACCATCAGTACTAAGGGCGTACGCGTCCTGTGAGGATCAACCGGGCAAGAGTTCAACGAGAAGAACTGACTGCCTGAAAGAAAAAGGAGAGGGCCATGCGCCACGGTAAATCCGGCCGCAAGCTCAACCGGACCTCTAGCCACCGTAAGGCTATGTTCGCGAACATGGCAGCGTCGCTGATCAAGCACGAACAGATCGTAACGACCCTGCCGAAGGCTAAAGAAATGAAGCCGATCATCGACAAGCTCATCACCCTGGGCAAGCGCGGTGACCTGCATGCACGCCGCCAGGCCATTTCGCAGATTCGCGATGCGGCAATGGTTGCCAAGCTGTTCGAAACGCTCGGTGAGCGTTACAAGGACCGCAGCGGCGGTTACTCCCGCGTGCTGAAAGCCGGCTTCCGCTATGGCGACAACGCTCCGATGGCTGTCATCGAGCTGGTCGACCGTGATCCGGAAGCACGCGGTGCTGAAGACCGTGCTCGCGTTGAAGCTGAAGAAGCAGCTGAAAACGCAGCGTAATAATTGCCTCGATGGCAATCGGGAAAGGCGGGCAGATTTGCCCGCCTTTTTTTGTTGTCTTCGTGACTGTCCGCCCAAACGTATTCGTTTCGAATAATGAGACCGCAATTATCAATGATTTAAGGAAAACTGCCTAGCTTCTAGCCATGCCTCCTGGACTAGTGGGAGAGGCTGGGGAGATTTACTGTGATTGCCAAAACGAATTCCGCTTCTAAGAAGAGGTCGCCTTCTCTTCGACTTTCTTTTGTTATTCCGGCTCTGATGATCGTGATTACAGTCGCCGCATGTGCGGCGGTGGGTGTCATCGGCTACATGACCGGTCGCGACGGATTGCAACAAGCGGCAGAAGCCGAACTTGGCATGGTCATCACAGCGCGTAACGCGCTCCTGCAGTCGCGCCTGCACGCAGCTGAGTCCCAGATCGTGAACCTGGCGTCCAGCGTTTCGGATCCGTTGAGCAACCTTGGCAACGCGACCATGAACCTTGCCAAGGAAAAGGACGAAATTCTCGGCCTGTTCCAGGCACCGCAGAGCCCTGAAGAACGTGCAGCGGTCACAGGCAAGGAACAGAAGACAATGTATGCTTGGCGCCACACCGAGGCGCACCCGGCCTTCTACAATGTCTGGAAGAACGGCGGCTTCGCAGATCTTTATCTGCTCGATAACGCCGGTCTCATTCTTTATTCGGTCACCAAGGGTGACGAATTCCTGTCCAAGCTTGGCGAAGGCAGTGTTGCCGAAGGGACCGGCCTGGAGATGGTCTACAATGCTGCCAAGGAGCTGGGTGAGGGGGAGATCGCTGCCAGTGTCTTTGCACCCTATACCCCTGCCGGAGGCAAGGGCTCTCTGTTCCTGGCATCGCCCGTGTTCATGAATTCCTTCGGTACGATCAGCCTCAGCGGTGTTGCGGTCATGCGGATCGATTCCGATTTCCTGAGTGAAGTTGTCGCGAACCGTGAAGACCTTGGGGAAACCGGTCAGGTTTACGTGATCAACCAGGACGGCCTCGCGCTCAGCGACATGCCGCTTGCAGGTGCACCGACCGCGCTCAGCACCAGCGTTTCCAGCGGACCGGCGATTGAAGCTGCCGCAGGCACCGCTTCAGCCGGTATCGTTCAGGGGGCTGATGGCGTTGATGATCTTGTCGTTGCCCGTCCGCTAGCCTTCCAGGGGCAGAACTGGGCCATCGTTGCGGAGAAGAGCGTTGAAGAAACGCTGTCTGCCGTCATTCGCATGCGCGATCAGATGTTCCTCTGGTCGCTTGCAACAATTGCCGTTGCAGCCGTCATTGCCCTGTTCTTCTCCCAGTCGATCACCCGTCCTCTCACCACGCTTGTAGGGGCTCTCAACGCGATTGCCTCCGGTGATCTTGGCGCGGAGATCAAGGCTGCGAACCGCAAGGACGAAATCGGCGACATCGGCCGGGCCGTTCTTCAGATCCGCCAGAACGCGGCTGAAGAAAACGAGCGTCGTGCAGCCGAGGAAGCCGATGATGCGAGACGTCAGGCCGAACAGCGCCAGGAAATGCTGGCAAGCCTTGCCGGCGACTTCGAAGCGACCGTCGGCACCGTCGTCGACAAGGTTGCCCATACCGCTGCAACCTTGCGCGAATCGGCCAACAAGATGCGCAGCATGACCGACATGGCAGGCGAAACATCTGCCAATGCGGCCACTATGTCGGAAGAAACTCTGGCCGAAGTGGAATCGATCGCAGCAGCTTCCGATCAGCTTTCCAGTTCGATCCAGGAAATCTCGACGCTGATCGAACGCTCTTCCAGCGTTGCTGCCGAAGCAACCAAACGTGCGGAAACGACCAACGATACGGTGCGCTCGCTTGCGGAAGCTGCCAACCGGATCGGAGAAGTCGTCACGTTGATTTCCGATATCGCCGACCAGACCAACCTTCTGGCCCTTAACGCCACCATCGAAGCCGCACGTGCCGGTGAAGCCGGCAAGGGCTTCGCGGTGGTTGCCTCCGAGGTCAAGGATCTTGCGTCCCAGACCGGCAAGGCAACCGGCGAAATCCAGCAACAGATCGATGCCATCCGCGGGGCGACCGACGATGCGGTTGATGCCATCGGCGACATCCAGAAGACCATCGACGAGATTACAAAGTCGGTGAGCGAAGTTGCAGCAGCCGTTACCGAGCAGAGCTATGCGACGCAGGGCATTGCAGAGAACACTCAGCGGGCCGCCGGTGGAACCTCCAAGGTTACCGAGGACATCCGCAACGTTTCATCTCTATCGAATGATACCAACATGGCTGCACAGAACTTCTCCGAAGAAGCAGCGGACATGGCATCGAAAGCTGAAGAACTGGATCACGAAGTGCGCAGCTTCCTTGCGCAGGTTCGTTCGGCCTGAAGTAAGCCTGCATGATGAAAAAGGGGCCGCCGGAAATCCGGCGGCCCCTTTTGTATTTGCCTCTTTTCCTCCCTATCTGCCATGTATCGCGATGGATATGAGAAGATTCGAAAAAGAGGCACCCGCCATGCGCCTGGTTCTGACCAGCTTTACGCGTTCCCTTGTCATAGCGGGCCTGGTCGGCCTGATGGGTATGTCTGCTGCGCTTTCGCAGACTGTGCAGCCGTCTCCGGCCGATCTTCGGCTTGTTCCGCAAAGCGATGCGCAGATCAAACTCTCCTTCGCGCCAATCGTGAAAAAGGTCGCGCCGGCGGTGGTCAACGTCTATGCCAGCCGTAAGGTGGTCCAGCGTCGGCAAGTGTCGCCCTTCATGGACGATCCCTTCTTTCGCCGGTTCTTCGGCCAGCCCGGCGGGAACGACAGGCCACGGCAGCGGGTTGAATCGTCCCTTGGATCCGGCGTCATCATTTCGAGTGATGGTACGGTGATCACCAACCATCATGTGATCAAGGACGCGGACGACGTTCGTGTAGCCCTGAACGACCGTCGTGAATTCGATGCCGATATCGTTCTCATGGACGAACGTACCGACCTCGCGGTGCTGAAGATCCGGGGTGATGGACCTTTCGAAAGCATCGACTTTGCGGATTCCGACAGCCTTGAAGTCGGCGACATCGTGCTTGCCATCGGTAACCCGTTCGGTGTCGGCCAGACGGTTACCCAGGGCATTGTCTCGGCCACGGCTCGCACGCAGGTCGGCGTGACGGACTTTCAGTTCTTCATCCAGACCGACGCTGCAATCAACCCGGGCAACTCGGGCGGTGCGCTTGTCGATATGACCGGCAAGCTGGTTGGCATCAACTCGGCCATCTATTCTCGCTCCGGCGGCTCCAACGGTATCGGCTTTGCCATTCCGGCGCATATGGCGCGTTTCGTTGCGAAAGCTGCCGATCATGGCGGCAAGGTGCAGCGGCCCTGGCTGGGCGCGACCGTGCAGCTGGTAAATGCCGAAATCGCTGAAGCACTGTCTCTCGACCGGCCACGCGGTGTGCTTGTGACGGCAGTCTTTGATGGGTCACCTGCCTTTGAGGCCGGGCTTCGGGTCAGCGATCTGGTGATTGCGGTTGACGGCAAGGAAGTGACCGATCCCAATTCCTTCGGCTATCGTTTTGCAACAAAGATGATTGGCGAACAGACCGATTTTGTTGTCCTGAGGGACGGTGCGGAACAGCATGTGACCGTGTCACTGCAGCCGGCTCCCGAAACCATTCCACGGGACACGCGCGAACTTGTCGACTATTCGCCTTTCGAAGGCGCGACGGTCATGAACCTTTCGCCTGCTGTTTCCGAGGAACTGGGAATGGAAGGGATTTTCGACGGTGTTGTGATTGCCGAAGTGAAGCGCGGCAGCACCGCGGACCGTGTGGGGCTTCGCCCGGGCGACATCATCCGCGGCATCAACCGGCAAACCGTCGAAACCACCGAAATGCTGGAAGGTATCACCAAGAAACCACCGCGCGTTTGGCAGCTCGATATCGAGCGGGACGGCAAGGTTTCACAGCTCATCCTGCGCGGTTAGGAGACAGTGTGAGCGATCTGTTCGAAGCTTCCGGACTAAGCCAGTCCGGCCCGCGGCCACTGGCGGACCGGATGCGACCGACCAAACTTGCCGATGTGGTGGGGCAGGATCACCTGCTCGGGCCGGAAGGCACGCTGTCGCGCATGCTGAAGACGCGGACGCTTGGTTCGTTGATCTTCTGGGGGCCGCCGGGTACCGGCAAGACAACCATTGCCCGGTTGCTGGCCAATGAAACGGACCTCGCGTTCGAACAGATCTCTGCGATCTTTTCCGGTGTTTCGGACCTGAAGAAGGTGTTCGAAACGGCTCGCGCCCGGCGCATGAGCGGCAGGGCAACGCTGCTCTTCGTAGACGAGATCCATCGGTTCAACCGGGCGCAGCAGGACAGCTTCCTTCCGGTGATGGAGGACGGCACGATCACGCTGGTTGGTGCGACCACGGAAAACCCGTCCTTTGAGCTTAACGCGGCCTTGCTGTCGCGCTCTCACGTCATGACGTTCCATTCCCTTTCCGCGGACGCCATCGAAAAACTGCTGGCGCGGGCAGAGGAGTTGGAAGAGCGTAAGCTGCCGCTTGACGAGGAAGCCCGACGGGTGCTGATCCGCATGGCCGATGGTGACGGCCGCTCTTCTCTGACCCTGGCCGAAGATGTCTGGCGCGCCGCAGGAGAGGACGAGGTCTTCGATGCCGAGCGCCTGCAGGAAATTGTCCAGAGGCGGGCGCCAATCTACGACAAGAGTGCCGACGGCCATTACAATCTGATTTCCGCGCTGCACAAGTCCGTGCGTGGTTCCGATCCCGATGCCGCCCTCTACTGGTTCTGCCGGATGCTGGATGGCGGGGAGGATCCGCTCTATCTTGCCCGACGTCTTATCCGCATGGCGGTTGAGGACATCGGGCTTGCCGACCCCAATGCACTGGTGCAAGCCAATGCCGCCCGTGACGCCTACCAGATGCTCGGGTCGCCCGAAGGGGAATTGGCGCTTGCGCAATCGGTGATTTATCTTGCAACGGCGCCGAAATCGAACGGTGCTTACGTGGCCTACAAGGCGGCGATGCGGGATGCCAAATCCAGCGGCTCTCTGCTGCCGCCCAAGCATATCCTCAACGCGCCCACCAAGCTGATGAAGCAGGAAGGGTACGGCGACGGCTATCAATACGACCACGATGCTCCCGACGGCTTTTCCGGTCAGGATTATTTTCCAGAGCAGTTGGGCCGCAAGACCTATTACGACCCACCCCAGAGAGGGTTTGAGCGGGAACTGAGAAAACGTCTTGAGTTCTGGGACAAGCGGCGCAAGGAACGAGGCTGATCCGCGTAGCCTGAAAGATCAGGCGGTTTCGGTTGATGTCAGACGGTCGAGGGCGCTCTTGAGTGTGGCGATCAGCCTGTCCCGGTCTTCCGGTGCCATCGTGTCGGAAATCTTGTCCAGCTGGCGAGACACCAGGTCGACCTCCAGATCATCCTTGACTGGAACGGGTTCCTTCAGGCCGATTACCTCGTAGGTGGAGACCGGATAGGCAATCCCCTTGACGTTGACTTCACCATTTTCAGCGCATTTGATCTGCTCTTTCACCTGCGAATAGGTTTCGAAGGAGATCAGGATAGAGCCTGGTGTGGCAAGGCTTTCCAGGCGTGAGGCCGTGTTCACGCCACGTCCGATGATAGTGTAGTCCAACCGATCTTCGCTGCCGAAATTGCCCACGGTGCAATAGTCCGTATGGATCCCCATGCGGCATTTCATCGGTTTGGAGATACCGGCTTCCCGCCAGGCACCCTGGAGCGCCTTCATCCGGTCCTGCATGTCGATGGCCATGCGTACGCAGGCAAGCGCGTCCTCGGTCACACCACGTGTTTCCGGGTCACCGAAAAAGATCAGGATGGCGTCGCCGACGTATTTGTCGATGGTCGCGCCGTAGCGCAGCGCGATATTCGACATCTCCGTCAGATACTGGTTGAGGATTGCCGTGAGTTCTTCTGATTCAAGCCGGTCCGCCGTTTCGGTGAAGTCGGCGATATCGGAGAAGAAAACCGTCAGTTTCTTGCGTGTGGACGCAATCTTGACTTCCTGACGGCCTTCGAAAATGGATTGATAGACCTGAGGCGAAAGGTATTTGGCAAGCTGCCGCGAAAGTGCCTCGAGCTTGGTGGATTGATCCGCCAGCTGGTCCTCGACCGCTTCGCCATGCTCGATGGTCGCCTCGTACAGGAGGCGCAGATCTTCCAACTCGGATCGCAGATAGTCGTTCTCTTCCTGCAGGGATTGCAGCGAGGTCGTCTGTTCGGCTTGCCCGGTATCATCGGAGCTTTGGGCAGCTGTATCTACACTCTTGGCCATTTCATTCCGCGTCGAAAAGGTCTGGTCTCATTGTCTATTTTATAATGCTGAACTTTAAAGAATCACTGTCGGATCCATGAACTATCTTAGCGGAATATACAGGTCAGGCGGGGGAAAATCGTAGCAGGCTTCAGAGCGCCAAGTTCCCGGCAAGCCTCGTCGTCAAACCATGTTTGCATAGAAGTGATCGGGCGAGAGCATAGTTCCGCCATGTCTTGATTGGCGAATGGAAAGGTCCGCCGCATAAAGATAGTAGCCATTCTTTCGTGTTAGGACTTCAACATGTTCCCCACGGTGACCTCATGAAGGAAATCGAACTCAGATTGGCGCTGGTGTTTTATGGCGGCGTTTCGCTTGCCATCTACATGCATGGCGTAAGCCGGGAAATCCTCAATCTTGTTCGGGCGTCGAGCGTTCGCCTCGACCGCAAATCGAACGGTTCTGCCCAGGAAGCACCCGATCAGGAGCTTCCTCCGGTTCAAAGTGCCTACAAGGATCTGCTCGATCTGTTGTCCTCCGTTGCCGACATCCGGGTGGTGGTTGACGCAATTGCCGGTGCGTCTGCAGGTGGCGTCAACGGCATCATGCTTGCGCGGGCCATCACCCACGACCTGCCACTCGACAGCCACAGCGAGATGTGGCTGGAAAATGCCGATGTCACGCGTTTGGCCCGGCCACAGGCCGGTTTGTCCCGATACCTGAAGATTTCCATTTCGCCGGTGCTGGACCAGCTGATTTCCACACGGCTGACAAAGCAGATAGAAAGCGCGGAAACGCGCGAGAAGCTGCGACTGTTCATGCAGGCGCGGTGGTTCACCCCACCGTTTTCCGGTGAACGGTTCATCAGCTGGATGCTGGATGCCTGCCAGAAGATGGAGGACGGTGCCGTGCCCGGCCGCAGTCTGATCCCGCGTGGTCAGACGCTCGACCTGTTCGTGACGATCACCGATTACAACGGCATCAAGCGACGCATTCACCTGGACGATCCGGACTATGTCGAGGAGTGGGATCATCGCCGGATCCTGAGTTTCCATGCCGCGCACAGAATGCCAGGAGATATCGAAAGTCAGTTCGATGCCGACAGTATTCCGGAAATTGTCTTTGCGGCTCGCGCGACGTCCTCGTTTCCAGGGGCGTTCCCTCCTGCAACGGTTGCGGAAATGGAGCGGGTGCTGGTCGATCACGACCTGACGTGGCACAACCGGGATGCGTTTCTTGCAAGAGGGCTGAACCTGACGTCCGAAACAGCCGGTCAGCATTGTTTTGTCGATGGCAGCGTCGTCATGAACAAGCCGTTTGCACCGGTGATTGACGTTATTCAGGATCGGCCGGCGGTGCGTGAAGTGGCCCGGCGGCTGATCTATGTGGATCCGTCACCGGTGGTTCCGGTCGAAACGGATAGCACCGTTTCGGAACTGCCCGGGTTCTTCCGCGTGATCCTGGCTTCGCTCGCTCATATTCCGCGCAATGAGCCCATCGGCGACGATCTGAAAGAGCTTGAACAGAACAACCGGCGCAGCCGCTGGCTGTCGCAACTGATCGATGATGCGGGGCCGATGGTGGAAAAGGCTGTGGCGGGCATTTTGCCAAAGCGGCGCCGGGTAACACCTGACATTCTTTCGTTATGCCGGAAGCAGGCAACCGTGGCCGCATTCGAGCAGGCAGGGTTCGCCTTTCTCAATTATCAGTCCCTGAAACTTCATTCCCTGGCTGAGCGGCTGGCAGGCCTGACGGCGCGGCTCAGCGGGCTGGACAGTGCACGTGGCCAGGAAGAAGCCCTTCTGGGACTGTACTCACGTCATACCAGCCGCCTGACAGCCGAGAGCAAGGACATCCTGGGGCGCACGGACCCGCATGTTGTTGCCTTGTTGCGCGGGCTGGATGTCGACTACCGGATACGCCGGCTTCGCTTTGCGGTGCGCAAGCTCAACGGCTTCTATCACTATCGTCCGGGCTCCGACTTACCGCCGCCCAATTTCGAGGCGCTCGATCAGATGAAGGGATTGCTCTACGAGCAGATCGATCATCTGGGTTGGCGCTGGAATGAACGCTTTTTCGGTGGCCGCAGCCGGGAACTCGCCGAAACGTTCGTTCGGGCGGCGGAAGCGGGTGGTCCGGACGCTGCCGAGCATGTCCAGCCAATGTTGAAATCCCTGACACAGATGATGGGGCTTGCCGATCTGGACAGGCTGCAGGACGAACTCTTTGCCGAGACGGCCCGAAATCTACTCGACAAGAGCCGTCACACATCCCTAATGGGAACCTATATCGGGTTCGGTTTTTTCGATCTGATCACCTTTCCCGTGTTGCAGCGCAACGACTTCTCGGAGGTGACGGAAATCCTGGTCGACCGCATCAGCCCGACCGACGCGGCAAGCCTTTATACGGAAGGTTTCGACCTCAAGGGCAAGTCCCTGAATACGTTCGGTGCCTTCTTCAATCGCGGCTGGCGGGAACATGATTATCTGTGGGGACGTCTCAACGCCGCCGACAGGCTGGTCAGCATCGTGCTGTCTGCGGCAGGTGAGGGCACTTTGCCGCAGATCCAGGTAAACCAGGCGCGTGCACGGATCTTTCTGGCGGTTCTGGAAGAAGAACGTGGCAAACTTTCTGATATTCCAGAGGAAATAGACCGGGTCGACAAGCTGGTCCGGTCGATCTATCCCGATTTCGCTCATGTGACGGAAAGCGTCTGACCGGGTAATATTCATAATTTGGCAAGTCATTCCTTGACGTGAGGTCCGCTCTTTCGCTACGCACAAAAGTGGCCAGGGAATTGCGCGTGGATATTTGAGTTGATGACTTTTATTGCCGAACATTTTGGGACCGGCCCGGAGGTGTTTCTGGGTTTCTTTCTGGTGCTTTACGCATCCAGCTTGATCGTGCTGTTCACAACCGGCCTGACCATGACGGTGATGAACAGGCGTCACCCTGACCGCAAGATCCAGAAGCGCCAGCCGACCCACGATGCCCTGCGCGATATCAAATCTTCCATGGGGCAGCTGTCGATCACGAGCTGCTGCCTTTCCATCGGCCTTTATGCCCAGCTGCGTGGCTGGACGCTGTTCGACCCCGTCGCGTTGTCCTGGTGGTCGGTGCCGTTGTTCTTCGTCATCTCGCTAGCCCTGCACGATACCTGGTTCTACTGGGGGCACCGGATCCTGCACACCAAGTTGTTCTACCGGTTCCACAAGCCGCACCACATGACGGTGACACCGACAGTCTGGTCCAACGATGCAGGCTCCAGTGTGGATACGCTGTTCGCCCATTCCTATTATGCGCTTGTGCTATTCGTCGTGCCTATTCCGCCGCTGGTTTTCCTTGGCCACCGGTTGTTCGACCAGGTGTCGGCCGCCATTGGCCATTGCGGCTATGAGCATTTCGCAAGCCCGAGCGCACGCAAACCCTGGCCGCTGCTGTGCACGCTCTACCACGACCAGCATCACCAGTATTTCGTCTACAACTACGCCAACTACTTTTCCTTCTGGGACCGGTTCTGCGGCACCATCCATCCGACCTATGACGAGCGGGTGGAAGGGTTCGAAGCGCTTTATGCCGGCACCGGCAAACAGGAAAAATCATGATGGGGCTACTCGTCGATTACCTCATCGTTCTGGCGCTCACCTACGCGGCCATGGTGGCGGTCTATTTTGCGACCGGGTTCACGATGATCGCGATAAATGCCCGTCATCCTGACCGGCGGATCCAGAAACACCGCGACGGCATGAAGCGCCAGGCAGAGGAAATCCGTGCCTCCATGAAGGCGTTGGCGACATCGTCAGTCCTGCTGTCGTCCGGATTTTTCGCTCAGACCCAGGGTTGGACGCTGTTCGCTCCGCTGGAACTCAGCTGGTGGTCGTTTCCGCTGATGTTCGCCGTTTGCTTCGTCCTGTTTGATGCCTGGTTCTATTGGGGGCACCGGATTCTTCACTGGCCGTCGCTCTACAAGTTCCATGTGCCTCATCACCGCTCGATCGCACCGACGGTCTGGAGCAACGACAGCTCGACCACGGTCGACACCCTGATCGAGCATTTTTTCTATTTTCTGGTCTGGTTCGTGCTGCCGGTGCCGGCCTTGAGCGTTTTTGCCCTGCGGTTGTTCGACCAGATTTCAGGCATGGTCGGCCATTCAGGCTTTGAATATTTCGCGTCCAAGTCGTCGCGATTCCCTTCGCCGCTGATTTGCACGACGTTCCATGATCTGCATCATTCGCAGTTTCACTACAATTACGGTAACTTCTTCTCGTTCTGGGACCGGATCTGCGGAACGGTGCATCCGAAGTACGATGTGCTGGTGCGGTCCATGGAAGAGACCGGGGAAATTCCGGATTCGGAAGAAACGAAAGTCAAGGCAACCGGGTAAGCCCGCACAGTACTCACATGTGTCAGCCAACCGACCAAATGGATGTATGAAGAGATATGCTCGATCAGGCGCTGACGATATTGCTTGAATTCCTGCCGATTTACGCGGCGTGCTACGCTGTGAACGTGTTCCTGTATTTTGCGACCGGCTGGGTGCTGGTGAAGATACAGGACCGGCACCCGGAGCGGCGTATTCAGCAGAATCGGCGTGGTGAAAAGCGCATGTGGAAGGAAATCCGGGCCAGCGTCTATTCGTTGACCGTGACCGCGGGCTGTCTTGCCGGCGGCATCTTCCTTTCGATGAAGGGCTGGACGCTGGTCGCGCCGCTGGAGCTGACCTGGTGGTCGGCAATCCTGATGTTTGTCGTTTCCATCCTTGCCTTCGATACCTGGTTCTACTGGGGCCACCGGTTCATGCATACGAAGGCGATGTACCGCTTTCATGCGGAACATCACCGCTCGGTCGCGCCGACTGTCTGGAGTACCTATTCCGACGATCTGGTCGATGCCTTTGTCATGCAGAGCTATTATCTGTGGGCGGTCATCTTCCTGCCGATCCCGATCCCCGTGCTGATCGTTCACCGGCTGTGGGACCATTTCAATGGCACAATCGGCCATTCCGGTTTCGAATTCTGGGCGTCGCCGATGTCGCGCATGCCTTCGCCGATGGTCTGCGTGACTTTTCACGACCAGCACCATTCGCGCTTCCGCTACAATTACGCCAATTTCTTTTCGTTCTGGGACCGTGTCTGCGGCACCATCGACCCGAAGTACGATGAACAGGTCAAGGTGTTTGAACAGATGGGCGAAAAATCGGCTGCAAAGCCGGCGGCTCCCGGCGAATAGGGCTTTCCCTGGCCCGGCAGATTCCGTGATGTTTCATCCATGCATGGATTGAACTAGGCGTATTCAGGGACGGCTGGGACCAGTTAGAAGCGGGGCGACGGTTTGAAACATCTTTTGCTGGTGATGCTGGGCGGTGGTTTGGGTGCGGGCGGACGGCATCTGGTGTCGCTTGCGACGCTCCGTTTGTTTGGGCCGGGTTTTCCTGTCGGAACTCTTACTGTCAATGTCGTCGGCTCACTGGCCATGGGGCTTTTCATCGGTTGGCTGGTTCGCCATGAGACCGGCAACCTGCAGTCATTGCGCTATTTCGTGGCGACCGGCTTCCTCGGCGGCTTCACGACGTTCTCCGCGTTTTCGCTCGACACCTCAGTGCTATGGGAGCGCGGCGACACGCATCTGGCACTCGTGTATGTTCTTGCCTCTGTCGCCTTGTCCATTCTTGCCGTGTTTGCCGGACTGATGATCATGCGCCAGGTCGCAACTTAAGAATTCCTTCCCTTTCGGGCCGATTCCGCCTATACGCTGCGGAACGAATTTTCCCCCCGCCTTGATGCAGGGGCGATGGATGCGCGTCACGGCGGCAGGCCGGATGCCGAATTTGAGAAAAACATGTCCGCGATTGAACAGAAACAAGTGTCCGCCGATGAGGCGGGCATGCGCCTCGACCGTTGGTTCAAGTCCCATTACCCGGGCCTTGGATTCGGTCATCTGCAGAAACTGCTGCGTACGGGACAGGTCCGCGTCGACGGCAAGCGTGCCGAGACCAACACCCGTATCGCCAAGGGGCAGATGATCCGTATTCCACCTCTCGGGGTGGAACTTCCGGCGGACGACAAGAAGAATGCCAAGCCGAAATCCACCAAGCTGATTGCTGACGACCGCAAGGCCATTGAGGACATGCTGCTGTTTGAAGACAGCCAGGTAATGGTACTCAACAAGCCGGCAGGTCTTGCTGTTCAGGGCGGTTCAGGCCTCAAGCGCCATCTGGATGGCATGCTGGACGCCTATACCGACCGCAAGGGCAACAAGCCGCGTCTGGTGCACCGTCTCGACCGTGAAACCTCCGGCATCATTCTGGTCGCCCGCACGCGTCAGGCCGCACAGGAACTGACAAAGGCCTTCCGTCACCGGAATACCCAGAAGATCTACTGGGCAATCCTGGCGGGTGTTCCGAAGCCGTTTCAAGGCCGCATTTCCACCTTCCTGGCAAGGAATGAAGGCGAAGAACGCATGCAGATCGTGCGTCAGGGCGACGATGAAGCACAGCACGCCGTGTCGCTCTATTCGGTCTTCGAAAAGTCCGGCCAGAAGCTTTCCTGGGTGACGATGAAACCGGTGACGGGCCGAACGCACCAGTTGCGCGCACATGCGGCTCATATCGGCCATCCGATCATCGGTGACGACAAGTATTTCAATATCGAGAACTGGGAGCTGCCGGGTGGTATCCAGAACCGGCTGCATCTGCTGGCGCGCCGGATCGTAATCCCGCATCCGTCGGGCCATGGCACGATCGATGTTTCGGCACCGCTGCCGCCACACATGCAGCAGACCTGGAATCTGCTTGGATTTGATGCAACGGACTATGATCCGGAAGTGGATGATCCGGACGACGCGCTCAACAAGCGCTGATAGCGGTTCTCTGCTTTGCCAGAAGCCTAGCTGCCGGCGGCGGGATAGACCTTCAGATTGAAGCTCTCGTCTTCCGCTGGTGGCTGGAAGTGGTTTGAGATCCGGTCGAATTCGGCCTCGGACACCGAGAACTCGTGCTTGCCGGCGGCATTGCGCTGGCGAAGGCGTTCCTTGCAGACCTCATCCGGCACATCGAGAAAATGAAGCTGATGCCTGCACTCGACCTTGTCGGCAATGGCGCGCATCCATTGCCGGCTTTCTTTCGTGTTGGCATGAAAGTCCAGTACCACGGAAAGACCGCTTTCCAGCAGGGCAGCCACATGCGGCGTTATCGTTTTTCTCAAGAGTGACGAACAGCGGACAAAATCCGCGAGGCTGGACATCTGCTCACCGTAGAGACCGGATAGCCAGACGTCTTCCCGCAGGAGAATGTTGCCGGGACGTTCGGCAAAGCGATCCGCCAATGTCGACTTGCCGGAAGCAACCTTGCCGCAAAACAGATGCAGAGTTGGAGCGTCGTCAGATGGTAGCATTTGATGGGAGCTCGCTGTCGGATGTTTGCAAACCTGGTGGACGTAATCAAACGCCCTGAAACAGTGCACCCAGGATCACCGACGCAAAGGTGATGCACACAACGCCCGCCACCAGTTTCCAGGCATCCGAGCGTTTCTTGAGACCAGGCCAGCCAAGCGGTTTGATCACCTGGATCGCGGCAATCATGAACAGCAGCAACAGGATGATCTTGGTCAAGAAAAGCTCCGGGCGGGCAGGGCGCTATGCTGCAACGGCAGTTGCCTGATTGAGGCCGTCAGACCAGAACGTGCTGGCGGCCCCAAAACGATGAAACATCCCGCTCTCGACTGAAAACGGGATGTTTAGAAGGCATATCCAATCCGGCAGTTGCCTGCAAGGTCAGGCTCCGGTGCTCCGCTGAAGTTTTGCCATGTAGGTCGGCAGCTTTTCCATCGACGGAACGACGATCAAGGTCTTTACGTGGCCGCGTTTGAATGCGTTCAGGAACTTGTTGTAGTCCTTGAAGGCAACACAGCCATGGGAGCCAATGGAGCGGCGCAGCAGACGCGTATGGGTCAGCATGCCGTCACGGCCTTTCATGGCAGCACGGTCCTGCGGCAGCATGCGAATGGCTTCCACGCCATGGAAGCGCCGCTCGCGCATTCTCAAGTTGTAGATGTTGGGCGGCGTCGGGCCGAGCATCTTCACGTGCGAAAACTTCGGATTGTCCATCCGGTGTCCAATGCCGGAATGAGCCTCCAGCTTGGTGCCGTCCGGCATGTGAACGGTTGCGGCGCTGATGTCATAGACGGCGATCTTGCTGCCTGCACCGGGAAGTCCGGGCTTGGCGCTGCCGAACAACTTGCCGAGACCGCCGAACACTCCGTTTTCATCTTCTTCCGGATTTCCTGGCGTTGCATAAGCCAGAACGGGAGACGCTTGTTCAGGCTTTTCCCTGCCTTCAGGACGGGTTTCTGCAACCACCGGCGCGCTGCGGCGCGGCGGTTCGGGTTTCATGTCCGGGGTCGGCGGCAGAATGGCGCCGGGTTTGGCCGGATTACCTGCAACCATGGCAATGTTCACGGCCGTCTGTTCAGGTTTTGCAGCAACATTCGTCTCTGCTTCAGCCGTGGTGCCGACGCTTTGTAACGCTGCGACCTCGACATTCGGCGCAGTGTCATTGGCTGCCGGTTCATCGAGCGCGGCAACACTTGTGGTTTCTGAAGCAGCTTGATGGGCCAGAAGTGTCTGGGCGAGTTTCAGCCTTGCGAGCTTGGCGGCAAGGGCCATCTTCGCAGCCTTTTTAGCCTCGGCTTCGAGTGCCGCCGCTTCCGCCTTGAGGGCAGCTTCTGCTTTCGCAGCTATTGCTGCTGCCTGTTCAGCGGCTTTTTCCGCTGCAAGAGCGGCTTCCGCTTCGGCGCTTTGCCGTTTTTTCGTTGTCAGCGCAATCGGGGCCAGACCAAGAGAAGCTGTGGCAGGGGTTGTCTGCGCAAGCGTCAATTTCTCCTGCGGCTCAGTGCCGGCGGCGACAAAATGAGACGGGGCGATCGAGGTTCCAAGATAAGTAGCGGTTCCGGCCAAGCCGGATATCACCAAAGTTGCCCCCGCGAGGATCGTATAAAAAGTCCGGCTGGTCTTCCGGGATGTTGCTTGCCCCTTCAGGCCGACCTTTTGTTTCTTCTGAATCATTCAGACAAAACCACTCTGTTACGCCGGTCTTGTTCGACCGCGCTCCAAATTCGTATCCTTTGGTGACAATCTTGCCCCAAACGTTCATGCCCACCCGCCTGCAGCAGTATCGTCGATCATGGTAACCAAGTTCTTTACGATAAATATGCAAGCGGCCAAGAGACCGGTAATCACTCTAAAGAGGCAATTTTCGGGCGGTTTTTCAAAAATGGCGATATCCAAAGATTGAACGTCAATTTGCCGCAGACTGTGGAAGTCTTTGCCTATTGTTGAATTTACCAATCAATGACGTAGATGTCGGTAAAACTTCCAGTCCGGGGCAGTGTCAAATGTGCTCTTGACCCCCGGGGGAAAACCCGGCACATGCGGGCTACTTTCCGTTCGCTTGGCACAGGATGCCCATGTATCTGATCATCTTCGACGTCGACGGCACGCTGGTGGACAGTCAGAAAACCATTTTGCAGGGCCTGCAGGTCGGTTTCGAGGCTGCGGGCCTGCCCATGCCTGACCGGGAAACGGCGCTCTCAATCGTCGGACGGTCGCTGGACGAGGCTTTTCTGGATCTCGTTGGACCTGAACACCAGGACAAAATCCCGGTGATGTCCAACGCGTATAAGCAGGCGAAGTGGTCCCGCAGGAGGGAGGGGCTGGATCTCGACCCGCTTTATCCGGGTGCTCGCGAAGCTATCATGCGGCTGAATGCGCGTGAGGATGTCCTTCTTGGAATTGCCACCGGCAAAGCGATGCGTGGGGTGACGCACATGCTGGATACCCATGATCTGCATGGACGCTTCGTGACCGTCCAGACAGCTGATACCTCACCCTCCAAGCCTCATCCGGACATGGTGCTGCGGGCAATGGCGGAGACCGGAGCGGACAGGACACGAACCATCATGATCGGTGATACCGGATTTGACATGGCGATGGCCAAGGCCGCCGGCACACATGCCTTGGGCGTTGCCTGGGGTTATCATGATCATGACCGGCTGAGTGCTGATGGTGCAGACAAGATCATCCAGACCTATGCCGAGCTGGATTTGGCACTTGGTGAACTTCTGGATTTCGACAAGGAAACAATGTGATGCGCGACTTTCTTGAAACCTTGCAGGAAGATGCGGCCAAGGATCCGGAGCAGCGGGCGCGCGAACTCTCCCGGCGCGAATTGCCTAAGCGTTTCTACAAGGACGCAACCCATGTTGCCGTGGACGGCGGTTTCGCGATCCATCTGGACGGAAGGCCCGTCAAGACACCGGGCAAGGCGGCCTTGTTGCTGCCGAGCGAGGCACTTGCTGCAGCGGTTGCCGCCGAATGGCAGGCCCAGCAGAAGGAAATCAATCCGGCCACCATGCCGCTGACCCGGATTTCCAATTCAGCGCTTGATGCAGTCAGCATCCGGTTTGGCGAAGTGGCTGACGATATCACCCGGTTTGCCGGCAATGATGCGCTGTGCTATCGCGCGGACGATCCGCAAAGCCTTATCGACACCCAAAGGCGCTTGTGGGATCCGGTCGTGGACTGGGCAGGCGGGTTGCTCGGCGGCCGTTTCGTGCTGATCGAAGGTGTCATTCACGCTGCCCAGCCGGAAGCGCTGCTTGCCGCCTATCGGGCCCGACTTTCCGACCTGACCCCGATGCGCCTCGCAGCGCTCCATACGATCACCAGCCTGACAGGCTCCGCGCTGCTGGGGCTTGGTCTGCTGGAAGACTACCTCGACGCCGGTGCGGCCTGGACGGCCGCTCATGTGGAAGAGGACTTCAACATCGAGCGCTGGGGCGAAGACGCGGAAGCTGCTCTCGTCCGGGCCTACAAGCGCAAGGAATTCGACGCGGCGGTTTTGATCCTGCGAGAAGCGTAACAATTTCCCTGCGATGTGGGGTGGAACGTATTCGCTTCACCCCAAGTAGAACGTCGTTGCCATCAGAAAGAAAATGAGCACGCCAAGGACGTCGTTGGACGAGGTGATGAAGACACCGATGGCCATGGCCGGGTCAATGCCGATCTTGTCCAGAATGATTGGTATAGTGGCGCCGACCATGGCTGCAAGTGTGGTGACGCACAGCAGTGACAGCGATGTGGCCAGGGCAAGGTGCAGCGGGTCTTCCAGCGGCACGATCAGTGAAGCCACGAGCACGAGACAGCCCAGGATCGTGCCGGCGATAGCGCCGTTGAAGAGCGCCGCCACCAGTTCCTTCAGCAGGCGGTAGAAGATATCGCCGGACCACAAGGCGCCGGTCGCAATGCCTTGCACCGCCACAGCGGAGGCCTGCAGGCCCGCGTTTCCGGCCATGGACATGGTGACGGGAATGAAAGCGGCCAGGATGGCGGCTTCCGCCAACTGGTCTTCATAGGAACCGACCACCGTTGCAGCAACGCTGGCCCCCACCAGACCGGCAAGCAGCCAGGGCAGGCGGCCGCGTACTATGCGCAGCACCGTGTCATCCGACCGGGCTTCTGAGGAAACGCCGCTCATCAGCAGCATGTCCTCGTTGGCTTCGTCCGAGGCGATGCGTGTCAGCTGCTTGGGCGTGATCCGGCCGATCAGGTGGCCTTCTCCGCTGACGACCGGCACGGTGCGCATGTCGCGTTTTCGGGCGAGCCGCAGCACTTCTTCCTGGTCGGTGTCCGTGGAAACGGCAATCACGTCGCGGTTCATGAAGCTGGACAAGGGGGCGTCCGCCGGAGCGAGCAGAAGCTTGCCGACTTCCACTGTTCCGGTCAGCTTGCCGTCGGCATCGGTCACATAAACGGTAAAGACCTTGCGAATGCGGCTGGCTTCAGCGCGCATCTGCGCGACGGCTTCGCCGGCGGTGCAGGTTTCGGGAAGGGCAACGAACTTGCGGGCCATCACGCGGCCAGCCGTGTCGTCGGCGTAGGAACCGCGCGTTGCGATGTCTTCCACATCCGGCAAGCGCGCGATCAGTTCGTCCGCGACATCGTCCGGAAACTCGTTGAGAATTTCGATGGCGTCTTCCGGATCGAGGCCGGCGAGAATATCCCGAAACTGCTCAAGAGTGGATTCTTCCATCAGGATCGAACGGAATTCCGGTCGAAGTTCGGCAATGACCTTGATTGACGGGTTGGCCGGCAACCACTGGAACAATTTGCGGGCCTGTTTCAGGCGCAGCCGCGTCAACAATTGCATGACGTCGACGGGGTCCCAGCGCTTGAGCAGTTCGACCAGCTGCGTGCGCTGGCCCGACTTGATCATCTCGCGCACGGCCCTGAGCGCAGCATCATTGATTTCCAGCGGTTCGTTAGCCGGCTCCCTGGTCCATGCGGTTGGATCAAGCTCGGCGACGTCGCTGGAATTGCTCATGGATACTCACTTTCCGGAAGGGTCCGGTCCGCTTCTACTGATCGATTGTGACGTCCGCCTGACAGTTTCCTGCCGGATCAGACCTCAAATTCCTCAATATCGGCAAAGGCCTGCCGCAGCTTGTCGGACCAGCCCCGGGACAGTTTCTGGAAATACGGGTCGTCCTGCTGAATGCGCACCTGGCGGTCGGTGGAAAAGCTGTCGGTGTTGTAGAGCAACATGTCGATGGGCATGCCGACAGACAGGTTCGACCTCAGCGTGCTGTCAAAGGACAGCAGCACCAGCTTGGCCGCTTCACCGAGGCGCATGTCCGCACGCGTGACCCGGTCCAGGATCGGCTTGCCGTATTTGTGCTCGCCGATCTGCAGATAGGGCGTGTCTTCACAGACCTCGATGAAGTTGCCGGCCGCATAGATCTGGAACATGCGCGGTTCCTCACCCTTGATCTGGCCGCCCAGAATGAAGGTGACGAAAAAGTTTTCCGCACTTGTTGCAAGGGCTTCGCCGTCGATCGCCTTGACCTCACGAACCGCACTGCCAACGAGGCGGGCAACCTGGAACATGGTTTTTGCGGTCATCAGTGTCGCCCGGTCGCTTTCCGCGGACGTGATGTGCTCACTCAAAAGCGAGACGACGGCCTGGGTAACTGCAAGGTTGCCGGCCGAGAGCAGGGTGATCACCCGCTCGCCTGGCTCTTCCCATACATGGAGTTTCTTGAAGGTGGCAATGTTGTCGACACCGGCGTTGGTGCGTGTGTCCGCGGCGAACACCAGCCCGCGATCCAGTTTCAAGCCAACGCAATAGGTCATTCCCAAGCCCTCAGACTGCGCCAAGACCCGTTGCTGGAGCCCCTATAGGGCAAGCATCCATCAGGCAGGGCGCAGGTTGCCCTTTAATATCTTTTGCTGGAGTGAGCCTGTTCGGGCGGTTTGAAAGGACACTTACTGCTGTTGCTGGAACGCGGCCTGGGCCACATCGACCTCAACATGCAGGTTTTCCTCAAGCCCGCCAAAACGGATCCCCCTGATAGGGGCAGCTGAACGGGAATCCAGGCCCACCGTCAAGCGGATATAGCGATCGGTCGGACACATTGCGTTGGATATGTCGAATCCGGTCCAGCCAAGACCGTTTATCATCACTTCGGCCCAGGCATGATGGGCTTCCGAAGCCTGTTCGTCTTCCAGCAGCAGATAGCCGGAAACGTACCTTGCCGGAACGCCGATGGAACGTGCGGCGGCGATGAAAATATGCGCGTGATCCTGGCAGACGCCTTCTCCGGCAGCCAGCACGGCAGTGGCCGGAGCATGCGTTTCGGTGACGCCCACCTTGTAGTCGACCTTGTCGCGGATGGCATGCATCAGAGCATGGAAACCGGCAATCTTGTCATGTCCCTCCGCGTTGGTCGCCAATCTGCGGATCGCCTGGTTGGATTGCGTAAGCGGAGTGACCCTTGTGTAGATCCGCGGTGGGATGCCGGCATCCGGTTCGTGGCCAAGGATTCCGTTGGTATCCGTCGTCTCGACAATACCGCTGGCGGTGATCTCGACGTCCTCGATCGGCTCGCTGCGCGAAACCATGTGAACCTGGTTGCCGAAGGCGTCCTTGTAGGTCGTCGCCCGTTCAATGCCGGGTGCTTCGATTGACCATTCGACAACTCTCTGGCTCGGGCCATCCTCGGGCGTCAGGCGCAACTGCTGCATGGCGTTGGCGAGTGGCGTCTCGTAACGGTATCGGGTCGTGTGTCTGACAGTCAGTCGCATGCTGCACCGGTTCTGCGGGGTTCCAGGGTCAGGCGAAATTGTAGTCTTCGCAAAGCTGATGGGCGAAAAGATTGTTTTTGTTGATGAAATCCGAGAGGAAATCATGCAGTCCCTGCTGATAGATTTCGTGCATCTGCTTTTCAGCCAGGTCTTTTGCCATGTCCGCTGCCATGTCCAGGCTTGGTTCGCGCGAACCATAGAACTGGGCCAGGTCTTCCGCGGTATCGGCCATCCAGTCGTAGCAATGGGCAAGGGACCGGGGCATTTCCGTTCTGAGGATCAGAAACTCGGCAATGTTGAACGCTTTCAGTCGGGCATTCGGATACGCAAACCGGTAGCTTCTCCGCCCGGACAGGGCTCGCAGGATCGCGGACCACTGATAGTGCTCCAGAGAGCCGTCATCGATGATGTCGCTGTCCGGCAGCAGGGTCCAGTAGTACGTGTCGAGGATGCGGGCCGTGTTGTCCGACCGTTCCACGAAATTGCCCATCTGGCTGAAGAAATAACCGTCGTCGCGCAGGATCGTGTTCAGCAGCGCGCCCCGGAACAGGTGCGCCCGCTGATTAACCCAGGCAAGAAAGTCCGGCAGTTTTTCCTGGGTGATGGATTGCGGGTTCACGTCAGTGAACTCGATCCATGTGGTGTTGATGGCTTCCCAGAGTTCAGCCGTGATGCCTGTTCGAACGGCACGAGCGTTGTTCCTGGCAAGTTCCAGGCAGCTGCGGACGCTTGAGGTGTTTTCCTTGGAGAAGATCATGTGGGCCGCCACGTTGCGGCCGTTCAGTTCCTCGTATTTCTGCTTGTATCCGGTCTCGCACCCCGAGCAGGCGAGGGCGAAGGTCCAGTGGGTTCCGTCCTCCTGACCCGAATGGGAGATGATCGCGCCACGACAGGCGACCTCAAGGAGACGGGAAACATTCTGGGCACGCTCGTGGTAGCGCGACATCCAAAACAGCGAAGAGGCGGTTCTTCCGAGCATCTGGTTCTCTCAGTCCTCAAGTACCCAGGTGTCTTTTGTGCCGCCACCCTGGCTGGAGTTGACGACGAGCGAGCCTTTCTTGAGGGCAACCCGTGTCAGGCCACCTGGCGTGATGCGGACCTGATCACCGATCAGCACGTAGGGGCGCAGATCGACGTGACGCGGGGCGACACCCGAAGCGACGTGCGTCGGGCAGGCCGACAGCGCCAGGGTCGGCTGGGCAATATAGTTGGAAGGGTTGGTTTCCAGGACTTTCCGGAATTCCGCGATTTCCCGCTTCGATGCGGTCGGACCGATCAGCATGCCGTAGCCGCCCGAACCGTGGACCTCCTTGACGACAATGTCCTCAAGATTATCCAGAACATAGGCGAGGTCATCCGGCCGTGAGCAGTTCCAAGTCGGAACGTTGTTCAGGATCGGTTTCTGGCCCGTGTAGAACTCGATGATGTCCGGGACATAGGCGTAGATCGCCTTGTCGTCGGCAATACCCGTTCCCGGCGCATTGCAGATCGTGACGTTGCCGGCGCGATAGGCATCGAAGAGGCCCGGCACTCCGAGCATGCTGCCCGGATTGAAGGTCAGCGGATCGAGGAAGGCATCGTCGATCCGCCGGTAGATGACGTCGACCTGCTTCGGCTCGCGCGTTGTGCGCATGTAGACATGTCCGGCATCGACGAACAGATCCCGGCCTTCTACCAGTTCCACGCCCATGGAATCAGCCAGGAAAGCGTGTTCGAAATAGGCGGAGTTATAGATGCCCGGGGTCAGGACAACGATCGTCTGCGAAGACTTCGAGGGATCCGGTGCAACGCTTTCCAGCGTCTGCAGGAGGTTCTCGGGATATTGCTCCACGGCGGCGACGCGGTGACTCTGAAAGAGCTCGGGGAAGAGACGCATCATCGTCTCCCGGTTCTCCATCATGTAGGAGACACCTGAAGGCGTGCGCGTGTTGTCTTCCAGCACGTAGAATTCGTTTTCCGACACGCGGACCAGATCGGTTCCGATGATGTGGGCATAGACCTTGCGGGCAGGGGTGAACCCGGCCATTTCAGGCAGGAATGCCTCGTTCTGCAGCACGAGCTCTGCCGGGATCCTGCCTGCGCGCAGGATTTCCTGGCGATGGTAGATGTCGTGCAGGAAGGCGTTCAGAGCCCGCACACGCTGGTCGATGCCGGCAGACAGGCGCCGCCACTCCGGAGCCGAGATGATGCGCGGGATGGGATCAAACGGGATCAGCCGTTCGGTAGCTTCTTCCGCTCCATAAACCGCGAAGGTGATGCCAAGTCTGCGGAAAATGGTTTCAGCGTCGCGGCCCTTCTTGGTCAGAAAGTTGGCTGGTTTATCTTCCAGCCATTTGGCGAGCCGGGCGTATGGCTGGCGCGGCTTGTTGGCCTCGTCGAGCATTTCATTGAAGAAAGTGCGTTCGTCCGCCATTGCCTCCCCTTTGCCGATGCTTCGTTCTTGGGCAATCATGGCAAAATTCTGAAAGGTGTCAAAGTTCAATGTCGCGGCGACAGTGCCTGCAAATTAGGCAACGAGCTGAAATTCATCGAAAAATCCTGAGGTTCCCTCAGGTTGAATATATTTTTTTCGACCACTGAAAAAGGATTTGAAGGCGGTGTTTTTCGCCGCTTGCGCGTGCGAACTTCGCCAAAATGACGGGTTCAAATGAACGTAACGGCATCCCTGCTGCCAGGCTTCGCCGAGAAAGACGAGGGGACGGATCGGGGGCGTCTGCTGCCCGTCAAAACCTGCCAGACCGGAGTGGTAACATCTGCTTGTTCAGTCAGGCAGAAGCTGTGTTCAATCCAATATGCACAGTCGATGAGCAGGTCGGGCAGCATGATCGAAATCTGATTTGCTGCCCGATGCGTGTGCGGATGGGTGGCCGGAGACAGGGTGCTAGCGCATGAGTGTCCTGCCGACCGAGATCACCGAGACGTCGCCGTATTTGCGCCCGGTCCAAACGTGGAGGCCTGCACCGACGCCAAGCATCGGAATTGTGTAGAGACCTTTCTTGACGAACCCCTTGTTCTTGGTGAGTTCGATCGCGGCATGGCTCAGTTCCTCGTATTTCTCCATCGTATTGACGATCTTGCCGATGCCCTTGATGCCTTTGAGCACGTCCCCCAGCTTTCCGGCAATCGCCAGGTCGAGGTCCCAATCAGACCATTCGCCCTTCTTGTTGAACTCGCTGGGCGTCTTGACACCATGCGCCACGATGACGATGCCGCCGACACTGCCCCCCAGGCCGCCGCCGATTTTCCAGCCGTCTGCCATGAGGTCAACGTAATCGACATAACCGTTGTCATCGGCGCTGGCCCGGTAAAGGCGTCCATTCCAGTTGTACCGCCCGACAGCAACAAGGTCGCCTGAATGACTTTCGCCGATACCGACCCACAAGGTGGAAGCCGCCTTTGGTTTGGGCTTCATCTTCTTGGGCGTTTTGATGACCTTCGGATTGGGCGGCGTCGGCAGGGAATGCACGTAAATCATCACGGCACGGAACTGTCCGTCTTCAACGCCGTCTTCCTGACCCATTTCTTCAGCCAGGGATTCGCCAAGTCCGTCGACCAGATCGAATGGGAAGCTGGACAGAAGGCATTCTTCCAGAAATGATTTAACGGCATTTGCCCGCTTCATCGACAGGGCCTTGTTGAAGGCTGCCTTGCCGCTGCGGCTGGAAAGTCCGACGATACTGATGCTGCCGTTGCCCTTCAGCAGCGGAACGACGTTTCTGCGAAGCCAGTTCTTGTGATCTTCCTTGAGGTTCGCCTGGCTGACGTCGAAATATTGCAAACGCGCGAGCGTGATGACACCGTCACGGTGATCAACAACATAATTTCCTGACATTAATGTACTCCGTTAAGAATGGGTCCTGGACCTGAAATGAGATTTCTCGAGTTTGAAAATCGTGCTTCGAAAAAGGGCACGTATTGAAGAGATCCTGGTCTGTCCCGGCGCGCGGAAACGCAAGGGCAGTTTTGGGATCGGGCAAAGCGTGGCCATAAAGGCTTTTGCCTGACATTCGTCAAGCGCTTCGTCCGGCTTCTGTGGGCGTTTGGCAGGGAAGGTTCATGGGGCGTAGTTTCCCCATAAGCCCATGTGCTGACTAGGCTCTGTCGGGGGATCATGCTACGGCGTGATCCAAGCTCAAGTTTTGGGAGGACCGGATGAAAGAAGTTCTGGCCGAATTGGAACAACGCCGCGAAACCGCGCGGCTGGGCGGCGGGCAACGCCGCATCGATGCGCAGCATGCCAAGGGCAAACTGACTGCGCGTGAACGTATTGAAATTCTTCTGGACGAGGGGTCCTTTGAAGAGTTCGACATGTTCAAACAGCACCGCTGTACCGATTTCGGCATGGAAGAGCAGCATATCCCCGGCGACGGCGTGATCACCGGCTGGGGAACGGTCAACGGTCGGACCGTTTACGTGTTCTCCAAGGATTTCACGGTCTTCGGCGGGTCTCTTTCCGAAACGCATGCGGAAAAGATCACCAAGCTCCAGGACATGGCCCTGCAGAACCGGGCACCGATCATCGGCCTGTTCGACGCAGGTGGCGCCCGCATTCAGGAAGGCGTCGCGGCCCTTGGCGGTTACGGCGAAGTGTTCCAGCGCAACGTTCTGGCATCCGGTGTCATTCCGCAGATTTCGCTCATCATGGGTCCTTGTGCCGGCGGCGACGTCTATTCCCCGGCCATGACGGACTTCATCTTCATGGTGCGTGACACGTCGTACATGTTCGTTACCGGACCGGACGTGGTGAAGACCGTGACGAACGAGACGGTGACGGCCGAGGAACTGGGCGGCGCATCCATCCACACCACCAAGTCTTCGATTGCGGACGGTGCCTTCGATAACGACGTCGAAGCCCTGCAGGAAATGCGCCGGCTGATCGACTATCTGCCGATGAACAATCGTGCGGACCTGCCGGAGCTGACGAACTACGACGACCCGGAGCGGATCGACACCAGCCTCGACACGCTCATTCCGGACAACCCGAACAAGCCCTACGACATGAAGGAACTTGTTCTGAAGACAGTCGACGAGGGAGACTTCTTCGAAATTCAGGGCAGTTTCGCGGGCAACATCATTACCGGTTTCGGACGGATCGAGGGGCGCACTGTCGGCATCGTTGCCAACCAGCCGATGGTTCTGGCCGGCGTGCTGGATTCCGACGCTAGCCGCAAGGCTGCAAGGTTTGTCCGCTTCTGTGACTGTTTCAGCATTCCGATCGTGACCTTCGTCGATGTTCCAGGCTTCCTGCCCGGCACGTCGCAGGAATATGGCGGCCTGATCAAACACGGCGCCAAGCTGCTGTTTGCCTACGCGGAAGCTACCGTGCCGAAGATTACCGTCATCACCCGCAAGGCCTACGGCGGTGCTTATGACGTGATGAGCTCCAAGCACATCCGCGGCGACATCAACTACGCCTGGCCGTCTGCTGAAATCGCGGTGATGGGTGCAAAAGGGGCGGTCGAAATCCTCTACAGATCCGAACTCGGCGACAAGGAGAAGATCGCCAAGCGGACGAAGGATTACGAAGACCGTTTCGCCAACCCGTTCGTCGCTGCCGAGCGCGGCTACATAGACGATGTCATTCGTCCGCATTCCACCCGCCGGCGTGTGTCCAAGGCTCTGGCCCTGCTCAGGTCCAAGCAGGCGGACATGCCGTGGAAAAAGCACGACAATATTCCGCTCTAGCAAGAAGAGCCGATTTGCATTCATTCGCTCGGTTCCGGAAGACGATAGCTGGTCCGCAGCAGTGACACACGAGATTGTATCAGGCCGGGTTTTCCGGCCTGTTTACTGCCTGTCAGGTCAGTCCCAACGCGAGAGACCACGCGGGAACAGCGGTTCCTTGCATTCGAACGCGACAGGGCAGCGTGGTGTATCCCGCGTCTGGCCGAACTGCGTAAACAGGACCTGGTTACGGTCGCAGTAGCTACGGTTCGAAACAAACATCGAATAAGTGTACTGCCCCGTGGTGAATACCACGGCACCGTGCTGACGCACCATGTTCTGCGCCTGGGCACAGGTCATCTTGCGAAGGTCTGGACGTGCCTCGGCCGCCGTCGACATGACAAGGCCGGGAAGGGCAAGCGCTGCTGCGCAAAGAAGCATTTTCCGCATGAAAGTCTCCTGACGTGCCGTTGCCACCGGAAAGAACGCTCTGAAGGTTTAGTCTAACAGAACGGTCCGGAAATGTGGTGACAGGAGAAGTGTGCACCAACTTGTGGCGCGCAAATGTGATTGCGAGCACATAAATCGCATCGGTCAGAACTCTAACCGGAATTTACCGCGTATTCTGGGCCATCTGGCTGGAGCACACAGATCCCGCCATGGCTTCTCGCACGCCGTTCAGGGAAAAGCCCGAATAGCGTCTGTCTTCCAGTTGCACGGCGAATTTTACCGAAGAGCGCAACCGGTGCCAGAAATAGGTCATGTTGTCGGAACAGGCCGGGCAATCGTTGTAAATGTAACCGTCGTTTCCGGCCCTGAACTTGATCAGCTTGTGATCCAGTTCGACCAGGACAGTTGATCCGGGGTCCGGCCTGCGACCCTTGATGCGCACGCCGATAAGGGTGTTCCTGACGGCATGATTGGGCGGGCACCAGATCGTGAACCGTGCTCCTGATGAGCTTTCGGTCCAGTAGCGCTCGTAGCCATACGCCGTGTCGGTATGCCACTTGCCGTAATCGGCTGCGATTGCCGGAAAGCACGTGGCAAGTGTCAGGTAGAAAAAAGAAAAGAGGGCGGTGCGCATCGAGCCGTTTCCGTAATCTGTCACCGACAAAACTACAGGTGTCCTGTTAAAAGCCCTTCAATCAAGAAAGCTATCTAGCGGCCTGGCGTGCCACAAGGCCTTGGCCAGGCCGCCCTGCGTCAGGACCTGGGATGTTGTTTCTGCCAGTCGGTCGGGCAAACGTTTCCGGGAATGATTTTCTGAGCGCCGCGCAGGGAAAATCCTGCATAGCTGTCGTCCTGGAATTTCACCGCAAGGGAATGGGATGACCGCAAACGGTGCCAGACATAGCCGAAGCTGTCGGAACACGCGGCGCAACCCGTTTCCACGTATCCCTGCTCGTTGATAGGCAGCTCCAGGATCTCGCGGTCCATGATCAATTTGATCCTGCTGCGTGGTGGCGGCATTTTTCCGTCGATATCAATATGAAGCAGGGTGCCGTTGATCCGGCGTTTCGGATGACACCAGACTACGAAGTTCGCGCCAAGGTTGTTGGTGGTCCAATAACGTGTAAAGCCATTGATTTCGCCGCTCTTCCACTTGCCTGCGGTTTCCGCCAGTGCGGAAGTTGGTAGTAAAGCACTCGCAATAATTGCCGCTGAAAGGATGCGTTTCATTTATTTGTTCCCCATTGCCTTGGTAATTCCTGCAATAAGTTTATTAAAATTCGGATAAATAGACGCTTTTCCGCGGAACTACCTTTGGCCGGTCCTTGTCGCGACATGCCGTTTTTGAGTGTTTGGGCAACTATCCGCAAAATCACGTCTCGCCCTTTGGATAAGTTGCGTGCCAAAGTGGCGCAGCCTACAAAATGGAAAATCGTCCAGCTGGGTGGAAATTCATGTTCTCCAAAATACTAGTCGCCAACCGTGGTGAGATTGCCTGTCGCGTCATCAAGACGGCCCGCCGCATGGGCATAAAGACAGTTGCGGTCTATTCCGATGCCGATCGCGATGCCCTTCATGTGGAAATGGCAGACGAAGCGGTTCACATCGGTCCTGCGGCGGCGTCGGAATCCTATCTGATCGCCGACAAGATCATCGCGGCCTGCAAGGAGACCGGAGCTGAAGCCGTGCATCCGGGCTATGGCTTCCTGTCCGAACGCGCCAGCTTTCCCGAAGCGCTGGCGAAGGAAGGCATTGTCTGGATCGGCCCGAACCCGCGCGCCATCATGGCAATGGGCGACAAGATCGAATCCAAGAAATTCGCCAATGAGGCCAAGGTCAGCACGGTGCCGGGCTACCTCGGCGTAATAGAAAGCCCGGAGCAGGCTGTCGAGATCGCTGCGGACATTGGCTACCCGGTCATGATCAAGGCGTCCGCGGGTGGTGGCGGCAAGGGCATGCGCATCGCCTGGAATGCGGACGAGGTGCGGGATGGCTACACCCGCTCGAAATCCGAGGCGGCGTCTTCCTTCGGCGACGATCGGGTTTTCATCGAGAAGTTCATCGAAAACCCGCGCCATATTGAAATCCAGGTCCTGGGCGACAAGCACGGCAATGCGATTTACCTGGGCGAGCGTGAATGCTCGATCCAGCGGCGCAACCAGAAGGTCATCGAAGAGGCGCCGTCGCCTCTGCTCGATGAGGAAACGCGCCGCAAGATGGGTGAGCAGGCCGTCGCGCTTGCAAAGGCCGTCGACTATGACAGCGCCGGCACGGTCGAGTTCGTCGCCGGGCAGGACAAGAGCTTCTTCTTCCTGGAAATGAACACACGCCTGCAGGTGGAGCACCCGGTGACCGAACTGATCACCGGCATCGATCTGGTTGAGCAGATGATCCGCGTTGCCGCCGGTGAAAAACTGGACCTTGCCCAGGAGGACGTCAAGCTGAACGGCTGGGCGGTCGAAAGCCGTATTTATGCGGAAGATCCCTACCGCAATTTCCTGCCGTCCATTGGCCGGCTTGTGCGTTACCGGCCGCCGGCGGAAGAAGCCAGCAACGGGATTACTGTCCGCAACGATACCGGCGTTGTCGAGGGTTCGGAAATTTCGATGTTCTACGACCCGATGATCGCAAAGCTGATCACCCATGCGCCGACACGGGCGGAGGCGATCGATGCGATGAGTTCAGCTCTGGATGCGTTTTACGTTGACGGTATTCAACACAATGTGCCGTTTCTGACAGCGCTGATGAACCATCCGCGCTGGCGGTCGGGCGAGTTGGCTACCAGTTTCATCGCAGACGAATATCCGGACGGCTTCGAGCCGGCAGTTCCCGACGACGAGGCCTATGCGGTTCTTGCAGCCGTTGCCCTGTCCATGGGGGCGTTGCAACGCGAGCGTCTGGACCACCTGCCCGGGCGGTTGCGGGCCCATTCCGGTGCCATCCGCGAAGATTGGGTGATCAAGCTCGAAAAGACCTATGTTCCGATCCGGCTTGCTGCCGGGTATCCGGGGACGCCCGTCGAAATTGATGTCGCGATCGGCGATGGCCCCGTTGTCAATGTGGAGGCTGACTGGGCGCCAGGTGATCCGCTCTGGTCGGGCAAGGTCGGCACGAAGGATGTGACTGTACAGGTCCGGACCCTGCGCGGTGGCTACCGCCTCGACTGGCAGGGCTATTCCGTCGTCGCGAAAGTGATGACACCGCGGATTGCCGAGCTGGATGCCTTGATGCCGGAGAAGCTGCCGCCGGACACGTCGAAAATGCTGCTGTGCCCGATGCCTGGTCTGGTGGTGTCCATCGCGGTGGCCGAAGGACAGGAAGTCAAGGCAGGTGAGCAGCTTGCCGTCGTTGAGGCCATGAAGATGGAAAACGTGCTGAGAGCGGAGCGCGACTGTGTCGTGAGCGCCATCAAGGCAACGCCCGGCGACAGTCTTGCCGTAGACGCCGTGATCATGGAGTTTTCCTGATCCGGGGTGATGCGCCTAACGCAGCCTGATTGACAGGCATCGGATACTGCCGATATTCAGCGGCCTGCGACCATCCGGTCCAGGCCGCTTTCTTTTTCAATACGTTGCGGGGCATCATGACGACTTCGACCATTCTGTTCGATCTGGACGGAACCCTGACTGACCCCTTTGAAGGCATCACCCGTTCAATCGGGTATGCGGTTGAAAAGATGGGTGGGCAGGCACCTGATGTGGAAGAGCTGCGATGGTGCATCGGGCCGCCACTCTGGGATAGCTTCAAGGCTCTTCTGGGATCGGAAGACAAGGCTGTGCTGGATCAGGCCGTAGCCTTTTACCGCGAGCGCTACACGGTAACGGGACTATTCGAGAATTCGCTGATCGAGGGTATTCCCGAACTGCTGACAACACTCAGGAAAGACGGGTTTCTTCTTCACGTCTGTACCTCAAAACCCCACAGTTACGCAGGTCGGATCGTTGAGCATTTCGGCCTGATGGACTTTTTCGGAAAGGTCTACGGTGCGGAGTTGGACGGTACGCGGTCCGCGAAGGCCGAGCTGATCGCGCATATCCTGAGCGAGGAAAACATCCAGTCGTCGGAGACTGTCATGGTTGGTGATCGCAAGCATGACCTTGTCGGAGCAAACGCCAACGCAGTGGCAGGCATTGGCGTGTTGTGGGGCTACGGTAGCCGTGAAGAATTGGCCGCCGAAAATCCGGTATTGATAGCAGATAGACCTCAAGACACCGCTGCGTATTTCGCGACCCGCTAATGGCGTCCATTCCGACACGGTGGCAAAGAGAGTGGCTTCTTGCTGCCGGCAAACTTTCTTAACTCCGAATTTATCGATTTTCCCGTAGGTTAGGCTCAAAGGAGTGCGCCTTGGCAGAACGGATGCATGCAACGGATACCCAAAATACGTCGGTACCGTCTGAAAAGGCGGTTGACGTCGGGTATTATTCGCCTGCTAAAAGACCGCCGCCGTCGCTTCCAGCCGGTTACGTCCTGCACCTGGTCACTGTCCAGCCGCTTTCCTCTTGCCCGTTTCAGGTCTGTCTTCTGGATGTCGGGGCGACGGGGGAATTGCCGACCTGCGATTTTCACAGAATACGGGATACGACCCTCATCATCGCTTGTTCGTCGGGAGAACTGGCAGCAAAAACTCAGCTGACATTGCTGGAAGGCGGTGTGGATGATGTTGTCGACGCCGACGACGCGGACCTTCTGCTGCTTGCCCTTAAACGCGCGGAACTCGTGATCGCGCGGCAGGGTGGGCTGTTCCGCAAATGCCGCGATCTCGCCATTGAGAGGGATAACCTTCAGTCAGCAATCGACAACCTGCCTTCACCGATCTTCTTCAAGAACCGGGCCGGCATTTACAGCGGCTGCAACAAGGCTTTTGAAGCGTTTATCGGTTTGCCGGCCAGCAAGGTGAACGGTGCCAGTGTTTATGACGTAGCACCAGCTGAATTGGCAAAGGTCTATGAAGCGGCCGACGAAGAGCTGATGCAGCAGGGGGGTGTTCAGATCTATGAGGCGGACGTTTGCTATGCTGATGGTGAGCGCCGAACGGTGACCTTCCATAAGGCTGTTACCCGTGACCGGGTCTCCGGCGAAGTAAACGGCCTTGCTGGATCCATGCTCGACATCACTGAACGCAAACGTCTGGAAGAGCAGCTCAAGTGGGCAGCAGAGCGCGATGCCCTGACAGAGGCCTACAACCGTCGCAGGTTTTTCGAGCTGGCGGCTGCAGCAAAGGAACGGGCACAAAAGACGTCAGCCAGCCTGTCCATCCTTGTGCTGGACGTTGACCATTTCAAACTTATCAACGATCGATACGGCCATGCTTGCGGCGATGCAGCGCTCAATCATCTTGTCGGCCTGCTGAAACGTGAACTTCAAGAGCCGCATATCTTTGCAAGGGCGGGCGGTGAAGAGTTCTATTGCCTGCTGGAAGGGTGCGACCTTAATGAAGCGTTCGAAATCGCCGAGCGCATTCGAAAGGCCGTCGAAATCGTGCCCCACTTGCACGATCAGCAGCTCATCTCGATGCGGGTCAGCATAGGGGCTGCCACCGTTCGTGACGGCGAGAAAATCAGCCAGACCATCGCAAGGGCAGATGAAGCGCTATACAGCGCCAAGCAGGCTGGCAGAAATCGGGTTTGCGTGGCCTGATGTGCCGTTGAGGTGCCTTTCGGCATGCTTCCACTATTGCATCCTATCTATTTCAGGGATACTGAAAGCTCTTGGAGAGCAGTTCTCGGGGCGGGGTGAAATTCCCCACCGGCGGTATCGGGGAAACCCGGAGCCCGCGAGCGCTTCGGATAAAATGTTCGAAGGTCAGCAGATCCGGTGAGATGCCGGAGCCGACGGTTGAGGTGGCGTCAAGCGAAGCCGCCCGAAAGTCCGGATGAGAGAGAACTTGACCGCCGCCATTTGTTGATGGCCGGTGGGCGTGTGTCTTTTGAGACTGTTCTGAACGATGACGGAACGGATCGCAGATAGGACGCCCATGTCGACCAATTCGAAGAAGCCCATATTCGCCGCACTTGCCATGATCGGGGCAGGGGCTTCGTTTGCAATCGTGAACGGCGCCCTGCAGGCCTCAACCATGCAACTGGGCGTGCCATCAACGTCCGCGGCCTTCTGGCAATATGCGCTGGGCCTTCTCGTTGGCCTGCCATTCGTCCTGCGGCGCGGCTTTTCCGCCTTGAAGACACATCAGATCGGATGGCATCTGGCGCGAGGTGTTCTTGCGGTGATCGGGATCCAGTTGTGGGTCGCCGGTCTTGCGCGGGTCGAGATCTGGCAGGCAATTGCCTTGGTGATGACTTCGCCGTTTTTCGTGATCATCGGCGCCAAGCTGTTCTTCAGGGAACGGGTTGGCCTGATCCGGTGGCTCGCGACGTTGGCGGGCTTTTCCGGCGGCATGGTGATTCTGGAGCCCTGGACGGAAGGCTTCAGCCTGGCAGCACTTTTGCCGGTCGGGGCAGCTGCATTCTGGGCAGGAACTTCGCTCGTCACCAAAAAGCTGACTGCAACTGAAGATGCCGATTCCATCACCATCTACCTGCTGCTGCTCCTGACACCGGTCAATGCACTGCTTGCGCTGGGAGAGGGCGGTATCGTGCCGACCGGTCCGGCGCTGTGGCTGCTCGTGGGGGCCGGCGCTCTGACGGTGCTGGCAAACTACCTGCTGACCCTTGCCTACCAGAAGGCCGATGCGGCCTTCGTGCAGCCTTTCGACCACCTGAAGCTTCCGCTGAATATCGCGGTCGGCTTCTTCGCTTTCGGTTTTGCCCCGAGCGGTGCATTCTGGCCGGGTGCGCTGGTGATTGTCGGTGCGTCGCTGCTGGTCATGCTGGACGAGCAAAAGCGCGATACGCAAGTGTCCACAGCCTGAAGCACAAGCTGGCGTTTGCGAACAGGCAGGTTTGCACTAAGCTTTTGCAGTATCGCGAACTTCGGAGACCTGAATGACCGCTGATCCATTGACCGTTCACGTGCTGATTGAGGGCAGGGTCCAGGGTGTTGGGTACCGCGCCTGGTGTGCGGGTGAAGCTGAAGACAGGGCACTGGCCGGCTGGGTGCGCAATCTCAGTTCCGGTGGGGTCGAAGCCGTGTTTTCAGGCCCGTCCGATACCGTTGTCGACATGCTGGATGTGCTCTGGCATGGGCCGTCTCTTGCAAGGGTAAACCTGGTCAAGGACCTTGAGCCGGTAGAGCCCTGCTCAGGTGCCTTTGAGGTGCGCGATACGGCTTAACCGGCTGTGGCCAATCGTCTTTTCTATATCAATCGCGACATTCGAAGTTGAGTTGTCACGGAAATATCGCAATGATCTGATCTTTCAGATGAAGCAATCGGTGCCGCGAGGTCGGTGCCGAAACGTGAAACCGGGAGATTTTCAGTGAAGATTGCGATACTTGGCGGTGATGGTTTTGTCGGCTGGCCCACATCCTTGCATTTGTCGGATCAGGGCCATGAAGTTCATATCATCGACAATCTGAGCCGTCGCTGGATCGATGCCGAGCTAGGCGTGCAATCGCTGACGCCCATGGATTCGATCCAGGAACGCACGCGGATCTGGAAGCAGGAAACCGGCAATACAATCCGGTTCCACCTGATCGATATTGCCCGCGACTACGAAGTGTTCAAGGCCTGGCTTGCAGAGAACCGGCCGGATGCCATCATCCACTTCGCCGAACAGCGCGCTGCGCCCTATTCGATGAAATCGGATCAGCACAAGAACTACACGGTCAACAACAACGTCAATGCCACGCACCATCTGCTCAACGCGATGGTGGAGCTGGATCTCGATGCGCATCTTGTCCACCTCGGCACCATGGGCGTCTACGGCTATTCCAGTGTCGGCGCTGCAATTCCGGAAGGCTATCTGTCGGTTGACGTCGAGACCCTGAACGGCACCAAAGCGGCTCAGGAAATCCTTTATCCGGCCAACCCCGGCTCGATCTATCACATGACCAAGTGCCTGGATCAGCTGTTGTTCCAGTTCTACGCCAAGAATGACGGGCTAAAGGTCACCGACCTGCACCAGGGGATCGTCTGGGGCACGCATACCGAACAGACCCTTCGCCACAAGCAACTGATCAACCGGTTCGACTATGACGGCGACTATGGCACGGTTCTGAACCGGTTCCTGATCCAGGCAGCCATCGGCTATCCGCTGACGGTTCACGGCACCGGTGGCCAGACACGGGCTTTCATCCATATCCAGGATTCGGTTCGCTGCATTGAACTGGCATTGAAGAACCCGCCGAAAAAGGGCGACCGGGTCAAGGTGTTCAACCAGATGACCGAGACCCACCGGGTGCGGGATCTGGCAGAGCTGATCTCCCGCCTTACCGGCGCGAAGGTTGCCTATCTGCCAAACCCGCGCAAGGAAGCGGCAGAAAACGATCTGGTTGTCGAGAACAAGCAGTTCCTGGAGCTGGGCCTCAATCCGATCACGCTGGAAGAAGGCCTGTTGAGCGAGGTGGTGGACGTCGCGAAGAACTTCGCTTACCGCGTCGACCGCAGCCGAGTACCGGCAGTGTCAGCCTGGACCAAGGAAATTGCCGACGAGGTTGAACGGGATCCGGAACATCCGCGTCTGAAATCCGTCTCCTGAGGCCGGGAATGCAAGACACTCCTCAGTTCGACCGGGCACCTGGAAGCACATGTGCCTATGTGACACTGGTGACGAACCGGGACTATGTGCTCGGGGCGAAAGCGCTTCTGCGCTCGCTCCGGCATTCGGGAACCGAAGCCGACCTCGTGGTCCTCTACACGCCCGGGGTCGGTGAGGCGGATCTTGCCGCCCTTGCGGAATTCGGACCTCGGCTTGGCCGGTGTGAGCGCCTGCCAACGAGCGAAAGCTTCAACGCGCGCCATGAACGCGGCCGCATTCACCAGGCGGCCCCGTTCACAAAGGGCGGAAAGCCGGTCTTTCACACGCCTCTGGACAATTTCGTCAAGCTGCGGCTGTGGCAACTCGAGGAATATGACCGGGTCATCTTCATCGATGCCGATGCCATCGTGCTGCAAAACTGCGACAAGCTATTTGGCTATCCCGAGTTCTGCGCAGCGCCCAACGTCTACGAAAGCCTGCAGGACTTCCACCGTCTGAACAGCGGTGTCTTTACCGCCCGGCCGAATATGGCCACGTTCGAGGCCATGCTGGCGCGTCTGGACAGGCCGGAGGCCTTCTGGCGGCGCACGGACCAGACGTTTCTGGAAGACTATTTTCCCGACTGGCACGGGTTGCCGGTGTTCTTCAACACGCTCCAGTATGTCTGGTTCAACCTACCGGAACTCTGGAACTGGAAGCAGATCCATGTGCTGCATTACCAGTATGAAAAGCCCTGGCAGGAGGGGCATGAAAAAACCGCCAAGTTGCGTCCTCTGATCGATCTCTGGCAGGCTTTTGCGACCGGTATCGGGATTCCTGATGATGTGGCCGGTCTGCCCGGTCCTCTGGAGTGGGCGGCAAAGCAGGCGTCCTGATGCATGTTCTTCTGACCGGGGCGAGCGGAACGGTTGGCCGGTTTATCCTGAAGCGGCTGCTTGACGATGGCTGCACGGTTACGCTTCTTGGCAGACGTCCGGTTGACGGCGTCGCGGCAGCCTTTCGGACCTATGACCTTGCTGACCCGGATCCTCAACTCCCGCAAGCCGATGCACTCGTTCATTGTGCGCTGGTCCATAAGCCCGGCAAGTTCCGGGGCGGTGAGGGGGACGATCCAGAGCGGTTCAGGAAGCTGAATGTCGACGGTACCCGACGTCTTTTTGAAGCGGCCGCGAAGGCGGGCTGCCGGACAGTCGTTTTCCTCTCCAGCAGGGCTGTTTACGGCGATCACCGCCAAGGCGAAAAGCTTACGGAAACGGATGCACCAGCACCCGATACGCTTTATGGCGACGTGAAGCTTGCAGGGGAGTGGGCACTCAAGGCGTTATGTGGCCAGAATTTGCGCGGCATCGTTTTGCGCGCGACCGGTGTTTACGGTCCAGGGTCAGGCTCGGCAGACCACAAATGGTCGGGGCTTTTCAGGGATTTTGCATCCGGTATTCCGATTGCCCCGCGCAGGGGAACGGAAGTTCACGGGGACGACCTTGCCGCTGCCGTTGCCCTGGTTCTGGAAGAGCGACGGGAAAATGAAGAACCATTTCAGATCTACAATGTCTCGGATCTTCTGCTCGACCGCCAGTACCTCCTGGCACTTTATGCGGCCGAAGCAGGTTTGAACCTTGAGGTGCCGGCAGCATCGGACCAGGCGCCAGGCGAAATGACGACAGACCGGCTGCGGGCACTTGGGTGGTCGCCGGGTGGAACTGAAAAGCTGAAAGTGTTTCTGCGCTCAATAGCCGGGCGCGGTGCGGCCGGCACCTGACCCTCAGCTTTTGAGCGAGCTTTGTTTGCCGGTATGGCAACAAAAAAGGCGGGCTCAACGGCCCGCCTTTTCCAGTTGCCTTTGTGCCAGATCAGGCAGCGCGGATATCGTCGAAGAAGCGGTCGACCTTCGAGCTGAGGTTGGCGGATTCGCTAGTCAGTGCCTCTGCTGTAGACAGAACATCCGCAGCGTTTCGGCCGGTTGACTGAGCGCCGCTGGAGACCTGGATAATCGTCTCGGAGATGGCGTCCGTACCCGTGGAGACTTCGTTGACGTTTCGCGAAATCTCGTTGGTCGCCAGGCTCTGCTGTTCAACCGACACAGAGATGTCCTTGGAGATCTCGGACATTTCCGCAATGACGTTGCTGATATCGCGGATGGCTTCAGCAGCGCGGTTCGAAACTGTCTGCATCGCCTGGATCTGCGTTGCGATTTCCTCTGTCGCCTGTGCAGTCTGGTTGGCTAGGGATTTCACCTCCGATGCAACAACCGCAAAGCCTTTGCCGGCTTCACCGGCGCGGGCCGCCTCAATGGTGGCATTCAGCGCCAGAAGGTTGGTCTGGGCGGCAATGTCGTTGATCAGGCTGACGATCTGGCTAATCCGGTCGGTGGTCGCCACCAGGCTCTGAACGGTCTGATCCGTCTGGGAAGCCGCGCTGGAGGCTCGTTCGGAAATGCCGGCCTGCTCTTCAACACGCCGGGCGATTTCGGCGATAGAGGACGTCAGCTCCTCGGAGGCTGCGGCCACCGAGCGGACATTGGCGGCGGTGTCGCCGGTGGTCCGGGCAGCCGATTCCGCATCGGTCGAGCTTTGTTCGGAAGTTTGCGCCAACTCTCGGGCGGTGCGTTCCAGTTCTTCTGTGGCGTTGGAAACGGTTTCCAGAACGCTGCGGATTTCCTGGTTGAAACCACCAAGCAACTGGTCGACGGTTGCTGCCCTGCGATGCTTGGCTTCCTGCTCGGTCGCGCGTTCGGCTTCCAGGCGACGCTGTTCCTTGCCGTTGGTCTTGAACACCTCCACGGCATTGGCGATCGAACCGATCTCGTCGTTCCGCTCCAGGCCCAGGACCGGGGTTTCCAGATCGCCTTCCGCAATCTGGGCCATTGAACTGGTCACGGACGCGAGCGGACGGGCCAGCAGTGTCTGGAACAAGGTACCGAGGATGGCAAGCATCAGCACGGTTGCAATCACGGTCGCAAAGAGTGCCGAATAGCGGAAGCTCGTCAGACTCGCAAATGCGGCGTTTCGATCAACGGAGAGGCCAATCTGCCAGTCGACCGGCAAACCGGTGACCGGAACGAACTGGACGATACGGTCGCCATTCACACTGGACGCGTATTGCGGTTCTGCACTGACCTTGACCGGCTCGTTGGGAAACAGCTCACTAAGCGGCTTGGAAATCATGTTGCTGTCCGGGTGCACCAGGATGGTGCCCTTGGAATCGGCCACAAAGACGTAACCGAGGCCGCTCATGTTCGACGAGGCGAGCATGTTCGCCAGGGTGGTGATGTCAAAGTCACCACCGACCACACCGGAAAGGGTGCCACCGGTTTTTACCGGTGTTGCAGCCGTCACGATGAGATTGCCGGTTGAGGCGTCCTGATAGGGGGCGGTGATCACGGGGCCGCCTTTTGCAACGGCATCTTTGTACCAGGGGCGCACGCGCGGATCGTAGCCTTCGGGCAGATCTGCCGGCGGCCACATGTTGAAGGCGCCGTCTGCTTCCACACCAAAATAGGTCGCGCTGAAATTGCTGGTCAGGGTCTTGAGGTCGAAGAACTCGGGCGTTACCTCGGGCTGCTTGGCAATGCGTTCGGACAACGCCTCGATGAGCAGCATGCGCGCTTCGAACCAGTTTGTGACGATATTGACTTCCGACTGGCCGACACCGGTCATGTAGTCGCGAACTTCGTCCGTCTTTGCGTTGCGCTGAAGGGTGTCGTTGAAGAGGCCGAAGCCGGCGAAGATCAGAACAATGACGCCGGCGGCTGCCAGCAGGATTTTGGTGATCACGCTCCGGCGGGAGCGAACTGAGAGAGCCTGGGTCACAAACTTCATTCCCATGGTTGAGAAGGTTTGTGTCTGTATTCGCTCATCTGAATGAAGGAATACTAAATCCGACCGGTTTCCACGCCGTCTTTGAACTAAAAAAATGAAAACTTCATGCGATTTTGAATGTTACTCGCAAAAATAACAATGGAATTTCTTGAGGTTGCTTTTTGGTTTTTGATGCAACTCGAGTTTGAACTCGATATTACCTAGAGTTCAATGCGCCTGTTTGAAGCTTCCACCGCGCGAGTGGCTTCACACGGAAACCGTGGGGCCAAATATCTTTTCAAATTCGGCCCGAAGGACGCTGTCGTTTTCGGCCATGGTAACGGGCAGGCCGAGATCCACGAGACTGGTCACGCCATGTTCGGTAATGCCGCAGGGCACGATGCCGTCAAAATGATCCAGTTCAGGCTCCACGTTGAAGCTGATGCCGTGGAACGTGACCCATTTGCGCAGGCGGATGCCGATTGCGGCGATCTTGTCCTCGACCGTCGCCCCGCGGTCTGGCCGGCGCACCCAGACGCCGACGCGGTCTTCCCGGCGTTCGCCGCGAATGTGATAGTGCCAGAGCGTGCTGATAAGCCAGGCTTCAAGTGCGGAAACAAAAGCCCGTACATCCTGCTGACGCCGCTTCAGATCGAGCATGACATAGGCTACGCGTTGCCCGGGCCCATGGTAGGTGTGCTGTCCACCGCGCCCTGTCCGGTAGACCGGAAAGCGGTCGGGAGCGACAAGATCGCTGTCCTTGGCGCTGGTGCCGGCGGTGTAGAGCGGGGGATGCTCCAGCAGCCAGACCTGTTCGTCGGCTTCGACGGCAATGATTCTCTGGACCCTTTCATCCATTTCCCGAAGAGCGGTCTCATAATCGACCAGTTCGTCGGAAATCCGCCATTCGACCGGCCGCGAGCCGGAAACTGGCAGAAAACTAAGGGAAAGAGCGTCTCTATCGGCGGGTGACATGTGGATGACACTTCATTGTTTTTTGAGCTGGCTTGCCATGCCGTGGTATGGTTAAGCGCTGGCGGGTCAGTAGCCCTATTTAAGGATCAAGGCGTCCGATGACTACCTTCGATGAAATCAAAGTCGATATTTCCGTCGTTCTCGGGGAGAACGAGATGCCTGTCCACCAGTTGCTCCGCATGGGGCGTGGCGCCGTTATCGACCTTGATGTGGCCGAAGACGACGATGTGAAGATCTATGCCAACAATACGCTGGTCGCCAAGGGGCAGGTGGTTTTGCTCGGTGAGCGGATAGGCATCTCGATCACGGAAGTTCTGATGCGTCCGCCGGACATCCGGCCCATGCGTACCGATGGCCCTCTGTGAGGGACTAAAGCATTTCTGCATAAGAAAAATCGCGTGCCTGTGAATTAATGCAAAAAGGCCTCTTGCGCCCCCAAATTCCTTTTGCTACATGGAGCGCCTCGACGCTGAGAGGCGCCGGGAACAATCGAATATGCGGTCGTGGCGGAATTGGTAGACGCGCAGCGTTGAGGTCGCTGTGGGGTAAAACCCGTGGAAGTTCGAGTCTTCTCGACCGCACCATATTCGAAGCATTTCTACCGATGCTTCCTCAAAAGGCTGCCCCTCCGGGCGGCCTTTTTGCTTTTCCGCACTGCCCGCAAAATACCTGATTGCTCTGGGAAAATTCAGATACCGGCTTTTTGGGTTTGTTGCGATGTGCTTTTCTGCAAGGAACAGCCTCAGCGGGCTACTGGCAAAAACCGGTCCGGCACATTCATGCGAAATCGAAGGAAGCCGCACGTGTTCAATTTTCGTTCCATCAGTACCTTGTCCTGTGCCGCAATGATGACTCTGAGCTTGCTGGCAGGTCCGCTTCAGGCGCAAGAGCAAGAGAAAGTGCAGGAGGCAATGGTCCCGGCCGGCGCCATTGCCGGTGCGGTGACGTCTCCCGTCGACGGCGATATCAATCGCTTTCGTGCAATCCTCGTTGAAACGGAAGAAGGCGCCGATCTCTACGTCTTTACGGACGCAGGAGAGGGCTGGAAACAGGTTGCCCATGCAAAAGACATGGTGTGGCGTGGCGGCATGTATGGCCAGGAGCCCTGGATGGAGGCAACCGAACACGGTTCGTTGAAAATCTATTCGGAAAATTCGGCTGTCGGACGCAACCGTTGGGAACAGGTCCTGACCATTGCCTATCGTAACGGCGTCTTCCGGGTCGCCGGATACACCTATTCCTACTACGATACGCTGGATCCGGATGCGAACGGGCAGTGTGACGTCAACCTTCTGACGGGCAAGGGAGTCCAGAACGGGAAGAACTTCAAGACTTCACTCGGTGCCCTGCCTGTACAGGATTGGACAATGGATACGCGGCCGCCGGAGTGCGAGGTCGAGTGATGCGGCCTTTGCGGCGAGTGTCCGCACTGGCTGTGGAAGCGGTTCTGAAGGGCTCTTGATGACGCTTTGTCGTGTTGTTGTCCGTCATTGAGAAAACACGGGAGGGATGACATGTCCGATATCTCAAGGCCGGATTGGCGCTGGGTGATCCGCGGCATGATTCTGACTCTCGTCATCTGCCTGTTGCTGATACAGCTCTTCCCCGAAATTTACGCCGTAAAGGATTTCTGGCTTGTCACTGTGCCGAGTGGCGCTTTATGGGGCAGCTTCTTGTCGCGTCTCTTGAGCGAGCCGGGGCTCTGGAAACTTCTCGTGACGAGCGCGGAAGGGGCTGCGATGATCGTGGTGCTGTTTCTTGTGGTGTTTCGTCCGCTGATTGCCTGGAAAGCGTATCTGGTCTGCGTCGCCTTGACTGCCGTCTCGGCAATCCTGTTTTTTACCTACGTCCTTCCCGCAATGCCGAACAGCACGCTGCTCATGGTCTTGACCGGCAGTCTCTATTCATCGTTCCGCTATGGCGTCACGCTTGCGCTGCTCTATGCGCTTGCGCTCACGTCGGACACAGCGCCAACCAATCGGCAGCTTCCCGCCCATGCGTGAAAGTGTGAGACAGGGCATTGCGGAGCGACTGAAAGCCCTCCGGAGCAGGTTCGTTCTCGTGTGGCTGGCACTTGCATTTGTGTCGCCGGCGGCATTTGCGCAGTCACTTTCCGTTTATCCTGCCGTTGATCCGGGCAGGTTTGGCGCGATGACGTGCCAGCAGCTTTGGTATGTCGAGCAGGAGGTGCTGGCTGCAGGCAGAGTGTGTCTTGCCAGCGAAAGAGCGCGCCGCGCGTTCCGCCGTGCGGAGCGATGCATATCCGATGACGAGGCCATTCTGCCACAGGACACCCGTGACTATCTCGATCACTTGCGAAACGTTGCAGCGGACAAGGGGTGCAGCGGCCCCGAGAGGCGTTGAAGGACTTCAAGGAAAGTTGGCAGGCTTTTGAACCAGACCGGCATTTCGGAGTTAAGTCTGTGGACCGGTTTCGCTTTTCCGGTGGCGCTTTGCCGCCGCAAACGCTAGATCTGGTGAGGAGTGTCCGGTGCCTTTCGCCGGAAGAGTTCGTTGCGTTTTGAGGGGAGGCGCCAGATGAGTGAAGCATCCGAGCTTGATGTCACCGCCTCTCCCGTTCCCGACATTCCGGTGCGCGACGAGGATGAGCATCTCAATCGCGAGTTCATTGCGGCTGTTGAAGCGGCAATCGAGGCGAACGATCAGGATGGCTTGAGGCACCTTGCCGCCGATCTTCACGAAGCTGACACCGGTGACCTTCTCGAGACGCTGGATCCGGAGGATCGGGCGTCCTTCATCCGGCTTCTGGGCGAGGACTTCGACTATACCGCGCTAACCGAGATCGATGAGGCAGTGCGTCTGCAGGTTCTGGAAGACCTGCCGACGGAAGTCATTGCCGAAGGGCTGGGCGAGCTCGATTCGGATGATGCGGTCTACATTCTGGAAGACCTCGATGAGGACGACCAGGCTGCGATTCTGGAAGAACTGCCCTATGCGGACAGGGCCCAGCTGCAAAAGGCTCTGGATTATCCGGAAGAAAGCGCCGGCCGGCGCATGCAGACCGAATTCATTGCGGTTGCCCCGTTCTGGACCATCGGTCAGACGATCGACTACATGCGCGAGGCCCGCGACCTTCCGGACAGCTTCTACGAAATTTACGTGGTCGATCCGACGTTCAAACTGCTCGGGTCCGTTCACCTGGACAAGATCCTGCGTACCAAGCGGGACGAGAAGGTCACTTCCATCATGGAGGAGACTCGCCAGGCGGTGCTCGCGACGGAAGATCAGGAAGAGGTCGCCCGCCGGTTTGAGCGATACAACCTCGTTTCATCCGCCGTTGTGGACGAGAATGACCGTCTGGTCGGTGTTCTGACGGTTGATGACATTGTCGACGTTATCCAGGAAGAAGCGGAGGAAGACCTGCGTGCCCTGGCCGGTGTCGGTGACGAAGAGATTTCCGATAATGTGATGACCATTGCGCGCTCGCGGCTGACTTGGCTGGTCGTCAATCTTGGCACCGCCGTGCTTGCCTCGGTGGTGATTGCGCTGTTTGAGGACACGATCGAGGCCATGGTGGCGCTGGCGGTGCTGATGCCGATCGTCGCTTCCATGGGGGGCAACGCCGGCACCCAGACAATGACCGTTGCCGTGCGTGGTATTGCCACCCAGGAACTGGGTGCGCGCAATCTTTTGCGCGTTCTCAACCGCGAAATCCTGGTGAGTGTGTTCAATGGCGTTGCCCTGGCCATCCTCATCGGGGTGACCGCCTGGATGTGGTTTGGCAGTCCGGGCCTCGGCGTGGTGATTGGTGGTGCGATCGTGATCAATCTGCTGTTCGCGGGTCTCTCCGGTCTTCTGATCCCGATCGCGCTCGACAAGATGAACGTCGATCCGGCGATTGCCTCGAGCGTCTTCGTGACGACGGTGACAGATGTGGTCGGTTTCTTCGCCTTTCTCGGCATCGCGGCGCTTTGGTTCGGCTTGCCGTTCTAGCCTCCAATCGGCAGGCCTCGTTTAAAGGTCAGTCACCGCAAACCAGAACCTTCTGTCGCAGACATGCGGCCGTGCGGTGATGGAAGGCCTCGCGATAGGCGCTGTCCGAATAGAGTGCGACCAACGCAGTTAAATCAGGATAGGCGCCGATAGCGACCAGATCCCAATCCTCGTCCTGCCCCAGGAACATGCCCTGAAACGGTCCGACATAAAGGAACCGTCCACCAGCCCGCTCCATGGCCGGCATGCTTGCGGCCGCATAACTGGCAAAGGCTTCCTGGCCGGTCTGGCCTGTCGTTCCGTCCGCATATGTCGCGGCGGCATTCAGCTTGAAGAAATTGATCAGGATTACGGGTTTGTCGCTCGCCCGGCTGAGGATCTGCGTCCATTGGCTTTCCGTCGGGCTGGTGCCGTCGGTTCCCGGGCCGTACCAGGTTACGAATTGGGCTGACTGTTGCTTGACGTCCATGAGGCTTCTCCATAACTTTACACGTGTCAAATTGCAGGAAAGTTTACACGTGTCAAGTCAAGCCAGGGTGCAACGCACGCGCGCGGAAATTCTCGATAGTGCCTGGACGCTCATCTCGCAGCGGGGCGCGGACGTGTCGCTGGCGGAAATCGCCAAGGTGGCAAAAATCAGCCGGCAGTCCGTCTATGATCACTTTGGTTCGCGTGGGGGGCTGATCCTGGCACTCGTCCGGCGGGCTGATGAACGTCTCGACATACGGGCGAAACTGTTTGCAGCCTTTGACAGGCCACAGCCGCATGAACGGCTGAATGCTACCGTTGCTGTCTGGATTGGCTTCGTGAAGGAAATCTACCCGGTTGCCTCGGATCTTATCCGCCTGCGAACCACCGATGCGGACGCATCGGCGGCGTGGGAAGACCGGATGTCGGAACTGAGGCAATGGTTGCTTGTGTTGACCGGATCGCTGGAACGTGACGGTGCGCTGCAATCCGTCTGGACAGCGAAGTCGGCTTCAGAATTTCTTTGGGCGTCGTTCAGTGTGCAGGCGTGGGGTCTGTTGACACAGGACTGCGGCTGGGATGAGGGCGAGGCGGAAGCTGTCCTGACGAGGACACTGCGGCAGGCATTGCTGACGGAAAAATGATGCCGTCGAGATCGTGAAGGTGGGGCAACAAAAGCAAACGCACCTGACGCGAAGTGGAAAACCCTGGTTCAAAGGTTCGGCAGGCAGGCCATGCCAGGTCTATGGCTGCTTCCTGTCGAAAGTTTTGTTGTCGAATTCAACAAACACGACGCCATGGAGGCGGATGCCGGTCGACCAAGACTTGAGCTGAGCTGCAAAAGGTCACGCAGACCCGTTATTGCCAAAACAAAAGGCCCCGAGATTTGTGCTGGTTCAGCAACCTCCCGGAGCCTGTTTGATGGCTACTCATTTTGCCCGCTGCTCAATGCCAGGTATCACTCCAGGCCAGCTTTACGCAAATTGTCCCGAAGCGTCATGACCTTTGCCTGAAGGTCGATGACTTCTTCCAGTTTCAGTCCGGTCGAAGACATGATGCAGGTGCTGAAATGTTCCGTTTTCTTCTGCAAGGCGCGGCCCTTGCGGGTCAGTTTCAGGATAACCTGGCGCTCGTCCTTGATGTTGCGTGTCCGCGTGACCAGCCCCATGGCCTCAAGCCGCTTTAACAGTGGTGTCAGCGTGTTGGTGTCGAGCTGCAGCTTGGACGTGATTGCACCGACCGGAACGTTGTTGGTTTCCCAGAGCACCGTCATGGCCAGGAACTGCGGGTAGGTGAGCCCGACTTCCTTGAGCAACGCCTTGTAGACGCCGTGCATCGCGTGGTTGGCGGAATACAGCGCAAAACACAGGTGCCGGTCGAGCGGCAAGCTGCCATCATGGATTTTCTGACTGTCGTCGTCCTGGTCGCTGGCAGGGTCATTGGCAGAGGATGCAGATGCGGCCTGCTCGGTGCCGGGATCTTCGCCAGCCTGCGTTTCCGCAGAAAAGTCAGGCGTCTCCCCGGTATCAGCTACCGCTTGGCTAACAGGCGTCTCGGCGACGGCAACGTCAACTTCCGCTTCGCGTGCGTCATTGCTTTCAGCGCCGGAAGCCGTTTCCGCCTCAGGCTTGGCAGCGGCTTTCTTGCGCTGTTTCTTCTCAGACTTTTCGGCTTTTGCCGGCTTGTCTTTTTTTTGTTTTTCAGTCGCTTCCGGCGCGGAAAATCCAATCGCGTCCAGCAGGGACATCTGGTTTGTGGTCTCGCTCATTCGCCCCTTATAAATCGCGCGCGATATGGTCGCAACTGTTGACGAATTGGAAGCGTGTGTATATGTGGGTAATTTATATCGTGTACGATTAAAGCTTATACGATAAATATGGCTAGATGACTTGATATTTGAGAGAAGGAGCCTGCAGATGGCTGTTGATGTGAAATATGAAACCAAGGCAAAGGCCACCGGCGGCCGCGATGGTGCGGCGGAAACGTTGAGCGGATCCTTCAAGGTCAAGCTGGCGACGCCGAAAGAACTCGGCGGCGCGGGTGGCGAAGGCAATAACCCGGAAGAGCTGTTCGCAGCCGGATATGCAGCCTGCTTTATTGGCGCGATGAAATTCGTCGGCGGGCAGGAAAAGTTCGCAGTCCCGGCTGATACGTCCATCACCTCGACGGTTGGCATCGGTCCGCGCTCTAAAGGCGGGTTCGGTCTGGCGGTCGCGTTGGAAGTGTCCCTGCCGGGTTTGGACAAGGCTGTAGCTGAAGACCTCGTTGCCAAGGCACACCAGGTTTGCCCCTATTCAAACGCCACCCGGAACAACATTGACGTCAAGCTGACTGTCGTCTGACACAGATTGTCCGGTTCGACCTTTTGTGGTCGAGCCGGACCTCTTTTTGGCTTTTTGTTGGTGGAAAGGAGCTTTCGTGAGCCTCTTTGTTATCGATCTTCACTACACTGCTGATCTGCGGGAAATAGACGCTCTGGCGGAAGAACACAGGTCCTTCCTGCGGGAGCAGTATGAGGCCGGTCTGTTCCTGGCGTCCGGTCCGAAACAGCCACGAACCGGTGGTGTGATCCTGGCGCGCGCAGCAGACCGTGTCGAAGTCGATCTGGCGATCAACAAGGACCCGTTCAAGTCGGCGGGCGTTGCGGAATATACCGTAACGGAATTCAAGCCGGTCATGCACGCACGGAACTTCCCGATTTGACGCAATCACGGGCGATCACCTCTGTGCGGAATGCAGTCGTCACACGACAATTCCAGATGGTGATGGCGATTTGAAAGAAAACCTTGCCGGGTAACCTGAAATTCCCGGCGGATGGGTGTTAAGAAGGGCCGACTTGTCTCACGCGGAGAATTAAGAACATGCGGCCGAAGCTTGATGGCATCCTGGAAACCGCCGTTTATGTCGACGACATGGAGACGGCTCACTTCTTTTATTCCGAAATCCTGGGATTGAAGCGCATGGTCGCTGGAGAAAGGCTGTTTGCCTATGATGCCGGCCCCGCGCAGGCGCTTCTGGTGTTTCATCGCGGCCATACCGGGGAGGACGTTGAGACGCCGGGAGGTATCGTTCCCGGGCACGATACGTCGGGGCACAGTCATTTCGCGTTTCGCATTGGGTCCGACCAACTGGAACCCTGGCGGGCTTACCTGGGCGAGATGGGAGTGGAAATTGTCAGCGTGGTCGTATGGCCGGCAGGCGGCACCAGCCTTTATTTCAACGACCCGGACGGCAATGTCCTGGAGCTGGCGGCTGCCCCGCTCTGGCCGAATTACCTATCGTGATTCTTAACAGTTTTGCGGCAGGGTGACGGCGTTTGAAAGTCATAACAGGTGGCGCAATGAATTTCTTGCAAGCGGTCCTGCGGACATTGTTCTACGTTGCCGTCGGCGGGGTGATTTCGATTGTCGGAGCGGCGTTTTTCTTCATGAACTGGGAGCCTGACCGGAACCAATACACGATCCGCGGCATCGATATTTCACACCACCAGGGTGATATCGACTGGGCGCAGGTGGCTGCGGACGATATTGCCTTCGTCTACATGAAGGCAACCGAGGGCGGAGACTTCAAGGACCGTGCCTTTGCCCGCAACTGGGCCGGAGCAGGAGGCGCGGGTCTGGCGCGTGGTGCCTATCATTTCTTCAGTTTGTGCAAATCCGGTCGGGAGCAGGCGCAAAACTTCCTGTCGGTTCTGCCTCAGGACAGCGACATGCTGGCGCCGGTGGTGGATCTGGAATTCACCGGTAACTGTGCGCGCCGTCCGCCGGCCGAGGAAGTGCTGCAGGAAATCAGTGATTTCGTTGCTCTGGTCGAGCAGGGGCGCGGCAAGCAGGTCATCCTTTATGTGCCGGAGGACTTCTATCTGGACTATCTGAAGGGCAAGGGGCTGAACCGCCGTCTCTGGACGCAGTCGATCTGGCATTCCCCCGGCTATGTGTCAGACTGGTCGCTCTGGCAGTACCATGACCGGGGCACGGTCAAAGGCATTTCCGGCGATGTCGATCTGAATGTCCTTCATCCAGAGAAGAGCTTGGATAATCTGAAATCCTGATTGCTCAAGTTCATGAAATATAAGCTTTAAAATAGACGTGTTGACTTTAACGTAAAAAGACGGAACTGTGCGCTCCAACAAGGAGCGGGCATGCAGCGTTATTACACCATCACCCAGCTGACGCAGGAGTTCGACATTACCACCCGAACCCTGCGGTTCTACGAAGCGCAGGGGCTGGTGTCGCCGACGCGCCGGGGTCGTCAGCGCCTTTACACACCCGGTGATCGTACCCGCATCAAACTGATCCTTCGCGGCAAGCGTCTCGGATTTTCCCTGAACGAAATCAAGGAAATGATCGAGATGTACGGCAGTGCACCCGGTGAAACCGGCCAGCTGCGGCTCCTCCTCGACAGGATCGCCGCCCGCCGGGCTGAACTTCTCGAAAAACAGCGCGATATCGAGTTGACCCTGGTTGAACTCGACGATGTCGAGGCCGGTGCAAAAGCGCGCATGGTCGAGCTTGAAACAGGCCCGGACCAACTGTCTGGCGCCGTTGCGATCTCGGAGGACAAGTGATGGATCTTTCGCCTCGAGACGAAAACTGGGAACCCCGTGTGCGGGCCAGTTTTGCCGCCCAGAAATTCATGACCCATCTGGGGGCGAAGATGGTTCACGTCTCGCCCGGAGCGGTCGATCTGGAATTGACGATGCAGCCGGAACTGACACAGCAACACGGCTTTTTTCATGCCGGTGCGACGTCTTCCATTGCGGACAGTGCGGCAGGCTATGCAGCTCTGACGCTGTTTTCCGCTGGCTTCGGGGTGTTGACCAGCGAATACAAGATCAACCTGCTCAATCCGGCGAAACAGCCGGTGCTTCTTGCGCGTGGCCGGGTTGTCAAACCGGGACGAACGCTGACCATAGCCAAGGCGGATGTCTACGGACTGGATGACGGCGAACAGGTGCATGTCGCAACGGGGCTGTTCACGCTCATGAGCGTTGCCGGCGTCAAGGACTGAAGAATGACCGATATCACCATCAGGCCGCTGGAACGAACCGACAAGCCGGGCTGGCTCAAACTCTGGAAGGCCTATCTTGCATTCTACGAGCAGGATCTGGCGCCGGGAGTGACGGAAACCCTCTTTGAGCGACTGCATTCCGATGCAGGCCACCGCGCGTTCGTGGCAGTTCAGGAGAATGAGCTGGTTGGACTGGTCCATTACCTTTTTCACGATAGCACCTGGGCCAGTTCGTCCACCTGCTATCTGGAAGATCTGTATGTCAGCGAGAAGCTTCGTGGCGGCGGAGCCGGCCGCAAGCTGATCGAGGCGGTCTACAGGGCCGCGACCGAAGAACCGTCTGCCAGCGGCAAAGTCTACTGGCACACACATGATCACAATACACGCGCCCGGCAGCTTTACGACCGGATCGGCGTTTTGAGCGATTTTGTCCGATACGACAGGCCTTAAGAACTCTGGGAGGTAATCAAGATGATCCGTAACGATTTTCCGGGTTTCAATTTCGATCTCGGCGAAACCGCCGACATGCTGCGCGACACCGTTCGGTCCTACAGTCAGGACCGGATTGCGCCACTGGCAGAAAAGATCGACCGCGAGGACTGGTTCCCGCGGGAGCTCTGGCCGGAAATGGGAGACCTTGGCCTTCACGGGATCACAGTGGAGGAAGAATGGGGCGGTTCGGGTCTGGGCTACCTGGAGCACTGCATTGCCATGGAAGAGGTCAGCCGGGCGTCCGCATCCATCGGCCTCAGCTATGGCGCCCATTCAAACCTGTGTGTCAACCAGCTTCGCCGCTGGGGAAGTGACGACCAGAAGAAGCGCTATCTGAACAAGCTCGTGACCGGTGAACATCTGGGCGCGCTGGCCATGTCGGAACCGGGCGCTGGCTCAGACGTCGTTTCCATGAAACTGAAGGCGGAAAAGAAGGGCGATCGGTACGTCCTCAACGGTTCCAAGATGTGGATCACCAACGGTCCGTCCGCCGATACGATGATCATCTATGCCAAGACCGATCCGGAAGCCGGGCCGAAGGGCATTACCGCGTTTCTGGTCGAGAAGAGCTTCCCAGGTTTTTCCGTCGCGCAGAAACTCGACAAGCTCGGCATGCGCGGGTCCGAAACCGGTGAACTGGTGTTCCAGGATTGCGAAGTGCCGGAAGAAAACGTTCTCGGCCAGGTTGGCAAGGGCGTCAACGTACTGATGTCGGGTCTGGACTACGAGCGCGCCGTTCTGGCTTCAGGGGCCGTCGGCATCATGCAGGCAGCCATGGACGTGGTCATTCCCTATGTCCACGAGCGCGAGCAGTTCGGCCAACCGATCGGCACGTTCCAGCTTGTTCAGGGCAAGGTCGCGGACATGTATGTGACCATGAACGCCACCAAGTCCTATGTCTATGCGGTTGCCAAGGCGTGCGACCGGGGCGAGACCACGCGCGAAGACGCCGCTGGTGCAATCCTCTACGCTGCCGAAAATGCAACCAAACTGGCACTTGATGCAATACAGCTGCTTGGTGGCAATGGCTACATCAACGAATATCCGACCGGGCGTTTGCTGCGTGACGCCAAGCTGTACGAGATTGGTGCGGGAACTTCCGAAATTCGGCGAATGCTGATCGGCCGTGAGATCTTTAACAAGACCGCCTGATCACCGAATTCGGAGAATGGCATGAAACAGACCCGGCTTCCCGAGAAGCCCGACGCGAAATCTCCGGCGGGGGCCGATATCCGTTTCATCATGGATGGGCCGACAGGAAACATGATTCATTCGACTGTTCCTGTCGGCCAGACCAACCGCTCAACACGGCACAGGACCGTGCATGAGTTCTGGCATGTGCTTTCCGGCCATGGACAGATCTGGAGGTCTGACGATGCCAGCCAGGGCGTTGTCGACCTGGAAGCCGGTGTCTCAATCGATATCCCGGCTGGAACTGCTTTCCAGTACCGCAACACCGGTGAAAGCGTTCTGCAGTTCATTTGTATCTCCATGCCTCCCTGGCCAGGGGATGACGAAGCCGAATTTGTTGATGGGCCCTGGGAAGCGACGGTCGGCAGCACCTGAGACCAATCCTGCAAGCGAACCGATCCGGCTTTTTCTGCGTATCGCTGTCACGACGAAAGTGAGGCAGTGAATGACGTCAATTGCGGTAATCTTTGGGGCCAGCGGCGGAATTGGCTCAGCCATGAGAGACCACCTTGAAGCGGGCAGCGGCTACGACAAGGTTATCGCCCTTCATCGTACGTCGTCACCACCTCTCGACCTGCTCGACGAACGCATGATCCAGGCCTGTGCCGACAGGGTTAGGGAGGAGGAGGGGGATGTTCGATTGCTGTTCGATGCCACCGGAGCTCTCACCTTGGGCAGTGCCCGTCCGGAGAAGAGCCTGCGCGAACTAGATCCTGAGGTCCTTGCCCGTTCATACGCGATCAACGTCATTGGACCGGCACTGCTGATGAAACACTTTTTGCCACTCCTCCCGAAAGAGGGAAGAAGCGTCTTTGCGACGCTTTCGGCCCGGGTCGGTTCGATCGGCGACAACGGTCTTGGCGGATGGTTTGCTTACCGGGCCGCCAAGGCTGGGCTCAATCAACTGGTCCGTACGGCGTCTATCGAGCTGGCACGCAAAAATCCCGCTGCTATCTGTGTTGCGCTTCATCCCGGTACGGTGAAAACGCCCTTGACCGAGAACTTTGCGAAAACCGGGCTCGACGTGCAGGAACCGGCTGTTGCAGCAGAGCGTCTTGTCGATGTGCTGACCAGTCTTAAGCCTGCAGACACCGGTGGATTTTTCGATCAAAACGGCAGGCCGATCCCCTGGTAGGCATGGCCTGGGCTTGAATCCCGGCGTATTGCGATCACCAAGCGATCTTCCTCCGCTCAATTCAGGTGTTGGCGGGGAAATCTTTCGGTTTTCAGTTCTTCAATTTCAGAAATCCCGCTCGCTCGCTTGCTCGATTTTGGCACATCCTTGCTAGCCGGTGACAGGGAAGTGCTGCTTGGTCGTCAAGCAAGTTTATTGACAACATACCAACTGGTCGGTATGAATAGCGCATGACAGAGAAACCTCAAAAGACCAAACGGCCCGATGCGCGGATCAAGCTGCTGGATTCTGCACTGCGTGTGATCCGTATGAAGGGTTATTCGGCCACCACCGTCGATGATCTGTGCCGGGAGGCGGGCGTGACCAAGGGGGCCTTCTTCCACCACTTTCGTTCGAAGGACGATCTGGCAGTAGCCGCTGCTGACTATTGGTCTGAAACGACCGGGGCTCTGTTCGAGAAGGCGGCGTATCACGATCCTGAAGATCCGTTGGACCGGGTGCTCGGCTATCTCGATTTCCGCAAGGCACTGGTGCAGGGCGATGTGCCGGAGTTCACTTGTCTGGTCGGGACAATGGTCCAGGAAGTCTATGACACGAACCTCTCCATCCGCGACGCCTGCAACCGCAGCATAACGGGACACGCCGCAACGCTGGTTTCCGATATCGCAGAAGCAGCTGAAGCCCGGGGCGTTGAAGTTCCAGGTGGTGCGGAAAGCCTGGCGCTTCACACACAGGTCGTGATCCAGGGGGCATTCGTGCTGGCAAAGGCAGGCAATGCGCCATCGATAGCAACTGACAGCATCGATCATCTGAAACGTTACGTCGAACTGTTGTTCGGCCGGTCTAGAAACGGGAGAGCGCTATGAGTGAAGTCGAAATTCGCAAGGAAGGTCTGACACTGGAACTCAGCCGCGTCATTGCCGCGCCGCGTGAGGCCGTCTGGCAATGCTGGACCAATCCTGAATTTTTGAAGCAGTGGTTTTGCCCGAAGCCCTGGTTCGTACCGAAGGCCGATATGGACGTCCGTCCGGGAGGGCGTTTCAATACAGTGATGGCCGGTCCGGAAGGGGAGCTGTTCGAGAACGTCGGAATGTTTCTGGAAGTTGTCGACGGTGAGAAGCTAACGTTCACGGATGCCTACTCGGAAGGATATGTGCCGCGAGAAAACGCGTTCATGACCGGGTATGTGGAGCTGGCAGATGTACCGGGTGTTGGTACGCGCTTCACATGGGGGGCTCGCCACACTTCGGAAGCAGACAGGAACAAGCACCTGGAAATGGGTTTTGAGGAAGGCTGGAAGGCCGCTTCCACTCAGCTTGATGAGCTTGCTAGGTCGATTGCCATTGAGGGCTTGCAAACAACTCCTGCGTTTTCCGCCAAGGTACGCACTTGCCTGTTCTTCAGTGAAAAGGGCGAGGAAGCGGCCAAATACTACACGTCCCTGTTGCCGGATAGCGTGATGGGCTCGGTCTTCCGGCCGGATCCGAATGGACCTGTGCTTGTTGCCGAGTTCACCCTGGCGGGCTCACCTTTCATGATCCTGAACGGCAACCCGGATATGCAGCCAAGTTATCTGACCTCGATTTCCATACTGACGGAAGATCAGGCAGAAACGGACCGGCTTTGGCAGGCGCTCCTTGCAGATGGCGGGGAAGAAGGGCAGTGCGGCTGGTTGAAAGATCGCTACGGTGTTCACTGGCAGATCGTACCGAAGGCGTTGCCTCGGCTGATGCATGCAGGCAATCCGGAGCGTGCCGGCCGTGTCAGTGCTGCCCTGATGAAGATGAGGAAGATCGACATTGCCGGGCTGGAATCCGCTGCCTGAATTGGGGCTTTCACGCAGCTCGTTGTCTTGATTGCCCAACAAGGCTTGAGCGAAGAATGAGAATCCGAAACGCCGCCTGTTGAGCGGCGTTTTGCTTTTGTGGAACAGACACTTTCACCGGGATTGCCGTCCCCGTTCTTTCCGTGCAACTTTGCTATCCGGAGGAGTGGATATGACACATAACGATCCCGTCCACATTCAGCTTGCAACCCCGGAGCGCTGGGCAGATCTGGTGGATCTGTTCGGACCGGAGAGGGGGGCGTCTGGCGGTTGCTGGTGCATGTGGCCGTTCTTGCGGGGCAGGGACTGGAAAGCGATGACCCGTGATGAACGGCGCGATGCATTCCAGCAGAAAGTGGACGCGGGTCCGGTGCCAGGGCTTCTGGCCTATCGCGGTGATCTGGCCGTGGGCTGGATCGCACTGGGTCCACGCATGCAGTATCTGCGTTTTCAGCTTGGAAAAACCACCCAGCCGCTGCCGGATGACAGCGAACAAGCGCTGGCGGCGACATATGCCGTCACTTGTTTCTTTATCAGAAACGGACATCGCAAAACCGGGTTGATGTCCGTGTTGCTCGATGCAGGCATCGACCACGCCAAAGCGCAGGGAGCGCATCAACTGGATGCTTGTCCAATGGAATCGGAAAAGCCCCTTCAATGGGGAGAAGGCTTCGTGGGTATAGCAGACGTCTTCCGTAGAGCTGGTTTTGTCGAAATCGCACGCAGAAGCCCGCGGCGGCCGCTGATGCGCAAACTTCTTTGAATGGATTATCCGAATGACCGGTGAAACCGACCTTGCCACATTGATCTCCCAGATGCGTCCGATGCTGGATCCGGAGCCTTATGTGTTCTGCACCTTCGCTTCGAAATCCATGACGGACCTGGCGGAATACGACCCGATCGGGCTTTTTGCGGAAACGGAAGGCCTGACAGCGATCCTGCCGGTGGAGCGTGCGCGCGAACTGGGTTTGGCCGAGGCCGAATGGTTTCGCCGGATAACCCTGACGGTGCATTCCTCACTTGAAGCCGTGGGTCTGACGGCGTCGATCTCGGCTGCATTGGCCGCTGAGGGTATTTCGGCAAATGTGGTCGCAGCCTATTTTCACGATCATGTTTTTGTGCCCGAAGAGCGCGCCGATGATGCCCTGGCAGCGCTGCGCAAACTCGCCGGAGACATCTGACACTGCTTTTCTTAGTTGGCCGAACTTCGGGCTGGGTGGCGAATTCGGTGGATTTTCCCTTGCAATTTCCGGTTTGCCTTCCCATTCCTAAGCGGGAGCAAGCGGGGTAAGAGCATGCAACGGGTCAAGCGGCGTCTGGCGGCAGTTATGTGCGCAGACGTTGCGCAATATTCCAAGCTCATGGAGCGGGATGAAGACGGAACGCTGGACCGGCTCAAGGCCTATCGGTTGGTGATGTCTGCGCTGACCGAGCGTCACAATGGACGTATCGTCAACACATGGGGTGATGCTGTCATCATCGAGTTCGCCTCGGTGATGGAGGCCGTTCAATGCGCCGTCGACATTCAGAACGAGCTTTCCGTTCGCAATGCGGACCTTCCGGACCTGAACAGGATGGAGTTTCGCGTCGGTATCAATCTCGGCGACATCATGGTCGAGGGCGAGGATATCTACGGCGACGGTGTGAATGTTGCTGCCCGTTTGCAGGAAATCGCGCCGAGGGGCGGGATCATGCTCTCCCAATCGGTCTATGACCAGGTCAAGACCAAGATGGCGCTGGGCTTTGAGCCGCTTGGCCCTCAACATGTCAAGAACGTTACCGATCCCGTTGAAACCTATTGCGTGCGTATTGGTGGTCGCAATGCGCCGGAGGAAAAAAGGTCCGGTCAGGAGACGAACGGAACTGCGGAGCGACGCCAGACCGAAATTCCAAGACCGGAATGGGAACGAGACACCCAGGCGGTTGCCTCCGGGTTTGAACAGGCGCGCCGTTGGCTGAGAGCTCAGCCAAAGCGGGTGCGAAGCTGCGTTTTCATGATCGGCCTGTTTTTCGTGATCAACCTGCTGACTTCTGGCTTGTCCACATTGTGGTTCGTCTGGCCGTCCCTGCCTTTCGCAGCCATGCTGGTTTGGTATCTGCTTGTCGGGCGACAGGAAAAGCGCTTCGGCGAGACGACAGGACCGGGTGATTGAGACAGGGCAATGTCACCTGTTGCCGATCTGATAACTCTTTTCACGCTAATCAGGGTCTGATGATTTGCGAGTGCAACTGACTTCGCTTACACATGGACCAACGCGGGGCGGCGAAACATTCCGTCAGCCCATCGAAAATGCCGGCCAGGCCGGCCCAACAGCAAAGGGAGCTTAATCCTGCGCATGAAAAACTATTCGACCACGGTGCCTGCACGCCTCGACGATGAAGACGAGGATAAGCCCAAGAGCCAGCCGTCGATCCAGGTCGACAAGCATCTGTTCGAAGCGCGCACAGTTCTGATCACCGGTCCGGTGACACAGGACATGGCCCGCGACGTGTGCGCCCGGCTTCTGGCGCTGGCGCAGGTTTCCAACGACCCGATCACGGTCATTGTTTCGTCTCCGGGCGGTCATGTCGAATCCGGTGACATGATTCACGACACCATCAAGTTCATCGCACCCGAGGTCCGTATCCTCGGCATGGGCTGGGTGGCCAGCGCCGGTGCGCTGATCTACGTGTCGGTTCCCAAGGACAAGCGTTTCTGCACGCCGAACACTCGCTTCCTGCTTCATCAACCGTCCGGTGGTGCCGGCGGAATGGCTACGGATATCGAGATCCAGGCCAAGGAAATCATCAAGATGCGCGATCGACTGAACAAGATCTTCGCGGCGGCGACAGGCCAGCCGATCGAACGGATCGAAAAAGACACCGATCGCGACTACTGGATGAGCCCGGAAGAGGGTATCGACTACGGTCTGGTCGGCAAGATCGTCACGAGCGTGGACGAACTGGGTTGATCCCGACTGACCTGACTGCAAACGTAGAAACGCCGGCAAATGCCGGCGTTTTTTCTATCCGAACCGATCAGAGGCAGATCGGTTCGGGTTCGACGGAATAGACCATTACCGGTGCAACCGGCTTGGGGTTGAGCACATGCGGCCGAAGTCGGGACATGAGCTCACGCAGGTGCTCTTCGTCTCCGGGGGCAGGGGCGCCGTCGAAGATGACTGCGACAAGGTGATCCACGAAGCGTTCGTAGATGTTGTTGCAGGTGCAGATCGGCGCCAGCAGTTCACAGACGGGCTTGCCGTCGTAAAATGGCGCTCCACCGGCAAGGAAGATCAGGAACTCGGTCAGATCGTCCGAGTGTTCGAATTCCGGCAGAAAGCTGGTCACGTCGAAACACGGGTCCTGTTCCAGTCTCGCTTTGAGGCGAGGCATTGCCCGCATGATCGCCGTGCGACCGCCTAGTTTCATATAGAGTGTCATCTGGCTAACCCTCATTGATCCTTCATTACGATGTCGCCAAGATGACTCAGAAAGCGTGCCAGCCCTGTGACTCCGATCACGGATAAACCCTTTGTCAAAATCACCAGTGCCCGCTAATGGCGAATTGGTGAGGTGAAAACAGCCCCAAAGCGGCCGTTTTCAACGGTTTGAGCAGGAAGATGTCGGTAAAATGTGACAGGCGCGTTACAGGACCCGTAAACAGCGGTCAGTCAGGCCCCGCGGAGGCATCGGCGTCCACATTGTTAAAAATAGTGAGGCATCTAAGGAATGCGCGCGGTGGTCGGATCGGCGAAAAGCCTGACCAAATCGAAGCCTGTCAGCAATAGCCAAAGTTCGGATCAATTTCAGAAATGCTGCGAATCGATGCGCCCTGACTTCCGGCATTCGCCGGATTTTCCGGTCTCGATGGCCGCTGCCGTCGGGACGGCCTCCCCGGCGATGAGGCGGGCTCTGCCGGTTTCCTTTGCCAAATAGAGATATCTGTCAGCCCGTTCAAAAAGCGAGGCAGGGGTGTCTTCAGGTCTTTTTTCCGCCAGGCCTGCGCTTGCGGTATAGGCGTATCTCTTGCCGCGCGCGAACATTGGTGTCGCGTTCAACAGATCAAGCATGCGACTGACGACTATCGTTGCTTGCTCCAGATTTGTTTCCGGCAGGATCAGCGCGAATTCTTCACCACCCACACGGCAAACGACATCCGTCTGGCGAAGATGTTCCAGACACCTTTGCGCAAAATGAACGAGGATTTCATCTCCAAGCTGATGGCCATGGGCATCGTTGATCGACTTGAAATGGTCCAGGTCGATCAGCGAAATGCAGAAGTCGTGATCATAGCGAACAGAACGGTTGTATTCCTTGTCCAGTTCCTGGTCGAACCCGCGGCGGTTGGCGATACCGGTAAGCGGATCCGTGAGCGCCAGGTTTTCAAGTTCGGTCCGCTCCAGGCCGAAATGCAGGATCTTGTTGTTAAGCGACGAAATATCGGCGTTGAGCGCGGCAAACTTGCTGGAAAGGTTCATGTTCTCGTCGAAGCGGACAAGAACGGCTCCATCAATTCCGGTGCCAGGCACAGACAATCTGTGGCCAAAAGCAACGCTTTCATAACCGGACAGAAGTTTCAGGCGTACCGGTACGGGAGTGGTTGAAGACCTGCACATCGCCAGGTATTCGGCTATTTCGGCGGCATCCGTGACCTTGTCCGAAAGTTGTTCACCTACACTAATTCCGGCAAGAGATTTGGCTGCCTTATTTGCGAGAACCACACGGCCAAAATCGTCCAGCAGGAGAATAGGCTGTGGCATAGTCTGGACAAGGGCCGATATGATGGCGGTAGACTTGGGCACGACTATCGGACCCTGTAGAATTCTTTGCCGTTGACGTCGTTCTCTGCGGTCGGAGTCAGGTGGACAACAACACGGCAGTCAGTATCACCACGGGCGATTGACCTGTCGATGTGAACCCTGGCGTAGCCATGGCAATCTGCAGCGATTCTTCCGAAGACGTTTGTCGTCATCATGCAGAGGGACGGGCGGTCCTTGACGCGGTCTCCGAACGGGCAGCGGGTGTTCTTGAGGATCAAGACCTTGTTGTCTTCATATTCGACACAGAACTGGCCGCCGATCCGTCGTTTCAGGTCAACCAGGACGTCTGCAAGCAAAGGCCCTGGGATCTGTTCAAGATGCAGGGCAGACTTGTAATCGGAATTGATCTTTTCACCGATGCGGGTGGCTACCAGTGCGATGAACCCTTCCGCCTCGTTCAATCCGACAATTTCCTGCAGTGCTCCGCTGAGCTCTCGAATGATCTGATTGAAGAAGTCGGTTGTCTCCAGGGGGATCTGTGCCTTGGTGATTTCCGGCTGCTGCTGGTCCACTTCAATCGGCAGGCTCATGATCGATCCTCCTAGGGTTGCAATCTAACGTTGGGTGAATTTTCTTTCGAATCAATTAAATCGTTGAAATAAAGAGATAATAACAGTGCAACCTGGAGATTTATGACAATGCGAGGGCGGACGTCTCAACCTCGAACATTGTCGTAATTGTCATGCGGGAGAACGACTAGAAAATCCGGGCCAATGCTGTGAAAACCTTGTTGGCTCAAAAGCTGTCAGCATGTGTTTCAACTTCAGCTTCAAGTCTCAATATTGTCGGTTTCACCGTATCTTTGTCACGCATCGGGCCCGCAACGATTCGGATTTCTCAGATGTATGTTTACCTATCCAAGATCGGCGGATTTCTGATCCTGCCATCCAATTTTCTCGTTGTTCTGATGGCTTTGGGATTGGTGCTCAGCCTTACGTCAAAGTGGCGGCGCAGTGGACGGTTTCTGACTTTTGCCGGTTTCCTTGGTTTGGTGGTTTGCGCTTTCTCACCGGCAGCCAACTGGTTGATTGTGCCCCTCGAGGACCGTTTTCAGCGTTCCGGCACTTTGGAGAATTATGACGGGATCATTGTTCTGGGCGGTGCCGTGGACACGGTGGTGACCGGCGTGCGGGGCGACACGGCCCTGACAATGTCCGCCGAGCGCATTACCATCACTGCGCGGCTGGCCAAAGCGCTACCGGAGGCGAAGATCATCCATACCGGTGGGCAGGGCATGATCGTTTCGGACCAGGCAACAGAAGCCGAAGGGGCTGCGCGACTGTTTCGAGACTTCGGCATCTCTCCCGATCGCGTCATACTGGAAGACAAGTCCCAGAACACCTGGCAAAACGCAGTCTACGCAAAGGATATTGTGCAACCACAGCCCGGACAGCAGTGGCTTCTTGTCACTTCGGCCTATCACATGCCGCGCGCCATGGGAGTGTTCGAAAAGGCCGGTTGGACCGGGGTGACGGCATATCCGGTCGACTATCGTACGCGTGGACCGCAGGACAAGTCGCTCGGCTTCGACGGTGCTTCAAAAGGCCTGCGGCGCTTTGATATCGCCTACCGGGAATGGGTTGGTCTGGCTGTCTACTGGATGCTTGGCAGGAGCACGGAATTCTTCCCTGGTCCATGAATTTGCAAAACCCTTTCGACTGCCAGCGACTTTTGAAATCGAACCTCTTTTACTGTGCGGAGCGTGTTCCCATATACTGGGCTCAATCAGGGATTTGAAAGGACGTGGGCTGATGGTCCTCGAAGCGCCGATCGTTGCGGCAGACGTCGTACAATGGCTCTACAGCGATGCGCCCCAATTGAAGGGGACGCTGGAAATCGTCACTGAGATGGCGAAACGTCTGCGCGCCGGAAAAGTTCCGGTCGATCGTGTCACCACAGGGATCTGGGTGGTGCATCCGAACGTGCGCGCGGAAAGCTCGATCTGGGTCAACGGGCAGGCACCGGAATTGCGTCTTCACACTGCGGAGAACAAATCGCAGGACGAGTACCAGAAAAGTCCGATCAAGCGCGTACATGAAACGCAGAAGGCCGTTCGTGTGGAAATCGGCAAGAAGCCGGCTGTCGCCGACGAATTTCCGATTACCGCAGAGCTGCGCCAGGAAGGCTATACCGACTATATCGCTCTGCCCATGCGGTTCTCCGACGGCTCGGTGAAGGTTGCGAGTTTCGCCACCAAGACACCAGGCGGATTTTCAGGGTCGCATATCGGCGTTTTTGAATCGCTGATCCAGCCGCTTGCCCTCGTGTGTGAATTAAAAACTCTACGCCGCACCGCAGAAACCGTTCTGGACACCTATGTCGGCCCGCGGGCGGGTTCGAAGGTTCTGGACGGCACCACGCGGCGTGGAGAAGGCGAGTGGATCAAGGCGGTTGTCAGCTTCGCCGACATCCGTGGTTTCACGCGTCTTTCCAACACACTTCCGGCGGACAAGATCGTATTGTTTCTGAACAAGTATTTCGGGGCGATGACGGCAGCTGTCGAAGCCCACGGTGGCGAGGTGCTAAAGTTCATTGGCGATGAAGTGATGGCGATCTTTCCGTATGAAACCGAAGAGGAAGCCAGGGACGCCTCGGTGCGTGCGCTGATGGCAGCACGTGAAACGCTGACGCGGATCGAGGCGATCAACACGGCCCGAACCTGTTCGGTCACACCTGACCTGAGCGTTGGAATTGCCCTTCATGCCGGCGATGTCTTCTACGGCAATGTCGGCAGCGAAACGCGGCTGGACTTCACGGTCGTCGGCCCAGTGGTCAATCTTGCGGCCCGTATTGCAGAGCTTGCAAAGGACCTGCAGCGCCAGCTTCTGGTCTCGGACGCCCTGGCCGATATCATGGGGTGCCGGTCGGGCCTTTTTGGCCGCTATCAGGTGAAGGGGTTTGATGAACCCGTATCGGTGTATTCGCCGGATTTGTCCGCGGATCCCAAGTTCGGATATTGCCCCAAGAGCACGGCGGCTCTGGCCTTGGAAACGAACTGACGACGTAGCAGAACCAGGAGAACGGCGAGGGTGGTTGCGGCAAATACATAAGGCCCTGCGAACCACCCAAGGAAGCCGATCGAAAAGAACAGCGCTCGCTGGCCGCGATTGAAATGGCGGCCGGCGAGAACGCCCAGCTCCCCGGCCTGCGCAGCCATTTTCGCGATCACTTCGTCAGGCGCCTGACCTTGTTGCGGGACTGCGCCCATGACGATGCTGGCATAATTGAAGAGCCGGTATGCCCAGCCGAATTTGAAAAATCCATAGGCAAAGATCAGCATCAGGGCGAGGACCTTGATTTCCCAGAGCGCGCGGCTGTCGGCCACCGGGATGGACAGGTCACCGGCGACCTGAACGATGCGTTCCGTTGCATCCAGCAGCGCAAATCCGCCGCCGATCGCCAGTAGGGACGTTGACGCGAAGAACGCAGTGCCTTGTTGCAGACCGGACATGATAGACGTGTCCATGATGCGGACTTCCCGCAGGCTCATGGCACGCATCCAGCCGCGTCTGTAGGTTTCCATAGCGCTGGACAATGTCTTTTTACGCAGCGGACTGACATCGATCAGCAAATTGAAACCGAGCCAGGCAAACAGAAACCAGGCTGCTGCTGCCAGGTCCATATTCGAGAGCGCGTGCATCCTGATCCCTTTTGATTCTCCGGTGGCCGAATCCGGCCATGGTCTGTCTTACCAGACTTTTTCCTGGTCCCTAACAGGCAGCACCGAGAGGACTAAGTGGCTGAATTTCCTGATGCGAAACGAGGAATGCAAAAATGCGGGATCAGCTGCTCTTTTTTTGCGCTTGCGAAATGGTAATGGATCGTTTACCTCCTCGCCTCAATGGCGCCATATTTGAGGTCGGTGGGACCTGGCGTCGCACAACAATATGTAGGGTTTTTATGGACGAAAACGTGCAGAAATCTTGTTGGAGCGTCACTCTCTGGACTGTCGCTGCAGTGGGCCTCGCATTGACGATGGTACTTCTGTTCAACGATGTTGAAAGTGCACAACAAGCCGTCGCCGCCGCCAAATAAGCCAGCGGGACGCAAGGAAAACAAAGGCGCAGCGTGAGGCTGCGCCTTTTGTCGTTTTAGCGGACATTTTATGCGAGCTCGGTATTCTCCGAGCTGGGAAGGCGTCGCTCGAACTTCGGGTTTGTCAGTTTCCGGCAGAACTGGTTGAGAACGAAATCTCGGGTCTGTCCGACGGCCCGTAGGACTGCCTGAATTCCATTTGCCGCACCACTGTCCTGTTGCCGGGATGGCTGATGAGGAACGCGGTATAGGCTCTTTCACCCAGAGGCAGCAGTACAAGCTGGACGGTGCCGGATCCTGGCCAGTCCAGTTCCGCGCCCCAGGCCGGAACATCTTCCGGATTGTCTTTCCCGAACAATGCCTGAATGTCGATGTCATGAAGCAGGGACGTTCCGTTGGCGTCCCACGTCAGCGCGGCCAGGCCTTGTTCCAGCGGAAACAGGCTGAGTTTGGCGCCGTTGATCTCGACATCAAGACGGTTGGTGGCATCCCTCTCGATCAGGGCCGTGCCTTCGCTCATGTCGGTTGCCAGCGCGATGCGTTCCCCGTTGCTTTGAACGAACCCTTCGGTGTTTACCACCTTGAATATGCCAACGGGGATGCTTTCCGCCTGAAGTGGCAAAACGGAAACGAGAAAGACCAGCAACGATGTGAGTGTACGTAACACGCCCGGACCCTGTATTGAGCTTTTGTCCGGATCATACACCTTCAAAACTTTAGAAAGTCTTTGTCCAATACCGGACTCGGTGCGCTAAGCTGCTCAAAACTCAAGGTTATCGTCTATTTTGACAGGGATACCACGAGGTCCTCTATTGTCGAATGTTCCGGTTGCCAGCCAGTTGCCCTTTGGGCATGGCTGACGTCGACGGACTGCGACAAGGCAAAACCGGCGGCCCAGTCGGTAAGCGGTTCGGTTGCCTCAGGGGCCGGAACTGTCACGATTTCCAGCGGCAGTCCGTGGCGGGCTGAAATGTGAGATGCCAGATGACCGACCGAGATGCCGGGAATGCAGCTCGCGATCAGGGACATCCGGAACCGTGCGTTCTTGAGGGCAAGAGCATAAAGCGCGGCAAGGTCGTTGATTTCAACAAGCGCCCATTTGGTTTGCGACGTCGCGCGGGTTTCAAACGGCCTGCCTTCCTTCAGCGCGGCCGTCATCTCGGCAATCGGCCCGGTCGTCTGGCCGCAGGCGAGGGCCGGATGAATGACCGTCAGATTGAGATCCGTTCCGTGTGACAGGGTCCTGATCGTCTCGGTCATGAAGCGAAACGCAGGTAAGGGCGCGAACTGGGTTTTCTCGGTCAACAGGCTGTCGCCTGTCGTTGCGGCAAAGAGCCAGATGCCTCCGGTGTAGATAATCTTGAGCGGCTGCTTGCGGTGCCTTGATGCCTGCTTCAGCGCAAGCATGCTCTGGCGGTCAACACGGCCCATGTCTTCTGAAAAAGTTGCACCAAGATGGATGACGGCATCGCATGAGGCCGCCCGTGATACCCAGCTTTCCGGTGCTCGCAAGTCGCCCGGGTAGGCGCTTGCACCGAACGCACGCAGCTTTGCCGAGGACGCGTCAGAGCGGGCCAGACCGATTACCCTGGCACCATCCTGAACCAGCCGCTTTACCACGGCAGAACCGATCTCGCCGGTTCCACCCGTTACAAATACTTCCATGGGCAAAGAGAACCCCGTTCTTGCCATCGGCGCAAGCTGAAGCTGCCTGTGAAATTGGACAATCCACCGCCGTTTCTCGCCACAATCTTGACCTTGGCGGGAAGCCTGATACGTCAGAAGCATGACCTTGCATCTGGTAAAACTGTGCGTCGGCGCAGACAGCGTCGAGTCTCTTCAGGCCTGGATCGATTTTCGTATGGAAAACGCCCGCAAATCGGGACTTCCGGCGGAAACGATCCATTCGACGCGCATGGTGCCAACCCGTAAGGACGAGCTTCTAGACGGTGGTTCTCTCTATTGGGTGATCAAGGGCAAGATCCAGGTGCGTCAGCACCTGATTGACATCAGGCCGTTTACGGATCAGGCGGGCGTCAAACGCTGCGACCTGGTGATGGAGCCGAGACTGATCCTGACCCAGTACCAGCCCAAGCGGCCGTTTCAGGGCTGGCGATATCTGAAGGTGCAGGACGCGCCGGCGGACCTGAAGGCTGGTGGCGCGGCACACGCCATGCCGGAAGACATGCGGCGGGATCTTACGGAACTCTGCCTGCTTTGATCCGCTGATATCAGCCTGGATCCGGCAGGGCCTTCTGAAGATGCGTGACCAGTGTGCCGAGTTCCGGCCAGCCGCGCCCGAGGCCCGGGTTCTCCTTCTTTCGTGTCATGGCAAGGTGGGCATAGCCATGCACCAGCGACCACACGAGTATCTCGATTTCTTCCGGATCGGTCCCTTCAGGGATCAGCGGGGCGCATGTTTCGCGCAGGATGGCGTAGGCCCTTGAGGCGTGCACCGCGAATTCCTCGTCATCCTCATTGAACTTCTGTCCCGAAAAAATGAACAGGAACAGCTCCGGGTGGCCGGTCGCGAAATCCAGGTACCCCTGACAGATCGCACTCAGTCTTTCTGTTGCCGCAGGAGGGGACGCATCGAGGCGTTGTTCCATCGCCCGGCAAAACAGGGCGAAGCCGCGCGCTGCAATCGCCGTCGACAAACCTGTGATGTTCTTGAAGTGATACCCGGGCGCAGCGTGTGACACACCCGCCTTGGCGGCGCATTCACGCAACGAGAGCTTGTCCGGACCACGTTCTCGCAAAAGCGCCACACCTGCATCAACCAGGGCTTTTCGAAGACTGCCGTCTCTTTTGCGACGAGGAGGAGTAACTGTCATGCGGTCTTCATCGGTCATTCGCTTGACAGTGTCAAGTTTCGCTTTATCTTGACACTGTCAAGTTATGTTGGAGGATCGGTATGTCGATGGTTTCTAGGTTTGCAGCAAACGTGGCTTTTTGGACGGCAGCCGTGAGCGCCGCTCTGGTCGCCGTGGCTTCATTGAGGTTTTTGGCGCTGGGGGTATCTGCTTCAATGGAATTCGTGGCGCATAACCTCGATGGAAATGCGCTGATGCTCTACGCCCATATCGGTGTTGCACCGATCGCACTTGCGTTGATGCCGTTTCAATTCATGACAAGGCTGCGAGCCAGCAGGCCGAAACTGCACCGCTGGCTGGGGCGAGGGTACGTCGTGTCGATCCTGATCTCGGGGATTGCGGGACTTCAGCTGGCCTTTCACACGACTGCAGGGACCTTCGCTGCAACAGGCTTTGCGATTCTCGCAGTCTTGTGGCTGACGACGACCGGCATCGCGTTCGCCTTTGCCTTGAGGCGGCAATTCCCGCTTCACCGAGCCTGGATGCTGCGTTCGGCAGCTCTTACATTTGCTGCCGTAACATTGCGGGTCTATCTGGGGAGCAGTATGGCGGCAGGGGTCGATTTTGAAGTCGCCTATCCACTTATCGCCTGGCTGTGCTGGGTGCCTAACGTCCTCGTCATGGAGGCATACCTGCAGATGGCTCGGCCCGGAAAGACACGCCTGATTTCAGCGGCAGCGTAAGAACATGATCGGCTGCGCCATGTCGCATCAGACGGCTTGAGACTTGCCAAAACGGCTGCCCCGACCCAAGTTGAGTGTCACCAACTGGCAGAAGGAGGCGGCCGTGAACGTCAAGACCGGCAAAGGCACGGTAGACCCTATGGTCAAGCAGGACGCCCGCGTGCCTTCAGCCGAATCCGATGTTGCTGCCTTTCTTCAGAAGGCCAAGGAAATTGCACCGCAACCGGGCAGCGGCGGGCGGTTGGTGTTTGCCCTGGACGCTACCATGAGCCGTCAACCGACCTGGGACCAGGCCTGTCAGATTCAGGCGGAGATGTTTCAGGAAGCCGGCAAGATTTCAGGCCTCAGCATCAAGCTTGTCTATTTTCGCGGTTTCGGTGAATGCCGGGCGTCCCGCTGGTTTTCCAGCGGCACTGAGCTTGCCCAGGCCATGAGCCGGATATCCTGTCAGGGTGGGCGTACCCAGATCCGAAAGGTGCTCTCGGCTGCCTTGTCCGCTGCCAATACCGAGAAAATCGCGGCGCTGGTTTATGTCGGCGATTGCATGGAGGAGGACGTGGATGCCCTGTGTGACAAGGCTGGTCAGCTGGGCATGCTTGGTGTGCCGATGTTCCTGTTTCAGGAGGGGCGTGACGGCGTCGCTGAGCGCGCGTTTCGCGAGATGGCCAGACTGACCAACGGCGCCTTTTGCCGGTTTGATTCCGGGTCTGCCCAGCAACTGGCCGATCTTTTGAAAGCGGTTGCCGTTTTCGCCAGCGGAGGCCGGACGGCACTCCAGCAGCTGGAAAAGCAAGGCGGCAAGGGCGCAACGCTTCTGCTGCAGCAGCTACCATCGGCCCGCTAGAGCCCGGAAAGCGCCGGGCTTGCACTTCCTTGCTGTAGCCGGTGCCGGAGGTTTACATACTCGGCAACTTTCGACACGTGACTGGAGTAGGGCCGGGGCATCCCAATGTGATGGTCCCGGGCCGGCGAACGGGGAACCAACCGCCACATGATTTATTTGATTATCGGCTTGATACTGCTGACCGCCCTGTTGACGCTCGGCAACAAGTTCGTGAACGCCAATCCCGCAAATCTGGCCAGAGGACTGCGCCTCTTCGGAGGAGCGTTTCTGATGGTGTTGGCGCTGGTCTTTGCGCTGACGGGCCGGTTCGTGTTTGCCATCCCGTTGTTCGGGCTTGGCTTGTCCGTGCTGGGGATGTCCGGGCTGAACTGGCTCTCGTCAGGCTACAAACCTCAGAAAACCTCCGGACAACGTTCCCGCGTGCGGACCGCTATGGTGGAGATGGAACTCGATCACGATTCCGGTCACATGACCGGGATCGTGCTGGCAGGCACCTATCAGGGGCGCGAGCTGGATCAGTTGACCGAAACGGACCTGGAAGCCTTTTGGCAGGAAACGGCCCAGGACGGTCAGAGCCAGAAGCTAGTCGAAGCTTATCTCGACCGCAGGCTTGCCGGTTGGCGTGAACACTTCCAGGCGAATGGAGCAGAGCGGCAGGGAAGCGCGGCGAGCTCTGGCCCCATGACAGATGAGGAGGCCTACCAGATCCTGGGGCTTACGCCCGATGCCGGGGACGCGGAAATTAGAGCCGCGCACCGCAGGCTTATGATGCGGGTCCATCCCGACCAGGGAGGCTCCGGTTTCCTCGCGGCGAAAATCAACGAGGCTAAAGACACGCTTCTCAGAAGACATTGACGGCATCCGTTACGCGGTTACTGGTAGATGGCGAAGCAAGCGTATTTTGCCTTTTTCAAGCTTTTGCAGGCATTCCACGCAGCTGTTTTGGTGTCGAAGCCGACGAAGCGGGCCCGGTAGAGGGTCTGTCCGTTGGTGTCGACGGGTTCGGTGTAAGGGACCCGGCCACGAAGGGCGGATCCGGTCTTGGCCTTGGCGTTCTTCAACATCGTGATGGCCTGGCCTTCGGATTCTGTTGCGGCGATCTGGACCTGCCAGCCCGGCTCGACATCGCGGGTGTCGCTGGTTGCAACCGTAACGCTGTCGTCGTCGCTGCTGTTGTCGGCAGCGGTGGTTTCAGGCGCTGCAACCGTTTCAACCGGCGTCGTGTTGACCGCGATCGTCTGAACGGAGACGGTCTTGACCGACTGCGCGGAGCCGACAGCGCGCTGGCTGTTGTCCGACTTCACGACTTCTGCTCTTGCAGCTTCGATCAGGGCAGTCCGGGAAATCGAATTGGTGTTCAGCGGCTCATCCGGGCTTGAAGGCGGGATCGGCGGCAAAGCTGTTGCGACTGCAAACGTGCTGTCAAAGCGTTGCTTGACCAGTTTCGGCGGCAGCGGAACGTCGTTGCCAAAGCCTGGAACCGGAGCAGGAGCCTGGGCCGAAGCCATGACTGGCGCATTGGACGCAGTCACGGGAAGGGGGGCCGGAGCCGGTGTCGGAATGGCGCCAGGGTTGGACGGTGCGGTGAATGCCAGCACCATCGGCTCACCCGTTGCTGGCACAGGTTCGCTTCCCGGCTTGCTGTTCGGAAGAGGCGGGTTCTTCAGCGCAATTGCCACGAAAGTCGGTTCAGACGTGTTCTGAACGATCAGCGGGGCCGTTTTCGGGCCGCGGCTTGCCTTGGGCAGATAGGAGTTGATGAGCTTTGTCATCTGCGCGTTGCGTGACGCGCCGGTCTTGCCACCCATCACGACGGCCACAATCTGCCGCCCGTCCCGGTTCACAGATGTCACCAGGTTGAAGCCGGATGCCCGGATGTAACCGGTCTTGATGCCGTCTACGCCCTTTACGCGGCCCAGCAGCTTGTTGTGGTTGCCATAGGTGCGTCCGTTGTACTTGTAGGCACGGGTTTTGAAGTAGCCGTAGTACTGCGGGAACCGTTCCTGAATTGCGCGCCCAAGCGTCGCCATGTCGCGGGCAGTCGTACGCTGCCCGCTGTCGGGCAGGCCGTGCGGGTTGCGGAAAGTGGTCTTCGACATGCCGATCTGGCGCGCCGTACGGGTCATGCGCTCGGCGAATTTCTTTTCAGAGCCACCAAGGTTTTCAGCGATCACGGATGCGACGTCGTTCGCGGACTTGGTAACAAGTGCGAGGATGGCGTCCTTGACCTTGATCGTACCGCCGGGCTTGAGGCCCAGCTTGGAGGGCGGACGTGCGGAAGCGTAGCTGGAAACGCTCAGGTTGGAGTCCAGCGACAGTCGCCCGGCTTCCAGTTCCTCGAACACAAGATAAAGCGTCATGATCTTGGTGAGCGATGCCGGGTACCGGTAGGCGTCAGCCGAAGAGGAGTAAAGTGTCTTGCCGGTTTTTGCATCAACGACGATCCCCGCATATTTCGGGTTGGCCATCGCCGTTGCCGGCACCCCCAGGAGCACCAGGCCGAGGGTCAAGATCTTAGCGGTGCGGGCGAGAGCCCGTCCTTTGCGAAAAATACGCATCCCAAACACAATTACTATCCCATTCTGGGTCACGTGGTTCGTATCTGGAGCGGCACGGTTCGGATCTTAACCCCCTGCGATTCAAAGCCGCGGCCCCGTCGTTCTCCATGTCATTTGATGGAATCACGGTTACGAATGAGTAAATGAATGATCGAAAAAGCACTTAAAAAAATAGTTTTTTGTTAGAGTTAATTGTTGGTTAAGGTTGTGTTTTGCGTACTTGATAAGAATTGTCTAGATCTAATTCTTATTCCCACTTGTTATATTGGTTAAGCGTTCGTTTATTTTCGGTGTCTGTTGTTCCGAAGTTGGTCAAATTCAAGAATCTGACTGATATCTTGCTGAGGCTCTGTTGTTTCCTGCTTCCGGTTGCTGGTGCCGGTTTCGATCAGGGGCATCTGCTTTCAGAGGGAGGTCTGACAGCTTACGCCGTGGAAGGATTGTCAATTTCGCGTAATGGTTGTTTTTGCAATGCAAAATCGCCTTGACACTTATTGTGCAGTGCATTACGACAAAATCCCGTAAGGTAACGCGATACGCGCGCCGGGCCGCCCCATAAGGCCGATGCTTGGGATTGGAAACCGGTTCGCCGGAAAAGGGCAGAAAAATGATGAACAACTTTGATGAAATGCAGAAGATGAGCAAAGACAACATGGATATGGCCATGGCGTCTTTCGGCTCCGTCAGCAAGGGTTTCCAGGCCATCGCCGCTGAAATGGCCGACTACCAGAAAAAGTCCTTCGAGGAAGGTTCCGCAGCTGTTGAGAAGCTCGTTTCCTCCAAGTCCCTCGACAAGGCATTCGAAGCGCAGGCCGACTACGTCAAAACCGCTTACGAAGGTTTTGTTGGCGAGATGACAAAGATCGGTGAAATGGTCACCGACATGTCCAAGGATGCCTACAAGCCTTACGAAGGTGTGATGGGCAAGCTTTCGAAATAAGTTTTCCTTTCAGCCGTTTCAGGACGGCTTGAAGCTTCAAACCCGGCTCCGACGAGCCGGGTTTTTTCGTATATGCACAGATTTACAGGCTTGCCGCGGTTCATCCTGCCATTTGCAGCCGGATTTCGAAATGCGTTCTCTTGCCACCTTTTAATCATTAACGGGCAACCTACATTCCTCTTGACCGGCAGCGCAGGGACTACAAATGCGCTGTTGACCTTTATGTTGATGAAATCGACCATTGCGCGAGCGCGGCTTGCGCGGCAGGATTACCACTGAGAATGCGTATTCGCGGTGCAGTCCGTGCTGCGGAAAGCTCTGGACCAGCTGCGCAGGGCAGTGTGTTCAGGATTCGAAATTTGGTGATGGCCGGAGTGATAGAGGCAAAAGAAACGGCAATGTCGGCGGGCTCTGATTATGACAATGACGGTGGCGACGCCGGAACGGTTACAGTCACCCGTACCAAAACAGTAACCAAGCGGCCAAATCTCTATCGAGTGCTGCTGTTGAACGATGACTACACTCCGATGGAGTTCGTCATTCACGTTGTGGAGAACTTCTTCCAAAAAAACCGCGAAGAGGCGACCCGCATTATGCTGCATGTTCACCATCACGGCGTCGGGGAATGCGGGATTTATTCCTACGAGGTCGCGGAGACGAAAGTCACCCAGGTGATGGATTTCGCGCGCAAGCATCAGCATCCGTTGCAATGCGTCATGGAAAAAAAGTGAGGACAAACGCACGTGCCTTCCTTCTCACGCAGTCTTGAAAAAGCACTTCACCAGGCTCTGGCCTTCGCCAACGAGCGACAGCAGGAGTATGCAACGCTGGAGCATCTTCTGCTGGCGTTGCTGGACGACCAGGACGCGGCTGCGGTCATGCGGGCTTGCAACGTGGATCTGGAAACGATCCGCCGCAATCTGGTTGAATATATCGAAACCGAGCTGGACAACCTTGTCACGGACAGCGACGAGGACTCCAAGCCGACCGCGGGCTTCCAGCGCGTCATTCAGCGCGCGGTTATCCACGTCCAGTCGTCCGGCCGGGAAGAGGTGACCGGCGCCAACGTGCTTGTTGCGATCTTTGCCGAGCGCGAAAGCCATGCGGCCTACTTCCTGCAGGATCAGGACATGACCCGTTACGACGCGGTCAATTATATCTCGCACGGCATTGCCAAGCGTCCCGGCATGTCCGAGGCCCGTCCAGTCGAAGGGGCGGATGAAGAAGATGTGATGCCCGGAGCTGAAACCGAGAAGAAGTCCAGTCAGAAGACGGACGCTCTTGAAGCTTACTGTGTCAATCTCAACACCAAGGCCACCAACGGCAAGATTGATCCGCTGATCGGGCGCGACAGCGAAATTTCGCGCACGATCCAGATCCTGTGCCGCAGGTCGAAGAACAATCCGCTCTTCGTCGGCGACCCGGGTGTCGGCAAGACCGCCATTGCGGAAGGTCTGGCGCATCGCATCGTCAATGGCGATGTGCCGGATGTCCTGAAGGATGCCACCATCTTCTCGCTCGATATGGGCTCGCTGCTGGCGGGTACCCGCTATCGCGGCGATTTCGAGGAGCGGCTGAAGCAGGTGGTCAAGGAGATCGAGGACTACCCGGGTGCGGTGATGTTCATCGACGAGATCCATACGGTGATCGGCGCCGGTGCAACCTCTGGCGGGGCAATGGATGCGTCCAACCTCCTGAAACCGGCGCTTGCTTCCGGAGCGATCCGCTGTATCGGATCGACCACCTACAAGGAATACCGCCAGTTCTTCGAAAAGGACCGGGCGTTGGTCCGCCGTTTCCAGAAGATCGACGTCAACGAGCCGTCGATCCCGGACGCGATCGATATCCTGAAGGGGCTGAAGCCTTACTTCGAGGACTTCCACAAGGTTCGTTACACCAACGATGCCATCAAGGTGGCTGTGGAGCTGTCGGCGAAATATATTTCCGACCGCAAGCTGCCGGACAAGGCGATCGACGTGCTGGATGAAACCGGTGCCTCGCAGATGCTTGTTCCCGAAGCCCGCCGCCGCAAGACAATTGGCGTGAAGGAAATCGAGAACACGATTGCCACCATGGCCAGGATCCCGCCGAAGTCCGTTTCCAAGGATGATGCGGAGATTCTGGAGAACCTCGGCAAGGATCTGAAACGGGTTGTCTACGGACAGGATGAAGCTATCGGGACGTTGGCCTCTGCCATCAAGCTGGCGCGTGCCGGTCTGCGTGAGCCTGACAAGCCGATCGGCAGCTATCTGTTCTCCGGTCCGACAGGCGTCGGCAAGACGGAAGTCGCTCGGCAGCTGGCATCTTCACTGGGTGTTGAACTGATCCGGTTCGACATGTCCGAATACATGGAGCGGCACACCGTGTCGCGCCTGATCGGTGCACCTCCGGGATATGTCGGCTTCGACCAGGGTGGTCTCTTGACCGACGGCGTCGACCAGCATCCGCACTGCGTGCTGCTGCTGGACGAGATCGAAAAGGCTCATCCGGACCTGTTCAATATCCTGTTGCAGGTGATGGACCATGGCAAGTTGACCGACCACAACGGCAAGCAGGTCGATTTCCGCAATGTCATCCTGATCATGACCACCAACGCCGGTGCCGCGGACATGGCCAAGATGCCGGTTGGCTTCAACCGCATGAAGCGGGAAGGCGACGACGCGGAAGCGATCAACAAGCTGTTCACGCCGGAGTTCCGCAACCGTCTCGATGCGATCATTCCGTTCGGCAATCTGCCGATGGAAGTCGTTTACAAGGTGGTTGAGAAGTTCGTCATGCAGCTGGAAGTCCAGCTGGCTGACCGCGGCGTGACCTTCGAGCTGACGGAAGATGCCGTGAAGTGGCTTGCCGACAAGGGCTATGACAGCCAGATGGGGGCTCGCCCGCTTGGGCGGATCATCCAGGAGCACATCAAGCGGCCTCTGGCCGACGAGGTGCTGTTCGGCAAATTGAAGAAAGGCGGAATGGTCAAGGTCACCGTGTCCGAGGACGGCAAGGGTCTGCTTCTGGAAAGCATCGAGGAGCGTGCGACACCGCCAAAAGCCAAGGCCAAGACCGAAACCAAGGCAAAGCCGAAACGCCGGCGCAAGCCTGCTGCCAAGGCAGCGGCCGCCAAGGATACGAAGCCGCCTGCAGGCAAGAGCGGTCCGGCCAAGAAAAGCCTTGTGCCCAAGGTGCCGCTGGCGGACTGAGGCCCTGCACAATCAGATCGGAAAGGCCCCGAAGAGATTCGGGGCCTTTTTGTTTTTCGCCTGCACAGACGACGCGCAATGCGCGAAGCGGTCCGGGTTGGTTCGCGTCCTGGACCTGTCTTCCGACAGGCGTACTGCGCTTGTTCTCATTCATGTTTGGAATTGAAACCATTCAGGAAAATCATTTGCCGCCGCCCGGCTGCTTGCCTAGCTATGAAGCAGACACTTTCGGGAGAACGGACATGAGCGATAACAAGGTTGCAATGATCACCGCTGGCGGCTCCGGCATGGGGGCCGATGCAGCAAGACGGTTGGCTGCAGATGGGTTCCGGGTCGCAATCCTGTCGTCCTCCGGCAAGGGGGAGGTGCTTGCGGAGGAATTGGGCGGGGTTGGGTTCACCGGATCCAATCTGGTAGCAGACGACCTGACCTCTTTTGTCAGCAAGACGGTGGACGCCCTTGGCCGGATCGATGTTCTCGTCAATTCATCCGGACATGGCCCTAAAGGCGATATTCTGGAAATCTCCGACGAGGACTGGCACCTCGGCATGGATTACTACCTGATGAACGTCATTCGCCCGGCACGCCTTGTCGCCCCGATCATGGCTGCGCAAGGTGGGGGAACGGTGATCAATATCTCCACATTCGCCACCTTCGAGCCGGACCCGATGTTTCCGACTTCCGGTGTGTTTCGGGCGGGGCTGGCAAGCTTCACCAAGCTGTTTGCCGACAAGTTCGCTGCCGAGAACGTGCGCATGAACAATATCTTGCCCGGTTTCATAGACAGCCTGCCGGAGAAGGAAGATCGCCTGGCGCGGATCCCAATGGGCCGCTACGGTCGGTCGGACGAAATCTCAAGCCTGATCGCCTATCTGGCCAGCGACGAGGCGGCCTATATCACAGGTCAGAACATACGTATCGATGGCGGGCTGACGCGGTCGGTGTGAACTGTTCAGACGGCAACAAAAGGAGTTCGGCAATTCGCGTGCCGAACTCTTTCGCCAATTGGCACTCTGGACAGAAAATCTCCAAAAAGGTAAGGCTACCTTACTAACTGCCCAGAGATGAGTCAGCCTGATGACGGCTCCTGATCAGCCAGATATCGACCAGGAATCCCAGAACCCGCCGGAGAATACCCGGGTCTGGATGGCGCGTGGAGCGCGGGCGGCTGTGTCTATTCCAGCGTTTATTCTGACTGCAGCTTTTGTCGGATATGCGGGGCTTGCCCGAGAAACAGGACTGACGCTCTTTGAGACGCTGGCAATGACCGGTTTCGTCTGGGCACTGCCTTCCATCGTGGTTCTGACAGGCGCGATTTCCTCCGGAATGGGAATCCTTCCTGCCGGAATTGCCGTCGCTCTTGCATCAGTCCGTCTGATGCCGATGACCATGGCCTTGATGCCGCTGGTCAAGGTGCCGGGCAAGACAAAGACCTGGCAATTGCTGATCGCGTCTCATTTCGTTGCGGTGACTGCCTGGGTGTTCGCGATGAAACACCTGCCGGACATGCCGAGGGAAGGACGTCTGCCGTTCTTCATTGGTTTTGGCGCGGCGGTGACCAGCTTCGTCTTCTGCATGACCGGTGTCTCCTATCTGTTGGTTGAAAGCATGCCGGGCATGGTGGCGGGTGCCTTGTTCCTGCTGACACCTGTCTATTTCCTGTGCTCGCTCTGGGGGGCTGCAAGGCTCAATGCCGACCGGGCGGCCATGGTCGCAGGACTGCTGCTCGGACCGGTCTTCTTCACCTATCTGCCCGGGCTGGATCTGCTTTGGACCGGCCTAGTAGGCGGCACGATTGCCTACCTCGGAACCAGGATCATGCGCAGGGGGCTGTCGTGATGGAGGGATCAACAGCAGGTGGATTGGTATCCGAAACCTGGTGGCCACTGGTGATGATCATCATCGCCGGCTGGTTTGCAACTGACGTCTGGCGGTGGCTGGGTGTCTTTGCCGGTGGCAGGCTGCGTGAAGACGGCGAACTGCTGATCTGGGTGCGCTGTGTTGCAACCGCGCTGGTTGCCGGAGTGATTTCCAAGCTGATCCTGTTCCCGCAAGGTGTGCTGGCAGAAACACCGCTCTGGTTGCGTCTGGCTGCCGCCGGTTTCGGCTTCGCATCGTTTTTTGCAGCCCGGCAACGTGTGTTTGTTGGCGTACTTGCCGCAGAAGTCTTTCTCGTTTCCGGTTGGCTGATCCTCGACACGATGGCTCCCTGACACCAAGCGATTTCCCATGTTCACTTGCCCGGCAGATAGGCTAGGTTGAAGAGTACGGCGATTGCACCCGGTCAAGGAGAGGAACATGGCGGATCAGGTCGAACTCTTTTATGCACCTCAGACACGCGCCACCGGCGTACGTGTTCTCCTGGAGGAACTGGGCGCACCTTACAAACTGAATGTGCTCAATCTGAAGCTGGGTGAAAACCGGACACCCCGATATCTTGCCGTCAACCCGGCTGGCAAAGTTCCGGCATTGCGCGTTGGCGAGGCAGTCATTACCGAACAGGTCGCGATCTATATCTATCTGGCCGATCTGTTTCCCGAAAAAGGACTGACACCCTCGCTGGATGATCCACTGCGCGGACCGTACCTGCGATGGTTCGTGCATATGGCATCCTGTTTTGAGCCGGCACTGATCGACCGCGCACTCAAGCGCGAAGAACCGCCGCATTCCATGTCCGCCTATGGTTCGTTTGACACCGTCATGGAAAGCATGCGTGCCCAACTGGCAAAGGGACCCTTCGTCCTTGGAGAACGGATGACGGCTGTCGACGTTCTGTGGGGAATGGGGCTGCGGTGGGGAACAATGTTCGGCATCGTACCGGAATTCGAAGAATTCACCGCCTACATCGAGCGGTTCGCCGAAAGGCCGTCGGTGGTCAAGGTGCTGCAGGAAGACCAGAACATGGCCAGGGAGCAGGAAGACGCCGCCGTTCAGGCAGGCGTCGCGTAAAATCTTGTCACAGACGGAGTCTTCTCAGCGATGCGCAGCACCGTCTGCTGTTTCCTTCTCTTCTATCCGCAATCCTGACAGGACAATCTTTTGCCGTGCACTATCTAACGAAACGTCGTTTTTGCGGCACTAAACTTCGAATGGGGGATGATCGGATAAAACGCAGCCGACCTAGAGTTAACGATTGAAACCGGGCGCAAGCCAGTTGGTGACTGCAAACTTGGAGGTAATCTGACGATGAAGGACAAGTTCAAAGATACGGAAATGCTGGAAAAACTGGGCGAGGCCGCAAGATCTGGCCGCATTTCCCGCCGTGATTTCCTGAATTATTCCATGGCTGCCGGTGTTGCAGCTTCCGCCGCAACGGGGCTCTGGACCACGAAAGCCAAGGCGCAACCAAAGCAGGGCGGAACCTTCAAGGTCGGCATTCATGACGGCAACACGTCAGACACCCACGATCCGGGCACCTATCTCACCATCGCCATGATCGTGCTGGCGCATACTCACCGCAGTTACCTTACCCTGATCGAACCAGACGGGTCTCTTGGGCCGGATATCGCCACCGAATGGACGGCGAATGCGGACGCAACGGAATGGACCTTCAAGCTCAACGAAAACGTTACCTTCCACTCCGGCCGCAAGATGACAGCCGACGACGTCATTGCATCGATGAACCACCACCGCGGCGACAGCACGACTTCCGCGGCCAAGGCTCTGCTGACCGACGTCGCTGATATCGTCAAGGACGGCGACAACACGATCGTTTTCAAACTGTCATCGGGCAATGCGGATCTGCCGTGGCTCATGACCGATTATCATCTGGCCATCTGTCCGGCGAACGCCGATGGCTCGATCGACTGGGCTTCGGGCGACGGTACCGGTCCCTACAAGATCGAAACCGGTGACTTCGGTGTCAGGTTCTCTCTGACGCGCCATGACGGCTGGCATCTGGACGGTGCACATTTCGACGGTGTGGAACTGATCATCCTGACCGATCCGAACGCCCGTCAGACGGCCTTGGTTACTGGCGACGTGGATGCCGTTTCGCTCATCGATCTGAAGACGATGGGTCTGCTTGCGCGCAATCCAAACCTGGAGATCGACAATGTGCCGTCTGCCTCGACGCTCACGATGCCGATGTTCTGCGACACGCCTCCGTTTGACAACAAGGATGTTCGCAACGCACTCAAGCTCGCGATGAACCGCGACGAGATCATCGAAAAGATCGCCTTTGGTGCAGCGACAAAGGCAAACGATTTCCACCATTCGCCAGCCATGCCCTATTGGCCGGATGACATTCCCCAACACGACTACGATCCGGACCAGGCGAAATCGCTGCTGAAAAAGGCCGGTGCCGAGGGACTGTCCATCAGCATCTCCTCAGCAGAATCCATCTACTCCGGCGCGGTCGATCTTTGCGTGCTTTATGCCGAGCATGCGAAGGCGGCAGGCATCGACATCAAGGTCGTGCGTGAACCGAACGACGGCTATTACTCGGATGTCTGGCTGAAGAAACCGTTCTGTGTGGTGGCCTGGGGCGCGCGTCCGACACCGGACGTAATGTATTCGCTGGCCTACAAGTCCGACGCCGCCTGGAACGAGAGCCATTGGCAGAACGAGCGTTTCAACGAACTTCTGTTGATGGCGAAGGCCGAATTGGACGACACCAGGCGGGCGGAGATGTACCGGGAAATGGCGCTGCTTGCGCATGACGACGGCGGCACGATCATCCCGTTCTTCCGCAACTTCGTTTATGCCCGCCGCAGCAATGTTCAGCATGGTGAGCAACTGGCATCGAGCTGGGAGCTCGACGGTGCTCGTGCCTGCAGCCGCTGGTGGTTCGATAGCTGATAGAGCATCGAGAAAAACGCCCGCCCGGTTTGAAGCCGGGCGGGCGTTGTCTGTTGTGTGCTGAATGGCTGGAGATGCTCGCCTGGCTCAGGCCAGTGCAGCTCGTATCTTTTCTGCCTGGGCTGCCAGCAGGTCATTGTCTGCCATTGCGCCGGTATGGGGTTTCAGCGACACGCCCTCGAAACGTGGAATGACATGGACATGGGTGTGGAACACCACCTGGCCACCGGCAGGCTCTGAGAATTGCTGGATGGTCGTGCCGTCGGCATCGAAGGCCTTGATCACCACCTTGGCCATGGTCTGCGTTGTTGCCATGACCGCGTTGAGATCGTCCGGCGCGATATCCAGGATGTTGCGGGAAGGGGCTTTCGGGATCACCAGAACATGACCATCGCCGCGGGGCATGATGTCCATGATCACCAGTGTTTTGTCGTCCTCGTAAACCTTGTGGCTCGGCAGTTCGCCGCGCAGGATTTTGGCAAAGACATTCTGGTCGTCATAAGCGGGTGCGGACATGTTTGCATTCCTGTCTGGTAGGCAAAAGAATTTCGCGAAGCGGTGTTCAGAAACGAGCCACCCCGACACTTCAGGGTTGTTCAAAGGACTATCAATCGAATCCGATCAAGAGTTACTCCTGATCTAGTCCGAGATTTCTTGCAGCTGCAAGCCGCGAAATGCGGCAGAACCGCCCGGATGAGTTTGCGCAAGCCGCGGTTGTTCAGGAAACGGTTTCGCTGGCCAGTTGGCCAGCATTTGAGGCTTCAGGATCCGTTTGCGATGCGCATGTGAGCTTCAACCCCAGGTCTTCAAGCCTTGTCCTGTCGGGTTTGTAGAACATCCAGTTGCCGATCCGCTTTCCCGTTACCAGGCCTGCTTCCGACATCTTTTTCATGTGCGAGCTTACGGTCGGTTGGCTGAGGCCCACCTTGTCGGTGATGAAACCGACACATACTCCGTCGTCCACGAGGTCTCCGTCCCGCTGGCGGGGGAAGTGGGCTCGTGGGTCGAGCAGCCACAAAAGGATCTGCAGCCGAACGGGGCTCGCCAGTGCCGCCATTGCCAATGAACTTGACTCTACATCTATATTGATATTCATCTATATAGATACTCTTCGATATAGATTGGTGGTTCGAACATGGAAAATAGCCTTCTCGGCCTTCAAGCGGAAGCCTTTTCGAACGGCGCGGCGCGCGGCGTGCGTTATCTGAAACAATTACCGGATCGGCGCGTTGGACCGAATTTGTCTCGTCTTGCCGAGCTCGATCCCGGTTTGCCAGAGCAGGGCGCCGACGTTGGCGATATTCTTGATCTGCTCGAGACCGTGGGCGGTGAGGGCACTGTTGCGACGGCGGCAGGCCGGTATTTCGGTTATGTCATAGGGGGCGCATTGCCTGCAGCCTCCGCGGCCCGGGCCTTGCTCTCCGCGTGGGATCAGGTTGCGGACGGTTTGACAGGCCCTTCCGTGATCAAGATGGAAGAAACGGCGGTGTCCTGGATCGTTAGGCTTCTGGGGCTGCCTGAAGGTACCGATGGCGCTTTCACCACCGGTGCGACCATGTCGAACATGGCGCTACTGGTCACTGCGCGCGACACGCTGTTGTCGCGCCTTGGCCACGAAAGAGGAGAGGGCCTGATTGGCGCTCCCGGCTTGCGGATCGTCGCCAGCGCCGAAATTCATGCAACCGTGCTGAAATCCCTTCGGATGGCAGGTCTGGCCACGAAATCGATCGAGTGGGTGGAGGTGGACGATCAGGGGCGTATGCGGATCGACAAGCTACCCGAACTGGATGATCGCACGCTCGTTTTGTGCCAGGCAGGAAACGTTTGCAGCGGAGCCTTCGATCCGTTCGACGAACTCGGCGACAGGTGCAATGCCGCTGGTGCATGGCTTCACGTCGACGGTGCTTTCGGGTTGTGGGCAAGGGCCTGCAGCGATACGGCAACGGCGCTCAAAGGGCTTGAGAAGGCAGACAGCTGGGTGGTCGACAGCCACAAGACACTCAACACACCATATGATTCAGGCTTGGCCTTGTGCCGCCATCCGCAGGAAATGCAGGCGTCGATGGCAATCGGGGCCACCTATCTGCCGGCGACCGTATCGAACCCGGCCAACCGCGCTCCAGAATTCAGCCGGTCTGCACGTGGAGCCGAGACCTGGGCAGCTCTGCTTTCCCTCGGCCGGCAAGGTCTGGAGGACATGCTGAGCCGTTTTCACGGTCATGCAAGACGCATTTCAAGGGATCTGACAGCACTCGGGTTCGAAGTACCGCATGAGGTGCATTTCAACCAGGTGTTTGCGACGTTGCCGGGAGCGGAAGACGCCTGTGCCCGCATCGCTGGCCATGTTCAGGCTTCCGGTGAAGCCTGGTTCGGTCAGGCCTCCTGGAAAGGGCGACAGGGGTTTCGCATCAGCGTCTCGAACTGGTCAACCCGGACGGAAGATGTGGACCGGCTGATAGCTGCTGTTGCAAAGGCAAAGGCCGAGGTGATAGCCCCGGCCTGATGCAGCTCACATTGCAGAAGACGCGACCCTGGTCAGGTCCTTTCGGGCCACAGATATGACAGGGTTGCGTTCGAGCGTATGACCACGAATTCCTCGCGTTTTTCCCATCGTCCTAAAACGTTGATTTCAGTCACCGAACAATTGCCATGCTGACGCCGCAAGGGATCGCAGGCGCGGGCTGCGGTGGCATAGAGTTTCGCCCGTCGGCTCTTGAATTCGTTCAGCCAGGCTTCGGCATAGATTCCGGCACTCTCCACCAGATCGGCGTCCACTTCCTGGTAGTTGAGAGGCTTCTCTGTCTTGAATGCACCGGGGACTTGCTTCTCTACGAACTCAAGCTGCATCCTGATCTCGGCAAATTTCGGATCATCCTTGAATTGCTTGGCTTTTGTCAGCTTTACCCGGCAATTCGATGCAATTGTCTTCACTAGGAGCTTGCATTCGGCTTCCGCGATTCTGGGGGCCTGACCGGAGATGAAGACCTCGATCATGTCCATGTCGGCAGGAGCTCCTGTTTCCTTCAAGAGCTCTTTCACCGATACGGGCATGACGATATTGACCACCCGTCCGGCATCGAGGTTCTTGAAGTCCGTGAGGGCGACGTAGCCGTCTTTCAGGGAACCGCCTGAGCCATGCCTGGCGTTGTGGACTGTCGCCTGCCCTTTTAGCGGATCGTTCTTGAAGCCGAAGACAGTGTTCGCGACGTTGGCAACACTGAACATGATGTAGCCGTAGTAGAGCGTCACTGCGAAAAAGATCACTCCACAGGCGATTTGAAGGATACGCATCAAGACTGTTCCCTGTTGCTTATGAACCGGAATTGGAATTGGCGGTGCTGTCACGTCCGAGAGCCTTGTCGACCAGCGGCCTGATCTGCGCCATCGCCTTGTCCTCGTAGCCGGACTTGCCAGCTACTGCGATGTTCTCGACCGGCGTCATGATGACGAGTGATCCCCCCAGTGGACGGAAGGGAATCCGGTCATCAAGATTTTCCGGGAGTGGCCCAACGAGCACGTGAGTTGACCGTTCCACGCCCGCGAGATTTTGCTCGCTTCTTATGCCGAAGGCGCTCTTGAACCAGCTGTCATACTTGCGATAAGCCGCCTTGTTCTTGGCAACTGGCTCTTCATGAAGGCTCGGATTTTCCTTGGCGTTTCTTGCGAAAAGCCAGTGATCTTGCATCTTTCGCCAGGGCTGAACACCGCAGGAACGAAGGGTTCTTGCACCGGCCATTTCAACAGGCACGTCAGGATCAAGATTGGCGAAAGCGATATCGCCGACACCCAGTGCCACCACATGCGAGATGCGGGCGCCAGGTGCCAGATGTATGTTCCATAGGATCTTGCCGAATTCGTTTTGCAGGATCAGGTAGACCGGCTTTTCGGTTTCCGTAACCACGACATCGACAACAGGAAAACTGTCGTCCTTTGCACTGAGTACCATCGTGTCGACACGGATCTTTCTGGGGTCATCGGCTGGTTTTTGGGCGTTTTCAGCCAGCTTTTGTGCCCGTTCCCGAATTTTCGTTTTCGACCAGGTATAGATCGGCGCATGCATGTTGCCTGTGCCGACATGCAAATTGCCGATATATTCTCCGAGGTTGGGTTTGCGGAAGCGGCAGAACGCAGTCGGCTGCTGCATGACCACCTTCGCGGGAAGGTCGGTGTCCAAGGTCGTTTCCTTGTACCCGGTCACCGCGGACTGGATTCAATGAGGTGTCCCGTCTTCTGCGACCAGGACGCCGGGTGATGCCTTGTAGCCGCGCATGTCGCGCTTCAGACCGGACTGCGGGTCTCCGGATGGAACGTTATCCGAGCAGGCGAGCAGACCGAAGCACAAGGCCACGGCAAATCCTTTTTTAAAACGCATCCGTAAGCTCCGGAAATGTCTGGCGTTGGGTATGCGTTCACAGGTTGTATCATTCGTCTTAAGGTTTAGTTTCTCTGGGAGAGCAATTCTTGCGTTACTGGCGGTTGTGTCAGGAAAATTTCTTCTGATGTCTTGTTGGCGATGCTGATAAATCTCTCTAGATAAGCTAAAGAGGTGTGGTGATCAGTATTCACCCCGACCCGGCTTGCGTCAGGTCGGGGCGTAATGTCAGGCGGCTTCGCCCAGTTCAGATCCGTCTTTGACCAGTTTTGCAACCGCTGCGAAGTCCAGTTTTCCGGAACCCAGGACAGGAACCTTGGATACCACACGGACTTCTGCCGGTATCATCAGGTCCTGTGCGCCTCGGGCTTTGGCGCCTTCAACGAAGGCTGCGCGGTCCGCATCCGGGTTTTCCGTCACGAGCACCAGCTTCTCGCCCTTGCGGGCATCCTTGATGGCGGCAACTGCGGACAGATGCTGCGGCCAGATCTGACCCGCCAGGGCTTCCACGGCGGACAGAGACACCATCTCGCCTGCAATCTTGGCGAAGCGCTTGGCGCGGCCCTTGATGATGATGTAGCCGTCGTCGTCGATTTCGACGATGTCGCCGGTGTCGTGCCAACCGTCGACAAGTGGTTCGACGACGCCGGGATTTTCGGCCTTCAGATAACCGACCATCACGTTCGGTCCCGACACATGCAGTCTGCCGCCGGTTTCCACACCAGGTACGGGCTCAAGGCGTGCCTTCATGCCGGGCATCAGTTTGCCGACCGTGCCCGGACGGTTATACATCGGCGTGTTGAGTGCGATGACCGGTGCGGTCTCGGTCACGCCGTATCCTTCCAGAACACGCAGACCGAAGCGTTCCTGATAAATCTGCCTGGTTGACGGTTTCACCGGCTCCGCGCCTGCAAAACAGTAGCGCAGGGAGCGGAAGTCGTAGGCATGGGCAACGCGGGCATACCCGTTGAGGAAGGTGTCCGTACCGAACAGGATCGTTGCATTGGAGGTGTAGATCAGCTCCGGAACGATCCGGTAATGCAGGGGCGAGGGATAGAGATAGACCGGGACACCGGATATCAGCGGCAGGATGGTGCCCGCGGTCAGGCCGAAGGAATGGAACATCGGCAAGACGTTGAACACCTTGTCGTTCGGGGTGAAATCGATCCTTGCGGCTGCCTGCGTGGCATTGGACAGGATGTTCCTGTGTGTCAGTACAACGCCTTTCGGTGTTCCCTCCGATCCGGAGGTGAACAGGATCACTGCCGTGTCGTCGGCCTGCCTGCGTACCAGGGGGCGGCTTTTGGTCAGAAGGCCGCGGATCTTGTCCATGAAGCCGATTTCAGAGCGCAGATCTTCCAGCCAGATGATGCGAACGTGGTCTTCCAGGTTTTTAGCCAGTTGCTCCAGACGGGCCTGCTTGACGAAGGCGCGGGAAGACAACAGCGTATGAACATCTGCAGCACGGCAGGCCGCGAGAATGTTTTCCTGACCGGCGGTGAAATTGATCATGGCGGGCACCTTGCCGGCAGACATGGTCGCCAGAACGGTAACGGCAGCGCCATTGGTATTCGGCAGCATGATGCCGAGGGTGTCTTCTCCATCGGTGTGCTGCAACAGTTTGCGGCCAAGAACGGAAACGCCTGTCAGCAGTTTGCCTGCATTCAGCTTTCCCGACACCGGATCCTCAACCGCCAGCTTGCCATAACCGTATTCTTCTGCCGTGGCGATCACCTTCTCCAGGATCGTCACGTCCTCCGTCAGGCTGGTTTCAAACATCAGTTCGGACATGACGCTGTACAGCTTGGCGCCCGCTGCAGCGCGCCGCTGACGTCCCCTCAGTTCGTCGTCGAGATCCAGGCGGGTAGGTTCCATGATTGTCACCTTCACTTTGGGGAACAGACGCTTGCGGATCTGGCTTGGGTTCAGGTAGGAGAACGGCGTTTTTTCAAGGCCGTCGATGCGGATCGGGACGATCATGGCCCCGGTCTTGTCGGCCACCATTGCCGCTCCGTCGTAGACCTTCATCAGGCTGCCGGTGACAGTCAGCCGGCCTTCCGGGAAGATCACCATCGGTTCGCCGGAGTTCACCACCTTGATCAATGCGCGGGTGGCCATGGGTTTTGTCGGGTTGATCGGCAAGGCATTCGCAAGGTGCAGGAAGGGTTTGACCCACCAGCGCCGGGCAATGTCATAATCGATGGCGAAGGACGGCTTTTTGTCGGTCAGGGTCAGAGCCAGGCCAGCGTCCAGCAAACTAACGTGGTTCAGCGCCAAGATCGGGGCTTCGCCGGCTTTTTCCAGATTTTCCAGGCCTTTGACTTCCATCCGGAAGATGGCGCGATAGAGGATTGAGATCGCATCGCGCATCGGGTTGGTCGGCAGGATCTTGAGCATCACGATAGCTGTGACTAGGTTCAGCCCGGCCAGCGCCAGAAAAATTGCGGGAACGGAAAATCCAAGTTTCTGGGCTCCTGCCAGCAACAGTCCGCCAACCGTCATCAGGGCAGCGCCAAGGGCGTTGGACGCTGCTATCCGGCGGGCACGCACCTGCGGTTTCGCCCAGGTCTGGAGTGCCGTGAAGGTGGGAACAACCAGCAAAGCTCCGGAAATGGCAAGGCCGGCCATATCGACACTGAGGCGGATTACGCCCTCATGGGTGAGGAACTCGCGCAAGCCAGATGCCGTTGCGGTGGCCGGCAGGCCTGCCAGGGTCAATGCCGCATCCAGACAGAAGAGCGCCAGCAGAAGCGTTCCGACGGGAGCGGGCAAAAGGACGACGCGGCCAGCCAGAAGCCAGGCGGCAATTGCCGACCCGATGCCGATCGAAACGGCGAAGACGGTCAGGAAATAGGTGACGGCAATTTCTTCACCGCCCAGGAACGTCTTGACCATCAGCGGCAGAACAGCGAGCACCATGGCACCGATGAGCCAGAACCAGGCATTCATCATGGCTACCAGGAAGAGACGACGATCGGCAGCCAGATCTCTCACCACGCACCATGTGGATGTCGCAAGGTTCCAGTCAATCGTCAGATGAGGGGCGGCTGCCGGTGCGGAGGGAATTTGCCGGCTCAGCCCGTAACATGCGAGAGCCAGGGCTATCATCACTGGGGCAAAGATCAGGGTGGGAGCGCCGGTGCTGAACAAAAGGCCGGCGGAAATCGTGCCGCCGAGGATTGCCAGAAAAGTTCCCGCTTCTATCCACGCATTGGCGCGCGGCAGGTTTGAAGCTGGCAGATGATCCGGGAGCAGCCCGTATTTGACCGGGCTGAACAAGGCAGACATGGCACCAAACACGAACAGCGCGGCAAAGAGGATGGGGAGGGAGGACAGAGCCATGCCTGTCACGGCCAGGCCTGCGCCTGCAATTTCTGCAAGCTTGGTTGCCCGGGCAATCCGTGCCTTGTCGAACTTGTCTGCGAGCTCGCCCCCGAGTGCGGACAGAAACAGGAAGGGCGCGATGAACACAGCCCCGGCCAACGTTATCAGAACACCTGTGTTGCCACCGTCAGCGCCGTGTCCACCAACCTGGAACAACACCAGGAACACCAGGGCGTTTTTCAGGAAATTGTCGTTGAATGCAGAGAAAAACTGCGTCCAGAAGAGCGGTGCGAAACGCCTGGATGTCATCAGTGACGCGCTCATGAGGTCCTCCTTCGAAGCAGCTATCTGTCAATCTGCTTCATAACCTTCAATCTTTGAAACCCGGGCGGAGAGTTAGAAACTCCGCCCGGTTTAATTTCTGGATCAGACTTGTTCCGGCTTGCTGATGTCCATCAGCAGTTTTTCCGTCTTTGCGTCTTCCAGGCGGTTATGGAACTTGTTGGCTTCCTCGCGATCACGCATGGTCTTGGTCAGGGTGACCGCTGTATGGACCAGCATGATTGCGGCCATTGCGTAGAAGCCTTTCGCGGAGAAGCTTGCTTCAAGGTTCCAGATGCCCAGGGCCATCATGATAGCGGCAACAGCGAAACTGCCGGCGGTAAAAATGGTCCAGTTGTTGGAATGTTTGACTGTGGGTTCCTGCATGGTCTTGTCCTCGTATTAGCTGCTTTTTTCCAGAAGAAGGGGAATGTCGGATTTCAGGCGGGCGAGCACATCGTCCGCTCTGGTTTTCACAGGTGCGCCGCAACCGGCATCGCCCAGTTTTTCGATAACCGCACTCGGGTTATCCGCTGCCAACAAGATCTTGAATTCCTGTTCGGCCAATTGGTCGCGTTCCTGGCGTCGGCGGATGTCCTCCAGCTGTCCTTCTGCAAGGGCGAGCGCCGACTGGCCGGTACTGGAGCCAAAGGACTGTGCTTTCTGGATCTGGTCGCGAACTTCAACGGTGCGTTCACCGCGCTTGAGGGCGCGCAGACGGCTCTGGGCGCGATGCAAGGTTTCCGTGAGGCTTGAAAGATCGCCGTCGAACGATCGGATCGCCTCTTCGAGCGCCGACTTTTCGTCTTCCAGAAGTGCGATAGCTTCCGCTGCCTCTCTCGCGAGGGGTTCAAGACCTTTGAGGAGGGCGTTGCGAGCCCTGTTCTCCAGATCTTCGAGGGATGCATTGATTTGCCACAGCCGCTTGCGGTCCTGCTGCTGTTCTGCCTTGGCGCGGGCCAGAGCAACCTGGGCAGCCCGGACGGAAGCGGCGGCTGTACGCGTGTTGATGGAGAGGAGAGCAAGAGACTGATTGTCCCGGCTTTCCTCGGCGCTGGTTAGAAACAGCGCCCTCAGTTGGTTCATGAATGGCTCAAACATCGTGCCTCTCTCAAAAGGTGAACGTTGTTCACTATTTGACAAAGCCACATCATTTTGATTAGGTCAAGATGAAAAATGAACAAAGTTCACTTTTGGGGTGCGATACGGTTAATGGCCGGAGTTCAAAAAGCAAAAAGCGAAGAAACCCATCGTCGCGTTCTGGAAGCGGCGATTGCCGCCGTGGAAGCAGGGGGCATGGAAGCGGTCAACATCAGAAAGATCGCGGCTGATGCCGGTTACTCGGTAGGGTCGGTCTACAAGCATTTCGCGGACCAGGATGCGTTGTTGCTTGCGGTCAACTCGGTAACGCTCGGCCGCATCAAGGATCTGATGGCATCGAAAGTCGAAACCGTGGATGAGCCCTTGGCACGGCTCAAGGTGCTGGCGCTGGCCTATCTGGCGTTTGCGCGCGACAATCGAAACCTCTGGATGACATTGTTCAGCCATCACTTGCCTGACGGCAAGGCGGTGCCTGAGTGGCATATTCAGGAAAATATCGCGCTTCTCGGTTTCATCGCAGCACCGTTGCGCGAACTCGATCCAAGCATGCAGGAAGAAGACCTTGCAGCCCGGACACGTACCGCTTTTGCAGCGGTACACGGTCTCGTCACGATCAGCCTGGAAGCACGGTTCGTCGGCCTGTCGGGAGAAAAGCTGGAGCAGGAAATGAACTTTCTGGTCGAGCGCCTGGCAGGGTAGGGAGGTCCCTGACTACCAGGCTGGAGATTATCCTGCTGAAGTTTACCAGGCTCTTACCCGTTTCTCCGGTGGCAACCACATCGGGTCGCCCTCCTCGATGCCGAAAGTCTCGTAGAACGCATCGACATGTTGTAGGGCCGCAAAAGCTCGGTAAGGGCTAGGAGGATGCCCGTCACCGGCGACAAGCATGCGCAGGAACGGGTCGGAGGCCTTGGCCGTCCAGAACTGGGCCCAACCGATGAAACAGCGCTTGGCCGGCGACAGGCCATCTATCTCGACATTTTCCTCAGGGTGCTCGGCCAGATAATCCATCAGGCTTTCATAGGCGAGCGTGATGCCGCCGACATCGGCCATGTTCTCTCGGACATTCAAGGGGCCGTTGGCGTTAAGGCCAGGCAGCACTTCGAAGGCGTTGGCCTGGTCGATCAGTTTCTGGGCTTCCCTGTCGAAGGCCTTTGCATCGGCTTCCGTCCACCAGTCACGGAAGTTGCCTTCCGCATCGTATCGGCGGCCACCGCTGTCGAAACCGTGAGTCATTTCGTGGCCGATGACCGCGCCGATCCGGCAGAAGCGCAAGGGAGCGTCCATGTCGTGGCTATAGGCTGGCGGCTGGGTGATGGCCGCATTGACTTCGAAGCCGTTGATGGAAGGCGTGTAGGCGGCATTGATGACGATCGGCAGCGTTGACTGCGTGTTGAATTCCTCGTGCACGACGGGTTTCTTAATTTTCTCCAGCATGCGGTTCATGGAAAAGGCTCCAAGATTGCGCATGTTTGCAACGGGATCGGCCCCGATCTCGAGTTTGGAATAATCGACCCATTCATCGGGATAGCCGACCTTGTAGTAGAAGGTGTCGACCTTCTTCAGGGCTTCGGCGCGAGTATCTTCCGACAACCAATCCCGCGTTTCGACGCGCTCGCGAAACTTCCCGTGAATGCGCTCGACCATCTTGATGACTTCGGCCTTGGTCTCGTCGGAATAGTAAGTTTCCACGAAGAGCTGGCTGGCGGGATGGCCGAGGTTCTCTTTCAGCAGGTCGTACATGTGCTCCTGGCGAGGACGGTCCGTTCGCGCACCGGTCAGGACAAGATTGAACTCCTTGGCGGGTTCTTCGAAGGCGGATGTCAGGAATTCCTTGTAGTTTTCGATAACCCGATAAGCTGCATAGGCTTTCAGATCTTCAAGCGGTGTTTCCTTCAGCACTTTTGAGAGCTCAGGCAAAGCCCTTGGTTCAAACATGTAGACTGCGTCGGGTTTCTCGAAGCCGACTGTTTCAAGATAGAGATCGACGTCGAATTCCGGCACCAGGGCCTGGACCTCCTCAAAACCAAGTTTGCTATAGCGGTTTCGTGGATCGTTGCCTTCTTCGGGTGTCAGTATCCCGGCATAAAGCGCTGTTTCTATTCGAAGTGTGATGTCGGCGATGCGAGCGGCATCGTCCTCCGGATAACCGGCGACCTTCATGACCTCCGCCACATAGGCACGGTAGGCGGGAATACGCGGATCGCCTTCCTTGTTGCGCAAGAGTTCGAGATGGTGGTCTTCCACACCGAAGCCGGGACCCGCTGAAAAAATGGCGTAGCGCTTGCTGTCGGCTGGATCTGCACTCGGTGCGAAAATCGCAAACAGGGCAGGTCCGGACATTGCGGCCTGGTCGGCCGCGAACCGGGTGAGGTCGTCCAGGGTTTCCAGGGCTTCGATGGCGTCAAGGTCGCTTTGGATCGGTTCGATGCCTGCAGCATCCATCACCTCGACATTCATATAGGCTTTGAAAAAGTCACCAACGAGCTGTGTCGGGCTACCCTTGGGCGCTTCCGCGGAGCTTTCGCTTGCCTTTTCCGCAACAGCCGCAAGCTGCTTGATCAGTCTTTCGCCGATGATCGAAAAAACATCCCAACGCGCCTTGTCCGCTGGCCGGTTCACCCGGTCGAGCCACTTGCCTGAGGCATAGCGATAAAAATCGTCGGCCGGATCCACGGAGGTATCCATGTTCTCGGGCGAGAACTGAAGGTCGTCCGGGGTGAGTGGGGGAAGGCCGCTTTCCTCAGCGAAGGCAGATGCGGACAGCAGCAAGGTGCCGGTCAGCAGAAGTGGGATAATTTTCATTTCAGCGCCCCCGGGGAATTCTTTTTACCTTACGTAAGAATAGGGTTCCGGCTGCAGATGGCAATCCGATTACTGCAAGGGTTGTGGCGGCGGCGTTCATGAGCGAGGTGGCTCCTGGCGCAATCGAACCGACTGTGAGGGGAGCGCGGTTAAACCTTAGGTTCCACAGAATGTTTGATAGGGACCAAAAGCCTCCGGGGCAGGAAGGGCATAGCTCTCAAAGCCGGATCTTTCTTCATATGGAGCTTTTAGAACATCCAGTAACTCGTTGAGCAAAAGATACTCTCCTGTTTCCGCACTCTGGAGTGCCGCTTCCACCTTGTGGTTCCGTGGAACGTAGAGCGGATTGACAAGGTTCATCGCCGCCCTGGTTTCTGCCGGCGCTCTGCCTTCGCTTTCAAGGCGTTGCCGCCAGCGCTCCAGCCAGTCGTCTATCTGCGTCGGATCGACAAAAAGTTCGCGCAGCTTTTGCGGTTCGCCAATAGCGGCCTCGCTCAGGTGCCGGAAGAACAGCGTGTAGTCGACCGATTGTTCCTGCAGGACCGACAGCATCGTTTCGAACAGCTCCTGATCTTCCGCGGTTTCTTTCACCAGACCCAGCTTTGCGCGCATCCCGTTCAGCCAGGCTGCGCGGTAGATATCAGGAAAGCGGCCGAGTTCGGCACTCGCCAGTTCGACAGCCTTGTCCAGATCATCGGGCTGGATCAGGGGCAACAGGGTTTCGGCAAGCCGGGCAAGGTTCCATTGCATGATGACGGGCTGGCGGCCGAACGCGTATCGTCCACCGTGGTCGATGGAGCTGAACACGGCTGCCGGATCATAGGCGTCAATGAAGGCGCAAGGGCCATAGTCGATTGTTTCGCCGGAAATCGTCGTGTTGTCGGTGTTCATGACACCGTGAACGAACCCGACAAGCACCCAATTGGCGACCAGCGCTGCCTGGCGCTCGACTACTCCCCGAAACAGCCGGATATAGCGGTCCGGTTGTCCGGCAAGATCCGGATCGTGGCGGGCAATGGCGTAGTCGGCGAGCTGGCGGACTTTTTCCGTTTCACCGCGTGCCGCAAAATACTGGAAGGTACCGACCCGCAAATGGCTTGCGGCGACACGGGTCAACACTGCGCCCGGTTTCGGACCATCCCGGTAGATGGTTTCTCCGGTAGTTACCGCTGCCAATGCTCGTGTCGTCGGAATGCCGAGTGCATGCATGGCTTCGCCGAGGATGTATTCGCGCAGGACCGGCCCCACCACAGCCTTGCCGTCTCCGCCACGGGAGAAGGGGGTCGGTCCCGACCCTTTCAGCTGAATGTCCTTCCGATTGCCGGTGCTGTCGATGATCTCTCCGAGAAGAAGCGCGCGGCCATCCCCCAGCTGTGGCGAGAAGCCGCCAAACTGGTGGCCGGCATACACCTGGGCAAGAGGCGATGCGCCGTCCGGCTGACGGACCCCGGCAAAGATCTCTGCGCCTTCGGATGTTTCCAGAAGGTTGGAATCAAGGCCGAGTTCTTTTGCAAGTTCACGATTCAACACCACAAGCTGCGGCGTTGGCACCTTCGCGCCTTCCCAGGCCACATAAAAGCCGGGCAGGTCCCGTGCGTAGGAATTGTCGAACTGGAAAATGGGCGGTCGGGCGGTCATGGAACCTACAGTGTGCGGTGGCAATTGCTTTACCGCTTAATATAGGAAGTTACGCCCGTCTGTCCGCCCCGGTCAGGTCGGAAATCGAATTCATGTGAACTTTGAGGGGGGAGGCAGTGCGGCCTGTCACGCTGCGTAGGCCGCCAGAAACACCTTCACCGCTGCTGCAACATTGGTTTCGATTTCTTCTTCGCTCGGCTTTGGGCCGGCATTGAGCAGCATGCGCCTTAGAACGCCCGCCACACACAAGTCGAAAAACTGGCCTGCCGCCAGTTCGACATCGCAGTCCTTCAACTCGCCGCGGTCGATCCGCTCCTGGATGAAGGCACCAAGGTCGCGTCGGCCCTGGCATGGACCGGCTTCGTAGAGCAGAACGCCGAACTGAGGGAATTTTTCCGCAGCGCCGACTACCATGCGGAGGGTCGACAATTTTTCGGGATTTGCCATTTTCTGCAGATAACTGCGGCCGATACGGTGCAGATCGCTTTTCACGTCAGCCCTGCTGACAAGGGTTTCCCGCAGGATTTCCGCCTGGCTGAAACGTTCTTGCAGAATCAGCGCCTCGAACAGTGCTTCCTTGCTGCTGAAGTAGACGTAAAGCGTGCCTTTGGAAACGCCGGCTTCCTTGGCGATAACCTCCATACTGGCGCCATCGAATCCCTTTGCACGGAAGACTTTTCGTGCTCCGGCAAGAATCTGCCTGCACTTGGCGTTGTCGGTCTTCTGAGCCGGATCTTCGGCTGTCGCCGGTAGTTCCTGTGTTTCGGTTGTCATCGCAATCTCGAATTTCTGCCGTCTTTCAGTAGTTTATCGCTAGTATTCTGTCAAACACACGGTTTTTCTCAAAAAGCATTCCCATAAATGCAAAGGTCAACTGTTCGGCAGGTGGTTGGTCAATCTCAACACTATCGGCCAACAGGACGAACCATTCAATCTTTCCTGGTCAGACCGGCTGTGTCTGCAAGTCAAAACGTCCCCAAAAAAATCTTTGACAGGATCCGACTTCCGGACAGGTGGTGCGTCTCGCGTCCCCCTCCCAAAGTGTCTTGTTGCCGTCTTGATCAACCAGGTTGTTGAACAGGGGGCTCTTGTGCGTCGCAAAAATTTCGCCGGAACCCTTGCGTTCGCCAAGGGGATGAACATATAAATGCCATTGACCGAACCGTTCAGTCAATGCCTGAGCGGTCAAGAATTTTGGGCAAAGGATACCATCGTGGCACTCAGAGAAGGCCGCAACGAAAGCGGCGCGATCGGTGGTGGGCCGCAGGCTGCGAGCCGCCAGGATCAAGACAACGAGACTTCAGTAGCCTCGAAAAGCGGACAGGCAACACCATCTTCCGCGAAAGACACAAGCGATGACAAAGGCGGGCAGGTGGCAGTTTCGTCTCAGGCACAGGTAACAACCGCAACTACCACCGCAGAAGCGCCTCCGTCGAAAAAGAAAGGCAAGGCCAAGCGGATCTTCACGCTGGTTCTGCTCGCCGGTCTCGGCTTTGGCGGATATGAGGCGTACCATTGGTGGACCGAAGGCAGATTCATTGCCAGCACGGACGACGCCTATGTGACCGCGGATATCACCGTCATCCTTTCGAAGGTGTCCGGTTATGTTGCGTCGGTCGCGGTCGGCGACAATCAACGCGTGAAAGCCGGTGACGTGCTGCTGAAGATCGACGATGGCGACTACAAGCTTGCTGTCCAGTCCGCAAAGGATTCCATCGACAGTGCCCGCGCAACGGTCGATCGTATCGCGACCCAGATTACGGCTGCCAAGGCCTCCGTGCTGCAGGCTGAAGCGTCTGTTGCTTCCGCCAAGGCGCAGAAGGACGAAGCTTCCGCGAACTTCGATCGTCAGAAAAGACTGGCGGACAACAAGTTTGCCAGCCAGGCAACGCTTGATACAGCCGATGCCACACTGAAAGGCGCGCAGGCGGATCTGGAGAATGCGCAGGCGGCAGTGACGCTGGCCAAAGCCAATATCGATGTGCTCAACGGCCAGAAAAAAGAAGCCGAACAGGCAGTAGTTGCTGCCAAGACAGCTCTTGAGAAAGCCGAGCGCGATCTCGCCTTTACCATCATTCGGGCACCGGTCGATGGCATCGTCGGCAACAGGGCAGCCCAGGTCGGCTCCCTGCTGCAGCCGGGAAGCAGGATTGCCGCGATCGTGCCACTGGCCGACACTCACATCGATGCGAATTTCAAGGAAACTCAGCTCGAGGGAATTCAGCCCGGGGCAGAGGTCGAAATTTCCGTCGACGCTTATCCGGACCAACCGATCAAGGGAACCGTGGAAAGCATTGCGCCTGCGACCGGTTCCGTCTTCAGTCTGCTGCCGGCAGAAAATGCGACAGGCAACTTCACCAAGGTGGTTCAGCGCGTGCCGGTGAAGATCAAGGTTCCGGAAGAAGAAATAACAAGCGGACATCTGCGAGCTGGCATGTCGGTGGTTGTCGAAGTCGACACCAGGACAGGTGGCCAGACAGCCAACGTCGCCCTGTCGGCGCTCCACTAGATCTTCAGGTGCGGATCAAGGGTCCGTATCTATTCAAGTCCTCCCCGCGGCCTCCAACCGCACAAGCCCGGTATCCGCATCTTGCGGATACCGCCCCTTTGAAGAGCAGACCGCCGACAGCGTCAGCTGCGCGGATGTTCCAACAGTATCGAATGATCGGCCACAGGCCATTCCGTCTCTTTCGGCTGAATGACCGCCGGTTCAAGGCTACGTCACATGAGCGAGACGGCACAAAGCGCATCCATCGACGGACGCAAGCTGTTCACCTTCCTCTGCATGGTGTTCGGCATGTTCATGGCGATTCTGGATATCCAGATCGTGTCCGCGTCCCTGTCGGAAATCCAGGCCGGGCTTGGGGCTTCCCAGGACGACATTCCCTGGGTGCAGACAAGTTACCTGATAGCGGAAGTCATCATGATCCCGTTGTCCGGATACCTCTCGCGCATGCTGTCGACGCGCTGGATGTTCGCGCTGTCAGCGGCCGGTTTCACAGTGATGAGCCTGATGTGCGCCACTGCCTCCACGATTGAGGAAATGATCGTCTACCGTGCCTTGCAGGGGTTTCTCGGTGGCGGCATGATCCCGACGGTTTTCGCGACGGCTTATCTGATTTTCCCGCGTGAGAAATTCAACGTCATCTCTCCCGTGATCGGTCTTGTCGCAACGCTGGCACCGACCATCGGACCGACACTCGGCGGCTATCTCACCGAATTCGGCTCCTGGCACTGGCTGTTCCTGATCAACGTGGTGCCGGGCATCTTCGTTACGCTTGCCGCTGTTACCCTGATCGATTTCGACGAGCCGGATCTGTCTCTGCTCGATCATTTTGACTGGTATGGCTTCGCGGCCATGGCCATCTTCCTCGGTTCTCTAGAATTCGTTCTTGAAGAAGGCTCGGGCGAAGACTGGTTCCAGAGCGGCGAGATCGTTTTCTTTTCCGCAATCACTGTGCTGGGAGCTGCGATCTTCTTCTGGCGGGCATTCACGGCGCGAGAACCTATTGTCGATCTGAGAGCCTTTGCCGACAAGAACTTCGCCATGGGCAGTCTTTTCAGCTTCATCATGGGGGTGGGGCTCTACGGCCTGACCTATCTTTATCCGGTCTATCTGAGCGGCGTTCGCGACTACACCTCGCTGCAGATTGGCGAGACCATGTTCGTGAGCGGTCTTGCTATGTTCCTTACAGCCCCGATTGCGGGGCGGTTGATGTCCGTGCTCGATCCGCGTGTGATGATGGGAATCGGTTTCTCGGGCTTTGCGATCGGCACCTACATGGTGACCGGTATTACGCACGACTGGGATTTCTGGGAACTGCTGGTTCCGCAGATCCTGCGTGGCTGCTCGCTGATGCTGTGCATGGTACCGATCAACAATATCGCCCTTGGTATGTTGCCGCCGCAGATGATCAAGAACGCATCTGGCCTGTTCAACCTGACACGGAACTTGGGCGGTGCCGTCGGTCTTGCGGTGATCAACACGCTGCTGACCAATCGTCAGGATTTCCACTACGAACGTATTTCCGAAACGGTCAACTGGTCGCGTCCCGTCGTCAATGAGACATTGACCAACATGACACATGCGTTCTCGGAACTGGGTCAGAATGCGGAAACAGCGGCCTTGAAGACGTTGTCTGGCATCGTCACCCGCGAAGCGTTCCTGCTTTCCTTCTCGGATATTTTCCTGATCCTGACAGGCTTGTTCCTCGCTCTTGTCGCCGCGCTCTATTTCGTGGAGCGACCGAAACCGGCACCTGCCGGTGGTGGCGGTCATTGATTTCAAGATAGTGGATCATCCGGACGAGCACTGCCGTGTCGATCAGGCCTTTCTGTCCGGTCCGAAACGAATTCTTCGTTGCATCCGGCCGCCGCCGATTCGCGTATTGGCCGGTCTTGACGGTGGCGGATGATCGTCAAATGCAGCCTGTGCACTGACGTCACCCTTCGTTGCGGTTTGGCCTTGTGCAAGCCTGTCGGCCATCCATCGGGCAACCTGAGGCGTCGCGACACTGGTTCCGTCGAGAGACACCAGCGATCCACAGCGTGATCCGGCACTCAATATGCCTCGCAGGACCGGTGTGTCGTCGCTGACCGCGGCTGCATCCGGACCATTTCTCGTCGGACCGGTAGCATTGAATGCCGTTGTTACCGGACCGGCGGCAGAATAGCCGGCCAGATCGTTGCGGGTTTCGACATATCCAGCAAGAACGGCGGGAAACTCGCCGCAGGCAAAGCCGCTTATGGTGCCGCTGCGCTTGACCAGGCAATCGGATCCGGGCGGATCGATCGGCAAGGGGGCACCAAAGCTGTCGAAACGCTGATAGTCGTCATTGTCGAAATAGGATTGACGTCCCAATGCCGGGAACCCGGGCAAGGTTTCGTCGCGCCGGATCCAGACCTGAACCCGATCGGTTTCGGTCAGGGCAACATTCTCGATTTCGATTTTCCAGACACCGGAAGGTGCCAAATCATCCGTGACGTCGTGATGAAAGGTCGGGTGAACGCCGACGACAATGCAACCGCGCCAGGTTGGCGCGTGGGGAGGTGTGTAGAGGATCCGGCCGAATTCCACGTTGTCTCCGGAATGGAGGATCGCAGTCTCTCCAGGCACTGTTGAAACCGGCGTACTTCTCGGTCCCACGGGGGGCGTAACGCGCACTCTCACTAGTTTGTCGGGGTTCTCCTTCGGCGGCATCCAGATTTCGACGTAGCTCGCGCTGCGGTCGTCAGGTTGAATGCGCCAATCTAGGCTGGCGGGCCTGACGTTACCCGTATCCTCATCCGTGAAGGTAATTTCCGCGTGGGTGCGCGCCAGATTGCCGTTCCCGGCAGGAAGAGTCACCTGGATTTCACGCTGGGTGGTCGAGTGAAGCTCGTGATCGATCTTCGCTTCAATCAGACCGGTACCATCGTGCGGTCCTGCAAAATTCCCGAAACTGAAATTGACCACCAGCGGGATCCGCTTGCCGTGATCGGTGTCGAGCCGGAAGCGTTCCGCGTGTATCTTGATGAAGTCGATCGCGCGTCCCAGAGCTGGCAGGATCTGCGCTCCGCTGACATCCATGGTGAGATCGGTTGGCAACTGCACGCAGATGATGGGGCGCGTGTTGTCCTTCGTGCCGGGTTGGTAACCGGCGGCAAGTCCCATCACATGGGTGCCGTGGGACACTCGCATGGCGGCCGGCTTGAGCCCGGGCCAACTGTAGTCGATCAATCCGCACTGACTGTAGAAGCGGTTCTCATCGAGGAGCCCGCTGGCCGTGTTCGCGGCAAGCAACCCGTCGATTTCGCTCCTGGCAAGGGCGTGCCCCTGCGGGACGACTAGGGCGCCGGTCCGCGGTTTGGCGTCCATGATCCAGGCAAAGGAAACGCGTGACGCATTTGGGTCGGTTTTCCGGAAAAGTTCATGGCCGAACGCGATGCCGTTGTCGATGACAGCGGTAACAACGGAACCATCCTCGACAAATATTTCCGGCAGATTGCCGGGCATGATCTGCGTGCTCGTGTCGAGCTGTCCAACCGGAACGACAGTCCCAAGGATGATGCGTTTTATGCCGAGTTGTCCCGCGTTCCTCGTCGCTTCCTGCAAGAAGATGTCTTTTGCGTAGAGTGAGGGATACAGGATCGCTTTCTTGGCCGCCCGCTGTTGCGCGGTATAGAAATTCGGGATGAGGACTGCGTCCTCAAGCCCGTTGCCACCGCCGATATCCTTGGCCCTGGCGATCAGATCATCGAGTGAGATGTCATCGAGCTCGACGAGGATGTCCCACCAAGGGTCTTCTTCTCCGGATCCGAACTTTGCTGCAACAGCCAGCCGCCAGTTCGTGACCGGATCGATTGAAAACTCATCAAGGGTTCCGTTGGTATCCGACATGACTTGACCTCCGGTTCGACTTTGCTATGCGATCACGAGCCGTCGTCTTCCAAAGGCGAGGCACCATCACCACCATCCTCGAGTGTTCCGCCACCGCTGCTGCCACCGGCACAGGGTTCCCTCAGATCCAGCCATTCCTGCTTTGCGCGGTTCCACAGCCAGGCCAGCGGCGTGGATTGAATGGTCGTGCCGGTGAGGGACGTTGTGGTTTCGTCGGCCCAGGCTCCCGGGTCCTTCTGCGTGTGGGTTGCCGGATCGTAGAGCTGTGTCCAGTCGAAATCCCGGCTGTCAGGATACTGGTCACCGTGGAAAGTCCATCCCTTGATTTCATTGGAACCCTGGCACCGACCCGCGAAATAGGCGCCGAGCGTAAGCCCGAGAATTGCGCCGGCCTCGCTGTCGACCGGAAAATGTACACCCGCGACGGTGCGGTTTACTGCAATGCGCGAGGCCTGACGCATGAACATCTTGCCCCAGATCGTGTCGTCATAAGGCACGACACCGGCATCCCTCAGGAGGAGCCAAAGAACCCGGGCCAGCGTGAAGGCTTCCGTCGAATGACCGCTCGGCAGGGTGCCATGCGTGGGCGTCAGGATCATCGGCTGGATCTGCGGGGAGAATTCTATCGGACGCTTGCAGGCCAGGGCATACTTGATCCGCATCTCCACCAGGTTGGCGAGACCCTGCGCAGTTGCCAACAGCTCGATCGTATATGGTGTTCGAGCCGGTGCGATGAATGCGATTGACCGCAGAAATTCAACGGGTGTGCTGAGTTGGGCGATAATTTCAGCCGCACGATCCTGCCGCAGGTCTGCATAATTTGCCACGAGATCGAGCTGCTTCTTGAAGATCGCCATGGTTGGGCGAGACATCCTGGCAAGCATGGCATAAGCCGCGAGTGGCGTATCGGTCCCGTCAGGGTTGCTGGTCACGTTCACGTGCCATACCTGAGCCGTTCCGGAGCTCGTTCCCTCAAACTTGAAGGTGAAGCCGAGCCTCGATGCCAGTTCAAGTGCGTAAATGCTTTGCCGGACTTCCGGAGAGAGGCGGCCTAGAAAAGCATCGTATTCCGGGCAGTTCTCCTGGATGGCCGCTGTAACAGTCTGCCAGGTTCCGGCAATGCCATCGTGATTGGTGATCAGCGCGTTCACGATCAGCGGTGAATCGAAGGAAGGGGCGCCGCCGAACCCGCCAAAGCCGCCAAAACCGCCAAATCCCCCGAAGCCCCCAAATCCTCCAAAGCCCCCGAAGCCGCCTGCCGGATATGCTGTTTCCCTAGGTGTCATGACTAACTCTCCCTACCTTTTCGATTGGCCGGTTCCGCTCCATTCTCAGGGCGGCAGTCCGGCTTGCCTTAGGGTTTCGGCGAAGTCCTTCCCAACCTGAAACTGCGCACTTGGCGAATTCTTCAGCCAGCGGCTTACGGTCAGATCCGGCTGACGCTCGCGCAGTTCGCTGATGGTCTGAGCTGCCAGTTCGGTGTGTCCAAGGCGCATTTCCGCGACAGCCTTGGCACGCAGCGTCGAGGTGTGCGCACGGTTGGAGCGAAGCGACTGATTGGCGAACTCGAGAGCGCGTTCATATTTTTCGGCCGTAACGCAGGCGGATGCCGCAAGCGACAGGAAAAAGTACCTGTAGGGATCGATGGGAGACAGGCGGAGGGCCAGTTCCGTGTCCTTGACAGCCTCCTCGCCAGCTCCCTTGAACGCGAAGAGAGTGCCGCGCAGCAGGCGACCCATGGCATAATTCGGATTGTACTCGAGGGCCATGTTGTAACGCTGTTCAGCTTCTTCGAGCTTGTGCGCGAGATTTGTGAGGGCAAATCCTTCGGACACAAGGGCCGTGACATTTGTCGGGTCGTGGTCGAGCGCGGTTTGCGTGCAGCTCAACGCAAGAGATTTTTCGCGCTCGGGCGAATCCGTCCAACCCTGTTGAACCGCCAGGACGTGCCATTTTGCCTTCCATGCCAAGGCCATTGCGGGTTGGCGCGACGAACGGTGAATCAGTTCGTCAAGAAGTTCGGCGGCGTATTCGAAATGGTGGCGCGAGAGCCTGTAGATCAGTCCAATCGCGCTCATGAGAAGCGAATAGGCATCGAGTGTCTGCATGGGGCAGGACAGTGCCTGTTGCACCTCGCTCCGGAAGATTGCCGCGTGGCAGTCCTTGGCGAACTGATACATGACGGATGAATCGCTAAGGAGGGTAGGAACCTCCTCGCTCAGGCGATCCGACCAGATCACGCGACCGGTTTTTGCGTCGGCGAGTTCCGCGTCCAGAATTACGTGGTTCGCATCACCGCTATAGGTCCCCGACAGGACAAAATCCGCCTGAAGCGTCTCCGAGATCTTGGCAAGGGAGATGTTCCGCATGCGAAAACCTGTCGTCGACAGGCGAGAAATGACATTGAGTTCCGAGGACCGGGACAGTGCGACGATCAATTCCTCTGCGAGCACTTCACCGAGCACGTAATTGTCTCTTGATCTGCTGCGTGGCGTGAAGGGAATAACCGCGACGGTGGGGAACAGGTCTTCGAACTGCTGTAACGGAAAAATGCTCGGGTGGGTTCCCACGGGATGAACCCTGAAGGCCCGCACCGTCTCGGCGACATTCTTGAGGTGGCAATCACCAAGATCCTCGAATTCCGCGTCGAGTTCGCTTGCCAAAGCATCCCTGACCTCGGCGGAGGCAACAATCTCTCCGGGTCGGGCAAGTGACATGAGACGGGCAGCAATGTTGACGTGGCTGCCATAAATGTCGTCATCGCCGGTGGTGAGCACGTCGCCGGTGTCGATACCGATGCGAACCTGCAACCGGTTCACAGCAGGGAGTTGCTCGTTAATCTTTGCCAGTTCCGTGGTGAGACCTATTGCAAACCGGACTGCACTCGTTGCGTGCTCGATTTCAGCCAGAATGCCGTCGCCCAATGACTTCACGAGCCTGCCATCGTGTTCCGGCAGAAGGTCATCTTTCAGGTAGGCGACAAAGGAAAGCCAAGCTCCTATGGATGCATTGTCGGCGGTCGTAAATAGCCGCGCAGATCCAACTACGTCGGCAAAAAGTATTACTTTCTGCCGATTCTCCCATTTTTCGAATAGCCGTACGGGCTTTCGGTATTCAGCGGCTGCCTGCATGAATTCCCTCGTAGCGACAAAATCGCTCCACCTGAAAACAGTCTAAAATCAAATATTAGGCACCAATTTTTCGTAGAAATAATGAGGTAATTAACAATGATTGTTTCACGTAGACAGATTTTCACACGCATTTTCAACGCGAGCTGCGCCATGGACAGGCGAAAGTGCTCTGTGTCCACTTGCGTGCTCGATAATATATTTCCTTTTGTCGCTTCTAGCTTGCCTCCAATCTAGTCGTCTGTAAAGCAATACATTTATTACGCTAGGGAAGTTTTTCTTAAATATTTGAATTAGATTGTTTTGGATGCTCATTTGCACGTGATCGTCGGAAAATAGGGAGGCGATGTGCTCTCGGTGCAATTGGCACTCGTGAAGCCTTCCGGCTGTCCTTTTCGGCTGTTTTCCTGATCCTGACAGGCTTGGTTCTTGCCTTTGTCGCCGCGGTCTCTTTCGTGGAGTGGCCGAAACCGGCACCTGCCGGTACTGGCGGAGGTCATTGATCCGTGTGAGCCGGCTATCTTGCCAGCCTTCTTGTTGAGTTACGGGTATCTAGCCAGTCGAAGTGATTTCGCCTTCGAACACCGGGAAGAGGGGGATCTTGGAATATTGCAACTTTCAATACACGTAATGGTATTGCAGTCGCATTCCGTCAACCTAGGGCGTTACATCTTCGTTATTTCATGCTAACGTAGCTGCCTGTTTGAAAAACAGATTGATGCGCTTTTGATTTGCAGGCGCCACAAGTAAATTTTCGCTTTTCAAAATTCAGATGACTGTTCTCTCGAGTTTTCAATGGGAGGAAATAATGGCAGGCATAAGAAAAGACATTGCCAAGCTCGGCGGGCCATGGTCCGACACGATGCTTTGGTATGCGCGAGCCGTTGGTGAACTGCGGTCGCGCCAGTTGCGTGATCGGACAAGCTGGCTCTACCTGGCAGCGATCCACGGCATCAATCCTCAAGGTTGGATTGATCAAAACATCATTTCACCGACCACGCCGGCGCCAAACGCCGACGAGCAACGATTGATGTTCAACCAGTGTCAGCATGCGGGTTGGTTTTTCCTGCCCTGGCACAGGGGCTATCTGCATGCGTTCGAGGCAATCCTGGCAGACTGGATTGTCAGCCAGGGCGGTCCGACTACATGGGCTTTGCCCTACTGGAATTATCTCAACGGGTCTGATCCAGCGTCGCGAGACTATCCGCAGGAGTTTCTGGACAGCACCATTCCGGGTGACAACACGCCGAACCCGTTGGCCAACGCGTTTCGTGGCCCTGCCGTGAAACTTGGTCCGCAGGCCTGGATCAATGTCGACATTTCGCTCGACGCGCAAACCACGCAGACCGTTTATACATCAATCCCCGGCACGCTTGGATATGGTGGTCCTATCAGCGGCTTCGACCAGCAGGGCAATGCCTATGGTGCGGTCGAAAGTGACCCGCACAATTTCGTGCATGTCATGGTGGGCGGCAACGTACCGCCCAGTCCGACCGGCTGGATGTACGATCCGGATTTTGCCGGTCTCGATCCGATCTTCTGGGTTCACCATTGCAACATCGACCGCTTGTGGGCGGCCTGGATGACCGGGGGAGGCAACTCCCAGGAAACCAGCCGGCCCTGGCTCAACGGGCCGTTCCCGCGCCAGTTTGCGATGCCGGACGCACAGCAAAATATTTCCATTTTCACGCCGGAAGACACGCTTCCGGGCGCGGCTCTTGCGCCGGTCTATGATAATCTGATCGATGGAACGGGCATTACGCCCACCGTGGGGATTGCAATGGCCACCACACCGACAGGTCGGGGCACTTCGACACTCGTCGGGGCAAACGACGAGGTGCTGCAGGTTACCTCAAGTCCGGTAACGGCACGCGTGAAACTGTCAGCAGCGCCAACTGCGGCCCTTGCTGCTGCAGCCCCGGCCGCAGCGGAGCGACTTTATCTCAACGTTGAAGGTGTCCGGGGAAATTCTCCGAGCGGTGTTCTGTCCGTTCGTGTTGTTGCGCCAGGCATACCGGATGCGGAAATCAACGAAACTCTGGTGTTCTTCGGCCTTGGAAAGGCCAGTTCAACCGACGGTTCGCACGCAGGCAACGGCCTGTCATCAACCGTGGAAATCACCGACAAGGTTGCGGCCATGCAGGCGCGTGTTGGTGCTGCAATCCAGGAGCTTGAAGTTAGCCTCGTTCAGCCAGAGGGAGCCTCGTCGGAAATTACCGTCGACCGGATCAGCATCTACCGTCTCAGGGTTAGATGACATGTCCCGGCTGGCGGCCTTTGCCGTGCAGACCGGTCGGGGCGCAATGCCCTGGCTGGTTGCCTTGAGCGTGGGCAGCTACCTCCTGCTCGGTTTCGCGCAACCTGCTTCGAACGTCGCGGCTCTTTGCGGGCGCCTGAATGTTGCGCAATCCGTTTTCCTGCCCGCACCGAACCTTCAATTCTCGCAGATCTTGCAAGCGGTAGCCGCGGACTGGATCCTGATGGTCGTGGCCATGATGGCGCCGCTGGTTGCTGCCAATCTGTCTTATGTCGGCCGAGTGGTGCATGCGTCCCAAAAGGTGGCTGCAAGTATTGCCTTTCTGCTCGGTTATCTCTGCGTCTGGATTTTGTCGGGCCTGTTGCTTGTGCCACTGGCGTTTGTCCTGGCGCTTACCGGCGTCTGGATCGACCTGTCGTTGGCGTTCGGTGTCGCTGTCGTTTGGAGCATGTCACCGCTCGCCCAATGGGCCAGAAACAGGTGCCACGGTACCAGCCGGGTGGCAGCTTTCGGACAGGAGGCACAGGCTGATGGTTGTTGGTTCGGTCTTCGAACCGGTGCGGCTTGTGTGTTTGCTTGCTGGCCCTGGATGCTTGTGCCTTTGCAGGTGGAGACCGGCCACATTGCCGTGATGGTGCTGACAGGTCTCTATCTTTTCGCCGACCGGATTGCACCGCCTGCCGCGCCAGTCTGGCGCCTGCCTCCGGCACTGGAAACTGTTCTGGGGGTGTCGCTCCTGCCAGGAGGACGCGGAGCGAACAGGCACAGTCTGCGCCACACCAAGCCGCTTGCTTCAACAAGCCAGCCCGTCCGGACACGCCATTGACGGTCAGAGCAGGAAATCATGCCGATCAATTTCATTCCGAACGACCCGAGAGCCGGACACCCGCCTGCAGCCGTCATCGAGGCGCATGCTGAGCGACCAGATCAACTGGCCCGGTATGTCTATCTGGGCTCCGTCCCGGAAGACACATATCCAACTGACAGCGACGGCTTTCTGTTCTGGCAGTGCCGCGAGGCCGCTCTCAGAGCCATCGACCTTTGGGAGTTGATCGACGGGAGCACGCTGACCACGTGGCAGAACGGCAAAACCCTGCGGCTGAAACACAAGACACCGGGGCAGCCCCAGCTCAATGCCTTTTACGACAGGCTTTCGCTCTCCTTTTTTCAGGTGGATGCTGCCGGGGGAGACAGTTACCGCTCAGGGGCAAGTACGGATGTTGTTGCACACGAGGCGGGTCATGCCTTTCTGGATGCAATCCGCCCGGATCTTTGGGGGGCTTTTCAGGCGGAGCCGGGTGCTTTTCACGAAGCCTTTGGAGACTGCATCGCAATTCTTGTCGCGCTTCAGGACGAAGCGACCCGCAAGGTGCTTGTGGATCAAGGGCTGTTGAGACAGAAGAACTTTGTCGAGTCCACTGCAGAGGATCTGTCCCACGGTATTGCCGTCCTGGTCGACGCAAATCACAATGCGGCGGTCCCACGGCGCGCTCTCAACACACATCAATGGGTGATGCCGGCCTCCTTGCCGGTGTCAGGTGGCCCGGGCGTTCTGATCAACGAAGTACACTCGCTGGGCATGATCTTCAGCGGTTGTTTTTACGACACGCTGACGAACATCTATCAGTCGCGCGGTGTGGAGAGCGAAAAAGGATTGCTGGCGGCGGCAAGGACGACGGGCGAGCTGCTCGTTGCTGCTGCGCGTACGGCGCCACTTAAACCTCGATTTTTCCAGGCTGTCGGCAACGCCATGCTGATTGCGGACGGAATGCGCAATGCCGGGGTCAATGCCCAGGCGATCCGGGACGGGTTCGAGAGCCATAATGTGCTGTTGAATGCCGAACAACTAACATCCCCCACCGTGGTTCTGGCTGGCCGACCGCCTTCGGAAACCGTTCATTCCGTTCGTGATGTGCTGACACAAGCCTCCCGCCGCAGCCTGCTGGAAGTCACCGGAGATGATACGGATCAGCGGTTCTACGGCAGCCGGGTTCAGCTTGGCGACCAGTCGGTAGCAGCCGTTCGGCGGCGCCAGAAAGTCTCGCTCGCAGATGTCGCCAGCGATCTGGAAGGCGTCTATTGCTACGTTGAGGAAGACGTCCTCATCGGTGAGCAAAACGGGAATGCCGCCCTGCTGGGCGAAGTGGAAACAGTTCGGCAATCCGCTGTCGAGGCGCAAAGCTTTGTCTTCAGCCTGCATGCCGCCGGTCAGATTTCAGGAGAGGCCCACAGCCAGGTGGGCGACGATACGATCGGTGCCGTGAGCCATGTGGTCAGTAACGTGGGGGAAGAGCGTCGATTGCTCCGAAAGCGTTTCAATTGCCGGTGTCAAGCTCTTCCAGGTACGGCAAGAGCCTTCCTGTGCACTTGATCAGTTGAAGCCCCTTCGCCGAAGTATGCGTCTGCCGGTCTCATCAGTTTCGACATAGTGCGTTGGTTGACCGAGCAGTGGCGACGCCATGCCTTCAAGCTCTCCTGCTTCGGCTTGGCCTGTCTCACCTGGTGCCATCTCAAGCTGGCCATTGGCCCGCAGACTTTGAATGTAGGCCTTTGCCTCCTGGATCGTGTCTTCAGCAACCTCTTTGAATGCGACAGGGTGAGGGCTGTCGGGCTGATCAATGACAAACGACGTGGGAAGGTTCAGGAACAGGCCGGAGAGGGCGCCAAGTGCGCTGTCTTCCACGGATATCAGGCAATGACCTTCTGCTTCGATCCGCTCCGGGCGGAACGAAACTTGCTGGAGGTCGACAACACCTTCCGCGGCCGCCAGAACCGGCAGCACCAGTTGCAGGTTCTCGGCCGCGTTTCTTCCGGTTTTTCGGGCAATCTTCAATAGCATTGCCGGCCAGCCAGACATTCCATCAGCGCCAGTCTCTTCCAGAAGTAGTTTCGGCAAACCTGGCGGGAGAGCGGCGTCCGTGCTGCCGGGTCTGGTGTCGACCAAAACACATTCCGATGCGGGATCATTTACCGCGAAACGTTCCTGCAATTCTCTCAGGATTGTTGGGTCAACACCGGGTTTGTTCGTCTCAACGACCGGGGAGGGGCCAGCTGGAAGCTGTAACTCTCTCAAGGTGGACAAGACTGCAGCTGCGTCATTTGACGAGCGAACAACCAGCGCAAAGGCAAGCCGAGCTCCCGTTTCACCTCTCATCTGGCGAATCGCATCCAGTGCCTCATAGACGAAGGGTCTGAGGGCGCCATGCGGGTCAAGAAGACTGTCCGGTGTCAGAAGCAGCAACCGCAGCAGTTTGGCCTCCTGGTTTCCTCAGACGCGTTGCAGGAATTCAATGACCCGCCGGGTGAGCGGGGCAGTCACCTGAACAAGTTCATGCCTTCCGAGTTTGATAGACATTGATAGTGGTAACACGTAGGTCCACTACTTTCGGAAATATGGGAAGTGCGCACCCCATTCGCGGTGTCCGAACCGCGTGCGAAAACATCCATAAGTTTTGATGTTACAGGTCATCCAGATTGTCCATCATCTGGTAGAAGAAGCCAATGGTCTTGCCGTATTCATCGACCCTGATGCGCTCATTGACACCATGAAAACCTTCAAATTCCTTCGTGTTTTCAAGCTGGATGCCGGTGATGGTAAAAACGTCCGGAGCGAACGGCCGGGCCTGGAAGTGTTTTGAATCCGAGCCGCCGATCACGAAGAACGGTGCCACGACGAGATCATTGCCCCAGATCTGGCGAATGGTCTTTTCCAGTGCCTTGTAACCGGGGCCTTCGGGGTCAGCCATGGCGGTTGCAGGTGTCGAGGCGGAGATGTCCCGAATGGTTATGCGGTCGTCGCCGATGGCATCCTTTACGTGCTGGATGATGACCTCGGGCGTGTCGCCGGGCATGGGGCGAAAATTCACGACTGCCGTCGCTGAAGGTGGCAGAACGTTATCCTTGATGCCGGCATTGAACATGCTGACGGCGATTGTCGTATGCATCATGGCCCGGGTGACCTGATTGCCGGCCATGACCTCGACAAACTGCTTTTCGAGATCGGTCATCTCGCCGTCCTTGCCGAAGGCAACGGCTGCATAAAGCGGCTGATAGGCTTCATCCAGTTCAGGCCCGAGATAACGATACTGATGACGCAGCGCAGGATGAATGCGGTAGGGAAACTGCGCGGCTTCCAGCTTGGTTATCGCCTTTGCGAGAATGCCGATATTCGATTCCTCGGGCGGCTGCGATGAATGACCTCCGACCCCATGCATCGCCAGTTCCAGGCTGACGTAGCCCTTTTGCGCTATGCCGATCAGCGCCGTATTGTCTGGAAGTCCGGGGAACAGACCGGGCACCAGCGGAGCTGACTCATCCATGACGAAGGCAAATCGCTTGATGCCGCGTTTTTCCAGGGTCTCCGCAATAAATCTGGCCCCTTCCGGGCCGCCGACTTCCTCATCCTGGCCAAAGACGAAATAAATCGTCCGTTCCGGCCGCCAGCCTTCCTTGATCTTCATTTCAGCGGCTTCAAGAATGCCGTGAATCTGGTTCTTGTCGTCAAGGACACCACGTCCCCAGATGTATCCGTCGGCAACTGCGCCGGAGAAAGGATCCTGTTCCCACTGATCTCGCGAGTCCGCCGGCACTGGCACCACATCCTGGTGGGCGTAGAAGAGGGCTGGCTCCAGATCCGGGTTCTTGCCTTCCCAGGTGTAGAGCAGACTGTAGGGACGGGGATCGCCGAGGATTTCTCGCTTCAAGACCTTGTGTACTTCCGGATATGCCTCGACAAGGAACGCGTGATAGTCCTCAAACGCCTTGGTGTCGAAGTCGTCCCGGTCCTGGTTCGAGATCGTCGGAAACTGCACGGCCTTGGATAGTCGCTCCACCGCGCCATCGAGGTCGACGTCGATGGAAATCTGCTCGACGCCTTGCATTTGCTTGGAAGAGAAATCCTGCGGCTCTTCCGCCAAGGCAGTCGCGCCGAAGGCAATGGAAGCCATGAGAGAAAAGCTGGCCGCATATCTGGTGGGGCGCTTCATGTTGGTCTCCTGGAGTGCTCGTTCGACAAGAACCGATCCTGGTTGATCGTGTTCTTGTAAATCTTGCCGTTCATCTTGATCAGGATGAGATTTTCATCGGATCTGCGATCAGGCCAATTATTGTTCTCGACCATCACCCGGTTAGCGAGAAGTTGCATTCATTTTGCACCCATTTTTCGAGCTTGGTAATTAATCTTGATCAATCAGGTGGTCTGTTTTGCAAATTGGTCAAAAAGCGATGATGGGAAAGCACTACTTGAACCTGCAATCATCGTCCTGGAAACCGGCTCTGTTTGCGGGAATCTCTTTGGCTACTTGCGTATGGTCTGTCAGCGGTCCTTCGATTGCCGATGGTGTCGAGAACCGTGGTATGGAATGGCGGAAACCGAGGCTGACAAAAAGAAAACCCGCCCGATCGTTTCCGATGGGCGGGTTCTTTCGTCTGGGCGCCGGGAGCCGCGCTGTGGCCGGTGGGAACCGGCCTGGGCGAACTCCCGGCTAAGCTTTGTGTTCGATCGAATTCAGACTTCCGGCCGGTGCCGGCCAGAAGTGGTGAGAGGACCAAAGTTTTGACTCCAGCCCTCTGTAGGTGACTGATTCAACGAGATAATTTTTGGCGTGATTATTGAGGAAGCAAAGTTTTGTTCCATACGGAACCAAAGTTTTGAACCTATCGCGGCAAAACCTCGTTTCAGAACAACTGTCGAGCCGATTCCCGCCGAGATTTTTTGGGTCGGGTAGGGCGTCCGAACAGGCTTTTTGGGACATCAGCGAGCTCGGATAACAGGCGCCGGCTCGAGCGCTGCTTCGTTGATGAATGTCTGAAGTGGGGCCGGGAACGGGCTGGCAGGTTCTGTACGCGACATGGGTTTAGCTGACTTTCGTTGGTCTACGATGCATTGGCAATCTCGGCCTTGAGCTGCCGCTCAAGACGAAGGCTCGACGGTCCGCTTCGTGCCCGTTTTTGCCGGATGCTGCGACATGAACGAATGTCTGCTCTATTGTGTTCTTCATACGACGTGGGCCCCCGGTTAGGGGGCCCACTCAAGGTGATTTTGGCCTTAATCAGAAGCGAAGTTTCATTTCTGCGCTAAACTCTGTGCTGTCGTCTGTGTCGTGTTCACCACTGAATGAGAACGATAAGTTGTCTTTCGCATAGGTCGCGGTGCCTCCGACCTGATAGGAGTTGGACTCGAACACATACGCGGCGTTGGTTGTGACTTTCCAATCACGGTAGTTTATTAGGTCAATTTGACCATTGAACTTGACCGGACCATCGACCGGCTTTGTTGCACCAAGCGTAACCGTGCCCGTTTTGGATGCATTTGCGGACGCTTCACGATGCTCTCTCGTTTGTTCCTGCGCGTTCCAGGTGGTTGTCGTTGTAGCCTCCAGCAACTCTCCGGGGGGTAAAAGGATACCCTCTACGACGCCCAGAAACTCGTCGGCATCCGCGTGGGCTTTGTTTAACCCATCTCCGGCGTAGTAACTCTGACCGCGCTCAACATAGCGTTTTGCGCCCTGCTGGTTGCGCACAACTGGGAAGCTGGCCCATTCGCGTGCGAGATTGTCAGCAAATTTTTCCGCCGACAGCTTGCCAGCAACGAACTTAGACAGGCCGCGACGTTCCATCAGCAGGTTTGCCACGAAGTCTTGAGTTGCCTCGTTGAACACTGCGTCGGGACTGACTTGGCCTGAATCAACGAGACCGCGAAGAGTGTCCTCCATCACTTGGTATGCACCTGCCGCCTCGCTGGGGTAACGAGCGTCGATGCTATCTTGCCAAGCCAACACCTCAGCAACGGTCATGCTCGTAAGAGCAGCAGGTCGATCCGCAGCGTCGATGCCCCCGTAGACCACCTCATAGGCTGACTGGACACCTTGTGAATTGACTGCGCCGGAACTCTCGAACCTTTGGATATACTCCAAAAGCTCACGGACGTTCGTAAAGGGATCATCCTCGGTGGTTTCCACCCCACCGAAGGCAGTTGCGGTTTCGATCAGTTCAACAATTTCGCCGATCAGATCGACGGAGCTTTGCAGGTTGTAGGTTCCCACATAAACGGTTGTGGTTGCCGTCAAAACCGCCACAGTGGACAGCTTGGTGAGTTCTTTTACGAGTGCCGTCGCACCCAGATTAAGTTTCGGCATATCGTCCTCCAAGGTTTGAATGGACGACCCGGGCCGTGTGATAATGTTATGGGGAACGAGGCTGGAAACGTCGTTACATCTAAGTTTCACTGCGAAGTAACATTATTTAAAATCAAGAACTTGGATGAAATAAATGCCGAATGGAGTTAATGTCGAGGAGGACTTAAAAACCTTCGGCCAGCTTGTGTTGAAGCGCAGAAAAGATCGGGGCTGGACGCAGGAGAACCTCGCAAGCGCGGCATTTTCAAATCTGGAATTAAAGGGCTACGTCTCAAAAATCGAGAACGGCCGTCAACGAGTGAAGACGTCTACTGTCAGGAGCGTCGCGAACGCACTCGATATTGATCCTGCGGAAATTCCCAGTTCGCTTCGATGGCCAGAGGCTAACGCCAATCTGTCGCGTTCAAGCGAGATCATGCAGGATATGTACGACCAAGTTGCCGCTTTGGCTGGACGAGACATCGACAACGCACGGGAAATTGGTTTCCGTGATGGCACATTAATTGAACTTGCTCGACGATATACAGGAGGTGACCCGAAGGACTTCGAATCCGCGGTTTCTGGCCTCTCTGGTGTGCTTGAAGCTACGCGGCAGGCAATCATACGCGATGAGTTGGCGGAAGCGGATGCTTCAGCCTACCAGAGCCTCTTGGCAAAACTGGCTGAAATCGAGGTGTCCTTTGCTGAGGCATCGACGGTCGACGTCAATCGAGTATTCATAGAGCTAACAAAATACGCTGCGATTGCAGTTGTTGCCATTGTTGGGCTCACATTTTTGAGTGCTGCTCTAGGCGTGTTTCATGCACCACTCCGCCAAACCACAATAGCGACCGAGGGTGAGATTTGGAGCCCGGGTGATTGCTATAAACCTGATGGTTGTCCAGGGGTGAGGATAGCAAAACGAATCTATGATTGGGCAGAAGAACGTTGCCCGTTACCGAAAGTATTTTTTGACCGCTGCCAAGGGCCTGTCGCGCGACTGTTGACAGGAAGACGATACATTTCATTCGTCAAACAGGATACAATCTCTGGTGTCAAACTAGCTGGCCCATTCCGGATAGAAACACGTGATCCATTTTCGATATATGAGCAGCTAGCCGAAACTTATCCAGATTGTTTTGCAATCGTTGAGACAGAAGCGGGTCTCGTTCTAAGGGTCGAACATGCCAATGGCGTCTGCAAAAACGCAAAGGAGGAATGACCATGAGTTTCAGGATTATTTTGACTTTGGTGGCGTTTATTCTCGTTGCCAATGCGCCGCAGGACGCAAATGCGACGACATATACTTGCACAAACGTCGAGGACAAGGCGACGCTTGCGTATGATGGTAGTGACACTGTTACCGACAACCATTCGGATGGAAAGTGTAGCTGGTCAATCGGCAGTGCAACATGCACAGGCTGCAATCAGCCACCCAATTATAACGCAGGTGCCATTTACTGGCAGCAACGACTCGAAGTCTTGCGGCAGCTGTCTTACGGGCATGGATATAACGTTACGATCGGCAGTCTTTTTCCTGCTCTGCACGCGGCAGCATACGAGCAGCTAAATGTTGATATTGGCGACGAAAACCTTGGTGACGTGCGTTGTAACTCAACTTCTGCTTCATACCAGTATCTCGATTTTGACTTTTCTCGCCTGGGACATTCGAACGTGGAGATCGGTTGCGTAATCTATGCCTACAGCTCGTATTCTGATGCTAGGTCATTCAACGTAGGCGCCACAGAGATCCGCCCCACAGGGGCCATGATGATAATTTCGGTCAAGGGTCGCGGGGACGGGCAACAGGTCACGATGTACGTCAGAGTTCCAGGATACTGAGAGCTACATGTTGAAACCGGTTGACACTTGTGTGATGCTCCTACGCTGATCCGAAAGTCGAAATTGGCGCGAAAGCCGCGAATACTCACTTTGTCTGCATATCGGACCTCGATGGAGTTCGCAGCGAAAGCCCGCACTCCGCCCTCAATAGACTTTCGGTCGCCTCGCCACGAATGACTGCTTTTCAATCCGAGCCGAAATCCTGCAAACGACCGAAGTGCGGGCGCTTTGCGGCCATTCATTCGCGAACACTCGAGCGGCAATTATCGATCAACTCTTTTCTCGGTCCCACATCTGCGGGCGTCTTCGTTCGGCAGCAAGAATCTGACTCCGGTCGAAAATAAACGCCCCGAATTGAGAGGGGGCGAACGCCGTCGAGATATCGACTGACTTCAAGATTTTCCGAACCTGCTTGTGATGGAGACCGCGTTTCCAGGACAACTCACCTAGCGAAATGTACCTGGCCACGAATGCGTCGGCACTCTCTCTGGAAACGACCGGCATCATTCGGCGGGCGTCGGGGCTGTACTCTTCGACCAGTTGAAGTACTCCGGCCTTGATGAATTTCAAGACATGCTTTCCCATGCCGGGAATGTGTTGGTCGATATGGTGCTTCGGAATACCGGACCCCTTGGCCTCGTGACGGACATGCTCGATGACCTCGTCGACGTCGACTAGCAAGTGTGGAAAGACATCAGGTCCCGAAAGCCGTCCCTTCCATTTCAGTTTCCCGTCGAACACCAGGCTCATGATGAAATCGATCGACGTCACTGCCGCTGCTCGCGCTTCCGGAACCGTTATCTGCCGATCGGAAGGTTCGGAAATTATTTCCGCACCGTCGAACATTGCCGTCAGCGCACTGGTCACGTCCTGAGGGAGGAACTGGTGTTTGGCGTTCGAGCGTTGGTCAGATCCTGTAATGGTTCGCAGATACCCCTGTACGATCGCGCTATTCAGGTAGTGTTTGGGGATCTGCATGCGGTCCATGACCGCTGGAGTGGACACTGCGTCTCGAAGCTCTTCGATGATCGTCAGAAGTCTCTCGTTGGAGACAATGACCCGGTGATCCGGAATGGAGGAAATGTCCATGTCACCGTGGAAACCTTCACGTTCGAAAATCTTGCGCATGGTGTTCGCATGAACGTTGGCTGCCTTGGCCGCTGACCGGATGGAGTGGACGGTCTGCTTATCGACGAATGCACCCAGGACATTCGTGCCTGCCTCTAGCGGCAACGTTTCGAGTGCGAAGCGCCTAACGGTGTCTCGAAGTTTTTCATATCCCGGATCGCCGGTTGTTTTTCGCAAGACGTCGTAGACGTGACCATAGGTGTCACGAAGGCCAAGAACGCCCTTGGTGTGCACTTGTGCGTCGTTCAGCTTCTGGAGTTGCGACCGGATCGACGTCTCACCGTCTTTGGCTATCAGGAAACCGGTCTCTGCGGCTGCCGCCCAATCAACCTCGGTAAGCTGGCCGGTTTTCACCTTCGGTGGATGAAGGGCAGAAACGCCAAGCCCTTCACAGAACACGATGGCAGCGTATGCCGGAACATCGTCCAGCCATGTGCTCTCGTTCGTGTCTCCTCTGAGACGGGCCAGCAACCAGTCCTGGAACGAGGAGGGGGGCATGGGCCGGGCGTCTCTCGCAAGGTGCACAAGTTCTGCGCGGTAGGCATCAAGTGTCCTGGAAAAGTCGAAATATTGATACCGTTGACGTTTCGGGTCTGTTCGAACCAGCAGGACGTTGTGTTTCGGACAGGTTCGGATAGGAGCGAGTATCCATCCCAGCCGCAGCCACGGGCGGGCGATCGCCGGTCCCTCATAGGTTTCCAAGTCTTCCTGAACACAACGCGGACAAAACCGAAAGAAGGTCCGGTGGACTGATCGGACATCGAAGCTCTCGCCACCTACAATGAAGCGTTTGCCCTTAGGAGAGCGGACAGGCGTATAACGAAGAAGGTCATTCTCGTTCGTTCCACCAAGTTGGGCGACCGCTCTGACGGCCTGCTCGTCAGCCTGTTCAAGGCCTCTGGTCGGTATTCCCGTATCTGCGAGGAAATACCGAAGTGGTCGCCCGTTCAATCGGGCGAGCCGCGATGCAAAACCAACGGCGGGCTCCATATCCTCATGCTGATGCCTGAAACCACATGCGGAGCGTACACGTGGACGTGCACTCATCCGCGAGCGCCTTTCTCGTAAAGGAACGAACCGGGGGCCAAGTGTCTCCAGCTGTCTATCAGGAAGACATTGCGCTCCGGGTCATCGAGAGACTCGCTATGTTCAAAATACGCTTCGATGAAATGGTCCCGATTCAAGGACTTCGCATTTCTTGACAGAGCTACGTGTATCGCCGCCGTTATAACGGTTGCAATGCGCCCATATCGGTTGTTCGCGGCGTGTGTAATTCGTTCCGGAATATCGTTTCCAAGTATCTCTTCCGCACTCAACTCCGCCGCTGCTGCGAGCTGGGAGATTACTTTCACGACCATGTCTTGGTCGTCGGGAAAGTGCACGTCCGGCAGGTATGCAAACTTGCTTCGTCTTTCAAACTGCTCGTCCATCGATGCAAGTTCCGTCGTTCGGGGTAGTCCGGACATAACGAAGCTCACTGGCCATCCAGGTGCATTCATGAGGCCCTTGAGGGCGTTGGCGAGGTTCTTGCGCTCCCGGTCAGCATCTGTTTGCTTGAGCATGTGCTGGGTCTCGTCAATGTGGATGAGGAGAACCTTACGATGCCTCAACTGTGCCGGAAGCAGATCCCAAAGTTCGTTCTGCTGCCTGTTGTGACTGGCGTCGTAGCCAGCTGCCCTGAGGATCTCGACCGCGAGGGTTTTCAGTGTTCCGGGGCCGGACAAGGAAATCGAAATGACAGGGCGAATAGTGCCGATCGGTGTTTCTTGCGGGTGAAGGGCTGGTTCGCTGTCCAGCAGGTGTTCTATCGCTCGCGTTTTCCCAGCGCCGCTTTCTCCGGTAATAAAGAGGACGCGTCCAGCATCACGCTTGCCATTCCTTTTCGATAATACGTGTTCCAGCAAGCGGTGGAGCTGGTTTGCGAGGTATTTGTCGCGATTGGAAGATACGTAAACGCTCTTCACCTTTTCAAGGCGCGGTATGACATCGCCAAACTCAGGTGACATTCGAGCTGCGACGCTTTCAAGATAGGCATCGTCATCATCGGCAGGTGACGTATCAGGTTCTACTGAATTTAGGAATTCTTGTGCCAATTTCTTCATTTCGTTAGTCATCGTCATTGCCGTAATTGTTCATGCCGCCACGGTGCTTCGTTTGCTCGTTTGAGTTATTCTCACCGGGTTTGTTCGACGTGGAATTTTGTTGGTCGCCTTTCTTTGACGAGCTGATGGTCTTCCCCATCTGCCGCGCAGATTTGCCAGGCGTCTGTGAATAGTTGGGTCTTTTCAGCGCAGCTCTACCGAGCCTATCGAGTGCCTTGGCCAGCTTGTCGTATTGGTCCTGGGTCAGGGCGTCTTCTTCCAGGCCTGCCTTCTTCCGAGCTTCGCGACTCGTCTCCAGAATCTTCGCGAACGCTTCGATCCGGATCTCGTGGCCGGCCTTTTGAGCCTCCTTGATGATTTCCTTCACTTCAGCTTTGGCGGTGAGATACTCCTCCAAGGTAAAGCCATTAAATCCGGTCTCAGGTGTCGGGACAACGAGCAGGGGTGCGTCGTCGGAAACTCCGAGCTGTTGGCGGTGCTCGCGTGCGGGCAGGACAAAAATCCGGCCGAGATCCAATTGATCGACGTACACCTCTACTTCGCTGCCCTGGGTGAGCCCGTGCAGCATGCCAATTTGGTCGCTGACATAGCTGATGCCGTGTACGAGAATTCCATGCTTATCGATCTTTCGGGTCGTACGAAGTCCAAGGCTGGCGGCAAGGTTTTCTTCCGAAACCGGTATCATTGTCGCGCCACCTGTGAGTTTCTCCCACTGTTGCTTTGGTGTCCGATCTCCTAGACCGCGATGAGGTGTGTTGTGATATACGTCGACGATGTACTGGACGAGGGTCTTGTAAAAGGCCTCGTAAGTGAGGCTCGCCTTTGCTTCGGAATTGTAGTCGCCACGCTCGACGACGTTTGCGAATGACTGTCCTGTAAATTGGCGACAGTGTTTTTTCAGGCCCCGGAAGAAGCTTTCAATCGTTCCTCTTTTTCGCGGATCTTTCTCCGGAATCTGATGGGGAATTGCGAGACGAGACAGAGATGCGGAGAAGCTTCCTCGGAAGGCGGGACCACCGTCTGTGACGATCTTCCTGGGGCGCCCGTGCATTGGCCATTCGTCCTGGGCTCCAGCCCAAATTCTCAAATCGTTCTTGTCGGTAAGAATGCGTCGGACGGCCGCCTTGGAAGTCGCCGTTGAGGGACTGCGTGGGCTGACGTTTAGGCCGACGATGCATCTTGTTGCCACGTCGATTGCGGCTGTCACCGTACACCGAGCTCTTTCGACTTTTTTGCGCTCCGCGGGTGACAATTGCGACCAGACGCTGGACTCCTTCAAGAGCACGAACAAGTCGGCTTCCCAGTCGTCCATTTCGACACGTTCCATGTATTTCATTATCTGCATTCCTCGGCCAACGATTGCATAACGCCTGGTTGCCCGGTCGATTCCCTCTCGCCCGGCGTCCTTGATGAAAGGCGGAATTTTATGGATATGGCGGCGAACGGTCTTGTAGCTGACCGATAGAGGCGGCTTGTCCCTTCTTTTCTTATTCAGGTAATAAAGGCGCCGCTCGATGTCCCAGTAGATGTCGCACATTGCGGGCTTGCTGGCGCTGGCATAGCGTTTGACGCACTGGTCTATTACGTCGCTGATGTTCTCATCGAGCTGATTTCGGTTTCCACAACGATGATAATTTGTCTTGAAGGCTTCCGCCCGCTCGCCAAACTCGCGGTAGCTATGTAGCCAATTGCGAAGGGTGCTGGCGCTCGGATATGCGAATTCCTTGCGTTGGCCTGTGCCGGCAATGATCCGTCCTTTTTCCGGGCGCTCGCCATAGATCTGCACATACCAATCGTACATCGCCCCCTTTCGGCTTTCGATGAAATCTGCGAGGGACTTGAGGGACATGGTTGGCCGATTGTCGATCTCCGTATCCAGGCGGGCGTCGTTGAAGCGATCGCACCATTCTTTTTTCCAAAGAATGGTCCTGAGTTGCTTCTCGTTGCAGTCATGGAGGTGGGAGGTATCGTTGCGAGCTTTCAGTTTTGCCGCGGTCCGGGCGAAATAGTCGTGGTCACAACGAAGGCGATGCGAGCGCAACAGGTCTGCGACTTCCTTATCCGACTTGGCGATGAAGTTGTTTTCGACAACGTCGCCGCTCACAAGCTGCAATATGTGCACTCCATTGTTCTTTCCGACGGACCTGTAATGGGTGCTGTTTATGACAATTCGGTCATGTGGGCTGAAAACAAAAGGACGATATCTGGCGTTATTCATTACAATCTCAAGAACAACCAAAGGGCACGCTCACTCGGAGCGTGCAACCTAGCTGGTGGGGTTGATGATCCGCTTAACGTCACTGCTCAAAATCTACGCGGCAAATTTACCAGTGTTGATAAGAGCGCTATCGACGTCGACCGGTTCGTGGAAGCGCATCCGGAGAGCGCCTGACTGGATCAGAGCGATCGATGCGATTTCTGCTGCTCTTCCGTGGCCCGTGAAAGCGCCGATTTCCGACGGTGTCACGACATCGGGCAAGTGCGGCAGCGCTTCGAGCACAACGTTCCGCATTTCGGAATTAACCGACTTGGCGGCTTCGATGATTTCTTCGGCATTTTCGAATTCGAGGATGTTGATGTCCGCCTCGGTCATGATGACGAAATCATCAGCGATATGCTCGTTGTCATAGTCGGCGACCGCTTGGACAAGCTCTTCCAATTCGGATCTTTCGACATCCTCCTCGTATTTTACGAAGATTGCGCGTCTCAAACCGCAATTGAAGTGCTGGATTACATCGATGGTGTGTTCCTTCAGGACACCATTCCGGAGATAGCGGGCATTCTGCTGCTCCTTGACCAAGACCACTTCGTTGTCGGCGATTGATACGGTCAGAACCTTCATCTCGAGGTCACTCTCGTACCAGATTTGCCTGAACCGGAACGGATCAGATACGAACCCGACGGACGAACCACGGTCCTTGGGGGAAATGCTCCGTTGAGCGACACTGGGATCGCATACAAAGGCCGCTGCCGGAAATTCTTCAGAGGAACTGGAAACAACCTCGGTATGGAGCAGTCCTCACCGGGGCCGGAGTGACCGGCAGCGGCACGGCCGCGCTGGTGGGAATTCAGCTTCATACGGTCCAAAACTTCCTGGTTGTTGTTGTACATGATTGAGTTCCAATATCTGCACCGGGCCACCCGGTGATCGGGCTCCGGCAAACGGCATGTCCCGGAACCCAGGCGACGTCCGGTCTCGGAAAGCAGTCGCAGTTGGCCCGGGAGAAGACGCACGTCTTCGGTCTGCGTCACGAGGGGGGGACGCAGTCGAGTAGACGGAAATCTTTCGTCGGAGTTTCAGACGCGAAGGGACACCGAGGGGCACGATCGTCGATCGGACGAACGCGATTTCAGCATCAGGAAATCCGCGCTGAGAAGACCGTCAGGAGTGATGACGGTCGAAAATGCTGTCAGGTGGAATGTGCCAAGTTCATTCTCCTCGTCGATGTGCGGCAGGAGCCGCAGCCCCGGAATTGGGGATACGCAGGTTTCGGCCAGTCAGCTCCGAACGGAACCAACGGGTCAGAAATCACGCTATCGAGCGGAGAGTTTTGTGGGCGGCTTCGGAGAGCGCCGGATACGGATACGAAATGTTCATGTCGGCTGCCTCCTTTGTCTTGCTGGCATTGGCCAGCTGTTGAAGCCGATCTCGGGACGCAACGACATGGCATCCGGAGGACAGGCTTCCTAGCATGCAGAATGCTTTTGAAACACCGAGTTCTGTTCGGAAAGGAAATCGTTTCAGAACGAGATCGGTGCAATTTGAATAGACTAGCTTGCATTTCGGCTCTCCAGTGAGTTCGGCATATTGGACTCGGCTGGAGAGGCACCTTGAACCAGGCAGGCGACATCTGCTCTTGAGAGACCCTTCCTCTCAACCAGTAAATTGGCGACCTTCCTGAGGAGGTGCTCGTTTTGTTCAAGGAGTTCGACCACTTCTTTCATTTGCGCTTTGAGGAGTTCGTCACAGGCCTCTGTCAATGCGGGATCGCTTCTTAGGGCCAGTTGAAGTTTGTCTCGGGAGCCTTCGCTCCGAAAAACCAGAGATCCTCCGACCCCGGAACTTGCAAATAGGCGGGCTGCCAGGAAGGTGGCATGCGCGAGATCGGAATCAATCGCGCCACCTGCGCCGTCAGAGGGAGCTCCCAAGAGGAGGTTTTCTGCGGCATGCCCAGCGAGCGCCACAGAGATCTCATTGAGATAGTCGCAACGAAGGTGAATGGGTCTTTCTTCCCTGAGGAGGATGGTCTCGCCGCCGGTCATGAAGTTGCCGCCCGTATCAGTCCGATAAAACTCCTGAATCGAAACCGTGTCAGGCAGGGTACCCAAAAGACAGTACGCAGCGATCACATGACCGGCCTCATGGACCGCGTACCGCTCAAGGTCCATGGGGCTGGACTTCCTGACGGTGCCTGTGAGCAGTTCCAGGACCTGATGGCTCTCAGTGGCAGTGCGTGATCGTCTGGCTTTCCGACGTGTATCACGAGCAAGTCGCTCGAGATCCGCTCCGGTCCAGCCTTCGGTTCGATAACCGATTTCAAGCAGTATCGGGTCCGGCAGTTCAGTTCCGAGGTGCTGTGTAAATATTTTCTGTCGCGCATCCCGCGCTGGCGGGTTGATCCGGATAATCCGCTCAAGCCGTCCCGGCCTTAAGAAGGCGCGGTCGATCGTCTCCAGGCGATTGCAGGCCGCAATGATGACGACGCCTTCGCGCTCTTCGGACCCATCCATCAACTCGAGTAAGCCGTTGATCACCTGCGTTGCGTATTCCGGCGCATGGCGTGATAGCGTCTCACGGTTGCCGATGCTGTCGAACTCGTCGAAAAACAATATCGTCGGTGCGTTTTTCCGAGCTTCGCCGAACGCCTTGTGAATGCCCCTGAGCATGTCACCAAGATGTCCAAGAGCCTGGGCCTTCGGCAAGGAACATTCAACAAACCTTGCGCCACAGGACTTCGCAAGAGCTCTTGCGTACACTGTTTTTCCGGTACCGGATTTGCCAATGAGAAGAACGCCTCGATCGACGTCGCGCCATGAAAGCGCACCAGTCTTAAAGTCCTTCAAATCCCGTACGAGCTCAAGGCCCCAGGTTTTCGCTTCACCGTATCCGGACATGTCTTCGAGCGGTAAAACTCCTTCGTCGTCGCTCCCTTTGGCGCTGTTTGATGCTTCCGCCTCCGCTATCGCGTTAAGAAAGCCGAGAGCTTCCTTGAGTGGCCGATTACCGCGAAAGGCGATCGACAGACTGGAAATATTGTGAGCGATTAGATCGTCTGAGATAAGATCGCTTAAGTTAAATCCGCGAGAAATTAGGATGGCTGCTTGCAGATGACACCTTGTCGGACCAACCTCGACGATCGCTTCTGCGATGTTCCGAAAGTTGCCCGACATCGGATGCTTCGGGGTACCTATGCCGACAAGCCGCTGATTTTCGATCACGCTCTTCAGGACAGGATACGCATCAAGTGGCTCCTTGCGCCTGTTTCTGGATTTGCCGCCATCATCGATGAAATAGAGAATTTCAGGTGTGGTGCCTCTGTCGAGGCCTTCTGGATCAAGGCTTTGAAGTTCAATCTCAAGGGCCCGTACATAGTGTTTCGTGTCGATGTCGTTGGGCAGTTCAACGCCGAGGATGTAAGCTGAGCGGTGCAGGAGGTTCGGGCGTTGGCGGAGAGCGCGGCGAACTGCCATGCGGGCCATAAGCAGACCTACGTGGCGTCCGGTGCCGGCAACAATATTTGGTCGTTTCATTCGGGAGCTTTCAGGCAAGGCTGTCGCGTTCGCTCCGAAGAGTTTCGGAACGTCAGCGGCGCATTTTGGGGAATTTAGGAGACTTGAATATAGTCAGCAGCGCCATGAACGCTGGCGGCCGGTTCCAATCTTTCCGAGTTTGGGGAGCTATGCTGGGAACTATATCAGCTGATCAGTCACTTAGTTTTTCGTGGCGGATACAGCACTGTTTTCGAAGGGCTTTTACCCTTTCACTCTGTCGGGCTGGCGATGATGGTAACGGACGACGTCGTCAATATGTTCGCCGAGTCTAGACAGTCCCCTAGTTGTTACCGCCCAACCATGATCCCTTGATAGCCAAAACAGGGGCTCCAAGAATGGCCCAGCTTCTGACCTCGCTATGAGGCCCGGGAAGACCACGAGTGTCTTGCTCCAATCTTGAAGAGGAGGGCCAGATGTGGCCTCAGGATCCGACAGGTGCGCGCCCTTTTCGAGAGCGATTATATCTCGCGCGATTTTGAAAATTGCGGATGGTTCCAAGTGTGGGACGATCAGTCCCGGAGGCGGTAAAGAATGCAAGATTTGGCTCGTTATTCTGAACGTGAGTAAGGGTTCCCGCAGATGAAGGTCCGCGAGTCTGTATTGGTCGATGCTGTAAGATTGAAAGCTTTGAGGGCTTGCAGGTTTGAAGGATCAATATATCAAGTAAAAAAACTCAATGTTTTGATTGGCAGCGTTCATGCGGAGCAAACGTCCACGTGATTACCTATTCGGTAAACGTCCTTCATTTGTAATTGTGGTGACTTCGAATTTATTCGGTCTCGATGTAGCGGGTCGTTATTTTTCCGGATGTCTGCGTTGATCGTTTTTTTGTTGTGGATGCATATTATTTAACAAAAGATGAATGAAATTTCGCACGGCAGAGCCTCGAACATTGCGTTCGATCAAGGGGGATGCTCCAAAAACTGAAATGCCCTCAGAGCAGAGTGTTGCCATTTCCGTCGATAAGGTTCTCGGAAACGAAAACTGAGTCCTTCCGACAGAAGGATTCAATCCAGCAAATTTGGATTATGAAGCGTTTTGGGGGTCTCATGAGGGGGATGGCCTGTTCGCAGATCACGGGCGCGATTATGGCGTTTCTGGCGACCAAAATGGTGGGTCACCTCTTTGAAAATTTATTTTTCAGATAAGGCAAAAAAGCCGTTCGTCAGACGCCCGTTTTGGCGTTTGGCCGTTTGGACACCCTTCTTTGGGATATGAATTGGGGTGTCTTCCAGAAGAAGGTCACTGTTGTGTTTTCATCCCCCGGCCGAGTTTTCGCGCAAAATTATCCGGCGTTATCCGTTTGAACCGGAATGCCGTCGTCGTCGAGACCAACGCCGAGTTTCAGCTCGCGACGCCGGGCAAAGAAAGCCATCTCGTTTTCGCCAGGTTGCGCCATTTGATCTGTAAATTTGTCCAGCCACCGCATCGTTTCGTTCTCGCTCTTTGCGGAGGAATTGGTCCGCAGCGCGGAGCGTGCAGGAGAGGGAGTGACTTCGGGCATCGTCGGGTTCGGCTCATTGGTCATCTGACACAAACTCCCTAGTGAAGTTGCGTGGATCTGAATGATCGTAGTTTCTTGTCTTATACTCTTCAACCGGGAACGGCGGTTCTGCACCCATCCGGAGGAGATCAGGGATCTCATCTCAAGGGGAATGGAGAGCGATAGGCAATTCGGACTTCGACAGCAAACCAGCACTCAGGACGAGTAACCGCTTTGCGGCCCCAGTTCTGCCGTTGAGTGACCCACATAGTGGTAACTTAAAGCGGACGTTCAATGCTTGAAACAATTCTCACGGTGCCATGCTAGAAATTGCGGATGCGGCCGGTCTTTCTGATTGACCGGCGGTACCCCGAAGCCGGAACGGTTTATGAAGGCGCGAACGCCATCGGGGTCATTCGTCTGCCGTGAAATCAGGATCTCAAGATCGTCGCCGAGGCTGATCAGGCCCCTGTCGAACATCCAATGTGCGGTTCCTGAGAGTGCCAGGCCATTGTGCACGGTATCCGGACCATTAGCCTCAACTGGCCGGATATGAGCGGCATTTACCTCCGCACGTCCGCCGCCATTAATGAGTTTGAGACCGGTCACGGCGCAGCGCTCGTCATAGGCGCGAAGCACGATCCGCCGAAAGACGCGATCCCGCACGGCGCGCGAAGTCAGCTGCAACACCCGATCACGCTCTTGCTCAAAAACATAGGGGGCTTGCCCGTCTTCGGAGCCAGAGAGTTCGCCGAGCGCGCCTTCCCGCGGTAGGAGTGGTGTGCTGTCATCAAGGCCGCGATCGACGATGCGATAGAAGTCGGCATCGGAGATCGGACGCACTGCCGATTGTGCCCGCCCTGAGAGCTTGCCTTCTTCATTCAGCAGCCCCCGCTCGATCGGACCGTCGACTTCGTTGAACGGAACCGGGTTGGCGAAGTCGAGACAGGAGTTCGGCTCGATCAGCGCGAGAAACATCCCCGGCGCCTTCGGATCCGGGATAATCTGCTGGACACGAGCGATAGCAAAGTATCCGCGTGATCCACGCACCTTGGTGGGCTCGAGATAGAGGATCCAGTCGCCGATGCTGGGTTCTGCCCGGCCAAGATACTGCTTCGGAAACTGATACTGTACCGCCGGGCTGTCATCGTAGATTGAATCCGAGCGGTGCATGAAAACGCAATGAGCCATGGCGCGAGCCTAAACCAGCAACGCCGCGGTCGCTAGGCCGATCAGTGCTTCACGATGGGTTGCAACGAGGCATCGGTATCGAGCCGCAAGGCGGCATGCCAGTGCGGGGTCTTGGCATAGACATTGTCGCGAGACGCCATGCGCTTCTCGCCGACAACCTGAAGCAGGCCGAGCCAGCCGAGCGGGCGCAAGACCTCAACATAGAATTGTCCGGCGATCAGATCATAACGCGGGCCCGGATCTAATGGCCCATATAGTACCTCGCGCAGCCGCTCGGCTGTGATGCCGCCGTCGGCTTCGACATTGATCACGTCGAGGAAGATCTCCTAGCTGACGAATAGCCACTCCTCCTTCAGCCGCGAATTGCGGGAATGATCAATGCGGAACAGATAGAATGGCGCACCAAGCCAGAACAATCGGCTGGGATGTCCAACCAAGGTCTCCCCGAATGTCGTCAGACGAAATTCGCCCTTGAAATGTCGTCCAAACTTGAGCGCCAGTATGAGGTCGTGAAGCTCGGCCGGCAGGAAGAAGTCCCACTCGTTCAAGACTTTGGATCCAACCGGAGGTTTCCCCCGGCTGGAACCAGAACGTTGCCTTCAATCAATGGCAGTGATACCCGCCGGTCTTGTGATTGGTGTGGCACCCTTGGCTGTTCGTGCCTCCGCTATGGGCAATGGCAGCTGTCGCAAACAGTGCTGCAATCATGGAAATCAAGATAGTACGCATTTGTTGTTCCTCCCAGCTTGGGAAGGCTACAACCGTAACTCTCTTAAAAGTAGAAGAGAAGTCCGCATAATTAAACAGGTTGAAACATTCAACCTAGGGTCAATTGAATTTCAGTGCGCGACAGCTGGGGAACTCTAGCATTCGGTGCTCCAAAATTCTGGCTCGCTCGGCGGTTGAGGCTTCCAATCAAACAGGCCTGATACCTCGGTGTTTTTCGGGTTACGCCACATCCCATACCTGATTGAGAATTCTCGCGGCTATCTCCGCTTTGTCCTGCGGTAGAAAGCGTCCGTAGTGTTTCGCTACCATGTCGGGCGTGTCTTGGATTGCGTAGCTGGCTTGCTCGTAAGATCCAGTCTGCTTGAGAATGTGCGTTGCGAGCACGTCTCGGACGTTGTGCGGTCCGTGTGGGAGCAGGCCTTCGATCGCGCCGCGCCCGGTCCAGGGATTATAGATGCCATATCGTTGGATGACAGTTCGCCACGCCTCAAAAAATGTGTTCTGGGAATAGGCGGCGTTGGTACTGGTGATTTTGGCTGTCTTGACGAAAAACGTGCCGGGATCCGCCGCCGGTCCAATAAGGCGCGAGCGGTGCCGGTCGATCCAGGTGTCGATCATTTCGTAGAGCCTCCCGAGATCAGGCAGGATCAAACGGAATGGTTTCGATCCGAAAAATGAAGAGTTCGCGTTCTTGAAGGCGACGGAGGGGATCAGTATTTCCCATCCCCGATCTCTGGTGCTCCAGCGTAGCTCTCCTCGTTTCATATCCTCCAGCTTTCGCTCGGAGGTTGGCAGGTCGCCGGGCTTGCAAAGCAGGAGTTCTCTCAGGTTTTTCTGACGAAGCCCTGTATGCAGACCGATCCGGAGAAGTAAGAAAGAGCGGACTGCCTCGGCCGCCGCACGAGCGTGACGCCTTTCGTCTGGCATTCGGTGCAGGATTTCTTCGGTGATTTTCCGATACTCCCCGACCGGACTGGGAGCCTCGAGAACCGGCATGATTGGCTCAAACGGATCCCGGTGAATCTTCGCGACACGCTCAATCTCCTTGATGCGGCGTCGAGCGTGCTTGAACATCCTCTCACAGGCGGACGCCCAATCGTTCTGCGCATCGGAGATGTCCTGTTCCGAGATCAGCCCTTCGATCTTCTGAAGGCTGGATGCAATGCGTGGTGTTTGACGCAACCAACCGGTTTCCTCTCGGCACAGAGCGGCGGCCACGGACAACATGTCGATTTCCCATCTGGTATAGAAACCCCGCCGCTTTTCGCGCCAGTGCAGGTACCAATCCCAGACTTGTGGGAAGACCATCATCGAGAAAGTCAGCACTTCCGGATCAGCGCCATATCCTTGAACCTCACCTTCGGGTGAAGCTGTGAACGCACCGAACCACAATCCGAAATGTTCGACTTTCTGCGAGGCTGTCTCTGGGCCCCAGACCCCATTTCGCTGTTGGCCGAATGCCGCAAACGTTGAAGTCTTGAAACGCAGAAGTTCCGCCAGTTCGTCGTTCAACCGTTTTGGTGCGTCCACAATGTCAGAGGGATCGCATGAGCTGCTTCTCGAATATTTCCGCTGCGGACCTGCGGCCCAGTGGAAACGCACCGCGTAGTGCTGCCGCATGGCTGCGGCCTGATAACGGCGATATTCGGTCGAGCCGCTGATGATCACGTTTCTCACCCACGATAGGATCTCAGCCTGCTCGGTCCGTGGTCGCCGCCTGAAATCGTCCGGCAGGTGCCAGACAAATCGGCGCTTTTCAGCCGGGGTCATTTCATCCAGTTCGCAACTCACGGGGCTTCCCTTTACGGTTTCCGAAACTCCTGAGAAATATCCTTCCGGTAGACAGTAGCGGCGTTGGATGCGGCGCATGATTTCCAGACTGATCGGGGAACTTGGTGCAGTAATCCTTTGCCCCCATCCAACAAAGGTGCTGCGCTTGATGCCGTCTTCGGTGCGAACCACTGCATTGAAGAGGTGGTATATGGACTCTCCATGCCGCTTGGAATGCAGAAGAAGCGCAGCACCAAAGTTCGAAGGCTCATTCCAAGTTGCCTCCAGCGGATCTGGAAATTCAACAACTGGCCGCGGTGGCTTGCCCCGACGCACGCGACCACCTGAGTCGTACTTTGGCGTTGCAAGTGGCGCGTGACTCGTGGGCTGATATGGCTGTTCATAGGCTTCCGGACGCAGCGATATTTCGGTTATGGCTCGCGCAACCGCGTCGAATATTGGCTGAAGGTTCGATCTCTCAGCCATCAGACGGCGAGCGTCCAAACCCAAACCCTCGGCCAGTGCCCGGACGTCCAGACGGCTCCCCCTGTATGTTGGATATTCATTCCTCTCTAGCAGGTCGACCAGATGTCCGCGGAGGGCCTCCACATCCTGCGGTGCGAACACAGGCGTGAGGCGTTTTTCGCAATAGGTCGTGATCATGCTTGGGGTGAGGACAGATCGTTTTGATTTCATTGACTAACTTCCAAAGGCCGGGGAGGCGCTGGCCTATCGGGAGTCGGAACTGGAAGAAAGGGATTGTGCCGCAAAGTCTGTGAAAAACATCCTTTGATTGTCCTTTGAAATTAGGAGCAGCAGCGCGGGATCAATCATAGTGTTCAAGCAGTGCATTATGGTTTCGTTGATGCAGGGTTGCCGAGCTCGGCTTGAAAGGGTGATCGAGTTGGCTACCGATGCTGATGCTTTTTAGGGGGAGCGTGAAAACGCTCTGGATCAGTCTTGGCCAACAAGTGGGATGCTGTGATGGGAATTCGTTGCCCCAAGTGTGGGGCCGAGATGAGACGAAGGGTTGCGAAACGCGGACGAAATAAGGGACGCGAGTTTTGGGGGTGTTCGCGTTACCCGGCATGCAAAGGTATCGTCGGAGGAAATATCGTAAGCCTGAATGTGATGTCGCGCGCGTCCAAGCCGTCGAAAATAAGACTGACCGACATCAAACTTGGGATCGGCGTTTTCCTGATCGTCAGTGTCGGGCTTTCAGTCTGGTACGAAGGAGATCCAAGACTTGCCGGATTGTTGAACCGCGGATCCAAGGGACCGGGAGAAACGATTGTTGGAAGGGCTTCGGTTATAGACGGGGATACCATCGAAATTCGCGGTCAACGAATTCGGTTCAACGGCATCGACGCGCCGGAAACTGATCAACTCTGTTTCCGTGAAGGTGGTGAAAGGTATCGTTGCGGACGTCAGTCGGCGAACTTCCTTGATAGCTACCTCGCGGCATCCAGACCAACAACCTGCAACTTCGTCGAATGGGATCAATACGATCGCTACGTGGGTGATTGTTATCGTGCGGACGGCGAGAGTGTTGCAGTAGCCCTTGTAACTGCCGGACATGCTTTGGACTGGCCGCGCTACAGCAGTGGTGCCTATGCCGATTATCAGGCAAATGCGTCGGCAAAAAAAAGTGGCGTTTGGCAGGGTGCGTTTGAGAAACCTTGGGACTACCGCGCCCGGAAGCGATCCGAACAGCAGGAACAGCGCGGAGAGGACCGAACCGTCCGGACAGGGAATGGTGAAGGAAACTGCAACATCAAAGGCAACATAAGCGTTTCGACCGGCGCACGGATCTATCATCTTCCAGGACAGGAATTTTACGACAAGACTCAGATCAATACGGGTAGAGGTGAACGATGGTTTTGCTCCGAAACGGAGGCTCGAGCAGCGGGCTGGCGGCGGGCGCAACGCTGAGTTCCACAATCCGGGCTGACTTGGCTAGCTAACGTGAATGTGGTTGGTGCGGTCTCAACTTCACTTCAATCAAGGGTTTTGGTATCTAAAACTGCATCTGATTCAGGGGTAATTCAGTGCATCCCGATGACAGTCGAAAGCCAATTCAGGTGAATGAGCCAAGCGAAAATGGCAATGCGCTCTCGAAGTGTCGGCTGGATATTCCAGTCGAGCTGAGACCCTTTCTGAATTCAGCCATCGCCCGTATCGGGTACCTCTTTCCGCCTGCGCGGATCGATGCCCGAGATGAATATCTTGAAATTGGGCTTCCGGAACACCTCAATTTCGATGATTTCAGGCAGCAGCTTTTTTATGCGATCTATCGCGAGAAGATTCGGGAAGAAGGCAAGGATAGCAGACAAGCTCTCAATGTCGCGGTTTTCGGACAATGAAGGTCTGGCCTCTCAAATTCCGCGAGCATGATCATGGGGAGCTCTTGTTCACGAACGACGCTGGTGGTTTTTTCAGGAGCGACCAGAGGTTTCTCGATAGGTATGTCGACGACACCCTGACAGACGAAGACTTCGAGTTTCTGAGGCGTCATGGTCACGCCTACCGTGACACGAGGGACGCCGCCTTCGATGGCTTTTGCGGTCGATGGGCAAGGCGGATAAATCCAGTTTCGAAACTGAATTATTTCATTCTGATCCCCACGCTGAGATGCAACCTGAGCTGCGACTACTGCCAAGTCTCTCGTGCGCCGGAGACGGCATCCGGGTTCGATTGGAATGACGAGATCCTGCGACAGTTTTTGGGATCACTTTCAATGCTGGACACCGAGACTATAAAGGTCGAATTCCAAGGAGGAGAGCCCTTGCTCCGCTTGGATATACTGGAAGAGGTCCGGGAGTTTTGCCGCAATAATTTCCAACAAGCCGAGTTCGTCGTGTGCACCAATCTTCAGTCCGTTTCTGAGGAGGCTTGGGAATTTCTAGGCGCAGCGGACACGTTCATCAGCACATCGTTCGATGGAGTGGAGGAGGTTCATCGGTCACAGCGAACGAAGGATTCCGTCGTGCACAGCGAGTTCTGGAGCAATCTCCAGAGGGCGTTTTCCGAATTCGGAACGGCAAAGGCTTCAGCGCTTCCGACTCTCGACGTTCATAATCTGCCGGAACCGGAGAGCGTGATACGGAGCTTTGTTGAACTTGGCCTCCGCTCAATTTACCTCCGCCGCGTCAATTACCAAGGATTTGCGCGAAAGCGTTATGATTTCAAAGATACGCAAGGCGCTTGGATGCAGTTTTACAGGCGGTTCGTCGGCTGTCTGATCGAACACAATTGGGAAAATGATGACTCGGTCGAAGAGTACTACCTAAGCCATTTGCTCCGGCGGATTTTCAGGACGGGCATCCAAAATCATGTCGATCTCAGGAATCCGAATTGGCTGGGATATGACTATCTCGTCGTCGACTTCGACGGGAAGTACTATCCCACCGACGAAGCGCGCATGGTCTCAAGGATCGGTCGCATGGATCTTTCCATCGGAGATGTCGACAGCGGGATAGATGCGCGGAAGCGCGACGTTCTCAATTCGGCGGCTTCAAATTTTGACGATCCGGATTGCATCCACTGCGTCTTCCAAGCCTACTGCGGTCCCGACGTCATCGATGACCTTTCAAGATATGGTCGCATCGATATCCCTCGACACGAAACGGCTCACTGCCAACATCACACGGCGCTTTTCGATTTCGCATTCGAGTTGATCTACTCGGAAGATCCCAAAGTGCATCGCTCGCTTGGACATTGGCTCGGAACACCGATATATCGGACGGAACTGGCGGCGAGGTTGAAATGATCCCTTTGAGGGTCGCGATCGACCCCTTTCCCATCTCGGAACCGCTTGTGATCCGGCTCCAGAATGACGGCCCTTCCGAGGAGGGAACTGCCCGCGCTTTCCACCGCGGTCAGGGCTTTGTCGAATACGACGTTTGCGGACTGTCCCTGACGGTTAGAACTCCGGACCCGGACGCTCTGGACGGTGACGTCGTTATGATATTGCCGGGCCAGAGGTCACTCCATCGCTTGATAAGGAACGGCTCGCCTCACAATACTTTCCTGGTGACCGAGCAATGCGATCAGAAATGCGTCATGTGCTCCCAGCCTCCCAAGGCGCACCACGTGGATTTGTTCGACCCCTTTTTCGAAGCCGCTTTGTTGGCACCATACGGAACGACGATCGGGATATCCGGCGGCGAGCCAGCGCTTCACAAAAGCAGGCTATTTGATTTCTTGCTCCGGGTTCAGGAGAGAAGGCCTGATATCGAGTTTCATATCCTCACCAACGGACAGCATTTCGACAAAAACGACGAACCGGTCCTCCAGCGCTTGGATCGCACCCGCATCCTTTGGGGTATTCCGTGTTATTCGGCGTCGCCTGAAACGCATGACGACGTCGTGGCGAAAGCCGGCGCCTTTGAAACGCTCGAACGGAACATTGCTCTCCTGGGAAGAAATGGACATCGGATTGAATTGAGGACGGTGGTCCTCAACGCCAATGTGAACGGACTGGCAGACCTGTCTTTGTACGTGACGACTCACCACCCTCATATCTCGTTCTGGGCGATCATGCAGTTGGAGTCGATCGGGTATGGCCGGCAAAACTGGGGACGAGAGTTCTTCGACAGTTCCCAAAATTTCAACCCAATCGCGGCCGGAGTGGATATTGCCGGCATTCGAGGCCTTGAAACGGTTTTGTACAATTTCCCGCTCTGCACGGTCCCTGAACAATACCGACGGTTCTGCGCAAATTCTATTTCTGATTGGAAACAGAAGTATTTACCGACTTGCAGTGATTGTTCTGCTATTAATAGGTGTACCGGCTTTTTCGAGTGGTATCCGGAAAAGCGGGGATTTTCGAGTGTGGGGGCACTATGAAAAAGAAGTTCGTGATTCCATCGCTTTTGGCGGCGGGATTTTGGGGAGGCGACACCGCGGCGAATACGCCGTCTGATCCTGTGTCCGACATTGCCAAGAAAAATACCGTCTTCGACAACCTCAAGAGCCAACACACCTATACGCTGGCAGCCCACCGTTCTCACTCAAGCCATAGATCGCATTCAAGTCATCGGTCTTCTTCCGGCGGGGGGTATTCTGCGCCGCGCAGCTCAGGTTCAACAATTTACAATCCGCCGGCTACGAACCGGAACACCACCAGCACGCCGCCAACATCTGTCTTGCCTAGTCCTCCAGCCGCCGCACCTAAAACACTTCCCGGAAATTCGGAGAAATTCAAAGCGATCGCAAGAAGGGTGCAATCCGGATTGATGGCGTATGGCTACTACAATGGCGCAATCGACGGCATCATCGGTTCGGAGTCGAAGGCGGCTCTGTCTCAATTTCAAAGCGACTATGGATTGCGGGTAACAGGTACGATTACGCCGGAGGTGCTCAATGCGTTTGGTATCGTCGCCGATTAGTTTTCTCGGAGGATGTATTCTGGGGTTGGCTGTTTCGTTCATCGCCCAGCCGATCTGGAAGTTGGGCGTTGAGAAAATGAACCAGGCCGAGTTTTCCGAACTTACCTTCAAGTGTGACAATGCCATGCGCAATCATCTGCTCGCCAAACAGCGGCTGGCGGCAACTCCCTCCAAGGCCAACGTGATGGACGTGAAGTCCGCCGAGGTCGGTCTCATCGACTGCCAGGACTACGACCTGATGCGAAAGTCTCTCATCCGGTGGGGACTGACGGAAAACGAACTGAGTGAAATGGCCCTGGTTGCGATTGAGGAAAAGGGAGCAGATCTGAGAGAGGTCGTTCGCATTCATGAAATCCGCTACTAGAATCTTTGTCGCCCTTTGGTTTCTGGGCGGGTCGATTTGCTCGGCGGAAGCGGACGACCTACGAATCCGTGTCCTCCGGGAGGCCGCGATCGAAAACGGACTGATCCCGGCGGCGGAAACGCATGTCGCGTCGCCGGAACCTCTCGTCGAAGTCGGCAAGAAGCTCTTCGAGAGCAGACTCCTTTCGCTGAGCGAGGATACCGCTTGTGCCTCTTGCCACCTTGATAAATTCGGGTCAACCGACGGGCTCCCTATTGCTATCGGCACGGAGGGGGAAGGGATAGGCGTCGAGCGGGTGATCAGAGGCGGCGATATCATTCCACGGAATGTCTTGCCCCTGTGGGGCCGCGGAGGCAAAGGGTTTGACGTTCTTTTCTGGGACGGGAAGGTGGAGCGAAAGGGGAGCGCCGTTCACAGCCAGTTCGGCGACGAAGCGCCCTCCGATGACCCGCTCATCGTCGCCGCACATTTGCCGCCCGTTGAAATTGGCGAAATGTTGATCGACAACAAGAGTACCCTGGAGCTTCAGACGGAAACCGTCGAAACAGCGAATTCGATTTTCGAGATCTTGATTGGGCGTGTTCGCGAAGATCCGGAACTCGGTGACGCGTTGGCTAAGGCCGCAAGTGCCTCCGTGGACGAACTCAAATTTTCAGATGCCGCAGAGGCGATCGCCGCCTTTATCCGAACAAACTTCAGGGTAAAGCCGACGCGGTTTCATGATTTCGTGTTTCGCGATGGATCTCTAACCCCCGAAGAAATCAAGGGAGGGTTGATATTCTATGGCAAGGGCAACTGTGTCGCCTGCCACAACGGGCCGTACTTCTCCGACCTGGGCTTTCACGCCATCGCAAGCCCTCAGGTGGGGTTCGGCAAAAATGGCTTTGGGGTCGATTACGGTCGTTTCAACGTGACCCTCGACGTGAACGACAAATACATTTTCCGGACGCCTTCGTTGTACAACGTGGGAAAAACGGCGCCATACATGCATTCCGGCTCAGTCGATGCGCTGTCGGATGCAATCCGGACCCACTATGATCCGCTGTTGTTCATCGATCCTGAAAGTATGACAGGCTTGGAGCGTGTCGATTTTTACGATCGAATGAAGGCTTGGTCGCACGAGCCGATAAGTGGCGTTGTTCTGGATGAAGACGAGGTCGCAGCAGTTGTGATGTTTCTAGCGACTCTGAGCTATGTGAGCGATCAAAAAGTTGAAGTCGTTGACTAAGTTGCCGCGTCGCTGATGTGTCGCCGCTAAATGCCCTCGATTTGAGTTAGAGTTTTCCGCGACGATTTTCCTGGCTGGGAAGGAGTGACTCTCGAAGCACCGATCACCGTTTCATAAGGCACGTTATGCGAATCCGGGCAGGGGAGTTTCTATTGCCTCCGTCTCGAGGAAGAACCGCATTTGTTACCAAGCTGGAGGAGGTCTGGGTTCTCAGGTCACTACGAAAATCCCAGATGTGTCAATGCGATTGAAATTCACTCATCGCTTGGAAATGAGTGTGCTCCTAGCAAAGTATGCCGCATACCTAAGGTGGTTTTATTTGGAAGTGAGCATTAAGGGTATATAATATCATGATTATAGATGATGAACGTGCGGCTCTAAGCACCAAACGCTGTGTGAACACATATGGCATCTCAAAAGGCCTATACATTGAGCACATGGACGAATTTGAGTGATCGATAGAAAATTCTGAGTGTTTTTAGGTGCTGATAGAGCGTCGTTCCGTTATCGCGCGTTGAACAACCAGCGCGTTAATATCTTGGGTGCCGGGGGGAACCGTGGGGCTGTACGAAAGGTGGTGCGACACCACACGAGAAGAGAATAAACGCAAGTACTACTGGACCTATGTCGAGAAAGCTGGCGGGCGTGACGAGATCCGCGATGCCTTGGCCGAGGCGATCCGCTCGCATTACGACAGGCTCGAGCGGATCGCTGAAGACGTGGATCGGCTGGGATACAAGGTTGCTGCTGAGATCCTCAGAGAGGCGATGCCTCAGACGTCCAAGGGCCGTTCGGGCGATCTCGGCGAAATTCTAGCGACCGAGCTCGTCGAGGAGGAGATCGGTTTGCGGGTTCCCGTACGCCGTCTTCGCTACAAGGACGGGCGCAACATGGCCATGCGTGGCGACGATTTTATCGGCGCCGGGTATGACGGCATGGGCGAGAAGCTTTGGCTCCTAAAAGGGGAAGCTAAGAGCAACAAGGTACTGGGAAAGTCAACGGTCACGAGCGCTCGCAAAGTACTCAACCGCGATAGCGGTCGCTGCACGCCGGACTCGTTGCTGTTCGTTGCCAACCGCTTGCTGGAGAGCAACGACCCGGACGACAACACACTGGGCCGCAACCTTCGCGACGAGGTTGGCCTCAAGTCTCTCCGCGCGGATCGCATCGACCATATGCTGTTCACTGTGTCGGGCAATGGGCCTCATGCTTCGTTGAAACAGGACCTCGAGGCGTCGGGCGCCAATCGAGACCAATATGTCGTGAATGTACACGTCGAAGATCACCAAGACTTCATCGCGGCCATGTACCAGGAGGCGGAAGACCTTGGAGACGATTGACGAACTGACCACGTTCCTCACGACCGCCACCGTCGACGGCGTACTCGGACGCCTCCTCTATCGCGGCGCAGCATGGTCACTGATGCGCGAAAACGGTGTACTGCCACCGAATGCGCCGCCACTCGGTGCGACAATAGAAACGGATCTTGCCGAACACGGCTTCGCCCTGCTTCGGGGCGCTATGGCCTTGCGCGCTCAGGCCGGCACCTCGGAACTGACCAGCAAGGCGTTCGAGCGCGCTGCCAATGCCTTCGAAGCCCTTGTTCGCAATGGCGATCCAGAGTCGCCTGATCGAGGCTTCCGCCGCACCATCGCTGCCGCAGCCTATCATCTTGCCGGCTTTTCAGCCGTCGCCTATTCGCTCTTCAACGAGACTGGGGGGGATCTCAACACCACGCCCGGTGAAACTGCGATCCAACATCTTATCCTGCGCGATCTCGGCCAATTGCGCGGCTTAGTTCGCGAGTGGCTGGATGACGAAGCTCACAAGGATGAGCAAATCGCCGAGACGCTACGGGGTGAAGAACCGGATGTCGATGAGGTTCTGTCGACCATCCTCAATACGACGATCTGCCGGGCGCTGGCGTATTTTGATTTTGCGCTTGAGACGGGCGAAACCGAGCCGATCGAGACAGCGAGGGCATTGCTCGACGCCGCGGTCAGTCTTGCAGACAATGCGGAGAATGTCCCCCTGTGGTGGATCTCGAACCTCTGTCGTCACCTTATCGATGACCTGTGGCAGCATTCCTTGCACGGAAATCTGCCGACCGAGCCACCGGAAGGAACGGAGGAAAGATACCCGGACCTGCGCAGGCTATTCATCTCATCGCTCTATGCTCGCAAGACATCCGAGGTGGAGTTGTGGCCATCGCAGCGCGAAGCAGCCCGGCGCTCCACCGACGTCACGGATGATCTGGTTGTAGCCTTACCGACCAGTGCGGGTAAGACGCGGGTAGCCGAGATTGCCGCGTTGATGACCCTGTCGTCGGCGCGCCGGGTACTGATCGTCACGCCGCTGCGCGCGCTGTCGGCACAAACAGAGCGATCCTTCCGAAAGACCTTCGCGCCCCTCGGCTTCAGTGTCTCCTCCCTTTATGGCGCGAGCGGTCTTTCGGCTGGTGATGAAGACGCATTGCGCACCCGCGAAATCATCATCGCGACGCCTGAGAAGCTCGATTTCGCACTGCGAAGCGACCCTTCGCTGATCGACGATGTCGGCCTCATCGTCCTCGACGAAGGCCACATGATCGGCCCGAGCGAACGTGAGATCCGTTATGAGACGCTGGTGCAGCGCCTGCTTCGGCGCACAGACGCTGCGCACCGCCGAATTGTCTGCCTTTCAGCAATCCTTCCCAGCGGCGATGAACTCGACGATCTCACCGCTTGGATACGTTCCGACGAGCCCGGCGATCCGGTGCTCTCAGACTGGCGTCCAACGCGACAAAGGTTTGGTGCGCTCACCTGGCGGGGTAGGGACGCACTCCTCCGTCTCGACCTCGACGACGACGGTCCGTTCCTTGACAAGTTCGTCCTGGAGAAACCGGCGCGAGGAAAAGAGAAGAATCCCTATCCACGCAAGAACTCGCATCTCACCTTGTTCGCGGCATGGGAGTTCGCTGGCCAGGGCAAAAGAACTCTGATCTTCTCCACCCAGGCGAATTGGGTTGAAAGTTACGGCAAGCAGGTCGTGGACCTCTGCAAGCGTGGCTATCTGGACACGTTGTTGGAGGATGAGGCGTCGATTGCCCGCGCCCTGGAAGTCGGCAAGGAGTGGCTCGGAGAAGAGCACCCCGCCGTCGCCTGCCTGAAAGCGGGCGTTGCCATCCACCACGGTCGGCTTCCGAGCCCGTTCCTGCGCGAGTTGGAAGCCCTGCTATCCGAGGGGGTCCTGAAGGTCATCGTTGCATCGCCGACGCTGTCACAGGGTCTCAATCTCAACGCCGCCGTCCTACTGGTGCCTGCCTTGTATCGAGCATCCGAGAAAATCAAAGGCGAGGAGTTTGCGAACGTCGCCGGGCGTGCGGGGCGCGCTTTCGTGGACGTCGAAGGTCTTATCGTCCACGTCATGTTCGACAAGATCAGGTGGCGAAAAAGAGAGTGGCGTAAGCTGGTTGCTTCCGCCAAAGCCCGTACGCTGAAGAGCGGTCTTATCCAAATCGTCGCGGAGATCCTTGAACGCCTGTCCCGTGAGGGTGTTCTGGAGCGCGATGATGCCTGGGAATATCTTGCCAATGCCCGCGAAGCCTGGAGATCGCCTGCGGAGGAAGCCGCAGTCGCCGAGCGCTTGGCGGCCGGTGCGGAGTACGACGCTGATGGCGATGATGATGAAGGCGACGATGACGAAGAGGAGACCATTGACGAGGAACCGCTTTCGCAAATCGTCGAACGCCTCGATGCGACTGTATTCGGACTGATCGAAGCGCTGGATTCCGACCGGGCCGATCTGCCGAAGCTCTTGGACGAGGCGCTCAAAGGGTCACTCTGGGCGCGCCAGATAGCCCGAGAAGACGAGGACATCGCGCCATTGCACAAGAAGGTGTTCGAGGCGCGCGCCGATCTCATATGGAAGATCACTACAACGCAGGCGCGGCGTGGACACTTCGCGATGGGTGTCGGGCTCGAGGCTGGCCTCGCCATTGATGCCATGGCGGACGAATTAGCCGAACTCCTTGATCGAGCCGACGCTGCTGCGCTGAGTGGCGAGGTCGACGAACTTGTCGACGCCCTCTGTGGTCTCGGGGAACGCTTGTTGTTCATGCGGCCTTTCATCCCCGACAAGACGAACGCGCTGCCGGCGAATTGGAAGGAAATCCTGCGCTGTTGGGTCTCTGGCGACGATGTCGCAAAGATCGGGCCTCAGAATATGCGGTCCGTCGAAGAAGCCTTCACCTATCGCTTGGTCTGGGCCTTGGAAGCCGTTCGGACTCGCCGCATGTCCCTCGGCTGGTCGCCAGAGATAGTGGCGGGGGGCGCTGCGGCTGCTGTCGAAACAGGCGTCCCGCAATTCATGATGTCGATGCTGATCCGCGCGGGTCTGCCATCACGGCGTGCAGCCATGGCGGCAATCGAGGATGCCGAGCCGGTCTTCGTCACGCCCGCGGAGATGCGGGCATGGCTTGAATCCGACGAGATCACGACCTACACCGATGCCGGTGATTGGCCGACCCCCGACACGGCTGCGTTATGGGCCCGGTTCCGAACCGAAGCCCTTAGCGGCGGTATCCAGAAATGGTCCGTCGAACACTACAAGCGCCTACTTGATACCGCGACTGCCCCGCCGGCCGGCCTCTACCGAATTATCACCGACGAAGGAGATGGGCTGACTTGGCTGGCGACGCCTGACTATCAATGGATTGCCGCATTCAAGAAGCCTGCGGTTGATCCCAAGCCCAGTCTTTTCTCAGGCCGGCTGCCAGGCAAAACCAGGCTAGTGGAAGCCTTGCGTGTTGGCCGCGGAAAGCTGAGCTGGCCAACAGCCGATGCGTGAAGGGAGACCGTAGCTTTGTTTCACAATTCGATCGGCGACCAGAAATGTACGCCCGTTACAATCGGAGCGTACGCTACTTGTCGCGACTTTCTCGCTGACGTCATGTGGGTGCAGAATGGAGCAGGACGTGGCAGATGACCTTCATGGGCTTCTCGCCGGACTTCTTCAGGTGATGACCCACGCCCAACTGAGTGAGGAGCCGCAGCGGATCGCGGAACTGACCGTGCCTTACCCGGAGGGTTTCTCGAAGCGGGAACGTATCGATCTGGCATTAGCGAATCTTACACAAGGGGAATTGGCGAGTATCGCGCTTAAATTCGCCGCCCATGGCGGAGACATTGCCCTCGATGAAGCGGGTCGCAAGGTACTCGAGGCCGACGACCCGCCTTTATCACGTATCACACGGCGAGACGTCGCGCGGGTCTTTGGAGATGATATTGCCGGCGAACGCAGCACTGTGGAGATCGTCGGACGCTATTTCCCGCTCTCCTCGCTTCTTGAAGATATTCTCGGAAGCCGTGGTCGAAGCCTGCGAGACAAAATTGCTCAGCATATGGATCGCAATCATGGCGACTGGTCGGTAGAATTTCTCTTTGGCGAAATTGGTGCATTTGACTGCTCCAGAGCTCGATTCGGAGCGCTGCTCGAAGAAGCTGTCCATCCCCTCTCTCGTTCCGGGGAGGAGCAGTTGCAGACGGTTGCTGCCCTCAACAAGGTCCTTGCACGCGATGGATACGAGCTAGCGCAGGAAGGCGAACTCTCCGGTCACCCAATCTTCGTTTTCCACCCTATCGTGCGTGGAGTTGGCGGTCGCCCCAAGAACTTGATCTTTGCCTCACGGGGACCAAAGCCGGAAATCGGTTTCGCCGACGCAATCAACAACGACATTGTCATACTATCTGGCGAAGACAGCTGCTTGGTCTACGACCGGCCGATCGGCTCGAACGGACTGCTCTGGTCCGAGCTTGTCGCGTGGTGGGGAGATGTAACGCCTAGGGGCAACGCATCTGATCTGGGGGCACGCCTTCAGGTATCCTTGGCCTCAGATGCAGAGCGCATGCTTTTCGCTACATACTTCAAAACCTATCGTCCCCAACTTGGAGACGCGCTGCCAGCACTGCTTCCGCAAGTCTATCTTCACTATGATCCTGCTGTGGTGAAAATGCTACGTCACCGCTTGCCTCTTCCGCGTCAGCGCATGGATTTTCTTCTGCTTCTTCCTAGCAGGCAGCGGATTGTAATTGAAGTAGATGGAAAGCACCATTTCTCGGAAGACGATCGCCCGTCCTTGAAAGTCTATGCGGACATGGTGTCGGCTGACCGTGAACTGCGGCTTGCCGGCTATGAAGTCTATCGGTTTGGAGCGAACGAGCTAGTTGGCCTCGATGCAGAAGCGAGGATCGTTGATTTTCTCGAAAAACTCTTTCGACTTCATCGCGTTGTGAAATGAATTTTTCTTCCGACTTTACATGGACCATCTCCGGTATGGTATGCCGAGTTAGGTAGCAAATGTGATGAAATGCTCAAAGTATTCTGCACATTGCTATTGTCTACTTTCATATCCTCGAGATCGCATCCAGATCGAGACAAGAAGGCAAGCAAGGGATCTGACGTCCGATAACGAAGACGTTTACGCTCGCCGACGGCAATCTGGACTAGGCTTTTAGGATCGAGCCAGGATAGCTTCGCACGATGGACGTAAATAATATTAAGCAACGCGTGTTAGAGGCGCTTGGGCCAGTCAAGCCGGCTGGCCCCGAAACAATAGCCTCCAAGGACTTTCTATTTACCGCAGAGAGGACAGTCGCAAGTGGCGACCTTCCGCCCTACTATCTTGTCTATTTCCTGCTCGCCGACCTCGTTGGATTCAAAAACCTGGGAATGTTTGAGAAGGTTTCGTGGTCGATCCCGCTAGACTACAAAGGCCGCGCGATGGTTGTCGAGCACCGCAAGTTCGGGCTCGGTATATTCACCTCCGGCACCAAGGAAGACAAAGCAGCCGCTGCCGATATAGCACGTAGACTCAAGAAAGCAGTCCGGGTTGCGCAACCGTATTTCGACTGGCGCGCAGAGGAGGCGTCTAAGCATTCTCACCTCAATGTTCTAAATCATGCTGTCTCTCTGCTTGAGCGATATGAATTCTTTTTAGGAATGTACGAGCAAAAGCGCGAAGAAGCTGAACGCCGTAAGGACGAGAGGATCAGGACCGAATTGAGTCCAACGTCATGGACGGTCCAAATGCCGTCCGTTCATTTGCGCCGCGAGGCAAAGTGGTGCGCTCTTGCTACCATCGAGAGTTTTTTTAGCTGGACCGAGCACGTCTTCATTCTGGTAGCAATTCTCCAGGGGAAGATCGTGACAGGCGAAGACGTTGCCCGGCTGGCCGCAGCTGAATGGGACACGAAGTTCAAAGCTATTTTCGACATTACAGAGGGTGAGACGAAGCGTTTTTACGACGACTTGAAATTGGTACGCGCTCAACTCCGAAACGTGGTGGCACATGGAGCGTTCGGCAAGAACGGCGAGGCGATGCAGTTCCATAGCAGTGCGGGGGCAGTCCCACTACTTTTACCCTACAATCGGCACGCTCGCTTCAAGTTTGGCCACGGCATTACCTTTGTGGACCACGAGGCCATCGAACTCCTGCGGGCCTTCATCAACCATCTTTGGTCTGGTCCCCGCGCACCCGCAAAGGTCTATCTACAGGAATGGGCTCTTCCTTTGATCCTCAGCATGGCAAGCAGCGGCGAGTACGCCTCAGCCATGGTGTCGGTGGAAGAGATGAATCTATTTGCCCGCCATCTGGCTGATGAGATGGATCGTAGCGCTAATATGGATTTCTAAGCACAATTCATATTAGCGAATGTAAGAAAAGCCGAACCTCTATTGTGACCATTTTCTCGTTAATATGCGCTGAATAGGAGCGGTCCGCTTACGCCCTCAAAGCCGGCATCATCCCCAAACAAAGAAAACCCGCCCGATCGTTTCCGATGGGCGGGTTTCTCGTTTCAGGGCCGTTTGAGGCGTTTATTGGACGTCTTGTGCCACTCGGGACAACAACAAAGCATCAGGTTGTCCCCTTAGCCAGCGTCGCGTAGTGCCGCAGTCTTTGCATTTCACCCATCTTCCATTCCGCACCAACCCTAGGGCTTTCCTCGGGTTGGTACAAAACATTGGGTGCTATGAACAAAACTTTGGTCCTCTCACCAAGAAGCCTGTTGATCGTCAGCTGCAGCCGCTGGTGGAGCCGCAGGTGTCGCACTTCAGGCAGGTGCCGTTGCGCACCATGGTGAAGTTGCCGCATTCCGAGCAGCTCTCGCCTTCGTAACCTTTCATCCGGGCCTGAGCGATCTGCTGAGCCGCGGTTTTCACCTGTGGGGCAGGGGCCGAGGTCACTTCGACAGCGGCAGCTGCTTCCGAGCCGCGGGCGAAAGCCGTTGCGACGGCGGAGGTCTGGGCGGCGATTGTTGTGCCCAGTTCCACTTTCACCGCTTCGGTGATCTCGCCGGAAGGCTCGTTGCCGGCGACGAGACGGAAACGCTCGGTCTGGCCGCGGACGAGGCCGTGCGAAACCACACCGCCGGAGCTGCCCTTGTCCATGGTCTTGACCGCGCCCGCGCTGACCGGGCCGCTGAAGGCTTCCGGCGGGACGTGGGCAAGGTCGTGACGACCGAGATAGGATACTGCCAGTTCGCGGAACACGTAGTCGAGGATCGACGTGGCGTTCTTGATCGCATCGTTGCCCTGGACCATGCCGGCCGGTTCGAACTTGGTGAAGGTGAACGCGTCGACATATTCCTCGAGCGGCACACCGTATTGCAGACCAAGCGAAACCGAGATCGCGAAGTTGTTGATGAATGCCCGGAGAGCCGAACCTTCCTTGTTCATGTCGAGGAAGATTTCGCCAAGGCGGCCATCGTCATATTCGCCGGTGCGCAGGAAGATGGTGTGACCACCGATCTTTGCCTTCTGGGTGTAGCCCTTGCGGCGGGTCGGCAGTTTTTCCTGTTCGCGGACAACGCGTTCGACGATCCGCTCGACGATGCGTTCGGCAACCACTTCGGCCTTTGCAGCCATCGGCTTGGCGGCCAGAGCCTCGAGGGCCTCGTCCTCGTCTTCGTCCTCATCGGCCAGTAGCTGGGCGTTGAGCGGCTGGGACAGTTTGGAACCGTCGCGGTAAAGGGCATTCGCCTTGAGCGCGAGTTTCCAGGACAGCATGTAGGCTTCCTTGCAGTCCTCCACCGTCGCATCGTTCGGCATGTTGATCGTCTTGGAGATCGCGCCGGAGATGAACGGCTGGGCCGCTGCCATCATGCGGATGTGGCTTTCCACCGACAGGAAGCGTTTGCCGATACGGCCGCACGGGTTGGCGCAGTCGAAGACCGGATAATGCTCTTCCTTCAGGAAGGGTGCACCTTCCAGGGTCATCGCACCGCACACGTGGGTGTTGGCGGCTTCGATGTCAGCCTTGGAGTAGCCGAGGAAGGTCAGGAGATCGAATTCCGGATCTTCCAGCTGCTCGTCGGTAACGCCGAGGGCCTTCATCTGCTCGTCGCCGAGGGTCCAGCGGTTGAAGACGAACTTGATGTCAAAGGCCGACTTCATGCCGTCTTTCAGCTTGGTCAGGCTCTCGTCGGTGAAGCCCTTGGTCTTCAGCGCGGACGGGTTGACGCCCGGTGCCTGATCGATGGAGCCATGGCCAACGGCGTAGGCTTCGATCTCGCCAATCTCGCTTTCAGTGTAACCGAGCTTGCGCAGGGCTTCAGGAACAGCGCGGTTGATGATCTTGAAGTAGCCACCGCCGGCCAGCTTCTTGAACTTCACAAGCGCAAAGTCAGGCTCGATACCGGTGGTGTCGCAGTCCATGACCAGACCGATGGTGCCGGTCGGGGCAATAACGGTGGACTGGGCGTTGCGGTAGCCGTTCTTCTCACCAAGCTCAAGGGCACGATCCCAGGCCTTCTTGGCCCGCTCGACGATCACCTGATCCGGGCAGGAAACATGGTCAAGAGCAACCGGAGCCGTGTTGAGGCCTTCGTAGCCGTCCGCTTCGCCGTAGGCGGCGCGGCGGTGGTTGCGCATGACACGCAGCATGTGGCTTGCGTTTTTCTTGTAGCCCGGGAAGGCGCCGAGTTCGCCAGCCATTTCAGCGGAAGTGGCATAGGCAACACCGGTCATGACCGCGGTGAGGGCGCCGCAAAGTGCACGGCCTTCGTCGCTGTCGTACGGAATGCCGGAGGTCATCAGCAGGCCGCCGATGTTGGCATAGCCGAGACCGAGGGTGCGGAACTTGTAGGACAGTTCTGCAATTTCCTTGGACGGGAACTGAGCCATCAGCACCGAGACTTCCAGAACGATGGTCCACAGGCGGACGGCATGTTCGTAGTTGTCGATGTCGAAGGACCGGTCTTCCCGGCGGAACTGCATCAGGTTCAGGGACGCCAGGTTACAGGCCGTGTCGTCCAGGAACATGTATTCCGAGCATGGGTTGGAGGCGCGGATTTCCCCATCGGCAAGGCAGGTGTGCCAGTCGTTGATCGTGGTGTGGTACTGCAGGCCCGGATCAGCGGAAGCCCAGGCGGCATAGCCGATCTGTTCCCAAAGTTCCTTGGCCTTGACGGTCTTCAGAACGTCGCCGGAGCGGCGGGCGGTCAGGTCCCAGGTGCTGTCGTCAACAACGGCGTTCAGGAAGCCGTCGGTCACACGCACCGAGTTGTTGGAGTTCTGTCCGGCAACCGTCAGATAGGCTTCGGAATCCCAGTCCGTGTTGAACGTCGGGAATTCGATCTTGGTGAAGCCCTGCTTTGCAAACTGGATGACGCGCTGGATGTAGTTTTCCGGCACCATCATTTTCTTGGCAGCACGGATTTCACGCTTCAGGGCCGGGTTCTTGGCCGGGTCGAAGCAGTCGCCGTTGTCCGCCTCGCAGTTGACGCAGGCGCGCATGATTGCGCCGAGGTGCTTCTGGCAGATCTTGGAGCCTGTGACGAGCGCGGCCACCTTCTGCTCTTCCTTGACCTTCCAGTTGATGTATTCCTCGATATCCGGATGGTCGACATCGACAACCACCATCTTGGCCGCGCGGCGGGTGGTGCCGCCGGACTTGATCGCGCCGGCTGCCCGGTCACCGATCTTCAGGAAGCTCATCAGGCCGGAGGACTTTCCACCACCGGACAGGCGCTCGCCTTCTGCACGCACGTGGGAGAAGTTGGAGCCGGTGCCAGAGCCGTATTTGAACAGGCGCGCTTCGCGGACCCAAAGGTCCATGATGCCGCCTTCGTTCACCAGGTCGTCGCCGACGGACTGGATGAAGCAGGCATGCGGCTGCGGATGCTCATAGGCGCTCTTGGACTTGACGAGCTTGCCGGTCTGGAAGTCGACATAGAAGTGACCCTGGCCCGGGCCATCGATGCCGTAGGCCCAATGCAGGCCGGTGTTGAACCACTGCGGAGAGTTCGGCGCCACCTTCTGGGTCGCCAGCATGTAACGCAGTTCGTCGTAGAAGGCCTGAGCGTCGGCTTCCTTGTCGAAATAGCCGCCCTTCCAGCCCCAGTAGGTCCAGGTGCCGGCTAGACGATCAAAGACCTGACGGCCGTCAATTTCAGAGCCGTAGCGCTCGTCCTCTGGCAGGTCTGCCAGTGCGGCCTCATCGGCCTCATGGCGCCACAGCCAGGACGGAACGGTGTTTTCTTCTACGGCCTTCAGCTTGGCGGGCACGCCGGCCTTGCGGAAATACTTCTGAGCCAGAATGTCGGACGCGACCTGTGAAAACTGGGTCGGGACCTGAATGTTCTCCAGACGGAACACGATGGATCCATCAGGATTCCGGATTTCGCTGGTAGCGTTCCGGAATTCTACGCTGGCGTAAGGCGATTGACCTTCCTTGGTGTAGCGCCGCTCGATCCGCATCTTCTCAAGTCCCCTTTTAGATTACAGCCGGTTCCCCCGAACCGGGCTTGACCGCATTGCATCCGAACTGGCGTGGCCGCCTGCCTCTGTTCTCGAATGCCGCCCTGCAAGTTACAGGCTTCGAGCCTGTATGTAGCGTATCTTGTGTTTCTATCCACTATATATAGTGGTCATCAACAGGTTTGTCACGACATGCGCCTTGAAGTCGGCACAACAAAACCCGTCTCCCGGCTTTGGGGTCAAAGACCTGGAGCGGTACTCTTGGATACTGATGGTTTTGGATGACCGGAGCGCCCGGATAGGCACCCGACTACGCACATCGCAATGATGAGAAACTAATGTAAACGAATTCTTAAGGTCAAGGACCGAGTGACAACAGCTAGTGCCTGGATTGTGGGCAAACGCAAAATCTTGTGTGGTCGTGTGGGTAATGGGGAACGGAGCGGGGACAGCGTTTTAGCAAGGGATTTAGCGCTTGCTTTCCCGGCGAAGGAGTGCCCGCCAGGAAGGCACAAGACCCTGTGGATGACGATAGACCGCATTTTATGAAAATTTGAAGAAAATGGGGGTGATCGATTTCAACCGGGTTTAAGCCGGGTCTGGTTTCATGATGGCGGGATAGGGAAAAAGGTCCGCAATTCATGAAACATCACGCCGCATTCGGACTAGCGATGGAGGACATCGATGCTGTCGTCGTCGAGGACAGCAAGCCGATGCAGACGATTCTCCGGTCGATATTGCTCAGCTTCAAGGTTGCGCGCGTGCGGGTGTTCGATTCGGTCGACGAAGCGCTCGAGGCAAGTCTCGCCGAACCACCCAACGTGATTCTCACGGACTGGCGCATGGCGCCGACATCTGGCTACCAGTTCCTGCGTCTGGTGCGGCATCGCCACATGGAGCCGCTTTGTTATGTGCCGATTCTCTTCATTACGGCACATGGCACGCGGCCGCTGGTCGACAAGGCCTTGCGGGCAGGTGCGCACCATGTGCTGGTCAAGCCGGTTTCGCCGTCGACGCTTTTCAAGCGCCTCAAGTGGCTTCTTGCAGACGACCGGCCGATGATCCTGGAGAACTCCGGCTTCTACAATATCTATGGCATTCAAAAGGCCATGGATGAACAGGCGGAAAAGATGCAGTCGCTTGCCGGAGCCCGGCTGCACCACCGCGTTGCCACGCAAAAGCGTGCGGAAGTGGAAGGAGCCGTTGAGGCGGCATTCGACACCAAGGAAGAAGAGCCGGAAAAGGTCTTCGCCGGTGTGAAGAAGGAAGCGCCTCCCAAACAGCATTCCGCCGCTGCCAAACATATCCGCAATGCCGGCTTTGCACCCTTCAAGGGTTTGAAACTTCACTGAAGCAGTCTGTTTGTGACCACCTGGGTGCGGTGTGCACCGGGCGTGACTGCGGCAATCGGCCCGCAGGCGCAAAATCCCGTTCTTTTCTGGCTGCCAACTCTGGACAGATGCGGCCGTTGTCGCCATAGTCCGCGAAATTCCGTCCTGTCATGTTGGCGGGGCAACGGATGTTTCCGACTTGCAATCAAGGGACCTTCAAAGGGCCATGAAAACTCTGCTGCTAGAATTGTTCACCTGGTGGAACAGCCAGACAATGGGCACCCGCTTCTTCACGTGGCGCAAGGGTGAGTTTGTCGGTGAGGATGAGTTCGGTAACAAGTACTACAAGGAACGCGCAGGCAAGAAGCGCTGGGTGATCTATAACGGTCTTGCCGAAGCCTCTGCCATTCCCGCGGGCTGGCACGGCTGGATGCATCACCGCGTTGACACGCCGCCGTCCGAAGAAACCTATCACGCCAAACATTGGCAGCAGGGTCACAAGGCCAATCCGACGGGCACTCCGGCCGCTTACCGGCCGCACGGTTCCATCCTGACCCCGGAAAAACGCCCGGATGTGACCGGCGATTATGAAGCCTGGACCCCGGGCAGCTGATAACCGCGCATTGCGAAAATCAGGAATGAAATAGCCCCGCAATTGCGGGGCTTTTTTGTTCGTCCATTCTTTTTGGGGAGCCATGACTTTGCCAAGAGGATCTGACTGTCAGGTCTTGTGTACGGGCTAGATGGTTGTCGATGACGCAGCGAAAATTGCAGGGTTGCACCCTGCGATGGCGATCGGTTAACCCGTGAGGCCATTGAAACGTGAAGGGTCACAAATCGCGTGACACCTGAGCGCAAAACTAACGCTCGTACCAACTATCGAGCACTGCCAAAACCTCCTCACCACTGGCTTGAGGTGACAGGGCGTAGAAATCGGTTTCCAGCTTCAGAGCTTCGCTGAGCAGCTCGTTATAGGCAGCTTGAGGAACTTCCTCGGTGCCGAACTTGCTGAGGTGCTCGGTTACGAACTGAGTATCGAGCAGGGAATAGCCGCCGACGATCAGCCGGGCAACCAGATGTGCTAGGCACACCTTGGAAGCGTCGGTGCGGAAGGTGAACATGCTCTCGCCGAAAAAGGCGCCGTTCAGGCTGACGCCGTAAAGCCCCCCGACAAGTTCGCCGTCCTGCCAGGCTTCAATGGTGTGGCAATAACCCATGTCGAAAAGCTCGCCGTAGAGGCGCCTGATCTCCCGGTTGATCCAGGTCTTCTGGCGTCCGGGCATGGGCTCGGCACAGCCATCGATAACACCCTGAAAATCCGTGCTGACCCGCACCTCGAACACGTCGTTGCGAATCGTCCGGCGCAGGCGGCGAGGCAGGTGAAAGTTGTTGAGGGGAAGGATGCCGCGACGCTCTGGCTCCAGCCAGAAGAGGCCAGGATCGTCGGCAGATTCTGCCATCGGAAACAGGCCGCAGGCATAGGCTTTCAACAGCACCTGCGGTGTGATTTCCATGATGATGTCGTCTTTGTAACCAGCCATGAGGCCTCACTTACCAGACGGGATGGGCAGATCAGCAGGTGTCGACTTGAGCACCCAAAATCTGATCGACCTGAGTGCCGGAGCACCTCATGCGCATTCCTTGGAACACGCGATGCTCCCGGCACTCGTCCCAGGATCCGGTCAGCTGGACTTCTTCGCCAGATATTGTTCCAGCCAGTGGATGTCGTACTGACCGTTCGCTATGTCCTGATTTTCCACCAGATCGCGGAAAAGCGGAATAGTCGACTTGATTTCGTCAACCACAAATTCGTCCAGGCAACGACGCAGACGCATCATGCATTCCACGCGGTTACGGCCATGAACGATCAGCTTGCCGATCAGACTGTCATAATAAGGCGGGATCTTGTAGCCCTGATAAACACCGCTGTCGACGCGTACACCCAGACCGCCCGGCGGGTGGTAATAGGTGATTGTGCCCGGTGACGGCGTGAAGTTGACCGGATCTTCCGCGTTGATGCGGCATTCGATGGCGTGGCCTTCGAACGTGATGTCGTCCTGGGTCATATCCAGCGATCCACCTGCGGCGATGCGGATCTGCTCGTTGACGAGGTCGATGCCGGTGATCATCTCCGTAACAGGGTGTTCAACCTGCAGTCGGGTGTTCATTTCAATGAAATAGAACTCGCCGTTCTCATAGAGGAATTCCACCGTGCCGACGCCGCGATACTTCAGCTTGCGCATGGCAGCAGCGACGATCTCGCCGATTTCCTTGCGCTGGCTGGCATTGAGGCTCGGGGAGGGAGCTTCTTCGAGCACCTTCTGGTGGCGGCGCTGCAGCGAGCAGTCACGTTCACCGAGGTGAACCGCATTGCCCTTGCCATCGCCCAGAACCTGGATCTCGATATGCCGAGGCTTGCCGAGATATTTTTCCATGTAGAGTGCGTCGTCGCCGAAGGCAGCCTTTGCTTCGGAACGTGCCGTGGACAGGGCAGTATCAAGCTCGGCTTCGGTACGGGCAACCTTCATGCCGCGGCCACCGCCACCTGCAGCTGCCTTTACCAGAACCGGGTAGCCGATCTCGCGGGCGATCGCGTGGGCGTCGTCACCAGCCGTCACGGCACCGTCGGAGCCAGGAACAACCGGGATGCCGAGGTCCTTGGCCGTCTGCTTGGCCTGGATCTTGTCACCCATGATGCGAATGTGTTCAGCGGTCGGGCCGATGAATTCGATATCGTGTGCTTCAAGGATTTCCGCGAAACGGGCGTTTTCCGACAGGAAGCCGTAACCCGGGTGGACGGCATCCGCTCCGGTGATTTCACAAGCCGCAAGAAGCTGCGGGATGTTCAGGTAGCTGTCGCGCGCGGCAGGCGGACCAATGCAAACGCTTTCGTCTGCCAGGCGCACATGCATCGCATCTGCATCAGCGGTGGAGTGAACCGCAACGGTGGAGATGCCGAGCTCTTTACAGGCGCGCAGGATGCGCAGGGCGATCTCGCCGCGGTTGGCAATGAGAATCTTGGAGAACATGGCCACAACGGCTCCTTATTCGACGATAATAAGCGGTTCGCCGAATTCCACCGGCTGAGCGTCGTCCACAAGGATCTGCTTGACGGTGCCCGCCTTGGTGGCAGGAATGTGGTTCATGGTTTTCATGGCTTCGATGATCAGGATCGTCTGACCTTCCACCACCTTGTCGCCAACCTGAATGAAGGCCGGTGCGCCCGGTTCGGCGGCGAGATAGGCCGTGCCGACCATTGGCGAGGTTACGGTCGTGCCGGCGTGGGCCGGTTCGGCGGCAGGCCCTGCCGCTGCCGGGGAAGCCGCTGCGGCCGGTGCTGTCGGTGCGGCCATCGGTGCTGCAACGTTTACCGGCGCGCTGATCGTCATCTGACGGGCCACGCGAATGCGCGTGTCACCCTGTTCCAGTTCGATTTCCGAGAGATTTGTCTCATCCAGGAGAACGGCGAGGTCCCGGATCAGGGCCGTGTCGAATTTCTTGTTATCATTACGCATCATGTTTGGCTCTCATACTCGGTCCGCAAGACGCGCAGCTGGCCGGCTCGCCGGGCGACCGCTCCATACCGGGATGGGGTCAGACCCGAAATATCCAGCCCTGCAACTCGATCAGGGTCCGTAAGGCCGGGGCCGCAACCACGCTCTTGCTCCGCCGTTGTTGGGCGGACAAAGATCTTCGGCCCGTCTCTTCCTGGAGGCGAGCCACGCTTCTTATAGGGATTCAATTGGAACAGGAAAACCCCCGATTTCTCACTGACATGAGGAATGGGGGTTTCCAACAGGCAAGTGAACGCCGAAACACTGTTTCGGCTCACAGGTTCAGCAAGTGGTCTGGCCGCAATTCTGCAGCGCGTCGAGCTTCTGGCTCAGTTCCTCATAACCGACCGCGCCCATGACCACGTCGTTGCCGACCACATAGGACGGAGTGCCGGTCAAGCCGAGACGGTTGGCCAGGGAGTAGACTTCTTCAATCGTTTGGCCGGCTTCGTCGGTTTTCATGGACGCCAGGAGATCGTCTTCCGAAATGCCGACGGACGTCGCTGCGGCGAGGGCGCTGGCCCGGTTCGCCTGGCCGCGGCTCAGCAGCAGTTTTTCATGGAATTCGCCGTATTTCTCTGGCGCCACAGAGTTGACCGCGACAGCCACCTGGGCTGCTTCGACAGAGCCCTGGCCGAGAACCGGGAATTCCTTCAGGACGACTTTAAGGTCGGGGTTTTCATCGATCAGCTTGACCATGTCGCCGTGCGCGCGCTTGCAGTAGCCGCAATTATAATCGAAGAACTCGACCAGGGTGACAGACCCTTCCGGATTGCCCAGCACCACCTGCCGCGACGAATTGAAAAGAACGTCGGCGCTTTCGTTGAGGGCTTCTACGCGCGCAACTTCTGCAGCTTCCTTTTCACGGCGATCGAGTTCGGTCAGCGCTTCGGCAATCACTTCAGGATGCTCAAGCAGGTATTCCCGCACGATTTTTTCAATCTCACCGCGGTTCAGATCCTGAGCGGCAACCGGGCCAGCCAGCAGGGTAAGTGCAAGCGCGCAAGCCGACAGGACGCGCAGCAGCATCGGCGGGCAGAGCGACCCGGTCTTCAGGATCTGGATCTTCGGGGAAGTGTCGGTCATTCAAGGCTCCTCAGGTAACCGTCTTTCGTTCGAACGGCACCCATATGTGTCTGAGATATCAGCGGCGGTTGTTAGGCAGATTAGGTGGGTTGTACGCTACAATGTCGTCCGCTTGAAGCCATGCCGGCGTTCCTCTCTTCAAACTTTTTTGAGCACGCGCCGCGTAGCGTTTCGCAGCCTGGAAATCGCCACTCACCATCAGGCCTTTCGCTGTTGCCAAATCAGCTTCTGCACGCTCGCCCTGGCGGCCGTGCGCAATGGCCAGCTGACTGTAGGCAACGCCCGAGTTCTGGTCCCGCTGGATCGCCTCCTTCAAGATGCGTTCTGCCTCCGGCAGATTGGACTTGTCGTTCGAAGCAACCAGCGCATACCCGAGCCAGGTGAGGAACTGCGGTTCGGTTGGTTTGAACGACAGAGCCTTGCGGAAGGGAACGATCGCGCCTTTGGGATCGCCACCTTCGATCAGGGCCTGCCCCTTGAGCTCGTAATAATAGGGGTTGTTCGGCTGCGTGCGGATCAGGGCGTCTATCTCCTTGACCGCGCCTTTTCCCCGGCTCTTCATTGCGGCAATAGCGCGTGCGTATTGTGCCTGGGGGCTTTTGTCGCTGCGCGGATAGGCTCGCAACGTGGCGGACGGATGGCTGGTGAAGGCGAACAGTTTGGCCCGCACCATGTCGTGCCTGTATTGCAGTACATAGTCTTCCGGCTGGTTGAAGTATTTCGATTTCTGCGCGTCGGTCGCCAGACTGTTGTAGCGGTCCTGTGCCATCGGGTGGCTCTGGGCATAAGGGTCGGCGTATTTGCGGGTGAACATCTGCTGTTCCGACATGCGCTCGAAGGTCTTCAGCAGGCCGCGCGGACTTTGTCCGGTGGCACTCAGGTATTTGAGTGCGGCCCGGTCGGCTGCGGCTTCTTCGCCGCGCTGATAGGACAGGAACGACCGCTGGCCGACGGATCCCGAGCCCATGATCACAGCGCCACCGCCCGAAGCAACCTCACCGGACCCGGAGGCCGCACCGGCTGCCGCGGCCCCCGCACCGAGAATCATGCCGATGACAGAGATGATCTGGGCATTGGCGGCAGCGGCACGCAGGCGCACGAGATGACGACCGGCGATGTGGCCCGATTCATGGGCAATCACGCCAATCACTTCACCGGGTGTTTCCGATTCCATGATGACACCGATGTTGATGAACATCCTGCGGCTGTCGGGAACGAAAGCGTTGAAGCTCTTGTCGTTGACCAGAATGATTTCCGGCTCTGAATTGGAAATGCCGGCAGCCTTGAAGATCGGCGTCGCATAGTCCTTCAGAAGATGTTCCGTTTCTGCATCGCGCACGAGCGGCAGGCTGCGCCCCTGTGCCATCGCTGGTACCGAAACAAGAGGCAGGGCGAGGGCGCTTGCACAGGCAAGTGCGACCGCTTTACGCGCAAGGCTGCGAGGAAAATCGATTTTCAAAATGGCGGAACCAGGCACAGGTGCAAAACTCCAATCCGGACCGGAACGCTTTCCAGGCTCATCTTTGCTCAGATGTTATCCTGGGACATGGATGTGTGGCGAAGGTATGGAGGTGTGCGATGCGGGTCAAGGAAGCCGGCATGACAAAAAGGTAAGGTGCCGGGCCGTTGTCGTTCCGGAACAGCCCAGAAGTTGCAACTGGCCGCACGCGTTGCATCGGATGGAAAAATCCGCGATAGGGTGAAGCCAGTTTCTCAGCCGGATTTTCAGGACACATGAACCAGCCTCTTTTTCAGCCGTCTCGCCGCAGTGACGTTGCCCCCTTCATCGCAATGGATGTTCTTGCCGAAGCGGCACGTCTGGAAGCGCAAGGGCGCAAGACCATTCATATGGAAGTCGGGCAGCCATCGGCCCCGGCGCCCAAGGCTGCGTTGGATATGGCGAGAAAAGCTCTGGATCATGGTCGTCTCGGCTACACCGAAGCGCTTGGCATCCGACCGTTGCGCGAGGCATTGGCTGCGCATTATCGAACGGCCTATGGCGTCGACGTGCCTGTCGAGCGGATCATGGCAACCACGGGCTCATCCGCCGGTTTCAATCTCGCCTTCCTTGCCGCGTTTGATCCCGGGGACCGAATTGTCCTGACGGCACCTGGTTATCCGGCCTATCGCAACATCCTGAAAGCCCTTGGTCTCGTTGCGGTCGAGATCGAAGTCGGGGAGGAAACCCGGTGGAGCCTGACGCCAGCGCATCTGGAAGAGGCTCAAAAAGAAGGTCCTGTGAAAGGCGTCTTGGTTGCCAGTCCGGCCAATCCGACCGGAACGATGATGACGGCCGATGCGCTGGAAGACCTGATCCGCTATTGCGATGAGGCGGGCATATGGTTCATCTCGGATGAGATCTACCATGGGCTTTGCTACGACGGTGAAGAGAAGACCGCGCTGGAAACATCGCAGAATGTCATTATCGTCAACAGTTTCTCGAAATACTATTGCATGACAGGCTGGCGCATTGGCTGGCTGGTGTTGCCGGAACAACTGGTGCGCCCAACAGAACGGATTGCCCAGAGCCTCTATATTTCTCCGCCGGAGCTGTCCCAGATCGCTGCGAGAGCAGCACTCAACTCGGTTCAGGAACTGGAAGCGGTCAAGGCAGGGTATGCTGCCAACCGCGCCTTGCTTCTCGACGGGTTGCCGAAAATCGGTCTCGACAAGCTGTTGCCGGTAGATGGGGCCTTTTACATCTATGCGGATATAAGCCGGTTCAGCTCGGACAGTCTCGATTTCGCCAGGCGTATGCTGCACGAGGCAGGTGTCGCGGCAACGCCCGGTGTCGATTTCGATCCCGTGCACGGTCATGAGTTCTTGCGCTTTTCCTTTGCAGGTGCGCATGACGATATGAAGTTGGCGCTTGAGAAGCTCAGGGGTTTTCTCAAAGCAGTCTGATCATCGATCGCATCGGACAAAAAAAGGCGGCACACTGGCCGCCTTTTCCATTTCAAAGCTGGTTGATGTTACCGGTTCAGAAGAACGACCGGCCACGCTGCCACCAGCCGCCGCGTTTCGGCTTGTCTTCCTTGTCGTCGTCTCCAGATGTTTCGCTGGTTACGACAGGCTCGGCCGGCGCCTTGCGCGCGGGTGCTTCTTCTTCGGCATCGGCTTCGCTGGCAATCGGCTGTTCGGAAGTCGGCGTTTCGACCACGATGGTGTCAGCTTCAGCCATCACCGGTGTCTCATCTGCCGCATCGGCCTCTACAGGAACGACGGCACCGTCCTGCTGCGCAGTTTCTTCCGCAGGGCTTTCGCCACTAGCATCCGAAACCGTGTTGCGATCGACGGCCTTTGCCTCATCGGCCTGGGCACCATCCTGTGATGCGGCACCCGCAGCTTCTGTTTCCTGACCGCTTTCGGCGACGGCTACGGCTTCAGAACCGGTCTGATCGTCCTGCTGTTCTTCAGAGGAAGCGGCTTCCCGAGTTTCGTCATTGGTCTCGCCGTCGTTTTCAGCGCCACCTTCTGCCTGCATATCGTCACCGTTGCGACGGCCGCGGCGACCACCACGGCGTCCCCGGCGGCGCTTGCGACGCGGTTCATTGTCACCGTCCTCATCACCACCGGAACGGGCTTCCTGCGGCTGCTCGTCATCGCCATCGGCATCGTCTGCCTCGGCGTTGACCTGGCGCGATTCGCCATCGTCCTGCTGGTTGTCGGAACCACCCCTCCGGCGCTTGCGCCGGCGGCGCCGGCGGCGACCGTCATTGTCGTCTTCCTGAGCGAATTCCTCGATGTCCGGCTGTTCGGTGTCTTCGTCGATGATCTCGATCGTATCCGGCTGGACAATCGCAGGAACGGGCATCGGCACACGGTCGCGATCGACCGGTGCACCGCGCTCCAGAACGTAGAGCTGGCCGTTGACCATGTCGTCCGCATGCACTTCGACATCGATGGCGAAGCGGGTTTCCAGATCGACCAGGTTCGAACGTTTCTGGTTGAGGATATAGAGCGCTACCTGCGTAGTGGTGCGAATGATCAGGTTGTGGGACGCGCCTTTCAGAAGGTTGTCCTCAACCGAACGCAGCACGTGCAGGGCAACGGATTCCACAGACCGGATCATGCCGGTGCCCTGGCAATGCGGGCAAGGCGTGGTCGAGCTTTCCAGAACGCCGGTGCGGATGCGCTGACGCGACATTTCCAGCAGGCCGAAGTGCGAGATCCGGCCAACCTGAATGCGGGCGCGGTCGTTCTTCAGACAATCCTTCAGCTTGCGTTCGACCGACCGATTGTTCTTCGACTCTTCCATGTCGATGAAGTCGATGACGATCAGGCCGGCAAGATCGCGCAGGCGCAGCTGTCGGGTCACTTCTTCCGCCGCTTCCAGATTCGTCTGGAGCGCGGTGTCCTCGATATTGTGTTCGCGGGTTGACTTGCCGGAGTTCACGTCGATCGAGACCAGAGATTCTGTCTGGTTGATGACGATATATCCACCGGACTTCAGCGTTACCTGCGGCGAGAACATTGCATCGAGCTGCGGTTCGACACCGTAGCGGATAAACAGCGGCGAGGGGTCGCGGTAGGGCTGGACGTTCTTCGCATGGCTCGGCATGAGCATGCGCATGAAGTCCTTGGCCTCGCGGTAGCCTTCTTCGCCCGCAACCAGGACCTCGTTGATGTCCTTGTTGTAGAGGTCGCGGATCGATCGCTTGACCAGACTGCCTTCCTCATAGACGAGGCTTGGAGCACTGGATTTCAAGGTCAGCTCGCGAACGTTTTCCCAAAGCCGCATCAGGTATTCGAAGTCGCGCTTGATCTCGGCCTTCGTCCGGCTTGCACCGGCGGTGCGCAGGATCACGCCCATGCCTTCCGGCACATCCAGTTCGGAGGCGATCTTCTTCAGTCGCTTGCGGTCAGTCGGCTGGGTAATTTTGCGCGAAATGCCGCCGCCACGAGCGGTGTTCGGCATCAGCACGGAATAGCGGCCTGCGAGCGACAGGTAGGTCGTCAGTGCGGCGCCCTTGTTGCCGCGCTCTTCCTTGACTACCTGCACCAGAATGATCTGGCGACGCTTGATGACTTCCTGAATCTTGTACTGCTTGCGCAGCGGGATAATGCGCTCAGGAACTTCTTCCATCGCATCTTCCGCGCCGACGGATTCGACGGCGTCGACATCATTGTCGGCATCATCGTCATCGTCGTTCTGGCGCTGGCGGCGACGACCGCGCCCACGGCCACGCGAGCGAACCGGAGCCTCTTCTTCTTCGTCCGCTTCTTCCTCGGAAGAGGATGCTTCGTCGTCATCTTCGTCGGAGGTGTCTTCGTCCGTGCTGCGCGCGGATACGGCTTCGCCATCCGTTTCGTCGGCTGAAGTCTGTTCGGAAACTGCGTCAGGCTCTTCCGTAGCTTTTACGGCCTCTTCGTCGCCTTCTGCGGTATCCGCCTCAACCTTGTCGCTGGCAACGGTTTCAGCAGCTTCGTTTCGTGCTGCACGGGAGCGGCGGCGGCGCTTTGGTTTTTCTTCACCGTCCGAATCATCACGCTGTCTGTCAGCTGCTTCCGCAGCCAGAAGTGCTTCCCGGTCGGCAACGGGGATCTGATAGTAGTCAGGGTGAATTTCGCTGAAAGCGAGGAACCCGTGGCGATTTCCGCCATATTCGACGAATGCGGCCTGCAGGGACGGTTCGACCCGGGTTACCTTGGCAAGATATATGTTACCGCGCAGTTGCTTCCGATTAGCTGCTTCAAAGTCGAATTCTTCAACCCGATTGCCACGCACGACGACGACCCGGGTCTCTTCCGGGTGGCCCGCGTCGATCAGCATTTTGTTTGCCATTATTGAACTTCTCCACGGCAGCACTCATGGGCGCATGTGCGAAACGCGCATCGCGCAGCAGGAGGATGTCTGCCGTATTTGTTTTGCTAAGATGAGAAAGAGCGTCTGCGCCCGGCGCGGTCGTATGATCAACGCAGGCAGCCGCTGAAGCGGTACCTTGCTGTATGTTGATCACCATGTGCATCGCGCGGGTCCTTCAGGCAACGCAGGCCCTTTAGTTAAGTCGTTGTACCTTCTGCCGGTATGCAGCCTGGCTTCGCCAATGGGCCTGCATCCGGTTCCGGAATGGGTCCGCTCCTAACGGCCGCCGAAAACCTCGCCGGGGAAACTGCCGTTTTGTAAGGGCAACACGTCGCGAGGCGGGGCGGTCTCAAAGAGGTGCCGATACCAGATCCACTGTCTTCCAGGGCTTGTCTTTAAGCGGCAGAACGGCCTCTGTTCTGTCGTTAGAAGGCCTGGGAATGCGATAGCGTTGTGGATAGACACCCATGTCAGCTATCTGGAAAGGTATCGGTTTCAAACCGAAATCCGTAAGGTACTTTTACGTTCCGTCGCAGCGCATTGCAAGCAATGTGAATTGGATATGGCATTTTCCTTGCGTGACGGATGGCGTATGACAGGGCTGACGGGGGCTCAACACGCGAAGTTTTCGAGCGACATGGCCGAAATAATTGAGTTCAAGGACGGAATGAAACCGCAAGTAGACCAGGGACCGGGCAGTGTTTTGAGACTGGCGACGTCTTTCGCAGTGGTTTTGAGCCTCTGCGTTGCTGCGTTTACCGGCCTGACTTGCGCCGCATCTGCCGAACCGGAAAAGGCCCGGGTAACCGGAGCGCGCGTGGCGGGAGACGAGGCGCGCACGCGATTCGTTCTTGATATGAACCGTCAGGTGACACCGACGATCTCCGGCCTTGCCAATCCGGCCCGGCTGATCATTGACCTTCCCGAAGTGACATTTTCGCTGCCGGCCGATTCTGGCGAGAGCGGGCGAGGGCTTGTCACCGACTGGCGCTTCGGCCTTTTTGCGGTTGGAAGATCCCGTGTGGTGATGGACCTGACGGGACCGGTGAAGGTCGACAAGACATTTTTCCTGCCGGCTGTCGATGACCAGCCTGCGCGGCTTGTTGTGGACCTTGTCAGCGCGACAGCCGACGAATTCGACACCTTTGTCGAGACCTCAAGGCCCAAGCGCGTCGTCGCCGGGAGTGATTCCGCACCGAAAAGTGACCGGTTGACCGCTCCCAAGAACAGGGACAAGCCGCTGATCGTCCTCGATCCGGGGCATGGCGGTATCGACACCGGGGCGACAGGCGTCCACGGAACTCTCGAAAAGGCGATCGTTCTCGACTTCGCCCAGCTGCTCAAGGAAAAGCTGGACGAAAGCGGGCTCTACAACGTTCAACTTACCCGGGATGATGACACATTCATCCCGCTGGGGCGCCGAGTTGAAATCGGTCATGAACTCGAAGCCGATCTCTTCGTCTCCATTCACGCCGATTCTGTCCGGCGCGGTCAGAAATTGGCGCGTGGCGCAACCGTCTACACAATTTCAGACAGGGCGTCGGACCAACTGGCCGAAGATCTGGCCCAATCGGAAAACATGTCGGACGTCATCGCCGGTGTGGATCTGACGGAAGAGCCAACAGAGGTGACAGATATCCTGATCGATCTTGCGCGACGCGAAACGAGGTCGTTTTCGGTCTATTTCGCCCGGTCGCTGGTGGACGAGCTGAAAAGCGCTGTCCGGCTGATCAACAATCCGCATCGTTCTGCAGGTTTCCGGGTGTTGAAGGCGCATGATGTGCCCTCGGTGCTGGTCGAGCTCGGCTATCTCTCCAACGAACATGACGAGAAGCTTCTGATTTCCGACGAATGGCGTGAACGCATGGCGAATGCCATGACCGAAGCTGTTCATGGATTTTTCCGGCCGCGGCTTGCGCGGCAGCAAGCAGCACCGTCACAGTAAAAATCCTTGCATTGCTTTCAAAATGGCAGGTTAGCACTGGCGATTGCCTCAGCATCGCCATATTGGTGCACGAGGAAGACAGACAAGTTTGTGCGACTGTCGGCATCGGTGATGCTGAGCAAATGTTTCCGTGTTAAAAAGCTGGAAGCGCTAAGAACGGGGAAAGACGAGCCCGCGGTATGAAATTTTTGGTGAAGTTTTTTGGCTACCTGTTCGGAATCGGCGCGATCTTTGCGCTGCTGATTGCCGCCGGGGTCTGGATGTACCTGCAGGACCTGACGAAGGATCTGCCGGATTATACGGCCCTGAAGAACTATGAGCCACCGGTCATGACGCGTGTGCATGCCGCGGACGGTAGTCTTATGGCCGAATACGCGACTCAAAGGCGCATGTTCCTGCCGATCCAGGCAATCCCGGATCGCGTCAAGCAGGCGTTTGTCGCTGCCGAAGACAAGAATTTCTACACCCACATCGGTGTTGACCCGGAAGGCATTGCCCGTGCGGCGGTGCGTTTCATCCAGAACTATGGGTCCGGCCGTCGTCCGGAAGGTGCTTCGACCATCACGCAGCAGGTCGCAAAGAACTTCCTCTTGTCTGATCTCGTGAGCGAAGAGCGTGAACGCCGTTCCGCCGCGTATGAGCGCAAGGTGAAGGAAGCGGTTCTTTCCCTGCGCATCGAGCAGGCCTACACCAAGGACGAAATTCTCGAGCTTTATCTCAACGAGATCTATTTCGGCTTCGGGGCCTACGGCGTCGCAGCCGCATCGCTGATCTATTTCGACAAGTCGGTTCACGAACTGTCGCTTGAAGAAATCGCCTATATGGCAGCGCTGCCGAAAGGTCCGAGCAACTATCATCCTTACAGGAAGACAGAAGCCGCCATTGCGCGCCGCAACTACGTGATCGACCGTATGATCGCAGATGGTTACGTAAGCGCTCAGGACGGCGAGGAAGCCAAACAGAAACCGATTGTCGTCAAGCCGCGTGAAACCGGTTCTCGCCTGTTTGCCGCAGAATACTTCACTGAAGAAGTCCGCCGCGAAGTGGCCGACATCTTCGGCGACAAGCGCCTTTATGAAGGCGGGCTTTCGGTGCGGTCGACGCTTGACCCCGAAATGCAGAAACTGGCCCGCAAGTCGTTGATGGACGGCTTGATTGCGTTCGACCACCAACGTGGCAGCTGGAACGGCCCTGTCGACAAGATCACGCTTGGTGCCGACTGGGGCATCGATCTGGCCAAGGTGGAAGCCCTGAGCGATCTGCCGGAATGGAAGCTCGCAGTGGTTCTGGAAGCCGGCGGTGAAGAGGCCAAGATTGGCGTTCAGCCGGAACGACAGGTCAGTGGCCAGCTTTCCGAAGAACGCAAGACCGGCCCGATGTTCCTGAGCACCATGAAATGGGCCCGGGTCAAGGGCAGGGCACCGAGCGCAGTTTCCGATGTGCTGACGCCTGGCGATGTTGTTTATGTCCAGGAAAGCCCGGTTGCGCCTGGAACCTATGAACTTCGTCAGATCCCGAAGGTGTCGGGCGCTCTGGTGGCGATGGACCCCTATACCGGCCGTGTCCTTGCACTTGTCGGTGGTTTCAGCTTTGCACAGAGCGAATTCAACCGTGCAACGCAGGCCTACCGGCAGCCAGGATCGTCCTTCAAGCCGTTCCTTTACGCTGCCGCTCTCGACAACGGTTACACGCCGTCCTCAGTTATCATGGACGCGCCTCTGGAAATCAGCCAGGGCCCGGGTCTCGGCACGTGGCGCCCGCAGAACTACGGCGGCAAATTCTACGGTCCGTCGACCCTGCGCACAGGTATCGAGCTCTCGCGGAACGTCATGACTGTTCGGCTCGCTCAGGACATGGGCATGCCGCTGGTCGCAGAATATGCGAAGCGTTTCGGCATCTACGACAACATGCTTCCGGTTCTGTCCATGTCACTTGGTGCGGGGGAAACCACCGTGCTGCGGCTGACCACCGCTTATGCGACCATCGCAAATGGCGGCAGGAAAGTTCGACCGACCCTGATCGACCGTATTCAGGACCGTTACGGCCGTACCATCTACAAACATGACAGCCGTATCTGTGACGGCTGTACGCAGGATGTGTGGGAAGGCCAGGACGAACCGACCCTGATCGACGACCGCGAGCAGGTACTCGACCCGATGACTGCCTATCAGATCACATCGATGATGGAAGGCGTGGTTCAGCGCGGTACGGCAACGTCCGTTCGTGCAGTTGGTCGTCCGGTCGCCGGTAAAACCGGTACCACCAACGACGAAAAAGACGCCTGGTTCATGGGCTTTACGCCGGATCTTGCGGTCGGCGTGTTTGTGGGCTTCGACAATCCGAAACCGATGGGCCGCGGGGCAACCGGCGGTCAGGTGGCGGCGCCGATCTTCACCGAGTTCGTCAAGACTGCTCTGGCCGACAAGCCGCCGGTGGAATTCCGTGTACCCAAGGGTCTTCAGCTGATCCCGATCAACCGCCGCACCGGTCTTAGAACCGCTGCCGGTGATCCGGGTTCGATCCTGGAAGCCTTCAAGCCGGGTATGGCCCCGCCGGACAGTTACTCCGTCATCGGGTTCCAGGACACCATGGGAGTTCCGACTGCAGTTTCTCCGGAAGCGCAGCAGGCCGTTACGGTCGGTACAGGCGGTCTTTACTAACCCGCCTGGCCTAGCAGGGGCTAGCCGACTGTCAGGTCATCGCGAGATCCTTTTCGACGGTTTACAGCGAAGTCCTGCTTGGGTAATGTCCCGCTCCAATTCTCGGCCCGGTGCCTCTTGCAGGAGACCGGGCCGCTTCACATCAAAAGCGAGGTATCCGATGCGCGCCGAAATGGAAGCGATCGTCGATGAAATCAAGCAGGCCATAAGCCTGCTGAGGAGGCATCTTTGACTGGGATCAGGCCGTCGTCCGACTGGAAGAGCTGAACGCTCTTTCCGAAGATCCGAACCTCTGGAATGAGCCGTCCAAGGCCCAGAAGCTGATGCGCGAGCGTCAGCAGCTTGATGACAGCATTGGTGGCATCAAGTCGCTGGAGCAGGACCTTTCCGACAATATCGAACTGATCGAACTCGGCGAGATGGAAGACGACAAGTCGGTCATTACCGATGCCGAGGAAGCGCTTCGTGGTCTCAAGGGCAAGGTCAACCAGCTGCAGCTCAATTCGCTGCTGTCCGGTGAGGCCGATGCGAACGACACGTATCTGGAAATCAACTCCGGTGCCGGTGGTACCGAGAGCCAGGACTGGGCGTCCATGTTGCTTCGCATGTACCGCCGGTGGGCGGAAAAGCGGGGCTTCAAGGTCGAAGTGCTGGAATATCATGACGGTGAAGAAGCGGGCATCAAGTCTGCGACCTTGCTGATCAAGGGCGAGAATGCCTATGGCTGGCTGAAGACCGAATCGGGCGTGCATCGCCTGGTGCGGATTTCGCCCTATGACAGCAACGCCCGCCGCCACACCAGCTTCTCCAGTGCCTGGGTCTATCCGGTGATTGACGATTCCATCGAGATCGACATCAACGAGAGTGATTGCCGCATTGATACCTACCGCGCCTCCGGTGCAGGTGGTCAGCACGTCAACACGACCGACTCCGCCGTGCGTATCACGCACCAGCCAACCGGTATCGTGGTGCAGTGTCAGTCCGAGCGTTCACAGCACAAGAACCGGGCAACGGCCTGGTCGATGCTGAAGGCCCGCCTTTATGAAGCGGAGTTGAAGAAGCGCGAAGAAGCGGCCAACGCCGAAGCTGCTTCGAAGACCGACATCGGCTGGGGGCACCAGATCCGCTCTTACGTGCTTCAGCCCTATCAGTTGGTCAAGGACCTGCGCACGGGCGTTGAGAGCACGTCTCCGGGCGATGTTCTCGATGGCGATCTGGATGAATTCATGGAAGCTGCGCTGGCACAGCGCGTCTTTGGTGGAGATCCGGTCGAAGTCGCCGATATCGACTAACGGCACAGTGGAAAATACAATTGAAAGCGGGGCCATTCGGCCCCGTTTTTTTGTTTCGGCCTTGTTCACCCTTCAAAGGTCGAGTGCCGAGAAGCGATCGCCTGCCGCCAGGAAAGCTGCCGGATTGCCGGGCTTGTCATGCCGGCGGATCTCGTAGTGGAGATGTGGACCTGTGGAGCGACCGGTGGAGCCGACATTGCCGACGAGATCGCCCGCCAGAACATGGTCGCCTTCCGATACCTGGATGCGGCTCATATGAGCATAGCGGGTGACGAACCCGTTCGCATGACGGATCTCCACCATCTTGCCATATCCACCATTACGTCCCGCGCTGATCACTGTGCCGGGCGCCGTTGCGAATACGCGTGCGCCGTAAGGGGCCTTGAAGTCGATGCCAGTGTGCATGGCCAGCCGGCCCAGGAACGGATCAACCCGAGGGCCGTAGGTGCTTGACACGGAGCCGTTCCGGACCGGCCGTTTGATCGGCAGACGCAGTGCGGTAAATTTCACGCGTCGCAGTGTGTCCAGGGCTGTGTTTGCGCGGTCTAGGCGGTCTGGAAAGTTCTCGTCGTTTATCGGCTGGAACGGGCCGCCGAGGGAGGTCTTTTCACGCAGTGTGGCGTTGAGTCCGGGCGTGATAGAACGCGTGATGCGGAGGATGTCCTCAATACGGCCTTCCGTCGCGATGGTGATCGCATCGACGGCGGCCGTACTTTCTTCGTCCATCATGGAGATGTCGGCCTTTACCGCGTCGAGGGCAGCCTGTTTCTCAGAGTTTTTTTTTACGTCGGTATCCGGCGTTGCGGTATCGGTTGCCGGCTGCTGCAGAATAGCCAGAGGATCGAAGGATCTTGTGGAACCATCGCGCAATCCCAATGCCTTTACCGGTTCCTCGATCAACTCGCTTTCGCCGCCGATTGCAGATTTGTCGCTACCATCCAGGGAAGCGAGGTTGCGCTCGTCGAGCGAAGGTTTCTCCGGGGGCAGGGGCTTGTCGTTGCTGAGGTAGATACCGACGCTTTCCGCCCTGGCAACCAAGTCGGCCACGATGGCATGGCGCTGGTTGAGGTCTTGCTGCCGACGCAGAACGTCCATTACCTGGATCTCGACGGTTTCCCTGTCGACCATCTGGCGGCTCGTCAGATTTGCAATCTCGGTACGCAGGCGGTCGATGTGGTCCTGATACTCCAGCACAAGCTCGGTTCTTTCAGCGCTGGCCTCGGCCATCATGTCACTGCGCAGGGCGTAGTAGCCAATTGTGCCTGCAACCGCCAAGGTTGCCGTCACGCAGCCGATTGCACCGCAAATAAGGTGAACCGGCCTTACACTGTACGTGGTCGTCTTCTCGCCCTTTTCCAGAACCGGATGATGTGGCTCTGTCCGGGGGGCTTGATAGGTCCGCGTCGATTCTTGGCGCTGTTGCATTGTCACTCAGTCACTGCCTGCATTCTGCAAAAGATCTGAGCCTGATTAGAATTTGGTAAGGTTAATAATTCGTCTTCACGGCAGTGAAATTTATCCGATGAGAGGCGCAAGAGGCTTGTAAAAACCGGGAGTTAGTCCGGCTTCGGACCGCGCGCGATCGTTGAAGGGAGGTTTTAACGGACCCCTGAAGTGACGGCGCACGTAGGTGTGGAATGCCGACTCAGGCCTGATTCCCTGCCGGTCACACAGAAACCGGAACCACTTTGCGCCAAAGGCGACATGGTTTTTCTCGTCCCGATAGATGATGTCGAGACATTTGGCGGTATCTTCGTCATCGATTTCGCGGGCTTTTTCGATCATCGGTGGCGTGATGTCGAGGCCTCTTGCCTCGAGTACCAACGGGATGATGGCGAGGCGGGCGGCAAGGTCGTGTCCGGTGTCCTGCGCTGCCTGCCAGAGACCGTCGTGGGCAGGCAGGTCTCCGTAGGTGGCGTCCAGTTTCGCCAGGCGCTCCTGCAGCATGGCAAAATGCTTGGCTTCCTCAAGCCCGACTCGCACCCAGTCGTCATAGTAGGACCTGGGCAGCCTGACGTGCGCGAAGCGTCCGATCAGGTCCCATGTCAGGTCCACTGCGTTGAGCTCGATGTGTGCCAGGGAGTGAATCAGGGCAAGGCGGCCCGCCTTGCCCTTCAAGCTGCGTTTTGGCATGTCTCGCGGTGCAAGCAGAACAGGTTTTTCCGGCCGGCCCGGCCGATCCGGCATCGCACCATCTCTCGAGGGAGATCCGAGAGCGAGTTCACGCTGAAACCAGGCCCTGGAGACAGCATAGGCAAGCCGCACTTTTTCGGCTGTATCGGATGCGCACACGATCGCTCGCGCTCCGGCAACCAGAGTGTGCGGCAAGTTGTCCCTTCCGGTCACCATCCTGGCGCTGCCGGTTGCTGTTTCCAGTGGGGAACTCACAGGGCCCGCGCAGCCTCAAGAACGGCATCCGCGTGCCCTGGAACTTTCACCTTGCGCCAGATCTCGGCGATCTTGCCGTCTGCACCGACGAGAAAGGTGGTGCGTTCCACACCCATGTATTTCTTGCCGTACATGGATTTTTCGACCCAGACCCCATAGGCCTCCGCGACTTCCTTTTCCGTGTCCGCCCCCAGTCTGATCGCCAGATTGTGCTTGGCGATGAACTTGTCGTGTTTGGCGGCCGTGTCAGGCGAGAGCCCGATAATGGTTACGCCAAGTCTGGCAAATGCATCGGACTGTTCAGTGAAGGCAATTGCCTCCTTTGTGCAGCCTGGCGTGTCATCCTTGGGATAAAAATACACTACGACGGGTTTTCCTTTGAGGGCGCTCAGCGACACCTTGTTGCCGCCATCACCTTCCAGTTCGAAATCCGGTGCGACATCCCCGACGGCCAATTCGCTCATCATGCCTTCCTTCTGTCAAAGTTTGTGCGTTAATGCCGGTTTCCGGCTGCGTCTACAATGGCTGCGGTCGCTTTTAGCAAAGCTTTCGCAGTATCATCAATCGCTCAGCGACTCGTCCGGAGCTGCAGTGAGGTAACCCGGCGCTTTGCTCCGAACTCGAACCCAAGCGCCTGTCTTACGCATGCAGGCGAAAGATTGGATTGACGTATTTGCCTAAAACCGGCGGATCTCAGAACACGGCCAAAGTGACGCCGAAAAAACGCAAGCGCTTGCGCTACGTTGTCGCCGCCGTTCTGGTTGGTCTTGTAGCCGGGATCGCCATTCTGTTTGCAACCGGACCAGTGCACATTCCGCTTCTTGGCAGCCTGCTGGCCTATCAAGGCACCCGGGGGCAGGTTGAACTTTCCATTGGCAGCGCAAGTGTCGATTTTACCGCGCCGGACGGCATCAATATCCTGATTTCGGATGCCAGGGCGGAGATCGCCGGTGGGTCACCTGTAAGCATCAGTCTTCCTGAACTGACTGCGCCGCTGAACAGGGATGCACTGCTCTCGGGCAAGCTCCATTTTTCGTCTCTAAACCTGACAAGGCCCCATGTGCGGATTGTCCTGGCGGGCGGGCCGGCGAAGTTTCCGGAAATGGGGCCGCTCATGGAGGCCGTCGACAGGGTTAGCGATGTAGTGGACGACCAGTTTGCCCGTCGAGGCCTCAGCTTCGTCAAGATCCGTGACGCTTCTTTCGAGTTGGCCGGTTCCATCCCCAGACGTTACAGAGGCATTGACGCGGATATCCTGCGTGACGACAACCGCTCGATACGGGCCTTCGCGCGAGTTGCCGGCAATATCTCCACCTGGAGACTAGAGCTTGCGCGCAACGCCCCGCCGGGTGCGAATGCCAAGAGCATCGGGGTGGTGGTCAACGGAATCACTCTTGCCGAACTGCTGGGGCCAAACGCGAAATCGGTGCAGGGCAAGGGGTTGGGGCTTCCGGCCTCCGCTAAAATCGAGAGCAGACTGACAGGCGATGGCAAGTTTGTCTCCGCCAATGCAGTCGCGCGCGTGCGCAACGGCTGGTTTCAGCTTGGCAAGACACTGGTCGCCTTTGACGATGCAGCACTGTCCCTGCTGTTCGAGGCGGGACAAAACGCAATTGAAATTACCAGTTCGCATGTCATTCGCGGCAATTCACGCATCTTCTTCACCGGATCTGTTTCGCCGGTTGCAGGGGATAGTCCCGAGTGGCAAATCAATCTGGATTCGGAATATCCGCAGTTCGGTTCAGCCGATGTTCCCGAAGAGCCTCATATGCTGGACGGCGTCCAGATTCGTGCGCGTTTCGATCCGCTTGAAAAATTGCTCTCCGTCGACCGCTTCACGGCTCGCTCGGGCAAGGCCGTCGTGCATGGTGTCGCCTCGCTGCAGATTACACCGGAAGGACCTTATCTGGCGCTGGCCGCTGATGGGGAGTTGATACCGGTTGCAGTGGCAAAGCAGCTCTGGCCGATCACGCTTGTGCCGCCGGCGCGCCGCTGGATCATCGAGCGCCTGAAAGGCGGCTTGATCGAGACCGTTTCCTATACGGGCGCGCTCCGCCCGCCGGCATTTGATCCGCGGGATCCGGACCCGGGCTGGGCGGGGGACGACATGCGCCTGGACATGACGTTTTCCGATGGTGCAGTGACGCCTGTTGGGGACGTTCCGCAGATTGATGGCCTCGACGGTACGCTCACAATTGAAAACGAGACACTGACCGTGACCGCGACAGGCGGAACGGCGACGGCCTCAAGTGGCGGCGAGGTTACCCTGCCGGATGGTGTCTTCGCGATCCAGAACCTGCCTTTGCGGGACGGCAAGATGGCAAGCGTGAAGACCCGCATGGAGGGATCGGCGAGCGACCTTGGTGCGATGGTCAACAGTGCGCCTTTCCGCGTGCTGGACCGGGCTGATCTCAAGAATGATGGCGTCGAAGGGGCGGGAGAACTTGAAATCACGGCTTCGTTTCCCTTGGGCAATGAAATCGATCTTGCCGATATCGACTGGCAGGCGACAGGCCGTCTGACGAATTTCTCGGACAGCAATCCGATCATGGGGCACACGGTGCGCAAGTCGGATGTTGCGCTGGAGGCCAACAAGGATCAGGTCGCGATTACCGGCAAGGGGATACTCGACGGATTGCAGGCCGATATCGACCTTGTGGTGCCCTTGGGCGAATCCGGTGTTGCGGCACGACAGGATGTTGTTGTTGCGCTCAACGCGAAGCAGCTGAAAGAGAAGGGGGTGGATCTGACCGCCTTTCTCCAAGGCAACATGACGTTGAGCGTTGCAAAGGTCAGCGACGGACAGGAATTCGTCATCGACCTGAAACAGACGGATGTCCGGCTGCAGGCGCTCGGCTGGCAAAAAGCCAAGGGTGTTCCCGCAACGGCGTCTTTCAAGCTGGTTGAAACGGACACACAGCGCCGCGTGAAGGATTTCAAGCTGGTATCAGAGGGCGTCGATGTTGCCGGTTCGATGCAACTGTCGATGGCCGGCGATCTTGTCAGCGCATCGTTCAATACATTCAAGCTGCGTCCGGGCGACAATGTCGAAGTCGATATCCAGAAGGCGACGGACGGACGCTATGACATCATCTTCGCCGGATCTTCCTTTGACGGACGCGGCCTGATCAAGAGCATGCGGAGCCCCGGTGGCAGCAAGGGAGCGGGTGATTTTTCGGGCGGTGCAAGAATTGCCGCCAATATTGATCGTGTTACCGGGTTCAATAATCAGGCGATCGAGAAATTCTCGGGCAAGATCGATACCGGTGCCAAGGGACTGGTCTCTGCGGACTTGAAGGGACTTGTGAACGGCCGTGCGAATTTCGAATTCACGGTGACGGACCAGGGCGGCACGCAGGCGGCAATTGGCCGTTTTGCAAACACAGGCGCAACACTGCGTTTCCTTGACCTCTACAAGCGTATGCGCGGTGGAACCGGGGTCCTGAATGTGGCGATGGCCGACGAGAACAGCTGGGTCGGCGATTTCAACGTGCGCTCACTGCGGATCACGGAAGATCCGGCCATTCAGCGTATTCGCGAGCAGAACCGCTCTAATCGCATCCCGGACGGGCGTGCGATCAATACCAACGAAGCTGCGGACACCGCCAGTTTCGAAACGCTGGATATCAATTTCTCACGGGAAGGCGAATTGCTGACCATCAGTCGCGGAGCTCTCCAGGGCAATGCACTGGGAGGAACTGTCAGCGGCTCGGTGGACCTGTCGCAGCAGACGCTCAACCTTACCGGTACCTTCGTGCCGATCTACGCTCTCAATAATTTCTTCGCCAAGATCCCGCTGCTGGGCTTTGCGCTCGGCGGCAATTCCGGAGAAGGCCTGATCGGTGTGACCTATCGCTTGTCTGGTTCGGTGTCCGACCCGGTGCTGTCGGTCAACCCGATTTCGGCGATAGCGCCGGGCATCTTCCGCAAGATGTTCGAGTTTCAGGCGAACTGAGCGATTGCACCAGCCAATGTCTGGCGGACCAGGCTGCCGCCGAAGGCCTTTGTTCCCGTCTCTCTTGTTACCGAACAAAAAAAGCCGGGCAGTGCCCGGCTTTTGTCTGTCCTGGAGTGCTTCAGCTCAGACCGGCTTCAGGAGCACGTGCTTTTTCTTGCCGAGCGACAGTTTGACGATGCCGTCGCCGGTCAGATCAGCAAGCGTGATCTGGCGCTTGTCGTCCTGCTCGCCCTTGTCGTTGATCTTGACCGCGCCACCCTTGATGTTGCGGCGGACGTCTCCATTCGAGGCACACAGGCCAGCACTCACGAATGCGGATAGCACACCGATACCGGCTTCCAGATCGGCCTTGGCAATTTCTACCGTCGGCAGGCCTTCGGCGGATTGGCCTTCTTCAAATGCCTTGCGGGCGGTCTCGGCAGCAGCTTCAGCGTTTTCCCGACCATGGATCAGGGCAGTCGCTTCCGTAGCCAGTATCTTCTTGGCCTCGTTGATCTCCGAGCCTTGCAGTGCCGCAAGACGGGCGATTTCGTCCATTGGAAGAACTGTGAAGAGCTTCATGAAACGCTCCACGTCGGCGTCTTCCGTGTTGCGCCAATACTGCCAGTAGTCATAGGCGGAAAGCTGCTCTTCGTTGAGCCAAACAGCGCCGGCGGCAGTTTTGCCCATCTTTGCACCCGACGACGTGGTCAGAAGCGGAGAGGTGAGGGCAAAGGCTTCGACTTCTGCCAGACGGCGAACGAGATCGGTGCCGGACAGGATGTTGCCCCACTGGTCGGAGCCGCCCATCTGTAGGCGGCAACCAGTGCGACGGTAAATCTCCAGATAGTCGTAGCCCTGCAGGAGCATGTAGTTGAATTCGAGGAAGGACAGATGCTGTTCGCGTTCCAGACGTAGGCGCACACTGTCGCGCTGGATCATCTGGTTGACCGAGAAGTGCCGGCCGATGTCGCGAAGGAAGTCAACGTAATTGAGCTTCAGAAGCCAGTCCGCATTGTCCAGCATGATGGCGTCTGTCGGGCCGTCACCGAAGGTGAGAAGTTTTTCGAAGACCTTACGGATGCCGGCCTTGTTATCCTCGATCAGCTCTTCGGTGAGCATCTTGCGGGATTCGTCCTTGCCGGACGGGTCACCGACGCGCGTGGTGCCGCCGCCCATGAGGGCAATCGGCCGATGGCCGGTCTTCTGAAACCAGTGCAGCATCATGATCGGTACGAGAGATCCGGCATGAAGGCTCGGTGCGGTGCAATCGAAACCAATGTAGGCCGTTACGGTTTCTTTCGCGCACAGCTCGTCCAGGCCCTTCGGGTCCGAGATCTGATGAATGAAACCGCGTTCTGAAAGAACGTTTAGAAAGTCCGATTTGAACTCGCTCATAGTCGCCTGTCCGTCCGTCTTGTGTGCCTGCCGGCATTCCTGCGGTCGTGCTCTAGCGCGTGCCGCAGGACTTGTAAATTGCGCCTGCCGGAAAATCAGGACGCTGCAGCGCTCTGCCGCTGGTTAGTTGCCGACCTGGCCGTTGGCGCGCACCTTCACGCAGACGAATTTCAATTCGCCCCCCTCCCAGGCAAGGCGCATGCCTTCCGAGAGTGTCCGCGGAACGGCTTCGCTCAAGGCAGCCTGACATTCCGCTTCATCCTGAAAAGTGCCTTCATCGGCGACCGCCCAGACATTGGGACCGCTCAAAAGCTGAATGGATACGGCCATAATCACCCACATGTATAGCTCCTACTTTCTTGTGAGACCCCAGGTCCCAAACGTTTTCCCAACACTCTCCGGCACACGCTCTGGCTAAAGTGACGCAGCGTGATCACGGTCACAGCCAACATAGCAGGCGGCGCCTACATTCAATTCATCAGCAGCGCAACGAAAGCCGCTGTTCAACAATTGAAAGGAGCCGTCATGTTTCGCAAGTTTGCAATAGCCGCCGTCGCAGTCGCCACCATGGCAACCGCTGCCGTCACCATTACCCCGAACGAAGCTCATGCCAAGAACCGTCATGGTGGCGCGATTGCCGCAGGTGCCATCATCGGCCTTGCTGCCGGCGCTATCATCGCTTCCCAGGCTCAGCCGCGCTACTACCAGCCGGTCCGCTGCCAGAACCGGCCCGTGACCCGGTGGAGCCCTTACCATGGTCGGTATATCGTCGTCGGATACCAGCGCGTCTGTTACTGATCTCATCCACAGCACAAGCGAATGGCCTCCTTCGGGAGGCTTTTTCGTCTTGAGATTTGGTTCAACCTCCTTTTCAACACGGGACAGTGAAATTATTCGTCCGGTGTTCCATGTCTTCCTTTCCCTCGCTCTCTCCCACTCGCGTTCATGGCCTCATATGCGGCACTCTGGAACCCGGCCCCCTGAATACCCTTGCGGACATCGATGGTATTGCGGTTGGGCACAGAACCATGTGCGAGGGCGATCTCAGAACCGGTTTCACGGCAATCGTGCCGCACCCGGGCAATCTCTTTCGCGAGAAACTTCCTGCCGCCGTCGAGGTGATCAACGGCTTCGGAAAGAGTGCTGGTTTGATACAGGTCGACGAACTCGGGACACTGGAAACGCCGATCCTTCTGACCAACACCTTTGGCGTTGGAACCGGCGTGAACGCGCTCATCCGCAGGGCAATTGCCGAAAATCCTGAAATAGGCCGGTCCACTGGCACCATTAATCCTGTGGTGATGGAGTGCAATGACGGCTACCTGAGCGATATTCAGGCAATGGCCTTGAGCGAAGCCGATGCGGAAGCGGCTCTGAAGGCTGCAGGTTCGACGGTGGAGCAGGGCAGTGTCGGGGCAGGGACGGGCATGAGCGCGTTCGGCTTCAAAGGCGGTATCGGGTCGGCCTCGCGCATCTTTGAGCTTGGAGGCCGTCAGCACAGACTTGCCGCCCTGGTGCTTGCCAATTTCGGTCGCCCCGGAGACCTTGTCCTGCCGGATGGACGCAGACCGCATCCCAAGGAGGCGCGCCATAGCGAAGAACGCGGTTCGGTCATCGTTGTTCTGGCGACTGATGTGCCTCTTGAAAGCCGGCAACTGAAACGCATTGCCCGCAGAGCCGGGGCGGGTTTGGCGCGGCTGGGTGCCTACTACGGCAATGGAAGCGGCGATATCGCACTTGCCTTTTCAACTGCCTGCAAGATTGCCCATTTCGAGGAAGGCGATTTCATCGTTCGCGATATTCTCATGGAAGACAAGATCGATATCCTGTTTCAGGCAGCAGCTGAAACGACGCAGGAGGCTGTACTCAATGCGATGATCGCGTCTCCCGCCATGCGTGGGCGGGGGCGTAGCAAACGGCCGTCTCTTGCCGATTGGCTTGACGGGCATGCCTAGGTCGCTCGCGATTTTATCGTGCAGCTTGTCAGGCTGGCCAATGCTGCTTGTGAAATTGTCGGTGGTAACCAACTCACCTTTGCGCTGAGACATGGAAAACGGGTTGCTTGGAAAACAAAAAGGCCGGGCAAATGCCCGGCCTTTCCGCTTGTTTGAACCCGAAGGGATCAGACAGAGTAGTACATGTCGAATTCGACCGGGTGCGGGGTCATTTCGAAACGCTCGACTTCTTCCATCTTCAGTTCGATGTAAGCATCGATCTGGTCGTCGTCGAACACGCCACCGGCTTTCAGGAACTCACGGTCTGCATCGACTGCTTCCAGTGCTTCGCGCAGGGAGCCGCAAACGGTCGGGATTTCTGCAAGCTCTTCGGCCGGAAGGTCGTAGAGGTTCTTGTCCATCGCGTCGCCCGGGTGGATCTTGTTCTTGATCCCGTCGAGGCCGGCCATCAGCAGGGCGGAGAAGCAGAGGTACGGGTTCGCGGACGGATCCGGGAAGCGAACTTCAACGCGCTTAGCCTTCGGAGAGGCGGTGAACGGAATACGGCAGGAAGCCGAACGGTTACGCGAGGAATAGGCCAGCAGAACCGGTGCTTCGTAGCCCGGGACCAGACGCTTGTAGGAGTTGGTCGACGGGTTGGTGAAGGCGTTCAGGGCCTTGGCGTGCTTCAGGATACCACCGATGAAGTACAGGCAGCTTTCCGAAAGGTCGGCATACTGGTTGCCGGCAAAGGTCGGCTCGCCGTTGTTCCAGATGGACAGGTGGCAGTGCATGCCGGTGCCGTTGTCACCGAATACCGGCTTCGGCATGAAGGTGGACGTCTTGCCGTAGGCATGTGCGACCTGGTGGACGACATACTTGTACTTCTGCATGTTGTCGGCGCAACGGGTCAGGTGATCGAACTTCATGCCGAGTTCGTGCTGTGCAGCAGCCACTTCGTGGTGATGCTTTTCGGTCGGAACGCCCATTTCGGCCATGACGGACAGCATTTCGGAACGGATGTCCTGTGCGCTGTCGATCGGCGGAACCGGGAAGTAGCCGCCCTTCGTGCGCGGACGGTGGCCCAGGTTGCCGGTTTCGTACTCGGAACCCATGTTGGACGGCAGCTCGGAGCTGTCGAGCAGGAAGCCGGTGTTGTACGGGTCGGCAGTGAAGCGGACGTCGTCGAACATGAAGAATTCAGCTTCCGGGCCGACGAAAATGGTATCGCCGAAGCCGCCGGACTTCACGTAGGCTTCTGCCTTCTTCGCGGTCATGCGCGGATCGCGGTTGTAGCCTTCACCGGTGACCGGGTCGACGATGTCGCAGAAGATCGCCATGGTGGACTGTGCGAAGAACGGGTCGATGTGCGCGGATTCCGGATCCAGGATCAGCATCATGTCGGACTCGTTGATGGCCTTCCAGCCAGCGATTGACGAACCGTCGAAAGCGACGCCTTCAGCGAACATGTCTTCGTCAACGAGTACTACGTCCATGGTGACGTGCTGCATTTTACCCTTAGGATCGGTAAAGCGCAGGTCGACGAATTTCACGTCTTTTTCCTGAATCTCCTTAAGGATTTCAGCGGCAGTGGTCATAATGTCCATCCCTTTAGTTTTTCATGTGAACGGTTGGGTACTGTTCCGGCCCGGCAGAGTGTCTTAAATTTGGCTCCGTTGCGTGGGACCGGAATTCGGATTGCCGGCGAATGCCGGAATGGGTGGGTCAGATAGCGTCTATGCCGGATTCACCGGTACGGATACGGACTGCTTCTTCGATATTTGAAACGAAAATCTTGCCGTCGCCAATGCGGCCTGTTTGCGCAGCGGATCTGATTGCGTCAACGGCTTTCTCGACCATGTCGTCGCCAAGTACAATTTCCACTTTCACCTTCGGCAGGAAATCCACGACATATTCAGCGCCGCGATAGAGTTCCGTGTGGCCTTTCTGACGGCCGAAGCCCTTGGCTTCCGTAACGGTGATGCCCTGGAGACCGACCTCTTGCAGAGCTTCTTTGACCTCGTCCAATTTGAAGGGTTTGATGATCGCTTCGATCTTTTTCATCACCTTGTGTCTCTCTCCACTTTTAAGGCCGGATAATTTCGGCGTGCCCTTTTCCGATCCTGCGGGACAAAACGACCCGGTCGGGCCCGGAAGGGACCGTTGCAAGCTATAATGCACGATGTGTGCCAAACGGCCATGACAACCCGTAAATTTTACCCGCGCTGGGAAATCCGCCACTAAAAGCGGCAAATTCCATCGGTTGGGTGGTGGTCAGTCGCCTATCCTATTTGTCATATGATCACAAAATAAGCAAAGAGCCTAAAAAATAGGCTGAATATTAGCAATCGGATGAGATTGCCCTGCTCAGTGGTTACATGATTTTGCACAATCTCAAGTCAATCGACAGTTCCAGCCAGCGCTGCCGGGTGCATTGCTCCGATGTATGGGCAGTTTCCGACTGATTTCCGGAATGAGGAACCATCCCCACCCTTACGCGTTGCTGAAGAACTGGAATATGGAGACGGCTATGCTTTTTTACGCTTTGGCTGTGGTGGCCATTGCTCTCGTTGCGGGTTTGTTCGGATTTTTTGGAATGGCGGGCATGTCGGCATCGATTGCTCAAATCTTGATCGGGCTGTTCCTTGCAGTTTTTGTGCTTTCGCTGCTTGCGGGCATGCTACGAAGGTAGTCACGAATATCCTGGACCCACGAAACGCCATCGGGGTTCGTGTCTTTTGAGCTTTATGTGAGGTTATCCGTGCGCAGGCTCACATGGCATAATGCCAGCCAGTCTGATGAGCAGCTTCGAGAATATCTCATTCTCGCATTGCTTCGTTCGCGTGCCTGCGTCACCTTGCAGGACGACGCGCTTCAATACCTTTATATCGCGAACTTGCCACACATATGGTCGGTGCCCGAGGGAGAGACCCCGAAGGACGAAACGGTCTTCGGTCATTCCGTGGGCAGGCAGCTCGACGACGCCAAGAAGGTAGTGCTGGAGACGGGGCGGTCGGAAAAGCTCGAGGTGATGGCTGACGGTGGCCACGTTTTCGAGATCCACATCGAAACGATTTCCGGTGTTGGAGGCATCATCCAGGTGCTGACAACCATTGTCGATGTCACGGAAAGCCGCCGACGAGAGCAGGCGCTCAAGGATTTGCTGCTGGAAGTCAGTCACAGATCGAAGAACCTTTTGGCTGTCATCCAGAGCCTGGCAGGCCAGTCCGCTCGCTACGCCGGGTCGCTCGAGCAGTTTCTTGCCGAGTTTCAGGGGCGGATCTTTTCCCTTTCAAATTCACAGGATCTTGTGACGGAAGCTGACTGGTTCGGTGTTCGCCTGTTCGATCTTGCCCGAGCTCAACGCGCGCTGTTTGATTCAAAGCGGGTCATTCCCATCTCCATGACGGGCGAAAACCCTTTGCTGACCCCCAATGCTGCGCTTTACATCGGCCTGGGCTTGCATGAATTGATCGCCGCAACACTGGACGTCGGCAGGGCCTCGGCTGACGAGGGAATATTGCTCACCTGCAAAACGGTGATGAGGCAGGGCCGGTTGTGCCTCGTTCTCAACTGGAATGCAGGAGAGAGGGGCAGGGTAGACACCAAAAAGGCACTTGCCGCAGGTGAAGCAGATGGTGACAGAACCGCATTTTCCGCCTTGCTACTCGAAACAGTGCTGCCGCAATCCCTGAGCGGGTCTGCCGAATTGAGCATCTCCCCTGACGGAATAGATTACAGCATGGTGTTTCCGAAGACTGAGTACAACGTTCGGCAGGAGATGGGTGAAGACCTGCTTCGGGCTTGAATTCTGCGTTCAAATTCTTCACTGCTCGCAGTAACTCATTCGGTTGGTCGACGGTTGTAGGGCGTTCTCGGAATGGTTGTTTTTAAATACTTCAATGAATATTGAAATTAACAAATGTTATGATGATATTTTGAAATTTGTTGTTGGTTCTACAAGTGATTTTTGTTGCTTGCATCGTGAAAACTTCCTAATTCTGTATGTCTCCATACCTTCTTCCCGGATCAGGCCCGCGGTGATGAAAAGACACATTCCCCTTCTTGTGTTCGTGATAAGTGCCGCTATCGGCCTGTCGCTGACCTACGTCATTCTGGACAGGGAGCGAGCGGTTGAGCGGCGGGAATTCGAAATACTCGCAGAAGAGGCGGTCGACCGAATCCGCGGGCGCACCGAGCAGAACTTTTCTCTCATTGCTGCGACGCATTCGTTTTTCGAAGCGGATGGCGGAGCCATGTCGAGGGCCAAATTCCAGAGCTTTGCCCTTGGCCTGTTCCTGAAGGGGCATTTGTCCGGCATGCAGGGAATCGGCTTTGCCAAGCTGATGCAGACCGGCAGGGAAGATGAGGCAAGCCTGGCATTGCAGCAGAATTACGAACTGGAACGTCAGGTCTGGCCCGAGACAGACCAGGCACATCGTACCCCCATCATACTGCTTGAACCGCTAGACCTGCGAAACAAGGCTGCACTCGGCTTCGACATGTTCAGTGACGAAACCCGGCGCAAGGCCATGCTGGCGTCGGCAGACACCTTCACCGTCAAGGCATCGGCCCCTGTCATGCTGGTTCAGGAAATCACGGAGGAGAAGCAGACGGGGTTCCTGGCGTATCTCCCGCTGGCAAGTGAAGAAGAGGCTGCCGGAGAAAAACTGAACGGCGAAGAAAGCATCCAGGGCTTTGTATATGCGCCTTTCCGTGCCGGCGATCTGCACAAGGCTGCCCTGACTTCTCCGACCCCGGTACCGGTTCTTGTCAACACGACCGACGTGACGGACGAGGAGCCGGAGCACCTGTACACCTCTGAAGACTATGAGGCGCGTGCCGCGGAAGCTGAAAATCTCGTGACACGGCAGATAGAAGTCGGCGGACGGATTTGGGAGATTTCCGTTATCGAAGCCGCTTCCAAGGACAACGCCTTTCTTTATTGGCGTACCTTCATGCTCGGGTCGATATCTCTGCTTTTCTCCGCTGCGCTCGCGGTCTCGATTCGCTCCCGCCTGCGGGCAAGGGAGGCCAATCAGCGCCTGAAGGAAATGTCTGAAAAGACGATCCAGGAAAAGGATCTGATGCTTCAGGAAATGAAGCACCGGATCAAGAATTCAATTGCCCGCATTCTCGCGATTGCTCGCCAGACCGCCGGGGCCTCCGAAAGCCTGGAGGAATTCAATGATTCGTTCAGCTCTCGGCTGCAGGCAATGGCGAATGCACAGGATCTGTTGACCCGGTCCAGGTGGTCGAAAGCCGACCTGAAGGCATTGCTTCTGCAGGAACTGGAGCAGGTCTTTGGTGAGGGGGCAAAGGGCATCAAGCTTGCAGGACCGGCCGTTCAACTGAACGAGACCGGCACCCATGCGCTCGGTCTGGTGTTTCACGAGCTTGCGACGAACGCGATGAAATATTCCGATGTCTTTGCTGATGACGGACGCTTCGAGGTTATCTGGAAAGTCTTGCCGGCCAAAAAAGGCAAGCAGCTTGAGCTCGACTGGCTTGAGGAGACTGGAAAAGTGATTGAAGCTCCGAAAAATTTCGGCTTCGGCAGCAGGCTCATGGAAGCGCTGGTGGCTGGTGAGATGAATGGCAAGATCGATCGGCAGTTCACCGAGAAGGGTGTTGCCATTCGGATTTCCGTGCCTCTGGTCTGAGAATCGGCTGCTGGGCCATGATTTGCCCGAGTGCATTCTCAAGCGCCGTTTGAACATGGAAGGGACTGCCTAAAAATGAGCCAGCATGGCACGGCCCAGAATTATGAGTTGCTGACGCCGCAGGAGATGGCGAAAGCCGATCGACTGACCATTGAGGGTGGTGTTCCAGGTATCGAACTCATGGAGCGTGCCGGCCAGGCTGTGGCACGTGCTGCGGCGCGGATGGTTCCGGCTTCAGGTCGGATAGTCATTCTATGCGGTCCCGGCAACAATGGCGGTGACGGTTTCATTGCGGCGCGTTGTCTGGCGTCAGCCGGATACGGCGTTGATGTCAGGTTGCTCAAAGCGCCCGACGCTCTGAAGGGGGATGCGCTTGAAGCCTTTCGGCGCATGGGGCTTTCTTCTGTTCTCGCTGTTGAGGGCGATCATGTCGCGGGCGATCTAGGCGCTTTATTGGATGGCGCCGATCTGATTGTGGATGCTCTCTTCGGGGCGGGGCTGGACCGCGTTTTAGATGGTGCCGCCGAAGCTTTGGTGAAAGCTGTCAACAAGTGTGGCGCATCTGTACTTTCCGTAGATCTTCCATCCGGAGTTCAAGGCGCAGACGGTGTTGTCTGTGGTGAGGCTGTCAGTGCGCAAGAGACGGTCACGTTCTTTCGGCAAAAGCCGGGGCATTTGCTTTATCCCGGTCGTCAAGCCTGTGGCCGGGTTACTGTTGCGCAGATTGGCATCGATGTAACCGTTCTCGATCAAATCGCACCCGATACTTTTATCAATGGGCCGGACCTCTGGTTTGACCATTGGCCACAAGTCGCGCCGACCGGTCACAAGTATTCCAAGGGGCATGCGGTTGTCTTTGGTGGTCCGGTCACGGCAACCGGTGCCGCACGGTTGTCGGCTGGCGCTGCGCTGCGGGCGGGGGCGGGGCTCGTAACATTGGCGTCGCCGCCGGATGCGCTTCTGGTCAATGCAAGCCATCTGACGGCGGTAATGCTGAAGAAGGTTGCCTCTGAAAACGGTATTCGCGATCTCTTGTCGGACAAGCGCCTCAACGCGGTACTGATCGGTCCGGGCTATGGTGTTGGTGAAAAGACCCGATCGGCGGTAGCGGAGATTCTGGACTGTAACCGGGCAAGCGTATTCGATGCCGATGGTCTGGCGAGTTGTGCCGTTGATCGCGCTCCGTTTTTCGAAAGCATCAGGTCGCATAAGGAACCGGTCGTTCTGACGCCGCATGAGGGAGAGTTTGCTCGCCTTTTCCCGGAACTTGCAGGTAGCAAGCTGACCCGTGCCAGGGAAGCAGCACGAATGTCCGGCGCTGTCGTGATTCTGAAGGGGCCGGACAGCGTTGTCGCTGCGCCGGATGGGCGTGCGGCAATCAATTGCAACGCACCTCCATGGCTTGCAACAGCCGGGTCTGGTGATGTGCTTGCCGGAATTGTAGTCGGTCTGCTTGCGCAGGGTGTTTCCGGCTTCGAGGCGGCCGCAATGGCCGTCTGGCTACATGGCGAAGCTGGGCGGGAGGCCGGGCCGGGGCTGATCGCAGAAGATCTTGAGAGTGCCCTGAAACCCGCGCTTCGCGCACTTGTGGAGAAATCCGATTTACGGTGAGGCAGGGCACTGCTTTTTCCTTTGACGGGAAAATCAGCGATGCTATAGAGGCCCCGCTTCAATCGCAGGGTGGTTTGCCACTTGATGCGACGCGGATGTGGTGAAATTGGTAGACACGCCAGATTTAGGTTCTGGTGCCGCAAGGCGTGGGGGTTCAAGTCCCTCCATCCGCACCATTCTTCAAAAATGATTTCCATCCTGTGCGTTCGGCGCTTGTCGTTTGAAGTTACGCTTTTTTGTCGAGAACCATCGTATTTGGTCGCCGGGTTTTGATCACGAAGTGTCAGGCTTGGTGGGGCACTGTTGACTGTGCGGAGTTGTTGCGCAGCGCAAATTTGCGCTCCGTGTGGCTTCGGCAGTGCGGGCCGGTCTGGTCAAGCTCTGGCCAAGCTCCGGTTTGGTGTGGTCTGGCATCAGGCTGTCAACATCGGTGACGGGGAGCGGTTCTTAACCGCAGGCCGGCGAGGTTGGCGGAATTGGCTTCCGGCTCCTGGAAGAGACCAAATCACTTGGTCGAAAGAGCTGATTTTAGGCGATTTACGCCAGCAAAACCCCGCTCTCCCCTTGACACTTTCGGGCCTACGCAGTATCGCGCTCCCATCGTGCGTCTTGGAGTCTCTTCAAGGCGATACATGGCCGTTTGAACGCTCCCGGCAAAAGGGGAGTGCAGGCGATGTGGCACACGGGATTTTAAAAACGAAACCTCCGGGGCGGATTGCCGCTCGGGACCGAGGACGACAAAACCCATGCAGGTAACCGAAACCCTCTCCGAGGGCCTCAAGCGTGAGCTGAAAATCGACATTCCGGCTGGTGATCTCGCCGCCAAGCTCGACGATTACATGGCCGACCTGAAATCCAAGGCCAACATCAAGGGCTTCCGCCCTGGCAAGGTTCCGCTCGCCCATCTGAAAAAGATGTATGGCCGTCAGGCCATGGCCGAGATCCTGTCGAACACCATCCAGGAAACCACCCAGAAGGCTGTTGAGGAGCGCTCCGAGCGCCCGGCTCTGACCCCGGAAATCGATCTGCCGGAAGAAGATGCTGAAAAGATCATGGCTGGTGACGCCGATCTTTCCTTCAAGATGACCTACGACATTCTGCCGAGCTTCGAGATCGTTGATTTCGCCGGTATCGAAATCGAGCGTCCGGTCGTTGAAATCGCTGAAGAAGAAGTCGACGAGCAGGTTTCCCAGATCGCCAAGAACAACGCACCGTTCGATGCGAAAGACGGCGCTGCTGCAGATGGCGACCGCGTGACCATGTCCTACCTGGGCAAGATCGACGGCGAGCCTTTTGAGGGCGGTGCCGACGAGAACGGCATGCTGGTCCTGGGTTCCGGTCAGTTCATCCCGGGCTTCGAAGAACAGCTTGTTGGCGTGAAGGCTGGCGACGAGAAGGTCATCGAAGTGTCCTTCCCGGAAGAATATCCGGCTGCACATCTGGCCGGCAAGGCTGCCACCTTCGACATCGTCGTCAAGGAAGTTGCCGCACCGGGTGAAGCCAAGGTCGACGACGAGTTCGCTAAGAACCTCGGCCTTGAGTCTCTCGACAAGCTGAAGGAAATCGTCCGCGGCCAGATCGAGGGCCAGTTCGGGCAGATGACCCGCCAGCGCGTGAAGCGTCAGCTGCTCGACAAGCTGGACGAGCACTATTCCTTCGATCTGCCGGAAAAACTGCTGAACTCAGAGTTCGACGTTGTCTGGCGCCAGGTCGAAGAAGACATGAAGCGCAACGAGAAGACCTTCGAAGACGAAGAGACCACGGAAGAGGAAGCGAAGGCGGAATACCGCAAGATCGCTGAGCGCCGTGTTCGTCTCGGCCTGGTTCTTTCCGAAATCGGTGAGCAGAACAACATCCAGGTGACCGACGAAGAACTGCAGCGCGCTCTTTACGACCGCGTCCGCCAGTTCCCGGGCCAGGAACAGCAGGTGTTCGAATTCTACAAGAACAACCAGCAGGCTCTGGCTTCCCTGCGTGCGCCGATCTACGAAGAAAAGGTCGTCGACTTCATGCTGGAACTCGCCAAGGTGACCGACAAGACGGTGACCAAGGAAGAGCTGGAGAAGCTGGTCGCCGAGGAAGAAGACGAGGCTTAAGGTCAATCCGCTTTCGGGGGTATGCTCTCGAAAGCGCCCAGATTGGCTGGTCGGTTTTCCCGTCTATCCCCAGATGTGGCCGCAGATTTAACCTTGCATTCACGCCGCATCTGTCATGACTTTGCGTTGAGGGCGACATCCCATATATACGGGGTGTCGCTTTTTTCGAGTCAGGCCCTGAATCGATGCGCTTCATGGCCTGTTTCCTGCCCGGAGTCCCTCCGGGCAACATCTCAAGCATATGGATGAGGTATGAAGGATCCTGTCGATATCTACATGAACACTCTCGTGCCGATGGTTGTCGAGCAGACCAACCGGGGAGAGCGGGCCTTCGATATCTATTCGCGCCTGCTGAAGGAGCGCATCATCTTCCTGACCGGCCCGGTCGAGGATCACGTGGCAACCCTGGTAAGCGCACAGCTTCTGTATCTGGAAGCTGAAAACCCGACCAAAGAGATCGCGATCTACATCAATTCGCCGGGAGGTCTCGTGACCTCCGGTCTTGCGATCTATGACACCATGCAGTTCATCCGCCCGGCTGTGTCGACGCTCTGCATCGGCCAGGCAGCCTCCATGGGCTCGCTTCTTCTTGCCGCTGGCGAGAAAGACATGCGCTATATCCTGCCGAACGCGCGGGTCATGGTGCACCAGCCGTCCGGCGGGTTCCGCGGTCAGGCTGCCGATATCATGCTTCATGCACAGGAAATCCTGGCCATGAAGCGCCGGCTGAATGAAATTTACGTGAAGCACACCGGACGCACCCTCGACCAGGTCGAGGAGGCGCTGGAACGTGACAACTTCATGACCGCTGACAAAGCTAAGGAATTCGGGATCGTCGACAAGGTGATCACCGACCGCAACACGCTTGGTGGCGACGAAGAGAAGTGAGGGACTTACCCGGCTTTAATCATGGATTGAATTTCCACGCTTAAAGCCGGAAAATCCCCAGGTGATGCCGGGTTTTCATCTTCGCCTTAAACCTATATTGATTTTTAATGGCGAAGCATGATGACATTACATGGTGAGGTGGCGACTGTGCGCCGCTTCAGAACCGGTTCAGTCATAATTTGGCCGCAACCGGAGAGATAAGGGGAAACACTCCCCGTAAACGCGAGGTTGACTACATGACCAAGGCCAGCGGCAGCGATTCCAAGAATACGCTTTACTGCTCCTTCTGCGGCAAGAGCCAGCATGAGGTTCGCAAGCTGATCGCCGGCCCGACTGTTTTCATTTGCGATGAATGTGTCGAGCTGTGCATGGATATCATTCGCGAGGAGAACAAATCCTCGCTGGTGAAGTCACGGGACGGGATCCCGACCCCTCAGGAAATTCGCGACGTTCTGGATGACTATGTCATCGGGCAGGGTAGCGCGAAGAAGGTTCTATCGGTCGCCGTTCACAACCATTACAAGCGCCTCAATCACGCATCGAAAAACAACGATGTCGAGCTGGCGAAATCCAACATCCTTCTGGTCGGCCCGACCGGTTGCGGCAAGACCCTGCTTGCGCAGACCCTTGCCCGCATTCTGGACGTGCCTTTCACCATGGCTGATGCCACCACTCTGACCGAAGCCGGGTACGTGGGTGAGGACGTTGAAAATATCATCCTGAAGCTGCTGCAGTCCGCCGACTACAACGTCGAGCGCGCGCAGCGCGGCATCGTATACATCGATGAGGTCGACAAGATCAGCCGCAAGGCTGACAACCCGTCGATCACCCGCGATGTTTCAGGCGAAGGTGTGCAGCAGGCACTTCTGAAGATCATGGAAGGCACCGTTGCTTCCGTGCCGCCCCAGGGCGGCCGCAAGCATCCGCAGCAGGAATTCCTGCAGGTGGACACGACCAACATCCTGTTCATCTGTGGCGGCGCCTTTGCGGGCCTCGACAAGATCATTTCCGATCGTGGCACGCAGACGTCCATCGGTTTCAAAGCGCAGGTCCATGCACCGGAAGACCGCCGGATCGGCGAACTCTTCTCGGTACTTGAGCCGGAAGATCTGCTCAAATTCGGCCTTATCCCCGAATTCGTCGGCCGTCTGCCGGTTATCGCGACCCTGGAAGACCTCGACGAGGAAGCCCTGGTTACGATCCTGACCGAGCCGAAGAACGCTCTGGTCAAGCAGTACCAGCGTCTTTTCGAAATGGAACAGGTGGAACTGTCCTTCCACGAGGAAGCCCTCAAGGCGATCGCTCGCCGGGCCATCGAACGCAAGACCGGTGCACGCGGCCTGCGCTCGATCCTCGAAGCCATCCTGCTCGATACGATGTACGAGCTGCCGGGCCTGAAGGGTGTCAAGGAAGTCGTGATCTCTCCGGAAGTCGTGAAGGGCGAGGCACGCCCGCTCTATATTTACGAAGACCGGGAAGAAACGTCGGCTACCAGCGCCTGAGGCGCTGAAGGCTGTTTCAAGAAACCGTGAATAAATGCCGCTCAACTTGAGCGGCATTTTGTTTTTTGGCGGTCATGCACTTGTTCGGGGCCGTTTTCCACCGGTGCAATGAGTCGTCAACAGACAAGACTTGTGGGCAGCAACCGATTGCCTTGACACCGGCAGGTCTGGTGTCCACCTAATAGACCTAAGGACGGCTTATGCGGATTGTCGGCGCGCCCATCTGGGGTGCCGTGATCTGGCCTTCAGGACCTTCCGGTTCGGAGCCGTTTTCCAGTGTTTTGGCTGCCTTTTACCGAGTGGGGCCGGGACACGCTGAGAAAGGAAAAAAAATGAGCGACGCAGAAATTCGCGCCACAGATCAGGACAGCACGTCTGTCTACCCCGTCTTGCCCCTGCGCGACATCGTTGTCTTCCCGCATATGATCGTGCCGCTGTTTGTCGGCCGCGAGAAGTCAATCAAGGCGCTCGAAGAGGTGATGACCACCGACAAGCACATTCTTCTGGCAACACAGATGAATGCAGCTGACGACGATCCCAAGCCTGACCAGATCTACAATGTCGGCACGCTCGCGACCGTGCTGCAGCTACTCAAGCTGCCCGACAATACGGTCAAGGTTCTGGTGGAAGGCGGTGCACGTGCACAGATCGGCGAATACACCGACCGTGCCGACTATTTCGAAGCCTCCGCAACGGTTCTGCCGGAACGTGATGGCGAGAACATCGAAGTGGAAGCGCTTGCGCGCTCGGTCGTGTCCGAGTTCGAGAACTACGTGAAACTGAACAAGAAGGTTTCGCCGGAAGTTCTGGGCGCGATCAACCAGATCGACGATTATTCCAAGCTCGCCGACACGGTAGCTTCCCATCTTGCGATCAAGATTCCGGAAAAGCAGGAAATCCTTGGCGTCGTTTCCGTCGCCGAGCGGCTTGAACGCGTCCTGGGCATGATGGAGAGCGAAATCTCCGTCCTGCAGGTGGAAAAGCGCATCCGTTCCCGCGTCAAGCGGCAGATGGAGAAGACCCAGCGCGAGTACTATCTGAATGAGCAGATGAAGGCCATTCAGAAGGAGCTTGGCGACAGCGAGGACGGCCGTGACGAGGTTGCCGAACTCGAAGACAAGATCAAGAAGACCAAGCTGACCAAGGAAGCACGCGAACGCGCTGCGGCCGAAATCAAGAAGCTGAAACAGATGAGCCCGATGTCCGCGGAAGCGACCGTCGTGCGGAATTATCTGGATTGGCTGATCGGCATTCCGTGGAACAAGAAGTCCAAGGTCAAGCACGACCTGGCCTTCTCCGAAAAGGTCCTCGACACCGACCATTATGGCCTTGAAAAGGTCAAGGAACGGATCGTGGAGTATCTGGCGGTCCAGAGCCGGGCCAACAAGTTGCGTGGTCCGATCCTGTGTCTCGTTGGTCCTCCAGGCGTCGGCAAGACCTCGCTCGGCAAGTCGATTGCGAAAGCGACCGGCCGCGAGTTCGTACGCATGTCGCTCGGCGGTGTGCGGGACGAAGCGGAAATCCGTGGTCACCGCCGTACCTACATCGGCTCGATGCCCGGCAAGGTCATCCAGTCGATGAA